>Ga0074195_1000017_pt1 | contig 475789 bp, 502 predicted proteins | sample EPASupsiteHSE623_FD_64525 | JGI IMG/M metagenome (GOLD analysis project Ga0074195, IMG submission 64525) | Bioremediated contaminated groundwater from EPA Superfund site, New Mexico - Sample HSE6-23 | ecosystem: Environmental > Aquatic > Deep subsurface > Groundwater > Contaminated ... | reverse complement strand
CGAAACCGTTCAGCTTCAAGTCCGCGAGCACTTTTAAAATGGGCCACGGCATTAATTCGATTACGGAAAGAATTAAATTGCAATGGCAAACATCGTCAACAGAATTAATTAATGCAACCCCAATTTGTGACTTCAAGTTGGGGTGGGACAAGAAAGCTTCCGCGGGTATTTACCGAGCAAGGTGTAGCTATGTTATCTGGATTATTAAATAGCAAAAGAGCTATCCAGGTAAATATCGCTATTATGCGGGCATTCGTGAAATTGCGGGAGCTGTTGTTAACACATAAAGAATTAGCTGAGAAGCTGGAAGAATTAGAACGTAAATATCAATTACATGAAACAGATATTCAGGCGATATTTGAGGTCATTAAAAAATTACTTGAACCGCCCCAGGAACCGCCAAACCCTCGATTTAATCTGAATTAACCCCCTCTTAAATATTTCTTATGTAACCGTCTATCCCTGATGGGATTACGTAGACTGTCTACATAAATGTTGACAGGGGGCGAGGATGAAAGTAAGATAAATAGAAAAGTTCCTTAATTTATGGTGAAATTATGAAATATAAGAATATTCTGATTACCGGTGGAGCGGGATTTATCGGCAGCAACCTGGCGGTTTATTTCAAACGCAAATACCCGCAGCTTAAAGTTTTTGCGTTGGATAATCTGGTCCGCAAGGGCAGTGAATTCAATTTACCGCGGCTTAAAGAAAACGGGATTAAATTTATTCGGGGCGATGTGCGATATCCCAAGGATCTGGATTTAAAATTTGATATAGATTTAATATTGGAATGTTCAGCCGAGCCGTCGGTGTTGGCAGGTTATGAAAATCCAGCTTACATTATTGATACAAACTTAAACGGCACTGTAAACTGCCTTGAGTTATGCCGCAAGCGCAAAGCGGGGATGATTTTTCTCTCTTCAAGCAGGGTATATCCCTATGGAAAAATAAACGCGATAAAGTATCGTGAAACAAAAACCAGGTTTGAATGGTCGGGTTTTTCCGGTATTGATGTAGATTTCTCTCTGTCCGGGCCGAGAACTTTATACGGCACGACTAAATTAGCTTCGGAGTTAATCCTGCAGGAATATATTGCCGCGCATGGAATCAAAGCAGTGGTGAATCGTTGTGGAGTGGTTTCCGGGCCGTGGCAGTTTGGTAAGGTTGATCAGGGAGTGTTTACTTATTGGATGCTTGCCCACTATTTTAAAAGGCCGCTTAAATATATTGGTTTCGGCGGCAAGGGAAAGCAGGTTCGTGACCTTCTGCACGCTGATGATCTTTGCCGGTTAGTTGATATACAGGTAAATCAGCTAACCAAGTTGAGCGGTAGCACTTATAATGTCGGCGGCTCAAGAGAAGTAAGCCTTTCTTTGCTGGAAACTACTGTCTTTTGCCAGCAGATTACCGGTAATAAAATCAAGATTGGCCGGGATTTACAAGATCGTCCGGGCGATATCGCGGTATACCTTACGGATAACAAAAAAGTTACCCGGGAATTAAAATGGAAGCCGCAGAAAAAGGCTTCAGTTATTTTGAACGATATTTTCAACTGGATTAGAAATAACGAGGTGAAACTAAAAAAACTTTAAGCAACCGATTCTAATTGTGGGGAGGTTCAGAAGAGTGGTTAAAGAAAAAGAGTAACATAGGCGTTTCTGTTAAATAGAAGCGCCTATTTTGTTAGATTTTGTTTATTTAGGCGTCTATTGGTAGCAAGGAGGCGAATACCATGAAAAATAAAATTACTGAGATACCGCCAAAGGGTGAAATTGTTATTTACCGGGCTAAGGATAAGAAGATTCGGCTTGAAGTTAAATTAGAGCAAGAGACAGTTTGGCTTTCACAAGAGCAGATAGCGAAGCTTTTTAAAACAGAACGGAGCGTTATTACCAAGCATCTGGGTAATATTTTTCATTCCAATGAGTTAGACGAAAAAAGCAATGTGCATTTTTTGCACATTGCTTTGTCAGATAAACCAGTAAAATTCTATAGCCTCGATGTAATAATCTCGGTTGGTTATAGAGTTAATTCTTCCCGTGCTACTCAATTCCGTATCTGGGCAACAAATGTTCTTAAGCGGCATATAATCAATGGCTATACTTTAAATGAAAAGCGTTTAAAGGAGCAAACTTTAAAATTCCAGGCTTTGCAGCGGGCAGTGAAACTTATTGGCAGCATGAAGGATCGTAAACAGCTTGAATATAAGGAAGCTGTGGGATTGCTCGAGGTTATCAGTGATTATAGCTATGCGTTGGGATTATTAGATGACTATGATTACAAGCGGTTAAAAATAACTAAAACTTCAAAAGAAGAAAGATTTGTTTTAAGTTATGAAGCCGCGATAGAGGCGGTAAATAAACTTAAGGAGAGGATAGGGAATTCAGAGTTTTTCGGTACGGAACGCGACAAGTCATTTAAGAGTTCGGTATCTTCGATTTACCAGACCTTTGACGGAAAGGATTTATATCCGAGCGTTGAAGAAAAAGCGGCCAATCTTATTTATTTCATTGTCAAAAACCATTCTTTTATTGATGGTAATAAACGAATTGCTGCTTCAATATTCCTGTGGTTCTTGGAGAAGAATAGTATTTTGTATAGGGAAGATGGTTCAAAACGTATTGCCGATAACGCCTTAGTTGCTTTAACCTTGATGATTGCCGAAAGCAAGCCCAGTGAACGGGATGTTATTGTTATGCTGGTTGTGAATTTGATAAATAAAAGCAATTAGGAAACATAATTAAGGAGGGCGTATGGATGAGGGCGGATTCCTGGTAAAGTTTGACGGCAAAAAGCCGATCAGGTGCTACAAAATAGAGTTTGATTATGATGAATGGCAGTGTGTTGTTAATAATGGCCAGAAGAAGATGGAATTGCCTCCTTGCGTAAAGAATATTACGATTAAGGTAGAAGGTTAACTAATTGCGTGGGAGCTGAACGCGGAATATTTGTTTTGTAACCATTTGGCTTTTATGAAATTACGTAGACTGTCTACAATAATTCTTGCAGCGATATTGATTGCTGTAATGGCTTATCCCGCCACGGCGGGCAAGTGTTATGAAGCAGATGTAATGGATATCAGCGGAACTAAGTACTTCCCCGCCGTAAAAGAAACCCTCTCTAAAGCAAAGAAATCAATAAGCCTGGTAATGTACCTAATCGAATCATCCTCTCACAGGGAAAATTTAAAAGCCGACCAATTAGTGGACTCTTTGATAGAAGCCAGGCAAAGGGGGGTGGATGTAGAGGTTATCCTGGATCAGAACGTGGATTTTGTGCAGCGCAGGAGCAAAAGCGAATGGGAGGCCAAGGTTAAAAGTATGCTGGCTTATAAGCGCCTGAAAGAGGCAGGAGTAAAGGTGCGTTATGATGAGCCGGTAAGGTATACTCACGCTAAAGCGATTGTTATAGACCGGAATATAGTTATATTAGGGAGCACTAACTGGACTGAATCTGCATTGAGCAAGAACAATGAAATAAACGCCCTGATCAAATCAAAAGGACTGGCTGAAGAAATCCTCTCTTATATTAAGACAATCAAGGTTGACGAAAACCTGGAGGAGTATCTTGATTTTATCGGCCCATCTACGGAGATTAGCCGCAAGTTTATGGAGGATCGATTTTTGGCGCCCCAAATGATAAAAAACAGGGATGGGCGGGCTTTTGACCTTTATTTATATTTGCTTAAAGCTTTTGGCAGGAATCCAGAGGCGAAATTAACCCTCTCTTATGAAAGTTTAGCCAGATACCTGGGGATTTATGAAGGGTGGAATAGTGTAGATTACAGAAGGCAAATTATAAAATCACTTAAAAAGCTGGAGCGGAGATATAAGTTGATAAAATTTGAGACTGGCTATGGCAAAGAGGCGACGGTAATGCTGACGGCTCGCAATGACGGAGAGGAAGATGATTTCGGGCTTCCGGATGATTATTTTAATTTCGGCTGGAATAGGATTTTGTCTTTGCGGGCGAAGTTTTGTTATTTGATCAATTTGTCTAATTCCGATATCAGCGATACAAAACCATTCTGGTCAAAAAGCGTAGAAGGGATAGCGGGACATTTCGGGAAGGTGAGCCAGGATATTATAAAGACAGGGATGGGGGAACTAAGGCGCAGGAGGCTGATTGAGGTAAAATATGATACCCTGACCGGCAAGCCTTACAAGGAAAGGCTCCCGAAGATGTATAAGGTCTTGAGGCTTTATGATCCTAAAGAGCTGGAATTAAGGTTAAGCGGCTTGGAGTTAAGGTATGGCAAAGAGGCATATAGCCGCGCAAGGAAATACGCGGAGATCGTCTTTGAGGAGAATAACCCACAGGCAGTGGAGGATATAATTCTGAAGGCAAACCAGTACGGAGACAAGACGATAAAGAAGGCGTTTGCTATAGTCTCCCGGAAGAATATAGATAATCCCAAGAGGACGTATAGTTATGTGGTGGGGATAATTGAGAGGATGCAGGAAAAATAGAACCGTCCCCTTTTTTCTTTCTTTGTTAGATTTTGCTTCTTTTTACGTCTATTTCAATAGAAAGGAGGCAAAATGAATAACAAGGAGATTTCATCTGAAATAGTAGCAAGAAAGATTTTGTTTGTAAGGGGCAGAAAAGTGATGTTAGATAAGGATTTAGCGCAGTTGTATGGTGTAAAGACGAGGGATCTTAACAAGGCAATTAAAAGGAATAGAGATAGATTCCCGGATGATTTTATGTATCAACTTACAAAGGAAGAGATTATAATCTTGAAGTTCCAATTTGGAACATCAAGTTGGGGCGGAACGAGAAAACCTCCGTATGTTTTTACTGAGCAGGGTGTGGCGATGCTTTCCGGTATATTGCATTCTAAGCGTGCAGTACAGGTTAATATCGCTATTATGCGCGCATTCGTGAAATTACGTGAGCTGTTGTTGACGCACAAGGAGTTGGCAGAAAAGTTGGAGGAATTGGAACACAAGTATCAACTGCATGAGACGGACATCCAGGTAATATTTGAAGCGATAAAGAAACTTCTTGAACCTCCTACTGAACCGCCTCTTGAGCCGCCAAGGCCAAGATTTGATGTGAATTAAGTTTACTCTTGACAAAATGCGGTTTATCGTGCATACTTGTTTCTGTAGATATATAAAATTATATATATAGAGAAATGAAACTTGCAGAATTTGTTAAAAAATATAGTAAAGACCAGGTTATTGATTCCTCAACCTTTTCTTTACTTGGCGAGGATCCACAAAATATCCGGTGCCAGGTGCAATATTGGCGCAGGCAAGGGCATCTTATTTTACTTAAACGCGGGGTTTACGCCTTGAGCAATGACCTTAGAAAACAGCCGTTATCCATGGGTTTTATCGCAAACTTTTTGCTTTCGCCGTCATATATCAGCCTTGAGTGTGCCTTGAGCTATTACGATTTAATCCCAGAGGCAGTAACGGCCTATACTTCTGTTTCAACGAAGAAAACAACAAAGTTTAAGTCTCCCTTGGGAGTTTTTGAATACCGTTCAATCAAGGAAGGCCTTTTTTTTGGGTTTACCAAGGCAACCGATGAAGGCCAGAATTATTTCATTGCTTATCCAGAGAAAGCGATCCTGGATTTTTTCTATTTTCATCAAGGTATGGATGGAAGCGAGAGCGAATTTGAATCCTATAGGTTTCAAAACCTGGAAAGCCTGAATTTAAAACGTTTCAATGAATTCAGGGTTAGATATAATAAAAAAACCAATGATATCGCCCGGTCATTTGCCGGTTTTATTAAATCCGGGAAGAAGAGGTATAAAACACTTAGATGAGAGATTACATTAAATCAGTTGTTGACCCTAATCTGACGCGAAATCAAAACCTTAACCGGATCAGGGAATATTTGCAGACATATTTCCTTAATATTATTTATAAAAATAAATTTTATCAAAATCTTGTTTTTACGGGCGGGACCGCTTTACGGTTTATTTACAGGATCAGGCGGTTTTCCGAGGACCTTGATTTTAATTTGTCAAGCAAGGCCAGGAATTATAATTTTACCGTTATGGTGGAGAATATCTTGCAGGAGTTTAAGTTAGCCGGATATGACCTGGAGATTAAATATGATGAAAGCCGCCCAGTGCACAGCGCTTTATTGAAATTCTCAGGCATTCTTTTTGAAACCGGCTTGAGCCCTTTGAAAGGGCAGAAAATTGCCATTAAGGCGGAGGTTGATTCAAGGCCGCCTTTGGGAGGAATTGAAACCAGCAGTGTGTATAATTCAAATTTTATGTTTTATATGCTGCATTATGATTTAGCTTCTTTATTCGCCGGTAAAGTGCACGCTCTTTTATGCCGTGAGTACACTAAGGGCAGGGATTGGTATGATTTGTTATGGTATTTGACAAAATTTAAAGACTTAGAGCCGAATTTTATTATGCTCAATAACGCTTTTGCTCAGACATCCCGGAAGCCGGTTAAGCTTACCGCTGATAGCTGGAAAGCAGAAATTAAGAAAACCGCGGAAACTTTAGACTGGGCAAAGGTGAGAAATGATGTCAGCCGGTTCCTTGAAGATAGCAGTGAGCTTGGCTTGCTTGAGTCAAAAACTTTCGTCAATTTACTTAGTAAATAGTTCACAGATCAGAAATCCGTATTTCTTTTGTAACCACTTAGCTTAGATAGGATTGCTTTATTTCGTTCGGTATAGTGTTATAATAATAAGCAAATGAAAAAGATATATATCATTACCGGGCCTAATGGTTCAGGGAAAACCACATTTGCTAAGAAATTCTTGCCTGATTATGCTGAATGCCCAAATTTTGTCAATGCCGATCTTATAGCTCAAGGGCTCTCACCTTTTTCCCCTCGGTCTGTTGTTATCAAGGCGGGAAAGCTTGTTTTGGCGCAAATTCATGAATTTGCGGAAAAAGGAGTTGATTTTGGTTTTGAGTCTACATTGTCAGGTAAATCTTAGGTTAAGCTTTTAAAGAAACTAAAAGAAAAAGGGTATCAGTTGCACCTTTTTTTCTTGTGGATACCAGGGCCCCAATTAGCAATAGATCGTATTAAGGGGAGGGTAGCAGAAGGCGGCCACGATGTTCCTGTCCGGGATATCCGCAGGCGCTTTGGCAGGTCGATAGATAATTTCCTTAAATTGTACCAACCGCTATTGGATTCCTGAATGATTTTTAATAATGCCGGTATCAATCCTGCATTGATCGCAAAAAGTAATTTTGCCAAGATAATTGTCCTTGATGAACAATTATTTGATAAGATTATCAGAAATGGAGAAAAAAGATGAAAAAGCGAATTAGCCTGCAGGAAAAAGCGGTATTGGCTATGAATAGCGCGATACGCGAAGTTGTTGAAAAGCACAAGAAATCCGGCCGTCCTCTGGCGATATGGAAGAATGGGAGGGCAGTGCGAGTTTCAGCCAGGACCATCCCTTAATTTCTATATAATTGTATCATGTTATGAAGCGATTATGGGGATTAATCGCTTCAACAAGAAGAGGGTTTATATTGATGGAGTATGTCTGTAATGGGGGACAGCGAGCATTATTCAATAATAATGTTTGCTGTCCCCCATTTACTTCGTATTTCTTTTGTAACCACTTAGCTTAGATAGGATTACATACACTGTCTATGAGTGTTAAACTAAAAGATACCTTTCGTAAACGTTTTATCGCCGCTGAATCCGACACCCTTGTCATTGAAACCATCCAAACCATATCTAAAACCAAGCGCCAAAAGCTCCGCCTGCTTAGACTTAAAGGCACCTGGCGCGCCAATGAATACAACGAGTTGGTCTTTGAAGCAGCAGCCCGCCGCGGCTCGCCTGAAAAATATACCTTTAAAGGCACCTGGAAGATAAACAAAAACCAGCAAATTGAATATAACTGCGGCGAGGGCCCGGACGTATTAACCTTTAAAGGCCACTGGGATATATCTTCTGCCAATAAGCTTGTTTATATGCTTGAGGGCAGCTCAACCTCGCGTTTTGAATTTAAAGTTCAGCTTGAATCATCCACTCTTTATCCTAAAAAAGGAGAGATCCGTTATCGTATCGGTATAGGCATTCGCAAAAGTCGCCTGAGCGGCCCCGGGCAAATAATTATTCTTTACGGAGAATGGAAACTCGGCCGCAATTTAGGGGTAAGTTTCCAGATGGATTATGGCCAGGGCAGGGTAAGGGAGATAGAATTTGGCGCAGCGGTTACCTTTGGCCGGAATAAGGTTACTTTTGCGCTCAATAATGAATTCGGCGAGCCGTTGGGCATTACTCTTACGGTGACCCATAAGTTCCTGAAACTTTCCGACGCCAAAGCATTTATACGCTTGAAATCCCGCCAAAAGGAACAGGCTGTAGAAGCCGGCATAACTATTCCGTTTTAGAATTAAAAAAGCCCGACCTAGTATTTCTTCTGTAACCACCTATCTTTGATACAGTTATATACACTGTCTATGATTTCTATGATTTTTTTGATTTAATCTTGACAATTTGGCCGCTTTATGATACATTTCTGATAGATGTTATAAATAACACTTTGGAGAAATGTATGACTTATATTGAATTTCAAAAAATAATGGGGCCATTCACGGTGTTTTCGCTGGCTGACATACGGCAGGCTGACCTTAAGTTTCAGCGTAGGCGGCTTAACGAATGGCAAGGAAAGGGCTATATTCGCAAGGTAATCAGGGGGTATTACTTTTTTGCTGACTGTGTTCTTAATGAAAAGGTTCTTTTTGAGATTGCCAACCGGATTTACGCTCCTTCGTATGTCTCGTTTGAAATTGCGCTTGCTTATTATGGATTAATTCCGGAAAGCGTCTATGGAATTACTTCCGCCTCAACCCGGAAAACCAGCCATTTTAAGACTTCGATTGGGTCATTTATTTACCGGACTATCCGGCCAAAACTATATTTCGGCTTTGATTTTTTAAAGAATAATGAAAAGTTGTTCAAGTTGGCTTCCCCGGAAAAGGCATTTCTGGACCTTTTTTATATTAAGACCGAACTTCGCGATACCGCAAGCTTTGAAGGGTTGCGGATTAATCGCGAGGTATTTCTTAAACTTATGAATCATGGTAAAATGAATGGTTATTTGGGTATTTATGGACAGGTATCTTTGAAGCGCAGGGTAAACAATTTTTGGGAGTATATCAGGCATGCTTGAACTTAAAACGATAGAATCATTCTTTCCAGAACAATTGCGGCATTTTAAACGTAATCTTTTGCGGGAGTATTTGCAGTATAAGATACTGGAAGCGGTGTTTGCCAGCCGATATGGGCAAAAGCTGGTGTTTATGGGAGGAACGGCAATTCATATAGTGCATGGGCTACCCAGATTCTCCGAGGATCTGGATTTTGATAACCGGGGGTTGAGGCAAGATGATTTTAGCGCCTTGACTCAAGCAGTGGCAAAGAAGCTTATGCTGGAGGGGTATGCTGTCCAGACCAGCACTTCATTTAAGGGGGCCTTTAGCGCGGATATCAAGGTTATGGGGGCTTTGTTTAATGAAGGGCTTTCCGGCCATCAGGGCGAAAAGATTTTAATTAAACTCGATGCCCAGCCGCAGAATTTTAAATATTCCGCGCAGCGAGTAGTGATTAATAAGTTTGATGTTTTCGCGAGTATTGGCGTTGTTCCTGTTGATATTTTGCTGGCGCAGAAGTTTTATGCTATCCTTGCCCGTAAACGGGAGATGGGCAGGGATTTTTATGATGCCATTTTTTTGGCTGGTAAAGCAAAAATAGATTTTGCGTATTTAAAGAAGCGCGCTGGTATTACCAATAAGAAAATGCTTAAATTAGCGTTGCTTGAACGTTGCGCGAAACTTGATTTTAAACTTTTATCCAGAGATGTGGAGCAGTTTGTATTTTCCCCGGAAGACGCGAAGAAGGTTTTGCTTTTCCCCGAATATATCCGGGGTTGGTAAAGAATTATTGACCTCATCTTCGTCAAAGGAGAAGAAGATAATCGGATTTCGAGTTGAATAACTCGCAGCAATATTTCTTTAGTAACTGCCTGTCTTAGACATAATTATATATACTGTCTATGTAACTTAAAAACGAGCCATTTCTGCAACAAGCTGTTGCAGAAATTCCCTGGGGGTATTACATAATTTCCCTAAGGTTCTTCCCGCGTATCTTGCTGAACAGGCGGATGAATCCATTCCGGGAAACTTCCTGACGCAAACGCATTGAGATTGCCGATACGAGAAGAATTGAAATAAAGAAGCAATATTCCTTTCTAATACATAATTAACTTTTCAAATCATATTTGTATTTGTTTAAAGAAGGACAGCGACCATTATTGTTGATAGCGGTCGCTGTCTTTCTTTACCATACTAAACGGTTGTGTCATATCTCTTGTTGATAAATCTTTTCCACTTACTAAAACTGCCAGGCGTATAATTTAAAAGAGTTCTTGTCGGTTATTTAATGACCTCGTAACAAGCCGCGTATTTCTTTTGTAACCATCTATTTTTAATAGAATTACATACACTGTCTATAGCTTCAAAGCATTTATACGCTTGAAATCCCGCCAGAATGAGCAGATAATTGAAGTAGGACTTAACATCCTTTTTAGGCAAAAGTCCTGTATTTTTCTTGTCATGATGTTATAATACTTTAATATTTAACCTATTGGAATAGGAGTAGATATGAAGAAAATATTAGTTTTAGGAGCCGGGGGTTTTATCGGCAGCCATTTGGTTAAAAGATTAAGGAAAGAAGGAAACTGGGTCAGGGGAGTTGACCTGAAGTATCCTGAATTCGCTAAAACTCAAGCCGACGAATTTGTAATCGGAGATTTACGTGAGCAGCAGATAGTGCGCAAAGTTGCGGATCAGCCTTTTGATGAGGTTTATCAACTCGCTGCGGACATGGGCGGAGCCGGATATATTTTTACCGGTGAGCACGATGCCGATGTGATGCATAATTCTGCGACCATTAATCTTAACATGGTTGAGCAGTGCCGTCTTGCTAAAGTGAAGAATATTTTTTATTCTTCTTCGGCCTGCATGTATCCTGCCTATAACCAGGAAGATCCTGATAATCCACAGTGCTCTGAAGATTCTGCCTATCCGGCTGCTCCGGATAGTGAATATGGCTGGGAAAAGCTTTTCAGCGAAAGGCTTTATCTTGCCTATAATCGTAATTACGGGATGAATGTCCATATCGCGCGTTTTCATAACATATTCGGCCTTGAAGGAACCTGGCGCGGCGGAAAAGAAAAAGCTCCCGCGGCAATTTGCCGGAAGATAGCCGAGGCAAAAGACGGAGGGCAGATTGAGGTTTGGGGCGATGGCCTGCAGACCCGTTCATTCCTCTACATTGATGAATGCCTGGAAGGTATTTTAAGGTTAATGCGCTCTGATTTCTTTGGGCCGGTCAATATCGGATCAGAAGAGATGGTTACTATTAATCAACTCGTTGAGATTGTGTCTAAAATATCCGGAAAAAAAATAACAATTAAGCATATTAAAGGCCCACTTGGAGTCAGGGGTAGGAATTCCGATAATAAACTTATTCGCCAGAAGCTCGGCTGGGCGCCATCTGTGAAGCTTGAAGACGGGTTAAAGGTTACTTACGGTTGGATTAAAGAACAAATAGGCAATCAATAAAAGGAGTTAATATGAAAGTTTTGGTTACCGGAGGTTGTGGTTTCTTGGGGTCGCATGTGTGTGAGTACTATATCAAGAAAGGCGCTAAAGTTATCGCTTATGATAATATGACTAAGCATGAACTTCAGCGTACCGGTTTTGCCGCAAAAAAAGCCCGGAACTACAACTGGGATTATTTAAATTCTTTAGGCGTAAAGCTTGTAAAGGCCGATGTGCGTAATTTCGAAGAATTGTCGGATTGGAGCAGCGGATGCAATTATATTATCCATACCGCGGCCCAGCCGGCGATGACTATTAGCTGGGAGGATCCCCGGCTGGATTTCAGCACAAATGTATTAGGTACTTTTAACGTCTTGGAAACAGCGCGCAAGATGAGGATTCCGGTTGCCTGCTGCGCTACTGTGCATGTCTATGGCAATGAGATCAATTCTACCTTGAGAGAAGGCAGGATTAGGTATATCCGTCAGCCTAAAGAGATTGATGAGAATGAGCCGACTTTGCGAGGCGTATTAACTCCATTACATGCTTCAAAAGCAGCAGGTGATATCTATATTAAAACTTATATTGATACCTATAAGCTAAAAGCTGCCAGTTTCCGTCTGACTGGTATTTACGGGACAAGGCAATTTGGCGGAGAAGATCACGGTTGGGTAGCCAACTTTGCAATAAGAAGCATATTAGGATGGCCGATTACAATATTTGGGACAGGCAAACAAGTTCGGGATATTATTTATGCAACGGATGTTTGCGCGGCATTTGATGCCTTTTATAAGCAAAAGGTTCCCGGTATTTATAACATAGGAGGTAGTTCTTTAACAGCAATTTCTCTTCTTGAATGTATAGATATACTTGAAGATTTACTTGGCAGGAGGCCGGAAGTTAAATTTAAGGCGGACCGTCACGGAGATTTACGGTATTTTATATGCAATATCGCCAAAACGCGGAAGAACCTTAAGTGGTCTCCGAAGGTGATGCCTAAAGAAGGGATTTCTCGCCTATTAACTTGGATTCAGGATAACAAAAATATTCTTAACGGGTAATTGAAATGAAAACGTTAATCTTAGCTGCTGGCAGAGGGAAAAGGCTTGGGGAATTCTCGGATGATAAAAATAAATGCATGTTGCTTATCTGTGGAAAACCTCTGATTGAATATAGTCTTGATTGTGCTATTCAAATTGACTCTTCCGAAATTATTATAGTTATTGGCTATAGGGGTAGTGAGATAGCCAAGCGTTATAACGATAGTTATCAAGGGAAAAAGATTGTTTATGTGAAACAAGATGAGCAATGTGGCCTTGTACATGCGATTGAATGTGCCAAAGTAGCCTTGGGAACCGAAGATTTTATGCTTATGCTTGGTGATGAACTGATGGTTAAACCAAAACATAAAGAGATGGCGGAACTTTTTAAAAGAGAAAACCTCTTTGGTGTTTGCGGTGCTTTAACTGTAGAAGATATTAATTTAGTTAAAAAAACTTATTCTGTGATTGAAGGGAACAATAGGCAGGTTATCCACCTGGTAGAAAAGCCGGCTAATCCGCAGAATAATATTATGGGTACAGGAAATTGCATATTTAATAACGGGATTTTATCTTATATTTCCACTACTCCAATTAACCAGAAGAGAGGGGAAAGAGAGCTGCCTGATTTGATACAGTGCGCAATTGATGATGGGAAAAAAATCAAATCATTTGAGATTTGTGACCATTATATTAATGTAAATATACCGGAAGAAATAACGAAACTTAATTCTTATTTTGCGCATTTGTAATTATGAAAATACTTATTGTTCATCCTCATTTAACGTTTTTAGGAGGGGCTGAGCTAGTTGTCGTTAAGTTGTCAGAGTATCTCTTGAGAAAGGGAATTGATAATTCTATCCTCACGCTTTCATTATCAAAAGAGATAGCTGCGGGTAATCCAAATCTTAATTTTATTATTCCCGAAATTCAATATAAGTGCGTTATTAAGAGTACTAATATTAACAATGCTGCATACGTTATTACTGAAACAAGAGCCCTATCTTTACTTATAAAAAAGCATGGTAATGGTTTCGATTTGGTTAACCTTCATAATTTCCCTTCTACTTGGGCTTTTGTTTTTAGTGGCATTAAGAAACCAGCAGTTTGGTATTGCAATGAACTTCCCGGCATTTGGCATAATGTCAATCCTTCAAAAACATTAAAATTGGTTTATTTATTGGGACAGTTGCTTGATAGAAAGATCGTCAAGAGCAATATTTCTAGGATTTGTTGTGCTGATGAGATTAATAAGTTGAGAATTGTAAGGAATTATAGTAAGGAGCCTGCTATTGTTCCATATGGGATTGACTATGAGTTTTTTGATTCTTGCCAAGAAAGCGTCAATTTATTCAATGGGTTGGATTTAAAGGGAAAATTTATTATTTCTCAGGTGGGGCTTATTAGCCCGCAGAAAAATCAAAAAGAATGCGTTGAGATGTTAAATATTCTATCTAAAAGTATGCAAGATGTTATTTTGGTATTTGCCGGCAGGGTGATTGACCAGAAGTATTCCTTTGAATTGAAAGAATTAATTAAGAAATATGGCTTGGAAAACAAAGTTATATTTATGGGGGATATTCCTCGTGCTCAAGTCGCATCTCTTTATAAGGTTTCGAATATTGCGGTTTTTCCAGTGAAGATACAGGGGGGCTGGCTTTCTCCTTTTGAGGCAATATGTTGTGGTAAGCCGGTGATTGTTTCAACGACAATGGGCGCAAGCTCGCTTATTAGAGAAAATAATTTAGGACTAGTTTCTGATGATTTTGCTGGTTCTGTTTTTACAATTAGGGATAATTTTGGTTTTTATCAGCAAAAAGCAAAAGATGCCGCTTCTTGGGTAAAGGAAAATCTTAGCTGGAATTTGTTTGCCGGTAGAATGAACCAGGTATTTATTAATAACGCGAAGGAATGGAGGAATATGTGATAAAAAAGAAGAAGAACCTTTCGGGAGTATCATTGACCCAGGGATTATATACTACGCTTCAGCATTCCGGTTGGCCGTATATTATAAAAAGAATCATAAGGACAGTTTGGAATTACAGGAGAGATTTTTTTTATTTATTGTTCAAAAAAGGTTTTATGCCGGCTTACAGTTTTTTCTACACAAAAGTATTTGTGCCTTGTGGTGAAGGGGCTGGTGCGGCTTGGTATATACTACTTGGTGGGAAATTAATTAAGAAATACCCTCAGCTAGCGCCATTTCCACGATATATCGAAGTTGAGCACACAACAATATGCGATAAAAAGTGTATTATGTGTGAACATACATATTGGAAAGACCAAGAGGAGAAGAGCATTAATTTTGCTGAATTTAAGCATATTGCCGATCAGTTCCCGGGTTTAAGATGGGCGCATTTAACCGGTGAAGGGTCTTCATTTCTAAATAAAGATTTTATAAAGATGATGGAATATGTTAAAAAAGAGAAAAAAGCTTCCATGTATTTAGTTGATCTTTTTGATGGGCAGGATAATGAAAAAATGACAAGGATGATTGAAATGGGAGTGGATGGAATCTATATATCGGTAGATGCTGCAACCAGGGAAACTTATAATAAGATTAGGATAGGCTGTGATTTCGATAGAGTTATAAGCAATATTAGAAAATTTATAGCGTTAAAGAAGAAATTTAAAACACCTATACCCGAGTTAAGTTTTCGTTACATTGTGCTGCAGCCGAACCTTAAGGAGATTCCTTTGTTTGTAGATCTAATAGCGTCTTTGGGTGATAGGGATATATTAGGTTCCGGTTCCAGAATTAACTTTGTCGGTAATTTAGAATTTCCAGAGACTAAACATCTTAGCGTGTATGAAATTCCTAAAGAGATTATGAATGAGAGTATTTCTAGGGCCAAGAAGTATGGATTAAACGTTATTTTTAGCCATACAGAAAACGAAACTAATCCTTCGATCAATACTTGTTATGCTTGGTTGGAGCCATATATAATGATGAAGGGATATGTTTTACCATGTTGCAATGTTATGATGTCAAACAAGCGCACTTTTTTGAGAGGGCGTAGTTTTGGCAATCTTTTTGATAAAAATTTTAAAAACGTCTGGTATTCTGACCGCTATAAGAAATTCCGAATGACAATCAATAAAAATGATGCAAAAGTGCCATTGTTCTGTGCTGGATGCAGATCATTTGATACTTCAGAGCGTATTAAGAAATACGGAATAGATAATGAACTTTAAGCCATAAATTAAAATATGCAAAAGACATTTTATAATTCAATATCTCATTTGTTAGGCGGTTTCTTCCCACTTGTAATGTTTCTCGTTTTATCGCCGTTTCTTCAGCTAAGGCTTGGGGAAGATATGTTCGGGGTGTTGCTTTTATTGACTAGCCTTATCAACATAGGAACGGTGATTGATTTTGGTTTTGGCAAAGCAATAGTTAAATTTATCTCTGAGTATTATCATACAGACAAGGAAAAAGATTTAGACCATGTTATTAATTTAAGCTTTATTGTATTTGCCATAATTGGTATGTTAGGATTAATTCTGATATTTGTTTTTAGCAATTTTATTTCAACTAAATTATTGAAAATTCCTATAGATTTGCAGGGGTATATCGTTATCAGCCTTAGGTTAAGCGGCTTGGTTTTCTTCTTGAACATGTTGGCTAGTGCCATAGGATCGATTTTCTATGCTTTAAATAAGTATATCCTCATAAATTCCGTTAATATTATTCTAAATATTATTTATACTTGTTTAGTTTTGTTGTTTCTTTCATTCGGCATAAAACTGAATGGATTGATTCTGTTAAATATGTTGATAAGCGTGTTATCTATTTTAGTTTTTATTATTTTAATAAAAAGATTTTTGCCAAAGTTTTCTATTAGACCTATAGGATTTATAAAGAAACATGTTGTGGATTTAACTCACAGGAAATTTAGTGGAGAGGGTAGAAATAACATTACGTCATTTAAGTTTCTTTCCTTTTCTTTCTATAGTTTTACCCATAAGATTTTTTTGATAGCTACGTATCATATTGATAGATTGATTATTGCATCGACATTGGGGATAGGATTAGTTCCTTTTTATGCGGTGCCGATACAAATAATTATAGCTTTAATTAAACCATTAGGCAGGATGACGGAAGTAATAATTCCAATTGCGTCGGAATTATCGGCGAAAGGGGATTGGGATCAGCTAAAAAGGAAATATCTCAAGGCCTCGCGATTATTGTGTGTATTGAGTACATCATTATTTATGCCTGTTGTTTTATTTGGAAATCAGATAATTTACTTTTGGATGGGGCAGGTGTTTGCGAATAAAGCCCAATTCGTTATTATTTTGACTGGTTTAGCTTATTATATTATTTCATTTACTGGTGTCATTAGTTTAATTATTGATGGTGTTGGTAGGCCTAAGGTTAATACTGTGTTCGTTATTATTTATACTTTTCTAATACTTGCTTTTATCTTTCCCTTAACTAAAAAATATGGCATTAATGGGGCAGCTCTTTCCATGTTATTTGCTTCATTTTATGTGCCCGGGATGTTATTTTATTGTAATAAAAAGATATTAAAGGTTGAGATGGGTGAGTATGTAAAGAGTGTCTATAAACCGATAATTATAGCTGTAGTTATGGGCTGTTTTTATTACGTTTTCAATATACATTCAAAAACTGTGTTTGATTTAGTTTTGGTTTTTGTTTATTCAATGGTTACATATTATTTATTTTGTTATCTGTTTAAGGCTATAAAGAAAGATGAGATAAGCTTAATAAGGTCGCTGATTTTTCCCGTACGCTTATGATGAGATTGATTTTTGATAATACAGATGTTAGGTCATTGTCTAGCAGATTTAGGAAAATAAGACTGAGTTATTTCCTTGATTTTTTATCGAAATGTCCGTCGTCGATTACTATTTTAGATGTAGGAGGGGCTGAAGAATATTGGATTAATTTGGGTTACGTGGGGGATGAAAATGTTAAAATAACTATATTAAATCTTGATAAGCCGGTTGCCCCAGCGAAAAAATTTGATTTTGTGCAAGGCGATGTAAGAAATATGTCTCAGCTTAAAGATGGCAGTTTCGATATTGTTTTTTCTAATTCAACGGTTGAACATCTAGGTACCTTTGCCGAACAGATGATGGCGGCAAAAGAAATCAGGAGGGTGGGGAAAGGGTATTTCATACAAACACCAAATTATTATTTTCCTATTGAGCCCCACTTTTTAGTACCTTTTTTTCAGTTTCTTCCTATTGGGCTTAGAATATTTATGTTGATGCATTTTAATTTAGGGTGGATTTCAAGAAAAAACAGTAAACAAGAAGCGCGTGAAATTATTACCCGTATAAAACTATTAAAGAGAATAGAATTAGCAAAGATGTTTCCTGATGGTGATGTATTTAGAGAAAAGTGTTTTTTCTTAACCAAGAGTTATATTTTTTATAAATTTCCCGTAGGCACGCCACTATGAAATACTTATTCTTCTTTTTTATTTTTGCAACGTTATCATTTGGCAGGGCATTTTCAATCCTTCATATAGACACTCCTGTTGTTCCGTTCTTCGTAACTGAAATCTTTATTTTTATTAGTTTAGTTTGGTTAATGTTGAATCCGCAGAAGATAAGGTATATAAATGAATCTGGTGTATCAAAATCCTTCTTGTATCCGTTGGCTATTTTTTTTCTGTTTGGATATCTGAAATTGATTTTTGGATCTTTTGCCAATAATCCTTTTGTTTTCAGAGATATAGTCCTATGTTTTTATATTCTATTTTTGCCCTTATCCTATGTATTTATGGATAATCTTAAGCAGCTTAAGTTATTTATAGGCATACTTATTTTGTCAAATATTACTGCTATATTAATCGGATGGATTTTTTTCCTTAATATTTATCCACATAATGCAATTGTAAGATTCATTTTAATGACAAAGTTATTTAATCTGGGATTGTGCTATGGGGTTACAATTGCATTTCTTGTTCCGGTATATTTGTCATTAAAGAATAATTTAAAAAAACTATTTATTATGTCCATGCTATTGATGAATGCATATATGCTTTTTATATCAGCAGAAAGGACTTTATGGGTTGCGGGAGTTTCATTATTTATGTTCTTTTGTTTAATGTATGGAAAAAGATTTTTAAAGTTAGTTATTTATTTTTCCCTTATTTTGAGTGTTATGCTCTGCGTTTCTATTTATTCTGATGTCGCTCGTATAAAGAATGGTTATTTTGATTCAATTCGCGGGAAATCAAGAAGCCTAGTTTTATTTTTATCAGGTAAGTTGCAGTGGGGTAAGGAAAGAGTTGATCAGTATTTAACATACCAGTTTAAAGACTCAACCGATAAAGAAGGTGGGGATAGGATTGATAATCAAGTCAAGAGTGGTATGGATAATATAGTATGGAGATTGATTGTATGGAAACATAGTATTAAATTTGGTTCGACTTCTTTATTATTTGGAAAAGGGTTTGGAGTTTATCCTGATTATAAGATTTGGGGTTATCAAAAACCTTTAAAAATTGGCATAGACTCTAAGGTTATCCCAGCGCACAACCATCTCATAACGATATTTTATAAAATGGGTTTATTCGGGTTGGTTTTATTCCTATGGGTTAATACATATGTTTTTTTATACGGACTTAGATATGTTAATAAGGTTGAAAATGGTTTCGTGAAAGATTTCCTAATAGGAACCTTAGGCGCATTCTTATTTTGGCATGTGATGGCATTATTCTTTGATGTTATTGATTCTCCCCCAACTAGTATTTTCATTTGGGTTCTTATGGGAGTTATCTTTGCAGTAGTTGAGATTGATAAAAAATCCAAGAGTCGAAATTTACAGGAGGCTTAATAGTGGAATGGAGAAATTTATTTAAGTCATCTAGTTTTACGGTTTGGATAAGCAGGGGATTCGTTTTTGTCTTTACGCTATCAATCCTTCTTTCCATAAAAAATAATTTCAATGTTTACGATGAGTATTATTATGCTATTCATTTATTAAAAGTTTCACGAGCTTTTCATAACTTTCATCTTTTAAGTAATCCTGTTGCTTATATCACTTGGTTTTTTGCTTCCATTTTTGGATTTCAGGTTAGTGCTTTTCGTGTATTGCAGATTACCAGTTCAATTTTTGCTGCTCTTGGAGCAACAGCTTTAGTTGATATGGGCATGTTTTGGGGGTTAAGTTTTAAGCGCGCATTCATCTTTAGTATCCCTATAATTTTCTGTAATGCGTTTATTAGATATGGAACAAGTGCTTATCCGGATTCGTTGGCATTAGGTATGGGGTTGGTAGCGGTTAATATTTTTATCAGGTCGTTAAGTATTGAGAGACTAAATCAAAAGCCGAGATTAATATTTGTTAGTGGTTTATTTATGGGGTTAGCGTGTTTGATGCATATGGCCTTTTCTTTGGTCATCCCGGTTTTATTGATGGGTGTTTTTTTTATATTCTGGCGCAATGGCAAATCCTTACTTAAAAGTTGGAGTTTTGTATTTTCTTGTTCAGTAGGAATACTTCTAGTCTTGGGATTGGGTTACGCTGTTTTATTGCCGTTATGTTTAAAATGTATCCCAGAGCAAACATCTTGTTATGAGCCTTTGGAAGAATCGGGATATGGGTTACCGCTTACGATCCTAACGGGTAAGGTTTCGTCGTGGTTTCCTGGCATAAAAGATTTATTCACTGATTTTAAGACTCATGGGGCTCTTTTTATTCCTGGAGTGCATTCTGAGAATGTGTGTTTGGATATAGCTCTTGGTTTTCCGCGCATTCTTGCATTCATTTTATTGGGTTGGTTTGCTTTCAAAGCTTTACTGTCCTGGAAGAAAAATACCGCATTGGCCAATTGGATTATTATATTTTCTATGGGGGTTATATTTGAGTTCATATTTATTCTTTTTGCCGGGTTGTCAATATGTAGGAACTATATATATGTGATTCTTTCTGTAATAGGCCCCCTTTTTGTGGCCATGCTTATTCTTGCCTTTAATAATAGCGTAAGGTACAAATTTACTTTATTTCTATTTACTATAATAATAATATTCTATTCAATCTTTGGGGTTGAGGGGGTTGTTGATATAACTACCCATGATAATCGCCCTTTTAAAGAATTATACAAACAATGTGATGTTCATACTCCGAAATATTTAAAATTCCCTTTGTCTTTGCGCGCGTCTTTATATCCGGAATGCTATTACGATAATACTTTGTTTGAGAAATACGGACATCTGGGGCCGCCTGCGGAATTTCTTGAAGAAAAAGAGGTAACGGTTTATGTAGATGGGGAGGTTGAATAAGTATGTTGCATAAAATATTGGGAAATCCTGTTGCATGGGATTTGAGTAGGTATTTGTTAGATTTGACGTGTGGATTATACAAAAAAAGGAATCTGTATCTTAGGAATTTGAGAATATTTAAAGATAACCCAAGTGTGCTTGATATAGGCTGTGGAACGGGGTTATTCGCGAATATAACTAATGGTTATTATGTGGGGATAGATTCGGATGTTCATAGTATTAACCGGGCACAAAGAAAACAATATAACAATAAAAAGATATTTCGTTGCGTAGATTTAAATACCCTCCAGGAAGAGGGTGAGATGTTTGATGTAGTGTTGATTGCAGACGTTCTGCATCATCTAAATGATCAGGAGTGCGATAAACTCTTTAAGACAACAGCAAAAATAACCAGGAAATATCTTGTAAGTTTTGATGCGGTCTTAAAAAAAGATTTATCTGTTTTGCAAAAATGGTTTGTAAGACATGATAAAGGAGAATATTTCCGGTATTTGGATGATTTTAACCGGTTGTTTTGTGATGGTGGATTTAATATTGTTGAGTATAAAGATATACCTTTGGGTTATTTATCAACGCATTTTACTTTATGTTGTCCAGATAGGGCTACAGCTAAATAGGTAGCTTAGTATTAATATGAGAAATATTACTTGGGCTATTTTTATTGTTGCCTTTATTCTTTTTAGGCCGTATCAGTTACAATCTAGTGGGATGCTCTATATAGATGATGATCAGTCTTACGTGGCCCATGCTACTTCGTTAGTCTTTTTACAGTTTCCTTCCTATGCAAAAGAATCATTTACTGTGGGTAAGGGTGTACCACTGCATTCCATCGGTGCATCTTTATTAGCTTCTCCGTTCGTCTTTATTTTCTCAATCGTCGATAGGTTTCTAGGAAATGATATTGTAATGCAACGCAATCCAACTAATGTTGCTTTGAGCTGGACGGCGTTTGGTTTTGTTGTTTCTTCACTTTTTTATCTTTGGGCAACCTGTTTATTGTTATATCTAAGCCTGAGATTCTTTTTCTCAAGCTGGATTTCTTCATTAACTGTTATGCTATCGGTATTAGTAGAAGGTATTCCTTTATTTGCCTTAAGGAGACCGGCAAATGCGCATATATATGAAATTTTCCTGCAGAGTCTTTTTATATTCTTTTTATTTAGAGTTTACAAGGTTGGTCATATTTTACCTGATAAATGGCACTTTAGGTATTGGAAAGAATCTGCCTTAGTTGGTATACTAATAGGTTTGATGTTTCTTGTTAGGTTAAATAATATCCTTATTGCTTTAGCTTGGCCGGGCATATTATTTTTTCTTTATTATCCAAAAATTACCCGGAAAAGAATATTCCAAATGATCATTATTTCATATTTATTTATTCCAGCTGTTTTCTTTGTATTTCAAATCTGGCCAATTTTCTATAACCTGCATGATATTCGTTACTATCAAGGTTATATAAATCATCCATACATAAAAGAGAATCTGTTGGCAATACAAAGTTTAGATTTTTATTTCAGGCGTTTTTTGCATTTGCTTTGGGGGGTTGATTTTGGTTTAGTATTCTCGTCGCCGTATTTATTGTTGGGTTTAATCTCGTTTTTATGGATAAAAAAAGACCGGATATATAAATATATTACCTTAGCGTTGATTCCTTTGATTGTTAATTTTTATATAACTCTTTCTTACCGGACGCAAGGGGCTTGGTATGGTTACCGGTATTTAATATTTTCTCTTTTACCTGTGATTATTTACCCTCTTGCGTATACCTTTTCTTTATTGGCAGAAAAGAAACTCAGAAGTTTATTCATTATAACCATTGCTATCTTGATAATTCCATTGTTATCCATGGTGAGTTTCGAGGGTAACGATAGTAATCTTACTTTAAAAATAATTGATCAGGGGTTTGGAGTAGCTGACTATGGAAATAGTACTTATCAGATTGAAATATACAAAACTATTTATAAGCAGCCGGTTCAATATCTATTTTCACTGTTTAAAGCTGGTCCTTGTTATTTTGCATATCTAGCTTCTTTATTGACTGGTTTTGAAGGGCTGCCAGCGGTCATCTATGAGAAATATTCAGTATTTAAAATGTCCACGTTTATTAAGATGGCGATTATATATTTATTTCCTTTCTTACTTTTTATAATTTATAAAGAAATTGAAAGAAGAAAAGTTGATGGTTAGCAGTTATGTTAGGAGCTATAGATGAAGCTTTCGGTTATTATCCCTGTTTATAATGAAAAATTACTCATAAGAGAGATCATATCCCGCTGCCTTGAAGCTCCATTACCTGAAGAGTTTACTGATAGAGAAATTATTGTTGTTGACGATGGTTCTTCCGATGGTACTACGGAATTACTAAAGAAGCAAAAATTTGGCGAACTGGTAAAGATTCATCATTCATACGTTAATCATGGCAAGGGTTGTGCTTTAAGGGTAGGTTTTAAAATCTGCACAGGAGATGTGATTATAATTCAAGACGGTGACTTAGAATATGATCCGCTAATTAATTATAGGATATTGCTTATGCCTTTTACCGCCAGAAAAGATTGTTTGGTTGTTTTTGGCAGTCGTTTTTTGACTCATTGGTGGCCCAGGGGGATGAGGTTGCCAAATCTTTTTGCTAACTATGTTTTGACTATAATAACTCGTTTTTTATATGGTTATCGTATTAGCGATGAAGCGACCTGTTATAAAGTTTTCAGAAGAGAGATTCTGAAACGTTTTACTTTTTATTCGCGGGGTTTTGAATTTTGTCCGGAGTTTACGGCAAAAATCATAAGGTCGGGGATCATAATTAAAGAAGTCCCTATTCAATATAATGGAAGAAGCCAATTGACTGGGAAAAAAATAAAGGTTTGGGATGGATTTATTGCTCTATGGATTTTGTTTAAATTCCGGATTAAACCAAATTTAAGAAAAAATGAATTTATTGGTTGATCAATCAAGTTATCTGAAAAATTTGGATTTTATGACCTCGGTTGATAAATATAACGAGTATGTTTATGGTAATATCCAGCAATTTCTTGGAGAGTATATTTTGGATGTTGGATGTGGAGTGGGCAATATTACAAGATATTTTTTGCATAAAAAGCAGGTGATCGGAATAGATAAGACTGTTGAATATCTGCGGATTTTTAAAGAGCAGTTTAAGAACGTGCATACTATGCTTATTGATGTGACGGATAATAGTTTTCAGTCTAGACTGTCAGGTTTACAGGTGGATACCGTGGTAGCGACGAATATTTTGGAGCATATTAAAGAAGATCAGCAGGCTTTGTTAAATTTCCATAGTATTTTACCTGTAAGCGGGAAAATAGTAATTGTCGTTCCGTCATATAAATGGTTGTTTGGAACCTTGGATGAGTATGATTTACATTGTCGGCGGTATTCTTTAAATGAAATATCCCTATTATTAAAGTCATCAGGATTTAAGATATTAAAACATTTTCGTTTTAATGCGTTGGGAATATTATTATGGTTGATTGATGGCAAGATACTTAGATTTCGTACTCATAAGAAGGTGGAAGGTAGTTTGATTAATAAAATCATGCCTTTTGTAAAATTTGTAGATAAACTGACTCTGAATAAAATTGGTCTATCTTTGGTTGTAATTGCAGAGAAAACTAATTAAGCGGATAGAAGCGGCTTGAATTATTCTTAAAAAGATGGCTAAAAATCACGATTATCCTTATTTTACTATTTTAGGGGCAAATATTAATCTGGTGCAGATTCAAGATGTGGCCGATTGTGTTTCTTCCTGGATTGTAAAAAAAGAATATAGTAATTATATTGTTATAGCTAATGCTAATGATATAGTTGCTTCTAAAAAAGACGCGAGAGTTATGGAATCGATGAATAACAGCAGTCTGACTGTTCCTGATGGTATTTCTTTAGTATTATATGCAAGAATAGCCGGCAAGTATCTAAGAAAGAGAGTCTATGGTCCGGATTTAATGCTGGAGTTATTGAAGTTTTCAGAATCCATGGGCTATTCTCATTTTTTTTATGGAGCTACACAAGAAACATTAAATCAGCTTACCGGAAATTTAAGAAGGAAATTCCCGGGATTAAAAGTGGTTGGTATGTATGCTCCTCCATTTTCAGCATTAAATAGGCAGGAAAATGAAAGGATAGCCGCTTTTATAAATAATGCCAGCCCTGATTTCCTTTGGATAGGTTTAGGTTGTCCTAAACAGCAGCTTTGGATGTATGAAAATAGGGATAAAATACATGTACCGGTTATGGTTGGAGTGGGTGCTGCGTTTGATTTTTTGGCTGGCACAAAGCCGCAAGCGCCACAATGGCTAAGGGATAATGGATTTGAGTGGTTATTCAGGTTAATTACTGAACCTAAGCGTATGTGGCGTAGATATTTAATTGATTATCCGCTATTTGTGTATTTTATAATATTAGATTTTTTACATATCCCATCTTCTCGTTCTAAAAATAAATCCTTAAAAGTATAATTTTCGTTTTAATAACCTTCCTTTTGTGATAGAATTAAGCCATGTTCAATACGAATAAATATGCGTGTTTTCTGTATTTTATTGTTGATTTTTTGTTAATTAGCCTTGCTTTTATTATTCCCTGTTTAGTGCATCCTTCTTTATTCCCATGTGAACCAACCGGACAGAGAATTTATTTGTCTGTGTTTGTTTTCTGGGGTATCTGTCTAGTATTTATCTTAAACAACCTGCATTTGTATAATACTTTGCGTTATTTAGGCATACTTGAAGAAAGTTTTATAGCAATAAAAGGGGTATTTTATTCTTCTATTATTGCCGCTTTATTTGTTTATTTGCTTTCCTTAACTGTTTTTTCCCGTATTCTTTTCATCGAATCGGTTTTTTTATTGTCTGTTTTTATTGTTTTATGGCGTGTTTTTAAGCGTATTTGCGTAAGGAAACTTATAAGTAATGGTTTTGCCAATTATAATGTATTACTTGTCGGGATAGGAAAAGAAACTGAGGTAATCCTTCAAGAGATAAATGATAATTTATTTTACGGTTTACATGTAAAGGGTATTTTAGACGATAGACATACGGGTAATTTTTGTGGAGTTAAGATTCTTGGTAAGATAGCTGACCTTGAACATATTGTTAAGAAGTATTTCATTGATGATATTTGTGTTACGGATATCCCTGGTAACTTATCTTTAAGAGCTTTTCTTGAGATATGTGGTAAAACAGGTAAGACCGTTAGGTTGATTATTGATAATCTTGGCCTGCCTTTTCATAGATTAAGTCTTAACTATTTAGGATCTATTCCTCTCATAACCTATTTTCATGGTGAACAAACTAAAGCAAATAATATCTATAAGCGTATTTTTGATTTATTGATTGGCGGTTTAGCGTTATTTTTATTTTCACCGGTTTTTTTAGCAATTATTTTGCTTATAAAAATTGAAAGTAAGGGACCGGTTTTATATATTTCAGAAAGGAGCGGCAGGAAAGGTATTCGTTTTAAGTTCTATAAATTCCGCTCTATGGTTTATAATGCCGATGAACTAAAAGAGCAGGTAAGGCATAAATCGGAAGTTGACGGACCAATCTTTAAGATTAAAAATGACCCTCGGCTTACAAAAATAGGAGTTTTTCTAAGAAAGCACAGCCTTGATGAATTACCGCAATTAATTAATGTTTTGAAAGGTGATATGAGTTTAGTCGGGCCGAGGCCTTTTCCGGTAGAAGAAAGCGAAAAGATTGAATATAGGCATATTCCTAGGCTTAATGTAAAACCGGGAATAACAGGCTTAGCCCAGGTTAAGGGGAGATCAAACCTAAAGTTTAATCAATGGATGAGGTGGGATAACTGGTATGTGAACAATTGGTCTGCGGGTTTAGATTTAAGGATATTATTTTGGACTATTCCCGCAATTTTTAGAGGAAGAGGGGCGTATTAATTGACCAAGAATGGGGTTTATAAGCTAGCTGATTTATTGACTAAAATTGGCATAAGCGGAGTTTTGTTCTTTATTCCCATTTCAAACGCGCTTATTGATTCATTTATTGGCCTTGCTTTCTTGGGTTTTATCAGCAAGAAAATAATTAAACCTGATTTCCAGTGGTTAAAAACGAAACAAAATATATTCCTTGGTTTATTTTTTATTTTAATGAGCTTATCTTTAATCAATAGCGGGCAGTATATTGAAAAAAGCTTTGTAGCTTTGTTGTTTAAGTGGGGTAAATTCATTGGTCTATCCTTAATAATCCAAGATTCAGTTTCTAAAAGAAAGGATCTGCTGATTTTTATATGCTTTTTTCTTTTTTCGGCAACCTTAGTCAGTATTTCGGGTCTGACACAATTATTTTGGGGATTAGAATTCCTACGCGGTAAGGAAGCAATGATTATGAAGGGAGGTGTTCGGGCTATTACCTCAAGTTTCAACCATTGTAACGGATTTGGGGCTTACTTGACCATTCCCTTTATTTTATCCATAGCATTTCTTAAATCTCCGCGTATGTTTAATTCAAATTTATATTATATTATTTTATTTTTATCGTTGATATTAGGTTTTTGCATATTTAATACATATTCTCGCGGAGCATGGATAGGGGTATTAGTTGCGTTGATAGCCTTGTTTTTAATTTCCAGACAGTTCATAATAATTGCCGTACTTATTATTTTTGCCAGTGTTTTACTTTTTATTCCAGCGTTTCGAGATATATTATTTTCTATTTTTAGGGTCGGCGGTGATGCGGATAGATTTAAATACTGGCAGGTGGCAGTTGCCATGTTCAAAGAAAATCCTTTTTTAGGAAAGGGGGTTGGTACGTTTATGGCCTACTTTTCGCAATATATGCCGAATTTATATCCAGCTTATGCCCATAATTGTTACCTGCAAATTATTGCCGAGAGTGGAATTTTTAGTTTAATTGCTTTTTTGGGTTTTGTTTTTTTGGCCATTTATACAGGCATAAGAGAATTTTTCTCTCATCGAGATCCTATATTGCTGGGTGGAATATGCGGGTTGATTGGTTTCTTGGTTCATAGTTTCTTTGAGGTGAACTTATATTCTTTGCCTCTTGCGACGTTATTTTGGTTGTGGATAGGAGTAGTGTCTGCATTAGGTTCTGGTATTGCTTTAGAGGAAAAATAGGAGAAAAATATGAAAGTAGTAATTTTAGCAGGAGGCAGAGGCACAAGACTCAGCGAAGAGACTATTAACATTCCCAAACCGATGGTAGAGATTGGCGGTAAGCCGATTATTTGGCATATTATGAAGATTTACTCTCATTTTGGTTTTAATGATTTTATTATTTGTCTTGGCTATAAGAGTTATATGATCAAAGAATACTTTTCTCATTATTTTCTGCATATGAGTGATGTTACAATAAATTTAAAGAAAAATAATGTTAGGGTGCATTCTACTGCATCGGAACCGTGGAAAATAACACTTATTGATACTGGTTTTGAAACAATGACAGGAGGTCGCTTAAAACGAATTCAGAAATATGTTGGTAATAAAACATTTATGATGACTTATGGCGATGGAGTATGTGATGTGGATATTAGGTCGTTGTTGAAGTTTCATCGGAGGGTTGGAAAGTGCGCTACAGTTACTGCGGTACAGCTTGCGGGGAGATTTGGCGCTTTAAATATGAAAAATTCAGGAATCGTTGATTCTTTCCTCGAAAAGCCCAAGGGTGATGGCTCTTGGATTAATGGTGGATTCTTTGTGCTTGAACCGGAAGTTTTTAATTACATAGAAGGGGATGAATCGATATGGGAATTTGATTCTTTAAAAAGTATGGCTGAATCTAATCAATTGGCAGGTTTTAAACATAATGGATTTTGGAAGTGTATGGACACGTTAAGAGATAGAGGGGAGTTAGAGGCGTTTTGGAATAGTGGTAGGGCGCCTTGGAAGCAATGGAAGGATTAATTTAATGAATAATAAATTTTGGATTGGGAAAAAGGTGTTGATAACTGGTTTTGAAGGATTTCTGGGGTCTAATCTTACTAAAGCGTTGTGTTCTTCTGGCGCAAAGCTTTTTGGTATGGATATTAAGACCGGAAGGAAACAGACGATTTTAAACCCTGATAATTATAAAAAAATAGTTGTGATTAAGGGGAGTGTCGAAAATTACAGTTTAGTCAAAAGAGTTATGCGGGATAATAAGATTAATATTGTGTTTCATCTAGCGGCAGAGGCGATTGTTGGAAAATGCCATAAACATCCTTTGCGTACATTTTCTACAAATATAAAAGGGACATGGAATATTCTGGAAGTATGTCGTAATAATAAATATATTGAAGCGGTTATTGTAGCTTCTAGCGATAAGGCTTATGGTGCCCATAAGAAATTGCCTTATACCGAAGAGGCGTCATTGCAGGGCAATCATCCCTATGATGTTTCAAAGAGCTGCGCGGATTTAATTGCAAATACTTATGGACATGCCTATGGATTACCTGTATGCGTTACGCGTTGCGGGAATATTTTTGGTCCTGGGGATTTTAATTTTAGCCGTATTGCTCCGGATGCTATTAAAAGCGCGCTTACCGGTAAAAAGCTTTTAATCCGTAGTGATGGTTTATTTACTCGTGATTATGTTTTTGTAGATGATATAGTAAATGGTTATATTATTTTAGCGGAGAAAATGCAGGAGTTGAATCTTTCAGGAGAGTTTTTTAATTTCAGTTGTGAAAGGCCGCTTAAAGTTATAGAATTGATTAATATGATTTTTAAGGCTGTCGGCAAAAAAGCAGATTATCTAATACTGGATCAGGCGAAATATGAAATCAAACATCAATATCTATCGTCTCGTAAGGCCAGAGTAAAACTTGGATGGAAGCCGGGGTTTTCTATACCGTTGGGATTAATTAAAACCGTTAATGCCTATCGTAAGGTGTTTAAATGAAGAAAATTAGTGTGGTCATGAATTGTTATAACGAAGAGGCGAATGTTATGAGGGCGTACCAGGAGGTAAAGAACGTATTCAATACTTTGCCAGAGTATGCTTATGAACACATTTTTGTTGATAATGCTTCAACCGATAAGACAGTTCAAATCCTAAAAAGTATTGCTAGTAAAGATAAGAATCTGAAGATAATCGTTAATACTAGGAATTTTGGGCATATTCGTTCGCCTCATTACGGTTTATTACAAGCTACTGGAGATGCAGTTATTGCTATTGTTTCTGATTTGCAAGAACCTCCACAGCTAATAATCGATTTTATAAAAAAATGGGAAGAAGGATGTAAGATTGTTTTAGGAGTTAAGCCTAAAAGCCAGGAAAACTTCCTTATGTTTATTATAAGAAAGATATTCTATAAATTAATGAATATCCTTTCGGAAGAAAAACAAATAGAGAATTTTACTGGGTTTGGCTTATATGATAGGAGTATCATTGAAATCCTTAAAGATATCAAAGATCCGTATCCTTATTTTAGAGGATTGGTCGCCGAAATAAGTTCAGACATTGCTACTGTTGAGTATGTTCAAGCTAAAAGAACAGGAGGAATTACTAAAAATAATCTCTATACTCTTTTTGATTCGGCAATGTTAGGTATTGTGAATAATTCTAAGATTCCTTTGAGATTAGCGGTTTTTTTAGGTGCCGTATTTTCATTAGTTTGTTTTTTGATAGGAATGGCATATTTGATATATAAACTATTCTTCTGGGAAAGTTTCCAACTGGGGATGGCCCCCCTTATCGTAGGAGTATTTTTTTTCTTTTCGGTGCAATTAATATTTACTGGTATTTTGGGTGAATATATAGGAGCGATTTATACGCAAGTTAGGAATAGGCCTTTAGTTATTGAAAAGGAACGAGTTAATTTTAATTAAGAGTACTTAACTTAATACAATATTGGTTTAGATTAATATATGGATATTTCGGCTGCAATTGCGGTCCTTGATGCACAAATTTTAAATCCAACATTAGGCTTACCTGATGAACTATTTTTTTATGTCAGCCGTACAACTCCAATGGTGAATGTTGATCTTTTGGTAAAAGATGAATTAAACCGGACTCTTTTATCCTGGAGAAACGATGAATATGCAGGCAAGGGATGGCATTTGCCGGGAGGAATCGTTAGATTCAAAGAAACCTTAGAAACAAGGATTAAGAAAGTAGCTGAAACTGAGATAGGTGCGCCTGTTGATTTTGATCCTCACCCTATAGCAATAAACCAGATAATCCATAATGTAAGAAAAAATAGGGGGCATTTTATTTCAATTTTATACAAATGCTCACTGACCTCTTCTTTTATTCCGGAGAATAAAGGTCTTTCTATTTCTGACGTTGGTTATCTTATGTGGCACGCTAATTGCCCTGATAATTTATTGAAGCTTCATGAAATTTACAGGTGTTTTTTATAACAAAATTACAAATATGAGAGTAGCAGATTACATCGCAAAATTTATAACTGAGCATCACCAAACTGCTAAAACAGTTTTTCTTATTGCTGGCGGCAATAGTATGCATCTTATTGATGCTATTAGCAAGAATCCTGGTTTAGAATATGTCTGTAATCATCATGAGCAGGCATGCGCTATTGCCGCAGAAGGTTATGCCAGGGTTTCAAATAAAATCGGCGTTGCATGTGTAACTTCGGGACCCGGAGGCACAAATACATTAACTGGAGTTTTAGGTTCATGGTTAGATTCGATGCCCGTGCTTATTATTTCTGGACAGGTTAAGCTTGAAACGACCATAGTTTCAGAGCCAGAATTAAACTTAAGACAACTTGGGGATCAGGAGATCAATATTGTAGATATTGTCAGGCCGATTACCAAGTATGCTCAAATAATTACCGATAAAAAAACCATTAGATACCATTTGGAGAGGGCGGTCTTTGAGGCCAAAAATGGGCGGCCTGGCCCAGTATGGATAGATGTTCCTATTGATATACAGGGCGCGCAAGTTGAAGAAAATGAGCTTTCGGCTTTTGAGGCGCCGAAAGAGCCCAATTATGATTATAAAATTGAAGCGATTATAGATGTATTTAAGAAAGCGAAACGCCCTGTGATAATAGCGGGTAACGGGATAGCGCTTGCGGATGCGGTGAGGGAATTTGAGAGCCTTATAGAAAAACTTAATATTCCAGTGATTGGGACTTTCGCGCGGTATGATTTAATTAAAGGTGACAACCGATTGTATTTTGGCCGTTTTGGCAGCGTAGGCCAGAGAACCGCAAATTTTATAGTTCAAAATAGCGATTTAATCCTTGCAATCGGTGCGCGACTTAATATAAGGGCGGTCAGTTATAATTGGGAATATTTTGGGCGTAAGGCAACTAAAATTGCAGTTGATATAGATGAGAATGAGCTTAGAAAACATACTCTAAAGATTGACATTCCTGTTTGTGCCGATGCCGGTAAGTTTATTAATGTGTTAGCTGGTGCCGTTAAAGAGAAGTATGAATATCCTGAATGGCTTGATCAATGCAGGCGTTACCGCAAGGATTTTCCTACTATTATTCCGGAAAGGCAATCAGCGGAAGAAAAAGTAGATTCATACAATTTTTTTGATGTTCTTTCTGAATGCGCTCAGGAGAACTCCGTTTTTGTGTTAGGTAACGGAACTGCCTGTGTTTCTTCGTATCAGAGTTTAAGGCTTAAAGGCAATCAGCGGATTGTTGTAAATTCCGGGTGTGCTTCTATGGGGTATGATCTTCCTGCGGCAATCGGCTCGTTCTATGGCGCAGGAAAGAACGTGCCCATTATTTGCGTAACAGGTGATGGGAGCATACAGATGAATATTCAGGAATTACAAACCATAATTCATAACCAACTGCCGATAAAACTTTTTGTTTTAAATAATGACGGGTATATTTCCATACGTAATACGCAGCGTAGTTTGTTAAATGGCCGCTTCGTTGGATCGAACAGGGAAAGCGGATTAAGTTGTCCTGATATTATTAAGATTGCTTCGGCCTACGGGTTTATAACACGTAAAGTCAGTGACCAAAAAAAGCTGAAAAGCAATATACAGGAAGTTTTGGATATTGAAGGAGCTGTGGTTTGTGAAATCATACTCAATCCGTGCGAGAAAATGGAGCCAAAACTGTCTTCAGAGTTGAAGCCGAACGGAAAAATTGTTTCAAAGCCACTGGAAGACATGTTCCCATTTTTAGATCGTGATAAGTTTAAGGCCAATATGGTAATTCCTACTATCGATGAATAATATCTCTGCATTAGCATTTGACTTGGATGGTACGCTTTATAATGGCAAAAACGCAATAAAGGGCGCAAGAAAAACTATTGCTGTTCTTTTGGGGTTAAACTATAAAATATTTTATTTTACTAATAATTCAGCTAAAACCCGACAGCAGATTGTTGATAAACTGAATAATCTTGGTTTTCCGGCAGAGCTGAAAAACACATATTGTGCCGCATATGCTATTTTAAGATACTTATTGAAACAAAAAATTATGAGTATCTATTTAATAGGAAGTGAAGCTTTAAGAAATGAATTAATAATGCATGATATAAAAGTAAAAAACTCTTCACGTGTACCCGCAGTAGTAGTTGGGCTTGACCAGCTCTTTGACTATAAAAAGATAGCAATAGCTTTAGAAGCTATAAATAGTGGAGCGAGATTGATTGTTGCAAATACTGATTCTTCATATCCTATTGAGAATAATAAAAGACTGCCGGGTTGTGGAGCCATGGTTGGCGCTATAATCGGCGCATCATCTCATTCCTTCGATTTCAATGTTGGTAAGCCGAATACTTATATGCTTGAATTGCTTTGCAGGGAACACGGGCTTTTACCGAAAAATATTTGCATTGTGGGTGATAGCCTTGAGAGTGATATAAAAATGGCGGATGACTTAAGATGCCAGAGTATATTATATGATCCAAAGAATATTTTCTCAAAGTTTTCCGGGAATAAAGTAAATGCCCACCGTGAAATTATTTTATTAATCAATAAAAAAAGAGGTTAGGCAGATGAATATACTTGAATACCAGATGATAGAGATACTTAAGGCCTTAAAAAATGATTATGGTGTCTTTGAGATCAAGGCTGAATTTGAGGCTGAGGGAAGCCGGATGGAAGAGCTGATGCGCCTTAAGGATATTACTACCCTTGTGGGACTGCCGATAATATTGAAAATTGGCGGGGTAGAAGCCGTTACGGATATATATAATGCGTTGTCAATAGGCGTAAAAGGAATTATCGCCCCTATGGTTGAGACGCCGTTCGCCTTATCGAAATTCTTGAATCTTATAAAGAATATGATTCCTAAGGATAATGCTAAAGATATTGAATTTGCTTTTAACTTAGAGACTATTACTGCTTATAAAAATATAGATGCAATGTTTAAACTGCCGGATGTTTCTCTTTTAAAGGGGTTAACTATTGGCAGAGTCGATTTAACAGGATCTATGGGGTTAGGCAGGGAAGCAATTAATACATCCAAAGAAGTATATGATGTCTGCGAAAAGACTTTATCAAAAACGAAGAAAAGGGGGCTTAAAACCGGTTTAGGGGGAGGTATTTCTAAAGAAACATTACCCATAATAACAAAATTAACAAAATCCAAACTTCTTGATAAGTTTGAAACACGCAAGGTTGTATTTCCGGCTATCTCTTATAAATATGGATATCCTGCGATATTAAAGGCACTTGAATTTGAACTTTTATGGCTTAAGAGCAAACGAAGGTTTTATTCCCGTATTAAGGTTGAAGATGAGCATAGAATAGCGATGCTTGAGAAACGGGTTACATCTTAGATAACTATGAATATTACTAAGTGTCGTTTATGTAATGGTAAATTATTTCCTAATCCATTGTTGCGATTAAATGGTATGCCGATGGCTGCGCAATATTTCCCAAAAGAAAGTGAATTTAGGCGAGATAAGGGGATAGTATTAAATATATACCAGTGTTCTATTTGCGGCTTGGTTCAATTGAACGTAAAACCTGTAGATTATTTCAAAGAAGTAATTACCGCTGCATCTTTTTCCGAGAAAACGAGGCTGTCCAGATTAAATCAAATGAAAGAATTTGTTGTTCGGTTTGGGTTAAATGGAAAGAATATCTTGGAAGTTGGTAGCGGAAGAGGGGATATGCTAGATGTTTTAGGAGAAGCGGGTTTAAGGGCGATTGGAATTGAGGCGTCTGCAGAATCAGTAAAATTTGGGCAATTCGTTGGCAGAAAAATGATTAAAGGATACTTGGGGGATATGGATAAAATCCCTGGTTATCCGTTTGAAGCCTTTATCTCATTGAATTATCTTGAGCATTTACCAAATCCCAGTGGCATTATAAGGCATATTTATAATAATATTACTAAAAATGCAGTAGGATTTGTAACCGTTCCTAACTTGGAATATCTGCTGAAGACAAAATGCTTTTATGAATTTGTGGCTGATCACCTTTCGTATTTTACCAAGAAAACATTAACATTTGCTTTTGAGAGTAATGGTTTTGAGGTTTTAGAATGCAATACGATTAATGAGGATAATGATATTGCTGCAATAGTGAAAAAGAAGGAATCCTTAAATATTTCCGGTAATTTTAATGAGGTTGAAGCGCTGATTAAAGATTTACAAAAAATCATAGCTGATTACAAATCCAAGAATAAGAAAGTAGCTGTTTGGGGCGCGGGGCATAGGACGCTCGCTTTATTAGCGTTAAGCGGGTTAAGGGATATTGCATACATAGTAGATTCTGCTAAATTTAAGCAGGGAAGATTTACTCCTGTTCTGCATTTGAAAATAGTGCCTCCGGAGACCTTGAAAGAAGATAGGGTTGATTTGGCGATGGTTATGGTTCCCGGCCTTTATCCAGGCGAGGTGCTGAAGTCGTTAAGTAATATGAATTTAGATATAGATGTTGCTGTGCTTCGGGATAATAAAATAGAGTTTATAAAAAGATAGCGCTAGGAGTATACTTGTGAAAGCAAAAATAATACCGAGAATTTTTAATACACCTAAGTCAAAATTAGAAGAGCATCTTCCATTAGATACTCCATATTCAGTGCATATTGATATATGCAGTATATGTAATTTTAAGTGCAACTTTTGTTTCCAATCCAACCCTGATGCCATGAAAAAGAAGAACTATAAGCATGGTTCGATGAGTTTCGAACTATTTAAGAAAATTACCGATGATCTTATGCACTTTAAACATAAGATGAGAAAGGTTAAGATCGGCCTTCACGGCGAACCTACTTTGCACTCCGGGTTACCGGAGATGATTAAATATATGAAATCAAAGAATGTTACTGAGATTGTTGAACTATTTACAAACGGCTCGCTGTTAAATCCTAAGTTGAATAAAGAAATAATTGACGCTGGGCTTGACAGGGTAAACATATCTGTTGAGGGACTCACGGCTGAGAAATATAAGGAAGTGACAGGGACACTGGTTGATATGGGAAAGTTTATTGCAAATATAAAGAACCTGTATGATATCAGGGGGAGTTGCAAAATTTATATAAAGATTGTTGATATCAATCTTAGTAAAGAAGATAAGGACAAATTTTATGATTTATTCGGCGATATTTGTGATGAGATATTCATTGAAAATGTCGTGCCGCAATGGAATGAAATTAACAAATTTGATGTGGATACTACGGGTATGTATGGGCAGAAAGTTGATAGGTATAAGGAAGTTTGTCCGTTTCCATTCATGTATCTGCATTTTAATTTCGATGGGACTACGAGTCCCTGCACTCTTGATTGGGGTAAACAAGTTTTAATTGGCGATGTCAGTAAGGAAAGCGCCTTAGAAATATGGCAAGGGAAGAGGCTTAAGGATTTGCAAATAAGATTGTTGAAAAAAGAGAGGGACAATATTCCCTTTTGCGATAAATGCCTGGCTCCTGTAGTATGTTGTTTGGAAAATCTGGATGATCATACTGAAATGTTATTAGGAAAGATAAAGTAATAGAGAGGTAGTTGTGTTATGAAAATACTTATTACCGGGACAAACGGATATATTGGCAAGAATCTAAAGGAATATTTTCAAGACAAATACAAAGATTTGTATTGTCCAAAACGGCAGGAACTTGATTTATTGGATTCCCAGGCAGTTTATGAGTATTTAACGGGAAATAAGTTTGATGTTGTTATTCATTGCGGAGTAACCCTTTTGTCTGTCGAACAGAATTTAAAGATGTATTTTAACCTGGAAAGATGCTCCCGGTTTTTTGGGAAAATGCTTTGCGTTGGTTCAGGCGCAGAATATGACATGAGGCATTATATTCCCAAAATGAAAGAGGAATATTTTGGAACACATATACCTTTGGACATATACGGGTTTTCCAAATATGTGATAGCTAAAGATATTGAATGTCGGCATAAGAATATTTATAATCTTCGTGTATTCGGTATTTTTGGCAAATACGAAAATTATAGGCGCAGGTTTATTTCAAATAATATTTGCAGAGTATTAAGTGGCATGAACCTGTCAATAAAGAAAAATATGTATTTCGATTATTTATACGTCAATGATTTCTCGAGGATAGTAGGAATGTTTATTAATAAAGAGGCAGCAAGGCGAAGCTATAATATCTGCACAGGAAAAAGCATAGACCTTCTTACTCTTGCTGAAATAATTAAAAAAGTGGATGGAAGAAAGGTTCCTATAGATATTCAAGAAGAAGGGTTAGGAGTTGAATATACCGGAGATAATGAACTTTTTTTGCAGGAATTCGGAGAGTTCAATTTTACTCCTCCTGAAAAAGCAATAAATGAGTTATATCAATGGTACAGGGATTCAAGTAATATGGTGTTTAATGCGAAAGACTTTGAATAAGAGATTTTATGAAAAATACTGAAAGCAATTTTTTAGAGATAGTTAAAGATAAGCCTATCTTAGTATGGGGCGCAAGAATGACTGGTATAGGTTTTTTGCGTTTTGCCAAAAAGCACAACTTAGATATTATAGGTTTTGTTGATTCAGATCCAGCTTTTATAGGAAGAAAAATTGAAAATTTCCCGATAAACTTACCAAGCGAGATAGCATCCTTGAGAATTAAATATAAAAAATTAGCGTTCGTTATTGCAGTTTCAATAAAAGAAGATGAGATTATTAACTTATTAAAAAATGCTGGAATATCAGATGGAAATTGTATTAGGTATAGTAATTTCTGTGGGTGTTTCTTTACTATTGATGTGTCTGGAGCGTGTAATTTAAAGTGTCCTTCTTGCGGGCATGCTATGCAAGGTATCAAAAACCCCAAAGGATTTATGTCTCTCGATGATTTTATGAAAATAACGGAGAAAATGATTCGGGAATTAGGTTTGGTAAGCCATGTTTGTTTGTATAGTTGGGGAGAGCCTTTTTTGCATCCTCATCTTGGTTCAATTATCGAATATGCCCATAGCAGAGGGATAGCTGTTGCTGTTTCGACTAACTTGTCGATTGAATCTTCTGAGCAGATAGAAAGAGTGGTGAGAACAGCTCCGGATTATTTAAAAATATCAGTTTCGGGATTCTATCCTGAAGTTTATAACACAACGCATACCGGAGGAGATATCAATTTGGTTAAATCAAATCTTTATCGGCTAAAATACTTTATAAATAAACATAAAATTCCTATCTTTGTTGATGTAAATTACCACCTATATAAAAATAATATAGGCAACGATTTGACTAAAATGAGAGAGCTGTGTGATGAGTTGGGTTTCATCCTTTCTCCTTGCTATGCGAACGTTACACCGGTTGAACGGTTAATTGACTACTGTGAAGGAAAGGTTGACGTTGAAACAAAAAAACTCAAGGAATTGCTTCTTGTGGGAATTGATAAGGGGTTAGAAATTGCAAAGCCATATAATAATTTGCCCTGTCGTTTTCTTACTAATCAAGTTAATATAAATTGGGATAGGAGCGTGCCTTTGTGCTGCGTTTGTTTTGATATGAAAAACTCCGTTATTTCCGATGATTACCTAAAAGATTCTTTAAAGGATATAGCTCTTAAGAAAGAAAACCATCCCTTATGCGTAAAATGCAGAAAATATGCTATTCCTCCATATTTGCTTGGGGTTAATCAGGGAGAGTGGGAAAAGGAAGCAAAGCAGAATATGAAATGAGAAATTCTTTGTTTATGGCTGAGCAAGTGATCCTGGCTCATTATAAAAAAGGAAAAGATAAATGATTGCACTCGATGTTGTAAAGAAATTTGGTTTTCTTTATCAGCGAATAGGTGGCTTATTACCATGGAGATTGGTAGAGAAGATAAAAGTTGTAAGTTTCGCTTTAATGTCTCCAACTGTTATTACTGGTGGTATTTATGCTTACGGAGAGAGTTTTAAATCTTTTTTCATGAGCAAATCGGCTTTTAAAGAAATAGATGTATTAAAGGAAGGTTTGGATTCGCGTTCGCTAAAACTCTTGGAGATACTTCTATGGAGGATTTTAAACTTTCCTGAATACGATATTCCTATGCATCTTATTCAAATCCCCAAGGAAGTATTTACTAGAGAAGAGCTTGATGATGAAATAAGATGGTTTGCTTACCAGAAAAAATGTTTTCGACTTTGGAAATTCGATGATTTTTATACTGCGCCTACATTCTATTATCATAACGGGCTCAAAAACATTTCAAATAAATTCTTGAATTATATAAAAGGAAAAGATTTTCTGGATTTAGGAGCTTATGCGGGTGATTCTGTTTTAGTATTTCAAGAATACGGACCCCGTAAAGTCATTGCTTTTGATGTGTCGCGTCTTAATGCAGAAAAATTTTGGAAAACAATGTTTCAAAATAAAATACCAAAGGAACGCGTAGAGTTGATTATCGCAGGAGTAAGTGATTCTTGTGGAAAATTGAAGATTAATGATAGCGGACTTGATGATACTAGCTTACTTTTACATGGAGAGACAGAAGTGGATACTATTACGATTGATAATTTTATAAAGCAAAGAAAACAGTCTCTTAATGTAGGTTTTATTAAAATGGATATAGAGGGTTTTGGTTTGCAGGCAATCCATGGTATGGTGGAAACCATAAAACAATATCGTCCGGTGTTAGCGTTGGCAGTTTACCATAATCCGAGTGAATTTTTTAGAATTAAGCCGTTTATTGCCTCTTTAGATATTAATTATCGTTTTGCGATTCGGAAATTTTCGCATGCTGCGTTAACTGGGGAGACGTATCTTATGGCTTGGCCGATGGAGCTAGGGGATTATGGTGAATCTTTTAGTATTACTGGGGTTTAATTTATATAAAAATATTATTGGGTGAAAGCTATTAATTTAGAAATGAAAACGGATAAAGAAGTAAGACAAGAAATTATTAAAAAAGTTATTGAGTTTTTTAAACTGAAGCAGAAGAATAAGTTTATACCGGGAAAGACTTTAATTCATTATGCCGGGAGGGTTTATGATGAGGCTGAACTGGTTAATCTCGTAGATTCTTCGCTTGATTTTTGGTTGACCGCGGGCAGATATGCTAATGAGCTTGAAAAGAATTTGGCAGCTTTCTTAAAAACAAGGTATTGCCTCTTAGTAAATTCCGGATCGTCTGCTAATCTTCTTGCTATTTCTGCTCTTACATCACCTTTACTTGGGAATAAAAGGCTTAAACCCGGAGATGAAGTTATTACTACTGCTTGTTGTTTTCCTACTACTTTAACCCCGATAATCCAGAATAATCTAATTCCTGTTTTTGTTGATGTAGAGTTGGGTACTTACAATATTGAGATAGAAAATATTGAAAAAGCTATTTCAAGGAATACAAAAGCTATTTTTATTGCGCATGCCTTAGGGAATCCTGCTAATTTAAACAAGATATTGAAAATTGCCAGGAAATATAAGCTTTGGCTGTGTGAAGATAATTGTGATTCTTTAGGTTCAAAGTACGAGGGGAAGTATACTGGAACATTTGGTGATATTTCTACCTGCAGTTTTTATCCTCCGCATATGATGACCATGGGTGAGGGGGGAGCTGTATTTACTAGTAATCCGCTATTAAAGAAAATCATTATGTCTTTGCGTGATTGGGGCAGGGATTGCTGGTGTGAGTCAGGGCATGATGATACTTGTAGGAAGAGATTTAGCCAGAAGCTTGGAGATTTGCCTTTTGGCTATGACCATAAATATGTCTATTCTCATATAGGCTATAATTTAAGAGTTACTGATATGCAAGCGGCTGTTGGATTAGCACAGCTTAAAAAGCTACCGTTTTTTATTAAAAAAAGGCGACAAAATTTCGAAATTCTATACAAAGAATTACTTAAATTTAAAGATTATTTGATTTTGCCAGAATGGGATGGAGTGGCGAAACCTAATTGGTTTTGTTTTCCCATTACGATGCGTAAAGAGACAGCTTGTAGAAGAAACGATTTGACGTATTTTCTTGAAAATAAGAAAATACAAACACGCCTGATATTTGCAGGAAATATTTTACGTCAACCAGGGTTTAAGAATATTAAACGCAGAGTTGCGGGTAGCTTAGAGAATACAGATATAATTATGAATAATTCATTTTTTATTGGGCTATATCCAAAATTAGGAAGAGAAGAAATTAGATATATAATAAAACAATTTGATGGTTTCTTTGTTAATATGAAATGAAAAATAAAATTTGTTTGATGTTTAGTGTCTTAAACGAAGCGGAAGCTTTGGGTAAATTTCTCAAACATCATTTTTGGGCAGATGAAATTGTTGTGCTTGATTCAGGTAGCAATGATGGTACTGAAGGTGTTTGTAATTATTATGGCAGAAGACTTTTAAAAGCCCCACCCCTTGATGGCAATCATAATAAAAGGACTGCTTGGGGAATTGCCCAAGTTAAATCAGATTGGGTTTTTTTGATTGATACGGACGAAGCTATTACTGTTGAATTAAAAAATGAGATTGATAAGATATTAGAAGAAAGGGAGCATGTTTTTTCGGGTTTTGAAATTCGAAGAACCAATTTCTTTATGGATAAGCCCTTAAAATATGGAGGCTGGAGCGGCTATAGCTTAAAGTTATTCAAACGTGAATTAGTATCTTTTGCTGGTGATTCTTATCATGAAAAACCAATTATTAATGGTAAAATTGGTCGTTTAAAAGGAGAGGTTCTGCATTATCCTAATCCGAATATTCATTGGGTTATGCAGAAATTTAATTATATTAGTGAATTTGACCTGAATGAATATTCTAATCGTTATGGGGTTTTGACTCCGGGAAAGTTTAAGTGGTTGTTGCTAACAAAACCCTTAAAGAATTTTTGGAAATGCTATGTTAAAAAACAAGGGTATAAAGATGGTTTACATGGTTTTATTTACGCCGCGCTTATCTGGGCGCAGGATGTAATCCGGATATGTAAATATGGAGAGAAGTTTATTGTTAAGAATCCTAATTTGTTGCCGCAAGACAAATTACCTGATCCCTGGGAGTGCAGAAAAAGATGATCACGACTGATAAAATAATAGATGACTATAATCGTATTTATGAATCAAGCGGAATAAGGACAAATTCTGCATATTATCGTTGGTTATTGAAATTATTGAGGCCAAAAGCAGGGGGCAGGTTGTTGGATGTTTCCTGTGGTGAAGGTATTTTCTTGAAGGAATTTAGTAAACGTGTAAAAGGCGCTCAGGTTTGCGGTTTAGATATTTCGGATAAAGCTTTAGTCAGGTCTAAAGTTAATAATACTTCGGGCTTGCTTGTTAATGCCGATGGCCAATATATCCCTTTTAAAGATGAAGAATTTGACTATGTAACTTGTTTAGGCAGCCTTGAGCATTATCTTGATCCTGAAAAAGGAATGCGGGAATTAAACAGGGTAGGCAAAAAAGAGGCAGTTTTTTGTATAGTTTTACCTAATTCTGTGAGCGTTGATTTTTTGATGCATGTTGTAAAGTATGGCGCTAAGCCTGTGGATGATTTCCAGATTATTGAGCGCACTGCTACCAGGAAAGAATGGGAAATTTTGTTAGAGAAAAGCGGATTTAAAGTTATGAAAGTTTATGGATCTAATCTTTGGCCGGAATTATTCCAGGAAGGGACTTTTAAGATAAAATCTATAGGGAAATATCTTCATCGGAAATTAGTAAAGACTTTTTGTCCTGTGAATTTAGCAAGGGAGTTTGTTTTTATCTGCAGGAAGAGTAGTTAGAAAGGAGAGGTATGTTTCTTTTGTTTTTTGTTAATGTTTTGGTAATATTCAATGCTTACATCATCAGCAGGCTATTTTTTGTTTCTTCATCTTTTGCAGATTTTATCTTATCCTGGTTTCTTATTTTCTACGCGCAGATAATTCTGATTCTGCAAACATTGGGTATATTAAGGCAGCTATATACAGGTAATATTGTAGTTGCCTGTATGTTGTTATCTGTGGCATGTTTTTTGATATGGCATTTTGTCGCGCGCAAGAAGAATTTAAAACTTAGCTGGCCGGTTTTTGATAAATTGCCAACCTTAACTAAAATTGAGCAGTTGGCTATTTCTGTGCTTATCGGTTTTTTTCTGGTTAAGTTTTTCATTGTCCTTTTTAACTCTACTTTTGGCTGGGATAACCTAAACTACCATTTCACTTTTCCGGTAGAGTGGCTTAAAAACGGCAACCTGGAATGCCCGATAAGCATATTTGGCGACCCGAGTGTTTCTTATTATCCGGTTAACGGAAGCTTGTTTTATTTTTGGTTTATCTTTCCTTTAAAAAGCGTCTTCTTAGCCAATCTTGGGCAGTATCCGTTTTTTATCTGCGCTTTTTTGGCAGTATATTCTCTTGCCAGAAAGTTAGATCTTTCTCCCAGGTATGCTTTTTTATCAGCGTGCCTTTTTAGCCTTATCCCGAATTATTTTAAACAGTTAAAAATAGCCTACATTGATATTATGGATGCGGCTTTGTTTATGTTTACGCTTAATTTCCTTTTTGAGGCGCAAAAGAAGCTATCTATGCGGGCTTTGTTCTTGGCGGTATTATCATGCGGCTTGCTCCTGGGGACCAAGACAACAGCTATGCCGTTAGTACTTCTATTATTGGTTGGAATAGCGCTGGTTATATTTTTGAGCTTTAAGAAAAGGATTTTTACTGCTTTGGCAATTTCCGCTGCTGGGGTGGTTCTTTTTGGAGGCTATGCTTATATACGTAATTTCCTGGTTACGGGGAACCCTCTGTATCCTTTAAATTTCAGGTTATTTGATATTACGATTTTTAAGGGGGTAATTGATAATTCGGTTTACAGGACAGGTATCTTTGCCGGGGATTTCAGTTTAAGGAAATTGCTTTTTTCAGAGGGTTTAGGCGGCCAGACGCTTTTATTTGTATTCCCGGTTGTTTTATTAAGCCTTCTATTAGTATTTTGGAAGATAAGAAAGCAGGATACGCTTAATTATTTCAAACGGTATTTGTTTGCTTTGCCTGTTTTAATCTTTCTTGTTTTCAGGGTTGTTTACCCACTGCCTAATGTGCGTTATATTTACTGTCTTTTTGCGCTCGGTTTAATTATTGCTTTTTATATTATTGAGAGGTTTCCAAAGATCCAAAAAGTTGTTTTGGGATTGGTTTTTATATGTATTTTAGTTTCCGCTGGGGAGATGGCCAAGAAGCTGGAATTAGTTGTTTCACTGGTACTCTCATTGGGAATTTATTTATTATTTCCTTATTTAGCCAGATTTTTCAAGGAGAATAAGCCGCGTAAGATCGTAGCGCTAATTTTAGTAACATTACTATTCTTATTGTTTACGCATAATATTTTCCTTAAGAATGAGTATCCAAGTTATCTTAAGATGGTGAAATATTCCGGATTTTGGCCGGATGCGGCAAGAGCCTGGAAATGGCTTAATGAGAATACTGCGGGAGAGAATATAGCTTATACCGGAAGGCCAACGCCATTTCCTTTGTATGGAACGGGTTTTAAAAATAATGTCTGGTATATATCGGTAAATAGCACTGAGCCGGCAATGCTGCATTATTTTCCGAAGTCTAATTATGTTTGGGGATATAAGGATAATCTCTGGATTACTAATTTTGAAGATGTGGATAATTACCGCGGTAATCCCAATTATGATACTTGGATGAAAAATCTTAAGAAGAGCAAGATTGATGTTTTGTTTGTTTATTCCGGTATGGATGCCAGCGGGATAATTTATCCTTTAGAGGATAAGTGGGCTCTTGAGCATCCGGATATATTCAGCCTTGTTTTCTCCAACAGTACAATACGCATCTATAGGGTGGCCAAGTGAAACTCTCCATAGCAATTCCCGCGCATAACGAAGAAGAAAATATTGCCCAGGTTATTGAGCAGGTTGAGGACAAGATCAAATTTCTTTTTGATTTGATCGTAGTCAATGACCATTCGACTGATAAAACCGCGGAGATTGTTGCAGGACTGGCTAAGAAATTCACTAATATAATCTTGATAGAGAATAAGCTTAAGCCGGGGTTTGCCAACGCGATTAAGACGGGTTTAACGAGCGCAAAGACTGATGTGGTTGTGCCGGTAATGGGGGATTTGTGTGATGACTTGGAAACTATCCCGGTTATGTTTGAAAAGATCATCGAAGGTTTTGATGTTGTCTGCGGCTCGCGTTATATCAAAGGCGGCAGGCGAATTGGCGGTTCAAAGGTGAAAGGGTTCTTTTCTTTTTTTGTCGGCAGGACAATCTCGATATTTACCGGTATACCTACGCGGGATGTGGCTAATGCTTTTAAGATGTACCGTAAAGAAGTTGTTGATAGCATAAATATTGAATCAACTGGTTTTGAGATATCTATGGAGATGGCGCTTAAGGCGTATTTTAAAGGGTTTAAGGTTACGGAAGTGCCCACTGTGTGGAAGGAGAGGGAGAAGGGTAAATCTACTTTTAAGATGTTGAATTTGACCCCGAATTATTCCCGGTGGTATTTGTGGGCGTTAAAGACGAGATTGATGAATAGGAGAACGTAATGATACTTTCAGTGATTGTGCCGGTTTACAATGAAGCAAAGACGATAAAACAGGTGATTGAGAAGATCCTGGCTGTGCCGATAGAAAAAGAGATTATTGTGGTTGATGACAGCTCTACGGATGATACGGTTAAGATCTTAAGGGATTTACGCTATGATAATCTAAAGGTTATTTATCATGGTTCTAACAGGGGCAAGGGGGCAGCGGTGCGCACGGGGTTGGAGAATGCTGCAGGAGAGTTTGTTATCGTGCAGGACGCGGATTTTGAGTATGACCCGGCGGATTATCTTAAGCTGATGGATGCTATTCAGAAAGGCGCTGGTGAGCTTATTTTGGGGGCGAGGTTTACTGAAGGCTATCATGGGATGAAGATACCTAAGGCAGGAAACAGGGTTCTGACCGGACTGGTGAATAAGTTGTTTGGTGTTAAGTTAAACGATTGTTTTACCTGTTATAAGCTTATGCGCAAGGCGGATTTGGTTGGGCTGTCACTTAGCTCAAGCAGTTTTGATATTGAAATTGAGATATTGGCAAAGGCAATCAGGAAGAAGATGCGCATAGCAGAAGTACCTGTGACATATAATCCGCGCACGTATAATGAAGGCAAGAAAATACGGATTAAGGATGGTGTGTGGGCGGCTTTGAGGATTTTTAAATTTAGGATAAGTTAGAAAGGGAAATAAATGATTAATATATTGGAGTTTATTTTGTATTGGGCGATAGTTTTGCTGCCGTTTACGGTAGCAATATCTAACGGCATGTCTAATACCTTCTTGGGTTTTATCGCTTTCGCTTATTTTGTTAAGAAAATCATAAAGCGGGAGAAGCCGTTTATTAATACTCCGCTTACCCTGCCTTTTTTATTATTCTTGGCAATGGCGTTTATCTCTATGTGGAATACCGTGAGCCTTGGGGAAAGCTGGCATGGGATAACCAAATTGTTAAAGTATGGGCTGATATTCATGATCTGCGCGGAGGAGATACGCGGGCTTGAGCATATTAAGAAAATTGTTATGTCTATGGCTTGCGGTGTATTGATTACCAGTATTGACGGGCTTTGGCAGCTTAAATTTGGATGGGATTTTGTAAGGGGCGAGAGGGTGCAGTCAAGCCTGATCGAGTTGGCCCGGCCAACAGGCCCTTTCCCGAATCCAAACGTCATGGGCATATATCTGGGATTAATCGCGCCGTTAATTATCGGGCTGACATTGTATTATTATAAGGGCAAGAAACTTATTTATTGGAGTATTGTTTCAATATTGGCGGCAGTAGGGATATACATAACATTTTCCCGGGGTTCCGGGCTGGGATTATTTTTTAGCGTTTTATTCCTTGCGGTGATGAGAAAGCACAAGGTTATACTTGCGATGCTGGTTGCGGCGTTATTGATATTCCCTTTTGTGATGCCGGAGAATATTAAGAATTGGGCCAAGATGGCAAACTATAATCCCCTGGTGTTTTTGTTGAACCAGGACAGGATCAGCATGTATATGAATGCTACGAATATGATCAGCCAACATCCTGTTATTGGCGTGGGCGTGAATACTTATGCCAAGAATTACGGCAATTATAAGACAAAAGAAGCCGAGGCTTACGCGCATACTTTGGATTCGGCTTACGCGCAGAATAATTTTTTCCAGATGGCAGGAGAGATGGGTTTGATTGGCCTGGGGTTATTTTTCTGGCTGTTGTGGTTGTTGTTCAGAGAGCTTTTACGTTATTATAAGGATTCTCAGGATGAGTATTTAAAAATAGTTTCTTTGTCGCTGATTGCCTGTTTCATCGCCTTTTTGATCAATGGGCTTACGGAATCCAGCCTGTATTATTCCCGGGTAGCGGCGATGTTTTGGTTTTTTGTGGGGATTTCATTATCTCTGCGTAAGAGTGCCCATGCAAGATAAAATTAAAAAGATTTTAGTAATCAGGAATGACCGGTTTGGGGAATTTTTGTTAAACATCCCGGCAATCCGCGCGTTGAAAGTGACATACCCGCAGGCAAGGGTTAGTTTAGCGGTAAGCCCGGCGGTTTATGAGTTGGCAGGGGCGGTTGAGTGCGCTGATGAGGTTGTAGTTTGGGATGAGCAATTCCGTAGAGGGTTACGTAAGCAAAAGTTTGACGCTTGTGTTATTTTAAACCCTACGAAGGAGGCGCACTGGGCATGTTTCCGGGCGGGGATTCCGGTGAGGGTAGGTTATGACAGAAAATGGGGTTTCTTGCTGACGCATAGACTAAAAGATATTAAACACCAGGGCGACCGGCATGAGGTGGACTGTAATTTGGAGTTAGTGGGTTTAATCGGAGCAAAGACGCTTAATAAGACGATTAAGGTTAAAGTTGATGGTAATCTTTTCCCTGAGTTTGCCGGAGAAGAGATTGTAGCGATACATCCATTTACCAGCGATCCGGTTAAGCAATGGCCGGTTGAGCGGTTTAAGAATCTGGTTCTACGTATTAGGCGCGAATTGGGATTAGATGTTGTTATCGTGGGAAGAACTGTAGATCGGGGAGTCCCCTTTGTTTTTGATATGGGTGAAGGGATTGTTGATATGGTGAATAAGACTTCTTTGGTGGAATTAGCCGCTTTATTGAAACGTTGTTCTTTACTTGTTTCCTGTGATAGCGGGCCGATGCATTTGGCTGCGGCTGTGGGGACTCCGGTGGTTGCGTTATTCCGGAATGATCTGCCGGGTAAGACTGCTAAGCGTTGGGGGCCGCAGGGAGAGGGGCATACGGTGATTGAAAAGAGTAATTTAATAGATATAAATGTTGATGAAGTGTTTGGTAAGGCCAGGATAAAACTTCTTGACAAAAAGAATATATAGCTTATACTCTATATAGAGTATAGTTTATAAACTATAGGGCGGAAATGGATACGGCGTTAAGGAGTTTTCAACTTGAAGTTTTGGATATTTTTAAGGGCGTAAAAAGCAGTTTTGCCCTTGCCGGAGGCACTGCGCTTGAGATTTATTACCTGCAGCATAGATTTTCTTTGGATCTGGATTTCTTCTCCGTTACTTTTAATAAAAATGAGATTAAAACAATAGTTTCGGCTTTTAAAAGGCTGCCCAGAGTGAGGCTGAAGATGGAGAATGAAATTAGGTTTAGCCGCACCGCCAGTGCTGTATTTTATACGCTTTCCAGGAAGGGATTGAAGAGGCCGTTAAAAGTTGATTTTGTAGAGGATAATTTAATCAGCCAGCCTAAAATTGTTAAATTTGCAGGAGTGCCTGTTTATAGCGTTAAAGATATTTACGCTCAGAAAATATACGCCGTGTCCGGGACAGCTATCCGTTATGATGATACCGGCAGGGATTTCTTTGAGGGGCGTAAAGAATCCAGGGACATATTCGATATTTATACGCTTTCAAAGAAGGTAATGCCGCTGCATAAGTTTATACAGGAAATGCCCAGGCAGGCGCAGCGGGGGCTGCTACATTGGTATAATACATTCTCAAGGCATGATTTTAAGATAGGGCTTATTGACCTGGATATTTATGAGAAAGGTTTTAATTCCCAGGAGATACTTATTTATCTTGAAGGCGAGGTCAAGAAGTTTATTAAAAAAATAGCCATATGAAAAAAGAATTCGCTAAATATTTCTGGGGATTTAATGATAAGGCCTTAGAGGAGGCGAGTGAGGCATTAAGGGATATTAACCAGGCGCGTTTCGCGTATTACGCGGTAATTTTACTTTCGCGCTGCGATGAGCCAAAAGAAGCTTTTCGTTTTATCCGTAAGGATCATTTTGCCTTGGCTTGGCCGAAGATAAAATCTTATTGGCGCAGGCTCAAGGAAAATTCAGAATTCAGGGATTGGTGGCAGGCTATTTATGAAAATATGCTGGAAGAGAAAAACGGGAAAACGCGCGCGCATAAAGAGAAAAGTTCATCTTATTTTAAGTCTATCGGGGTCAAGATAAGGGAGAGCCGGATTAAATTAGATATGAGCCAGAAAGAGTTGGCCGGATTAAGCGGGATAAGGCAGCCGGATATATCAAAAATAGAAGAAGGGAAGAAGAATATTACGCTGGAAACATTAATCAGGATATGTAAAATTGTTGGTTTGAAGGAAATAAAAACATTTTAAATAAGGCATTGGCAAGGAGGCAGGTTGATAAAGAGAAAAAAGGTTAACTTTCTTCTTGAGTCATTGATAAGAAGTTTTTCTGATTTGCCGAAAGGTAAAATTTTAGATTTGGGATGCGGGGATGGTGATTATTCCAGGAGGTTAAAAGATTTAGGGTTTGATGTTACCGCAGGGGATATAGATATCGGGAGGTTCAGGTATAAGAATGAAATTGAATTTAAGCATTGTGATATAACTAAGGAAATGCCTTTTGCGGATAATACTTTTGATTATGTTTTATTAATGGAGGTTGTGGAGCATTTAAGGAATCCTTATGTGGTTATTTCGGAAATCAACAGGATTATTAAAAAGCAGGGATCTCTGGTTATGTCTACTCCGAACATCCTTAGTTTAGAATCAAGGTTTAGGTTTATGTTTGAAGGTTGTTATGAATATTTCAGGGAACCGCCTTTGGATCAGGCAAAAAACATTAAGGAAGTTATTTTTAACCTGCACATTGTCCCGTATAGATACCATGAATTAGAGTTTTTATTATCCGCTTCAGGTTTTAAAGTTGAGAAAATACTGGCGAGTGATTACAGGGGTTATGAATTAGGGGGTTTATTGCCGATTATTAAATTTCAGGCCTGGCAAAAAGAAAGACGGACAGTGAATAAGGGGATGAATGTAGATTATAGAAGAATGCATAAAATCCTATGGTCAAAAGAATTGTTATTCGGCAGGCATTTAATTATTAGGGCGGTTAAACAAGAGGCGTAGCGGGAGAAATATGACATATGCGGTTATCTTAGCCGGTGGAATAGGAAGCAGGTTTTGGCCGTTTTCGCGCGAGTTGGAACCAAAGCAGTTTATGAAGGTTATTGGCGAGGCAAGCCTGCTGCAGGCAACTATCCAGCGTTTAAAAGGCGTGGTGGATGCGCAGCGTACTTATATCATTACGAATAATATTTATTTTTATGAGGTCAAGGCGCAGGTTGCCAGATTTGGCATTCCTGATGCAAATATAATTTTAGAGCCGCAAGGAAAGAATACGGCTCCGGCAATTGGACTTTGCGCGAGATTAATCAGCAGGATTGATAAGGAAGCGGTACTTTTGGTTTTGCCCGCGGATCATTATATTAAAAATACGGAGAACTTTAAGAAGGCGATTAAAAAAGCAATTGCCTGCGCGGGTAAAGATTTATTGGTTACAATAGGGATTAAGCCCAAGGCTCCGTCTACGGGGTATGGGTATATAAAGGTGTCTGCAAGAAAGGGCGGGTATTTTGGGGTTGAGAAATTTCTGGAGAAGCCGGATTTAAACAAGGCAAAAAAGTATTTTAAGGATAAAAAGTTTTTCTGGAATAGCGGAATGTTTATTTGGAAGGCTGCAGTATTTCTGGATGAGGCCAGGAAGTATTTGCCTGAATTGTACGCTAACCTACAGTTGATTAATTCGGCAGAAGATATTGCTAAAATCTGGCCAAGAATCAAGCCGATCTCTGTTGATTATGGAATTATGGAGCATTCTAAAAGAATCGCGCTGATTCCCGCTGCATTTTACTGGACGGATTTAGGGAGCTGGGATGCGCTTGTAGAAGTATTGCCGAAAGATAAAAAAGGAAATATTGAGAACGCGGATACTTTAAATATTGATAGTCAGGGTGTATGCGTGTTTGCCAGGGGCAACAGGCTGGTTTCAACAATCGGCCTTAATAATATAGTTATTGCGGATACTCCGGATGCCTTGCTGGTTTGTGATAGGGGGAGAACTCAGGATGTGAAGCAATTGGTTGAGAGGTTAAAGACGCTTAAGCGTAAAGAGCATCAGGTGCATTTGACTGAGCGCAGGCCTTGGGGGTCTTTTACTGTTTTACAGCAGGACTTAGGATTTAAAATTAAGCTTATTGAGCTTGCGCCGAAAAAGCGCCTTAGTTTACAAAGGCATCAGAGTAGGGCTGAGCATTGGGTGGTGGTTTCTGGTACGGCAAAGGTTATCAACGCGGGCAAGGTTTCATTTGTGCGCAGCAATGAAAGTATATATATACCCAAGGGCAAGAAACATCGCCTGGAAAACCCTTTAAATGTGTCGCTTAAAATTGTTGAAGTACAGACAGGCGCGTATTTAGAAGAAGACGATATCGAGAGATTCGAAGATGATTTCATTCAAGAATGCAGGTAAATTAGGCCGAGGCAAGCCAAAAATTTTAATCATTAATCCATTTGGGATTGGGGATGTTTTGTTTACTACTCCGGTTATCCGGGCGATCAAGTGGCGGTATCCGGAAAGTTTTGTCGGTTATTGGTCGAACGCCCGGGTTAAGCCTGTTTTAGAAAGTAACCCTCAAATTAATAAAGTTTTCGCTCTTTCCCGCGGGGACCTGAAGAAGATTTATGAGGAATCATTCTTAAAGGGCACCGGGAATGCGGTTAAATTGGTATGGGAGATAAGGAAAGAGGGTTTTGATATTTGCCTTGATTTTTCTCTTGATCACCGTTATAGTCTATTCGCTAAATTAATGGGGATAGGAAAGCGCGTAGGGTTTAATTATAAAGGCCGGGGAAGATTCCTTACCAGGTTATTGGATATAGATGGCTACCATAGCAAACATGTAGTGGATTATTACCTGGAGTTGCTTAAATTTATAGACGTTTCGGTTAAAGACAGGCAGATGCTTTTGGCGGTTTCTCCGGAGAATGAAACAAGGGCGAGGAATTTGTTTGCCTCGGTGGGGATTGAGGAAAAAGATTTAGTGATTGGTATTGCCCCGGGCGCAGGCGGAAGCTGGGGGAAGGATGCGGCTTACAAACACTGGCCGGCGTTAAAGTTCGCCCAATTAGCGAATAGGTTGATTGATAATTTTGGCGCTAAGATTGTAATCCTGGGTGATGAGTCAGAGCGTCAGATCGCCGAGGTTATGGTGCATGCTATGCGCAATAAGCCGATAGATTTGACGGGTAGGACAGGATTGGATATATTGCCCGCGGTAATTAAGAATTGCAACTTGCTTATTACTAATGACGGCGGGCCGATGCATATCGCGGTGGCCTTGGGTGTAAAGTCGGTTTCGATTTTTGGGCCGGTGAGTGAATTGGTGTATGGCCCGTATCCGGGGAAATGGACGCACATAGTTTTGAAATGGGATATGCTTTGCCGGCCGTGTTATAAGAATTTCAGGCTGCCGGTTTGTGATAAGGATAAACAGTGCCTCAAGGCAATTAGTGTTGAATCGGTATTTAACGCGGCGGTGAGGCTGCTGAAGTAAATATTTGTTTTATAAACCGCTAGGGGGCAGCAAGTTACATAGACTGTCTACAGGAGTGGAGATGAAAATACAAGCGTTGGATTTAAAAAAACAGATCGCGCCTATCCGCCAGGAGATAGATGCGGCGATAAAAGAGGTAATTGATAACACCAGTTTTATCCTCGGAGGAGGAGTTTCTAAGTTTGAGCAGGATATTGCTGCATATTCCGGGGCGAAATACGCGGTTGGGGTTTCAAACGGGACTGATGCTATTTCTCTGGCTTTGCTTGGGCTGGGGATTAAAGCCGGGGATGGAGTTATTTGCCCGGCGTTTACTTATTTTGCCACGGCAGGGGCAGTGGCGAGTATCGGGGCGCGACCGGTTTTTGCGGATATCGACCGGGATACTTATAATATTTCACTGGCAAGCGTTGAGAAAATATTGGCTAAAAAGAATAAGTTGAATATTAAGGCGATTGTCCCGGTGCATCTTTATGGCCAGTGCGCGGATATGGCCGGAATATTGAAACTGGCGGCTAAATTTAAATTAAAAGTAGTTGAGGATACGGCGCAATCTTTTGGCGCCGATTATCGTGGCAAGAAAGCCGGGACGCTGGGTGATTGCGGCACGGTGAGTTTTTATCCGGGGAAAAACCTGGGGGCTTTTGGCGATGCGGGGTTAATTTTAACGAATAACAAGGCTGTAGCCGAAAGATTAAACATCTTGCGTAACCAGGGGAATAAAAATAAATATTACCATATACTTTTAGGCCGTAATGGCCGCCTGGATACAATTCAGGCAGTGGTGCTGGATGTAAAATTAAAATACCTGGACGGATGGAACAAAAAGAGACAGGAGGTTGCCCGGTATTATAACGAGAAATTTTCCGGTTCTGGGGTAAAGGCGCCGTTTGTGCCGGATTATACCACGCATATTTATCATCAGTATACTTTAAGGTCGCCGGTTTCAAATAAGAAATTCGTCGAGCACTTGCAGGCAAAAGATATTGATTCGCGGGTATTCTATCCGGTCCCGCTGCATTTGCAGAAATGTTTTAAATATCTGGGATATAAGACGGGTGATTTTCCGGAGGCGGAGTCAGCGGCAAAACAGGTATTTTCTTTGCCGATTTATCCGGAGATGACCCGGGAAGAGAAGGATTATGTTGTTCAATCTGTAAGGGAATTTATTAAATAAGGAGTTATTAATGGCTAAGTTGTCGGTTGTTATTTTAACTAAAAACGAAGAGTCCTGTATCGGGCAGTGCCTTGAATCGGTGAAATGGGCGGATGAAATTATTGTGGTTGATGATGAAAGTACTGATAAGACGGTAGAGATTATTAAGAAATATAATTGCAAAGTTTTTTTCCGGAAGATGGATGTGGAGGGAAGGCACAGGAATTGGGCTTACGCGCAGGCGAGTAATGAGTGGGTGTTAAGCCTGGATGCGGATGAGACGGTAACTCCGGAGTTAAAAATTGAGATTGAGCGGGTGATCCAGTCCAATGATTTCGCAGCTTACGATATCCCGCTACGTAATTTTATCAGTAATTATTGGGTAAGGCACGGCGGTTGGTATCCGGCGGCAAAAGTGCGGCTTTTTCAAAAAAATAAATTTAAGTATGAAGAGGCGGAGGTGCATCCCCGGGCATTTATTGACGGCGCCTGCGGGCATTTAAAGGGCGATATTATTCATCGAGGATATCCTGACCTGGAGCATTTCTTAAACAGCGTTAACCGGCAGTCGACTCTTGAGGCGGTGAAATGGGTTAATACCGGCCGCAAGATGACGTTATTATGGGCTTACTGGAGAGCGCTGGACCGTTTTTTTAGAAGGTATTTGTCTAAGAAGGCGTATAAAGACGGGATGTATGGTTTTGTTATTGCTTATTTTGATATGTTGTATCAGATATTGAGTTACTTGAAGTTTCGGGAGATGAAGAAGAATAAATTACGGTAACGGGCCCTGTAATGACATTTATGAAAGTTATATTCCTAGATCGAGATGGAGTGATAAATAAATATCCCGGTGACCGGCTTTATGTTACTTCTTTAAGGAAGTTCAGGTTCCTGCCGCGGGCTAAAGAAGCGATTGCCTTGTTGAGTAAGAAGGGGTATGGGATATTTGTGGCGTCTAACCAGGCTGGTGTGGGTAAGGGGGTGTACGCTCAGAAGACTTTAGATAGCATAACTGCTAAGATGCTTGGTGATATTGAACGGGCCGGCGGGAAAATTACCAAGGTTTATTATTGCACGCACCGCAAGGAGGCAGGATGCGGCTGCCGGAAGCCAAAACCGGGTTTGCTTAAGAAAGCGGCGCGGCAATTCAAAGTTGACTTAAGGAAAGCGTATTTTGTGGGCGATACTATACGCGATGTGCTGACTGCCCATGCTGTGGGCGCTAAGTCAATCCTCGTTTTTTGCGGCAAGGAAAAATTAGCTAATCAAAAGAACTGGGAAGCAAAACCGGATTTTGTGTTTAAAGATCTTTTTGCGGCTGCTAAATTTCTGATAAGTGTAAAATAATGGGAAAATAATGGGGACGGTTCTATTTTTTCTGGAACTGGACTCGGGGAAAATAGAACCGTCCCCATTATTTGCTGATATGAAGGTATTGATTACTTACGCGTCGGCTGGCGCAGGGCATCGCAGGGCGGCTGAGGCAATATATGGTTTTTTAAAGAACAACCGCAAGGACCTGGCGGTGGAGTTGGTTGATATTCTTCCTCTTACCAGTAATTTTTTCCGTTTTTTCTATAATCGCGGCTATCCATTTTTAGTACATTCCGCCACATGGCTTTGGGGGTTTTTTTTCTGGATGACCGAATCAAGGCTGACTCGTGGTTTAAGCCGTAAGAGCGCTTTGGTTGTAAATTACCTTGGGTGCCGCAAATTCGCTGCCTATTTAATTAAAGGGAAGTTTGATTATATTATTTCCACGCATTTTCTTAATTCCGAACTTGCCGCAGGATTAAAGTTAGAAAATAAAATTCAGTCTAAGTTAATTACAGTGATTACGGATTTCGGGGTGCATCCATTTTGGATTTCAGCCGGGACTGACCTTTATATTGCGGCTTCAGGTGCAACCCGGGATCAGTTGTTAAGTATGGGAATTCCAGCTGAAAGGATTCAGGCTTCGGGTATTCCATTTAACCCCAGTTTTCTTAAGGTTCAAAATAGGGGGCAGTTGGCTGAGAAGTTCGGCATCAGCGCGAATAAATTTACCGTACTGGTTATGACCGGCTCATTTGGTTCCGGGCCGCTGGAAGAGATTGCTGAAAGTTTATGCGTCCAAGCCCAGGTGTTGGTGGTTTGCGCCAGAAACAAGAAACTTTTTGAGCGCCTGCAAGAGCGGAAGCTGGAGAATGTAAAAGTTTTTGGATTTGTGGATAATGCGGAAGAGTTAATGGCGGTTTCTGATATTATAATTACCAAGCCCGGAGGCTCAAGTATTGCGGAATTTCTGAGTATGGGATTATTTCCTATTTTTATATCCGCGATACCGGGACAGGAGCAGGAGAATATTAAAATTTTAGCCGGTTATGGCGTAGGTTGCGCCCCGAAAAATATCCAACAAATTAAAGAGCTGGTTGTTGAGTTGTCAAATAACCCGCAAAAACTTCAGGGTTTAAAAAAGAATATCGCCCAAGTTGCCAGGCCTTTATCCTGCCAGGAGATAGCTAGTGTTATACGCTGAGGTTGTGTTGGGCTTACCTATCGAAGGCCCGTTTGATTATCTTGTCCCGCCAGATTTAGAAAATAAAATTTCCGTAGGGACAAGGATCTGGGTAAATTTCCGCAATAAAAAAGAGGTTGCCTACGTAGTTGGCTTAAGCAGTAAAACAAAAATCAAGAAAATAAAAGAGGTGGCGGCGGTAATCGATGCAGCGGCTGTTTTGGATGAGCAGATGCTGTTGTTGACCAGGAGGTTAGCGGAGTATTATTGCTGTTCTTGGGGTGAGGCGATTGAGGCTGCGCTGGTTGATGAGTTGAGAAAGGGCAAAAAAACTGGGGACGGAAAAATAGAACCGTCCCCTTTTTTTAAAGGAAAAATAGAACCGTCCCCTTTATTTGTTCAGGGGAAAGATAGGATGCCGGTTTATTTGAGAGAGATTAAAGAGGCTTGGGCGGCTGAGCGTTCGGCAATTGTTTTATTTAGTGATATCCGGGAGACAGAGAGGGCTAAAGAGTTAATTGAAAAAGATTCAGGCATAGAAGTTTTTCTGGCATTTCGCAAGCAGCCAAAAGAATTAGAGGTATGGGAAAAGATCCGCCAGGCGCAAAAATGTGTTGTGGTAGGCACGCGTTCCAGTATTTTTTCTCCGGTAAACAACCTGGGTTTGATTATAATTGATCAGGAGCAGGATCAGGTTTATAAGCAGGAGCAGTCGCCACATTATCACGCCCGGCAGGTAGGGTTAATCCGGGCCCAGATTTGCGGCTCAAAAGTTGTTTTGGGAGGCTTGGTTCCTTCTCTAGAAAGTTTTTATCTTGCCCAGGAAGGCAAACTTAAATTTGAAGTTATCCCTTCAAAGCAGGCATATCCGCTGGTTCAGATTATTGATAGCCGCAGGCTTCCTTATTCGGAGAGAAAGACTAAATCCATATTCTCAAAGTTTTTGTCGGATGCTATTTATGCGAACTTATTGGAAAAAAGAAAAACCCTGGTGTTTATTGAGCGCAAGGGTTTTGCAACCAGCGCCGCCTGTCATAATTGCGGGGTGGTTTTAAAATGCCCGCGCTGTAATATTAACCTGGTGTTTCATTTTGATGAGGACAGGTTAAGGTGCCACCATTGTAACTTTAAAATGGAAGTGCCGAAGATTTGCCCGAGCTGCCGGAGCGGTTATATAAAATACTCCGGTATAGGCACTGAAAAAGTAGAAAGCGAGTTAGCCAGGATTTTCCCTCAGGCGCGGATAAGGATTATTAATGAGGAAAATAAATCTGGCTTTAGTTTGGACGCGGATATTTTTGTAGCGAGCAGCTCGGTGATAAAACATCGGGATTTAAGTTTTGATTTAATCGGGGTGGTGGCGATAGATAACTCGCTTAACCGGGTGGACTTCCGCGCCGGGGAAAAAACATTTGCTTTGCTGATAGGGTTGGCGAGTCTTACTTGCCGGAGAATGATTATCCAGAGCGCTAATGCTAACCATCATTGTTTTCAAGCGGTGATTAAGAATGACGTTCAGATTTTTTTAAAAGAAGAATTAAAGCAGCGTAAGCAACTTAACTTCTCGCCGTATAAACATATGATCTTGATTAAACTAAGAGGGGCCAGTTTGGATAAGGTTAAAAAGGCGGCTCAGGATTTATTTGAGAGGTTGGGCGGGATAAAAACTTCAAGCATCAAGATGCTTTCGCTTAATCCCGGACAGCCGGCTAAGCTGCGCGGTAATTTTTATTACCAGATATTGATGCGCGCATCTAGTGTGGAGAAGGCGGGGAAGTTTTTAAGATTGCACTTAAAAGAAGGCCATTTTTCGGGTATAATAGTGACGGTGGATGTAGATCCGGTTTAATATAGGTAAGGTAGGGGTAAAGAGATGAAGATTGTATTTTTTGGAAGTGCGCATTTTGCGGTTCCGGCATTGCAGGCCTTGATTAAATCCGGCCACGAACTTGTTTGCGTGGTTACTCAGCCGGATAAGAAAAGAGGCAGGCATCTGCATATTTCCGAGACCGATGTTAAGAGCACTGCTGTTGCGGCAGGGCTGAAAACTTTTCAACCGGAGAATATTAAGTCTAAGGAAAGCGTAGATTTCCTAAAGAAACTGGATGCCGATCTTTTTGTGATTGTTGCCTATGGCCAGATTTTTTCCCAGGAGGTTTTAGATATTCCTAAGATTATGCCGATTAATATCCATGCTTCGCTTCTGCCGCGTTACCGGGGGGCAGCTCCGATTAACTGGGCGATAATTAACGCGGATAAGCAGGCGGGGGTAAGTATTATGTATGTGAGCCTGAAGACGGATTCGGGCCCGGTTATCCTGCAGAAGGGGATAGGGATTGAGGATAGTGATACGGCGGTAACTCTTGAGGAAAAATTGCGCTATCTGGGAGCGGAGTTGTTAGTGGATGCGCTTAAGATAATTGATAATCGGAGTTATTGTTTATTGGAGCAGGATGAGGATAAGGTAATCCTTGCCCCGAAGTTGAAAAAAGAGGATGGTTTAATTGATTGGGATGAGCCTGCTGCGGCTATCCATAATCAGGTAAGAGGAGTTTTACCCTGGCCAGGGGCGTTTACTTTTTTCCGCGGCAAGATGCTGAAAGTTTTTCAGACGGATGTCTTGCCAATATTCCCAAATCATAAGCCTGTTCCGGGCGAGGTAATCCGGGCGGATAAGCATGGTGTTGTTGTAGCTTGCGGCAGAGGTTTCTTAAACCTTAAAGAATTACAATTAGAAGCAGGCAAGCGGATGCCCGGGCAGAATTTTATCATAGGGCATAGGCTTAAGCTGGGGGAGGTATTAGGGAAAAGTAAATAGTTTATAGGAAGGTCGAAATATTTGTTTTGTAACTATTTGATTTTAATAGAATTACATACACTGTCTATGATTTATGATTTTTGTTGCAAGTTTGAGAAGTTCTGTTATAATTAATTTCTATGCCAGAATTAAGAAAAGATCCGATTATAGGTAGATGGGTAATTATTGCCACTGAACGCGCTCAACGGCCTGACCAGTTTGGAAAACACCGGGAACAGGATGATCCCGGCGCCTGTCCATTCTGCGAGGGTAAAGAGTCTCAGACTCCGCCGGAGATTTATGCTGTGCGGCCGAGGAACTCCACTCGCAATGGCCCGGGTTGGGATTTGCGGGTTGTCCCCAGCATTGCCCCTTTTTTAAGGGTTGAAGGTGACTTGGACCGCCGCGGAAACGGTATATATGATGTAATGAATGGTTTGGGAGCCCACGAGATTGTTATTGAAACTAACCAGCATATCGCCAATATGGCGGATCTAAGTGAAGACCAGATTACCAATGTGCTTAATTGTTATTCTGATAGGATAACTGATTTGGAAAGGGACAGCCGGCTTAAATATGTTTTGGTGTTTAAAAATTATGGCAAAGGTTCCGGAGGCGGGGGGATCAGGCATTCCCGTTCGCAGTTGATTGCCACACCGGTTAATCCTAAGCGCGTAAAAGAAGAATTGGCCGGGGCCCGTCAATATTTTGAATATCATGAGCGTTGCGTATTTTGTGATTTAATCAAGCAGGAGCTTACGCAGAAAGACCGGGTGATTGCTGATTTTGATGGTTTCTTGGCAGTAGCTCCGTTTGCCGCGCGGTTTCCTTTTGAGACCTGGATCCTGCCGAAGAAACATTGTTGTGATTATACCTGTATGGATGCCGAATCCAGAAGGCATCTTGCCCACGTACTTAAATCTGTACTTTTAAAATTAAAGATCGGGTTAAACGATCCGGATTATAATTATGTAATTCATACCGCGCCGTTCCGCAGGCAGAAGATGGGTTATTGGAAAACTATTGAGCAGGATTATCATTGGCATATTGAGATTATCCCGCGCCTGACTAAAGTTGCGGGTTTTGAGTGGGGTACGGGTTTTTATATCTGTCCGCTTCCACCCGAAGAGACAGCTAAATTTTTAAGAGAGGTAGCAATTTAATATGGCAGAATTAAGAAGGGATCCGGTTGTCGGCAGATGGGTGATCGTAGATACTGATCATCCGAATAAGCCGGAAGATTTTGAATACGAACAATACATCCCTAAGGGCGGGTTGTGCCCGTTTTGTTACGGCAATGAATTTATGACCCCGCCTGAGATAAGTTGTTTTCGCGATCCTTCTACCGGAGCAAATACTCCGGGTTGGCAGGTGCGGGTAGTGGCGAATAAATTTCCCGCTTTACAAATTGAAGGCGAGCTTGACCGCAGAGGCATAGGGATTTATGATATGTCAAACGGGATAGGCGCGCATGAAGTTTTAATTGAAAGCCCTTATCATTATAAAGACATTCCGGAACTCTTGCCGCATGAGATTGAGAATTATATTAAAATGTGCTGTGTCCGTGCGGCGGATTTAAAAAAAGACAGCCGTTTTAAATATATTATGGTATTCCGTAATTATGGTTCTGCTGCCGGGGCATCCCTGGAGCATCCGCATACGCAGTTGGTGGCGCTTCCCATGGTACCGAAGAACGCGTTAGAGGAGATCCACGGGGCGCGCAATTATTACAATTACCGCGAACGCTGCATATATTGCGATATGATCCGCCAGGAAATCCAGGATAAGACGAGGCTGATCCTGGAGAATAAATATTTTATTTCTTTTTGCCCGTTTGTTTCGCGGTTTCCTTTTGAGATTATGATTATGCCTAAGCAGCATAGCGGATATTTCTGCCATATGTCGGTAAATGAGGTTACGGCCTTAGGGCAGATATTGAAAGATACATTAGGAAAATTAAAAAAAGTATTTGAAAATTTGTCATATAATTATATAATTCATTCTGCACCTATTAATGGTGAAACTGATGTTGAGTATTACCATTGGCATCTTGAGATTATGCCTAAGCTGACGCAAGTTGCAGGTTTTGAGTGGGGGACCGGTTTCTACCTTGATCAAACCTCGCCGGAATTAGCCGCGCAGTATTTAAAAGCCGTAAAAGAATGAGCCCTTCGTATGGTGTCGAGGCGAAATACTTGAGCGCTTGTTGGTTGTTTTTGTTTTGAAGAGCAAAGTTTATCAGCGAAAGTATAAAAATAATATAGGGTAGATAGCCTGCCTGCCGGCAGGTAGTTAGGGAAAAAATAATAAATATTATTTATTAATCAAGGAGGATTACAATGGCAGTTAAAGTTGGGATCAATGGGTTTGGCAGGATCGGCCGTTTAGTGGCCAGGGCAATTTTAGAGAAGAATAGCAAAGAGATAGAGCTGGTGGCAATTAATGATTTGACGGACGCCAAGAGCAATGCCTATCTTTTTAAATATGATTCTGTGCATGGACGCTTTAATGGTGAGGTTAAGGCAACCGCTGATGATGTGATCTCGGTTAACGGTAAAGAGATTAAGGTTTTAAGTAAGAGAGACCCGGCAGAACTCCCGTGGAAAGATTTAGGGGTTGAAATTGTCGTGGAATCAACCGGATTGTTTACCATTAAGAAAGACGGAGTAAATAAAAAAGGTAAGGAAGTTAAGGGCGCCGAGAACCATATAACTCGCGGCGGGGCGAAAAAAGTTATTATCTCTGCTCCGGCGGAAGGCGAAGATATTACTATTGTCTTGGGTGTGAACGAATCAAAATATGATCCTAAAAATCACCACGTAATTTCCAATGCCTCTTGTACGACTAACTGTTTGGCGCCGGTGGCAAAGGTTATGCAGGATAATTGGGGAATAGTTAAAGGGTTAATGACCACTATCCACTCTTATACTAATGACCAGAAATTACAGGATATGGTGCATTCTGATTTACGCCGTTCACGCGCTGCCGCAGTTTCCATGATTCCTACATCAACCGGTGCCGCTAAAGCGATATCATTGGTTATTCCGGAATTAAAAGGAAAATTGGACGGGTTTGCTATTCGTGTTCCTACCCCGAATGTATCGATCGTGGATTTAACCGTGCAGTTGGCTAAAAAAGCAACGGCTGAAGAGTTGAATGCTGCTTTTAAGGCAGCCGCGGAAGGAAAAATGAAAGATATCCTTGGATATACCGAGGATCCGGTGGTTTCGATAGATTTTAACCACTGCAAATTAAGTTCGATTCTCGATGCCAAGCTCACTAAGGTTATTCAGGATGATTTCGTTAAAGTACTTTCTTGGTACGATAATGAATGGGGTTATTCTAACCGCGTAGTGGATTTGTGTGAGTATATTGTAAAAAAAGGATTATAAGGTAGAGGCACCCCGCGCTAATTGGAATTGCGCGGGTGTCCTCCTGGTGGAGGAATTATAAAAATGGCAAAGCTGACTTTAAAAGATGTTGATTTAAAAAATAAAACGGTGCTGGTACGCGCGGATTTTAATGTGCCGCAGGATGCCAGCTTGAATATTACCGATGATACGCGGATACGCTCAACCATACCTACTCTGAAATATATTTTAGAGCATGGGGCTAAAAAGTTAGTGTTAATGAGCCACTTGGGCAGGCCGGATGGAAAGCCGGTTGCTAAATACAGCCTTAAGCCGGTAGCTGTTCGGTTAAAGGAGCTTTTAGGTGTGGATGTGTTGTTTCTTAACGACTGCGTAGGCGATAATATTAAGCCGGATATTGATAAATCAAAAGAAAAGGTAGTTTTGCTGGAGAATTTACGGTATCACGCCGAAGAAGAAGCCAATGACGCTAACTTTTCCAAACAGCTTGCTTCTTTAGGGGATATATTTGTTAATGATGCTTTTGGTACAGCGCACCGCGCGCATGCCTCAACCGAAGGCGTAACGCATTTCTTGAAATCTGCCGCAGGGTTACTTCTTGAGAAAGAAATCAAATATTTAGGCGACGCAGTTAAGGATCCCCAGAAGCCTTTTGTAGTTATTTTGGGTGGGGCTAAAGTGTCGGATAAGATTGGGGTTATTGAGAATCTCCTGCCTAAGTGCGACGCGATTATCGTTGGCGGCGGTATGGCCTATACCTTCTTAAAGGCGCAAGGCAAGCAGATTGGTAATTCAAAGTTAGAAAAAGAAAAGTTAGATTTAGCCAAGTCAATTTTGGATCAGGCTAAACAGTTAAAGAAAGAAATATTATTACCTGTTGATAATCTAATTGTTGATACTATTGATGCTAACGCTAAAACTGAAATCGTGGGCGAAAATATACCCGACGGTAAGATTGCCGTGGATATCGGGCCCAAGACGATCAAGTTATTCGAGGAAAAACTAAAGACGGCAAAAACCATTGTTTGGAACGGGCCGATGGGTATATTTGAAATGGATGCTTTTAGCAAGGGCACAAAGGAATTGGCCGAATTTATCGGCGGATTAAAATGTATTTCAATTATCGGTGGAGGAGATACTGCCGCGGCCGTGGCTAAATTTAAGTTAGAAGATAAAATGTCGCATATTTCAACTGGAGGAGGGGCGAGCCTGGAGTTTTTAGAGGGTAAAACTTTACCGGGTATTGCCGCGCTTACGGATAAATGAGAAAAACAATTATTGCCGGAAATTGGAAGATGTATAAAAACCTTAAGGATGGCCAGGATCTGGCGGTTGCTTTAAGGAGAGACCTTTATAAAATAGAAAACGTGGATATCGTAATTTGCCCTCCGTTTACCTTGCTTGCTTATTTGGCTGATGCCCTGGAGACGAGTAACATTGGAGTAGGGGGGCAGGATCTTTATTGGCAGGAAGAAGGCGCTTTTACCGGAGAGGTTTCTCCGACGATGTTGAAAGACGCGGGTTGCCAGTATGTGATTATCGGCCATTCCGAGCGCAGGCAGTTTTTTGGCGAGACTAATGAAACTGTAAATAAAAAGATCAAGGCTGCGTTAAAGTGCGGGCTTACTTCTATTGTCTGCGTGGGTGAGAATTTGCAGGAGAGAGAGGCCAATAAGACATTTAAGGTTATCGAAGACCATGTTAATAATGGTTTATCCGGGATTAGCGCTTCTGATATGTTGAAATTAGTTGTTGCTTATGAACCGGTTTGGGCAATTGGCACCGGTAAGACTGCTACGCCGGAACAGGCGCAGGAGGTACATAAATTTATCCGTGATTTATTGAAGAAGAATTACAGCCAGGAGGTAGCGGATAGTGTCAGGATTCAATATGGCGGAAGCGTTAAGCCTGAGAATATCATAGAATTGATGAATAAGCCGGATGTGGATGGAGCCTTGGTGGGCGGAGCAAGCCTGAAGGCGGATTCTTTTAGCGCGATAGTTACTAAAGCGAGTGAGGTTGTGAAATGATGACGTTTATAATTGTGCTGCATGTGATTGCCTGTGTAGTTTTGATTATCCTGGTTTTAATCCAGCGCGGAAGAGGGGCGGGGCTTGTCGAGAGTTTTGCCGGGGTGGAGTCGATGTTTGGGACAAAGACCAGCGCTTTTCTTACCCGTACGACCACGATCATGTCGGTAATTTTCTTTTTGACTTGCCTGAGCCTGGCGGTATTATCGGTTAAACAGAGTAAGTCTTTGATGCGCAGCGCTAAAACGCCGGCAAAGGCCGCTGTAAAAACAGAAGCGGTTAAAGCAGGGGATGTAAAAGCAGAGCCGGCCAAGGCTGAGGCGGTAAAGGCGGAAGCAACGCAGAAAGTAGAAGCAGCTAAAGCAGGAGCAGTTAAAGTAGAAGCAGCTAAAGCAGGAGCAGTTAAAGTAGAAGCAGTTAAACCTGCAGCGCCGGTAGAGAAAGCTAAGCCGGAGGCGGGAAAATAAAGAACTATTTTGAACAGAAGGGGACGGTTCTATTTTTTAGTTTACTTGAAAAATAGAACCGTCCCCTTTATTTTCCTTTATTTTATGAAGAATAAAAAACTTTTTTGGATATTTGCTTTAAGCGGCGCGGTTTATTTTACGCAAGGGATAGAGGGATTACCCAGCCAGGGGTTGTTCTATTACCTTAAAGAGACATTGCATTTCTCGCCGGAGAAAATAATGTTTCTTGGCAGTTTGACTACTCTTGCCTGGATGGTGAAACCCTTGATTGGTTATATTATCGACCATGCTTTTACCAAAAAATGTTGGATATTTATTTCTCTGGGTTTGGATATAATTTTTGTTTTATTTATCGGTTTAATGCAGATGCCGCTTATTTTCCTGGTGGCGCTGCTTGCGGTTAATTCGGCGTGCGCGGCTTTCCGCGATGTGGCGGTTGATGGGATAATGTGCGTTGAGGGTAAAATTTATCAGGTAACCGGGAAAATCCAAAGTATTCAGTGGATTTCGATCCTGGTAGCCGGGCTTTTTACCGGTATAGGCGGCGCTTATATCGCCGAGAAATGGGATTACCGGATTGGGTTTTTGTGCCTGGTGCCGATTTATTTGTTAGTGGCCTTGCCGGCTTATTTTTATAAAGAGGAGGCAGGCAAGAAGGATTATTCTTCTTTATTCGTTGATTTAAGAAAGCTTTTCAGCGATAAGAAATTATTAATTATCGGATTATTTATTTTTCTGTATAAATACGCCCCTTCTTTTGGCACGCCGCTGGCTTTTATCCAACGGGATGCTTTTAAATGGGGCAAGATTTGGATTGGGACGCTGGGGACGATCAGCACTGTATGTGGGGTTATCGGCGCGCTGCTCTATTACAGGTTCAGCCAGAAGATAAATTTAAAGAAATGGTTATACATTTCAGTATTTTTAGGGGCGGTAACTACTTTAAGTTACCTTTATTATACGCCGGTTACGGCTATTGCTTATGATGTGATATATAGCGTTTTAGGGATGTTCATATTCATAATGGTTATGGATTTTATGGCCCGGCATTCGGTGAAGGGCTTAGAAGCTACTTCTTTTGCTTTGTTGTGTAGTATAAATAATCTCTCCGGGGTAGCCGGTAATTTGTCCGGCGCGTTCCTGCTCCCGCATATTGGTTTAAAATGGTTGATTGTTTTATCCGCGTTAACCAGTTTTCTCTGCCTGCCGTTGATTCGTAAAATAGAATAGCCTGGTAGATAGTGTATCTAATCTGTTGCAGCTAATTGAATTACAAAAGAAATATATTTCATGTATTTGTTTTGTAACTAGTTGATTCACAAAGGGATACATACACTGTCTACGGATTTTATTTGTATTGCGTTTTAGCGGGTGATTTTGTATAATATTGTCATGATGGAAGCGCTTAGGCCGTATATACTTAGCTTTATTCCTCTTTTTGTGGCGGTGGATGCGATCGGAAATATCCCGATATTCCTTTCTTTGGTGGAAGGTACATCAAAGGCTCAAAGGCATAAGATAATTTTCGATGCGGTTTTTACCGCTATGGTAGTAGCGGTTGTTTTTATGTTTATCGGCACATGGGTTTTTTCGCTATTAGGCATAACCATTCCTGATTTTCAGATTGCCGGCGGGGCGTTGTTATTTGTTATCGCGGTAAGGCTCTTATTGCCGGGGGCGCAGAAAAGCGTATTGACCAGTTCCCGGGATAAGGATATGGGCGTATTTCCTCTAGGTACACCATTGATTACGGGCCCGGCAGTCTTGGCTACTACGCTGATGATGTTGAATAGTTTTGGTATCATACCTACTTTGGTGGCGCTGGTATTAAATATGTTTTTTGTCTGGATTACTTTAGTCAAGACTGATACAATTATGAAGGTGATCGGCCCCAGCGGGATAAGGGCGTTTTCTAAAATCATCTATATATTATTGGCGGCGATCGCGGTGATGATGATCAGGCACGGCATAATCGGAGCGTTTATCAAATGATGCGTAAAGTACTTACATTTATTATGGCGGGGGGAAAAGGCGAACGGCTTTTGCCTTTGACTAAAGATCGGACAAAGCCGGCAGTGCCTTTTGGCGGGATATACCGGATTATTGATTTTACTTTAAGTAATTGTATCAATTCGGGGTTGCGCAAGATTTATATCCTTACGCAGTATAAATCATCTTCTTTGCAGAGGCATATACGCTTAGGTTGGAATTTCCTGCCTTCAGAATTAGGCCAGTTTATCGAACTTCTCCCTGCGCAGCAGCGCATAGGAGATTCCTGGTATCTGGGCACGGCGGATGCGATTTTCCAGAATATTTATACCCTGGAAATGGATAAGCCGGATGAAGTTTTGATTTTAGCCGGGGATCATATTTATAGAATGAATTATTATTCTATGATCGATGTACATCGTGAGCAAAATGCAGATCTGACGGTGGGAGTTGTGGAGGTAGAAAAAAGTAAGTCCAAACATCTGGGGGTAGTGGAGGTGGATGCGGATGGCCGGGTTACGGGTTTTTACGAGAAGCCGGCAAATCCAAAGACTATTCCTGGTAAACCCGATAAGATCTATGGTTCAATGGGGATATATGTATTTAATCAGCCGGTGTTGGTGCAGGAGCTGCTTGAGGATGCTAAGAATAATAAATCTTCGCATGATTTTGGCAAGAATATTATCCCGCAGATGTTAAAGAAGGGGATGAAGATTGTAGCTTATAATTTCCGCGATAAGGACAGGAATGAGGAGTATTGGCGGGATATCGGGACAATTGACGCTTATTATGAAGCGAATATGGAGCTAATCCAGGTTAATCCTACTTTTAATCTTTACGACCAGGAGTGGCCTTTAAGGACTTTCCAGGAACAGTATCCTCCGGTTAAGACTGTGCACTCGGGGGACCGTGAAGAAGGCCGGGTTGGTTTGGTACTTGATTCTATTGTTTCTGAAGGTTGCGTGGTTTCCGGGGGCAGGGTGCAGCGTTCAATACTCTCGCCTAATGTAAGGATAAATAGTTTTTCCGAGGTGTATGATTCTATATTAATGGAAGGCGTTAATGTGGGCAGGTATGCTAAAATTAAACGGGCGATCATTGATAAGGATGTGAGCATCCCCCAGGGGATGATTATCGGTTTTAACCTGGAAGAGGACAAGAAAAGATTTTTTGTCAGTGAATCGGGGATTGTAGTGGTGGCAAAAGGGACGGAAATTAAATGATCAGAAAAGCTAAAGTAAAAGATATAAGGCAGATTCAGGAGCTGATTGCTTGTTTTGCCAAGCGGGATGAGATGCTGCCCCGTTCGCTGAATGAGCTTTATGAAAATATCCGGGATTTCTGGGTGTATGAAGATAAGGGTAAGGTTGCCGGTTGCGCTGCCCTGCATGTCTCATGGGATGATTTAGCTGAGGTTAAAGCCCTGGCGGTAGCTAAAAACAAGCAAGGTAAAGGTATTGGCCGGGATTTGGTAACGGCTTGTTTGGCGGAAGCTGAGATCATGGGGGCCAGGAAGATCTTTGTACTTACTTATAAGCCGGATTTTTTTAAAAAGTTAGGTTTTAAAAGAATCAAGCATGATGCCCTGCCGCATAAAATCTGGGCGGAGTGTATTAACTGCTGCAAATTCCCCAACTGTCAGGAAATTGCCCTGTTAAAAATCTTGTAAAATCCGGATAATATGGTACAATTTTAAAACTTGTTATTAATTGGCTATTTGTGGTCTAACACCCGGCCCGAGAGGAAGTGGCCGGTGTACCCTTTGTGGTCTAACACCCGGCCCGAAAGGAAGTGGCCGGTGTACCCTTTGTGGGTAAGGAGGAAGAAATGGATTATTTGTTGACTGATGAACAGAAAATGATTAAGGAATTAGCGCATAAGATTGCCGAGGATAAAATCCGTCCGGCTGCGGCTAAATATGATATCAGCGAAGAATACCCCTGGGATGTTTTAAAGGTTATGGCTGAGTCGGATATGTTTGGTTTATTTATTCCCGAGGAATACGGCGGGTTTGCCAATAGTGTGATGAATTTGTGCCTGGCTACTGAAGAGTTTTCCCGCGCCTGCGGCGGTATCGCGGTTTGCTACGCGGCGAGCGCGTTAGGGACTTTTCCGATTGTTTTATTCGGGGATGACGAGCAGAAGAAGAAGTACCTGCCGGATTTAGCAAAAGGTAAAAAGGTGGCTGCGTTTGCGATTACTGAACCGGAGGCTGGTTCGGATGCATCAGGTATCAAGACTACTGTTAAAAAAGAAGGGGATTATTACATTTTAAACGGATTGAAGCATTTTATTACTAATGGCGGAGACGCGGAGACTTATGTGGTTATCGCCATGACTAATAAAGAAAAAGGCGCCCGCGGGGCTTCGGCGTTCATCGTAGAAAAAGGGACTCCGGGTTTTACCTTTGGTAAGAAAGAGGATAAGTTTGGAATTCGGGCATCCAGTACGCGTGAATTGATTTTTACGGATTGCAAAATTCCGGCAAAGAACCTTCTTGCGAAAGAAGGAATGGGTTTTATCGTGACGATGAGGACTTTTGATATGTCGCGGCCGGGAGTTGCGGCTCAGGCTTTAGGTATTGCCCAGGGCGCGCTAGAGTTGGCAGTGAAATATGTGCGCGAAAGGGTGCAATTCGGTAAGCCTATATCAAGTTTTCAGGGGATTCAGTGGATGATCGCGGATATGGCAACTGAAGTTGAGGCAGCGCGTGGCCTGGTGTATTCGACTGCCAGGATGGTGGATGCCGGATGTAAAGATGTGTCAAAAGAATCCGCTATGGCCAAGATGTATGCTTCGGATGTAGCGATGAAAGTTACGGTTGATGCCTTGCAGTTATTCGGCGGATATGGTTATATGAAAGATTATCCGATTGAGAAATATGTCCGCGATGCAAAGATTACCCAAATTTATGAGGGTACGAATCAGGTGCAGCGGGGTATTATCGCCTTGAAGATAATTAAGGAGCTGGCCAAGTAAGATAGAGTAAATATAAGTAATAGTAAGTAAGTTTAAGTAAGTAAGATAAAATCAAGTACGAGGGTAAACAAATGAATATTGTGGTCTGCGTAAAACAGGTTCCGGAAACAACTGAGGTAAGAATTAATCCTGAGACAAATACGCTTATGCGTGAAGGGGTGAAATCAATCATTAACCCTTTTGATATGTACGCGATTGAAGAGGCGGTGCGGCTCAAGGAAAGATTCGGGGGCAAGGTTTCTGTTGTTACGATGGGGCCTCCGCAGGCGGATGGGGCTTTACGCGAGGCAATTTCTATGGGCGCTGATGAAGGGTTTTTAGTTTGCGACCGGGCTTTTGCCGGAAGCGACACCTGGGCAACCAGCTATACTTTGGCCGGCGCAATTAAGAAGATCGGCGGATTTGATTTAATTATTTGCGGCAAGCAGGCTTCAGACGGAGATACGGCGCAGGTTGGGCCCGGGATATCCACGCATTTAAATATCCCTCAGGTAACTTATGTTAAAAAAATAGAAGAGGCGACTGATAAATTAATGAAGGTTGAGAGGATGCTGGAGGAGGGGTTTGAAATTATTGAGACTCCGCTTCCTGCGCTTTTGACTGTAGTTAAAGAGATTAATGAACCGAGAATTCCTTCGCTAAGGGGTTTGATGAAGGCAAAGTCGGCGAAGATTACTATGTTAACTCAAAAGGAGCTGCAACTTGATCCGCAGCAGATCGGCTTGTGCGGGTCACCTACCCAGGTGGTAAAAATTTTTACTCCTACGCCGAGGGTTGGCGGGCAGATGCTTACGGGCGAGATTCCGGATATCGCTAAACAACTGGTGGATTTAGTTAAAGGTGAGGTTAATTAAGATGCCTATTTCAATTATTATTGAAAAATGTACGGGTTGTACTCTTTGTGTAAAGGCTTGTCCGTTTGATGCTATACGCATAATGGATAAAAAGGCTTCTATCGATTTGCATAAATGTACTCTTTGCGGAGCTTGTAAGGATACCTGTAAATTTAAAGCGGTTTTATTAGAGAAGACTCCTGCAAAATGCGAATTGCCGGATATAAAGGATTATAAAGGGATTTGGGTTTTTATCGAGCAGAAGAATGGCCGGGTGCAGTCTGTTTCGTATGAGTTGTTAGGCAAGGCGCAGGAACTGGCTAAGAAATTAAATTGCCAGGTGAGCGGAGTTTTGATCGGCAATAAATTAGAAGATCAACTTGATGAGTTGGGTTTCTGCGGGGCGGATAATATATACCTGGTTGAGGCTCCGGAGTTAGCGAATTTCCAGGATGAGCCGTATACGAATATCATTGTTGAGTTGATAAGGAAATATAAACCTGAGATATTTTTATGCGGGGCGACGAATATCGGCAGGTCTTTGATTTCGCGCGTGGCGATAAATATTAAAGCTGGTTTAACTGCGGATTGCACCGGTTTAGACATTGATCCGGTTAAAAAAATATTACTGCAGACGCGCCCGGCTTTTGGCGGAAATATTATGGCGACAATTATTTCCCCGAATTACCGTCCGCAGATGGCGACGGTGCGGCATAAGGTATTTGCGCCTATGGCAGCGGATAAAAAACGTAAAGGTAAAGTTATCAGAGAAAGTTTTGATAGCTCGCTTTATGTTTCGCGGACAAAGCTTTTAGATATTATTGACGAGATTGAATCTACGGTAAATTTATCTGAAGCGGATATTATTGTTTCCGGTGGCCGCGGTATGGGTGGGCCTGAGAATTTCAAATTACTCGAAGAATTAGCGCATGTTTTGGGCGCGGCTGTGGGCTCAAGCCGTGCGGCAGTGGATAGCGGTTGGATTCCTTATTCGCATCAGGTAGGGCAAACCGGAAGGACCGTGGCTCCTAAGATTTATATTGCCTGCGGGATAAGCGGTCAGATACAGCATCTTGTTGGGATGCAGTCTTCAAAAATTATTATTGCGGTTAACAAGGATCCGGAAGCTCCGATTTTTAAAGTGGCTACTTATGGTATTGTCGGTGATTTGTTTGAAATTGTTCCGGCTTTGACTCAAGCTTTCAAGACAGCGCTGCGGAAATAAAGAAGCTTATGTTGTAATGGGGTCAGGTTTATTCTTCTCAAAAGATTGAGAGGGAAAGATAAATCTGGCCCCATTATTTTGTATTGAGAAGAGTATTTCTTACATAAGTAATTGATATACATGGTTTTACATACACTGTCTACTTTGTAGAGGAATGCAGTGTTCTGCTCTATATCAACCCTTATTTCAGCTATATGTTAAAGAATGTAAAGATTCTCCTTGACAGAAATACGGAAATTATTTATAATACGAACATAGTATTATTGAAGGAGAATTGTATGGTAAGTAGCAATTTGATGACGATTGAAGACCTGGCGGATTATTTAAAAGTAACCCGCCGGACTATTTATGACTGGTTAAAACATAACAAGATTCCGGCGCTAAAGCTTGTCGGGCAATGGCGCTTTAAAAAGGATAAGATTGATGATTGGCTTGAAGGCCAGCAGTCACAACCACATTAAATTAAGGAGAGACTATGTATTTTAAAAGGCTTGAGCTTTTAGGTTTTAAATCATTTTGCGATAAGACGGTGCTGAATTTTGAGCCGGGGATTACGGCGGTAGTCGGCCCCAATGGCTGCGGAAAAAGCAATATCTTTGACTCAATCCGCTGGGTATTGGGAGAGCAGTCGGCAAAGTCTCTGCGCGGCTCTGAGATGTTGGATGTTATTTTTAACGGAGCGGATAATAAAGAGCCGTTAAGTATGGCTGAGGTCAGCCTTACTTTTGATAACTCCACCCATTTTTTTAATGTCGACCATCCTGAAGTGATGATCACGCGCAGGCTTTTTAGAAGCGGCGAAAGCGAGTACCTGCTGAATAAAGCTACGGTGCGGCTTAAGGATATTCTTGATTTATTATTAGGCACGGGTATCGGCGCGGAGAGTTATTCGATTATTGCCCAGGGAAAGATTGACCTGGTTTTAAGTTCCCGGCCTGAAGACCGGCGTATGGTTTTTGATGAGGCCAGCGGAATAAGCAAGTATAAGGCCCAGAAAAGAGAGACCACGCGGAAATTAGAGGAAACCGAGCAGAATTTACTGCGGGTGAATGATATTGTCTTGGAGGTAAAGCGGCAGATTGGTTCTCTTGAGCGGCAGGCGAATAAGGCGCGCAGGTATAAGGAAGTTTTTGAGGAGTTGAAATTAAAGGAGACGGACCTGGCGATTGTCGATAAAAAGAATTTTTTGATCCAGAAGGATGAAATTTCCAGGAAGCTTGAGGATTTGAAAAAAGAAGATTCTGTTTTGGCTGAGTCAGTTGCGGAGCTGGAAGCCAGAATCGCCAACCGGCAGTCGGAGTTAAAGGCGCTGGAAGAAAGTTTAATGGCCGGCCGCAGCGAAATACTTAACCTGGAAAACAGCCTGGTGCGCAATAATGAGCATATTGTTTTTAACCAGCAGCGCATCGCAGAGCTTGCTGAGAACAGCCAGGTTTTGGAAGGGCAAATTGAGCAGTCCAGGGCAAAGCTTCTGCAGGATGAGGAGAAATTGCAGAGGGTGCGCGTTGAATATGACAGCTTAAAACAAAATATCGAAGAGAAGCAATTTGTTTTGGCCCAGAAGGAAGAGGAGATTGATAAGCTTAGCGCCTCAATCAAGAGTTCGCTGGAGGTTATTTCCGAGAGCAAGAAAATAATCCTGGATTTGGAAACCCGGATTTCAAATACGCATAACGAGGTGGGTGAGTTTAATTCTAAGCACCAGGTATTCCTGGCGCGTAAAAAGAGGCTGGAGATTGAAAAGGCCAAGGTTTATGAGGAGAAGGTAATTGCCGAAGAGGCTTTAAATAAAGTTACCCAGGAGTTGGCAAGCACCCGGGAGTTAGTGAATAGTTTCAGCCAGAAGATTGCCAGTGTCAAGGTCAACCTTGAGCAGGAAGGGTTAAATTTAAACGAGATCAACCATGAGATCACGAATTTAGAAAATGAAAAGTTAACCTTGGTTTCGCATAAAGAGTTCCTGGAAAAGTTAAAGAATAAGTATGATGATATCGGCGAGTCGCTGAACGCGGTGATTTATCTGGATAAGTTGCCCAGCGAAAGTGTTACCGGCCTGGTGGTAAAGGTGCAGAACCAGTCATCTTTGAGTGATGAAGATAAGGCGCATTTGGGTTCTGCGGCTATTTGCTCAGCCGCTTTTAAAATAAGCGGAGAGGCAAAGCCGATTGAGTTAGATACTCAGAACATCAGTGATAAAATCGCCAGGATTGAAGAGAAATTAGGGGAGCTAAGGAGCAGGAAGGTGCTGCGCCAAAGCTGTATTTCAGAATTAAACAAGATGACTGATAATCTGGAGCTTGAGCTGCGCAACCATGAGATTACTTTAGCGAATAAAGAGTCGAATTATGCTGCGATCTTGGAGCAGTTTAATAAAATAAAAGAGGAAGAGGATGTAATTGTTATGGAGCTAAGCGACGTGGGCCGGGAGATTTCTGCGATTGAGCAGAATTTAGTTGATGCTCAAAGCCGGCTAGCCAGCCTGAATAATGAAGAAAGGCTCAGGCAGGATGCAATTGTGCAGGAGGAGGATAGTATCTCTTTGTACAGCAAATCCCGGGAAGAGGTGCTGGTTTTGATTACCCAGACTAAGACGGAGATTGAGGCGTTAAATAAACGTTTTAGCTCTGACGCGGCAACTTTAAAGATACTTGATGAGACTTACAATCAGGATAAGTCTAGCCTTGAGAATATCGAGAGGCAGATTACCGAGGCCAAAGAACGCCAGCAGGGATTGAGGCTGGAGATTATTGATTGCCAGAATAAGATCAGCCAGACGCAGGAGGAGATCAAGGGAAAGAAAGACGGGCTCGTCGAGGTTGAGCTTAAATACAATGAGGTATCCAGCGGTACGGTGGGGGTGGTTAAACAGATTGAAGCAGCCCGCAAGCAATCGGAGTATGTAAAGAATAGCTTGCATAATTTGGAGATGCAGGGCAAGGACCTGGATTACCGTTACTCGGCGATAAAAGAGAGAATGATCTCAGCGTATAAAATCGACCTGGATGTCCTTGAGGATTTGAATAAAGAGTTGGATCAGGCAGCGCTATCAAATGAAATAAGTGAGTTAAAGAGAAAGCTGGATTCTTACGGCACGGTTAACCTGGTAGCGATTGAAGAGTATGATGAATTAAAACAGCGCTATGATTTTCTTATCCAGCAGCAGACGGATCTTTTGACTGCCAAGGAGTCTTTGCATCAGGCGATTTTAAAGATTAACCGTACGACAAAGCAGATGTTTATTGAGACTTTTGAAAAAGTAAAAGTTGAATTTAAGAATTATTTCCGCTTGCTTTTTAACGGAGGGGATGCGCAATTATTCCTGGTTGATGAGAACGACCCGCTGGAGTCGGGGATTGAAATTATCTGCCGGCCTCCGGGAAAGAAATTGCAGAATGTGTTATTGTTGAGCGGCGGTGAAAAGAGCATGTCGGCAATCGCGTTGATCTTTGCTATTTTTAAGATCAAGCCTTCGCCGTTCTGTATCTTGGATGAAATTGACGCTGCCCTTGATGAGGCTAATGTAGACAGGTTCTCGAGGGTCTTGCAGGAATTTTCCAAGACTTCGCAGTTTATCGTGATTACTCATAACAAGAAAACGATCGTTAATGCTAGTGTCATGTATGGGATTACCATGCAGCAGTCGGGTGTTTCCAGGATAGTCTCGGTGAAGTTGTCGCAGAATAAAGAAAAACAGGAAGCGCAGCAGGCGGTTCCGGCCGCAGCTTAAGTTAAAGGCGTAAAAGCAGGGGACGGTTCTATTTTTCTAGATTCTAAGTTTAGAAAAATAGAACCGTCCCCTTTATTTAAACTAGAGGCGCGCAGCAGGTGATATTTTTGCCCTGGTTTTTGGCTTTGTAGAGGGATTTATCTGAAGAGGTAATTAGTTCTGCAGGAAGCAAGCCATTCTCCGGGAAAGTGGCAATTCCCAAGCTGACGGTTAAGGTTTTATTAGGAAAAATTTCTTCGTTTAAGAAAGGATATCTTTGAATATCTACTCTTAAGCGTTCAGCGATCATGTAGGCTTCTTTTTGTTCGGTCTGGGGGAGGATTACAGTAAACTCTTCCCCTCCGTAGCGGCAGACATGATCCATCTTACGAGATTGATTGCGCAAAAGCCGCGCTAAGTCTTTTAATATTTTATCTCCTGCTTGATGCCCCAGGGTATCGTTGTAAACCTTAAAATTATCTATATCTATCGCAATTAGGCTGAGCTTGGTTTTGGTGGCTTTGGCCTTTTCCATTTCTGCCTGTAGGAGAAGCTGAAAATATCCGTGATTCCAGAGATTAGTCAGGTAATCCGTGTGGGCGCGTTCGGCGGTTAATTCGAAGAGCTGGGAGTTTTCAATCGCCAGGCCTGCCTGGTTAGCTAACATAGTAAGCATGCGGATATCGTCTTTGGTAATCGGGTCTTTGGTGATAAAGTTATCCGCGATGATAATTCCGTTTACTCTGTCTTTTGCTTTTAAAGGGATAAGCAAGAGTTCATTGCTTCCTAAGATTTTGATTACAGGAGAATTTTGATATTTTTTTATAGTTTGGCTGGTTAAATGCAGGGGCATGCCTTCCAGGACAGCTAAAGACAGAGGGTTTTCGTCTTTGTCCTGCATTGATACTTTTAAGCTTTTGACCTGGCGGTTAAATCCGGATTCCAAGACTGAACTGGAATTCTTAAAGGCGTTAATCAGGTCATCGAGGTCCATTTTTTCTTCTTCAATTTTGGTCCAGGCGATGTTTGCTTCTTCGCCGTTTTCCGGGCCGATGCCCAGTTTACCTTCAATGATTTTATCCTTTTCATTGACTAAAAAAAGCATCGCCCGGTTAAATCCCAGGCCGGTATGCGCGGTTACGCCGGTAAGGATGATGTAAAGGATCTCATCCAGTTTTAGGGTAGTGCGCATGGCATTGGATATCTCATAGAGTATATCCAGCTCAATTTTTGTGCGCTCAAGTTCAATTTTCAGTTTGTTCAATTCTTCCATAATGGATAAAGTGTAACACATTTCAGGTTAAAGTCAATATACGGGGACGTCCTAAAAAGGGGCACCCTAAGATATTTTAAATTCTTTATCGATAATAGAATCGTAAAGGCGAGCTTCGCTAATAAATTTTATATATGCGGTTTTACGCTCTACGGCGTTAGCCGCCATATCCAAATATAAAGGGTTGGTTAAAGTTATAATTTTATCCTTTGCGCCTTTGGCGTAATAGGAAAAACTACTCCAGGGGTATTCTGACGCATCCGCGACTATTTTCGCGCGGACGGGGTTATATTCAATGTAACGGGCGCATTCGAGAAGATAGGAGTCATTGCTAATTAAACGGCTTTTATAGCGATTTTGAAAGACAAAACCAGTGGATTTGTATTTTTTACGAAAACCTGCCGCGTAAACCTGTAAAATTACTTGCATGAACTTCGGTAAATCTGAAGCCGCGTCTACCTTCATCAAAATGTGCAGGTGGTTTGGCATGAGGCAATAATGCAGGATATGGACTTTGTATTGTTTCAGGTATTTTGCGGTGGTCTCAAGAAATAGCTCGTAATCCTGTCTGTGTCGAAAGAGCCTTCTACGGTCAAGGCCCCTTGTAACGATATGGTAGTAATTGTTATCTACAAGGTTCCGGGCGATTCTAGGCATTGGATTATCCCTCCTTTACTCTAACTGACGCAGGAAGAGGAAAAATCTAACTTAAACTTTATAAGTTGTATTGTAATTTATTTATTTTTGAAGAGTTGCTGAGGCTAAGGGTGGTACTTTAGAGGACGTCCCGCATGAAAGGGTTGACATTATGACATATTCTTATATAATTAAATAAACATGGAGGGTAGGATGAAAAAATTATCGGTGAATATTTTGTTGTTTCTTTCTGTTTTAGTACTTCTTGCACCGGTTGTTTTTGCTCAAGAGGAAATTACCATTACTACTTATTATCCTTCGCCGTATGGCAGCTATGACGCTCTTTTTGCGAAAAAGCTCGGCGTGGGGGATAATAATGTGGATACCTTGTTTACTTCCGCTGATGTGCCGACTACTGATGGATATGTCTGGATCAGGGGGAATGTCAGTATCGGAACAACAACTTCAACTTATAAGCTTACGTTAAACGGCCAGCCGGGAGCTAATGGTTATACTAACTGGACAAATTATTCTGACCGCAGATTAAAAGAAGATATCCAGGGGCTTGATGGCGGGGTGATTGATAAGATAATGAAGTTAAAACCTTCAACCTTTAAATATAATGAGAAATATTACCAGGTTACCGGCTATACCAAGGAAGATAAAAAGTTGTATGGTTTTGTCGCCCAGGAAATTCAGGAAGTGTTCCCCGAGATGGTGACTGAGCGCAAGATAGGCGATGGAAGCTACCTGGATACAAACTTGACGAATCTGCAGATTTATCTGGTTAAGGCTGTCCAGGAGCAGCAGGATATTATTAAGGCGCAGCAGCTTGAGATTGATGGGCTAAAAGCTAGGTTAGATAAGTTGGAAGGAAAATAAACTGTAGCGTATTCTTTCTTTTAATGGTTAGATTGTCCTCCTTTTTACGTCAGTTAGAGTAGAAAGGAGGATTTTTATTGCAGGAATCTGGTTGACACTTAGAGAGGGGCAGGTTATAATATTGACTTAAATTTATATACCGGAGGGTTAAAAATGGTGGTTGAAAAGAAGAAGGAAGAAGTAAAAGAGGTATCTGACAGGCATAAGGCGCTGGAGCTGGCATTGGCGCAGATAGAAAAACAGTTTGGCAAGGGTTCGATTATGAAGCTGGGGGCGCATACAAAGGCCAATGTTGAGATTATTTCAACCGGCGCGTTGACGTTAGACCTGGCTTTAGGCGTGGGCGGCTTGCCTCGGGGAAGGGTAATCGAGATATTCGGGCCGGAGGCTTCCGGAAAAACTACTCTCACATTAACGGCGATAAGAGAGATTCAGAAAAAAGGAGGAGTAGCGGCGTTTATCGATGCGGAGCACGCGTTTGATCCTACTTATGCCAAGATAATCGGTTTGAATTTAGATGATCTTTTAATTTCTCAGCCGGATACCGGCGAGCAGGCTCTGGAGATTGCGGAAACCCTGGTGCGCTCTAATGCTGTGGATTTAGTTGTAATTGATTCAGTGGCGGCATTGACCCCGCGGGCCGAGATTGAAGGCGAGATGGGTGATTCGCATATGGGTTTGCAGGCGCGTTTGATGTCGCAGGCCTTGCGTAAATTAACCGGTTCAATCAGTAAATCCCGGACCACGGTAATCTTTATTAATCAGTTGAGGGAAAAAATCGGGGTTATGTTTGGTTCGCCTGAAACTACCCCTGGAGGCCGGGCGCTTAAGTTTTATTCGTCGGTGAGGCTGGATGTGCGCAGGATTGCTTACTTAAAAGAAGGGGATAAAGTTATCGGTAACCATGTCCGGGTAAGGGTGGTGAAGAATAAAGTTGCTCCGCCGTTTCGCGAGGCAGAGTTTGATATTCTGCATAATGAAGGGATTGCCAAGACCGGCGCGGTGATTGATGCTTCGGTAAGCTTGGGGGTAATTGTTAAGTCCGGGACATGGCTTTCTTTTGAGGATAAAAAGCTGGGCCAGGGCAGGGATGCGGCAATAAAATTCTTAAAAGAAAACCCAAAAATACAGGAAGATATTGAGAAAGAAGCGCGCAAAAAGTTTGACCTCGTCAGATAAACCAGAGGCTAGGCAATGAATATCCTGGGTATTTCCTGTTTCTACCATGATAGTGCTGCCTGTTTTTTGCGCGATGGAGAAATTATAGCTGCTGTTCAAGAAGAACGTTTTAGCCGCAAGAAGCATGATTGCGGGTTTCCTCTGAATTCAATAAACTGGTGTTTGCAGGAGGCTGGGGTAAGTTCGGATAAATTAGATTTTGTAGTTTTTTACGATAAGCCTTTTATCAAATTTGAACGGATTTTAGAAACCTACCTTACTTATGCGCCAAGCGGAATAAGGCAGTTTATCCAAGCAATTCCCTTGTGGCTCAAGCAGAAACTCTGGACTCCCGAATTAATTGCTAAAGAACTAAATTATAAAGGTAAAATTCTTTTCGCTGAACATCATCAGTCGCATGCTGCTAGTGCCTTTTATCCCTCTCCGTTTAAAAGAGCGGCATTTTTGACTATGGATGGAGTAGGCGAATGGGAGACGGCTAGTTTTGGCGTAGCTAGCGGAAATGTTTTAGATATACAATATTATTTAAGGTTTCCCCATTCGTTAGGTTTATTATATTCTGCTTTTACTTACTACGCAGGGTTTAAGGTTAATTCCGGGGAGTATAAACTTATGGGCCTGGCGCCTTATGGCGAGCCGAGGTATAAAGATCTAATATTAAGAGAGCTTATAGATTTAAAGGAAGACGGTTCTTTCAAAATTAATATGGGTTATTTCGGTTATTGTAACGGATTGAGAATGATTAACCGGAGATTTGAAAAGCTTTTTGGAGGCGCTGGCCGGATCCCCGAATCTAAAATAGAACAGAAGGACATGGATATCGCGGCTTCAATTCAGGCGGTAACCGAAGAGATTGTATTAAGAATGGCCCGGCAGGTGCATAAGGTTACCGGAGAAGATAAACTCTGTCTTGCCGGCGGAGTAGCCTTAAACTGTGTAGCAAACGGACGTATTTTACGCGAAGGACCATTTAAGGAGATTTGGATTCAACCGGCAAGCGGAGATGCCGGAGGGGCATTGGGAGCAGCTTTATTAATTTGGTATAAATACCTGAGTAATCAGCGGATTGTTGACGAAAAGAATGATTCGCAGAAAGGTTCGTTATTAGGCCCTGCTTATTGTGATGATGATATTAAAAGTTTTTTAAATAGTAAGGGTATTGTTTATAAAGAATTATCTTATTTGGATCTGCCAAAAATTACAGCGGATTTAATTGCTCAAGGCAATGTCATCGGGTGGTTTGAGGGCCGGCTGGAGTTTGGGCCGCGGGCATTAGGGGCAAGGAGCATAATTGGCGATGCCCGTAATCCGGGAATGCAGAATAGGATGAATTTAAAGATAAAATTTCGTGAATCCTTCCGGCCTTTTGCGCCTACTGTGTTAAAGGAAAAAGCCTCGGAATGGTTCGGTTTAGACAGGGAAAGCCCATACATGCTTTTGGCGGCTCCGGTCAGGGAAGATAAAAGGGTAATGCTTAAACAGGAGATTAACCTTGTGGGCCTGGATAAACTTAAGGCAACGCGTTCTTTGATTCCCGCAGTTACTCATGTGAATTACTCTGCCCGGATTCAGACTATAAAAAGAGAAGACCATCCGCTTTATTATGATATGATCAATGCTTTTTATGAGAAAACCGGCTGTCCGGTGATTGTGAATACTTCTTTTAATGTTAGAGGGGAACCTCTGGTTTGCAGCCCCGAGGATGCGTTTCGGTGTTTTATGCGCACCGAGATGGATTATCTGGTAATCGGCCGGTTTATTTTAGATAAAAAGGAACAGAAACCTTTTAGCGCAGATACGGATTTGCAGGAGAGAAATGAGCCTGAGTAAGAAAGATTTAAGAAAATTTGGCATAACTATTGGCGCGGCCTTATTAGTTATAGCTACTTTTGTGATTTTCAAGCAAGAAAATAGCCTTATTCTGTTGGCGATTCCGGGGTTATTTTTCTTAACGGCTGCTGTTGCCCCGGGACTGTTGAAACCGGTTTATATTGTTTGGATGAAGCTGGCTTTTATCCTTGGATGGCTGAACACGAGATTTTTGTTGGTTATTCTATTTTATTTAGTTCTTACGCCCATAGGTTTAATGATCAAATTGTTGGGAATAGACTTATTGGAGAGAAAGATTAATAAAAATCAAAAAACTTACTGGAAGATCAAGGAGGGGCCGGTTGCGTCTTCTTTTCTTTATAAGCGGCAATTTTAAAAGAAAGGTGTTTTATGGGTAAATTGGCTATATTGAAAGAATTTTGGGATTTCTTAAGGGTAAGAAAGAAGTGGTGGCTGGCACCGATAATTATTTTACTTTTATTAATAGGCGGATTACTATTTCTTGCTCAGAGTAGCGCGGTTGCGCCGTTTATTTATACTTTGTTTTAAATGAGATATCTGAAGATTATTCTATTAGTGTTTATTTGTGCGGCTGGTTTGCTTATCCTGGAGTTTTCATCCAGGGAAATCTTAGAAACGACGAAGTTGCAGCAAAAGATAAAGTATGCAGAAGACAGGCTTAAAGATAAAACGCATATCATTGGTTGTTTTGATGAATATTTGGGGTGGGGTTATAAGCCGAATGCGAGAGAGAGACAGCATACTTCAGATTTTGATGTAGTTTATGCCATAAATTCAAAAGGTTTTCGGGATAAAGAGGTTCCTGAAAGCCGGTTCTCAGGGGAATTCAGAATGGTCGCGCTAGGGGAATCTAATGTTTTCGGAGAAGGAATAAACTATGGCGAGCGATTTACTGAAATTATTGAGAATTCATTGAAGAATGTCGAAGTGATAAATATGGGGGTGTGGGGTTTTGGGGCGGATCAGTCGTTATTGCAGTTAGAAAGAGACGGGATTAAATTTAAAGCGGATGTGGTGGTTTTATTCGTAATCCGGGATTTTCTGGAAAGGTGTAAATTATACAAACGGTTGGAATCGATTAAGCCGAGGTTTGTTCTCAGTGAGAACAAGAAGGGTATCGTGTTGGAGGATCTAAATTTTATTCAGAACAGGTTAGCCACTGATAGAGATTCGGAAACATTGCAGAATCAGCTGGAAAGTGGCCAGAAGAAAACAGCCCCGTCATTTTTAGCAAAAAGCAGTTTATTTACTCTTCTGGATAGTAAAAAGAGGATGCTTGAAATAAATAAAATTATATCAGATAAGGATGCTTCTCGATGGAGGGATATCGGCAGGCAGTTGGATAAGGATGTAAAGCGAGGTTCTCAATATGACGAAAAGGATTTTAAACAGTTTGTTTTCTTAATGCTTAAGCGGTATAAAGAAATATGCAATAGGAATTCCGCGGATTTTGTGATAATCTATATAGATGTGGATAAAGAGTATTTTTCCAGGCTGGTTGTTGATTCGGCCAGGGTTTTAGGAATTGATTATCTTGACCTATCTGATGTTTTGCGCAGGGCATCCAGCAAGAATCCTTTAAGATTTAATATTGATCCGCATTATAATGAATTCGCGCATAGGGTTATTGGCGAGGCGGTTAGTGATTATTTGATGAAGAAATATAATTTAGTAAGAAATAAAGAGTATCTTTATCAGTAAATTATAAACAGAAGAAGATCTTGAGAAGGAAATACGCAAGAAGCTTAGCCTCAGCGAGCAGGCCGCAAGTAAATAACCCGGAAAAAGCCAGGGAGTATGCTTTTTTATTGCTTAAGTACCGCCTGCGCAGCGAGCAGGAATTGTTGCAGAGATTAAAGCAGAAGGGTTTTTCCGAGGAGCTCTGCCGGGATACGGTAGATTTCTTAAAAGATAGGAAGTTTATTGATGACCGCATTTTTGCCAGGGGTTGGGTTGCCAGCCGGCTTAAGCGGCCATTTGGCTTAAGAAGGATTAAGCAGGAGTTAATTCAGAAGGGTTTAGATAAAGAGGTTATTGAAGATACCCTTAGTCGGTATCGGGGACAGTCCCCTTTGGAAGAGGATTATGACGAAGGCAGTATTCTCAGGCGTTTGGCTGAGCAAAGATTTTCTAAGTTAAAAGGCGTAGAGCCGCTTAAGGCAAGGCAGAGGGTGTATGCGTATTTGATGCGCAGGGGGTTTTCCCCGGATTTGATTAACAGTATAGTGACTAAGCAATAACGAATTAAGAAAATATTTGTTTTGTAACTCTTTGAGACATAAAGCTATACATAGACTGTCTACTGTTTGATTATGAGAGCGGATGAGTTAAGGGAAAAATTTCTAAGGTTTTTTAGGGACAGGAAGCACAAGGTTGTTGAGAGTGATTCTCTGGTTCCTAAGGATGACCCGACGGTGTTGTTTACTCCTGCCGGGATGAATCAGTTTAAAAAAGAATTTATGGGTTTTGATTCGGGGTTTAAGCGCGCCGCGACCAGCCAGCGCTGCCTGCGCACGGATGATTTGGATAAAGTAGGTAAGACCAGCGCCCATCATACTTTTTTTGAAATGCTGGGGAATTTTTCTTTCGGTGATTATTTTAAGAATGAGGCGATTGCCTGGGCCTGGGAATTTTTGATTAAAGAGTTAAAGATAGATCAGGAGAAACTTTGGGTTTCGGTTTATCAGGATGATGATGAGGCTTACGATATCTGGAAAGATAAAATCGGTATCCCGGAAGCTAAGATTGTCCGGCTTGGGGATAAGGATAATTTCTGGCCTGCGGAAGCTAAAACAAAAGGGCCAAACGGGCCGTGCGGGCCCTGCTCGGAGATTTTTTATGATTTCGGCCCGGATACGGGGTGCGGTGAAAAGAAATGCGATCCATCCTGTAGCTGCGGAAGATTTGTCGAAATTTGGAACCTGGTGTTTACCCAGTTTAACCGCAAAGAAGACGGTTCTCTAGAGCCGTTACCGAATAAGAATATTGATACGGGTATGGGGCTAGAGAGGCTGACTGCGGTCATGCAGGGAAAACAGAATAATTTTGAAACGGAACTATTCCAGCCGATAATTAAAGAGATTCAGCGTTCTGTAGAGATAAGGCCCGAGGATGAAACAAAGCTTTTATACGCGATTGCCGATCATTTGAGAGCGGCAGTTTTTTCGATCTATGATGGGATCACTCCTTCTAACGAAGGCCGCGGATATATTGTCAGGAAGATTATCCGCAAAAGTGTTTTACATTTAAAAAGCTTAGGGATAAATAAACCGTTTTTAAATAAGTTAGTCGGCCAGCTTGTCCAGATTATGGCTAAGCCTTATCCGGATTTAAAAGAGAGGCAGGAGGATATTGCCCAGGTCATTTTGAATGAAGAGGTAAATTTTATTAATACCTTGAAATTAAGCAGTGCTTTGGTGGATAGTGAAATTGAGAAAATAAAAGCGGAGTTAGAGATTGAACCCAGGGAAGACGGTTTTATTATTACCGGCGCAGGTACCGGCGCAGCTTTAGGCATTTCTGCTTTTAAATTATATGATACCAATGGAATCCCGCTGGAAATAACCAAAAATGAATTGACCCAGAGGCGGATTAAGGTTGATAAGAATTTCGAAGCGGCTTTTCAAAACGAACTCGAGAAACAGAAAAATCTTTCAAAGTCATTTAGCAAGATGAAGGGGGATGTCTTTGATGCCAAGGGGATCGGCCTGAAACTTGATCCGACAAAATTTCTCGGTTATAAAGATAATTCCGCAGAAGCCAAAATCATGACTATTCTAAAAGATGGCCAGGAAATAATGGAGGCTCAAGCAGGTGAAAATTTGAAAATTGTTTTGGATAAGACTCCGTTTTACGCGGAATCCGGCGGCCAGGTTGGGGATACTGGAGGGTTGACCAGCGGAAAGAATAATTTTGAAGTTTTGGATACGCAGAAAATTGACAATGTTTTTTTGCATATTGGCAAAGTTAACTTTGGCTCTTTTAAAAAGGGTGATAAGGTAATTGCGCAGATTAATCTTGAGCGCAGGGGCAATATTGCCCGCAACCATACGGCTACGCACATATTACAGGCGGCGCTGCGGGAAGTTTTAGGAAATCACGTTCAGCAGCAGGGGTCGCTTGTCGCGGAGGAAAAGTTCCGGTTTGATTTTACACATTTTAAGGGATTATCAAAAGAAGAAATTTCCAGAGTTGAAGAGGTGGCCAATGGCCATATTGCTAAAAATCAGCCGGTAGATTGTAAGGAGATGGCTTTTAAAGAAGCAAAGAAATCCGGGGCGCTGGCGTTTTTTGAGGAGAAATACGGCGAAAATGTACGGGTGGTTGCTATAGGAGGTATTTCAAAAGAGTTATGCGGGGGCACGCATATTGATAATATCAGTAAGATTGGGTTGATAAAAATAACCAGCGAGAGTTCGGTAGCCAGCGGCATAAGAAGGATCGAAGGGGTTACCGCGGATTTTGCGGAGAAGTTTATTCAAGAAGAGCAGTTGAAGGCTGTCGAGGAGTCGGAGAAGAGAAATAAGTTAAAGGAATTGAGGGAAGAGGAGAAAAAACGCAGTTTGGAGGTAAATAACCGTTTGCAGGATGCGGCTCCCCGGCTTATCGAGAAAGCAGAAGAAATAAACGGAGTGCGGATTGTTGTTTCGCTTGAGCCGGATTTAGATATGAGTGCTTTGCGGATTTTAGCGGATAAAGTAAAAGAGGGCTTAAGAAAAGGGATGGTTGCTTTAGGTTCGCAGGATAGCGGACAAACGAAGGCATATCTGGTGATTGGGGTTACGCAGGATTTATTGCCCAGGGGTTTAGATGCAGGGGCATTGATTCGCCAGGTTGCCCCGGTTATCGGGGGTTCCGGCGGAGGCAGGCAGGATTTTGCCCAGGCCGGAGGGACAAAACCGGAAAACTTTAGATTGGCATTTGAGGAATTAAGAGCTATAATTAAAGATCTTCCGGTTGAAGGAAGGTAGAAGAAGGGATTTTGAAATAACGGGGAAATTGTGGCGATGAAAATAATTAAGGCAACAAGTAAAAAATTAGATAAGATTTATAACCGCGGTTTGAGCCGTCAGGTTCGTGTTGAAGAAAAGGTGAAGAAAATCATTGATGATGTGCGCCTTTTCGGTGATGAGGCACTGCTTAAATATACCAAAAAGTTTGACGGGGTAAAAATGATGCCGAGACAGTTAAAGGTCTCGGAGATTGAAATCAGCGGAGCCTACGCTAATATCAGCCCGAATTTTGTCAGTTCTCTGAAAGTAGTTATAGAAAACGTCAACCGTTTTTACCGTAAACAGCTGCGTAAATCCTGGAGGATAAAAGGGACAGAAGGAGCGGTGCTGGGTGAAAATTATACTCCGCTGGAAAAAGTGGGTATTTATATCCCCGCCGGAACTGCTCCGCTGGTCTCAACTGTTTATATGACGGTTTTACCGGCAAAGCTGGCAGGGGTAAAAAAGATTGTTTTGGTCAGCCCGCCGGATAAAAACGGTTATATTAATCCGCATATCCTGGTAATTGCCGATCTTTTAAAGGTGGATGAGATTTATCGTGTCGGAGGAGCGCAGGGGATAGCGGCTTTGGCTTATGGAACTAAAACTGTCCCCCGAGTAGATAAGATTGTCGGGCCGGGAAATATTTATGTAAGCGAGGCAAAACGGCAGGTTTTCGGACTGGTTGATATTGATATGATTGCCGGGCCGACAGAGTTGGTGATTATCGCCAATCGTTTCAGCGACCCGAAATTCATTGTCGCTGACCTGCGCGCGCAGGCAGAACACGCAAAAGGCCTGGCAATATTGATCACTAATTCTAAAGCCCTGGCTAAAGAGGTAAGCTCGCAGCTGGATGGCGATAACGGGTATATTATTTTAACCAAGAATTTAAAACAGGCCTGTGATATTTCCAATAGAATTGCCCCTGAGCATCTGGAAATTTTGGTGCAGAATCCCAAGGGTCTGGTTAAATACATAAAGAATGCCGGGGCAATATTCCTTGGTCCCTATAGTCCGGTTGCCGTAGGGGATTATGTTGCCGGCCCAAGCCATGTCCTGCCGACAAGCGGCACAGCAAGGTTTTTTTCCGGCTTAAGCGTATTTGATTTTGTGAAGAGCTGCCACATCATCAGCTATACCAAAAAATCGCTTGAGAAAATGCGCGAGCCGCTGGAGAAGATTGCCGGAATTGAGGGGCTGCAAAAGCATGTGGAATCGGTAAGGGCAAGATTTATTTAAAAGCGGGGACGGTTCTATTTTTTAGAACCGGATTCGCGAAAAATAGAACCGTCCCCTTTCTTTTTTAAAGGAGAAAAATGGAAGAAAGAATTGCTACGTTAAATAGAAAAACTAACGAAACAGAAATATCGGTTAAATTAAATATTGATGGTACGGAAGAAAGAAAAATTAAAACCGGTATTGGTTTGCTTGATCATCTGCTTGACTTGTTTGCTTACTGGGGGCATTTTGATTTAGAGGTAATTGTTAATTGGGGTGATTTTAATATTGATATTCACCATACTAATGAAGATGTGGGGATAGTTTTAGGCCAGGCTTTTAAAAAGGCGCTTGGTGCAAAAGTGGGAATTAATCGTATTGGCTCGGCGTCAGTGCCGATGGAAGAAGTAACTGCTACTGTTGCGGTTGATATAAGCGGCAGGGGTAACTTCCATATAGATTACAATACTAAACAGCCGGGATTCTCGGAGTTGATTAAGGGCGGTTCCGGAAAGCAGGAAGAGTATGACCTGACTTATGCCAACCACTTTCTTGAGGCATTAGCCAAACATCTGGGAATGAATCTCAATATAAAGGTCGATCCTATAAATCCGGACTTGCATACTACTTTAGAGCCTGTATTTAAGGCCCTGGGTATTGCTTTGGATCAAGCCACGCAAATTGACCCGCGCAGGAAAGGCATCCCTTCTACCAAAGGTGTTATTGACTAATGAAGATTGCGATTATTGACTATGGTATGGGCAATATTCATAGCGTGTCTAAGGCGATTGAGCTTTGCGGCGCAAAACCGGTGGTAACCAATAAAAAAAGTCAGTTGAGTTCTTGCGCAAAAATCGTCCTGCCGGGAGTCGGCGCATTTGATGATGCGATGGCCGAATTGGAGAAATTGGGATTGGTCCCGGTTATTAAAGAACAGATCAAAAATAAAAAACCTTTCCTGGGTATTTGTTTAGGCATGCAGCTTTTGTTTGAAACCAGCCAGGAGGCTAAGAATAAAACAGGCCTGGGTGTTTTAAAAGGGCAGGTAGTCAAGTTTAGCGCTAAGCCTGGACAGAAGATTCCGCATATGGGATGGAATAATTTAGTGGATGTTTCAGGCGGATGCCCTTTGTTAAGAGGTGTAAATGCAAGTGAGCAGGTTTATTTTTGCCACTCATATTATCCTGAGCCTTCGGATAAGAATGTTATTGCGGCAAACTGTAATTATGGGGTGAAATTTGCCTGTGCCCTGGCCAGGGAAAATATTTACGGAGTGCAGTTTCATCCGGAAAAAAGCCAGGCAGTAGGTTTAAAGATAATCAGGAATTTTGTGGAATTATGTTAATCATACCGGCGATAGATCTAAGGGGCGGCAAGGTAGTCAGGCTTTTTCAGGGCAGGTTTGACCGGGAGAAGGTTTATTCCAGCGACCCGGTTAAAGCGGCTAAGCATTGGGCTAAGCAGGGAGCGCAATTCCTGCATATTGTGGATTTAGACGGGGCCTCAAGCGGGAAACCTAAGAATTTAGAGGCGCTAAAGAATATCCTGGAAGAGGTTTGTGTGCCTCTGGAATTTGGCGGCGGGGTAAGGAATATAGAAATAATCTCCGAGCTGCTTAGCCTGGGGGTGCAAAGGGTTGTCCTGGGTACGCGGGCAGCGGATGATCCCCATTTTTTGAAAAAGGCGTTTAAAAAATTCGGCCAGAAAATCATTGTAAGTATTGATGCTAAAGATTCCAAAGTTTTGACCCAGGGGTGGAATAATTCAACTTCTAAAAAAGTTTTGGATTTTGGTAAGGAACTAAAGGATATCGGGTTTAAGCAGGTGATCTATACTGATATTTCCAAGGATGGTGCTTTGGTCGGCCCGAATATCCAGGGAATTAAGGAATTGATCCGGGAAACCGGGTTGGATGTTATTGCTTCCGGAGGGGTGTCGGGCTTAAAGGATTTGATTAAGCTTAAGAGTTTGCAGAAAAAAGGGTTATCCGGGGTGATTGTGGGTAAGGCTTTGTATGAGGGTAAATTTACTCTTGTTGAGGCTTTAAAACTGAAATAAAAGGAGGAAGCATGGGAAAGAGAGTGTTGTGGTTAGCGGTGGCAGCGGCTTTTATTTTTTCTTTAAACGGTTGCGCCAGCAGTAGGAAAAAGGATTTAGAGATGCAGGGTTTAAGGAATCAGGTTAATGCGTTAGAGTCACAGTCACCTGCTAGAGCTGAAGAGGTTGTTTCTGAGCAGGCAACAGTAACGGAAACAGAGAGCTTGGATAAAACCGGAGAAGCTAAGGATCGGCCGAGCCCAAGGCAGATCCAGGCTGCTTTAAAGAATGCCGGTTATTATCAGGGGGTTATTGATGGCAAGCTTGGTAAGCAAAGCCGTCAGGCAATAAGGGATTTTCAGAAAGCAAATAATCTATCGGTGGACGGTAAGGTAGGCAAAAAAACCTGGGCAGCGTTAAGAGAGTATTTACAGAAGAAAGTAAAGTAACGGAAATTATTTGTTAACCCTTATCCCATCTCGTAATATGTGACAAAATTTTAAGGAAATTTTGTCACACTCGATGGGATTAATTCGCGCATTAACTTACTCGCATTATTGCCTGCCTACGGCAGTTAGGTGTTCGTAAGTTAAGCGTTCATTAATGTTAAGTAAACGTATTATTCCTTGTTTAGACATTAAGGATGGTCGGGTGGTAAAGGGGGTTAAGTTCCTTGGGCTGCGTGATGCCGGAGATCCTGTAAGTGTGGCTAAGGCATATGATGCCCAGGGAGCTGACGAGCTTGTTTTTTTAGATATTACCGCAAGCATTGAAAATAGAAAAACCCTGGTTACCCTGGTTGAAAAAATCGCCGGGAATATCTTTATGCCGTTTACGGTTGGCGGAGGGATAAGCGAGATTGAGGATATCCGGAATATCCTTAATGCCGGGGCGGAAAAAGTTTCCCTGAATACCCAGGCAGTGAAATTCCCGGAGTTAATCAGCAGCGCTGCAAAAAGATTCGGCAGCCAGTGTATTGTGGTAGCTATTGACGCAAAGAAACAAGGGGATTTCTGGGAGGTATTTATTAACGGCGGCAGAACCCCTACGGGCATTGATGCTGTGATCTGGGCGGAGAAAGCCGCCAGGCTTGGGGCAGGTGAGATCCTTTTGACCAGTATGGATTGTGATGGAACCAAAAACGGCTACGATCTTAAGCTGACTAAAGAAATTACGTCTAAGGTGAATATTCCGGTGATTGCCTCCGGGGGTGCGGGAAAACTCGAAGATTTTTATGATGTTTTTACGCAAGCGCAAGCTGATGCTGCTTTGGCTGCTTCGCTTTTCCACTATGGCAAATTATCCGTTAAACAGGTGAAAGAGTATTTAAATAAAAGAGGGGTAATGGTAAGATTATGAAAACGATAAAATTTAAGTTAGGAAATTTGAAGTTTGATAAAAATGGATTGATTCCGGCGATCATTCAGGATTATAAGAATAATCAGGTTTTGATGATTGCCTATATGAACAAAGAATCTTTGCGCAGGACTTTGAAATTAGGTAAGACCTGTTTTTGGTCGCGTTCAAGAAAAGAGTATTGGGTGAAGGGATTAACCAGCGGCCATTTTCAATTTGTTAAATCTATCGCTTATGATTGTGATATGGACGCGCTTTTAATCAAGGTACGTCAGGTGGGCAAGGCCTGTCACACAGGTAACCGGAGTTGTTTTTATAGAAAGATTAAGTTATAGGTGCAAGCAAGGATTTTGCTGGAAGTGATTATATGCAGATGTTTAAGCCGAGTTTAAAAGAATTCTTAAAATTAAGCAGTAAGGGAAACGTGATCCCTGTTTACATGGAGATCAACGCTGACCTAGATACTCCGGTTTCCGCTTTTTTGAAGATCAAACAAGGGGACTATTCTTTTCTTTTGGAATCAGTAGAAGGCCAGGAGAAGATTGCTCGTTATTCCTTCCTGGGGACTAACCCCAGCCTGATTTTTAAAAGCAAGGGCAGTAAGATTGAGATTATTGATGTCGCTAATAAGAGAAGCCGGAGTTTTATCACTAAAGAAACCCCTCTTGATGAAATTAAGAAAATAATGAAAGATTTCCGCAGCGTAGAATTGGCCGGTCTGCCGCTTTTTTATGGCGGACTCGTGGGTTATCTCGGGTATGATACAGTGAGGTTTTTTGAGAAAATCCCGGATAAAAATAAAGACACCCTGAAGATCCCGGATGCGCTTTTTATTTTAACGGATACAATCTTAATCTTTGACCGGCTTAACCATACTTTAAAGATTGTAAATAACGTTATCTTACCGAAGCAGGCGGGGATTTTAAAGAAAAGAGAGCTTTATCAGCAGGCAATTAAAAAAATAGATTCTATCTATAACCAATTTAACCGTTTTGTTATTCAGGCTAAATCCTCAAAGCTGCCCGGTAAATTGTTTATTAACAGCAATCTTAAAAAATCTGAGTTTGTGAATATAGTAAAGAAGGGCAAAGAATATATAAAGAAGGGTGATGTTATCCAGGTAGTTTTATCTCAGAGGTTTAAAGTTAAAACCCAGAGGGATCATTTTGAGATTTACCGTGCCCTGCGCAGCCTGAATCCCTCTCCTTATATGTATTATTTGAAATTTAAAGATTTTTCTATTGTTGGCTCAAGCCCTGAAATGCTCGTGCGTTGTGAGAACGGGTTGGTGGAGACCCGGCCTATAGCCGGAACGCGCAGGCGCGGCAGGAATAGTCAGGAAGACTTGCGTTTGGAAAAAGAGCTGCTTGCTGACGAGAAAGAAAGGGCGGAGCATCTGATGTTGGTGGATTTAGGCAGGAATGATTTGGGCCGGATAAGTAAGCTGGGTAAGGTTAAGGTTGATGATTTTATGCGCGTGGAAAAGTATTCTCATGTAATGCATCTGGTCAGTTCAGTTAGCGCGGCACTTGACAAAAAAAGGTTTGATATTTATGATGTGTTGAAAGCGGCCTTCCCGGCAGGTACAGTTTCCGGCAGCCCGAAGATCCGGGCGATGGAAATTATTGACGAACTGGAGAACTTGAAACGGGCTTTGTATGCCGGTTCAATCGGCTACTTTAGTTTTTCGCATAATATGGATACTTGCATTGCCATCCGCACAATAGTGCTCAAGGATGGCTTTGCTTATGTGCAGGCAGGCGCGGGGATTGTCGCTGACTCTGTGCCGGAAAAAGAATACCAGGAATCAGTGAATAAAGCTAAGGCTATGATGGAAGCAATCAGAGGTTAAGAAAGGAGCAACAAATGGCAGTACATATTCGTTTAAGAAGGATCGGAAAGAACCCTAAAGGCAAACCGCATTTTCGGGTTACAGTTTTCGATGAGCGTAAAGGCCGGGACAGCCGGTTAATTGAAGAGCTGGGTTATTATAAGCCGACAACCGGGGAAGCAGTGCTTAAAAAAGAGCGCATTGCCGCCTGGGTAAAAAACGGCGCGCAGCTATCAGCAACCGTTAAAAATTTGTTAAAGAAAGATTTAAAGAAAAATAAAGGAGCTTAATATGCCACAGTCGAGCGCAGCCAGTCCGTTAATCCAGCTTTTCCCGTTAGTTTTGATTTTTGCTATCTTTTATTTTTTGCTGATTCGTCCGCAAAAACAAAAAGAAAAAGAGCATCAGAAAATGCTGGCCGGGGTCAATAAAAATGATGAGATAGTTACTTTAGGCGGGATACATGGTACAGTTGTCAATGTAAAAGAAAAGACTATAACTTTACGTATTGATGAAAATGTGAAAATGGAGATTGAAAAGAGCAGCGTTGCTTATATTAAGAACCCGAAGAGCGCTTAAAAACAGGAGTTTTAAGTTATGGAAAGAAAACTGATCTATAAAATATTGCTTATTCTCGGTGTGGTGGGGTTATTTTCTTATTACGCCTTTCCTTTGGATAAGCGAATTAATCTAGGGCTGGATTTGCAGGGAGGTATGCATCTGTTGCTTAAGGTTGATACCACCCATCTTGACGGCCAGGCCAAGCTTGATGCCTGTGATCGGGCGGTAGAAGTAATCCGCAACCGTATAGATGAATTCGGGGTCAGGGAAACTTCCATTCAAAAACAGGGCGAGGACGAGATTGTTGTGCAGTTGCCCGGGGTCACTGACCGGGAACGGGCTATTGATATTATCGGCAAGACCGCGATGCTTGAGTTTAAGGTTGTTTCCGATGATCCGGTTAAACTTAAAGATGCTTTGGCCGGGACTATCCCCGAAGGGTATGAATTAAAGTATACCCTGGATGACAATATGCCGCTTCTGGTTGAGAAAAAAGCGGCATTGGCAGGGGATACATTAACTAACGCCGAGGTGCGTTTTGACCAGAGCCAGTTTAATGAACCGATTGTTTCTTTAAAATTTAATGCCGAAGGCGCCAAGAAGTTTGCCGAGGTGACTGCGGCTAATGTGGGTAAGAGCCTGGCAATAGTTTTAGACGGTAAAGTGCAGTCAGCTCCCCGGATAAGAGAAGCGATTCCCTCTGGTGAGGCAGTGATTACCGGCAGGTTTGACGCGGAGACTGCGCAGGATTTGGCTCTGGTTCTAAGGGTGGGCGCGCTTCCTGCTCCGATGCATATTGAAGAAGAAAGGACTGTTGGGCCATTGTTAGGCCAAGATTCCATTAATAAAGGAGTAAAGGCCTGCCTGGTTGGCTGCGCGTTAGTTTTTATTTTTATGTTCGGTTATTATCTTCTTGCCGGATTTATCAGCGATATTGCGCTTTTATTAAACCTGCTTATAATTCTTGGAGGTTTAGGTTTATTGCCTGCGCTTTTTCCCGGAGTTTCAGCCACATTAACCTTGCCGGGTATTGCCGGTATTGCGTTATCTTTGGGCATGGCCGTAGATGCTAATGTCCTGATCAATGAGCGTATCAGGGAAGAACTGGCTCTAGGCAGAAACCTGCGTACTGCCATAGGCAATGGCTATTCGCGCGCTTTCAGCGCGATATTTGATTCCAACCTTACTACTTTAATCGCAGCTTTTCTTTTGTTCCAGTTTGGTACAGGCCCGATACGCGGTTTCGCGGTTACCTTAACCATTGGTTTATTGGCAAGTATGTTTACGGCTATTGTAGTTACCCGGGTGATTTTTGAGCTCTTGCTTAATTTAGGATGGATTAAAAGTTTACCGATGCTGAAGTTTATCGGGGAGACTAAACTGGATTTTATCAGCAAGAGAAAGATATTTTATGCGCTGTCTATTATTTTAATCGCGGTAGGAGTCTTTTCTTATATTAAAAAGGGACCGGCAGTATATGGGATTGATTTTGCTGGTGGGCAGCTCCAGGAATACAGTTTTAAGAATATTCCTTCTATTGATAAAGTTAGAGAGGTGCTTAAAGATATAAACCTGCCGGATGCTACTATTCAGCAGTTTAAAGATAATCCCAAGGTGGTTTTAATCAGAACCTCTGAAGATAAGAATCAGATTCTTACTAATAAATTAAAAGAGGTTTTTCCTGATGAGGATATCCAGATTTTAAAGATTGAGCGTGTAGGGCCGGTTGCCGGAAAGAACCTTAAAACCAAGGCTATCCAGGCTTTGTTCTGGTCTTTAATTGGTATTTTGATTTATGTAAGTTTTAGATTCAAGCATATTAATTTTGCTATAGCAGGCGTAATTGCCCTTTTGCATGATGTTTTGATTTCGATGGGGTTCCTGGTAATCACTAACCGGCAGATTGATCTTTTAAGCGTTACTGCCTTTTTGACTATTGCAGGTTATTCGATCAATGATACTATCGTCATATATGACCGGGTGCGCGAGAATACCCGCCTTTACCGTAAACTTTCTTTAAGGGAATTGATTAATTTAAGCGTTAATCAGACCCTTGGCCGGACGTTGCTTACTTCCGGGGTAACGCTTTTAGTGGTAATCGCGTTTTTATTTTACGGGGGCGAGGTTTTAAGTAACTTTGCATTTGCTCTATTTGTGGGTTTTATTGCCGGAGCGTATTCAACGGTTTTTATCGCTTCTCCTCTGGTACTTGCCTGGAGCCGCAAGGGAGCCAAATAGGCGAAGATATAGGAAGCGGAGGAATATTTGGGGACGGTTCTATTTTTGATTTAGAAAATAGAACCGTCCCCTGATTTTTAAAATTATGTTTAAATCCCTAAAATTATACCTCGAGCAAGACATTGATCCGGAATACCTGACTAAGACATTGGTCGATTTTGGTTATAAAAGGTTTGAACAGGTTTCCGGTGAAGGTGATTTCAGCCAGCGTGGAGGCGTTGTCGATATCTTCCCTGTTTCTTTCGAGCTGCCCATCCGGATAGATCTGGATAATCAAAGAATAGTTTCCATCAAGACTTTTAATCCCGAGAACGGTCAGCCTCTCTGGCAGCATAATATTGTTATTATCCTTCCGCATAAAGCTTCAAGTTTCCGGCCTGCGTTTTTTAGTGAAGAGTTTCCTTTAAAGAATTTTGTGGATTTAAATGCCGGTGATTTTGTTGTACATAACCAGCATGGTATCGGAAAGTTCCTGGGTATGCAAAAGATCCAGGCTGGAGGGGTGGTTAAGGAACACCTGGTAATCGAGTATGACCGTAACGAAAAACTCTTTGTCCCGGCTGATTCCATGCATTTGGTGCAGAAGTATATTGCTTTTCATACGCGTAAGCCGAAACTTTACCGCCTGGGAAACAAAGAGTGGCAGAGAGTCAAGGAGCATACGCGTAAAGGTATTGCAAGGTTAGCCTGGGAGTTGTTGGGCTTGCAGGCGATGCGCCTGGCTGGCGAAGGTTTTAAATTTTCTAAAGATACTGATTGGCAGGTTGATTTCGAAAAAACTTTCCCCTATCAAGAAACCCCGGATCAGGTTAAGGCAATGGAGGAGGTTAAGCGGGATATGGAGTCGCCTAAGCCTATGGACCGCTTGCTTTGCGGGGATGTGGGGTATGGCAAGACTGAAGTGGCTATGCGCGCGGCTTTTAAAGCGGTGATGGATAATAAACAGGTTGCCTATCTTGTACCCACCACTATTTTAGCTGAACAGCATTATAAAAATTTTATTCAGCGCCTGAAAAATTTCCCGGTAAGGGTTGAGATGCTTTCGCGTTTTAGGACTGCTACAGAGCAAAATGAGATTATTAAAGGTTTATCCGAAGGCAGTGTAGATATTGTTATCGGTACGCACCGGTTGCTTTCGCCGGATGTGAGTTTTAAGAATTTAGGCTTGGTTATTGTTGATGAAGAACAGCGTTTCGGAGTTAAGGCCAAAGAGCAATTAAAGAAGATTAAAACTTCTATAGATGTCCTGGTTTTAACCGCTACCCCAATTCCGCGTACTTTATATATGAGCCTGATGGGCGCAAAAGATTTTTCCGTCATCAATACTCCTCCTCAAAATAGGTTGCCTATTAAGACGGTTGTGGTAGAATATGACTCAGACTTGGTAGCTCAGGCAATTAAACGCGAACTTAAGCGGGGCGGGCAAGTGTTCTTTTTACATAACCGTATCCTTGATCTGGAAAAGATCAGGGATAGAGTTGTTAGAAGTTTAGGGATAGACGCGCGAATATCAATAGCTCATGGTCAGATGCCGGCAAAGCAGCTAGAGCAGGTGATGTTGGATTTTATAAACGGCAAGATTGATGTCCTGGTCTCGACGATGATTATTGAATCCGGGATCGATATCCCTAACGCTAATACTATAATTGTCAACAATGCGCATTGTTTTGGGCTGGCGGATTTGCATCAATTGCGCGGAAGGGTAGGCCGGTTTAACCGTTCGGCATACGCTTATTTTTTGATCGGCCGCAATGAGTTGATTGAGCCGGTAGCCAGAAAGAGACTTCAAGCGATAGAGAATAATAGTGATTTGGGCTCAGGTTTTAATATCGCCATGGAGGACCTTGAAATCCGGGGAGCGGGAAACCTTCTGGGCCAGGAGCAGCATGGTTTTATCGTAGCTGTGGGGTTTGATCTCTACTGCCGTCTGCTTAAAGAGGCAATTGTCAATTTCAAGAAAGCGGGTGTTTTTAATGAGACGCATAATTAGTTTTATCGTGTTGACATTTTTGTTCTGCTGCTCCTTTAGCGGGCTTTACGCGCAGGATAAAATGGTAGCAGTGGTTAATAACGAAATTATTACACAGAAAGACCTCAATGATTTTTTAAATTTCATACGCATGCAATATTCCCGGGAGCTAAGCGGAAAGGATCTGGAGGAGAAGGTGAGTTCGGTTAAACATGACCTCTTACAGCGTCTGATTGAAGATAGGATTATGCTCCAGCAGGCAAAAGCCGAGAAGATAACTATTGAGCCGGCCAGGATAAAAGCAAAGGTTAATGAGATCAAGAAACGCTATGCGTTAGAATCTGATTTTGAACGGGATCTGGCCAGGCAAGGGCTGGTGCAGGCGGATTTAGAAAATAAGATCCGCGAACAAATGCTTACCTATAATATTGTTGAACAAAAGGTGCGGGCTAAAGTGGTGATCCGGCCTGAAGAGGTAACTGATTTTTATAATCAAAACAAGAGTAAATTTATCAAGCCGGAGGAGCGGTTCCTGACAGTTATTATTTTGCAGGATGAAAGCACCGCAAAATCATTGAGTTATTCTTTGCGCTTGGGTGAAAAAATCGAAAGTTTAGCTACCCGCTATACTTTTACGGCAGATACTCTTTCTGTCTCTCAGGGGCAGAGTCTACGCAACGAAATTGAAAATACCGTATTTAAATTAGGGTTATCCGAGGTATCCGATCCGGTAAAGATCGATGGTCAATATTATATATTCATATTGGATGAAATTCTGCCCATCCGGCAAATGGATCTTGCCGAGGCTCAGGAGAAGGTCCAGGCTTATTTATTTGATAAGAAGCTGCAGGAAAAGTTAACTAACTGGTTAGATGAAATTAAAAAACAATCCTATATTAAGATCCTCGAAGATTAAAGTAGGGCTTACAATAGGGGATCCTGCCGGCATAGGGCCAGCTATTACTCTCAAGGCGCTAAAACTATTAAAAGATAAAGCTGATTTTACGGTTATCGGAGATAGTTTTGTATTGGCTGAGGCAGCCAGGGTTTTGAAGATAAATTCTTTGCCCGCGCAGTTTATAGATTTAAAGAATGTAGCGAGAAAAGGTTTTGTTTTTGGAAGAGTTAACTCCCGGAATGGTTCAGCTTCCCTGGAATATCTCGATACTGCCGTTAAACTCCTTAAAGATGAACGCCTGGATTGTTTAGTTACCTGTCCGATTTCGAAAGAAGCAATTAACCTGGCGGGTTCTAAATTTTCCGGGCATACAGAATACCTGGCTGACAAATTTAATTGCCAAGATTTGATTATGTTGCTTATCAATAGTAAATTCAGGTTCAGCTTAGTCACCCGGCATATACCACTTAAGGATGTCTCTGGTAATCTTACCAAAAGTAAACTGGAAAATAATATTTTAAATACTGTCGAGGGCTTAAAGAAATTATTTTTAATTCCTAAACCCCGGATTGTTGTTTGCGGATTTAATCCTCATGCTTCTGATAATGGAGTAATCGGGACAGAAGAGCTTAGGGTAATTAAGCCGGCGATCGCAGCTTTAAAAAGGAAATGCGGCGCAGCGGTTATAACCGGCCCGCTTCCTGCGGATGTAGCGATTAAAGAGGCAGATAAAGGGATTTTTGACTGCGTAATTGCTTTATATCATGATCAGGCGCTTATTCCTTTGAAGTTAACGGATTTTGATAGCGGTGTTAATCTTACCCTTGGCCTTCCTTTTGTCCGCACTTCTCCTTTGCATGGCACTGCTTTTGATTTGGCTATAAAACCGGAGTTAGCTAACCCGAATTCCCTTGTTTCTGCTGTAGCACTTGCCATAAAATGTACATTAAACCAAAAAAAAGCTTAGGCCAGAATTTTATTGTTGATAAGAATATCCAGAAAAAAATAGTCTCTGCCTGTCATTTATCCCAAGATGATATTGTATTGGAGATAGGAGCAGGAATGGGGGATTTGACAGAGCAGCTGGCGCAAAGCGCAAAGGAGGTCTATGCCTTAGAGATAGACCAAAGGCTTTTTCCCGGGCTCAAGCAGCGGATAGGCGCATATCCCAATTGCCACTTGGTCAATGCCGATATACTGGAATTTGATATTCATAAATTTTTAAAAGAGAATCGTATAAAGCAGAAAATAAAGATCATCGGCAATATACCTTATTATATATCCAGCCCGATTATTGAACATCTTATCCGCTATCGGGCTGATATTGATTCAGCCTTTATGACTGTGCAGAAAGAATTTGGCCGCAGGGTTAATGCCGCTTGCGGTTCAAAAGAATACGGGTCGTTTAGCTGTTTTGTGCAGTATCATGCTGAAAGCAGGATTATTTTTGAAATAAAAAAAGGAAGTTTTAAACCCAGCCCAAAAATAGATTCATCTTTCCTGGGTTTAAAGTTCAGGTTGCTGCCGCCGGTTGACGTTAAGGATGAGGGAACTTTCTTTAAATTAATCCGTAGTTCTTTTAATCAAAGAAGGAAGACCTTAAGAAATAGTTTGTCAGATTGTGTCAGCCTGGATTCGCTCGAGGCATTTCTAAAAAGCCGGGGGATTGACAGAAATGCACGGCCGGAGGATCTTTCTTTAGCTGAGTTTGCCCAGATGAGTAATTACGTAGGGACGTAAGGGCTATCTTAGGAAAATTAAATATTTTAAGGGGTTTAAAAAAAAGTTAAAAAAGCTCTTGACAAACCTGCAATCATAGTATAAACTCCTCTTTTACGTAAACATCTATCATAACAATATTTTTATTTGGTAGTTTATAATCTCAAAGAGAGAATTGAATAATTTCTTGGTCTGTGGTTTTTTTTTGTTTAAAAGCTTATTCGACGGAGCGAATCCATTTCTGCTGGAGTAGCTCAGTTGGCAGAGCACGTCCTTGGTAAGGACGGGGTCACGAGTTCAATTCTCGTCTCCAGCTTTCGTAGTTAACGAATACCCGCGCAATACATTATAGGCGCGGGGTATAAAGAATAAATATAAATATGCGTGAAACAATAACTTTAGAATGCACGGTTTGCAAAAATCGTAATTATACGACGAGTAAAAATAAAAAGTTGCATCAGGATAGGCTTGAGCTTAGTAAGTTCTGCAATTCCTGTCATAAACATACCCCGCATAAGGAAATTAAATAAGCAGTTAACTTACGAGCACGAAAGTGTGAGTAAGCTAATCTGCGAATTTATCCCGACGAATGCGTAAAAATTCTTTAAATTTTTACGCGGGTTATGAGTCGGGATGGGAATTAGAAAAATTAAACTTAGGGGCGTCGGTTAATGGCAAACCAACGGTCTCCAAAACCGTGACTGCAGGTTCAAGTCCTGCCGCTCCTGTAATTACAGGTTGGCAGAAGGGTTTTTGGATATGAATATAATAGCGAAGCCGGTAAATTTCTTAAAAGAGGTCAGGGCTGAATTAGCCAAAGTTTCCTGGTCAACCAGAAAAGAACTTTTGGCCTCCACAGTTTTAGTAATTACAGTTACCGGGATAATGACAATTTTTATTGGGATAGTAGATCTGGGTTTATCCAGATTTCTAAGCGTGGTTTTTAAATGAAGAAATGGTACGTTGTACATACTCAGACCGGGATTGAAGAAAAGGTCAAGGCTTCTTTAGAAAAAAAGATCGCCTCCAGCGGCCTTAGCGAATCTATTTCCAGCGTAGTTATTCCCACCGAGCAGGTTTCTGAAGTTCGCTCCGGTAAGAAGAAAATCACCCAGAGAAAATTCTTCCCGGGATATTTATTGGTCGAAATGGATTTGAGCGAAGAGACGTATCTTTTTATTAAGAATTCACAGGGAGTTACAGGTTTTATTGGTTTAGGCCGTAAGCCTGTTCCGCTTCCCCAGGATGAAGTAGATAGTATTCTTAAGCGTACCAAGGAAACCGCTGCTAAACCCTCGCCTAAGATAGTTTTTGAAAAAGGCGAGCAGGTCAGGGTCAATGAAGGCCCATTTTTAAATTTCAACGGGGTGATCGAAGAGGTTTATCCTGAAAAAGGCAAAGTCAAAGTAAGTGTTTCTATATTTGGACGCTCTACGCCGGTGGAGTTAGAGTACTGGCAGGTGGAGAGGGTATAACTATGGCAAAGGCAATTAAGGCTCAGATTAAATTACACGTTCCGGCAGCGCAGGCAAACCCTGCTCCTCCGGTTGGCCCGGCGTTAGGCCAGCATGGTGTAAACATCATGCAGTTCTGCAAACAGTTTAATGACCAGACTAAGGGTAAAGACGGTTTAATCCTTCCGGTAGTTATCAGTGTTTTTGAGGATAGGACATTTACCTTTATTATAAAGAGCCCGCCATCATCGATTTTATTAAAGAGGGCAGCTAATTTGGCCAAGGCATCAGGTATCAGCGGAAAAGAAACTATCGGCAAGGTAACTAAGAAACAGGTTGAGGAAATTGCCAAGCTCAAGCTTCCGGATTTAAATACCGCCAGCATGGAGCAGGCGATTAAAATTATTGAAGGTACCGCGCGCAGTATGGGGATTGCGGTTGAAGGATAAATATGAAAACATCCAGCAAAAGATATAAAGAATCGGTTAAGCAGGTTGAGCAAGACAAACTTTATCAGTTAAAGGAAGCGATCATTTTATTAAAAAAGCTGCCTAAACCAAAGTTTGACGGCTCAGTCGACCTGCATTTTAATTTAAGCGTTGATACTAAGAAAAGCGACCAAATGGTCCGCGGCACAGTAGTGCTTCCTCACGGAACCGGTAAAAAAGTCCGGGTGGCAGTATTCTGTAAAGGTGAGCATGAACGCCAGGCCAGGGAAGCAAAAGCGGATTATATAGGCGGCACCGAGTTGATTGATAAGGTCGGTGCCGGTTTTCTTGATTTTGATTGCGCTATAGCTACTCCTGAAATGATGAAAGATTTGAGTAAATTAGGTAAGGTTTTAGGGCCGCGCGGTTTGATGCCATCCCCTAAAACCGGCACGGTTACCAATGATATAACAAAAGCCATAGAAGATGTGCGCAAGGGTAAAGTTGAATTCCGCGTTGATAAACAGGGCGGGATGCATTTGTCTGTGGGTAAGATTTCATTCAGCGAGGATCAACTAAACGATAATGCTTCCAAAGTTATAGAAGCGGTTAACGAATCCCGGCCTGCTTCGGTAAAAGGTAAATTTGTTAAAAGTTTAAGTATCACTACTTCTATGAATCCGGGTTTAAGGATCAACTGTTAATAACATAAGGCAAAGCGAGTCTGTAATATGAAAAAAATTGGATTATTAGTCAAAGAGACATCAGAGAACCGGATAAAGAACACTTTTAAAGAATCTAAGGGGCTTATTATCGTGAAATACTCCGGAGTAGCCAGCCCGGATATGAGCGGATTAAGAAAGACGCTTAAGGCGGGCGGTTCAGATCTTTTTGTGGTTAAGAACAGCATCGCCAGAAGGGCAATGAAAGAATTAGGTTTAGATGAGTTGATTAAATCAATTGAGTCGCCTTGCGGCTTGATTTTCTTCAGGGATGAACCGGTAGGTATCTCAAAGATTTTATGCGATTTCCATAAAGAACACGAGAAGCTGGTATTAGAAGGCGGTTTCTTGGAAGCGAAGGTGTTAACTTCAAAGGACATCGAGACCATGAGCAAGCTTCCTTCTAAGGATGTGCTTAGGGCTCAGGTAGTTTGTGCTTTGAATGGTCCGATTGTCAAGGTAGTTGTTGTATTAAATCAAACTTTAAAGAAATTTGTTTATTGCTTAGACCAAATCAAACAGAAAAAAACTAGCTAAAAAGGGAGGAACAAATGGCAACTGCAAAATTGGAAGAATTAATCAAGTCAATAGAGACGATGAGTGTTTTGGAACTCTCAGACTTAGTTAAGGCTTTGGAAGAGAAATTTGGTGTAAGTGCGAATATGCCGATGGCTGCTGCTCCGGCTGCTGGCGCTGCTGCTCCGGCTGCTGCCGCAGAGGAGAAAAGCGTATTTAGCGTTGTGCTGACTAATGCCGGCGCAAATAAAATCGCGGTTATAAAAGAAGTCCGCACTATTACTAATCTGGGCTTAAAAGAAGCCAAGGATTTAGTGGATGCTGCTCCTAAGTCAATCAAGGAAGGCGCTACTAAAGATGAAGCTGCTGAGATGAAAAAGAAACTAGAAGCAGCTGGTGCAACCGTAGAATTAAAGTAAGTCTAATTAAGTATAAGTAAGTTTAAGTAAACCTAAGTAACTAAAACTAGGCTGAATTTAGCCATAAGGGATTATGAATAAACGTAAAAGCTTTGCCAAGATAAAAGAAGTTTACGATTTACCTAATCTTTTGGATGTACAACTGGATACTTATCGTGAATTTCTGCAGGTGGATGTTCCGGCAGATGGAAGAAAGAATCAGGGATTACAGGAAGTCTTTGGGGAGATCTTTCCCATTGAAAGCCCTGACCGCTCGGTAAAATTAGATTTTATCAGCTATTCTTTAGGAAAGCCTAAATACACGATAAGTGAATCTAAGAATCGTTCATTAAGTTATGCCTCTCCGTTAAAGGTAAAGTTTCGCCTGACTACTCCCCGGGAAACAAAAGAACAGGATGCTTATTTTGGCGAGATCCCCTTAATGACTGAGACCGGCACATTTATTATAAATGGCGACGAACGTGTAGTAGTCAGCCAGTTGCAGCGTTCTCCTGGTGTATCTTTTGAAGAGGAGCTGCATCCTACAGGTAAGAAGATTTTCTATGGCCGCGTTATCCCTTATCGCGGCGCGTGGTTGGAATTTAAATATGATCTTACTGAGACAATTACCGCATACGTTGACCGCCGCAGAAATTTTCCCGCAACCCAAATCCTGAGGATCCTTGGTTTTTCTGAAGACAGCCAGATTTTTGCTGCTTTTGGCAAGGAACATCCTGAGATCATCAATACTTTAAAGAAAGATTACACCAAGAACAAAGAAGAGGCATATCTTGATTTCTACCGTAAGATGCGTCCTACTGAGCCGGTTACTAAAGAGGCTGCTGAAGGTTTATTTTATCGGTTATTCTTTGATCCTGCCAGATATGATTTAGAGAGGGCAGGTCGTTTTATCCTGAACCGTAAATTAGGGATGGATGTATCTTTAGAAAAAAGGATACTTGATTCCGATACCGTAATCAAGGTAATTGAATATTTGATCAAGTTGAATGCCGGTGAAGGAAAGATCGATGATATTGACCATTTAGGAAACCGCCGCGTAAAGAGCGTCGGTGAGTTGGTGCAAAATCAGGTGCGTATCGGACTTTCTAGGGTTGAGCGTTCGATCAAAGAGAGGTTAAGTATATTAGGTGAATTCGATAATCTAAACGTGCATTATCTGATTAACTCCAAGCTTTTAAGCAACCAGATTCGTGATTTTTTCGGCCGCAGCCAGTTGTCTCAGTTCATGGACCAGATTAATCCTTTGGCAGAGATGACCCATAAGCGCCGTTTGAGTGCTTTAGGTCCAGGTGGTCTTTCACGTGAAAGAGCGGGTTTTGAAGTCAGGGATATTCATCCTTCGCATTACGGAAGGGTTTGTCCAATTGAAACTCCTGAAGGCCCAAATATCGGTTTGATCGCCTCCTTAAGCTGTTTTGCGCGGATCAACTCTTTAGGTCTGATTGAAACCCCCTACCGCAAAGTAGAAGATGGTCGCGTAACTAAGAAATTCGAATATTTAACCGCGGATATTGAAGAAGATAAGATTATCGCCCAGGCTGATGTTGCGTTAGACAGCGAAGGCAGATTTATAGATAAGTTTGTTACCTGCCGTTATAGAGAAGATTTCCCCAAGGTTTTAGCAAAAGATGTGCAATATATGGATGTTTCTGCCAAGCAGTTGGTTTCAGTGGCTGCGGCACTTATTCCTTTCTTAGAGCACGATGATGCTAACCGCGCGCTCATGGGTTCAAATATGCAACGCCAGGCTGTTCCTTTGATGATTACCGAGGCGCCTCTTGTTGGTACTGATATGGAGGCAAAAGTCGCCCAGGATTCCGGAACAGTGGTTCTTGCTGAGGAATCAGGCAAGGTAAGCAGTGTTGATGCTTCGTCAATTACCGTAGGCAAAAAGATTTACCATTTAAAGAAATTCCTGCGCACCAACGCGGATACCTCGATAAATCAGAGACCATTGGTAAAATTAGGGGATAAGATAGAGTCGGGCCAGGCAATTGCCGACGGAATTGCTACTAAAGACGGCGAACTGGCCTTGGGAAAGAATATCCTGGTGGCTTTTATGCCCTGGAGAGGGTACAACTTTGAAGATGCTATCCTGGTTAGTGAGAAATTAATCAAAAGCGATACCTTTACCTCTATTCATATTGAAGAGTTTGAGATTGAAGCTGCTGAAACCAGGTTGGGTAACGAAGAGATTACTCGGGATATCCCTAATGTAAGCGAAGAAGCGCTGAGAAACCTGGATGAAGATGGGATTATCCGGGTTGGCGCAGAAGTAAGCGCCGGGGATATTTTGGTAGGTAAAATTACTCCTAAGACTGATTCTGAGCCCAGCCCTGAAGAAAGATTGTTACGCGCGATTTTCGGAGAGAAGGCCGGGGATGTGCGCGATACTTCTTTGGTTGTTCCTCCGGGAGTTGAGGGTGTGGTTATTGATGTGCATGTTTTTCAACGCAAAGACCGCGGCCGTAAGACCAAAGAAGAAAAGACCAAAGAATTAGCGAAAATCCGTGAACTCAAGGCTTATTATAAACAGGAAGTTGAGTTCTTGCAGATTGAAAAGACTGTGCGTTTAGCTCAGGTCTTAGGTATAGATAAGAAAAAAGTTGAGAAGTATGATTTCAGCGATAATGATGAAGCCAAAATTTTAGCTGCTTCTTTTGATGAACAGGTGCAGGAATTATTAGCTGAAGAAGAGCAGGAAATTGAGAAGGTGCGCCGGGGAGATGAATTACCCACGGGTATCTTAAAGAGAGTCGTGGTGTATATTGCCACAAAGCGTAAACTTTCCGAGGGAGATAAGCTTGCCGGCCGCCATGGTAATAAAGGTGTGGTCGCCAGGATCATCCCTGAAGAAAATATGCCTTATATGCCTGACGGCACACCGGTAGATATGGTTTTGAATCCGCTAGGTGTACCTTCGCGTATGAACGTAGGCCAGATTTTGGAATGTCATTTAGGCTGGGCAGTGAAAGCTTTAGGATTAAATGTGAGCTGTCCGATATTTGACAGCGCTAAAGAAAGCGAGATTAAAGAATTATTGAAGAAAGCGAATCTTCCCGAAGACGGCAAGATCACTCTTTACGATGGTTACAGCGGAGAGCCTTTTGATCAGAAAGTAACTGTTGGGTATATGTATATCCTGAAATTAATCCATCTGGTTGACGAAAAGATACACGCCCGTTCTATCGGCCCGTATTCTTTGGTTACTCAGCAGCCCTTAGGCGGTAAAGCGCAATTTGGCGGCCAGAGGTTGGGTGAAATGGAAGTTTGGGCCTTAGAGGCGTATGGTGCGGCATTTACTCTACAGGAAATGCTTACAGTTAAGAGCGACGATGTCAGCGGCAGAACGCGCATTTATGAGGCAATAGTTAAGGGTGAGCAACGCTTAACCCATGGGACTCCAGAGTCATTTAATGTTTTAATCAAAGAGTTACAAGGCTTATGCCTTGATATCAAAACAGAAAAGGCTAAATAATGGAAGAGATCGTCTCATTCGATAGTATTTCAATTAAGATCGCCAGCCCCCAGGTAATCAAGCTTTGGTCTAAAGGCGAGGTCAAGAAAGCAGAGACTATTAATTACCGCACGCTCAAGCCGGAAAAAGACGGGTTATTTTGCGAAAAGATCTTTGGCCCGGTGCGTGACTGGGAATGTAACTGCGGTAAATATAAAGGTATTAAATTTAAGGGGATTACCTGCGACCGTTGCGGCGTGACTGTGGATCGTTCCTCCGTCCGGCGTGAGCGTATGGGGCATATTGATTTAGCTACAGCAGTTACGCATATCTGGTTCTTTAAGGCTGTGCCCTCACGTATGAGTGCCTTATTGGATATTGGCCTGAGGGATTTAGAGAGGATTATTTATTATGAGGAGTATGTGGTTGTTGATCCGGGCAATACTCCTTTAAAGAAAAAAGAACTGCTTACTGATGAGCAGTACCAGGAAGCATTGAATAAATACGGCACTAATTTCAAGGCCAAGATCGGCGCTGAAGCGATAGTTGAGCTGTTAAAGGAATTGGATTTAGATGTAGTTTGCCGTAAGCTAAGAAAAGATTTAGAGAAATCCAAAGATGTTTTAAGCAACCGCAAGGCAATCAAGAGCCTGAAGATCGTTGAAGATTTTAAGAAAAGTGGCAACAAGCCGGAATGGATGATTTTAAGTATCCTGCCGGTTATTCCTCCAGATTTACGCCCCTTAGTTCCGCTTGAAGGTGGAAGGTTTGCGACCAGCGATCTGAATGATTTATACCGCAGGGTGATTAATCGTAATAACCGTTTAAGAAAGTTGATGGAATTAAGCGCCCCTGAAATTATTATACGTAATGAAAAACGTATGCTTCAGGAGGCTGTGGATGCGCTTTTGGATAACGGCCGTCACGGCAAGCCTGTTAATGGGGCTAATAACCGACCGCTAAAATCCCTTTCCGATATGCTTAAAGGAAAACAGGGCAGGTTTAGGCAGAATCTTCTTGGTAAGCGCGTAGATTATTCCGGCCGTTCAGTTATCGTTGTCGGCCCGGAATTGAAACTTCATGAATGCGGCCTTCCCAAGCAGATGGCCCTGGAGTTATTTGAACCCTTCATTATCAAAAAATTAAGAGAAAAAGGTTTTGTGCATACAATTAAAGGCGCCCGCCGTATGGTCGAACGCGGCAAGATCGAGGTTTGGGATATTCTGGATGAGGTAATCAAGGATCATCCGGTTATGCTTAACCGCGCTCCTACTTTGCACCGTTTAGGTATCCAGGCGTTCCAGCCGTTATTAATCGAAGGTAAATCAATCAAGATACACCCCTTAGTCTGTACTGCTTTTAACGCAGACTTTGACGGTGACCAGATGGCCGTGCATGTACCGTTGTCTCTGGAGTCACAGTTAGAGACCAAGGTACTGATTATGGCTATAAATAATATATTTTCTCCGGCTGATGGCCGCCCGGTAATTTCTCCGACTCAGGATATTATCCTGGGAGTTTCATATCTGAGCAAAGAGAAGCCAGGCGCATTAGGCGAAGGAAAAGTATTTTCCAGCGCTGATGAAGTAATGGTAGCTTATGATGACAAGGCTGTGGAATTGCACGCTAAAATAAAATTCCGCGTTGACGCCCTTTATGATTTTGACCAGAAGAATGTTATTAACGGAAGACAAATGATTACTACTACCGTCGGCCGTATAATATTTAACCAGGTTTTGCCCGCTGAATTCGGATTTGTTAACCGGGAATTAAATAAGGGCAGGGTTAGTGATATTGTTTTAAACTGCTATAAGAGATTTGGGCATGGAGTAACTATAAAATTATTGGATGATATTAAGCGGTTAGGTTTTGAGATGGGTACCTTAGGCGGTATTTCCATTGGTATAGATGATATGACTGTTCCGGTTGAGAAACCGGAAGTTTTAAAAGAATCAAAAGAAGAGGTAGCTAAGGTAGAAGATCAATACCGCAAAGGTATTATTACCGACAGTGAACGTAAATCCAAGGTTATTGATATCTGGACACACACAACGGATAAAATATCAGATTTGCTGTTTAAAGGAATGCATCCGTTTAATCCTATCTTTATGATGGCTGATTCTGGCGCTCGCGGTTCGCGCCTGCAGGTTAGGCAGCTTGCTGGTATGCGTGGTCTGATGGCTAAGCCTAGCGGCGAAATCATCGAGAATCCGATCACCGCCAATTTTCGCGAAGGTTTAAATGTTTTAGAGTATTTTATTTCCACTCACGGTGCGCGTAAGGGTTTGGCAGATACCGCTCTTAAAACCGCTGATGCAGGTTACTTAACCCGCAGGTTGGTTGATGTGGCTCAAGAGGTTATTGTTTGCGAGGATGATTGCGGTACGCTTAACGGTATTACGGTTGCGGCAATTGTTGAAGGTGATGAAGAAGTAGTCAGCCTTAAGGATAGGATTATCGGAAGGGTAGCCCTCGATAACGTAGTCGATATTATTACCGATGAGATTATTGTTGAACAGGGGCATGAAATTACCGAAGAGAAGGCCGAGCAGATAGAAAAATTAGGGATTGAGAAGATTCGTATCCGCAGTGTTTTAACCTGTGAATCCGGAAGAGGTGTTTGCGCAAGATGCTATGGCCGTAATCTTTCTACCGGCAGGTTAATCGAGTTGGGTGAGGCTATCGGAGTTGTCGCTGCCCAGAGTATTGGCGAGCCCGGTACCCAGCTGACCATGAGAACTTTTCATATCGGAGGTACAGCTTCCAGGACAATTGAGCAGTCATTTATTAAGTCTAAAAATGATGGTATAGTTAAATATCATAGTTTAAGGGTTACGCTTAAAAATAAAGAAAATGTTGCCTTGAACAGGAACGGCGCAATCAGTATTAATGATATTCAGGGTCGTGAACTTGAGCGCTATCCTGTTCCTCAGGGTGCTTATATTACTATCCTTGATGGTGAAGAGGTTAAGAAGAGTGTGGTTTTTGTCCGCTGGGATCCGTATACCTTGCCGGTACTTACCGAAGTCGGCGGTATTGTGCGTTTCGAGGATCTGCGTGAGAATATTACTATGCGTGATGAACTTAATCCGGTTACCAAGTTAACTGAGCGCGTAGTTGTCGAACATAAGCCGGAGTATCATCCGCAGGTGGTTATTACTGATGATAAAAAAGAAGTTTTAGGTATTTATCCTATTCCGATCGGCGCGCATATTATCGTTAAAGACGGCGAGCGGGTAGGCGGAGGAGATCTTTTGGCGAAGATCCCGCGCACAGTAGTCAAGACTCGTGATATTACCGGAGGTCTTCCGCGCGTGGCAGAACTTTTTGAAGCCAGGCGTCCTAAGGATCCGGCGGTTATCAGCGAAATTGACGGATTTGTGGAATTTGGCGAAACCAAGAAGAACCAGCGCGTAATTATTGTCAAGTCGGTTACCGGGATGTCCCGCGAGTATATTATTCCGCATGGTAAACATCCGAATGTATATAAAGGTGATAAAGTTACTGCTGGTCAGCAGCTTACTGATGGCCCGGTGGTTTTGCAGGATATTTTGAGCGTTTGCGGCGATAAAGTCTTGCAGGAGTATTTGGTGAATGAGGTTCAGGAAGTTTATCGTCTGCAGGGTGTGCGTATAAATGATAAGCACATCGAAGTAATTATTCGCCAGATGCTTAAAAAAGTTAGAGTTGAGGATCCGGGTGATACGGAATTCCTGGCTACCCAGCAGGTAGATAAGTGGGTCTTCCAGAAGGAAAATACCCGGGTGATCAAAAAGGGCGGCAAGCCTGCCCAGGCTACTCCGTTACTTTTAGGTATAACCAAGGCCTCGCTGACTACGGAAAGTTTTATTTCCGCAGCCAGTTTCCAGGAGACGACACGCGTTTTGACCGAAGCAGCAACCAGTGGAAAGCGCGATGAATTGTTCGGTTTAAAAGAGAATGTTATTGTGGGGCACTTGATTCCCGCAGGTACGGGATTCAAGGCGCACCGCGATATTGAGGTAATAAAAACCGGCGCTGAGAAGAGCGCAGAGAAGAAAGAGGAAAAGGAATAATCTATGCCCACAATTGCTCAATTAATCAGGTTCGGAAGAGTCTCCAAGAAAAAGAGAAGTAAATCTCCGGCGTTAAAAAATTGCCCGCAGAGAAGAGGCGTTTGTCTTCAGGTGCGTACGATGACACCTAAGAAGCCCAACTCCGCTTTAAGAAAAATTGCCAGGGTTAGGCTTACTACGGGTATTGAGGTTACTGCTTATATTCCGGGAGAAGGGCATAATCTTCAGGAGCACTCCATTGTTTTAGTTAGGGGCGGCAGGGTCAAAGATTTACCAGGTGTGCGTTATCATATTGTCAGGGGTACATTGGATGCTTCAGGGGTGAATGCGCGGAGAAGGTCGCGTTCAAAATACGGGGCAAAGAAACCAAAGGATAAATAATGAGAAGAAGAAAAGCGCAAGAAAAAATTATTTTAGCAGATCCTAAATTTAACAGCAAGATAGTTGCCAAGTTTATCAATATGGTTATGGTTGAGGGCAAAAAGGCAGTGGCAGAAAAGTTAGTTTACAGTGCTTTTGATATTGCCCAGAAGAATTTGAATGAGCAGGATATACTTAAGGTTTTCTATAAGGCATTGGATAATGCCCGGCCGCGCTTAGAAGTAAAACCGCGCAGGGTCGGCGGCGCAACTTATCAGGTTCCTATAGAGGTCAGGCAGGAGCGTGGTACATCTATCGCTTTGCGTTGGATCAGGGATTTTGCCCAGCATAGAAAAGGCAAGCCGATGCAGGAGAAATTGGCGGATGAGATTATTTCTGCTTATAAAGGTGAAGGTTCAGCTATAAAGAAGAGGGATGATACGCATAAGATGGCCGAATCAAATAAGGCCTATGCGCATTTCCGCTGGTAAAATATGAGAAAAATACCGTTAGATAAAATCAGGAATATTGGGATTATCGCGCATATTGACGCTGGGAAAACTACAACCAGCGAGCGCATCCTTTATTATACAGGAAAAAACTATAAAATCGGGGAAGTCCATGATGGAGCTGCGACTATGGACTGGATGGTTCAGGAGCAGGAAAGAGGTATTACGATTACCGCTGCCGCTACTACTTGCACCTGGAAAGGTATAACCATCAACCTCATCGATACACCAGGACACGTTGATTTTACTATTGAAGTAGAGCGTTCATTAAAGGTTTTGGATGGCGCAGTGGTTGTTTTCTGCAGTGTCGGTGGAGTTCAGCCGCAATCAGAAACTGTATGGCGTCAGGCAGACCGTTATAGTGTTCCCCGTCTGGCATTTGTAAATAAAATGGATCGTACCGGCTCAGACTTCTTGGGCGTAGTAGACCAGATGCGCGAAAGATTAGGGGCCAATGTTGCCGCTATTCAGCTACCTGTAGGTAAGGAAGCTAATTTTAACGGCATAGTTGACCTGGTGGAGAAAAAACTGGTTCATTACAAAGATGAGATGGGGAAAGAAATTGAAGAAAAGGAAGTCCCTGAGGATATGCTGGCGGATTTTGAGAAATACCGCTTAATCCTGGTCGAGAAAGTCGCAGAAGGCGATGATTTGATTATGGAGGATTATTTGGCGGGTAAAACAGTTACTAATGAGGAATTAAAAAAAGCCATCCGCCGGACTTGTATCGCCAATAAATTTGTGCCTGTACTTTGCGGCACAGCTTTTAAGAATAAAGGGGTACAGTTGGTTTTAGACGCAGTCAAGGACTATCTTCCTTCTCCGGTTGAGGTGCCTGCAGTCAAGGGTACTAATCCGGATAGCGGCGAGTTTGAAGAGGTTATTGCCGATGACAAGAGCCCATTTACCGCTTTATGTTTTAAGGTAGCAACCGATCCTTTTGTCGGTAAGATTTATTTTACCAGGGTATATTCCGGGACACTTACCTCAGGTACATATATTTATAATGCTACTAAACGCCTGAGAGAAAGAGTTACTAAGATTGTGAAGATGCATGCTAATCATCAGGAGGTAACTGATAGTATCTCTACGGGTGACATTGCGGCGTTGGTGGGTTTAAAAGATACCAAGACTGGTGATACTTTATGCATGGAAAAGAATCCTATTCTTATTGAAGCAATGCGTTTTCCTGAGCCGGTTATCCAGCAGGCGATTGAACCTAAATCAAAGGATGCTCAGGAAAAATTGGGTTTAGCTATGCATAAGCTGGAAGATGAGGATCCGTCATTCAGGGTTACCTATAATCAGGAGACCGGCCAGACCTTAATTGCCGGAATGGGGCAATTACATTTGGAAATTATAGTAGATAGGATCTTGCGTGAGTTTAATGTAGAGGCCCAGGTGGGTGCTCCGCAGGTGGCATATCGCGAGACAATTAGAAAGAGTGTTTCCAGTGTGGGAAAATTTATTTCACAATCCGGCGGCCGCGGACAATATGGCCATTGTGTTATCGAGATGGGCCCTCAGGAAACTCCAGGCACAGGAATTACTTTTGAAGATAAAATTAAAAGCGGCGCTATCCCGCGTGAATTTATTCCTGCGGTAAAACAGGGAATAATGGGTGCGGCAAAAAACGGAGTTTTAGCCGGCTACCCGGTTACTGATATTAATGTTGTATTAGTTGACGGATCATTTCATGAAGTTGATTCTTCAGAGTTGGCATTTAAAATGGCCGGTTCAATTGCTTTTCAGGATGGGATGAGAAAAGCGCATCCGGTTTTATTGGAACCGATCATGGATATTGAAGTAACTGTTCCCGAGGAGTTTATGGGGCAGATCATCGGCGATCTTTCATCACGCCGCGCAAAAATTATTGCCCTCGGGCAAACATTAAATTTACGTACTATCCGAGCGAACGTTCCGTTGTCTGAAGTTTTTAATTATGCAACTATAACAAGATCCTTGACACAAGGCCGCGCATCGTATACAATGGAACCTTCCTTTTACAGCGAGGTTCCTGCGCATGTAGCGGAAAAAATAGTTTCAGGATCAGCAAATACTAGCGCAAGAAAAACTTTTTAAAAAATAGGAGGACTAAAAAATGGCTAAAGAGAAATTTGTAAGAAGTAAACCACACGTAAATATCGGAACCATTGGTCATATTGATCATGGTAAGACTACGCTTACTGCTGCCATCTGTAATGTTTTATCAAAACTCGGTAAAGCCGCACATAGAGATTATGCGGATATTGCCAAAGGTGGAACAGTCAGGGATGATACAAAGGTAGTTACTATTTCAGTTGCTCATGTTGAATATGAAACAGATGCCCGCCACTATGCGCATATTGATTGCCCGGGCCACGCAGATTACATTAAAAATATGATTACCGGCGCAGCCCAGATGGACGGGGCAATTCTGGTAGTTTCAGCAGCTGACGGCCCTATGCCTCAGACTAGAGAGCATATTCTTTTGGCACGCCAGGTTAATGTTCCAGCTATGGTTGTGTTTATGAATAAAGTTGACTTAGTAGATGATAAAGAACTTTTGGATCTGGTAGAAATGGAGATCAGGGAGCTTTTGACTAAATATGGTTACCCTGGAGATAAAACTCCAATCATACGTGGTAGCGCAAATAAGGCTTATTCTGCCGCGGATGCTAATAGCCCGGATGCAAAGCCGATTTTAGATTTAATGAAAGCGGTTGATGAGTTTATTCCTCTTCCTCCGAGAGAGTTAGATAAACCTTTACTTATGGCAGTGGAAGATGTTTTCAGTATTGAAGGTAGAGGTACAGTAGGTACAGGAAGAATTGAACGTGGTAAAGTGAAGGTTGGCGAAGAAGTTGAGATCATCGGTTTAAGGCCGGAAGCCAAGAAGTCAGTAGTTACCGGAATTGAAATGTTCCGTAAGCTGCTTGATGAAGGACATGCCGGAGATAATGTCGGTCTGCTTTTAAGAGGCGTAGAAAAAAATGATATTGAACGCGGAATGGTTATTGCTGCTCCAAAATCTATTCTGCCGCATACAAAATTCAAGGCCCAGGTTTATATCCTGACCAAAGAAGAAGGTGGAAGGCATACTCCATTCTTTAAGGGGTACAGGCCGCAGTTCTATTTCCGTACTACTGACGTTACTGGCTCAGCCACTCTTCCCGAAGGGGTAGAGATGGTTATGCCTGGCGATAATGTGGTCCTGGAGGTAGAATTGATTACTCCTATCGCTATGGAGAAGGAATCGCGTTTTGCCATCCGCGAAGGTGGACATACCGTGGGTGCAGGCGTAGTTACGGAGATTATTGCATAACTAATGAATACTCAGAAGATTCGGATTAAATTAAAAGCCTATGATCACCGGCTTTTGGATCAGGCAGTAATAGAGATTGTGGATACTGTTAAGCGCACCGGGGCTAAGATTTCCGGCCCCGTTCCGCTTCCCACTAAACGTGAGATTTATACGGTACTACGTTCTCCGCATGTTGACAAGAAATCTCGTGAACAGTTTGATTTGTCTACCCATAAGCGCCTTATTGACATCTTTGAGCCCACAGCTAAGACCATCGATTCATTAAGGAAATTGAATTTGCCCGCAGGTGTGGATGTAGAGATCAAGTAGTAAATCTAAAACGGATAAAAATAAAATGATTGGTTTAATTGGTAAAAAGATTGGAATGACTCAGGTTTTTGCGGCAGATAACTCTCAGGTTGGAGTTACGGCTATAGAGGCTGGTCCTTGTCCTGTTTTAATGATCAAGGATAAGAATGTTCAATTGGGTTTTGAAGTGGTGCCTGAGAAAAAGATTAAGAAGCCTCAGGCGGGAGTATTTAAAAAATTGAATATACCTGCGCGTAAGGTGATTAAGGAACTTTCAAAAGAAGCAAATGTTGAATATAAAGTCGGGGATGAACTTAAGGTTGACCTTTTTACTGAGGGTGATTTTGTAGATGTCAGCGGGATTTCTATCGGCAAGGGTTTTGCGGGTGGTATGAAGCGCTGGCATTGGAAGGGCGGACCAAGGACACATGGTTCAACTTCACACCGCAGGGTTGGTTCCATTGGCTCCAGCACTACCCCCGGGCGTGTATTTCGCGGGCATAATATGCCGGGGCATATGGGCAATGAAAAGGTTACAATTCAAAACCTTAAGGTTATAAAGGTGGATTTAGCAAATAACGTTCTTTTGGTTGAAGGGGCGGTTCCCGGACATAAGAATGGCTATTTGGTGATTACTAAGGCCAAGAAAAAGGCGAATAAGAAAGTAGTGGTTAAGAAATAATATGTTTACTTTACCTGTATATAATAGCGAAGGCAAGGAAGTCGATACGATAAAGCTCAATGCTGATATTTTTGATGGCTCTCAAAATACCGATTGCCTGCATCAGGCCATTGAGGCTTATAAGGCTAACCAAAGAAAAGGTTTAGCAGCGACTAAGACCCGCGGAGAAGTTTCCGGCGGCGGTAAGAAGCCCTGGAAACAAAAAGGCACAGGACGTGCCCGTGTAGGTTCTACGCGTTCTCCTTTATGGAGACATGGCGGCGTGGTTTTTGGCCCTCATCCAAGAGATTTTTCTTATGAACTCCCGCAGAAGATTAAGGCACTGGCTTTAAAGACTAGTTTAAATACCAGACTCAAGGAAAATAATTTCCTGATCCTGGATGAATTTAAGGTTGAGTCTCCGAAGACGCAGCTGGCGGTAAAGATATTAACTAACCTGAAATTATTCTCTCCTAAAGTAAAGAAAGAAAGAAAAGTTTTATTCTTAACGCATAAATTGGACGCTGATTTGAAAAAGGCCTTAAAGAATATCAGTTTCTTAACCGTGGATTTAGCTAAGGATTGCCATGCTTATGAGGTAATGAATAACCAAAAACTGCTGATTACCAAGGCAGGTTTAAGCGATTTGACTGAGAGGTTAAAGTAATGGGCACGAATCCGATTATAATCAAGGCGCTTTTGCAGACGGAGAAATCCAGCACCTACCAGCCAAGCGGTAAATATCTTTTTCTGGTAGTTAACTCTGCTAATAAAATACAGATTAAAAAAGCTGTTGAACAGGCGTATAAAGTGAAAGTAAAAAATGTGAATACCTTTGTTTCTGCAGGCAAGTTAAAAAGGGTAAGGCATCAGCTTGGCCGCACAACAGATACCAAAAAAGCCGTAGTTACTTTAGTAGCCGGACAAAAAATAGAAGTTCAGTAAATATAGGAAAATAAAATGGGAATAATAAAATTTAAACCGACAACACCATCAAGAAGGCATATGAGCGGCCCGGATTTTGCCGAGATTACCAAGCATACGCCTGAACGCTCTTTGTTATTACCGCTTAAGAAAACAGGTGGAAGAAATTCTTACGGCCGTATAACTACCAGGCATATAGGCGGCGGGCATAAAAGGATGCTGCGGATAGTTGATTTTAAGCGTGATATACATGATCAGCCGGCAAAGGTTTTAGGTATTGAGTATGATCCTAATCGTTCAGCCAGAATCGCTTTAGTGGAATATCCGAATAAAGAGAAGCGCTATATTATCGCTCCGGTTGGACTTAACGTAGAGGATATAATTGTTTCCAGTAATCAGAAGGATGTAGATATTAAGGTTGGTAATTGTCTGCTTATCCGCAATATCCCTTCAGGTACCCTGATTCATAATATTGAATTATTTAAAGGTAAGGGCGGCCAGATTGTCCGCGGAGCAGGCACCAGCGCGCAGATCATGGCAAAAGAAGGTGATTTTGCCCACATAAGGTTACCTTCTGGAGAAGTGAGATTGGTAAGTTTGGATTGCCATGCGACTATCGGCCAAATTGGTAATATAGAGCATGAATCGTTGATTTTAGGTAAAGCAGGGAAGAACCGTTGGCTGGGTATTAAACCTTCAGTAAGGGGTGTGGTAATGAATCCCTTTGACCATCCGCACGGCGGAGGCGAAGGTAAATCGGGCCAGGGTAATCCTCATCCGGTTACTCCTTGGGGTAAACCGACTAAAGGTTATCGGACGAGAAACCGCAAAAAATATTCTAACAAATTTATCATAAAGAGAAGGAAACCATAATTATGCCGCGCTCATTAAAAAAAGGTCCATATATCGAGGAAAGTTTATTAAAAAAGGTCGAGAAGCATGTGAAGAGTGGGGATCGCCAGGCAATCAAGACCTGGAGCCGCCGTTCAACCATAATTCCTGATTTTGTGGGTTTGACTTTTGCGGTTTATGACGGTAGGCGGCATAATCCGGTTTTTATCACCGAGAATATGGTTGGCCATAAATTAGGGGAGTTTTCGCCCTCGAGAATATTCAGAAAACATGGCGGTATAAAGGCTAAGAAGGCCCTGGAGAAGACATAAAATGATTTCAAAGGCTGAAGGAAAATTTTTACGGGTTTCACCAAGCAAGGTCCGGCTGGTTATGGATCTTATCCGCGGCAAAGATGCCTCCGAGGCCCAGAGCATCCTGTTGCATTTAAATAAGAGGCCCAAGGAATATTTGATTAAAATATTAAGATCCGCGATTGCTAATGCCAAGGTTAAGGGTTTTGGAATAGATAAATTGTATGTTTCGAAGATTGTCTGTAACCCGGGGCCGATGTGGAAGAGATTTAAAGCCGCTGCTTTTGGCCGGGCTGCATCAATAGTAAAACGTACCGCGCATATAAAAATTGAATTGGATTTAAAACCTGGAGAATAATTTATGGGTCATAAAGTAAGTCCTTTGGTATTAAGGATTGGTTTTATAAGACAGTGGCATTCACGCTGGTTTGCTAAAGCTAAAGATTTCCCTCTTTTTATCCAGCAGGATGTTAAGATCAGGAAATTCATTAAAAGCAAATTCAAACAGGCAGCGATTTCTAAGATTGTTATTGAGAGATTAGCGGAAAAAATCAGGATCCGGATATTCTCCGCCCGTCCGGGAATTATTATCGGCCGGCATGGTTCGGATATTGAGCGCTTGCGTTCAGACTTAAACAGCCTGGTAAAAAATGAGCTTTCTATAGATATACATGAAATAAATAATCCCGCCTGGGATGCGCAGCTAGTGGCTGAGAATATTGCTTTACAGCAGGAAAAGAGGATTGCCTTCCGCCGCGCCGTTAAAAGGGCTATGGAGCAGTCTATCGCCTCGGGAGTAAAAGGGATAAGGGTAAGTTGTTCCGGCCGGCTTAATGGTGCAGAAATGGGCCGCAGGGAAACTTATAAGATTGGTTCGGTTCCTTTACAAACTTTGCGTGCGGATATTGATTATGGTTTTGCCGAAGCCCTGACTACCTATGGTTTAATCGGGGTTAAGGTTTGGATTTATAAAGGTGATGTTTTGGGTAAGCAATTCATACAGGAAGAGACAAAGACGGCCGGTCAGCAACAGCAGTCCAAAGAACAGTTCAGGCCTCAGAGATAATACTAGAGTTAGGAGCAGTAAGACATGGTTTTAATGCCAAAGAGAGTCAAATATCGTAAATTGCAAAAAGGGCAGAGGCGCGGAATAGCCACCAGCGGCGCGTATTTGTCTTATGGGGAATTCGGTCTAAAGTCATTAGAGAACGGTTGGGTTAAGAATAACCAGATTGAAGCGGTGCGTGTTATTCTGGCGCGCCAGCTGCATAAAGGCGGTAAGCTTTGGATCAGGATATTCCCGGATAAATCCATCACCAAGAAACCGGCAGAAGTACGTATGGGTAAAGGAAAAGGCGACCTCGATCATTGGGTTTGTGTGGTAAAAAGAGGCCGCATACTTTTTGAGTTAGGCGGGATTCCCGAGGAATATGCCAAGGCCTGCTTTCGTATGGCAGCCTTTAAGATCCCTCTGCGTACTAAATTTGTAACCAGGGCGCATAAATAATATGAAAACAGAAGAGTTGAGAAATCTATCGGAAGATGAGTTGTTGGTAAAAGAGAAGGCTTTGTATGATGAGTTAGCTAAGCTGAATACTCAGCGTTATACGGGCAGCGTAGAGAAACCGCACAAGTTTGGTCTGATCAGGCAGGATATTGCCCGGATCAGGACAATCTTAAAAGAGAAGAAAGATAAATAAGATGGGTAGGCAAAAAGAGTTTACCGGAGTGGTAGTTAGCGATAAGATGCAGAAGACAGTAGTGGTCAAGACTATGCATTTAGGCAGGCATGCGAAATATTCTAAAACGGTAAAGCTGCATAATAAATTCAAGGCGCATGATGAAAAGGGTATCGCGAAGTTAGGGGATACGGTAAGAATCGTTGAAAGCCGCCCTTTGTCAAAAGATAAACGTTTTATTGTTAAGGAAGTGTTAAAGAAGTTCCAGAAGGTTGAGATTACTCCTGAGGAGATTGCATAAATGATTCAACTACGTAGTATTTTAGATGTTGCGGATAATACCGGGGCACGCCGGGCTTCAATGATTGCTACCTTAGGCAAAAAGGGAAGTTTTAATGCCGAGATCGGGGATGTGATTAATGTAAACATTAAAGAATCTATACCCGGGGCGGCTGTAAAAAAAGGCGAGAAGGCCCGGGCGGTAATTGTGCGTACCAGGCATGATATAAGAAGAGCGGATGGTTCAATCTTACGTTTTGACCGTAATGCTATAGTGATTATCGACGAAAAAGATAACCCCAGAGGTACGCGCGTATTCGGGCCGGTTGCCCGTGAGTTGAGGGATAAGAATTTTAATAAAATAATTTCTTTAGCACCAGAGGTAATTTAATGCAAAAAATAAAAAAGAATGATATCGTTCAGATAATTAAGGGCAAGGACAAAGGTAAACAGGGTAAAGTAATTAATCTGATTGAGGATGGTGCGCGGGCTTTAGTTGAGGGTTTAAATCTTGCCAAGAAACATAAGCGCCAGAGCCGCCAGGATCAAAAAGGCGGGATAGTTTCAATTGAAATGCCGGTGAGTATTTCTAACCTTATGCTTTTCTGTAAGCATTGCTCCAAACCCAGCCGTGTAGGGGTAATGATATTAAAGGACGGCACAAAATCCAGATTTTGCAAGAGCTGTAAAGGGGCGTTATAAAATGATACCCAGGTTATTGGAAAAATATCGTAATGAAATCGTTCCTAATCTTATGCAGGATTTTAAGATTAAGAATAAAATGGCTGTGCCTGCAGTAACTAAAATTGTAGTGAATATGGGTATTGGCGAGGGTACTCAGGATATTAAAATGCTGGAAAAAGCTGCTGAGGAATTGGCCAATATAACCGGACAAAAACCGATTATCCGCAGGGCAAAGAAAGCAATCGCTAATTTTAAAGTTAGACAGGGCCAAGCAGTTGGGGCAAAGGTGACTTTAAGAAAAGCGATGATGTATGAATTCATGGACCGCTTATTGAATATCTCTTTACCGCGTATCCGTGATTTCCGCGGCGTCTCCCGGGATTCTTTTGACAAGGCGAACAATTATACCTTAGGCTTAAGCGAGCAGATAATATTCCCGGAAATTGAATATGATAAGATTACCCGCACGCAGGGCATGGATATTACCTTTGTGATTAAAAACGCCAAGAGTGTTGACCAGGCAAGGGCGATGTTAAAATATTTTGGCATGCCCTTTAAGGATAAGGAATAATAATGGCAAAGAATTCTCAAATCGCTAGATGGAAAAGACCGGCAAAATTTTCAACCCGTAAATATAACCGCTGCTCAATTTGCGGCAGGAGTAATGGTTATTTAAGAAGGTTTCAACTTTGCAGGATTTGTTTTAGAGAGCTGGCTTGGCAGGGGTTAATCCCTGGAGTGAAAAAGGCGAGTTGGTAGATACAAAATACTTTGCCGGACAGGCAAAGTATTAATTCACGCATTGACTTGCTCACACTGTCGCGTTCGTAAGTCAAGCGTTCATTAAAATGGGGGCTAAATGTCAAGAACAGATTTAATTGCAGATGTTTTTACGATTATACGCAACGCCATAATTATTAAGAGAGATGTTGTGGACCTGCCGGCATCTAATAATATAAAATCAATTATAACTATTCTTAAGGATAACGGGTATATTGATAATTTTAAACTGATTGAAGATAAAAAACAGGGGGTAGTCAGGGTTTATCTAAAATATACCGCAGGCAAATCCGCTATCCGTAACTTAAAACGTATCTCTAAACCCGGATTAAGGGTTTATGTTCCCGGAAAAAAGGTGCCTTCAGTTTTACGAGGCAGGGGATTGGCGATTATTTCAACATCTCAAGGTGTAGTTACCGATAAAGAAGCCAGGGAAAAGGGTATCGGTGGGGAAGTTATCGGATATGTTTGGTAAAGGCACCCCGCGCTTATAAGGAATTGCGCGGGTGTCCTCTATTTGAGGAAAAAAATAAATGTCTAGAATTGGAAAGAAGCTGGTAGCGATACCAAAGGAAGTAAAAATTGAAGTTAAGGATGGAGTAGTCTTTGTTGAGGGCCCGAAAGGCAAAATTAGCCGTAAATTATCCGATCGTATCAGTATAGAGATAAAGGATAATCAGCTTTTTGTCAAAAGGGTATCTGATACAAAGGTAGATAAATCCATGCATGGGCTTTTCCGCGCCCTGATTGTAAATATGGTCAAGGGTGTAACTGAAGGATATGTCAAGGAACTTGAGATTCAAGGGGTAGGGTTTAAAGCCGCGGTAGCCGGAGACAAATTGAATATGGCTTTAGGGTTCTCCCATCCGGTGAATATCTCTATTCCCTCGGGTGTAAAAATTGAGACTCCCAAGCCTACGCAGGTAATCTTAAAGAGCGTAGACAAAGAGCTGATTGGAAAAATGGCCGCTGAGATTCGTTCGATTTATCCGCCTGAGCCTTATAAAGGTAAAGGGATACGTTATTTAGGAGAGCATGTCAAAAAGAAAGTAGGAAAGGCGCAGGCCACGGGAAAATAAAATGAGAAAAAAAGAAGAATTAAGGTTAAAGAGGCATAAAAGAATCAAAATGAAGATGTCGGGCACGCCGGAGAAACCGCGTTTGGTTGTGCACCGTTCTTTAAAAAATATCTCTGCGCAGGTTTTGGATGATACTTGCGCTAAGGTTTTATTTTCTCTTTCTACTAAAGATAAAACCTTAAAACAAAAGTTTCCTTCCGCCGGAAACCTTAAATCATCCGCTCTTTTTGGGGAGGCTTTCGCTAAGACCGCAAAAGAAAAAGGGATTAGCAAGGTGATTTTTGACCGGGCGGGTTATCTTTATCATGGCAGGATCAAATCTTTTGCCGAGGCATTAAGAAAAGGTGGAATGGAGTTTTAAATTATGCGTGAATTAAATATTGCACAGCAGTCGGATTTAGTTGAAAAGGTAATTAGTATAAACCGGGTTACCAAGGTAACCAAGGGCGGTAAGAAACTGCACTTTAGCGCCTTAGTGGTTGTCGGAGACGGCAAAGGCAGAGTAGGTTTTGCTTTGGATAAAGCCAATGAAGTTGCCGAGGCTATCCGCAAATCCCTGACTAAGGCAAAAAAGAGTCTTTTTAATATCCCCATGGAGGGTTCAACTATTCCTCATGGCATCGTCGGTAAGTTTGGCGCGGCAAGTGTTATGCTTAAGCCCGCATCAGAAGGAACGGGAGTTATCGCTGCCGGTCCGGTTCGCGCGATTTGCGAAGCTGCCGGGATTAAGGATATCCTTACCAAGTGCTTAAAGTCCAATAATCCAATTAATGTAATCAAGGCTACGATGCAAGGTCTAAGGAGCCTTAAAGAATAAAATGAAAGAGAAAAAAACCAGTAGTGAAAAAGTAGTTAAGCAGTCGATAGCTAAGAAGCCTGTGATTAAGAAGGCCGCCCCAGAAAAAATAGAGGAAAAGGTTGAGGTAAGTTCGGTTGCTTTGCATAATCTTAAGCGTCCGTTTGGTTCCCATAAGAAAAGAAAATACCTGGGTCGTGGTCCAAAATCCGGACATGGTAAGACATCTACACGTGGAAGTAAAGGCCAGACCTCGCGTGCCGGCAGGCATTTTTATTTAGGTTTTGAAGGAGGCCAATCTCCGCTTATCCGCAAGATGCCTAAGCGGGGTTTTGTAAGCAATTTTAAAAAAATATACCAAATTGTTAACATCGAAGATTTAAGTTCAATAAAAGAAACTGTAGTTACGCCTCAGGTCTTAAAGGATAATGGTTTCATCCGCGATGAAAGCGCTCTCATTAAAATATTAGGAAACGGCAGTATTAAGAATGCCTTAACTATACAGGCGCACGCGTTTTCTAAGCGCGCGGCAGCTGAGATTGTTAACGCCGGCGGTAAAGTAGAAATCATAAATGTTTAACGCACTGGTTAATGCGTTTAAAATCCCGGATCTAAAAAAGCGGCTGATCATCACCGGCGCGCTTATCGCGATTTACCGCGTAGGTTGTTATATTCCTACTCCCGGTATTGACGGGGCGGCTTTAGCGGATTTCTTTAACCGGATTGCTAAGACTCAAGGCGGTACGCTCTTTGGTATAATCAATATGTTTTCCGGCGGCGCTATGGAGCGGCTGACCATATTTGCCCTGGGGATAATGCCCTATATCTCATCGTCCATTATTATGCAGCTTTTGACTGCGGTAATTCCGGCTTTTGAGAAAATGGCTAAAGAGGGTAAGTCTGGATACGAGAAAATAAATCAATTTACCCGTTACGGAACGGTTCTACTTTCGGTTGTACAGTCTTATTTTATTGCTCTTTGGCTGGAGAATCCGGCTCGTTTTGAGGGGTTGCAGATTGTTATGCATCCGGGTTGGGGTTTTCGCATCTTGACGGTGTTGACGCTTACTACCGGGACGATTTTTATTATGTGGCTGGGAGAGCAGATCCAGGAGCGCGGCATTGGAAACGGCATATCCCTGGTGATTACCGCAGGTATTATTTCCAGGATTCCTACAGCTTTAAACCAGTTGTTTGTTTTAATTTCACCTTTTGCTGCCAGCCGCAGGCAGATCCAGCCGATCACTTTGTTGGTTATGGCCTTATTGCTGGTAGGCGTGGTTTTTGCGGTAATCATGATTACGCAGGGGGTAAGAAAAATCCCTGTGCAATATGCCCGGCGCATAGTGGGCCGAAAGATTTACGGAGGTCAGAGTACTTATATACCGCTTAAAGTTGATACCTCTGGTGTTATTGCGATTATCTTTGCGCAGTCAATTATACTTTTTCCGGCAACCCTTGCTTCTTTTATACCTAATCCCGGGTTTCAGCGTTTAGCTGAAGGTTTGATCCGCGGACAGGTTTTGTATTCTGTAGTTTATGCTCTTTTGATAATTTTCTTCTGTTATTTTTATACGGCGATTGTGTTTAATCCCAATGACCTGTCTGAAAATATGAAGAAATACGGCGGGTTTATCCCGGGGATACGGCCAGGCAAGCCAACTGCTGAATTCCTTGATTATGTAATGACCAGGATCACTTTAGCCGGCGCCAGTTTTATCGCGGTAATCGCAATTTTTCCGGATTTTATTATGGCCTGGCTTAAGATACCTTATTTGGTAGCTTCGTTTTTCGGCGGTACGGGAATTTTAATTATCGTTGGGGTTATGCTGGATACCTTAAAGCAGATTGAATCGCACCTTTTGACACATCACTATGAAGGTTTTATTAAAAGCGGCCATATTAAAGGGAGAAGATAATGTATCTGGTTCTTTTAGGTCCACCTGGAGCAGGTAAAGGTACGCAGGCAAAAAGGCTGGCTGAGAGGTTAAATCTGCCGCACATATCCACTGGGGACATATTAAGGCAGAATGTTAAAGCCGGGACTCCTCTGGGTAAAGAAGCTAAAGGTATTATGGATAAAGGGCTGCTTGTGCCGGATGATTTAGTAGCTTCAATGCTTGATCAGCGTTTTAATAACCCGGATATAAAGAAAGGCTTTATTTTAGACGGTTATCCCAGGACTCTATCCCAAGCTAAGACCCTGGATGAGATTTTAGGCCGCAAGAAGTTTGCGGTAGATATAGTAGTTTATTTAAATACAAGCGACGAGGTAATTATCAAAAGGCTTACCGGCAGGTTGGTTTGCTCCAAGTGCGGAGCGAATTTTCATAAGGTAAATATGCCTCCTAAGGTTAGCGGGTTATGCGATAATTGTAATGGTGAGCTGTATCAACGCTCTGACGATAATGAAATCACGGTGCGTAAGCGCCTGGAAGTTTATAAGAATGAAGTTGCTTCTTTGATAAAGTATTACGAGCAGCAAAAGAAACTGCATAGTTTGAATGCGGATTTAGATGCCCAGGAAGTACTGGAGCAGATTATCTCGCTATGCGCTAAGGTTTAAGTGATCCCTATTAAGTCGGAAGAAGATTTACAGATGTTAAAGCGTTCCGGCCGGATTCTTTCAGCGGTTATGCGTAAAATAGAAAAATCCGTACGGCCGGGATTAACTACTCTGGATATTGATCTTTTAAGCGAGGAGCTCATCCTTAAAGAGAATGCGCTTCCGGCTTTTAAAGGGTATAAGGGATTTCCGGCGACAGCTTGTATTTCCGTTAATGAAGAGATTGTCCATGGAATTCCATCCCCGAGGGTAATTTTGGAAGGGGATATCGTAAGTATAGATTTAGGCGTAAACCTTAAGGGTTATTTTTCGGATATGGCAGTTACCGTGCCTGTAGGCAGGGTAGATGAAAATAAGAAGAAGCTGATTGAAGTAACCAGGAATTCGCTGGAGGCGGGAATTAAACAGGCGCGCCCAGGGAATTATTTAAGCGATATTTCTCATAGCATCCAGAGTTTTGTGGAGGAACACGGGTTTTCAGTAGTGAGGAATTTTGTCGGGCATGGAATTGGTAAGGCCTTGCATGAAGAACCGGAGATTCCAAATTTTGGAGCCGCACATTTAGGCCCGCTTTTAAAAAGCGGGATGGTTTTAGCCATTGAGCCGATGGTAAATCTCGGCAGCTGGCAATGCTGTATAGCTGGCAATGGTTGGACAGCGGTAACTAGAGACGGCCTGGCTTCAGCCCATTTTGAGCATACGGTAGCGGTTACTGATAAGGGTCCGGTTATACTGACGGAGTGATATGCCTAAAGAAGAACTGATTGAAACAGAAGGTAAAATAATCGAGGCGTTGCCCAATGCCATGTTTAAAGTAGAGCTGGAAAACGGGCACGTAGTTTTAGCGCATGTTTCAGGCAAAATGCGCATGAATTTTATCAGGATTCTTCCGGGTGATAAAGTAAAATTAGAACTTTCTCCCTATGATTTAAGCCGGGGGAGAATTACTTTTAGGGTGAGATAGAATGAAAGTTAAAGCGTCGATTCGTAAAATTTGTGATAAGTGCAAGATAATAAAAAGAAGAGGAGTGGTGCGGGTAATTTGCGCTACTAGTAAACACAAACAAAGACAAGGTTAATTATTTTTTCACCCGGCTAAAAGGATTTGGCCGGCACATTGTTGAGCACCCTTTGCGGGTAAGGAGTTAATAATATGCCAAGAATTATGGGTATTGATATACCTAAGGAAAAAAGAGTTGAGATTGCCCTTACTTATTTTTACGGGATCGGCCGGGCGCTCTCTAATGTTGTGCTTAAGGAAGCCGGGATCAATCCCGATAAACGGGCAAAAGATTTAAGCGAAGAAGAGATTTCGCGCCTTACTGCAATATTGCAAAAGGGCAGCTTAAGGATTGAAGGCGACTTGCGCCGCGATATATCGCAGAATATTAAAAGGCTTATGGATATTGGTTCTTGGAGAGGGATGCGCCATAAGAAAGGCCTGCCGGTAAGAGGGCAGCGTACTCGTACTAATTCGCGCACCAGAAAAGGTAAAAAGAGAGTTAACCTGGCGGTAGCTAAAAAGGCAGAACCGGCAAAGGTTGCCAAGCCCGCTGGTAAATAAGAGGAGTAAATAGAATATGGCAACAAAAGATAAAGCGAAAAAGAAGAAGATTGCTAAAGGGATTACCAGCGGTGTCGCGCATATCCAGGCAAGTTTTAATAATACGATTATCAGTATAACCGATAAACAGGGCAATGTTATCGCCTGGAGCGCTCCGGGAAATGTCGGTTATAGCGGGTCTAAAAAATCAACGCCCTTTGCCGCCCAGATAGCTGCGACTGACGCTGCCAGAAAGGCTAAGGAAGTAGGGCTTAAAGAAGTTGAGGTTTATGTAAAAGGTCCTGGTTTTGGCAGGGAGTCGGCAATCCGCGCACTTCAGGCTGCAGGCTTGGTGGTAACTTTAATTAAGGATGTAACTCCTATTCCTCATAACGGTTGCCGTCCTAAGAAGAAAAGGAGAGTTTAATTTATGGGTCGCTATACTGGTGCAGTTTGCAGGTTATGCCGCAGGCAGGGAGAAAAGCTTTTTCTAAAAGGGACAAAATGCCAGACTGAAAAATGTCCGGCTAATAAAAGGGCCTATCCTCCGGGGCAGCATGGAGAAGGCAAGAGAAAGAAGCTTTCTAACTACGGCATGCAGCTAAAAGAAAAACAGAAAGTAAAAAGAATTTATGGAATTATGGAAAAACAGTTCCGTAAATATTTTAAGGTTGCCTCAAAGACCAAGGGCGTAACCGGTAAGGTGCTTTTGCAGCTTTTAGAGCGCCGGCTGGATAACGTTATTTTTCGCATGGGGATGGGTATATCCCGTTCACAGGCGCGTCAGATTGTCAGGCATAATTTAGTTGCGGTAAATTCACGCAGGGTGAATATTCCTTCGTTTTTAGTGGATAAGGATGATTTGGTTGAGATTAAATCCAAAGATAAGCCTAAGATAAAGATTAAGGATAATCTGGAGCTTTCTAAAGACAGGACTGTCCCGAGCTGGATTGAGTTTCAGGCAGCAGAGATGAAGGGTAAGATCTTAAGGCTTCCGGAGAAGTCAGATATCCAACAGCCGATCCAGGAACAGTTGATTGTCGAGTTGTATTCCAAGTAACAAGTATCCCTTGAACAAAAACTATCAAGTACTTCGCTGAGTAAAGATTATAAGGTGCTCGATTTTAGTGATAAAAATGAAAGTGTTCGCCTAAGGAGGAATTAAATGGGTATAAAATGGAGAGATTTTCAGTTTCCTAAGAAGCTTGAATGTGATGAGTCAACCTATACCGAGACATATGGAAAGTTTATCGCTGCTCCTTTTGAAAGAGGATACGGCGTAACCTTGGGGAACTCTTTAAGAAGGGTACTGCTTTCTTCAATCGAGGGAAGTGCGGTGAGCGCGGTCAAGATTGCCGGAGCCTCGCACGAATTTTCCACTATTCCCGGAGTTTTGGAGGATGTCCCGGAGATAATCCTGAATATCAAAAGCTTGATCATAAATTCTCATTCTAAAATCCCAAAAACAATTTACCTGAAAGCGGATAAAAAGGGAGAGATCAAGGCCAAGGATATCGAAGTGGATGAGACGATTGAGATTATTAATCCTGAATTGCATATCGCTACCCTTACCAAGGATACGAAACTCAATATTGAGATGGAAGTTTCCCGCGGCAGAGGATATGTAGCGGCAGAGTTGAATAAAAAAGAGGATAAGGTCGTCGGTTTTATTCCGATTGATTCAATATTTACACCCGTAAAAAAGATAAATTATTTTGTCGAGAATACCCGTGTAGGGCAGCGTACGGATTATGACAAGCTGATCGTTGAGATTTGGACTAATGGTAGCATCAACCCTAAAGATGCGCTTCTGTATGCTTCTAATATTTTACAAAGGCACTTGGATATCTTTGTAAATTTCGGGCAGCTTCCCGAAGATATAGCGGAAGAAGAGCCGGAGATGACTAAAGAAGAGATAGCCTTGTACGAAAAATTAAGGTTGCCTATTTCTGAGCTTGAACTTTCAGTTAGAAGTTCCAATTGTTTAAGGGAGGCCGGGATTAAGATTATTGCTGATTTGGTTAAGAAGAGCGAAGAAGAGATGCTCAACTTTAAGAACTTTGGCAAAAAATCCCTCACCGAAATACAAGAGTTGCTTATGGGTATGGGAGTAACTTTAGGGATGCAGATTGATCCTAAGAAACTAAAGAAGGGCTAAAATAAAATGAGACACGCAAAGAAAAGACTGCAATTAGGCCGTTTTACCAGTTGGCATAAAGCAACAATCAGGAGCCTGGCAAGGAATGTAATTATTAATCAAAGTATCAAGACTACATTTTCCAGGGCTAAGGCCAGCCGGCAAATGATTGAACATCTTATATCGCTGGCTAAGGTAAATACTCTTTTTGCCCGCAGGCAGGCGCAGAGAATATTAGGGGAGCATAAATTAGTAGCTCTTCTTTTTAATGAAATCGGCCCGCGTTTTTCCAAACGGGCAAGCGGTTTTACCAGGATTATCAGTCTGGGTAAGCGCCGCGGCGATGATGCCGAGATGGTCATCTTTGAGCTTACTGAAATCAAGAAAAAAGAAGCTAAGAAGGCCAAAGCAGTTAAAGAAGCGAAGTCTCAGCCAGTGCAAGCTGCGGATGAAACGGTTGAAGGCAAGGTTATTAAAGAAGAGGCCTTTGAAGAAAAGAAACATGAGCCGGCAGCAAAAGAGTCTCTGGGCAAGGATAAAAAACCGCAGAAAAAGTTTATTGGCGGCATCAGAAGCATATTCCGAAAGAAAAGTGATTCTTTGTAAGTAATGAAATACTTATATGAAAATAGATACAAGGCTTGCGGAGCGTTTAAAAAAGATAAATCCTTCTTCAACCCTGGCGATAACATCTAAAGCCAAAAAGCTTAAAAGCGAAGGCAAAGATATAGTCACTTTTGCCGCCGGAGAACCGGATTTTGACACTCCCGATTTTATCAAGCAAGCCGCAATTGAGGCTTTGAACTCGGGTTTCACTAAATACACCCCTACCACAGGCACGCCGGAATTAAAGAAACTCATTTGCCAGAAATTCAAAAAAGATAATTCATTAGAGTATGCCCCGGGACAGATTATCGTTTCTAATGGGGCCAAGCACAGCATTTATAATGCGCTTATGGTCTTGTTAAATAAGGCCGATGAGGTGCTTATCCCGCTGCCTTACTGGGTCAGCTATCCTGAGATGGTTAATCTCTGTGAAGGGACTCCCCGTTTTATTAAAACCAGCGCTGCCAATAATTTCAAAATTAGCGTAACCGATCTCAAGAAGCATCTTACTCCAAAAACCAAAGTTTTGATTATTAACAGCCCGTCAAACCCGGCAGGTTCGGTTTATAGCCGCGTCGAACTTGAGGAGATTGCCAAAGTCTGCGTGAGTAAGAATATCTTTGTGATTAGCGACGAGATCTACGAGAAGATTATTTTTGACGGGACAAAGCATGAATCAATTGCTAGTTTTAATAAAGATATCTATGATTTGACCATCACGGTTAATGGTTTATCGAAGAGTCATTCGATGACCGGCTGGCGCATCGGCTATCTTGGGGCGCCCGGCGACATAGCCAACGCTATCTCCAATCTGCAGGATCATTCAACATCTAATCCGAATTCCATAGCCCAGAAGGCAGCAACGGCAGCATTATCAGCTCCCGAAGATTTTACGCTCGGGTTATGCCGGGAATTTCAGAAAAGAAGGGATTATCTGGCCAGCAGGCTTAAGGGGATCGAAAAAATAAGTTTTACTTTGCCTCAAGGAGCGTTTTATATGTTCTGTAATATATCAAAAACAGGTCTTGATTCTATGGAGTTTGCCAGGCGCCTGCTGGATGAAGAATACGTAAGCGTAATTCCCGGCGGAAGCTTTGGCCTGGATGATTATATAAGGATAAGTTTTGCTACAAACATGGATGAGCTTAAAAAAGGCATGGATAGAATAGAAAAATGGTTGGAGAAACTTTAATCGAGGTGGGGTAGGTAAATTATAAATGGGAAAAACGATCGCCGAAAAAATATTAAGTAAACACTCAGGCAAGGATTTAGTTGCCGGAGACTTCGCGGTGTGCAAGGTTGATTTCGCTTTTGGCCAGGATGGCACATCTTCAATAATAATTGACCGGATTAAAGAGCTGGGGGTCAAGAGTTTTAAAACTAAATTTTGTATGGTAATTGACCATAGCGCGCCATCTCCCAGCGAAGGGGTTTCCCGGGTGCATAAAAAAATGCGTGATTTTGCACAGGCATTTAAAACTGAATTATTTGATATTGGTTGCGGGGTATGCCATCAGGTTATCCCTGAGTCCGGTAATGTTTTGCCGGGTTATCTGGTTTTGGGAGCGGATTCCCATACTTGTACTTATGGGGCCATCGGCGCGTTTTCTACGGGAGTAGGCTCAACCGATTTAGCCATTGCTTTGGCTACCGGGAAGAACTGGTTTAAGGTGCCGGTGACTATGAAAATTGTAGTAAATGGTAAACTGCCTAAAGGTGTTTTTGCCAAGGATCTGATTTTGTATATAATCGGTAAGTTAAGAAGTGATGGGGCAACCTATAAAGCAGTTGAATTTTCCGGTCCGGTGATTGATAATCTGGGTATGGATGGCCGTTTTACCATCTCTAATATGTTGGTAGAGCTGGGGGCAAAAGCAGGATTTATGCCGGTAGATAAGAAAACTCTTGCCTGGCTTAAATCCCGGGGCCAAAAAAATAAACGCTTTGAGCAAATTTCCGCTGATAAGGATGCAGTTTATGAAAGTGTTTATGAGTTTGATGTCTCTAATCTTAAGCCGATGATTTCTATGCCGCATAGCGTGGATAATACATCCGAGGCGGTTGCTTTAAAAAAGATAAAAATAGGAGAGGCCTTTCTGGGTACTTGTACTAACGGCAGGATCGATGACCTTAAGGCAGCAGCAAAGGTTTTAAATAAGCGCAAAGTTCATCCAGAGGTAAAGATGATTATTGCCCCGAGTTCGCGCGAAGTTTATCTGGAGGCTTTAAGATTAGGGTTAGTTGATATATTTATTAAGGCCGGCGCGGCTATTGTTGCGCCAGGCTGCGGGCCTTGCGTGGGTACGCATAACGGTGTGCCTTCCGACGGGGAATCGGTTATTTCAACCGCCAACCGTAATTTCAAGGGCAGGATGGGTAATCCATCGGCATTTATTTATTTAGCATCTCCGGCTACGGTCGCCGCTTCAGCGCTTAAGGGCTACATAAGCGATCCAAGGGTTTACTTCTAAAGGGGGGAACTATGGAAATTCGTGATTTGCTTGTAATGTGTATTGATAAAGGCGCTTCGGATTTGCATATTACGGAAAATGAGCCTCCGATTTTACGTATTGATGGCAGGTTAGTGCGTACTGAATTGGAGAAATTTAATAAGCCGGATTTAAAGAAAATGGTTTACGGCGTGCTTTCTAATTCACAAAAAGAGATCTTTGAGCGTGAGTTGGAACTTGATTTTTCGCTCGCCCTTCCTGGCCTGGACCGCTTCAGGGTAAATATCCATACCCAGAAAGGGAGTGTGGAAGCTGCTTTTCGCCGTATACCCCTGGAGATACCTACTGTTGAGGGCTTAAATTTACCAAAGATTATTGTTGATTTGGCGAATAAATCTAATGGTTTAGTTTTGGTAACCGGCCCTACCGGAATGGGTAAGACCACTACTTTAGCCGCAATGATCAACCATATAAACAGCGAACGGGAATGTTTAATTACCTGCATAGAAGATCCGATTGAATTTGTTTATACTAATAAGAAGAGCGTAGTTAAACAGCGCGAAGTTTATTCTGATACGCATTCTTTTGCCCAGGCCCTGCGCCATGCTTTACGACAGGATCCCAATGTTATCGTGGTAGGTGAAATGCGCGATCTGGAAACTATCTCGACGGCTTTAACAGCCGCCGAAACCGGGCATCTTGTTTTGGCAACTTTGCATACGCCGGATGCGCCGCAGACAATTGCCAGGATTATCGATGTCTTTCCTCCTCATCAACAGCAGCAGGTTAAAATGCAGCTTTCTGATTGTCTGCAAGGAGTAGTCTCTCAGCTCCTTTTGCCGCATCTGTCCGGCAAGGGAAGAGTTTTATGTACCGAAGTTATGGTAGCTACTCCGGGTATCCGCAACCTTATCCGCGAGCAGGAGATTGAACAGATCCCGACTTTGATGCAGACAGGCTCGCAGCATGGTATGCATACTATGGACAAATCGTTGAAAGAATTACATCAAAAAGGCTCAATTACTTTGGATATGGCTATGTCTAAAGCAAAGAACAGGGAAGAATTTAAACAGCTATGATCTTAACCGGTAAAAGCGTAAAATTAGGCGATAATATTAATACGGATTTTATTATTTCCGGAAGGTATAAGTTTGCGATTACGGATATGTCCGAGTTGGCCAAGCATATTATGGAGGATATTGACCCGAATTTTCCTCAGAAGATTACCCGGGGGCAGTCGATTATCGTTGCCGGAAATAATTTTGGCATGGGATCCAGCCGCGAGCAGGCTCCCTTGGTAATTAAAGAGGCCGGGATTGTGGCGGTTCTTTCATCTCAATTTGCGCGTATATTTTTCCGTAATAGTTTTAATATTGGCCTGCCCCTGATTGAAACAGATACTTCTAAGATTGATGAATCTGATGAGCTTAAGATTGATTTGGATAACGGATTGGTAAGGAATCTTACTAAGGGCATAGATTTAAAGATCAAGCCTTTGCCTAAATTCATGCAGGATCTTCTGGCCGAAGGCGGAATTGTAAATTATTATAAGAAATACGGAGAGCTTAAAATTTAAATGGCGCATAAAATAACTTTGATTCCTGGTGATGGTATTGGCCGTGAAGTTTCGCAGGCTGCGCTCAGGTGTATTGAGGCTACAGGCGTAGATATCAAATGGGAAGAGGCACTCGCCGGAGCCGAGACTCTTGAGAAAACCGGGGAAATTCTCCCTCAGGGCGTGTTAGATTCCATTAGGAGAAATAAGGTTGCACTTAAGGGCCCGATAACTACTCCTATAGGCACCGGGTTTCGTTCGGTAAATGTGGCTATCCGGCAGGCGCTTGAGCTTTTTGCCTGCGTACGCCCGGCAAAAAGTTATGCTGGTGTCAGAAGCAAATTTCGCGATATCGACCTGGTGATTGTCAGGGAAAATAGCGAAGACCTGTATATGGGGATTGAGTTTGAAGAGGGAAAGCCTGAGACCAAGTCATTGATCGCTCAAATAGGAAAAGACACGAAAAAAAATATCCGTCTGGATTCCGGGATAAGCATTAAGCCTATATCTAAATTCGCTTCGCAAAGGATAGCTCGGTTTGCTTTCGAATACGCCTTAAAGAATAACCGTAAGAAAGTTACCTGTGTGCATAAAGCGAATATTATGAAATTTACCGACGGATTATTCCTGAAGGTAGCCAGGGAGGTAGCCCAGGAATATTCCGGAAGGATAATTTTTGAAGAAGCAATCGTTGATAATATGTCTATGCAGCTGGTAGTTAAGCCGCATAAATATGATGTTTTGTTGTTGCCCAATCTTTACGGTGATATTCTTTCTGATCTTTGTGCGGGTTTAATCGGAGGCCTGGGCGTTGCTCCCGGCGCAAATATCGGCACTGACTGCGCGGTTTTTGAGGCAGTACATGGTTCTGCTCCGAAATACAAGGGGCAAAATAAAGTTAATCCTATGGCAATGATTTTGTCAGGGGCTCTGATGCTTCGTCATATTAAAGAGGATAAAGCAGCAGAGGCCCTGGAGAATGCCGTAAAAGAAGTCCTTGCTGAAGGAAAATCGCTGACCTACGATTTAAAAGCGGATCCGCTTGATCCATCTGCTGTTGGTACTAAGGAAATGGCAGATGCGGTTATCAAAAAAATAAAGCGTTGATTTAAATAAATTAATGGGAGGAAGGTGCGGAGTGAAGATTTCCGTTATTGGGGCAGGAAACGTTGGCAGTTTAACCGCAATGCGCATCGCCGGAGAGGGTCTAGGCGATGTTTTTCTTATTGATGTAGTAAAAGGTTTGGCGGCCGGTAAGGCATTAGATTTGGAAGATGCCCGGCCTTTGTTAAAATACAACTATAATATTAAGGGCAGCGACGATATCCGGCTGGTTAAGGGTTCGGATATTGTAGTGGTTACCGCCGGCCTGGCGCGTAAACCCGGGATGAGCCGGGAAGAATTATTAGCCAAGAACGCCCAGATTTTAAAAGACGTATGTTCGCCGATAAAAGAGCTGGCGGCTAACGCCATTGTCATAATAGTGACTAATCCTTTGGATATTATGACGCTTTATGCTTTAAAGACTACCGGTTTTAAGCCTCAGAAACTATTTGGTATGGGGATTAGTTTAGATACCGCGCGTTTCGCTAATTTGATAGCCCAGGACCTAGGGGTTATGTGTACTGATATTGAGGCCTCGGTAATTGGCGCTCATGGCGAGGCGATGATGCCGCTGCCCGGATTTACAAAAGTCAAAGGCGTCTCTCTTGATGAATTTATGGATGAGCCTAAGATTAAATCACTAGTCGAACGCACAATTGGCAGGGGGGCGGAGATTGTCGCTAACCTGGGTACAGGGAGCGCATTTTTTGCTCCCTCAGCGGCAATTGCCGCGATTGTTAAGGCCATAGTAAAAGATGAAAAACGTATTGTCGGTTTATGTAGTTATTTAAACGGAGAGTACGGTATCAAAGATACGTGTATTGGTGTCCCTTGCCGCCTGGGCAAGGATGGCATAGAGAAGGTAGTGGAATTAGAACTTTCACAGGAAGAGAAAGATAAACTGAGCAAATCAGCTGAGTCTATCGCCCAGGCAGCAGCGCAACTATTAGCTTAAGTCCGTGCCTATGTATGATTTAGCGGTTATCGGAGCAGGTTGGGCAGGTTTTAACGCTGCTTTAAAGGCAAAAGAGTCAGGTTTAAAGGTTTGCCTTATTGAATGTGGCGCAATCGGCGGGACTTGCCTAAACCGCGGTTGTATACCTACCAAGGCTTTAATTGCTTCTGCCAAAATATACTCGCTTGTAAAAAAATCGTCCACTTTCGGTATTGAATCGGATAATCCCCGTATTAACTTCAGTAAAATTCAGGAAAGAAAAAATAAACTTATCTGGGATCTTGCGCAAGGCATGCAAAGCAGGCTTGGGGAGATTGATTTTATTAAATCAGCCGCGGAGATTGTTTCAGAGCATGAAATAAAGATCGATACCGGGAAGTTATCCGCTAATTTTATACTCATTGCTTCCGGAAGCCACCCTGTTGAACTGGCCCAGTTGAAGTTTGATGGGGTTAAAATAATTTCCAGTGACCAACTGCTTTCTTTGCCGTCTGTACCGAAATCATTGTTAATTATCGGAGGCGGGGTTATCGGGTGTGAGTTTGCCAGCTTATTTTCTGCTTTAGGTGCCGAGGTTTCTGTATTGGAAAAACTATCTATGCTTTTGCAGGGTGAGGATAAGGAAGTATCGAGAAAGATCGAAGTTATTTTCAAGAAAAAAGGCATTCAGGTTTATACTGGTACGGATTTATCGGCTGTTGATTTGAATGTTTATGAGAAGGTCCTGGTTTGTGTCGGAAGGGAGCCTAATATTTTCGGTTTAGGCCTGGAAAAATTGGGGATAAAACTGGATAAGAAAGGCATAGCCATTGATGATTATCTCAGGACTAATATAGCTAATATATATGCGGCAGGAGATTGTACGGCTAAAGTTATGCTTGCCCATTACGCAGCTTACCAGGGCCTCAGCGCGGTTGAGAATATGATTTCTGATAATAAATATGAAGCGGATAATTCTGTTGTGCCTGCTTGTATATTTTGCGACCCTGAAATTGCCAGCGTCGGTTTGAATGAAGAAAAGGCTGTTGCCGCCGGCCTCTCGGTTAAAGTGTTTAAATTTGATTTCCGCGCATCCTCAATGGCCCGGATCATTGATGAGCCGGATGGTTTTATTAAGGTTGTGGTTAACCGGAATTCCGAAGAGGTCGTTGGAGGTTGCATAGTCGGGCCGCGTGCCACAGAGCTTATTTCTATTTTAACTATGGCTGTTTCGCTTCATCTAAAGGTTAGCCAGATTCGCGCGGTTATTTTTGCGCATCCAACGCTTTCGGAGTCCGTGCGTGAATCGATCGGGTAAAGCCGGATAATCTAAAAGGAGAAGATTATGATAAAAGTTGTTTTGCCGGAATTAGGCGAGGGTATTTCTAAAGCCACTGTATCATATTGGTTTGTTAAGGATGGGGAAAGAATAAAGGAAAAGGAAGATTTGGTTGAATTGACTACTGATAAAGCCACCTTTAACTTACCCAGCCCTTGTACCGGAGTTATTTCTGAGATAATGTACCGCGAAGGAGATAATGTAGAAGTTGGACAGATCCTGGCGGTTATTAATGAAGAGTAAATTTGCTTTTGGCGGCTCAAAAGGCCGTGCCTGCCTTGACAATCCCCGGTTTTTCTTGTATAAGTAAGTATATTATCTTAAATATCTGAACCTTAAATTTAAAATATGGCTATTGATTATAAGAAAGAACTTCAGAACGCGGCTAAAAATATGATCTTTGTCCATGATCCGGATCTCTTGATCAGGATGATGGTCCGGATGATGGTCAGCAAGGCCAGGATTACTCACGCGAGTTTCTTCCTGCACGATAAAACAAAAGAAGGTTATTCACTTACTGTTTCCAAGGGGTCATTAGAAAAGAAGATACCGCTGGATTTAATCCGGATTGATAAGGATGATGTGCTGATCCGTTTTTTTAAGGCCCATATGGGGCGTTTTATGTTCGGCAGGGAGGCGTTACTTCAGAGTGAGGCGAAGGATGCGCTGAAAAGTTCTAAAATAAAACCGGAGGTTAAGCAGCAATTAACCCATGTTTTATATCAGATGGAACTCTTGGAATCCCTGGTTTGCATTCCGAGTTATTTCCGCGATGAATTACTCGGGATATTGTTATTGGGTAAGAAAAGCAACGGTAAAAAATTCGTTGATGAAGAGCTGGATTTCTTTATTGCCCTTAATTCCAATGTAACCATGGCGGTCAGGAATGCCCAGTTGTTTAAGGAATTGGGCATTGAACTGGACCGTAAGCACCAGCTGTTTGTGCGGACAACCATCGCCCTGGCTGCGGCTATTGAGGCCAAGGATAATTATACTCACGGACATACTACCCGGGTAACTAATCTTAGCCTGGAAATTGCCCGCCGGATCAGCCAAAAGAATAAAAGGGATTTTGACGCCAAGTTTTTAGAGAATTTACATATTGCCAGCCTTTTGCATGATATCGGCAAGATCGGCGTGCCGGAGCATATCTTAAATAAAAGGAATGAACTTACCATCGGCGAACGTAACCGGATCAAAGAACATCCGATGATCGGGGTAAATATACTTAAGCCGATTAAGGAACTGGAAGGCTCGATGATGGGAGTAAGGTTTCATCATGAGCGTTTTGACGGCAAGGGTTATCCTGATGGCTTAAAGGGAGATCAGATTCCTTTGATCGCTTCAATAATTTCCGTAGCGGATTCTTTTGACGCTATGAGCAGTGACCGACCATACCGCCTGGCCTTACCAAAAGATACTGCTGTCAATGAGATCCGGCATTTAAGCGGCAGGCAGTTTTGCCCGCGGATTGCCGATACTTTTCTGGAGCTTTGTAAGGAAGGCAGGATCTAACTTTTATTATGCAACCCAAACGTATAATTTTAATGTATATATCCGAGGTCTCCGGCCATCGCAGCGCCACCATGGCTATCGAAAAGGCGCTTAAGGCGCTTTCGCCAAAGTGCGAGATCCTGAACATTAATGCCTTTAATTATACCAATCCTATATCCGAGAAAGTGATTAACCGGATTTATATGGAGGTAATTAAATATACTCCTAAAGTTTGGGATTATCTTTATGATAACCCCAGCGTAGCTAAGGGGCTGGAAAGAATTAAGAAGAGCGTCCATAAATCCAATTCACCGAAGTTAAAAAAGCTTTTTGATAGTTTTAATCCTGACCTGGTTGTTTGCACCCAGGCCTTTCCCTGCGGAATGGTCGCTGATTACAAGAAGACTTATGGCTCGAATCTGCCGTTAGTGGCAGTGCTCACCGATTATATCCCGCACTCGTATTGGGTTTATGATAATGTGGATTATTATATAACTCCTTCAGAGGATGTCTCAGAGCGCCTGGCAAAAAAAGGGGTTGCTGCCTCTAAAATCAAGTCTTTCGGCATACCTTTTGACCATAAGTTTAACCAAAAGCTAAACAGCGACGAGGTATTTCAAAAACTAAATCTTAATCCCCGCAAGCCGGTAGTCTTGATAATGGGAGGGGGCCAAGGCCTTGGGCCGATTAAAACTATTGTCAAATCACTTGAGAAGTCCAGGCAGGATATTCAGGAACTGATCATTACCGGTACAAACAAGAAGCTATATAATTCGCTTAAGCGTAAAATTAAACGTTATAAAAAAGAAATACATCTTTTTGGTTTTGTGCAGAATATTCATGAGTTAATGCATATCTCCAGGATAATTATTTCTAAACCCGGAGGGGTAACTACTGCCGAGGTCTTAAGCGCGAAACTTCCCATGGTGATTGTTAAACCTATCCCGGGCCAAGAGGTCAATAATACTAATTTTCTAACGCATAAGGGCGCGGCAATCAAGGTGGATGAACCTAAGGATGTGTATCAGGCTATTGATGATTTATTGGAAGATAAATTAAAATCAGAACGCCTGAGGTTGGCTGCGGGGGAAATTGCCAAGCCCAATGCCAGCATGGACATCGCTAAGCTTCTTTTGAGTATATAACGTGTTAAATTATTATCTCTATCGTTTCGGCCAATTTATTGCACTGAATCTGCCTTTAAAACTAGTTTACGCTATTGCTGTTTTTCTGGCTGACCTGCATTATTTTCTCGCTTTCCGCGACAGAAGGTTTGTAAAGGCTAATCTTAAGGTTATTTTTCCGGAAAAAAGAAATAAAGAGCTGCGTAAAATAAGCAAGATGGTTTTTAGGAATTTCGCCAAATACCTGAGTGATTTTTTCCGTTTTGAGAAACTCAACCGTGCTTACATTGAAAAAAACATAAAATTAGAGAACTTGCATTATTTTGACCAGGCATTGGAAAGCGGCAAAGGAGTGGTTGTCCTGACAGCGCATTTGGGTAATTGGGAATTAGGCGGAGTGGTCCTGGCCCAGTTGGGTTATCCATTTTGGGCAGTTGCTTTAGCGCATAAAAATAAAAAAGTAGATGATTTTTTTGTTGCTCAAAGGGCGGTTAAAGGGGTTAACGTTATTGCCATGGGCAAAGCAGTAAGGAGCTGTATTCATGAGCTTAAGGATAATCATATGGTTGCTTTAGTCGGCGACCGGGATTTTACCGGTAAAGGTATCGTTGTAGACCTTTTTAACAAGCCGATGCATTTTCCTGAAGGACCGGCAGCTTTATCCCTAATGACCGGGGCAAGTATTATTCCCGGTTTCATGGTCAGGAATCCGGATGACAGTTTTACCTTAAGGATAGAGAAGCCGGTTGAGTTTAATCCCAGCGGGGATAAACTCAAGGATTTAGCCGGCTTGATCAAGGTTTACAAGAATATATTTGAGGACTATATACGTAAATATCCCGACCAGTGGTATGTCTTCCGCAGGTTTTGGGTTGAATAATTATGCGTACTTGTGTGATCATCCCAACTTATAATGAATCCAAGGCAATCGCCGGCCTGATCAATAAGATACATGAATTAAGTTTGAAAGTGATTGTAATTGATGACGGATCAAAGGATGATACCGCCCGGATTGCCGGGGAATCCGGTGCTGAGGTTTTTCGTAATCATACAAATACCGGAAAAGGCGCGTCTTTGATTAAAGGGTATACGCTGGCGCTGGCGGAGGGTTTTGATGCGGTACTGAGTATGGATGGGGACGGCCAGCATTCAACCGGTGATATTAAAACCTTTATCCAAAAGGCGGAATCTTCGGATTGCGGGATTATTACCGGTAACCGGATGGCCTTGACCAGAGGGATGCCGTTGATACGTATTATCACCAACCGTTTTATGTCGTGGATAATTTCAGCAGCTGCTAAACAGCGTATACCTGATACTCAATGCGGGTTCCGCCTGATAAAAAAAGAAGTGCTGCAGAAAATTGATTTATGCACATCTAAATATGAAACTGAATCTGAAATTTTAATTAAAGCTGCACGTTCAGGGTTTAAGATTGAGTCTATTCCGGTTGAGACTATTTATTCCGGACAGAAGAGCCAGATTAACCCTTTTATTGATACCTTGAGATTTATCCGTTTTATGATCCGGGAATTTATTAGGAATTTTAAACATGCTTGATGCCATTTTAAACTATTTAAAAGATTTACCCAAAGATTACGTGGTTATGATTGTGGGGGCTTTGCCGGTTTCAGAGTTAAGAGGGGCAATACCTCTGGCATTGTCATTTGGGATGAGCCTATCAAAGGCTTTTTGGCTTTCTGTATTAGGTAACTGTATTATTGTGGCTCCGGCGCTTTTTCTCTTTAAGCCGGTTACCGGGTTTTTACGGAAGTTTAAGATCTGGTCGCGATTTTTTGATTGGGTCTTTGAGCGTACCAGAAAGAATTCGGATGCCATCCAGAAATACGAGGCTTTAGGGCTGGCTATTTTTGTGGCTATACCGCTTCCCATGACCGGAGCCTGGAGCGGAGTGATCGCGGCGTCTTTATTTAAAATACGTTTTCGTTATGCGTTTATTTCCATAGTTGCCGGCGTCCTTTGCGCCGGGTTAATTGTTACGGCTTTGTGCGTTTTTGGTTTATTGAGCTGGAAGGCGATAGTAAGATGATTCAGGTGTATACGGGAAACGGCAAAGGCAAGACTACCGCGGCAATTGGTCTGGCTTTAAGGGCTGCCGGCGCGGGATTAGATGTTTATATCGCACAGTTTATTAAAGGCCGCTATTGCAGTGAGCATAAAGCCTTGAAGAAGATAAAGAATATAAAGATAGAACAGTTCGGCAGGGATTGTTTTATTAGAGGTAAACCTCAACAGACTGATAAAGAATTAATCCGCAAGGGTTGGGAGAAGGTAAAGAAAGTTATAAATGGCGGGAAATGCCACTTGATTATTTTAGATGAAATTAATGTTGTTTTAAAACTTAAACTCTTGTCTGTTAGGGATGTTCTTTTCTTGATTAAACGCACTCCTGATTGCATTGAATTGGTTTTTACCGGTCGCGACGCTCCTGTGCAGCTTATTAAACATGCGGATTTAGTCAGCCGGATAAATGAAGTTAAACATTATTATCAGCATGGGGTTAAAGCAAGAAAAGGTATTGAGTTTTAATAAGGAAATATCCTTGTCTGCTAAGCGGTCAAGGATTAATTCATAAGTGATGTGGTCATTAAATTTTATTGACAAATCGTTATCAGGTGTTAAAGTAGAGAGGAAAATTTAGTAAAGCAAATTATAGGTTAAGGGAAATCCGTTCCGCTACCTAGCGGACACCGACGCAATACCAATTAGCGTCGGGTGACATTCGGATGCGGTCCCGCCGCTGTAAAGGTTGACGAAAGCTGCAAAAGCCACTGTATTGACGAAGGTCAAAATGGGAAGGCGCAGCAAGTAGGATGAAACCTGAGCCAGAAGACCTGCCTATATAAGGAATGAGTACCTCGTGGATCGGGTCAAGAAAATATTTTTTGGGAAGCCCGATTTAAGTACTGAAAGTACTAGGTCGGGCATTTTTATTTTATATGAAGAAAGTAATCTTTATAAGTGTATTTATTTCTTTATTCTTTGGTTATGCCGCAGCAGCAGAACCGCGTTATATCAGCCTTGCGCCGTCAACCACTGAAATACTTTTTGCCTTGGGTTTAGATAACGAGATTGTGGGTGTGAGTACTTACTGTAATTACCCGGAGCAAGCCAAGAATAAAACTAAGGTAGGGAATTTTAGCAGCCCGAGCATAGAAAGAATAATTTCGTTAAAACCTGATTATATATTTTGTACCGGACTTGAACAGGCCCCGGTTATTGCGCAGTTAAGACAACTTAATTTCAATGTTTATGTTGCTGATCCTGTAAATGTCGAGGAGTTATTCAAGACAATTAATGAAATAGGCAAAATTACCCGGAGAACAGAGGAATCTTCGTTTTTGATTGAAAAAATGAAAAATCAGATTGAAGAAGTGGTTTCTAAGGTAAAGTTTCTCCCCCAGGAAAAAAGAACCAAGGTTTATATTGAGATTTGGCATGAACCATTGATGACTGCGGCAAAAGGTTCTTTTGTGGATGAATTAATTACTTTGGCGGGGGGAGTTAATATTGCGCATGAGCTTAAACGGCCTTATTGTAATTTTAGTGCTGAAAATATAATCAGTCTTAACCCGCAATGTATTATTCTGGCGTATATGGATAAGGAAGCGCCCCTGAAATTAATTCAACAGCGTTTTGGCTGGGATAAAATAGATGCAGTAAGAAGGAAAAGGGTTTTTAATGATATCCAGCCGGATATCTTGCTCAGGCCTGGCCCAAGGATAACTCAGGGGTTGGCAGAGATTTATAAAAGATTATATACTGAGGGATAGCTATGCATTTAAAGAGAAATCTTCTAATCTTATTGCTACTGCTTTGTGTTGCCGTAATCCTTGGTTTATTAAAAGGCGCAGTAAACATTCCGGTAGTTAATCTTTTATTTAAAGATAATCAGGCAATCTTTAATTTACGTCTGTTACGTGTTGTTGCGGGGGTTCTTGTGGGCAGCGGCCTGGCAGTTTCGGGAATAGCGCTTCAGGCAATATTAAGGAATTCATTAGCTGAGCCGTATCTACTGGGGACTTCAAGCGGTGCGGGTTTAGCCGCGGTAAGCGCGGCGATATTAGGTGTTTCAAGAATTTATATGCCGCTAGCGGCATTTTTGGGCGCAGCAGTCAGCATCATCATAGTTTATAACTTAGCCCGGGAAAAAGGGGTAATTGCAGATAAGTCCTTAATTCTCTCAGGGGTAATTATTTCGGTCGCTTTTTCTTCGCTGATAGTATTTTTGGTATCCTTATTCGGAAATGAGGCGATGCATGAAATGAACTGGTGGCTATGGGGAAACTTGCAGGTTTACGACTACAAGCTTTTACTTTTAGTTGCCTTTCCCGTTATCCTGGGGATATGCGTGATTTATTTGTTTGCTCAGGACTTAAATGCAATTAGCATTGGAGAAGAAGAAGCTGTGCACCTAGGTATAGATACACAGAATTTGAAGAAAATCCTTATCCTGGTTACCGCTTTAATAACCGCCAGCCTTATTTGTATTTGCGGGATAATTGGGTTTGTTGGTTTGATTGTGCCGCATATGATGCGTTTAATTGTCGGTCCAAATCATAAAATTCTTATTCCTACTACCTGTTTGGCTGCTTCGGTGTTTATAATCTTCTGTGATCTTTTGTCGCGTACCCTTTTTTCACCAGTTGAAATTCCGATTGGGGTGATTACTGCCATAATTGGGGCTCCGGTATTTATCATCCTCTTGAAAAAAGGAAAGAGAATTTTATGAGTGTATTGTTAAAGATAGAAAATTTAAGCGGTGGGTATTATAAAGAAAGTGTCATCAGGGGATTGTCTCTGGATGTGAATCAAGGTGATTTTTTGGGAATTATCGGGCCTAATGGTTCAGGAAAGACCACGCTTTTGCGTTTGATAACCCGAGTGCTTCCCATAAAAAAAGGAGAAGTATTCTATAAGGGTGAGAATATCGCTCTGATGAATTTAAAAGAATTTTGCCGTAAGGTGGCTTTTGTTTCTCAGGATATCTCTACCAGTTTTTCTTTTACGGTTATGGAACTAGTTTTGATGGGCAGGATCCCTCATTTAAAACGGCTGCAGTATGAGACCAGAAAAGATATTGAGATTGCAAATGAAAAGCTTAGTTTAACGGATACCTTGAGCTTAAAAGATAAGCGTATTGATGAACTAAGCGCAGGAGAACGCCAACGGGTAGTGATTGCCCGGGCTTTGGCGCAGGAGCCTGAGCTTTTGTTCTTGGATGAGCCGACTTCACACCTGGATATTGGGCATCAGGTGCAGGTTTTGGATTTATTGAAGAAGCTTAACCGGAAGAATAATCTTACGATTGTGATGGTCTTGCATGATTTGAATTTAGCCAGCGCGTATTCTAACCGCATTGCCCTTTTAGATAAAGGTATTATCTTTAAGGAGGGCAGGCCGGAAGAAGTCCTGACTTATAAGAATATCGAAACGGTTTACAAGACCCTTGTCTTGGTAAATGATAATTCAATTACAGGTAAACCTAATGTAGTTTTAGTTCCGGGAGAGAGATAAACGATGAATAAAATAACTTTAATCATTGGTGGGGCGCGTAGCGGCAAGAGCAGTTATGCTCTTCGCCTGGCTAAAAAATACAAAAAAGTCGCTTTTATTGCCACCTGTCTTGGTTTAGATAAAGAGATGCGGGAGCGGATCAAGCTGCATAAAGAATCTAGACCGAAATACTGGGAAACATTTGAGGAGCCTAAGGAGCTGGCAGGATTAATCAGCAAGTTGAACAATGGTTTTGATTGTATCCTTATTGATTGTTTAACCCTCTTGGTTTCAAACCTTATTCTTTCCGGCAATAGCCAGCAACAGATTCTTAAAAAGATTGAAGAGTTGCTGTCTATTTTAAATAAGAAGAAGTCAAGGGTAATCCTGGTTTCTAATGAAGTAGGTTTGGGGTTGGTTCCGGTAAATAAATTGGGTAGGGATTTCCGTGATGTTGCAGGCAGGGTAAATCAAATAGTTGCAAAAAATGCTGATGAGGTATTTTTTGTCGTTACCGGTATACCGCTCAAGATAAAAGCCTGCCTGCCGGCAGGCAGGGAGGAAAAATAAGTGGATAAGATAAAAGAGGTAGCTGAAGATATTCCCGGAATTGACCGTGAAATCACAAAGAGGGCCCAGGCAAGACTGGATAGTTTAACTAAACCATTGGGGAGTTTGGGGAGGTTGGAGGAACTGGCAAAGCAAATCTGTGGAATTACCGGAAAAATTAACCCGACATTAGAAAACAAAGTTATCTTTACCTTAGCCGCAGACCATGGCGTAACAGATGAAGGGGTAAGCGTTTATCCTAAAGAGGTTACTGCTCAGATGGTTTACAATTTTATTGCCGGTGGAGCAGGGATAAATGTTTTGGCAAAACACGTTGGGGCAAAGGTGATAGTTGTAGATATGGGTGTTGCAAGTGATCTTAATCCTAGCCCAGGATTATGCCTTAAGAAGATAAATTATGGAACAAAAAATATGGTTAAAGGCCCGGCTATGACCAGGGATGAAGTAAGGAAGGCGATTTGCGCAGGAATAGAAATTTTTGAAGAAGAACTAAAGCGGGGAATTGATATTGTTGGGATTGGTGAAATGGGTATAGGTAATACTACTTCTGCTAGTGCGATTACCGCTTCTTTTACCGGAAGATCTGCTGAAGAGGTTTCTGGAAGAGGGGCTGGGCTTGATGATTCAGGGCTCAAGAATAAAATAAAAGTTATTAAGCAGGCCCTGCTTGTCAATAGGCCTGATCCAACCGATGCCCTTGATGTTCTGTGTAAAGTGGGTGGATTTGAGATTGCTGGAATGGCAGGCATAATCTTATCTGCTGCTTCTCATAAAACCCCGGTAGTCATTGATGGGTTTATATCCGGGGCTGCTGCATTAGCTGCTTTTAAGATTGAGCCTAAAGTAAAAGATTATATGATTTCTGCGCATAATTCTCAGGAGGTAGGCCTCAAGGTTATTTTGGAGTATATTGGGTTAAGGCCTTTGTTGGATTTAGATTTAAGACTCGGAGAGGGTACCGGAGGAGCCCTGGGAATAGGATTGGCTGATGCCGCAATCAAGATCCTTACTCAGATGGCTACTTTTAAGAGCGCTAAGGTATCGGAGAAAAAAGAATGAGCAGTTTCTTATTGGCCCTACAGTTTTTGACTGTTTTGCCTTTGAAAATAAAACAATTTAATGAGAAAAGAATGGCCTGGGCTTTGGCATTTTTCCCGGTTGTAGGTTTATTTTTAGGGTTAATGCTTGTCGTCCTAAATATGCTGTTGTCTGCCTTAGGTATCCTTCCGGCAGTTGTAAATATAATCTTAGTAATCGCCTTGATTATCCTTACCGGCGGAATGCACATGGATGGTCTTTCTGATACTATGGATGCCTTTCTAAGCGGTAAGGGTAAAGAGGAGATGCTTAAGATTATGCGTGATCCGCATGTTGGAGTGATGGGGGTTTTAAGCCTGATCAGCAGTATACTTTTGAAGATTGGTTTGCTTTCTTCCATGAGTGTTATAGTCAAGCCGGCGGCTTTAATCTTAATGTGTATTTTAAGCAGATGGGCTGTAGTCATGGTGATGTATCTATTTCCCTATGCCCGCCAGGAAGGCAAAGCTAAACTTTTTATGCAGGGTTTGAATCTTAAAATTCTTATTGCTTCATTAATTGCAGTTTTGGTATTTTCATTTTCTATCTGGGGATTAAAGGGTTGGCTGGTTTTGTTGATTATTTCCGGTTGCGCTTATCTAATCAACTTGGCTATTTCCAAAAAAATCGGAGGAGTGACCGGGGATACGCTGGGAGCGACAATTGAAATAATGGAGGTAACTATTTTATTAACCGTTTGTATAACACAAGGGTTTAGGTATGGATAAACTAAGAGCGATATCATCTTGGAGTGGGGGAAAGGATAGTTGTTTAGCTTGTTATAAAGCAATGCAGCAAGGTTATGATATAAAGTTGCTTTTGAACTTTATTTCCCGGGAGTCAAAACGCGGTTGTTTCCATGGGTTAGAAGGAAGATTGCTGAAGTTCCAGGCGGATTTGATCGGTATCCCATTGGTGCAAAATGAAGTCAGCCCGGATATGCAGAAGTATGAGGAGGAATTTAAAGCTGCGGTAACTGAGCTCAGAGGCAAGGATATCGGCTCGATGGTTTTCGGAGATATTTATCTATTGGAGCATGAGAGCTGGATTGAGCGGGTATGTAAAGATTTAAATATTAATGCCCTGGAGCCGCTTTGGAATAACTCTCCGGAAAGCATCATTGATGAATTCTTAGGGGCAGGATTTAAGGCAATCATTATCAGCTGTAAGGCGGATATAATGGGTAAAGAGTTTCTTGGCCGTTATATTGATAAAAGTTTAATTGAAGAATTAAAGAAAAAGGATATTTGTCCTTGCGGTGAAAAAGGGGAATATCATACTTTGGTGGTTGATGGGCCGATTTTTAAAAGGCCGATTAAAATAGTCGAAGCCGAGCCTGTAATCAAGGAAAGCTTTTGGAAGCACTGGTTTTTAGATATCAGGGAATATGCTTAAGGTTTATTAGATGAAGCGTCAAAAACTGTCATTTAGAATCGGTACTACGTCATATATCTATCCGGATGATATCTTGCCGAACGTGCACAAATTAAAGGGTAAGGTTGATGATCTGGAATTGGTTTTGTTTGAGGTTAACAATATCGGGAATATCCCCAAGCAGAAAGATTTAAAAGAGTTAAAACATATAAGCAATAAGTGGAATTTAACCTATACTGTTCATCTGCCTTTAGATATTAATCTTGGCAGCGCAATAGCAGGCAAAAGGAAGGGGTCGGTAGAAAAGGCGGGGGTGCTTATTGAGCGTTTAGCTATTCTTAACCCCTATGCGTATATATTACATCTTAATTTATCTAAACGGGCTGAAGGTAATATTAAGCCTTGGCAGGGCAGGATTAACCAGTCATTAAAGGATATAGCCGGGTTTAAATTTGCCAGGCCGCAAAATATAGTTGTTGAAAATCTAAGTTACCCTTTTGAATATATAGATTCCTTGATTTTGAAGAACGGCTTTTCAATTTGCGTGGACATAGGACATCTTATTACAGCCGGGATTGATCCGCTGAAGCACTTGAAAAAATATATCGGCATGACCCGGGTAATTCATCTCCATGGGGTTAACGGAAGCAAGGATCATGCATCGTTGAAATATTTAGATGCGGCATTAATAAGGCGGATAATCCAGTTTCTCAAGCACAGCAACTACAATGGCGTATTGACCTTGGAAGTGTTTTCGCAAACTGATTTTAAAGAATCTATGGATATCATTAAGGGAAGGAGGTGATAAGAGATAAGCAAGGTTTAAAGCGTGGTTAGTGTATTATAATATTAACAATTTTTTCCAGATAGGCAGAGGAAATGAAGGTGTGATTCCTTCCGCTGCCCCGCAACGGTAATTTCGGCATCATAAAGGTGTCGGCGAGCCCGGACGATTGCCTATCAGGGGAAGTATTCTCGGAGGAGAAGAACAATGAAAAAGGTAATTTTTAGTTTCATGATTATGGCAATTTTGATTACGGTTAATCAGGCCTGGGCGGATGAAGCTCAATCCGTGGAATCCGCAGACAAAGAAACTGCCGATGTTAAATACGACCTGGGCAATGTCATTGTTTCTGCTACAAAAACTGAAACCTACCAGGCAGAAATCGGAAGTTCGACCACTGTTATTACCGCGGAGGATATAAGGAAATCCGGAAAGCGCAGCGTTCAAGAAGTTCTGCGTGACGTGCCGGGCCTTACGGTTATTCAGACCGGTACATTGGGGGGGGCGACTTCTGTTTTTATGCGCGGAGCAAATTCTGGACAGACATTGGTAATGGTTGATGGGGTTGAAGTAAATGATCCGATGTCAGACAGCCGTTCTTTTAATTTTGCTAATCTTCTAACTGATAATATTGAGCGGATTGAAGTTGTGCGTGGGCCGCAGTCAACGCTTTACGGTTCTGACGCTATGGCAGGTGTAATTAATATTATTACCAAGAAAGGTACAGGTAAACCGAAAGTAGAAGGTTCTTTTGAAGGTGGTTCTCACAATACTTTTAGGGAGAATTTCGGGTTGAGCGGTATTGCATTGGATAAGCTTGATTATTCTTTTTCTGCTACGCGTCTTGATTCTGATGGTATCTCCGCGGCAGAAGGTGGCTCGGAAAATGATCCGTATCACAATCTTGCTCTTTCTTCAAAAATAGGATATAGGATTCTTGATAATGCTCAACTAAATCTGTCTGTTAATTATGTTGATGCCAGAACGGGTTCAGATTATGGTTCTAATCAAGATGCATCTAATTATACTTCTTGGTCAAAAGATCTTGCTGCTAAGTTTGCATTTGACCAATCCATAAATTCTTGGTGGGCGCATACCTTATCCTTTTCCTATCATGATGTACGTCGTAAAGATAGGGAAGATTGGAATAACTGGGTGTCGACTTATGATTCCAACGCTATAGCAGATTGGTATAAGGGCAATAATAAGAAGGTGGAATGGCAGCATAATATTTCTCCTGCAAAGTGGAATATTTTTACCGCTGGGGTTGAGTATGAATACGAAAGCGGCTCTTCTTATTATGAATCAAGCAGTATAGCTTATGGTCCATATTTCAGTAAAGCTAATAGAAGAAGCGTGGATAGCATGGGGTATTATTTTCAGGATCAACTCAAACTTTGGGATAAACTTTTTATTACTCCGGGGATAAGAATTGACGATCATGAGATGTTTGGCACTGAAACTACTTATAAGATATCCACAGCGTATCTTATTTCTGAAACAGGTACACGTTTAAAGGCAAACTGGGGCACTGGTTTTAAAGCTCCGACTCTTTACCAACTCTATGACGCTTCCTATGGAAATATAAACTTAAAGCCTGAAGAGAATAAAAGCTATGATTTTGGTTTTGAGCAGAGTTTCCTCAAGGATAGAGTGTCTTGTGACTTGACATATTTTCACAACGATTTTACAAACATGATTACTGGTGATCCAGATACTTGGGTATATAAAAATATTGGTAAAGCGATAACTAAAGGATTTGAGGCTGGAGTTAAGTTTTCTCCTCTTGATAAGCTTACATTTGGTACAAACTTTACCTATACTGATACTGAAGATAAAAGTACGGGTCTCACTTTAGCTAGGCGTCCGAAAAGGCAGGCCAATTTCTATGCTGATTGGGGTTTTCTTCCCAATGCTAACCTTAATTTAGGTATTAACTATGTTGGTAAGCGCAGGGATTCAGATTACAATAATGTTACTGATAAGGCCTATACCATTTTCCGTGTGGCAGCTTCTTACGAGATAACAAAGAATCTTCAGGTATTTGGCAGAATAGAGAACCTTTTTGATAAAAAATATCAGGAAGTTTACGGTTATGAGACAATGGGACGTTCTTTCTACGCCGGGATTAAGGGTAGTTTCTAATGTAATAAAAGGGCGGGGGAGAATTTCTCCCGCCCTTTTTGAAAGAGAGGTAAAAGATGTTCGATCTATTTTTAAAAGGCGGCCCGGTGATGTGGCCGATTGTCGCCGGTTCGATTATCGGTTTTACGATAGTCATAGTGAAGTTTTGGTCGTTTCGGCAGATAAGGCTGAATGTTTTTGAGTTTGTGCAGGGAATTTTTAAAGAGCTGAAGGCAGGCCGGGCGGATAATGCGCTGGAACTCTGCAATAAGTATAGCCATCATCCATTGGCAGCAGTATTTAAAATAGGCATAGAGAGGCGTGTTCTTCCCGCGGATAGATTGGAGAAAATCCTGGAGCAGGCCGGCAATAACCAAATTCAAAAAATGGAAAAATATCTTGGGACATTAGTTTCTATAATTGGTATTGAGCCTTTGTTGGGATTCTTAGGGACAATTACCGGTTTAATCCGGGCTTTTATGTCCTGGGAAAAGGCAGGCGCAAATATTACGGTGAATGCTCTTGCAGGCGGTATATATGAGGCGATGATTACTACCGCCGCCGGATTAAGCGTTGCTATCCCGCTGTATCTTTGTCATAACTATTTTATCAGCCGGATAAAATTTACCGCCAACGATCTGAATAATCACTGTATTCAATTGCTGGAAGTCGTTACTGAAATGAAGGAGGCGAGTTCTAGATGAAGATAGCTTCCAGAAGAGATTATATGTTAAGTCTGGAATCAGTGGCAATGACCGATATTGTCCTGAATATGTTTATTTTCTTTTTTATCTCTTTTAGCTTACTTTACACCTTTACAAAACATCAGGGTATAAAAGTTGCTTTGCCCACGGCCAATACTGCTGTACTTCATGATGAAAACATTACTGTATTTATAACTCCGGATAATGAGATCTTTAGCGAAGGCAGAAAGATGCAGATTGATGAATTAGGAGGTGTTTTAAAAGAGAAATTAAGCAAAATAGAAGATAGCCAGAAAAGAATCGTGGTTCTTAAATCTGATGAAAAGGTTAACCTCGGACTGGCGGTAAAAGTAATGGATGCTGCAAAACAGGCGCAAGCCGAAGGGGTAGTTATTTCAACTACAAAAGAAGAAAATGTTAGAAGATAAATTGATAAGCGCGGCTTTTTTAATATCTTTTTCCGGGCATTGCCTGCTTTTGGGCGTTCCCGGGTTCAATCAACGTCTGCCCCTTGAAATTAAAAAAGTGGAAGATACAAATGATATTAAAATTAGTTTTGAGAAAGATCGGCCTGCGCTCTTGCCAAAAATAGATACTATTGGTAAGGAAAAGAAGTTTAAGAAAGTCGAGCAGAAGCCGGAGCCGTCGAAACCTGAGCTGAAGCCGCAACTCCTGCCGGAACAGACAACCGTGCAACAGGCTCCGCAGGAACGCATTGAGGAGAAATTGGAGGTTAATAGCCGCGAGAAAGAAGCAATGCTGCGTTACCAGGATATGGTAAAACAAAGAATAGAAGAAGTAAGAAGATATCCTTTGTGGGCAAAAAAACAAGGGGTTGAGGGAGTAACGTATTTATATTTTGCTATTTTACCTAATGGTTTGGGCAGGGATGTAAGGATAGTCGGTTCCTCCGGTTCAAAGATCCTTGATGAAGAAGCTGTTGCTACTGTGAAAAGGGCAAGCCCTTTTCATCCTGTGCCGAAAGAAATCAGCAGATCTCCTGTAAGTATGACAGTCGCAATTGTTTTTTCTTTGAGTAAAAAATAATATTCTAAGCATTCAATCTACCTAATGGTTGGTAGACCCGCTGTTTCAATTTCTTGCAAGATTACCCCCGCTGTGATAAACTAAACCATGAATTCGGATCGACTTTTGCGGCTTACCTTTGTTACTTCCCTCGTTTTGCACGGGATTTTACTCTTGCCGGGTCCTAATCTTAACCCGCTTGTTCCGGCGCCTAAAGAGCAGCTGATCAAGGTGCGTTACCTTAAAAAGGAAGAGCTGCAATCTAAGATGCCTCCTAAGGCATCGGTTAAATCAGATTCAGCAAAGTCGCTTCGCCAGCCTGATCCTTTTTTAAGCCTTGATTCAAAGATTGCTAAGACAGCTACAGGCGCCCAGGCCCCGCCGCCTTATGTTGAAAAGGAAAAAGTTTTTAAAGGTTCTAAGGAATTATCAAATAAGTCCCCGGAGCTGGCTAAGCCGGCTTTTAGCAGCCCGGACATGCTGGCAATAAAGAGAAGGGTGAATTTGCCTAAAATTGAAATGGCTAGGATAAATAACCCTAGCTATATAAGTTATTATCAGATTGTCCGGGAAAAGATCCGTCGCAGCGCCTACCGAAGTTATACTCATAATGAAATAGGAGAAGTATACCTGTCTTTTGTTATTTCAAATGACGGATATGTTAAGGATATCCGTTTGATTGATGCCAAGACATCTGCCAGTGATTACCTGAAGGGGATTGCTTTGAGAAGCGTCAGGGATGCCTCGCCATTCCCTAATTTCCCCAAAGAGCTGGACTATCCCAAGCTTTCCTTCAATATTATTATTTCTTTTGAAATTGAATAATTCCCAATATTGACACCTTTCTAAAACAATGGTATATTAAGCGTCTAAATCATAATGAAAGGAGATGATCATATTGTCACAAGTAGAAGTCAAAAAAGACGAATCTTTCGAATCTGCTTTGCGCCGTTTTAAGAAGAAGATTGAACAGGACGGGATCTTGCGGGAAGTTCGTGACCGTAAGCATTACGAAAAACCCAGCGAGCGCAAAAGAAAAAAAGCTAAATCCAGAAAATAAGCATGACCTTAGCAATCTCTACCTCTTGGAACGCTTATCGTTTTGATGATGGGGAGAAATTGCTCTTTGAAATAAGCCAGCTTGGTTTTAAATCCATTGAGTTAAGTTTTAATCTTAGCTCTGAAATGGTAGATGAAATCGCGCATTCGGCCCGCAGGTTAAACATTAACATTGGAAGCCTGCATAATTATTGCCCAATCCCGGATGGGTTGAGCCGTAAACAGGCATTGCCGGATTGTTATTCTTTGGCATCTCTGGATGAAGAAGAGCGTTTTCTGGCAATAAAATATACGAAACGCAGCATTGATACAGCCAGCAGGCTGGGGGCGAGAGCTGTGGTTGTGCATTGCGGCAGGGTGGAAGTCCCGGATTATACACGCCAGTTGATTAATCTTTATGATCAGGGTAAAAATAATTGCCGCGAGTTTCTGGAAATAAAAGAAAAGATGTCCGGTGAGCGCGCCGCAGTAGCCGATAAATTCCTAAAGCAAGCTTTAATCAGTATTGAAGAATTAAATGCCTACGCGAAATTAAAAGGCGTGCTGCTGGGAATAGAAACACGGTTCTATTACCGGGAAATACCCAATATTAACGAAATCGGAATTATTCTTGATAAGTTTAGCGATTCTCAGGTTTACTATTGGCATGACACAGGCCATGCCCAGTTAATGGAAAACCTGGGGTTGTTAAAGCATAAAGATTTTTTGGAGCGTTATGGCCGGCGCCTCATCGGCGTGCATCTGCAGGATATTTTTGGCTGCCAGGATCATCTTGCTCCTTCAAAGGGCCAAATCGATTTTTCTATGCTTAAGCCGTACTTAAATAAAAACACCTTAAAAGTTATTGAGGCGCATCATCCGGCAACCGCAGAAGAATTAATCCAGAGCCGCAATTTTATATCTCAGGTCTATGACGAAGCAATCTAATATTCGAAGGCCCTCTGTAGCCGGGCAGTTTTATCCGGAGGAACCGGACAGGCTTGCTGAATTAATTTCTTCTTTTATCGGTAAGTTTGCGAAAAAGCAGGATGCCTTAGGTTGTCTTCTGCCGCATGCCGGATATATTTATTCAGGGAGAGTGGCAACCGAGACTCTTTCCGGGGTCAATATTAAAGATACGCTTATACTTTTAGGCCCGAATCATACCGGCAATGGCCCGGCCTTTAGCCTGATGCCTCAGGGATACTGGCAAACCCCGTTTGGAAATATAGAGATTGATTCGCAGCTGGCAGATTTATTTTTAAGCAGTTCGAAATACCTGAAAGCCGATACCCTTGCCCATATTGATGAGCATTCGCTGGAAGTAGAGCTGCCTATTCTACAGTATTTTAAAAAAGATTTTAAGTTTGTTCCGATTACTATCAGGTCAGACGAGTTAAATGTTCTTAAGATAGTTGCAGATGAATTGGCCGGAGTATTTATCAAACATAATTTAATAAACAGTTGTATGTTTATTGCCAGCTCGGATATGACGCATTATGAATCGCAGCCAGTCGCCGAGAAGAAAGATGCTCTGGCGATAGAGGCAATACTGGCTCTGGATGAAGATAAGCTCGAAGCGGTAGTTAGAAAATATTCTATTTCTATGTGCGGGTTTGCTCCGGCTGCAGTCTTGTTAAGGGCTGCCAGGCTTCTGGGGGCAAAAAGGGGAAGGTTAATTAAATATCAAACTAGCGGCGATGCCAGCGGTGATCTGAGCAGTGTTGTAGGCTACGCCGGAATCACAATCAATTAAACTATGGATGAGACTAAGAAGAAGGTTGATGAGGATTGGAAACAGAAAGTAGAGAAAGAAAAGCAGGCTCCGAAAGAGGAGGGTAAATTTACTCCGCCTGAGCCGGACTTTAAATTCTTTATCACTACGTTGGCATTGCAGGTTTCTATTGCCTTAGGGCATATGGCCAATCCGGAGACTCAAAAAACCCAGAAAGATCCTGCCCAGGCAAAATTTATTATTGATACATTGGGTATGCTGCAGGAAAAAACCAAGGGTAACCTGACTCCTGAAGAAACCCAGCTTTTGGAAAATCTGCTTTATGAATTAAGGGTGGCTTATCTTGCTTTGGAAAAGGGGGAGAGCGCGCCATGATAGATAAAGAACTGATAGATATATTGGCCTGCCCGGCATGTAAGGCCGATGTGGAATTAAAAAAGAACAAGATTGTTTGTAAAAAATGCGGCAGGAAATATCCAGTGCGTGAAGGCATTCCGGTTATGTTGATTGATGAGGCAGAACAGGCATGAAAAAGATATTAGTTATTCACGGTCCTAATTTAAACCTTTTAGGTACAAGAGAACCGGCAGTCTATGGCCGGGTGACCTTAGCAAAGATTAACCAGATGCTTAAAGCCCAGGCCAAGAAAGATAAGGCTGTTTTAGTTATTAAGCAGTCTAACCATGAAGGCGAGATTGTGGATTTGATCGGTAATGCCGGGAAAAATAAATTTCAGGGTATTTTGATTAACCCGGCAGCTTATACTCATACAAGCGTGGCTGTACGGGATGCTATAGCCGCTTGTGGATTGATTGTGGTGGAAGTACACCTTTCCAATATTTATTCCCGCGAAGAGTTCAGGCACAAGTCTTTGATCAGCCCTGTAGCTAAGGGTACGATTATGGGCTTCGGGGCTAAAAGCTATAGCTTGGGCTTATCTGCTATCCTTGACCTTATCGAGGTAAAATGAGCTCCCGTTTAAATCACGTATATTCCCAATTGAAACAAAGAGGACTGGACGGTTTACTTGTTTCTGTCCCGGCAAATATCTCTTATCTTGCTGAATTCTTGAGCCGGGATGCTTATTTGTTGATTTCCGGAAAAAGGAATATCTATTTTACCGATTCCCGCTATACCGAGGAAGTTGGCAAATCTTTAAAACCGGGGTTTAAGCTTCAAGAGTGCAATGGTTCGGTTTTTAAACGGATTGCTGAAGTGTCTCTTAGTTTGGGATTAAAAAGGCTGGGGTTTGAGGAGAGGCACTTGCCGTTTGCCGAGTACAACAAGACCAGGGAGATTCTTAATGGCCGCCTTGAACTTATTCCTACGCATAGCATTGTTGAGGATATAAGGCAGGTTAAAGATGCCCGGGAGATCAGTACTATTAAACAAGCGGCTGAAATTACCCGCCTGGCTTTTGAGCATATTAAGAAATTCATTGCCTGCGGGGTAAAAGAGGTGGAGGTCGTCGCGGAGTTTGAACGTTTTATAAGATATCAGGGTTGTAATTCTTCCGCATTCGATATAATCGTAGCATCCGGGCCTAATTCCAGCCAACCGCACCACCTTTCCGGCCAAAGGATATTAAGAGAGAATGAGCCTGTGCTTATTGATTTTGGAGTTGATTATCAAGGATATAAATCCGACTTGACAAGGGTTTTATTTTTGGGTAAAATAAAAGTTCTCGTGCGTAAGGTTTACAACATCGTCCTTAAGGCTCAGGAATTAGCGATAAAAAGGGTTCGGCCTGGTGCAGAAATGGCTGCAATTGATAAAGTTGCGCGGGAATATATAGCTTCAAAAGGGTATGCAGGGTATTTTACCCATAACCTGGGCCATGGCCTGGGCCTGGAAGTACATGAGGATCCGCGTATTTCAGGCAATGAAGCCAGCGCTCTTAAGCCGGGGATGATCTTTACAATAGAGCCGGGGATATACTTACCCGGCAGATTTGGGATAAGAATAGAGGATATGATATTAGTAACCAATAAAGGATGCGAGGTCTTAAGTGGCACTATCAATTAATGAAATCAAATCAGGGGTAACTGTATTAGTGGATGATATTGTTTATGTCTGTGTTGATGCCCAGCATGTCAAGCCTGGCAAAGGCGCGGCTTTTGTACGCGCACGCTTACGCGATATGAAAACTAACAATATCCAGGAAAAAACCTTCCGTGGGGAAGAAAAGATAGAGCAGGCTTATGTGGAAGAGCGCAAACTGCAATATCAGTATTCAAGCAGCGGGATGTTCCATTTTATGGACCAGGAAAACTTTGAGGAGATCGCTATCTCTGATGAGATTATCGGGGATAAGGCGAAGTTATTGCAAGATAACCTGGAGATTATGGGATATTTCTTTAAAGGCGTTGCTTTATCCGTTACCCTTCCTAATTTTATTGAATTTAAGATAGTTGAAACTGAACCAGGTTTCAAAGGTGATTCGTCAAAGAGCGGAACCAAGCCGGCTAAAGTGGATACCGGAGCAATTATACAAGTTCCTTTATTCATTAACGTAGGGGATAGGATTAAAGTAGATACGCGTACCGGCGGTACCTATACCGAAAGAATTAACTAAGCAAGGAGCTCTTAAATGAACATCAAGGAAATAAAAGAAATGATTAATTTGATGAATGAAAACGGCCTTGTTGAGCTGGAGGTGGAGAAGGATGATATGCGTATCCGGCTTAAGAAGACAGCCAGCGGTATTGAGGGTTTTAACGGCCCGGTAGTCTTCCAGGGCCAGAATATTCCTCTGCCTCAAGACAAGTCTCAGAGTGCTCCTGCGGCAGAGGAGAAGCCTGTAATTAAGACCGTAGAAATTAAGGCTCCCATGGTCGGAACTTTTTACCGCGCTCCCAGCCCGGAATCACCGGCTTATGTTGAAGTTGGCCAGGTTATCGAGCCGGGGCAGGTAATTTGTATTATCGAAGCGATGAAATTAATGAACGAGATAAAGTCGGAGATTAAAGGCAAAATCCTTGAAATCTTGGTTGATAACGCTGAGCCTGTAGAATTTGGCCAGTCTTTATTCCTTATTGATCCGCTCTAAAGTTATAAAAGATGTTCTCTAAAATTCTCATTGCCAATAGAGGCGAAATCGCCTTAAGAATAATCCGCGCCTGTCATGAGATGGGTATCCGTACCGTAGCCGTCTATTCCCAGGCCGACCGTAACAGTCTGCATGTGCGTTTTGCTGACGAAGCAATCTGCATTGGCCAGGCATCTTCCGCTAACAGTTATCTTAATATTCCCGCAATTATCAGTGCAGCCGAAATTACCGATGTAGAGGCGATACATCCGGGTTATGGTTTCCTGGCTGAAAACGCCCATTTCGCTGAGATATGCGAATCCTGTAAAATTGCTTTTATTGGTCCGACTCCGGAGAATATTCGGCTGATGGGTGATAAGATGGCCGCGCGCACAAGCATGCAAAAGGCCGGTCTTCCTATTGTTCCGGGGAGTCGAGCGATTATCAAAAATAAACAAGAGGCGCTGAAAACCGCTAAAGAAATCGGTTATCCTGTGATTATTAAAGCCGCTGCCGGAGGCGGAGGCAAAGGGATGCGTATTTGCCATAATGATTTAACTCTGGTCTCCAGTCTTTTAACCGCCCAGAGCGAGGCAGAGGCAAATTTCGGAAATCCCAGTGTTTACATTGAGAAATATATCGAAAAGCCGCGCCATATAGAGGTTCAGATTATCGCTGACCGCTCTGGCCATATTTTGCAACTTGGGGAGAGGGATTGCAGTATTCAGAGAAGACATCAGAAACTGCTTGAGGAGTCGCCTTCTCCGGCAGTGGATAGCAAGATGCGCCATAAATTGGGAGAGATGGTTTTGAAAGGGATAAAATCCATCGGTTACGTCAGTTGCGGTACTATTGAGTTTTTGCTGGATGCCAAAACCAACAATTTCTATTTTATGGAGATGAATACGCGTATTCAGGTAGAACATCCGGTTACTGAAATGGTTACCGGTATTGACCTGATTAAGGAACAGATCCGGGTAGCCAGCGGAGAGAAGTTGAGGATTAAGCAGGAAGAAGTGCAGATTAAGGGTGCGGCGATAGAATGCCGGATTAACGCTGAAGATCCGGATAATAATTTTATGCCGTCTCCGGGTAAGATTGAGACATTGATTCTTCCGGGCGGGCCGAATGTGCGCGTGGATACGCATATTTACGCCGGTTACGAAGTGCCTTCTTACTATGATTCCCTTTTAGCCAAACTTATTGTTTACGGTGCTAACCGCAATGAAGCGATCAGGACTATGCGCAGGGCATTGAGCGAGTTTCATATCGCTCCGATTAAGACCACTGTTCCTTTCCACCTTAAGTTGATGGATAATCCGTTATTTAAAAAAGGCGATATTTCTACGCATTTTGTACAAGATCTTTTAGCGAGTGAAGTCAAGGGAGAATAAATGAATCCGGATGAATCAAGGAATGAATTAGGTGTAGTCAGGATGCATAAGAATGCAGTTTCTTCGCTGGCTTCTATTGCTGCCCTGGAGATAGAAGGTGTTAAAAGGATCGGCGCAAGTTTTAAAGCCAACCTTTTTGAATTATTCGGCCAGAAATCTTTTCTGGCGATCAAGGTGGATATAACTAGAAACGAAGAGATAAAGATGGATATCCCCTTGGTAATTAAATACGGTTATAATATCCCGGAAACTTGCGCCAGGGTCCAGGAGAATGTCCGTCTGGCTTTAGAGAAGATGAGTAATTTTTCCGTAAAAGATGTTAATGTAAATGTGAAGGGCATAGAAAGGGGGTAGAGAATGAAATTCTTTACTGTGTTGGGGATTATGTTTTACGCCGTGATTATTATTTTGATGGGTCTGGCGTTTATTGTGTTTTCGTTGAATATACTGCTCCCGCAGGATATTAATAATTTGCTGATCTATGCCCAGACCAGTTCAAATTCCCGTCTGGTTATTGGTTTTGCTGGGTTACTTTTAATTCTAATCAGTTTTTCTTTCGCCCAGATTATTTTAGGAAGGTTCCAGAGAGAAAAGACAATTGCCTTTGCTACTTCCAGCGGCCAGGTAACTATCTCGCTTTCAGCTGTCGAGGATTTGATCCGCAGGCTGGCAGGGGTTATCCCGGAAGTAAAAGAGTTAAGGCCTAATGTCGTGGCCAACAAGAAAGGTATTATCGTGGATATGCGCATTATTTTGCGCTCAGAAGCAAATATCCCGGAGCTTACTTCCAGGCTCCAGGATATTACCAAGTCTAAAATCCAGGAGATTTTAGGGTTGGAAGAACAGGTGATTATCAGGATCCACGTGGCCAAGATAACTCATGATGAAAAAGATAACCGTAGAAAAAGAGATTTTGATAAAGAAGACCCTTCGGCAATACCTTTTAGTGGATATGGCAGGGTATAAACAATTTAAATAAGGAGCTCAAAAATGGCAAGGATTGGTATTTTAACAGGCGGTGGAGATTGTCCGGGATTAAATCCGGTAATTCGGGCGGTGGTACGTAAGGCCTTGCTCGAAGGTTATGAAATAGTAGGCATTAAGAACGGTTGGAAAGGGTTGGTTGAGAACGACACTATGCCTTTAAATTTAGATACTGTTTCCGGGATACTGCCTAAAGGCGGAACCATCCTGGGTACCAGCCGGACTAATCCGTATAAAACTCAAGGTGACGTAGAAAAAGTTAAGAATAGTTTTAAAAAAATGGGTCTTGATGCCCTGGTTGCTGTCGGCGGCGAAGATACCCTGGGCGTTGCTTCAAAGTTAATTAAAGACGGCATATCGAATATCGTCGGAGTGCCCAAGACTATAGATAATGATTTGTCCGCTACTGATTATACTTTTGGTTTTGATACTGCTTTAAATGTTGCCACGGAATGTATTGACCGCTTGCATACTACAGCTGAAAGCCATCATCGGATTATCGTGGCTGAGGTTATGGGCAGGCATGCTGGTTGGATTGCTATTGAAGCCGGGATTGCCGGCGGGGCGGATGTTATTTTAATTCCGGAGATTCCGATTGATATAGACGAGGTGTGTGCGATTATTAAAAAAAGGCACGCCAGAGGAAAGACCTTCAGCATTGTTGTAGTTGCCGAAGGCGCTCAGTTTAAAGATGGAGATATGGTTACTCAGGAGCAGAAGCTTGACGCGTTTGGCCATGTCCGCCTGGGAGGCATTGGAGAGAATTTAGCTGCTTTAATTGAGAAAAGAACCGGTTTTGAAACCAGGGTTAGTGTTTTAGGCCATATACAAAGAGGCGGCTCTCCTACTGCTTTTGACCGCGTATTAGGCACACGCCTGGGAGTAAAAGCAGTTGAGCTGATTAAGAATAAGAAATTCGGCAGGATGGTGGCTTTGGCTGGTATCAAGATTATTGACGTGCCGCTTGAAGATGCAGTGAAGGCTTTAAAGACTGTCGATATGGAGCTATATGATATTGCCAAGGTATTCTTTGGTTAAAATAACATGGAAGGTACCCCGCGCTTATTTGATTTGCGCGGGTGTCCTCCAGGTGGAGGAAAAAAATGCGCGAGAGAATTAAGGATATACTTTTAGAAAGTATCCAGGTTAAAGAAGAGATTCTGCGTAATCAGATTGATTCAATCTTTGAGATTTCCCATCTTATGATAGATTGCCTTAAAAAAGACGGCAAGGTGATTGTCTTTGGCAATGGCGGTTCAGCCAGCGACAGCCAGCATATTGCCGCTGAGCTCGTCGGCCGTTTTAAAAAGGATCGTTCGGCATTGGCTGGGATAGCTTTGACCACCAATACTTCAATATTGACTTCTCTGGCGAATGATTATGGTTATGATGTAGTTTTCTCAAGACAGGTAGAGGCCTTAGGCAAGAAGAATGATGTTGTTTTAGGCATATCTACCAGCGGCAAGGCAAAAAACGTAGCTTTAGGGATTAAGCAAGCCAAGAAAATGGGGATTAAAACTGTAGCCTTAAGCGGTGGCGACGGAGGAGAAATTGTGAAATTAGCGGATGTATCTTTACTGGTCCCTTCTAAAATAACCGCCAGGATTCAGGAAGCACACATTACCATTGCCCATATAATATGCGAAATGATCGAGCAGGAGCTTTGCCAGGAACAAAAATAAATTCCCTTTCCACTCTTAAGCGGAAAATTGAGCAACTTAAGAAGCGTGGCAAGCGTATAGTTTTTACCAATGGTTGTTTTGATATCCTGCATTACGGTCATACCAAATACCTGCAGGATGCCCGGGGCAAAGGGGATTATCTGGTTGTCGGAGTTAATAGTGATTCTTCAATTAAGAAGATTAAAGGCAGGAACCGTCCGGTCATCAAAGAAGCAGATCGTTTAAGGGTGGTTGAAGCCTTAGGCTGCGTAGATTTTGTAGTCTTATTCAAAGAAGACAATCCGCTTAAAGTAATAATGGCGCTTAAGCCGGATATTCTGGTTAAGGGTTCGGATTGGAACAAGAAGAAAATTATCGGAGCGGATTTTGTCGAAAGTTATGGCGGTAAGGTGCAAACTATAAAGTTAGTTAAGGGCCGCTCAACCAGCGCAATAATCAAGAAAATCACCTGTCTTCCTGGAGATAGGTGATGAAGGGTGTTAAAGTTTTGCGAAAAAATAACAATATCTATCGGATCATTGACGCCAACCTGAACCGGGTTAAAGAAGGGTTGCGCGTTTGCGAAGAGATAGCGCGTTTTGTTCTGGATGACCATAAACTTACGGCGTCTTTTAAACATCTCAGGCACGAGATTGACCGTATAGTAAAGAAAGTTTATCCTGCTTCTATATTGCTCAGGGAACGCAATAGCAGTGCTGATGTAGGGAGGTTGAATTCCCGCGGAGAATTGCAACGTTCCAGCTGCAAAGATATTTTCCGGGCAAATATCCAGAGAGTAAAAGAATCCCTGCGCGTGCTCGAAGAATTCTCTAAATTAATCGACGAAAAGGTAGCTTTATCTTTTAAAAGGCTCAGGTATAAAGTTTATGAAATCGAGAAAGATTCTTTTAAAAAAGTCTCTTCTTTACCTGATTCTCGATAAGCCGGGTTTTGCCAAGCTGTCTTCTTGCGGGGTTGGGATAATTCAATTACGGGATAAGCTTTCTGCTAAATCGCAGGTATTAAAATCGGCGGTTAAGCTGTCCCAGCTTTTAAGTAGGACTAAAACGCTCTTTATTGTTAATGATTATATTTATTTAGCTCTCTTGTCTGGCGCCGACGGCGTGCATCTAGGGCAGGGGGATCTTCCTTTAAAGCAGGCAAGGCTTTTATTGGGAAAAGATAAAATTATCGGTATATCTTGCCATAATCTTAAGCAGGCTTTGAAAGCGCAAAAAGAGGGTGCGGATTATATCGGTATCGGCCCTGTATATTCCACTGCTACTAAGCCTGAATACAGGCCAATCGGCTTAAGGGTTTTGCGCCAGCTTAAGGGTAAAATAAGAATACCGTATTTTGCAATCGGTAATGTTAATGAAGCTAATTTAGAGCAAGTTACTGCTTGCGGGGCCAGGCGCATTGCTGTAGTTCGGGCAATCCTAAAAGCAGATAATCCTGCTTGCGCGGCAAACCGGTTATTTAAGAAAGTCAAAGAAAATTACCTTAAAATAAAATGACCCAGCTGGAATACGCAAAGAAAAATATTGTAACCGGGCTGATGCGTAAAGTCGCCCGTCTTGAAGGTGTCAAACCAATCCAGCTTATGCGGCTTATCCGGGCCGGTAAGGTGGTCATTCCTTTAAATATAAATCATCAAATCAGCAAACCCTGTGCCATAGGTAGCAGCCTATCTACTAAAATCAACGCTAATCTCGGTACATCTACCGATGAATCAAGTATTCCCGATGAAATTGAAAAGCTTAAAGTTGCTATAAAGCATGGCGCGGATGCGCTAATGGATTTGAGCGTCGGAGGGGACTTGAGTAAAGTGAGGCGGGAAGTTTTAAAATTCTCCAGCGTACCCGTAGGCACTGTTCCTGTCTATGAGGTGGCGGTCAGGGCGCAGAAAAAGAATAATAATTTTATCGAATTCAGCGCTGAAGATATTCTTGAGGTATTGAATGATCAGGCAAAGCAGGGGGTGGATTTTTTTACCATTCACTGCGGCGTAACCCGGGAAAGCCTTAAGGCCCTCAAGAAGCAAAAGAGGCTGATGGGCCTGGTCTCTCGGGGTGGAGCGATTATTGCTAATTGGATAAGATACCACAAAAAAGAAAATCCTTTTTATACCCATTTTGAACAAATCTTGGATATTGCTAATAAATATGATGTAACTTTAAGCCTGGGAGATGGCTTGAGGCCGGGTTCAATCTTAGACGCTACGGATAAAGCCCAGATCACCGAGCTAAAGATTCTCGGTGCATTGGCAAAACGCGCCCGGGCAAGAGGGGTGCAGGTTATGATTGAGGGCCCCGGGCATGTCCCGTTGGATCAAATCAAGAAGAATATACTTTTGCAGAAAAAATATTGCCACGGAGCTCCTTTTTATGTGTTGGGGCCTTTAGTTACTGATGTTGCTCCCGGCTATGACCATATTACATCCGCGATCGGCGGTTCCTTAGCCGCCAGTTTTGGCGCGGATTTTCTTTGTTATGTAACTCCGGCTGAACACCTGCGCCATCCCACAGTTGAAGATGTGCGGGAAGGGGTTATTGCTTCGCGGATTGCCGCTCATGCGGGAGATTTAGTTAAACGCAGGAGTTTAGCTATAGGTTGGGATAGAGATATCTCAGTTGCCCGTAAGGCTAGGGATTGGAAAAAACAGATTCAGCTTTCAATAAATCCTGAAAAAGCAAAGCAATACCGTTTATCCAGTAAGCCTGAGCTTTCCGATGTATGTACAATGTGCGGGAAATATTGTTCGATTAAGTTAATGGAAGATTGTTCAAAGAAATAGTTTGGAAATAAAGGGGACGGTTCTATTTTTTAAAGATAGAACCGAAGAGAAAATAGAACCGTCCCCTTTATTTTTAGGTAGTGCGGGTGTAATTCAGTGGTAGAATGGCAGCTTCCCAAGCTGCATATGGCGGTTCGATTCCGCTCACCCGCTATTAAATCAGTATATAGAGTATAGGACTGATGAAAAATATAATTGCTATTCTAATAGTTTTAATTGCCAGTGGCTGTGTGAGCGCTCCGACTTATACCGGGCCAAGGCCGCCTGTTTCGCGCCAGACTGTTAGTGGCCTGCAGCACCGCGTAGAACCAAAGCAGACACTCTGGAGGATATCTAAGATGTATAATGTAGATATTGATGATATCCTGCGGGCAAATAATATCTCGGAAGATGCGACTATTGAAATCGGCCAGGTATTATTGATACCTAACCGCCTAAAACCGCAGAGTGAATCGGTATTTTCCAGCGGAGATGATTTTATTTGGCCGTTAAAAGGTAAAGTATTGGCTGGTTTCGGCGTCAACTATCAAAACTTGATCAATAAAGGGATAAATATCCAGGTTCCTTTAGAGGCGGATATCCTTGCTTCGGGTTCAGGAACAGTGGTTTTTTATATAACTAATTTCGGCAACTTTGGTAAAACATTGATTATTGACCACGGCAATGGCCTGCGTAGTGTTTATTCCCGGGCGTCAGAATTCTATGTAAGGCCGGGAGAAAATGTGCAAAGGGGCTCATTGATTGGCCGCGTCAGCCCGACAACTAAGGGTAAGAGCAACTATTTTCATTTTGAGATTCGTAAGAATTCTTTACCCCAGAACCCGCTTTTTTATTTACCATGATAAAAGAAAAATTTTTTGACCGTAGAAATTATATAGAGATACTGGAGAAGCGTATCGGCAGCCTTAAAGAAGGCTATCGGCAGAATATCGCTATTATCGGCGAAGAAAATGTCGGTAAAACCAGCATTCTCTCTAAATTCCTGGATAAGTTTTATGACCCACGGATTATTACAGTTTACCTTGAGGTCAGGCCTGAATCCTTTCAGGATTTTGCTAAAAGGTTTATCGGCGCTCTGCTTTATAACTTTCTTTTAAACAGCGGCTTGAATCTAAGGGAGGACCTGGACTTTTTGGTTACTAAGTCCGCCGCCTACATTCCGAATACCGCGCTTAAGATAAATTTCATACTGAATGAGCTTTCGCGCAGGAAAAAAACAAATATGGTTACTGAGCTTTTTAACCTCCCGGAGTTGATCCATCAGGAAACCGGTAAATTCACCGTCTTGTTCCTGGATGAATTCCATAACCTGGAGAATATCGGGGTTAAGAATTTATACCGGGAGTGGAGCAAACTGCTTATCCTGCAGAAAAATACCTTGTATGCCATAACCAGCTCAATGATGTTTAAAACCAGGGTTATCCTTTCCAAACAGCTTTCCCTGTTGTTCGGAAACTTTGAAGTTATTAATGTCGAGCCTTTTGATATGCATACCAGCGGCCGTTACCTTGACCAGCGGCTCCCGGGTTTAAAAATGAATCCGGGATTAAAAGATTTTATAATTAATTTTACCGGCGGCTATCCGCTTTACCTGGAGCTTATATCCGATGCCTTGGCTGCCAGAAGCGGGGATGCCCGGGTTAATCTTGGGGATATACTTGAGGGCTTACTGTTTGATACCTCGGGGATACTTAACCAGAGGTTCTCCAATTATCTAAAACGTTTCCTGGATGCCTCCGCCAGCAACGATTATATCTCTATATTGTATTTAGCCGCCAGCGGCCGCAACCGGATTAAGGATATTGCTCACATTTTACATAAACAAAAGAAAGAATTGAACTGCCGGATTAATTATCTTTTGGAACTTGATGCTATTACGCGCAGCGGTGATTTTCTTAAAGTCAGCGACCGCCTGTTTGCCTACTGGATGCGTTTTGTTTACCAGGAAAAGATGCGTTCTCTGTCGTATGACGCCAAGAGCCAGAAAGAAAAATTCCATGAGAGCATTGAGGAGTTAATCCAGGAATTCTTAAATCAGTCGCAGAAGCCGCTCTCTAACCGTGTATCTGAACTGTTACAGTTATTTGAAGATGACCTTATGCAGATTGAGCGCAAAAAAATCAGGCTTAATCATTTCCGCGAGGTAAAACCCCTGGCATTTAATTACCGTTTCTTAAAAGACGGTTTATTAGGCCGCTCCAGCGATTCTTTGTGGATTATGGCGATTAAGACAGATGCGCTTACTGAACAGGATATTGCTGAGTTTTCCCGGGAGTGCAAGAAATACCATCATAAATCGCAGCGCAAGATCATTGTCAGCTTAAAAGAGATCGATCCTAATGCCAGGCTTCGGGCTCTGGAAGAAAAAGTCTGGACCTGGGATTTAAATAATTTAAACCAGATTTTGGATTTATTCTCAAAACCACGGGTGATCGCATGAAAATAGGCGTTATCTCTGATACACACATTGCGGATAAAGATGAGCATATCCCCAGGATTATCCTGGATGTTTTCAAACAGATGGATATGGTCCTGCATGCCGGAGATATGGTAGATTTGCGGGTAATCGATGAATTAAGGTCTGCCTGCCCCAAGGTAATTGCCGTAGCCGGAAATATGGATCAGGAGGCGGTAAAAAATAAATACCCGGTTAAAGAGATTGTCGAGGTTTCTGGTTATAAAATCGGCCTTATGCACGGCAGCGGCGCTCCTCTAAACCTGATCGATCTGCTGAAAGGAGCCTTTAAAGAGGACAAGCCCGATATCATTGTTTTCGGACATTCGCATAAACCGATGAATGAATTTATAGGCAATGTATTATTTTTTAATCCCGGCAGCGCTACTGATTTTACCGCGGAATATAACTCTTACGGCATAATTGAATTAGCCGAAGAGATCAATGCCAGGATAATCAAGATTTAAAAAATGGATAAACTTTGGGCCCCTTGGAGGATTAATTATGTAAGTGCTAAATCTAAAGCCAAGGGGTGTATTTTTTGCAAGGCCAAGAATGCTGTTTTGCCGGAGCAGGTAATTTTTAAAACCAAGCATGCTATTGTTATGCTGAATATTTACCCTTATAATAACGGGCATCTTTTGGTTGCTCCTTTAAGGCATATCCGTGATATATCTCAATTAACCCAGGAAGAAATCCTGGATTTATTTAAATGTTTAAACAGGGCAAAGTTACTTCTGCAAAAAGCCCTAAAGCCGCAAGGTTATAATATAGGTTTCAACCTCACCCGTTCAGCCGGCGCCGGAATTACAGGGCATTTGCATATGCATATTGTCCCGCGCTGGATAGGCGATACTAACTTTATGCCGGTTATTGCGGGCACTAAGATTATCTCACAATCCTTGGATGAATTAGCTAGGTGTTTAAAAAATGCCGATAAATAAAATCAAAGAATTTGAAGACAAGTTTCTTGCTCCCTATGCTGTTAAGAGTTGTAATTCCCTCGGCCGCAAGCATAAAGAGGAAGAGCATTCCTACCGTTCGTGTTATCAGCGTGACCGTGATCGGATTATCCATTCTGCTGCTTTCAGGAGGTTAGAGTATAAGACCCAGGTTTTTGTCAACCATGAAGGGGATTATTACCGAACCCGGCTGACCCATAGTATTGAAGTTGCTCAAATTGCCCGGACCATTGCCTGGGCATTGCGTTTGAATACGGATTTAACCGAGGCAATTGCCTTGGCTCATGATTTGGGCCATACTCCTTTTGGCCATTCCGGTGAAGAAGTGCTTAATGAGCTGATGGCTAAATGCGGAGGGTTTAATCATAATCTGCAGGGGCTAAGAGTGGTAGATTTCCTGGAGGAACGTTACCCGGAATTCTTGGGCTTGAACTTAAGCTGGGAAGTAAGGGAAGGGATAGTTAAGCATTCTTCAGTTTTTGATATCGCGGTTAAGATCAAAGAATTTTTTCCCGAAAAAATGCCTTCGTTAGAAACTCAGTTAGTGGATGCTGCGGATGAAATAGCTTATGATAATCATGACTTGGATGACGGCCTGACCTCAGGGTTGATCAAGGAAAAGGATCTGGAAGGGCTGGAGATCTGGGAGAAAATAAATCGCAAAATTAACCAGAAATATGCTAAAATTGACCTTACCAAACGCAAATACCTGGTTGTCCGCGGGTTAATTGATTTGCAGGTTACGGATTTGATCCAGCATACCCAGGAAGTAATTAGCCGGCTTAAAATTAAGAATTATGCTGATCTGCGTAAAGTTAACTATAGGCTGGTGGATTTTAGCAAAGAAATCAAGCAGTTAAGAAAACCGCTGCGGCAGTTCCTCATGCAGAAGCTTTACCATCATTACCGGGTTGTGCGCATGAGCATTAAAGCCAAGCGTTTTATCCGGGAGCTTTTTTGCGAGTACGCAGCCCGGCCCAAACAGTTGCCTTCTGAGGTGCAGCTGAGAATTCCTGAGGAAGGAGTAAAGCGCGTAGTCTGTGATTATATTGCTGGCATGACTGACCGCTATTGTTTAGATGAGTATAAGAAATTATTCAACCCCTACGAAAAAGTATAGGTTTTTAGTGTCCGCGGTGCACAGCATTTACCGCTTGCTTAACTCTACCTATGAGCTCAAGGAATTAACCAGCCGTATGGGCAGGTTGTTTTGCCAGTTCTTTAATGCCCAATATTGCCTGATCGTTTTGCTTGATTCGAATAAGAAATATTCCACCATTAAGTGTTTGATTAAAGATAATAAAAAACTGATTGTTGACAGAAAAACAAGGATCAGCGGTAGGATTGAAGAAAATATTGTTAAGACTGCCTCAGCAATCAGGAAGGGCGGCCTGCTTGGCGTACCGCTTATCTGTGAAGACGTACTGGGTTTTATTATTATAAAACGCACTAAAGTGGCCCAGCCCTTTGATAAGTTTGATCAGGAAATGCTGATGAATATGGCAGAGCAGGCGGTAATCGGGATTAAGAACCTGCAGCTTTATGATGAACAGCAAAAAATAGTTTTTGGCAGCATAAAATCGCTGGTAACTTTATTGGATACCCGCGTGCCTCGCGAATATACGCATTCGCCGTATTTCAGTAAATTAGTTTGCGCCTTGGGCGGTGAACTGCATTTGGGAGAAAAGCAGATTGAAAGCTTAAAATATGCCAGCCTTCTGCATGATACCGGCAAGATCGATATCCCGTTTGAGATATTGACTAAGACTACGAAGCTTACTGATGAAGAATATGATATTATCAAGAAGCATCCGGTTAAGGGTGCGCAGATATTGCGGCCTTTGCAGATTTTACGTCCGGTTATCCCGATCATTATGCATCATCATGAGAAATACAACGGTACGGGTTATCCATCGCATCTTAAGGGCGGACAGATTCCTTTATGCGCCCGGATTATGTCTGTGGCGGATGCTTTTGAGGCAATGGTTTACGGACGGCCATACAGACAGAGGATGGATATTGATTCTGCGCTTAAAGAAATAAAGAAAAAAAGCGGAACCCAATTTGATCCAAAGATCGTGGAAGCCTTTTTAAAGGTGATTAAGAAATTCAATAAAAGAATTTACTTGCAACAGGATAAGCCTTAGTTATAATATTGCGCTATGGCAGAAAAACAGGATTATTCACAAAGCGAGCTTTTTACTCAGGAATTGGATAACGGCCAATTTAAGCCGCGCCTCCGCAGCAATCCGTTCTTTACGCGTTTCCGTGGGTATGAGAAGGCCCTGCTTTTGATTATGGGCCTGGTGTTGTTGAGTATTATTTCTTTTTCCCTGGGGGTAGAAAAAGGCAGGCACAGTGTCTTGGTTTCAAATAAAAGTATTGAGCAGGTAAAATACACTATTCAGATAGGGGCTTTTAAGAATAGGAACCTTGCTTTGCGCCAGGCTCAGGTCTTGGCAAAAAAGGGGCTGACTCCGTTAGTTTTTGTAAAAGGAAGTTATATTATTTTGTGCGTAGGCAAATTTTCTAATCAAGAGAGCGCGCAACCTTTGCTGAGTCAATTGCAGAGAACCTACGCTGGTTGCCGCATAAGGAGGTTATAAAATCATGTCAATTCATCCGTCATTAGTTCTATCGGAAAAAGACAAGATGTCCCGTTCAGTATTAAAGCGTACCGAGCGCATTAGGCAGATGCATGAAAAGGGGAGCTGGAAAGAAGGTGATTCAGTTTACGGGTTGCCGAAGATTAAAACCTTAAAGATTAAGATCAAGAAAGAAAAAGCGGTTAAGGCCGATGCTACTACTGAAGCAGGAACGCCGGCTGCCGGAGCGGCGCCAGCGGCAAAAGATGCCAAAGCTGCGTCTGCTAAAGCTGCGCCTAAAGCTCAAGAGAAAAAATGAAATATAATATAAATGCAGCCAAACTTTAAGTATAAAATAATACTGTTTGTTTTTCTGCTGGGTTTTATCTTACCGGGAGCTGTCTTTGCCGCCGGCTTTACCGCATTTACCGGGCAGACTAACGCAGATGAGGTCAATGTCCGCGTTGATGCTACAGTAAGCTCAAAAGTTGCCTGTACCCTTGATAAAGGCAAGCTGGTAGAAGTGGCCTCTGAGGCATATGATTGGTATAAGATACACCTTCCCGGTGAAGCTCCTTCCTACATCAAGAAGGAGCTTGTGGAATGTATTGATCGAGCTCCTGAGAAGTGTTCTAATGCCAAGGTAATCGGCAATAAGGTAAATATCCGTCTTGGTCCGGGTGAGTCGTTCTGGATTCTGGGGCAGGTTGATAAGTCAACCGTAGTCAATATTATCCAGGATGAAGGAGACTGGTATAAAATTGAGCCGGTACACCAAAGTTATGGCTGGGTAAATAAAAAGTTCATCAATAAAGAAATAATTATCCTTGAAAAAGTTTCCCCGGAGGCTGAAGATAAATCCGCGGGCACTCTTGTTGCGGCAATGCCTAAAGAATCCGATCAAATAACCATTGAAGGTACGGTTAGTCCTTACGGGGTGGTCTTATGGCGTAAGGCAACTCATAAATTGGTTACTGCTGATCAGAAAACCTATTTTCTGAAAGGTAATCGAAAAGGGCTGAACAGCCTTAATTACAGTAAGGTTAAAGTTACCGGTAAAATAATTAACCCGCAAAACAGCAAGTATCCGATTATTGAAGCAGCTGTTATTGAGGTCTTGAATTGAGCTTTCCGCAATTAGTAATTTCATTCGCGATATCTTTTTCCCTTTTATTGATTGCTATGACTGTGCATGAATTCGCCCATGGCCTGGCTGCTTATAAGCTGGGGGATTCTACTGCCAGATTTTCCGGCCGGCTTACCTTAAACCCTTTGGCGCATATTGATCCATTTTGGACTATACTCTTGCCGCTTGTACTTTTCTTATCCAGTTCCGGGCATTTTGTTTTTGGAGCCGCCAAACCTGTGCCTATAAATTATCAGGCATTAAAAAACCCTAAAAGGGATATTATCTGGATTGGTCTAAGCGGGCCGCTGGCCAACTTAATCCTTGCTTTTATTATTGCCCAGGTATTGAAATTTATTCCCCTCTCGGGTATTCCTGTTTACCTGCTTCTAAACTTACTTTTAATCAATGTTATCCTGGCTTTATTCAACCTGATTCCGATACCTCCGTTAGACGGCTCCCGGGTGTTGATGGGTCTGTTGCCTGAGCGCCTGTCGCAGCAGTATATTAGTTTTGAGCGTTACGGTTTTATTATCCTTTTTGCGTTTATCTTTCTGGGGGTATTGGATCGATTTCTCTGGCCGATGGTAGCCTTGGTGATCAGACTTCTGGGGGTAAGTGTTTAAAATGCGTAAAATAAAAGTAAATTTAGGCAGGCGTTCTTACGATATAGCTATCGGCAAGTCGATCCTTGATAAATTAGCCGGGTATTTGCGTAAGTTGGATATCGGACAAGACGCCTACATTATTACCAACGCGCTGCTCAAGAACAAATATGGTGTGGGCCTGTCGAAAGTTTTAGAGGGTGCGGGTTTTAGCTGCCGTTTTAAGATCGTCCCTGATAGCGAAAAAAGTAAGTCATTAGAAAGTGCCGGGCAGGTAATTAAAGATCTGGCTAAGTTTGACCAGAGGAGAAAAGTTTTTATTATTGCTTTTGGCGGCGGGGTAGTGGGGGATCTGGCGGGGTTTGTCGCTTCAGTGTATAAGCGGGGAGTTTCCTATGTGCAGATTCCTACGACCTTGCTGGCCCAGGTGGATTCGGCTATCGGCGGGAAAACCGCGGTAGACCTGGATTTAGGCAAGAATTTAGTCGGGGCTTTTTATCAACCCAGGCTTGTATTTAGCGAGATTGACTTCCTGAAGTCTTTGGATAGGCGACAGGTTGCCTCAGGCATGGCAGAAGTAATCAAGTATGCTATTATTAAGGATAGTGATTTATTCCGCTATTTGGAAAATAAACACAGGGATATTTCTTCACTCAAGCCAGTAGCATTAGAAAAGATTATTGGTGTTTGCAGTGGAATTAAGGCGGCAATAGCCAGCCGGGATGAAAAAGAGGTATTGGGTTTAAGGACGATTTTAAATTTTGGGCATACATTCGGCCATGCGATTGAATCCGCCTGTGGTTATCAAGGCTATAATCACGGCGAGGCAGTGGGGTTGGGTATGGTAGCAGCTTCAGATTTGAGTTGTAGATTGGGTTTTATCGATAAGCAGCTGGCCTTGCGCATTGAGAGCTTAATTAAACTCTACGGTCTGCCTGTAAAATTAAAACGTATATCTACAAAAAAGATTATTAATGCTTATTACCATGATAAGAAATTTGTTGGTAAACAAAACCGGTTGGTTCTGGTTCGCGGGATTGCTCAGCCTGTAGTTGTGCGCGGTATTGCGCTGGATTTGATAAAAGAGGCGATTGAAAAAATCGCCTAATGTTTATCTGTTGGTGAAGAGGGAGACAATTTTCCCTTCGTTGTTTAACTCTACGGTATTTGCGGTTATTTTTTCCACGTTTACCCCTTCAATCGAGTCCTTTTCCTTTACAATCTGATTATTTACTATAGCGTAACCTTTATTATCGGAGAAAAATATTCCGTTTAGAATGAATTTCTTTTCCGGTTTATTTTGTTCTTCAGGCATAACCGCAGGTAACGCCTGGTTGATTTGCGGTTGCTTTTCCGGTATGAGAGTTGTCTTGGAGGGTTCGGTTATGACAGGTTTCTCGACTTTGCGCTTAATAAGGCTAAATATGAGGCTGCTCAGGAATAATCCGACAAGAAAAATTAATAAATAAAAGAGGTAAGGTTTTAGCCCTGGTTTTTTATTCCGGAGGACTGTTTCTTGGGCTGAGTTCTTTTGGATAGATTCTCCGGTTTTTTTTAAGGCCTCATTAATTATGCTCATAGCTCTCCAGTTCATCCAGGCATCTTTTTATAATACCAAGGTCTATATGGTTAGTTTCGGCAACAAAACCCGCCAGGAGGGCGCGGTCGCAGGCCATATTAATCAGCCTGGGGGTGCCTGCGGAAAAACGGCTTATAGCATTAATTGCTTCATCACTGAATTCAATTTTTCCTTTAGAACCGGCTATCTTAAGGCGGTGGCTTATGTAGGTTTTTATTTCATCGTCATCAAGCGGGCCGATATGATATTTGACCATTATCCTTTGGCGCAGTTGTCTTAAGTCGTATAAATTGATCCGGTTGTTTAATTCCGGCTGGCCGACTAAGATTACCTGCAAGAGTTTATCTTTTTCGGTTTCTAAATTTGAAAGCAGGCGGATTTGCTCAAGCAAGTTTGGATTTAGGTTCTGCGCTTCATCAACAATAAGCACCAGGTTGTTTCCTGCTCTTGATTCGCGCAGCAGGAAATTATTTAATTCCCAGACCATATCCAGTTTAGTGTTGGTTTTGGAGGAAATACCGAAGTCTTTAAGAATCGATTCCAAAAGCTGACTTTCTGAGAAATCGGGATTTAAAATAAAAGCCGTTTTAATATTTTTGCCTATATGGTTTAAGAAGAAACGGCAGATGGTTGTCTTGCCGGTGCCAATTTCGCCGGTCAGGAGGATTATCCCTTTTCTTTGGGAGACTCCGTAAATCAGGTGGGACATCGCTTCTTTATGCCCTTTACTGGAAAAGAAGAAGGCAGGGTCGCTGGTAACGTTAAAAGGCCTTTCTTTTAATCCGTAGAATTGGCAGTACATTGTTTCACCTCTGGGCTATTATATCAGGAAAGCAAAGTTTGTAAAGTATTGACATCTTTACGAATATGTGATATATTTTCAGCTTGAGAGGTAAGAAAATAGCCACGCTGCCTCGAAAATAAAAGGCACTAATGGCAATTTTAGCAAAAGCAAAAGAAAATCGAATTTTCCCCCGGGTAGGTTTTTATTCGCAAATACGTTATCAGGTCAGAGGCAAGCAGGATTTTGATAATGTTCTTGGCAATGATATCAGCTGCGGCGGTCTGAAGTTTACCAGCGAAAAATTCATTCCGGTTTCTACCCTGCTAATGCTGGAAATTAATGTTTTAAACCGTGTGCTCAGGCCTTTTGGCAAGGTAGCCTGGTCGATGCCTCTGGCGCATTCCGATCGTAACCAAACGGGCGTGGAATTTGTTGATTTTGATAAACTGGAAAAGAATTATCTAAAGGATTTTGTGAACCTGCAACTGGAGTAATCCTTAACCAAAATGAAAGGAAAATTATAATGGCACCTGAAGCAGTTAAAGAAGCTCAAGCGGAAGCAAAGCCAAAGGCGGAAAAACAAACCAACTGCCTGGCTTGTAATAAATTGATCAAAAAGCTGAAGAAATATTATCGTGACGGTAAATTCTATTGCAGCAAGAAATGCTGGCGGGCCTTTATCATTAAATCTAAAGCCTCAGCCGCAGAAGAGAAAAAATAATGAAGACTGTCGGGGAACGTCGGGTCCATCCGCGTTTAGAGCATAAACTGCCGTTTAATGTTGCGGTAAACGGATATGATTTCTCCACTACTACCCATAATATAAGTTGTGTGGGCGCCTATTGTCACCTGAATAAATATATACCGCCCTTTACCAAGATTTCCGTAAAACTAAGTCTTCCTACCAAGGGCAGTCCTCAGAAAAATACCATTGTTGAGTGCAAGGGAGTGGTGGTCAGGAGCGAAGATGAAAACAGGGGCGGGTTTAATATCGCCATTTTCTTTAATCAAATGCGCGGCGAGCAGCGGAAGAAGATATCTGCGTATATAAGCCAGTTCTTGCCTTAATTGCTATTGGGAAAAGTAAGAAGATATAATCTGCGGGTCAAACTTATCATAGGCTTCATCTATAAGGATGAGGCTTTTTTTATTAAATCCAGGGATAGCCTAAAAAGAAAATTCGGCAGGGTCGATTTTGAATCGCCAGCTCTGGATTTTAATTACACTGCTTATTATGAAAAGGAGATGGGCGCAGGCTTAAAGAGGAGATTTATTAGTTTCAGCAAGCTTGTCCCCATACAGGATCTATACCGGATTAAACTTTATACCAACAGGCTGGAGTCAAGATTTCTGGATTTCGGGATGCGCCGGGTGAATATTGACCCGGGGTATCTGGATTTAGCAAAACTGGTACTTGCCTCGACTAAAGATTACAGTCACAGAATATATTTACGTAAAGGTATTTTTGCCGAGATAACCTTAAGTTACCGGAATAATTCATTTACCTCCAATGATTGGACTTATCCGGATTACTGCAGCAAGGAATACATCGACATTTTTAATAAAATCAGGCAACTTTATATTTCATAATGCTGGATTATCCTTCATACCTTAAATCAAGTAAAAGCGGTAAATTAAAGGTGGTTGTTGAGCAGCTCTATGGCAGGCTTAAGTCATGCGATGTCTGTCCCCGTCGTTGTAAAATTAACCGACTTGAGGGTACAATTGGATTTTGTAAGACTGCCAGATTGCCTAAAGTTTACAGTTTTATGTGCCATCATGGAGAAGAGCCGCCTGTTTCGGGCAAAAAGGGGAGCGGGACGATATTCTTCAGCTACTGTAATATGGGTTGTGTTTATTGCCAGAATTATGAATTTAGTCAATTGGGCAAAGGCAGGGAGTATGAGTTTGCGGAGCTGGCGCAGGTAATGCTTAATTTACAGGAATCGGGATGCCATAATATTAACCTGGTGACCCCGACGCATGTTTTACCGCAGATACTTAAGGCCTTGGAAATAGCTATCGAGGGAGGGTTAAATATACCGTTAGTTTATAATACCAGCGGATATGAATCAGCCAAGACCCTGAAATTGCTTGAGGGGATAGTTGATATATATCTTGCGGATATGCGTTATGCTGATAGTGCAATTTCGCAGAAATTTTCGCATGTCCCGGATTATCCGGAACGTAACCGGGAGGCGATAAAAGAAATGCAGCGTCAGGTGGGGATAGCGGAATTTGATAAAGAAGGATTGATCAGGAGGGGCCTGATCATAAGGCATCTGGTATTACCAAACCAGGTTTCCGGTACGGATAAAATTATGCAGTTTATTGCCAGGGATATTTCTGAAGATACCTATATTAGTTTAATGAGCCAGTACCTGCCTTATTATCAGGCTTCCGGTTTTCCTGAAATCAGCCGCAGGCTTAAGAATGGTGAATATGAAGAGGCAAAAAAGATATTGGAAAAATATAACCTGCTCAATGGATGGATCCAGGAGTCCTACGGCTCAGAACGTTTTGCCGGAGTAAATATCAAGCCCGTTTAAATATGGACAGAGACCCGTTTTTTAAAAAAGCGATTAACTTTATTTTTGCCAAGCTGTTTAAGATTAATGATTCTGCGCAGAAGATTGCCTTGGGGGTTGGTTTAGGCGTATTTTCCGGGTTTATTCCCGGGACCGGGCCGGTTGCCGCATTATTCCTGGCATTTGTTTTTCGCGCCAACCGAGCTGCCGCTTTGTTAGGGGGTATTCTTACGAATACCTGGCTGAGTATTGTAACTTTTGCCTTGGCGGTGAGAGTCGGCTCCGCAGCGCTTAACCGGCATTGGCAGGAGGTTTATCAGAAGGCTCAGGGCCTGATCCATGATTTCCATTGGGGCAATTTCTTAAAGTTTTCTTTTTTGGATATTATTTTGCCGGTTATTCTCGGGTATCTGATTATTGGTTTATTCCTGGGGCTGGTTAGTTATCTGATAGTTCTTATAATAACTAATAAGGCGTTTCATAAAAGATGAGAGATGCTTATTTCATTTGACATTGCCACCCATGATATTATAATGAATAAACGTATTTGATAGGAGATAAATATAGCTATGTATCTTAAGTTGGTCAAGTTTTCTCTTGCTACCTTTATTGCATTTTCGATTATCTTTCCTGTTTTTGCCGAAGAAATAAAAACTCCCAGCCCCCAAAAAATAAAAAATAATCCGCAAGCTATTCCTGTATTTTTTTCCGATGAGAACGCAATGTTAGCAGAAATGGATTTTTATATCGGTAATAATCAGGAAGCAGAAACAATCTTCCAGGGGTTAAAAGTAAAGAAGGATCATGATGTCGCGCTCTGGAGCAATCAATTGGGCTCTTTGTATTTGGCCGAAGGTAAGACCAGGCAAGCGCAAGAGGTTTTTATGGACGCATATCTGGTGATGAATAATATCACTGCGTTTAAAGATTTGGAATTGAAGTCTGTTGGATTAATGGGCGCAGAAGCGACTAAGGCGTATAAAGGGGATCCCTACGAAAAAGTATTTAATTCTTTCTACCTGGGGATGCTTTTATATTCCGATAATGATTTTGAAAATTCCTTAGCTGCTTTTAAAAACGGGATTTTGTGTGATTCTGATGTTGTGGGTAATCTTTATAAGAGTGATGTAGCTTTGCTTTATTTAATGGCTTCCCGACTTGAACTTCTTCAAAATGATAAATCTATGTCAGACGATTATTTTAAGCAGGGAGTAGAAGCTTTTTATCTTTCCTATCCGGATAACCGTCTGCTCGTTTCGCAGGAACAGGCTTTACTAGACGATTTAGCCAAAAAACAAAAAACCCTTAACGAAAAAGAATCTCCATATAAGGATGAAGCTGTTGGGCAAGGTTCTGTTTTGCAGCCGCAAGAAAAGAATATTGGAGTAAAGAAAGTAAAGAAGATAACTGCTCAAGAGGAGAAGAATATTAATGCTTTAAAGGCGGATATTTCTAAGCTGGAAGCCGATATTCAGGTATTAGCAGATAAGATTCAGGAAAATAACCATAGGATTGCAATAACTAGTTTAAAAGATTTAGTTGATCTAAATAATAATACATTATTATGTATCGAGACCGGCAGGGCCCCATTTAAATACCAGATAGGAAACTACGGAGAAAAAGCAGTTTTTACCATAAAACCCTCCCGGGCTACAGTCTTTAATGTTACTGTCGATAATTTTTTTAATATTAAGACAGAAAGTATCCTGAAGAATAATGACGTTTATTACCAGGCTTCTACCCGGGGAGGCAGAGTTATGGATAGCATATTAAAAGGTAAGGCGGATTTTAAGAAGACGACCGCGGATGTTTCGGATATTTTTTCTAATGTATCACAAGTATATAATCCTTATGGTGTGTTATCATTATTTAGTTTAGCGGCATCGGCAGTCAGCAACGCAACTAACCCTTATGCTGATGCGCGGCATTGGAGTCTGCTTCCTGCTGAAATTCAAGTGGTTCCTCTGCATTTAAATCCCGGGAGGCATCAATTACAGATTGAAGCTTGTGATTCTATGGGGAAAGTTATTGAGAGTTCTAAAGTTGATGTGGAGATTAAAGATGGCCTCAACAATGTTATTTTTAAACGTTTTCTTGAGAAAGCTGTAAAATGAAAAGAATATTTCTTATCTTGATCTCAGTTTTTTTGCTTTCCGGTTGTGCCGTTGGAGCGAATCCTTATACTTTGAACAAAAATCAAACTACCCTTGATTTAAGCAATAACCGAGGAGTGGCTTTGTTTACTTTAAAAATCAAGAATCCGGGAGCAAGCCGGATTCTATTGTCATCTTTTACGGTACGTGAAGCTAATCAATATAAAGCTTATAATACCTTAGGTTATTTTTCTATACCACTTATGGGAGAAAATTATTCTGCATCGGATGATTTGTATTTTTGTACTGCGGTTATGAACAGGGGAATATACCGACTGGATTCATTCAATGGTTTGACTAATTCATTTTTTGCTGTTCCGTATACGCTAAAAGCGGACAAGATCTTTGACGTATATCCGAACACGATAAATTATATGGGGCGTATCGAGTTTGGCGATTTAGATACCAAGATAGGCCTTATGCCGTTAAAGGGCATAGAAGATGCCTATGCCCAGGATGTAGAAAAATTTAAGGCAATTTTCCCTGTTTTAAAAGACAGAGAAATCGGCAAAGATTCATTCTATTAGAAAGGAGTGGTAATGAAACTTTCAATGGTTATTTTTGGGGCATTGTGCCTGTTTTTAATAACAGGATGCTCAACGATTAATACTTCTTATACTAAGACTATCCAGCCGGATCAGGATGATGAGTTAGGTGGTACAGGTATAGAATCTACAGATATCCGTACGGTTTCCAGGAAAATGGCTGTTTCGATATTGGAGGTTCCGCAAATATCCAGGGTTCAAGGTGCGCCTCCTAAAATTGCCCTTTTACCGGTAAAGAACTCGACGCGTTTTATAATCAATAAAGATATATTTACTAAAAAAATACGTATCCAGCTTAATCAAAATGCCCAGGGTAAGGTTATTTTTCTTGCCCGCGACCGGATGGATGATATTTTAAAAGAAAGACAATCCAAGCGCGAAGGTTTGGTAGGCGCAAGTAAGCAAGAGGATCTAAAGGGGGTTGATTTTTATCTTACCGGTGAATTAATGGGTTTAAGCAAGGCTATTAATGGGGATAGGTCGGATTATATATCAATGTCATTTCAACTTATTGATGCTGAGACCTCAGAGGTTATCTGGGAAAACGAATATGAAGTAAAGCGAGTAGGTGAGACAGGCGTTGTCTATCAATAAATTTTTATCAGGAGATAAAAAGCTATGCGGAAAAACATACTGTTGTTGGTCTTGTCGGTGTTAATTGCAGGTTGTGCGTCGGTTCCAGCTAAGGGGATTGCGCCTAAAAAAGCATCCCAACTTTATGAGGAGACCGAAACCTTCGTATATCTTAGCAAGGGTTTAAATAAACAGCTGCTGTTGGTGGATCAGGCATTATCATCTACCGAAGACGCCAGGTTAGTGGTGAAAGCTAAGTTATTTAATAAGCTGGCCGAGGATTTACGTGTGCAATTTCAGACTATTTTTAAGGATAAAGATGGTTACCCTACCGGTGATGAAACAAACTGGGAATTAGTTGTTATTCCGCACAATGCTTATTGTTACTATGAAGCTAAGGCTATGAATATAAAAGCCGAGAAATATGTTACGCGTTGCCGCTATGCTGAATAGGGGGGAGCTATGATAAGAAATATTCCAATTTTTCTGGTGGGGTTAAGCCTTCTGATCTTGAATAGCACTGGTGCTTTTGGGCAAGAGCAGCAGGAGAGCAAAATATATAACTATGAACAAAAGACTATCAATAAGGCTGTTAAGAAGGATTTAAAAATTACGGCTGCGATCTTTGTATCTGAGAATAACCTGAAAATTAAGGATAGCCTTTTTAACCCTCCGCAAGATGAATTATTGCAAGCAAGCGCAATTTCTGTTGATAAAGCAGATATTAAGATTGATAACAGTCAGCAGCAGGTGGAAAAGAAAACGGATTCAGGGTTAGTGACTGGACTTTTAACCGATGCCTTACGTGAAAGTGGGAAATTTGCTATAGTTGAACGCCAGGATATCAACGCTATTTTAAGAGAAGCGGAGTTCAGTAATTCTAAATGGGTTAATTCCGAACAGGCAAATAAAATAGGAAATGTCTATGGTGTTAAATATATCGTAATTGCTAATTTGCTTAAAAGCGAGGCAGGAGAAAGAGTCGCTATAAACAATTACGCTTTAGCTTTGCGTCTATGCGAAGTTGAAACTGGCAATATATCTGCCACAGGCGAAGGCGAAGGCGTAACAATAAAGGATGCAATTGCTAACGCCGTAAAGAATTTTTCTTCTAAGATAAATAGCCTTCCCTGGGGTACGCGTATTGTAAGGGTTGGAGAAGGATTTGTGTATATTGGCGCAGGCAGTGATGAAGGTCTAAAGCAGAAAGATATATTAGAGGTTTATAAATCAAGGGATAAAATTATTGATCCAGTAACTGCTAAGGATTTAGGCACAGAAAAGACAAAAATAGGCAGGCTTGAGATTGTTGAAGTCTTAAGTCCGGTTTTATCCAAGGCCAAGGTTTTGGAATCCCTGGAGACAATTACTACAGATTTTATCGTCCAGGCCATTCCAACAGAGGGTGTTGGTACTGATGAGATGGCTAAATGGAAGAAGATTTACGGTGATGTTTCTTCTTTGGATAAGCCTAAAGCTGAGGTGGCTGGAAGTTCTCCTGCTGTAGCCGATGCCGGGGCAACAAATATGAGTATGTCAATTGAAGGGTTGGTACAGGTTGCCAGTCCTGCAATAGTTATGATTACTACTGTTAGTAATACCGGTGGCGCTCTGGGCAGCGGTTTTCTTATCAGTTCCGACGGGACCATTGTTACTAATTATCATGTTATTAAGGGTGCTGAAGGTCTGGGTGTAAAGTTTGCGCAGGAAAAAGAATTAATTAGTAATGTTAGCGTGATAAAAACTGACGCTATTCGTGATATAGCTTTAATTAAGATTAATACCCCGGTAAATGCTACTCCTTTATCTTTAGGGGATTCAGAGCAAATCGTTGTAGGTGAGCGCGTGGTTGCTATTGGTAATCCGCAGGGATTGCAGAATACGATATCTGACGGATTGGTAAGCGCAGTACGTGATGCCGGTGGCGTAAAGCAGATCCAGATTAGTGTTCCGATTTCTCACGGCTCAAGCGGGGGCGCACTGTTAAATATGCGCGGGCAGGTTATTGGTATTACTTCTTCTGGTATAGATCAGGCGCAGAACTTGAATTTTGCTATTCCTATAAATTACGTCAAAGAATACCTGCAGCAGTAAATCTTTTTTTATTCTCTGTTTCACCCATCATTGGGTTTGGATTATTTAAATTAAGGGAGGATTTAATGAAAAAGTTAGTTTTGTTGCGCCATGGAGAAAGTACCTGGAATAGGGAGAATCGTTTTACCGGCTGGACCGATGTTGATTTGTCCGGCCAGGGAATACAGGAAGCCAAGAAGGCGGGTGAGGTACTTAAAAAAGAAGGCTTTATTTTTGATTTGGCTTTTACTTCGGTATTAAAAAGGGCTATCCGCACCCTATGGCTTACGCTTGATGAGATGGATTTGATGTGGATACCGGTTTATAATTCCTGGAGGCTCAATGAAAGGCATTACGGGGCTTTGCAGGGTTTAAATAAATCCGAGACTGCGGCAAAATACGGCGATGATCAAGTTTTGATATGGAGGAGAAGTTATGATGTGCCTCCGATGGCGTTAGATAAACATGACCCGCGTTTTCCGGGCAATGATCCCCGGTACAAAGATCTTAAATCTCAGGAAATTCCCCTTACGGAGTGTTTAAAAGATACAGTGGAACGCTTTTTGCCATATTGGCATAAGACTATAGCCCCGGCTGTCAAAAGCGGTAAGCGGGTGATTATTGCCGCCCATGGAAACTCTTTGCGGGCTTTAGTTAAGTATCTTGATAATATTTCAGATGAAAAAATAGTTAACCTGAATATCCCTACGGCAATGCCTCTAGTTTATGAATTAGAAGATAACTTGAAACCGATCAAGAGCTATTATTTAGGCGATCCCGAAGCCGTGAAGAAGGCTATGGACGCGGTGGCGAATCAAGGCAAGGCGAAATAACCCTGTTTACTGTCTAACCCGGGAGGCGCGTATGGCAGTTAAAAAGATAGGTGAGAAATACAGGTGTAATGTTTGCGGTAATGAAGTTACGGTAATCAAAGTTGGCGGGGGAGAATTAGTTTGTTGCGGTAAGCCAATGGAAGAGCTGAAAGATAAATAAGGGGGTAGATAATGAATAAATCGATCAAAGGCACGAAAACAGAGCAAAATTTACTTAAGGCGTTTGCCGGTGAGTCCCAGGCGCGCACCCGTTATACATATTTCTCATCGGTTGCTAAAAAGGAAGGCCTGGTGCAGATATCCAATATATTTATGGAGACTGCGGAAAATGAAAAGGAACATGCCAAGGTGTTTTTTAAATATCTTGAGGGAGGAGACGTGGAGATTATCGCATCTTATCCTGCTGGGATGATTAAAGACACAAGGGCAAATTTAGAAGAAGCGGCAGCCGGTGAAAATACGGAGTGGACTACGCTTTATGCTGATTTCGCTAAAGTAGCCAAAGACGAAGGTTTTTCTGACGTAGCCCGTTCCTTCGAGCAGATAGCTAAAGTTGAGAGATTTCATGAATCCCGTTACCGCAAATTAATTAACAATATTATTAATGGCGAGGTATTTAAGAAAAAGGCGATTGTGAAATGGCACTGCGCTAACTGCGGTTATGTTTTTGAAGGCGCTGTAGCGCCTGATGAGTGCCCTTCCTGTAAGCATCCGCAGGCATATTTTGAGGTCCTTGCTGAGAATTATTGATATTGTTACTGGTCCGAGATTGGTTCTAATGTTTAAGAATTTATTACTAATCCTCTGTGTTTTTCTATTGCCTTGTTTGGTAATTAACGCGCGAGGAGAATCAAGTATGAGATTGTCCAGCCCGGAGTTTGAGCATAATGGATATCTTCCCCGGAAATTCACCTGTCAAGGTGAGAAAATAAACCCGGCATTAATTATTGACGCTATCCCCTTTCAGGCCAAGAGTCTGGCTTTGATTGTGGAAGACCCGGATGCCGTAGGCGGTAATTTTGTGCATTGGATAGTTTATAACATCCCTATTGTCGGCCGCATAGAAGAAGACACTATACCTGGTAAGCAAGGGATTAATTCTTTAGGCGGGTTAGCTTATGTCAGTCCTTGCCCTCCGACGGGGACACACCGCTATTTCTTTAAGATTTACGCCCTGGATGCAATGTTGAATTATGACGAAGGGTTAAGTAGGCTTGAACTGGAGAAGGAAATTTCCGCGCATTTATTGGATAAGGCCGAGCTGATCGGTTTGTTCCAGAAGAAATAAGTATCTATGGCTTGGCATGTTTATATTATTAAATGCAAGGATAACCTGCTTTATACCGGAATTACCAAAGATTTAGAGCGCAGGGTTAAGGAGCATAATAGCGGTAATGGCTGTAAATTCACTAAATACAGGGCGCCGGTTGAGCTGAAGTATTGTGAAAAAGCCGAAAACAGGCCTCAGGCATTAGCAAGAGAAGCAGAGATCAAGCGTTTTAGCCGTCTAAAAAAAATAAAGTTATTTAACGGAGATTGAGCATGGCAAACTTTTCTTTTGATATTGTTTCAGAGGTGGATCTGCAGGAAGTGGATAACGCGGTAAACCAGGCAGCTAAAGAATTGGCCCAGCGTTATGATTTCAAGAACAGCAAGTCTTCGCTCGCCTTTGATCGAAAAGAAAAAAAGATTACTCTAATTGCTGATGATGATTTTAAATTGCACGCGCTCACGGATATCCTGGAAACACGTTTAGCTAAAAGAGGCGTCTCGATCAAGGCATTTAAATTCAGCGAGCCGGAAAAGGCGTTTGAAGGTTATCTGCGCCAGGCAGTGGAAATCTGTATGGGCATTGATAAGGAAAGGGCAAAAGAATTAACTTCCGCTATAAAAGGCTTAGGTTTGAAAGTGCAGGCTCAGATCGAAGGAGAGAAGATTAAAGTCAGTTCAGCTAAAAAAGATGAGTTGCAGGCGGTTATTACGCACCTGCGCGGATTAAATTTTTCCCTGCCGCTTAATTTTTGTAACTACCGCTAGAAACAAGTTTAATATATCAATGGTTGTGTTATAATATTTGAACAACTGAAAGGACAGGATAATGATAAATCTTGGTAAAATTCTGGCTGTAATTTTATGCGTTGGATTATTTGGTTTTATAAACGGGTTTGCCCAACAAACTGGGGTGCAGCATATCAGCAGCCCGGCATTTTCAGAAATAGACCGGGACCAGAACAGCCTTATTTCTTCCGCTGAGATGCAGGACTATCAGCAGCGAGGATTTAATGAATTAGATAAAGATAAAAGCGGCTATCTTGATTCGGAAGAATTAATCTCGGATAAGACTAAGCTGCATCAGGCAGCTGATAAAGATAATGACAATAAGGTTAGCAGTCAGGAATCCGACGCGCAATTCAAGGAGTATTTTCAACAGATGGATAAAAATAAGGATAACCAGATCTCTGAAGCAGAATATACGGATTACTGGAAGTTGATATATAGATTCTAAAAAGGAGAAACCTGCCCGTCCTCAAAAATATCCTTCTTTGCAGAAAATTCGAAAACCAACCTAAATAAAGAAACTAATAAGATTAGATGATTTCGGTAAATAGCGTATCTTTACAATTCGGCCAGCGTAAACTTTTCTCCAACGTAAATATTACTTTTTCCGCAGGAAATTGCTATGGTTTAATCGGCGCCAACGGTTCAGGGAAATCTACCTTCCTGAAGATTCTTTCCGGAGAAGTGGAGTCGACTACCGGTGAGGTTGAGATCTTCCCGGGGAAAAGACTCTCGATGTTGAAACAGGATCAATTTGCTTTTGATGAATATATTGTATTGACTACGGTTATTATGGGGCATAAGAAACTGCATGAAATTATGATTGAAAAAGATAAGTTGTATTCCAAAACACCTTTTACGGATGCGGATGGGATCCGTGCCTCGGAGCTGGAAGGGGAATTTGCTGAGTTGGAAGGTTGGAACGCGGAATCCGATGCGGCTAAGCTCTTAAGCGAATTAGGTATCGAGGAATCGCTGCATACGGTGCAAATGAAGCAGCTGGAAGCCGGACAGAAAATGCGCGTGTTATTAGCCCAGGCATTATTTGGTAATCCCGATATTCTTCTTTTGGATGAGCCGACTAACTATTTGGATGTTGAGTCAAGTATGTGGCTGGAGGAATTTTTATGTAATTTTGAGAACACCGCGATTATTGTTTCGCATGACCGCCATTTTCTGGATAAGGTCTGTACTCATATTGCGGATATTGATTTCGGAAAGATCCACCTGTATCCGGGAAATTATACTTTTTGGGCCGAGGCAAGCCAGCTTGCCGCGCGCCAGCGCAGCGAAGCAAATAAGAAGATAGAAGAGAAGCGCAAGGAACTAAAAGAGTTCATTATGCGTTTTGCCAATAATGCTTCTAAATCGCGCCAGGCCACCAGCCGAAAAAAGATTCTGGAAAAACTTACCGTCTTGGATATAGAGCCTTCTTCGCGAAAATACCCTTATATTAATTTTGAGCCGGAACGTGAAGCAGGTAATGACCTTTTAAGTATCAGTAATCTGTTTAAGGCAAGCGATGGCCAGGTGATGTTTGAGCGTTTAAGCATAAACGTTAACAAGGGTGATAAGATAGCTTTTGTTGGGCCGAATGATTTGGCTAAAACCATACTTTTTCAGATTTTAATGAATGAAAGTCCGGCGGATAGCGGCAGCTTTAAATGGGGATTTTCAACTAAGCGGGCCTATTATCCCAGGGATAATGCCGCATTTTTTAATATCCAATTGAGCGTAGCGGATTGGCTTAAGCAGTATTCAGTGAATACCGAAAAAGAATTCATCCACGCTTTCCTGGGGCGCATGCTTTTTTCAGGAGAGGAATCGCTTAAGCCGGTGGATGTTTTATCCGGCGGCGAAAAAGCAAGATGCATGCTCACCCGGATGATGGTTAGTCAGCCGAATGTGCTTATTCTGGATGAGCCGACCAATCACCTTGACCTGGAATCAATCACTGCTTTAAACCGGGGCCTGGAGAAATTCCGCGGCACAATCCTGTTTTCTTCGCATGACCATCAGTTAGTGCAAACTGTGGCTAACCGGATTATTGAGATTACGCCTAAAGGTTATATTGACCGGATGGATACAAGTTTCGATGAATACCTTGCCAATGAACAAGTCACTGCCCAACGCCACGAATTGTATAAAACTACCCGTTAAATATGCTATAATATTCCGGTAAATTTTAAGCATGGGAATATTAAATATGGAAGTAAAAATAATCCGCAGTAAAAGGCGCTTGCGTACGGTAAGCGCGCGATTAGTCAAGGATCTGCTTTTGGTTAATGCCCCCCTAATGCTTTCTGATGAGCGCCTGAATAAGATTGTCATTGATTTTAAATTAAAATTCGCCAGAAAAAAACTCAAGGAAGAACTGGGGAAAGAGCGCAATCTTTCAGACTTGGCGGATAAGCTTAACAAAAGATATTTCGCCAATAAGTTAAAAGTGGAATCTATCGAGTATGTTACTACGCAAAATAGTAAATTCGGCTGTTGTAACTATGGTACCGCGCGGATCCGCATATCGCATAAAATAGGTTTGATGCCGGAATGGGTCAGGAAATATGTTTTAATTCATGAAATGGCGCATTTGATAGAGCCGAATCACAGTCGGGCATTTTGGGATATTGTTTCCCGTTATCGGCTGGCGGAGCGGGCAAGGGGGTATCTGATGGCTGTGGGTAGAGGTGCTGATGAAGGAGAGATAAGTTATGAAAAGTAAGGTTTATTTTATTCCTACAGAAGGCTCTGACAGTACTGCGGTTATTAACGAGAAACTTAAGAGCCTGCTGGATAAAAGCAAGGTCCTGGATTTTATTACCAAGGGGAATAAGGTTGCCGTTAAACTCCATTTTGGCGAAGAGGGTAATACCGGGTTTGTAAATCCTGAACATTTGCGCGTGATTTGCGATGAGATTACTGGAAACGGGGGCAGCGCTTTTTTATCAGATGCAAATACTCTTTATCGCGGCCGGCGCCTAAATTCCGCAGACCATTTGAAATTAGCTTATGAGCATGGGTTTACAAAGAAGGTAACTGGGGTTAATCTGGTTATCCCGGATGACACAAAGAAGGAAAATGTAATTTCCATAAGGATCAATCAAAAGTTTATTAAGGAAGCCAAGGTGGCCCGGGTTTTTGTCGACACTGAAGACTTAATTGTGGTCAGCCATTTTAAAGGACATATCCTGACAGGTTTCGGCGGAGCGCTAAAGAATATCGGTATGGGTTGCGCTACGCGAGAGGGTAAGCTTGCCCAACATTGTGATGCTGCTCCGGTTGTTTATTCTGAGCGGTGTATCGGCTGCGGGAAATGCGCAAAGATCTGCCCGGCTTCAGCAATCGTCATTAAAAATAAAAAATCAGTAGTGGATAACCTGAAATGTATCGGCTGCGCCAGTTGTCTTGCTGTCTGCCCTACTCTGGCCATGTTCATTGATTTTAATGCCGGGGGCAAGGTTCAGTATAAAATGGCCGAGTATGCCTTGGCAATAATGAAGGGCAGGAAAAACAAAAGCGGATTTATAAACTTTGCCGTTAAAATCAATAAGGAATGTGATTGTTGGGGGCTGGAGAATCCGCGAATTGCCCCGGATGTCGGGATATTGGCATCAAATGACCTGGTTAGCATAGATAAGGCAAGCCTGGATTTGGTAAATAAGGTTTGTGGTAAAGATATCTTTAAAGCTGTCCATCCTGATCAGGATGGGTTAAGGCAGCTGGAATATGCCCAGGAAATAGGGTTGGGCAACCTGGATTACGAGCTGGTAGAATTATAATACTGGACGTGGTATAATAAAAGCTTAGACTGATTTTAGAATGAGGCCACTATGGAAGATGAGCTTAGCGGGAAAGAACGTAGAAAATCTGAACGCGTAGACGCTGCATTTACGCTTACTTATAGCATAGAGAAATCTTATACCTTGCATATCAGCATGGGGCAAGCGGATAATCTTGAGACTATAATGGTAAATTTAAGCGATTTAGGCATGGCGATTGTAACAAATTACGATATTCCCAAGGGAGCGCACCTTTATATTAAGTTTAACCTTATAAATATGCGTTTAAGCGGAGATGATCGTTGGAAATTTATGAAGATTGGCGGAGAGGTGGTTTCTAATGTCCGCCTGCCTGATGAAAGCCATAGGATAGGTATACGTTTTAATAAGATTTCTGAAGAGGACAGGATTGCGATAAGCAACTTTGTTATCGGCAATAAAGTTTCTCCCGGTTAAGTTATGAAAAATAGGAGGAGTTGATGTTCAGGGAAAAGATAAAAGTTTTGGATTGCACAATAAGGGATGGCGGCCTGATGAATAAGCACGATTTTGATCTTCGTTTTGTGCGCGAGGTTTATAAGGCTATCTCAGAAGCAGGTATAGATTATATGGAGATTGGTTATAAAAATTCCAAACGGCTTTTTAATCCTAAAGAGTTTGGCAAGTGGAAATTCTGCGATGATGAAGACATAAGAAAGGTAACTGAAGGGGTTCAATCCCAGACCAAGATTTCGGTTATGGTTGATGTGGACAGGGTGGATGTGGATGATGTCCTGCCGAAAAAAGACAGCCCTGTGGATATGATCAGGGTTGCTACTTATGTTAAAGATGTGGATAAGGCGATATATCTGGTAAATCATTTTGCCGATAAAGGGTATGAAACCACGGTAAATATTATGGCGATATCCCGGGCTTTGGATAATGAACTTACCGAATGTCTGCATCAGTTAGATAAAGAGTCTAAGGCGCAGATTATATATATAGTGGACAGCTTTGGTTCTCTATACCAGGAGACAACTGAGTTTCTGGTTAAAAAGGCTAAAAGTATACTTAAGGCTAAAGAGGTTGGTATGCATGCGCACAATAACCAGCAGCTTGCCTTTGGCAATACTATTGAGGCGATCATTCATAATGCTAATTACGTGGATGGGTCTATTTTTGGTTTAGGCAGGGCTGCGGGAAATTGCCCTACTGAATTGATATTGGGATTTTTAAAGAATCCTAAATATGATATCCGGCCGATCCTGGATGTTATCTCCAAAGAATTTATTCCCTTGCAAAAGAAGATAGAATGGGGTTATTTTATTCCTTACGCGATAACCGGGATTCTTGATGAACATCCGCGCACAGCGATTGCTTTGCGGGAAAGTGATAAAAAAGAAAATTACCGCGAGTATTATGAAGGTCTGATTGGGGAAGTAGAGGAATAAATGGATGTAGCTGTTTTTAAGAAAAAACCCATACTGGGTATCTTGCGCGGGATTGAGGCTGATATTTTAGAGCCGTTGCTTGAGACGGTTATTTCCGCAGGACTTGAGACTTTGGAAATAACCATGAATACTGAGGATGCACCGGAGTTAATCCGCAGGGCTAAAGATATTTGCGGAAGCCGTCTGGATTTAGGGGCAGGCACAGTACTTTCAATGCAGGATTTAAAAACAGCCACTCAAAGCGGTGCTGGTTTTATTGTTATGCCGGTATTGATTCAGGATATTGTGGAATACTGCGTGAAGAATAAAATACCTGTATTTCCGGGAGCATTTACTCCTGGGGAGGTTTATAAGGCTTACGAGGCGGGGGCGACAATGGTTAAGGTTTTTCCGGCAAAGTTCTTCGGGCCGGAATATTTCCGGGAACTTAAAGGGCCTTTTAATAATATAGAGCTTTTAGCTTGCAGCGGGGTTACTCCTGATAATTTAAAGGATTATTTTGCCAGCGGCGCCAGCGCTGTATCCTTCGGCTCCAGTGTTTTTAGAAAAGACTGGCTGGAAAAAAAAGATTTTAAATCAATTAATCATGCGGTCAAAAGATTTATTGACGCCTGGAATGAATAAGAATAAAAAGGAGGGCAAAATTATGGCAACTAAGGGGAAAAATAAGAATAAAGGTTCAGCGCTTCTTTTTGGGGAAAGTATTACCGATAAAATCCGCAGGCGGGCTCAGGAATTGTATGAAAAAAGAGGCTGTATCCCGGGAAATGATTGGGCTGATTGGTTTGAAGCGGAGAGGCAGATAAAAGCTGAGCTAAGCAGGAATATTTTCTAAGCAAGATTTTTGTTTTAAGAAGGGGGGAGCATGAGGATTCTTTTGTTAATATTGTTTTTGACCGCGGCCATTTTATCTTATTTTACAGCAGATATAAGAGCTGAAATTGGAGATGAGGATCTGAGGTGGGGAAGCACGCCTTTGCATAAATTAGAGAGAGGGCTGATAAATGTCTGCACCTGTCCGCTTGAATTACCCGCAAGCATGATCAGCGTCGCGGATGAAAAGGGAGAAATCTTCGGGTTTTTCATCGGAGCTGCCGAAGGGGTCTTTGCATCTGTATTCAGGGCTCTATCCGGAATTTATGATACATTAACCTTTTTTATTCCTTCTTACAGTAAACTGATTATGGAACCGGAATACGCTATCCAAAGTTTGCAAAAAACTCAAGAGTAAACGATGATTTAAGCCATGAATAAAAACCGTTTAGTACAGCTTCCAAGGGCAGTTAAAGATTTAATTATAATCGCTGTATTCTTTATCCTCGTATTAACTCTTTCTTTATTTTTCGATGTTTTTGTATTTATATTGAATTTGATTAAGCAAAATCCCGATTCAATAGTTTATGTTGACGAGATCATTGTCGGGCTTTTAACTTTAAGTATTAGCTTTGCTATTTTTTCCTGGCGCAGATGGCAGGAAACAAAAAGAGAAACCGCTGAACGCATAAGGGTTCAGGAAGAGCTTATCAGGATTGCCAATACAAAAGCGGAGACAGAAAGAATAATCAGTAAACAGCTGCATATTGAGATCGAACAGCGTAAGCGTACTCAAAATCATACAAGTAAATAAAGCCGGGGGAGGATATTTATGAATCAGGTTTTATATGTTATTTTGGGGGTTGTTGCTGGAGTTTTGAGCGGAATGCTTGGTATTGGAGGCGGGGTAATTTTAATTCCGGCGCTGGTTTTTATATTCGGTCTCACCCAGCTTCAGGCTCAAGGTACTACACTTGCACTGATGATCCCTCCGATAGGGCTTCTTGCCGCACTGCGTTATTATCAAGCCGGTAATGTAAAATTAGGTATGGCGGGTTTTATTTGTTTAGGTTTTTTCATAGGAGGGTTTATGGGGGCTGGTTTAGTGCAGAATTTGCCGGAACCCCTGATAAGAAAAATCTTCGCTCTTTCTTTATTCCTCATTTCGCTGCGGATGTTTTTCGGAAAACTATAAGAGTAGCAAGGAGGTGTTTATGAATACCTTAATTGTAAAACAGTTTATATCGGGAAGCTGCTATTCATACATTTTAAGTTCGCGCACTGCCGCATTGATTATTGACCCCCATATAAGTTTAAGGCAGGAGTACAGGAAGTACTTGTATAAAAAACGCCTGGAGCTTAAAACTGTGGTGGATACGCATACCCACGCGGATCATTTCTCATTGGCTGCGGTATTAAAGAATGAGTTTAAGGTGCCGGTTATTATGCACGAAAAAGCAATCTCTGAAGTAGCTACCCGGAGAGTTAAGGATGGCGATGAGATAAGTATCGGGCAGGAAAAGCTAAAAGTTATCTACGCGCCTGGGCATACGGATGATACTATAAACCTGTACGCTCAAGGTATGGTTTTTACCGCAGACGTGCTTTTAATCGGTAGCGTAGGCAGGTCGGATTTTCAGAATGGTTCTCCGGATTTAATGTTTGATACTTTGCAGAAACTAAAGGCTTTAGCTGGAAATACGATTGTCTTTCCGGGGCATGATTACCATGAAAAGAAATTCTCAACTATAGCGATTGAGAAAGAACATAATCCCTTCTTAAAAGAAGAATCAAGGGATGATTTTGTTGCAGATATGCGCTCTAAAATACTTCAGAAACCTTTTAATATTGACAATATTATCCGGGTCAACCGTAAAGGAGAAGCTTTGTCTTTGGAGATGATTTCACCTAAAGAGGCGGCCGCCTTAAGCAGTAAGGACCCGCAGGTAAAGTTTTTAGATGTGCGTTCTGTTTTGGAGTTTAGCCGGGAGCATATTAAGGATTCTCTTAATTTACCTATTGATATGCTGGCGGCAAAAGTGAATGAGTTAAGCCAGACCAGACAGATTTATATAGTACTTTGCCGTACCGGCAACCGTTCTCCAATGGCTGCCGATATGCTTATGCAATCAGGGATACATACAGTAAAGGTAATGGACGGCGGATTAACTGGTTGGCAAAAAGAAAAACTTCCGGTTATTAAAGGCGAGGGGGGAGTTTCTCTGGAAAGGCAGGTTAGGATCATAGCTGGAAGCATTGTTTTGTTCGGGATTATTTTGTCGCGGTTTATCCATCCCGGGTTTATAGGGATATCTATATTGGTTTGCTGCGGGTTGATTTATGCGGGCTTTACTGATAATTGTTTAATGGGCATGCTTCTTATGAAGCTGCCGTATAATAAAAAACTATATAAAACTAAGATGGGCGGCGGAACCTGCTCAATTTAAAGAAAGTAATTACTTTTAAATAAAAGCTTGAGATTATTTTAGAAAGTTCTATAATTATTTGAAGTATTAAAAGGAGGTAGTGGTATGGCGTATCAACAGGGTGGTGGATTTGGCGGGCCCAGGGAGATGCACAAGGCGGTTTGCGCAGAGTGCAAAAAAGAATGCGAAGTGCCTTTTAAGCCCAGGGAAGGCGGTAAGCCGATATTATGCAGGGAATGTTATGCAAAGAGTAAAGGGCAAAACCGTTAATTAGTTAATTAGAGGAAGCGTCTCTATTCCAATAAATAAAATAGGGACGCTTCTTTTATTTTTCTTGACAAACCACACATTTGTGTGGTATATCTATAGCCATGGAAGAAAAGATATTTTTGACGCCAAAACAGGAAAAGGTGCTTAATTTTATCCGGAAACGGGTGGGGGAGAGGCTCCCTCCTACAATTCGCGAGATAGGGGAGGAACTGGGCTTTAAATCTACCGGAACAGTAAGGGATTACCTAAAGGTTTTAATCCAGAAAGGTTTGGTGAGGCGGATGAATAACAAATCCAGGGCAATCGAATTAACTGAACGCACATCTTTTAGAATCCCGATAATCGGTACCATAATGGCTGGCAAGCCGGGTTTGGCTTATGAAGAAATCCAGGGTTATGTAGATAGTGATGATTTATTTCTTGGCCGCTTAGGCTTTGATGATGTTTTTGCTTTAAGGGTTAAAGGCGATAGCATGATTGATGCCGGGATCCTTGATGGCGATGTCGCGGTGATCAAGAAACGCCCCAGCGCTGATAATAATGATATAGTTGCCGCGCTTTTAGATAATAATGAAGTTACCCTAAAAAGGCTGGCGTCTAAATCCGGCAAGTTCCATCTGGAAGCTGCCAATGCCAATTATCCGCCAATTTTTGAAGAGTTTAAAGTTATCGGAAAGTTAATAACGGTTATAAGAAAATATTAACAATGAATCAGAATAGTTTTAGTCCTAAAGCCCGCTGGGACAGGTTTGAGCCGGATGCAGCAGGATTTAATCCTGAGTACCTGAATGAGCGTATTGAGGTTTTAGCTTTTTTTAAACACGCCAAGATATTCCCTAAAAGTTTTAGCTGGAATAATAAGGAATACCGGATTGAAACCATTACCTATAACTGGCAGGAGCGCCTTGGCCAGGCATTAATTAATTACTTTTCCGTACTTTGCGCCGGCCAGATTTATCAGATATCCTTTAATAATTTTACCTTCCGTTGGCAGATTGACAAATTAATTCAATAAGATCTGATCTAGTAAAATCCTTACGAACAAAGTGAGTAAGGACTCATACGATAAAAATAAGTTTAGGTAGAAAGAGATGAATATGGTTTTGCATATTGATATGGATGCTTTTTTTGCTTCAATTGAAGAGGCAATTAACCCCAGGCTTAAAGGCAAGCCTTTAATTGTTGGTTCACGGGGAAACAGGATGCATACCGTAGTTTGCGCGGCAAATTACGCGGCCAAAGCTTTAGGTATTCATTCCGGAATGCCTACAAAGAGAGCTTATAGTATTTACTCTAAGTTGGAATTTGTGGCAGCGGATCAGGCTAAATACATCTGGACTTCGGAGCAGATCTTTGAGTTGCTTAAGGGTTATGAATTGCCCTTAAATTATGCCTCAATTGATGAGTTTCAGCTGGACCTTTCCGGTTACACCGGTAAAAATCCGGTAAGTTTGGGTAAGGAAATTAAAGCGCAGATATATGCAAACTTTAACATTAGCGCATCAGTGGGTATAGCCAAGAATTGGCTGCTGGCTAAATTAGCCTCTAAACTAAATAAACCGGATGGCCTGACCTTAATCGATGATGCAAACTTTGAACAGGTTTTACGTAAGGCAAGCCTGGGTAAACTTTGCGGTATGGGTGGGAAAAATGGCAAGATTTTAATGGCCCGTGGCTTAAACACATGCTGGGATTTATACCTAAACTTACCGGAATTCTTTAATAATAATCCCGGTAAGTTTGAGGAAAGTCCCGGTAAGTCTAGTGAAAAGCCTAAATCAATAAGTCATTCTTATACTTTACCGAAGTTTGAATTAAACCCCCAGGTTGTTCGGGCCTGGATCAGGCTCTTGTCTGAAATGGTTGCTGTAAGGCTTAGACAGCAAGATTTAGTCAGCCAAACTGTGCATCTTTGGTTGGATGGCCCGGAAATCGGTAACTTTGGGGCTCAGAAAACCTTTCAGCCCCAGACAAATGACGGCTATGAGATTTACCAAATAGCCCTTAGAATAATGGCCAAATCAAACCTGGAAAACCCTAAAATCAGGGCAATTGGGGTCACCTGCAGCAGCCTTTCTAAGGAAGCCTACCAGCCTTTACTTAGCGAAGAATTACGCAGAGAGGGGCTTATTCAGGCCCTGGACCGCATAAATAATCGCTTTGGTGAGGGGGTAATTTATCCCGCAATTACTGTCTTAACCCGCTAAATTCTCCGCAGGGGGAATCTTCAATTAAACGCTAAAAATCCAGGTATTCTTATATAGGAATCTTCTTTAAAGTGTTAAGCTTAAAGAATAGCGGTAAGTTTAAGTAAAGAAGAAACGCCTTTTCCACAGCTAAAAAATTACTCGCGGTAACCCATTATCTTCCATATAGTTAGGGACACTTACGTAAGATTGACAAGTTAACATAAGATATATTATAGGAAGTACGCCTATGGGGAAAAATGAGCAAAAAGAACTCTGAAACATGTATTCAAGCTGCTCTTTTTTGGTTGCAATTTATGCAGATTGTTGTTGATTTGCGGAGTTTTGTTTAAGGTCTTGTTTGGTGCTGATTATGTATTGCCCGCCCTGGATCCTAATCGCGGATCCGGTGGTTATTCCCTTGGCTATCAGGTTGTGCGCTCTCTTAAGGATCCGGCTAAAGGTTTGCTGGGATATGCGCATGGATTTAGCGGCTTCTTTCTGGGCTAAACCCAGGTAATCGGCCAGTCTTAAGGCCTCAAATTCATCCATTTTAAGCTCTACCTCGTCAGGCCTTCCCGGCCTGCCCCTGGGGCTAAATTGGCTGATTTTAGGGTCAATTTTGACTATCCTATATTTTCTGGGTCTTCCTCGAGGACGCATTTACTTAGACTTACCTATGTTTAACGCCGGTTTTATTATGAGTACCTACTCGCTATCAGCCAGTAGTTATTATGGGTACTTACTTATAAATGCTGATTTTTAAGGCCTGCTTTGTATTTAGCAGGCCTTAAGATTATATCTTATAAACTTTATCGCCCTGCCTAACCCGGGAACTTACCTGAAGGCCGATTTCATCGCCTTTTTTAGCGTTTGAGATGTCTACCCGGTCAATCTGCATTGAAGTTACAGCTTGGGTAAGGTCAGTGGTATGCCCCTTTATCTTTACGGTATTACCCATTGCCAAAGGCTCTTTTAATTTGATTACCGCTGCCTGTACGTGAGGAAAATAGTGCGTAATTGAACCGATGAGAATACCTTCTTGTTTAGGAGTTTTCTTTGTTTTCTTAAGAGGTCTTTTTGCTGCGGGCTTGCGTTTTTTTAAGGCTGTTTTCTTCTTTAAAACTGGTTTTCTTTTTGCTACCTTTTTCTTGGCCGGCCGTTTTTTTAGTACTTTTCTGGGTGTTTTTTTAACTGTCTTTTTGGCCGCTTTTTTGACCTTTCTTTTCAAAGCCATAGCGACACCTCCTTTAAAGGATTACTTTTTCAGATATATCAGTTATAACCGGTATGCGGCAATATATGCCTAAGGCAGCCTGCATAATTCCCCATAAGGAAACTAAAAGGAATAATGCATAGCCGAATACCCAGATCAACCAGCCTAATAAAGGTATGATTGAAAGTATAAAAGCCGCTACCTCCATAACAAAAAGAACCAGCCCTTGCCTGGCATGGTAAAGGGCGAATTTATTGTTTTTCTTTAGTACCAGGGTGATTATACAAAGAAAGGAAATATAAGAAATTACAGCAAAAAATTTCCCTTCCCGGATCATTTCTTCATCGTTAGCTTTTGGCATAGTTTCCTTTAATTTATTTTTTCACCTCAAGCAGGGAATCCATAGTTCCGTAAGGGTTCACTTGCTTTAGCGGGTTATTCGGATCTTCTGACCAGCTGCCATCAATTACAAAACGGTAGCGGTATTTACCGCTGTTCAGGTTTATTCTTTTGCTCCAGGAGCCGTTATTTTGTTCCATTCGGCTATTTTCATCCAGTTTCCAGTTATTAAACTCGCCAGCCAAGTAAACTTCTTTGGCTTCCGGTGCCTTTACCGTCAGGGTAATTTCATTTAGTTTAGGCAGGTTTTCTTTTAAGATTTCCTTCATCCGTTTTTCCAATGATTTCTCAGTGGTAGTGGTTGTTGTGGAAACCGGGTTTTCTAAAGTGATAATTTCACGGGAAAGGCTGAAATAATCTTTTGCCCCGCGGCAGTATTTATCGTAGGTGAAGACATTTAAGCCTTCATTTTGTGCTTCCTTGAGCTTAACATTTACATGAATAATATTGGAAAACATTTTTTCCTGGTAGTCAGTCTTGATTTTATTCAGCATCTTAAAAGAGTGCTGCAGGCGCGAATCAAAATTAGTGACCAGGACCCGGAAGTCCACATTGTGGTTTAACCTTTCATTAACCAGGTTGATAATGCTGGTTAACTGGCTTAGGCCTTCCAGCGAAAATCTGCTGGCTTCAACCGGAATAATAATTTCATTGGCTGAACGGATAGCGTTAATCGTCAGTATCCCTAAGTTCGGCGGGCAGTCAATTAAAATGTAATCGTAGTTATTCCTGAAATTATTCAGTATGTCGCAAAGGCGGCTTTCCCGGCCGATCTCTCCGCTTAATTCCTGCTCCAGGGTGCTTAAGATCAGGCTGGATGGCGCAATATCGAAATTCTCGCCTAAATTCTGGATGATTTCTTCCAGCTGGCATTTCTTGTGCGTGATTTTAGAAAGTACGTTATAAATACTTAAATCCGATTTAATATTCAGTCCGCTGGTTGCGTGCGCCTGGGGATCAAGGTCGATCAGCAGTACTTTGCGTCCGTTGTTTGCTAAGGCCGCCGCTAAATTTATCGATGTGGTTGTTTTACCGCAGCCGCCTTTTTGGTTAGCAATTGATATAATACGCATGAGCGCTTCCTCCTTAAAAAAATTATTTAGTTACCTTGATGTTATCTATATAAACAATACCCGATTTTTCTTTTGCGTTCCATTCCTCGACGCTAAAAGACAGGGTTTTCATTTGCTCCCAGTTATTGATCTTGGCAAAACGGGTTAAATCAACTGTATGGTTAGTCCACTTTCCCTGGATATCTTTTACGTAGATCTCCGATTTTTCGTTGAAACGGTTAACGAACTCAATCCTTAAGGCAAGAATGTCCCGGGGGTTGGTTTTTCTGGTCGCAAAGCTTAAGGTTTTGTATTTAGACAGGTTTAAATGTTTAAGTTCAAGAGAAAAAGTTTCTTTTTTGGCAGGATCGAAATTAAAATTTATTTTTGCCGCATCCTGGTATAAAAATAAGGCAATTTGTGCGTTGTGGTTACGGTAATTCAGATGAGAATAAGCGACCCCGCTGCCTAAGCCTAAAACCATGAGTAACCCGACGAGGATTATGGTGCGGATTGGTTTTGGATACGCTTTTGACCTTCGTTTTTTCTTTGATGATTTAGAAGAGGCATCTAAATAAATATTTGCCAGATGCTCGTAGATTTCTTTCTTATCCATTGAAATTATTTTATAACATAAAACCCAAGCTGTGTCAAGGGTTTAGATACTCTGGCGCATCCTGATTGATAAGCTTGTAGAAGTTCGTAAGGTGCAGGCGAAACAGGCGGTCAAATGAACCATCAGGATCTTCTCCGGCCCACCAAAACCAGTCACTTCCCTCTAAAATATACATTTGTTTTAAAGCCAGTTCATTTATCGGTTCTTTAACCTTTTCTAATGCCTTGCGGGCATCGGTAAGCCATTCCCAGCATCTTACTTTGCTGGGGTTTCCGATCCATTTTCCGAATTCACCGTAAATCCAGCTTCCTGCGCTTAGACGCTTGATCTTGTTTTGTGCTGGATTGGTTTTTAAGTATTCACTGACGGTCGTTGTTTTGACAAAATTGCTTTCAGAGATGCGCTGGTAAAATAATTCCAGGAAATCATGGCCGTCATTGCGGAAAAATTCCCAGGCATTTTCTCCGTCCATGGCAATAGTGACCAGGGTATCCTTGCCTTTAAAGGCCTTGTCGATATTTTCTAAATGTCCCATGAAGTCGTTTACTGCATCAGTCTCTTTCATCCTGTGGTAATTAAAGCCGATTAAGTCCGAAAGGTTGCGGTCGCGAAAAACAATATTCAGCTCTCCGTCTTTTCTTCTTAACAGATGCGGCTGGTATAAGAGCTTGGTGTTACGTTTTTTGATTTTTAGTGATTTAAACAGGATTGCCTCGTCGGTAACAATCCATTTGATCCCGGAGTTGATAATCAGCGGCAGGATATGTTCGCTTACTGCTTCTTCCGACGGCCACATCCCTTCAGGAATTGACCCAAAGCGCTGTTTATAAAATTCTACCGCGCTCTCAATTTGGTATTTCGCGTCGGCGGGAAAACTGAATTCTTTCTTGGGCAGGGCTGTTTTTTTGTTTGCCTCTTTTGCGATATTGGTGCTGCATAATAAAGGCAGTATCGGGTGGTAATATGGAGTAACGCTTATTTCAATCTGGTTATTTTGTTTATAAAGACAGTATGCGGGGATAATTTCTTTTAATATGAGCAGTTGTTTTTCCAAAACAATATGCTTATCTTCTTCAGCGAAGAACCTTTCCTTGGAACATATTTTCTTTAGTTCGGGGATGTTCTGGCGGAATGACGGGTCGATCCAAGCTAAATTAAAATAAAGCTGTAGGTCGAGATAGTCCTGGGTGGAAAATTCCTGGCCGCGCTGCTTTTGCAGGTATAGCTCATAGTAACGGGCGAAAGTCGCGATAACCCTCTCCCGGTTTATGGAGAAAAAATTCTGGAGGATGAAGTCTTTGTCATGCTTGGTCAGATCGCTGGCGGGTTTTTTAGTTAGTTCGCTGAACTTATCTTTTACCCGGCCGTTGTTGTAGTCCTCTACCTGTTCAAATAAAGACGGGACAACATTAAAGGTTTGTTTGATTTTGGGGAAATTCTTAAGCATCTGCACCATATCCAGGTAATCTTTGATTCCGTGCAGCCTGACCCAGGGCAAGCCACTCTCCTGTGTCAGGAGGTTCTTGTAGTATGGCTGGTGCATATGGAAGATAAAGGCGAGATTTAACATAAGTTTAGCTATTAAAAAACCCTCGGAGGATTTGCATCCCCCGAGGGTTTGGTATTTCTACATAAGCTGTATTAGAATGTTACCTTCATTGAGCCGATTAACTGCTGAGCTACCTTGCTGTCATTTTTTACTTTGATAGCATCACCTGGTCTGAAGATACCTCCAGTTAAGCCAAACTGTACATCTTCGGTATAATCATAGGTAATAGTTGCATCAACTGCATCACCAAGGTGTGATTTGCCAGTATACGTAGCGTCATAGTTACCTGCAGTACCGCCAAGATATCTGGTTGAGCTATTGTAATAACCGGGGCTTAGTAAAGCATCACCAGCGCTTGCTTTGGCAACATCGTAGTATCCATAAACAGCTGAAATAGTAACATCTTCAACTGGTTTGCAACTTGCCTTTATATTGAAAGCGCTCATATTGGTCATAGGCAGAATTGCATAAACGATGTTATTGAGCTTCTGATCATAGAACATTTGATCCCAACCACCATTTTTGGTTGTGCCATCTGCGTTGGTATTGCTTTCGCCGCCAGAAAGATAGGTATAGGAAGCACCAATCTTAGGGGTCATCTTTACTTTAGCAAAGGTGTAATCTGCCATAGCTTGTACAGCCCAAGCATCATGGTCTTTCTGGTTAGCAGTGTTTGTGTTTTTGCCAAACTGATAAGCAGCTTCTAATGAGGTTGATAAATTCTCAATCGGAGTCGCGGAAACTAAAGCGCCCACTGTATTAAGTTTATCTGCTCTGCTTGTGGAAACACTGCTATTAGTATTATTATCTTTTTTGAACCAGTAATAACCGGAAACATTCACTTTTGAGTTTATAGCATATGTGGCGTTAATACCGGTTAAACTGACAGTATTTCTGTCTGTTGTGTTGTCTTGTTTTATCTGTGCATAGACTAAATCAACTACCAAAGGATCATAGTCTAAGGTTGCGCGTATAGCATCAAATGCGCTTCTTTCAGATAAATCAGTAGGTATATTTGTTGTGTTAGCTGCAGCACCTGATTTTCCAATAATCAAACCATTGCCGAATTTAATTTCCTGACGGCCTACGGTTAAGGTTAAAGGAGAATACAGGAATTCTTTTAAAGTAACATATGCTAAATCTAAATCAATTTCTGTTGAGTTGGAACCGCTGGAATTTGTATCATTCTGTCCATTCCAGATCCTTTCATTGAGCAGTCTTACTGTAGCTGTTACATTATCAGTAAGATCAGCATCAACACGCACTCTGGTCTGTGTCATGATGAAATTCTGTTTCAGGACGCTTTTGTCGTCAAGGTTAGTATTTGACAGTCCAAAATGACGTCTTGCAACACCACTCATGGTAATATCGCCACTTACCTTCACGTTCTGCACTTCGGCGTAGGCAGGGCTAAATGCTAACCCGGCTACCAAAGCAAGCGCTAATACTGCTATCAAGCGTTTACTCATTTTCTTACTCCTCCTTTTTTGTTAACTGTGATAGATATATGCTTAACCAGGCGAATAAATGTTATTGCCTAGGATAATTTCTCCAAGTTACTTATAAATATTCTCATACAACTCTTTAATTGTCAAGAGTTTTTTACCCCGCTTATTTTACCGGAGTTTTAGACCTTTTAGACACTGCCTGGGATTTCGGGCCTAAGGAAATAGTCATCATAATAGTACTTCCCTTTGGCTCTAAATTAATAATACAGCTCTCGTTTTCCCTCTCAAAGTTCAAGAGCCTCTGTCCGTATTCAACAATATTTACCAGGCTCCAGTTATACATGGCCATCTGTTCCTTGTAAAAGTAAACTACCTGGTCAGGCGTATTTTTACCCTGGTATTTTAATACGCCTACGCGTACGCCGGAGCTTTCAAAGGCATATGACTGAGCGGGCAGGTTCTTAAAGCCAACCGGGACCGGAATGTCGCTGAATTTTAAAACTGTCTGCGGTTCAAGTACTCCCGGGTTTCCGGATTTTGCGGCGCTGTTGCTTAAGCTTGCGCAACCCATAAGAGCAGTGGTCAGGATACAGAATGTGGTAGATAAGAAGAACAGTTTTGCAAGTTTCATCTTGCCTCCTTTTTGGCTAAAAAAGTTTTAAGATCATTATAAATATTATCAATTTCAGCTTGAGTTAAACCTGAGTCCAGCCCTACTTTAATCAATTCTGCCGGTGAAATAATATCTTCCGGGGTATGGCTGTCATTGTTTAAGATCAGCTTAGCTCCGAATTTCTTTGCCTGTTTTACTACGTGGGCATTAGTCTGGCTGTGTCCTCGCCTGCTGGTAACTTCTAAGAAAATTCCGCGTTCTTTTGCAAGTTGTGCGTCTTCATCGGAAATTAATCCCGGGTGGGCCAGGATATCAATATCCGCCATTAAGGCCAGGTGATTGGTATTTTTTGCTACCGGTTCAACTGGAGTTTCTCCGTGAGCAATAACGATCTTAATCCCTTCTTTTCTGGCTAAACTGGCCAGTGGTTTAAATTGTTCCGGAGGAAGATGGGTTAGTTCAATTCCCGGCAATACCTTGATTTGGGAATTTTTAGGCCAACGCCTGCAGAATTCAACGATTGCCTTGGCCGCCTGTTTGATATTGCTGTAGTCGGCGTGATCGGTTATCGCGATTACCTTATAACCTTTGTCCTGGTAACGCACCGCTACTTCCGAAGGAAGCAGGTCTCCGTCACTTAAAAATGTGTGTGCGTGTAAGTTATACATAAATTTCACCCTGGCAGAAATTGAACACCTTACATCTTTAATTTAGTGAAATCCTGCCGAACTTTTGTGAGGCAGGATGAGTACCTAGTATGCGAACCGTGCATCCTGCCAGAAAGTTTAATTGTGCGCCTGGCAGGAATCGAACCTGCCGCACGCAGTTTAGGAAACTGCTGCTCTATCCTTATGAGCTACAGGCGCAATATTTAATTTACACCCTGCCGCGGGCTTATTCTCCGTGCAGTTTAACTAAAGAATGCAGCGGGTACTCTTTTAATTTATCCCTGCCATGCAAGTCAACCAGTTCAATAACAAACCCTATGCCCATGATTTTACCTTGCAGTTGTTTTACCAGGTCGGCTACCGCTTTAATTGTGCCGCCGGTAGCTAAAAGATCGTCAATGATTAAAACTTTTTCCCCCCTGGTTATGGCATCCTGATGTATTTCCAGGGTATCTGTGCCGTATTCCAGTTCATAGGTTGTGGAAATTGTTTTGTAAGGAAGTTTCCCTTTTTTGCGCACCGGGATAAAACCCGCTCCGATTTTATGGGCAACCGCCGCGCCAAAGATAAAACCGCGCGCTTCTACCCCGACAACCTTATCAATTTTCTTACCCTTATATTTCTTGACCAGTAAATCGACGGATTTTTTAAACGCGGATTTATTCTGGATTAAGGTGGTTACATCATAGAAAATAATTCCCGGTTTGGGAAAATCAGGAATATGTCTTATGGATTTTTCTAAAAGCGAATCATTTTTCATAGTTCTTTCTCCTGCCCGATAACAAACTTCTTCAATTTTCTTAAGGCCGTCTCTTCGATCTGGCGGATTCTTTCCCGCGAAACACCCATTTTTTTGGCAACCTCCGCTAATGTCTGCGGCTTGGCATGGCTTAAGCCAAAACGCAAGTCCAGGATTTCCCGCTCTCTTTCGGACATAACTTCTAAAAGATTATCTACTCTTTCACGGTCAAGGAAATGTTCGATTTCGGCATCCGGGGGAGTAGCGTTTTTATCTTCCACTAATTCCGACATCTGGTTATCATTGTCTTCGCCGATAGGTGCTTCTAATGATGAGGTTGTGCTGGACATCCAGAAGTTTATTTTTCCGGTTTTTTCAGACGATAGTTTTAACTTTTTGGCGATTTCAGCGTCGGTAGGGATACGTTTTAATTTTTGGCTTAACCGTTCCTTGCATTTTTTCCACTTGGCGATCAGGTCATTCATATAAACAGGCACGCGGATCATTTTACCCTGTTCACTGATTGAGCGGGTTATCCCCTGCTTGATCCACCAGGCAGCGTAAGTTGAAAAGCGGAATCCTTTGCGATGGTCAAATTTTTCCACTGCCTTCATCAGGCCGAGGTTCCCCTCTTCAATTAAATCCAGGAATGGGGTTCCCAGGCGCATATACCTTTTGGCGATGTTGATCACCAGGCGCAGGTTTGCGCGGATCATTTCTTTACGGGCTACTTCATCTCCGCGGCGGATGCGTTTATTTAATTCAACTTCCTGCTTGGCGGTTAAAAGCGGGATCTGCCGGACTTCTTTAAGGTATGTTTTTAACGCTTCCATATTTTTTATTGGGGATGGTTCTCTTAAAAAAGAGAACCATCCCGGATTTACCGTTATTTCTTTAACGCAGCCTGTGCTGCGGCTAATTTCGCAATCGGCACCCTGAATGGCGAGCAGCTGACATAATCCATGCCTACATTATGGCAGAATTCCACGGATTTAGGTTCTCCGCCGTGCTCTCCGCAAATACCGACCTCAAGGTTCTTATTGGTTGAGCGTCCGCGTTTAATGCCTAATTTAATCAATTCACCGATTCCTTCCTGGTCAATGCTCTGAAATGGATCCTCCGGTAAAATACCTTTTTTAAGATACTCCGGCAGGAACCCGCCGATATCATCTCTTGAGAAACCAAAGCCCATTTGGGTCATGTCATTGGTTCCGAATGAGAAGAACTGGGCGACAGTCGCCAGTTTATCCGCAACAAAGGCGGCGCGGGGAATCTCAATCATCGTCCCGAAAAGATGCTTGATTTTCTTCAGGCCGTATTTTGCAAGTACTTCTTTGTATATTTGTTTTGCGATAGCCAGCTGGTCCTCAAGCTCTTTTACATCGCAGACAACCGGGATCATAATCTCCGGATATGGATGTTTACCTTCTTTAACTAATTCAGCGGCAGATTCCAGGATAGCGCGAATCTGCATGGAGCTTACCTCAGGATATGTAATACCCAGGCGTACGCCACGGTGTCCCATCATCGGGTTGGATTCATGCAGTCCTTCTGCCCTGTTAGATAACTCTTGCATGCTGATATTTAAGTCTTTAGCTAATTGCTCAAGCTTTGCCTGTTCCTGCGGGACGAATTCGTGCAGCGGCGGGTCAAGCAGGCGGATGATCACTGGAAAACCGTCCATGGCCTCAATTGTACCCTTGATATCTTTTTTTACAAACGGGAACAATTCATCTAATGCCTTTTGTCTCTCCTCAAGAGTATTGGAAATAATCATTTTGCGCAGCAGGAACAAAGGTTGATCAGCGCCTTTTCCGTAGAACATATGTTCAGTGCGGAAAAGTCCGATACCTTCTGCTCCGAATTGGCGCGCTTTTTGGGCATCAGCCGGGGTATCCGCATTGGTGCGGATACCTAATTTTCTTACAGCGTCGCACATTTTCAGGAATTCCGACAGGATGGTATTTTCTTCGGAGGCATCCATCATTGGAAGTTTGCCTTCATAAACATTGCCTTTAGTGCCGTTTAAGGTAATCCAATCGCCTTCTTTAAGTGTTTTATCCGCTACATGCACTAATTTCTTCTCAATCTCTACGTGCATCGCGCTGCATCCGACGATACAGCATTTGCCCCAGCCGCGGGCAACTAAAGCCGCATGCGAGGTCATCCCGCCGCGGGCAGTAAGGATTGCCTGGGCAACGCGCATACCTTCAACATCTTCAGGGTTAGTTTCTTCGCGTACCAGGATTACTTGTTTACCTGTTTTTGCCCACTCTACAGCATCGTTTGAGGAGAAGACAATCTGTCCGCAAGCGCCGCCCGGGCCAGCTGGTAAACCTTTTGCAAAAGGCTTGACACCCAGCTCTGTTTTCGGGTCGATAATCGGGTGAAGCAACTCATCAAGCTGCGATGGAGTTACCCGCATTACCGCCTGTTCTTTTTTGATCATTTTTTCTTTAACCATATCTACAGCCATGCGTACTGCTGCCGGGCCGTTACGTTTTCCTATCCTGCATTGCAACATAAAGAGTTTGCCCTTTTCAATGGTAAACTCAATATCCTGCATATCATGGTAATGTTTTTCCAGACGGTTTTGGATAGAGTAAAGCTCTTTATATATCTTTGGCATTGCTTTCTCTAAGGTAAGTAATTCTTTATTGTGGCTGCTGGTGGAATATTCATTGATCGGAGCTGGCGTGCGGATACCGGCAACTACGTCTTCGCCCTGGGCGTTGATCAGGTATTCGCCGTAGAAGTTATTTTCGCCGTTGCCCGGATTACGGGTAAAGGCTACCCCGGTTGCGGAGTCATTACCCATATTTCCAAAGACCATGGTCTGTACGTTGACTGCTGTGCCCCAGGCATCCGGGATATTCTCAATCCTGCGGTAGCTGATTGCGCGTTTTCCGTTCCAGGAAGAAAACACCGCGCCTATCCCGCCCCAGAGCTGCTCCATGGGTTCATCCGGAAATTCCTTGCCCAAAACTTCTTTAATTTTAATTTTGAATTGCGCGCAGAGCTTTTTTAAATCATCAACATTTAAATCTGTATCGCTGGCGTAGTTTTTGGACTGTTTTAATTCCGCCATAACTTTTTCTAACTGTTTGCGGATTCCTTCTTCGCCTTTTGGTTCAATGCCGGCGGCCTTTTCCATAACTACGTCGGAATACATCATAATCAGGCGGCGGTAGGCATCGTAGACAAAACGGCCGTTACCACCACTTTGTTTAATTAAACCGGGAATAGTTTTCTCGGTTAGCCCCACGTTTAAAACTGTCTCCATCATCCCGGGCATGGATTTTCTGGCGCCGCTGCGTACGGAAAATAATAACGGGTTGTTGGCGTCGCCGAATTTTCTGTCCATTAATTTCTCTACTCTTTCCAGGGCTTTTTCAACCTGGGTTTTTAATTCCTTAGGGTATTTCTTTTTATTCTGGTAATAGTATGTGCAGACCTCAGTGGTACAGGTAAATCCCGGAGGCACTGGGAGCATTAAATTTTTGTTTCCGGCCATCTCAGCCAAATTAGCCCCTTTTCCGCCTAAAAGATTCTTCATGCTTTCATTGCCGTCTGCTTTGCCGCCGCCGAAACTGTAAACATATTTCTTTGCCATTACTTTTTAAACCCTTCCTTTCTTAGCTAATGGTTTTGGCTATAGGAAGCCAAACCATTGTTCTCTAACGAAGTTGTTCTACTAAATATTCTTTTAATCTGTCTACCGAAATTCTTTCCTGCAGCATGGTATCCCTGCTGCGCACAGTTACCTGCTTGTCTTCCAATGTCTGTACATCTACGGTTACGCAATAAAGCGTGCCTACTTCATCCTGACGGCGGTAAAGCTTGCCGATAGAGCCGGTGTCGTCGTAAACCGTCACAAAAGATTTTTTCAGGTCCCGGGAGATTTGATTGGCAAGTTCGGTGATTTCCGGTCGGTTGCGTAAAAGCGGCAGCACTGCCACTTTTGTAGGCGCCAGGTCCTTATGAATTTTTAAGACCACGCGCTTATCATCTTTGACCTTTTCCTCGTGATAGGCATCAACTAAAAATGCCAAGACAGCCCGGTCAACTCCTCCTGAGGGCTCGATAATATAGGGATAAAACTTTTCTTTAGTAGCATCATCAAAATATTGCAATTCTTTGCCGCTATATTGGGAGTGTTGTTTTAAATCAAAATCCGCACGGTTGGCAATCCCCTCTAATTCGCTCCAGCCGAAGGGGAAATTGTATTCCACATCCATGCAGGCGTGGGCATAGTGAGCCAATTCGTCTTTGCCGTGCTGGCGTTTCCTTAAATTTTCACTTTTCATCCCCAGGGTTAAATACCAGTTAAAACGGTAATCTATCCATTCGTTAAGCGCCCTGTCCGCATCAGCAGGCCTGACAAAATACTCAATCTCCATCTGTTCAAATTCCCGGGTGCGGAAAGTAAAATTGCCGGGAGTTATTTCATTACGGAATGATTTTCCGATTTGCGCCAGGCCAAAAGGAAGTTTAGGGTGGCGTGAATCAAGGATATTCAGGAAATTGACAAACATCCCCTGAGCTGTCTCCGGCCGGATGTAAATTATATTTGAGGTATCTTCAACCGGGCCCTGGTGGGTTTTGAACATCAGGTTAAACGGACGGCTTTCGGTAAGTTCGCCTGAGCACTCCGGACAGTGGGTTTTATCTTTTAGGTCCTCTGTCTTAAAGCGCCTTTTGCAGTTTTTGCAATCGCTCTTTAGGTCAAAGAAATTATGTACATGACCGCTTGCCTCCCAGGTCGTAGGATGCATAAGTATGGCTGAATCCATGCCCAGGATATCGTTACGTTCATAGACATTGGCCTTCCACCAGGCGCGCTTAAGGTTATTCTTAAGCTCGACTCCGTAAGGGCCGTAATCCCAGGTATTGGCCAGGCCTCCGTAGATTTCGCTGCTTTGAAAAATAAACCCTCTGCGTTTGCACAGGGAAACAACTTTGTCCATTAAATTTTCGGTCATAGTTCTAGATACTTTCGCGTCTTGAGATTAAAAGTTTGAATGGCCGCTCAAGTATTTCATTTAAGCAGGCTTGAGTTATTCATTTTTAGCACAATATAACCTAAAGAGCAAGAAGATTTTACCCGGGTTAGTCTATCGGTTCCAATGTCGATATAATAGCAAATACATTATTTAAATCTAAGCGGTCGCCGGTATCTTTAATATATACCTTAAAGAAATTACCCTTGGGGTCAAGCACGTTGCAGTCAAAATAATTATTCGGTTTGGCCATGGTGTAATTAATAAATCCCTTTTTATCCCCCATTTCAAACTTAATCATTCTGCAAAGACATTGCTGGCCCAGGTCCGGGGTAAAAATACTTTTAATAATCACAAAGAAGGCGTCGGTGATATTGTTAATTTTATTAAGGTTGGCGTTCATCAGCCGGCGGATAAATTCGTAGTTATCGTTTATCCCCTGTTTGCGCACGTCAGGATAAAGCTTTATAAATGCATCCGGCTCCTGGCGGAGAAGATAAATTATTGCCCCGTTATCAAACTGTCTTCTTTTGTAGTATTTTTTTTTGATTAATTCCTGCACTAGTCCGAATCCTTTGGGGGCGGAAATAGACATCTTCGGGAATTTTTGCGGCACCAGGGTATCGATGTATTCTTTGTTTAATTCAGGAGTAAGTGTCTTCTCATCCGGCTGGATGCAAAGGATAGGGACAGTTTTGCAATCTCCGATACCGTATGATATATATTGCCGTAAGATATTCGGGCCGGCGAATTTGATGATGAATAACAGGCAAAGAATCAGCGAGATTACGCTGATTAAAAATTTCAAGGTTCGTTTAGTTGTCATGGATCTTTTTAAACTCCTCTTCTTTTATCCCGAAAGAATGCTGTTCGTCAGGGAATTTTTCCTGAATAACCTCGTTTTTAAAATCTTCAATCGCCTTAGAGATCAGCGCTGAAAGGTCAACGTATTTTTTAACAAACTTCGGAGTGTAGCGGGTAAAAAGTCCGAGCATATCGCTGATGACTAACACCTGGCCGTCGCAATGGACTCCGGCGCCGATGCCTATAGTGGGGATTCTTATTTTTTTGCTGATTAAGCCGGCAATTTTATCCGGCACGCATTCTAAGACTATTGAGAAACAGCCGCGTTTTTCTAATTCGATTGCCTGTTGAATCAGGCACTGGGCAGCCTCTGCGTCTTTGCCTTGGACTTTGAATCCCCCTATTTTGTCTACGGTTTGAGGAGTTAAACCAATATGCCCCATTACGGGAATGCCTGCCTGAATGATTTTTTCGGTTACTTCTAAACAGTTTTCAAACCATTCCAGTTTTACCGCCCCAGCCCCTGTTTCGTTGATAAATCTTTGTGCGTTTTTAACGCATTCCTCGGGATGGACCTGGTAAGAGTTATACGGCATGTCCGCGATAAGCAGGGAATTCTTGACTGCCCTGCTTACGGCCTTGGTGTGGTGAAGCATTTCAGGCATACCTACCTTGGTGGTTGAATCAAGCCCTAAGACTACATTTGCCAGGGAATCCCCGACCAGGATCATGTCTATTCCCGCCTTATCCACTAATTCGGCTACAGGGTAATCATAAGCGGTAAGCATGGTGATTTTACGCTTGCCCTTTAGATTTTTTATTTCGTTTATATTCATCGGTATAGCCTATTGAATAAATGCTGTAAAAAATAAAATCAGCGACAGGATGATCATTGCTAAAATTATTATGATGGTACAGAAATTATAGAACCTGGAGTTAGTGTATTTGCCCATCAGCCTTTTGTTATTTACCAACAGCAACATGAATATTAATACAAAAGGGAGTAAAATTCCGTTTGTGGCTTGAGAAACGAGCATAATCGGCACAAGCTTTACGCCCGGAATTAATATAATTGCTGCTCCGATGGCGATTATGGCGGTGTATAAACTGTAAAATTGCGGCGCTTCTTTGAAGGTGCGGTTTACCCCTATTTCCCAGCCCATACCCTCGCATACTGAATATGCTGTTGAGAGGGGTAAAATACAGGCGGAAAAAACCGAGGCATTTAAAAGGCCGAAAGCAAAAAGGTAGAAGCAGTATTGGCCGGCCAAAGGCTTTAAGGCAAGGGCAGCGTCTTTTGCCGTTTCAATCCTGATGCCGTGGGCAAAAAGGGTGTTAGCGCAGACGATGACAATAAAGATAGCAATGATGTTAACTACAAAGGCCCCGATAATTACATCCAGGCGGCTGTATTTATAATTTTCCAGGCGGATACCCTTTTCTACTACTGAAGATTGCTGGTAAAACTGCATCCAGGGCGCAATTGTGGTCCCGACAACGCCGATGAGCATAAAAATATAAGCCTTGTCAAAATGAAAACTTGGCGAGATTGAGCTTGAGGCAACTGTTTTCCAATCGGGTTTAGATAAGAATCCTGAAACTATGTAGCAAACATAAAATAAGCAGGCGACTAAAAATACTTTCTCGACTGATTTATAGGTTCCCTTTACAATCAGCCACCAGACAAATAATGCGCAGATTGGAACTAACAGGTATTTACTGATTCCAAAAAGTTCGGCGCTGGCGGCAATCCCGGCAAATTCTGAAATAGTGTTAAAGATGTTGGAGAAAACCAGTACCACCATGGCGTAAAAAGTTACCCGGACACCGAACTCCTCGCGGATTAAATCCGCCAGGCCTTTGCCGGTAACTACCGCCATGCGGCTGCACATTTCCTGGATGATTACCAGGGCGATGATAATCGGAATAAATGACCAAATCAGGGCATAGCCAAAATGTGCTCCGGCAACCGAATAAGTGGTAATGCCTCCGGCGTCATTGTCTACATTGGCAGTGATAATTCCCGGACCCATTACGGAGAGAAAAATTAATGTTTTTGCCCAGAAACTTTTTAGGTTTTTCATGTTTTCTGAATAATTTTAATTTTCTTTAACCTGCGCCAGGCAAAGGCGATCAACTGGCTCAGGATATCATCAGCGGTTATAATTCCCTGTAAAACATGGTCTTCATTTACTACTGGTATAGCAAAATATTTGTATTTTTCCATCAGGTAGGCAACTTCTTTAACGCTGGAATCCAAATGCACAAAATATGTTTTCGGGAAGGCGGAGTTTGAAATAGGTTCCTGGGGATTAGCCAGGATAAGCCTGCGGAAATTAGTTGCGCTGATGAGATGGCTTGTTTCGTCGACGATATAGATAAACTGCGCGGGCTCAGATTTAAATTTAAGCACCCTTATCTGCTCGAGCGCGGATTGCACGGTTGTTTCTTTTGCAAAGGCGATATATTCGGTAGTCATCAGCCCTCCGGCAGAATCCCCGGAATACCCTAAAAGCTGGGAAAGTCGCTTGGAGTATTTGTTTTCAATCAGGCTCAGGATGTGTTTTGTTTTTTCGCTGGGCAATTTCTCCAGGAAATCTGTAGCTTCGTCCGACGGTATATTATTAAGCAGTTCGGATATTTCAAGATCGCTCATCTCGTTTAGGATCGAACGCTGGGTCTTAAAATCAACATTGGTAAATATCTTGGTTTTATTTGCCAGGTTTAAGGATTTAAAAAGCGCAATTTGATGGTTGATGTTTAAGTCCAGGAAGATGTCCCCTAGGTCTGCGGCCGGTATATTTGCCAGGTTTCTTTGCGGCACATCAATTTTAATGGTCATGCTTACCGGGTTAATAGTCAGGGGCTGGATATATTTCCAGGAGATCAAGCGTTCATCGGAGAGGTATTTTGCTTTAGGGTTAAAAAGTCTTACGGTCAGGTCAACGCTTTTTTCAAAGCCCAGCCTCCTGAAAAGGCCGCGGGTGCTGATATCAACGTGGGCGATCATTAATGCCTGCTCAACTGTTAAAAGCTGGATATCGTTTACACGGATAACTTTATGATTATAAGTATCTACTACCTGTTGATCCAGTATATCGCGCCTTAAGGTAAGTTCTTTCTTTTCGTCATGGATTTGATTAAAAACTAACTGCGATTTACCTATTTTTAACTTTGCCCCATTTTTGTCTAATCTTTCAATGTCCTGCCAGGCGATCATGGCGTATTTGCGGTTGGGAAAGCCTTTACGGATAATCAGCCCGTCTGAGATCGGGTATACCTGGGAAGGCTTTACTATAATATCATAAATCTCGCCAACCCCCCTACCTTCTTTATCAAATACAGGTTTGTCCATTAGCCGGGAAAAGAAAATAAACATCTTTGCGGCGGAAATATTCTTTTGAAAATTCTGGTTAAATAAATTCATCGGTATATTTTTATTTTTGCCCTGGGGAATCTTTTCAACAGTTCTTCCTCTTTTTCTTTGCCGAGTACGAATATTGCCGTAGATAGAGCGTCGGCCTCTAATGCTGAATCTGTAATTACTGTTACGGAAGAAATAGCATTGGTAACAGGATAACCTGTTTTAGGGTCGAGTATATGGCAGTAACGTTTCCCGTTATCAAAAAAGAACTGCTCGTAATCTCCGCTTGTAGATACGGATTCCTCTTTTTCTAATTCGATAATTTTTGAAACTTGGCGCTTACGCGGGTTTTGAATAGCCACTCTCCAGTTGCCTTCCGGTCCCTTGCCTAACGCGTAAACCTGCCCGCCGGCATTAATCAGGCAGCTGGAAATATTATTTTCCTTTAGTTTAACAGCTGCGCAATCCAAGGCATATCCTTTAGCGATTGCCCCCAGGTCAATCTTCATGCCGGAAAGTTTAAATTCTACCACATTATCTTTTTCATGCAAAATAATTTTATCGCTTCCAACAAGCCTTAGGGTATCTTTAATTAAGCCTTCGCTGGGTACCTTGTGTTTTTGATCGCTGAATCCCCAAATCTCAACTAAAGGCGCTACGCTAATGTCAAATGCCCCCTCGGTTTCCTGCCAGAATTCCTTTGATCTTTTTATGATATAAAAAGTGTCCGGGCTTACCTTTAATCTGCCGGTTCTGTTGAGCTGTGAAATTTCGCTTTCCGGGATATATTTACTTAGCAGATTTTCAATCCGTCTTGCTTCGCTAAAGACGATTTCACCCGCTTTTTTGTCGGGAGAAGTTACTTCCCAGAATGTGCCCATGAGCAGGCGGTTATCCCGGTAAAATTGGGCAGTTTTCTGTTTGTGGCGGCCAGGTTTGTTGGAGCGTAAGAAAAAACAGCTTAAGCTGATTGCCCAACCGGCGATTAAGAAAATAACCAGATATCGGCGAACCTTTGGATTAAAAGCCATTGATTAAATTTTAGGCATCCAGCCTTTGCTTATAACTTGACTCAATTGTTTTGATCAGGTCAACCAATAATTTGTTAGTCGGCACAGCAATCCCTAATTCCTGGCCGAGGCGGACGATCACCCCGTTAATAAAATCAATCTCAGTGCGTTTATTTTTTAATACATCCTGGAGCATGGAAGAGATATTGCCGCTGGTTCCTTCGCAAACCGCTTCAACTTTTGCCAGGGGATCATCGTAAATCAGTTTGATGCGTTTTCTTTTGGCAATCCGGGTAGCTTCGGTCACTGCCTCCCTTAATATCCGCTTAGTACCTTCAAATTCCGTAAGCCTGCCGTTAGACAGCCGGGTAATGGCAGTTAGGGCATTGATACCTGCGTTGATAATTAATTTTGACCAGATTAATCCTTTGATATCCCGGGAGAGTTTGGTCTGCAGCCCTACCTTGTTAAATATTTCACGTATACTGCGTATTTCAACCGGTACCTTACCGTCAATGGTGCCGATAAGGGTTTCTCCCCGTCCGGCGTGACGGATCTTTCCTGTTTCAATTAAAGTTGCGCCCTCGTTAGTTATTCCGCCGATTACTCTTTCTTCTCCGGTTAGTTCAGAGATGATTTCAATATTTCCGATTCCGTTTTGCAAGGTCATAATCTTGGTGTTTTGCTGCAAGAGCGGCTTTATTTGCTCAAGCGCCTGCTTGGTGTGGAATGATTTTACGCAGATAAGTATGAGGTCAGCTTTAGCGATATCCTCGACATTGGCCGTGGTTTTTGGTTTTGCCTGCCAGCTGCCGGAGACTCCCTCTACGGAGATTCCCAGCTCATTTATTTTAGCGGCATTTTCCTTATTTTTATCCAGCAGCCAGACTTCTTCTTTTGATTTTGATAAAAAAGCGGCAATCAGGCATCCCATTGCTCCCGGACCGACAATGACTATTTTCATACAGCCACCTCCAGTTTATTCATCAAGCGTTGGCTTTTTAGTTCTTTGCCTAAGTGAAAACTTAAAAACGCGTTTAGGATTAAATCCAATTCTTTTTTTATCTGGGGGTTCATTCCCAGGTTAAGGCTGGCGCCAAACGCGTTTCTTTCAATGTGCAGGACAGTGGCAATCGTCCCGCGGAAAATCGAGCGGCTGGCCGGGTCTTTCTGCATACAGCGCGGGCAAAGCAGTCCGCCTAAAGAAAGGCTAAAACGTGCCTGTCCGCTAATTATATCGCTGCAGGAAACACAGGAATCAAAATGCGGTTTAAATCCGGAAAGACTAAGCATTTTTATTTTAAATATTGTCGCGATCTTAGCCGGGTTGTAATTGGTTTCTAATTCTTTAAGGCTGATTAAGGCAAGCTCAAAAATATCCTCGTTTTTATCTTCAGGCTGCATCAGGGAATTGATCAGCTCCATCATAAATACGGCCTGGGTGGTTTTTTCAATGCTCGAACGTATCTGGGTAAAGTTATTCAATTTGTCCGCCTGGGTTACCAGGTGGATATTCGAGTGGGTCTTTCTGTAAAAGATAACCTCGTTCAGTGAAAAGGGCTCAATGTTTGAGGCGAATTTTTCCGGCTCAGTGCGTATGCCTTTAAGCAGCCCGCTGAATTTTCCGAACTCCCGGCTATAAAAGTCCGCAATGATTGAGGTTTCGCGGATATCCCGTTTGTTTAAAACTAGCGCCTCCGCTTTATCTATCGACATATTCATTTTCCTTTTTACGCATTAGCCGGGTTTGGTTAATGGTATGGTCATCAAAACCTAATATATGCAATATTCCATGAGTGACATAAAGCAACAGTTCTTTGGCGGGGGAGGTTTTAAAACTCCGGGAATTACTTATCGCACTTTCAGTGGAAATCGCGATATCCGCCAGGAGCGCCGCAGAGGTTTTGCTGCTTAGGTTGAAGGCGATTACATCAGTAGCCCCGGGGGTATTTAAAAACCTGGCATTAAGTTTTTTGATCAGCTTATTATCCGTAAAACAAATATTTATACAGCCTGGTTTCTTAACCTTCTCTCCTTTAAGGATCCTGCGGATCAGGTTTTTTATGCCTGCCTCAGGTATAGGCAGCTTGTTTTGCAGGTTGTTAATTGTTATTTTCACCATATTGAAAAAGATTGTTTAAAAATGTTTTAAATTGTTTTTAGGAGTAGTTTACCCGGCTATGGTATATTCCGCTTAGCATTTTGGTAAAAACGCTGGAGATTTTCTCGATATCTTTTAAGGTGAGTTCGCATTCATCAAGCTGGCCGTCAATGAATTTATTGTTTATTATCTTGTGGACTATTTCTTCGATTTTTGCCGGTGTAGGGTCTTTTAAGGTACGCGTGGCTGCCTCAACAGAGTCTGCCAGTAGAACAACGGCGGTTTCCTTGCTATTTGGTTTTGGCCCGGGATAACGGAATCCCTCTTCCGTTATCTCCTGGTCTTCTTCCTTGCCTTCAAGGGCGCGGCGGTAAAAATAATAAACCAGGCTGTTGCCGTGGTGTTGCTGGATGAAATCCCAAAGTACCGGGCTTAAAGAATATTTCTTAGCCAGATCTAAACCTTCTTTTATATGATTCATGATAATCAGCTTACTCATTGTAGGAGAAAGCTCATCGTGCAAGTTCTTTTTTATCTGCTGGTTCTCAATAAAATACTCCGGTTTTTGCAGCTTTCCTATATCGTGATAATATGCCCCTACCCTGGCTAATAGGCCGTTTGCCCCTATAGTAGTGCAGGCGGTGTCTGAGAGATTACCGACAATAAGGCTATGGTGGTATGTGCCCGGGGCTTCGAGGATCATCCGCTGCAAGAGCGGATGATGGGAATCTGCCAATTCCAGCAAGCTGATATTAGTTACAGTCTGCAGAAGGTATTCAAAGATAGGCAGGATTCCCAGGACAATTATTCCCGAGACCAGGCTAATCAGCAGGATCATTAAATATCTATGCGGTTGATTAATCCAAAAATGCTCAAAGAGTACAAGGCTGATTACTTGCACCAGGCCGCAGATAAATCCTGCCTGGATAACTCTGGTGCGTTTTTGGGCTTTATTTACTAAGAGAATTGCGCAGGAGCATCCCGCCATAAAAATGAACCAGACCTTAAAAGGTTCCGTGCAAAGAGAGGCCAGGGATAAAGAGGCTGCTAATGACAGAAAATAAGCTACCTCAGGATTATTAAATAGCAATACGCTGAGCATAGGTATAATCAGAATAGGGATAAAATAGAAAGCCAACCCTTCTTTGAGCAAGGCGTGGCCGATAGCAAAAGAAATCAGGAAAAGAAAACTTAAGTTAGTAAGACTAGCGTTTTTTAACTTTACGAATTTATTATAGAAACAAAGATAAAGGATGATTAAGAATAACGGGATGGCCGGATTCATGTGGATGATTTGGCTAAAGAGAAAAATAAAAACGCATAAGCCTGAAAAAAATAAGTTCTTTTTATTTAACAGTTTTTTCATAAGCTTCAATTATTCTCTGCACCAGTGCGTGCCTGACCACATCCGAACCGCTAAAGTAAATGAATTTTATCCCTTCAATATTTTTAAGTATGTCTTGAGCCTGCAACAGGCCGATGGGCCGGGCGTTGGGAAGGTCACTCTGGGTCATATCTCCCGTGATTACCGCTTTGGAGTCGAAACCCAGACGGGTTAAAAACATTTTCATTTGTTCGGCAGTGCAATTTTGCGCTTCATCGAGAATGATGAAGGCGTCATTCAGCGTTCTGCCTCTCATATAGGCAAGCGGGGCCACTTCGATTATCCCGGTTTCGATATATTTCTCAATACGTTCGGCCTCCATCATATCGTATAAGGCGTCGTAAAGCGGTCTCAGGTATGGAGAAATTTTAGCCTGCATATCTCCGGGAAGAAACCCCAGGGATTCGCCTGCTTCAATCGCCGGCCGGGTCAAAATAATCCTGCGCACTTCCTGTTTTTTTAGCGCTTCTACCGCGCAAGCCATAGCCAGGTAAGTTTTTCCGGTACCCGCAGGCCCGATTCCGAAAACGATATCATGTTTCTTGATTGCCTCAACGTATTCATTTTGGCCGGTAGTTTTCGGCCCGATTTGCTTTCCCGCCGAGGATTGTGTAATTCCCGTATCTAATCCTGCCAGTTGTTGTTTTTTTCCGCCTTTTTTAAAATTAGATATTAAATAAGCAAGATCGTTCTTGCCTACCTCGTCGTTTCCTGAACGCAGGCCTTCCAGCAGGTATTCTACCAACTGTCCCGCCTTTTCGATATTACCGGCTGTCCCGCTTATCTTCAGGTAATCGCCGCGTAAAGTAAGCTTGACCTTGAGTTCTTTCTCAATGTTCTTTGTATTTGAATCCTGGGCGCCAAAAAAACCCTGCGCCTCTTTTTGCGATTCAAACTTTATTATTTTATCCACTATTTAAGGTTTTCTTTTGTTTCTATTAGTTCTACAGTTTCAGTTTTCAGTTCTCCGGTGGAAGGTATTTTTAGATTTTGACCGGCATAAAGTTTATCCGGTGAGCGTAAAACATCTTTGTTGGCTTCGTAAATCTTTGGCCAGTTTTTGGTAGTGCCGTAGAATTTCTTTGAAATTTTCTGCAAGGTATCATTTTTTTCCACGGTATAGTTTTCAAAATTCTGAACCGATGTTTCTTCGATTTGAGTTTCCTGGATCATTACCGGTTCATCTGAGCTGCTGGCTATTGGCATAGTAGACGGGCATTTTGCCTGTGTCGGTTTGGTAAAACCCAGCTCTACCTCAAAGATCCGGGTAGTGCGGGTAGTTTTTCTTTCTGCCGGCTCAGCAGGAGCTGAACCCATAATATAACCGCGGTTGCCTGATGTTGAAGAAAGATCCTGGTCGAGCCTGTCGCGGGTCAGGTTGTATGTCCTGGCTACGCAGCCTGATAAAGCCAAGGTGGATGTTAATACGCAAATTCCGGCTAACTTGATTTTGTTCATTTTACTTCCTCCTCTTAATAGTTATGCCTAGTTCGGTTAATTGTTTTTCTCCTACATCTGAAGGTGCGCTGGTTAACGGACAGAAAGCAGCGGAATTCTTCGGGAAAGTGATAACTTCGCGTATACTGCTTTCTCCGGAAAGGATTGCCAGCAGCCTGTCTAGACCAAAAGCGACCCCTCCATGCGGAGGCGCTCCATATTGAAATGCCTCAAGCAGGAAACCAAAACGCTTAGCTGCCTCCTCTTCACTTATCCCGATTATATTAAAAATCTTTTGTTGAAGTTCCCGGCGATGGATTCTTACTGAGCCGCTACCTAATTCCATACCGTTCAAGACTAAGTCGTATGAGCGGGATTTAACTTTCCCCGGGTCTTTCTCCAGGTTTTCCAGGTCGTCTGCCGCCGGTGCGGTAAAGGGGTGATGTTCGCTATCCCAGCGTTTCTCCTCTTCATTATATTTAAAAAGAGGAAAATCTACCACCCAGCAAAAGGCAAAATCATTTTTTGACTCCGGCCTCAGGTCTGGTTTGTCTGATTTATATTTTTCCATTGCTTCCTTATAGCTTATGCGCGGGAAAGGAATTTTTATGTCGATGTTTTTTAGTTCCTTAAGGATTAATTGCATTAATCTTTCGGTAAGGTTAAAGATATCTTCTTCATCAATAAAAGACATTTCAATATCCAGCTGGGTGAATTCCGGCTGGCGGTCGGCGCGCAGGTCTTCATCGCGGAAACATTTGGCGATTTGGTAATACCTTTCTATCCCGGCAACCATCAGTATCTGTTTGAATAATTGCGGTGACTGGGGAAGGGCAAAGAATTGTCCGGGATTAAGCCGTGAAGGGACCAGGTAATCCCGGGCGCCTTCCGGGGTGGATTTTGTGAGTATTGGAGTTTCGCATTCGATAAATTTATTCTCTCCTAAATAAGTGCGGATAACCTTGTACAGGTTGCTTCTTAAAGCCAGGTTGTTAAAAACCTTCTTGCGCCGTAAATCCAGGTAGCGGTATTTAAGGCGCATCTCTTCGGTTATTTCAGTTTCCTCTTCAATTTCAAATGGCGGGTTCAGGCTGGGGTTCAATATCTCCAGCTCTTTTGCTAAAACCTCGATTTCTCCGGTTGCCAATTTCTCGTTAATTGTTCCTTTAGGCCGCTTATTTACTACCCCGCTTATTTTAATTACAAATTCGTTTCTTAAATCCTGCGCTAATTTATAAGCCTCTCCGGATTCGTTGGGGATAAAAACTATCTGTGTGAAACCGCTGCGGTCGCGGATATCGATAAAGACTAATTTCCCGTGGTCTCTTCTGCGGGCAACCCAGCCGCAGAGGGTTACCTGTTTTGCGTTATCGGTTGTGTTGAGTTCTCCGCAAGTATGTGTCCTTAGCATTTTAGTTCCTTGGTTAAGTCCTCTAGATTAATTTCTCTTTGTGTACTATTTGACATATCTTTAAGCGAGATTACATTCTTCCTTAACTCGTCTTCGCCTAAAATTAAAACGAACCTTGCGGATGCATCATTGGCGGCACGCATCGCTGCCTTTAACGACCTGTTTAGGTAATCTGTTTCGCAGGGTATTCCGCAGGAACGCAGCTGGTTTAATAACTTGATCCCCGCGCTTTTTGCGGTTTCGCCCAGGGTGATCAGGTAAACCAGGTTATTGGAAACTTTTTTTTCAGGCAGCGTGGATGCCAAAAGTAGTCTTTCTACGCCGAAGGCGAATCCAATGCCTCCTATATCCGGGCCGCCCAACTCTTTAATTAAATTATTGTAGCGTCCGCCTGCTCCGATAGCGTCCTGGCTGCCCAGATTAGAATGAGTGAATTCAAATACTGTGCGGTTATAATAATCCAGGCCGCGCACCAGTTGCGGCTCTACGTCAAAAGCGATTCCCAGGCTGTTCAAGCCGTTCTTTACTTCTTCAAAATGGGATGAACAATCCTGGCAAAGATAGCTGTTTTTAAGTTCAAGTGTTTTGACTATCTTGCGGCACTCTTCGTTTTTACAATCCAATACCCGCAGGATATTATTTTCGAGTCTTAACTGGCAGTCAGGGCAGAGTCTTTGTTTTTCTTTCTGCAACCCCTGTTTTAAATTCAAGCTGAGCGTCTGTTTGTCTTTAGGGCAGCCCAGGCTATTGATTTTTATTTTATAATCCTTAACAGCGAATCCTTCAAGCAGTCGGCTGGCCAGGCTGATTACTTCTACATCAAGAATTGCTTCTGTTGAGCCGATTGCTTCACAGCCGATATGGTGAAATTGGCGCAGCCTTCCTTTTTGCGGCCGCTCCAGGCGGAACATCGGGCCGATATAATATAGTTTTATGAATGCGTTGGTTTTATCCAGGTTATTTTCCAGGTAGCTGCGGCAAATTGATGCTGTGCCTTCAGGACGCAAGGCATATAAATCCTCCTGGTTATGAATAAGGAACATCTGTTTTTGGACTATTTCAGTGGTAGTTCCGAGTGTGCGGTTAAAGAGGGATGCTTCTTCAATTACCGGAGTACGGATTTCGCGGTAGTTATAAAGCGAAAATATATTACGCGCTGCTTCTTCAATTGCCTGCCAATGACCCGTTTCATCAGGCAAAACGTCTTTAGTGCCGGGGACCCTTTTGAACATGAGTTATTTTTGGATTATTTAATTTTTTGTTTCATTTCCAAGCCAGCTTTAAAGACCACTACCTTTCTGGGAGGGACAGGAATAACCTGGTTAGTGCGCGGGTTTCTGCCTGTGCGGCTTTTTCTTTGTTTTATCTTAAAGACGCCGAAGTTGCGTAATTCAATTCGCTCTCCTCTAACCAGGGCGTCAACAATACAATCGAATGTCCTTTGCACAACTTCTTTGACATCTATTTGCTTTAAGTTTGTTTCATCGGATACTTTTAAAACAATGTCCTTCTTGGTCATCTTCTCTCCTCCTTACCCAGGAAAGGTATACCGTGCATTCCTTTAAGCACAGGTGTTACCCGCAAGGGTACACCGCCACTTCTCTAAAAACGAATGGGGTGTATATGCTAAACATAATAACAACAAAAAGTTACAGTGTCAAGTAATATGAATACCCTTCTTTTATAATACCAGGGAGAGCCGGTCTTCTCCCAGTAGATCATCAAGCTCCTGGATTAATTTTTCTGAAGGTAAAACATAAAGATTCTCGCCTACTACCAGCTGCACCCGGGATTTTACGGGTGCTTGTTTTCCGGAAGGGTTGGTATCCAGGCGTAAATATATCGGTACATTTCCCCTGTGTTCCGAAAGCAGGGTTTTTAAGGTTTCAAATATATTTTCCTTGATTCCCGAAAGGTTGATGCTCATGGCAGTAATCAGTTTGTAAATCTCCTCAAACGGGAAAAGATCTTCTGCGATTATTTTGGGAGTATCTTCCGTCAAGTTCAAGGTGCCGCGGATATGCACGATTGTATTCGGCAGAATGTATCTGCTTACCTTAGAGAAAGCCCGGGGGAAAACCAGGATTTCTATGGAACCGTCCAAGTCCTCTAATTTTAGTATCGCCATTTTTTCTTGTTTTGCGCGGGTAAGCGTCTGTTTTATTTTAGCGATCAGACCGACAATCTTTATCGTATCCTGGTCTTTATGTTCGTGCAGACTGGCAGTAGAACAGGAAACAAAGCGTTTTAGTTGTTTGGCATAACGGGCTAAAGGATGCCCGCTGACGTAAAAACCCAGCATATCTTTTTCAAATGATAGTAATTGCGGTTCCGGCCACTCCTTGCAGTCGGCCAGGCTTTCGGCAGCCTTCCCGAATCCGTTGCTGGAAACTGTCTGATCGAAAAAAGAAAGCTGGCCGCTGGATTTTTCTTTTTGCAGTTTCTGCGACCTTTCCAGGATTGTATCCAGGCTGGTAAACATCCTGGCCCTGAGAAATCCGAAACTATCCAGGGCTCCGCATTTGATCAGGCTTTCCAGGACTTTGCGGTTTGCCAGCCTTAAATCTATGCGGCCGCATAAATCTTCGAGGGATTTGTATTTTCCGGCGGCCCGAGCGTTTACAATCGATTCGCTTGCCCCTTTGCCGACATTTTTTATCGCCAACAAACCAAAACGGATACTGGATTCGTTTTCAACTTTAAAAAGGACTTCGCTTTCGTTGATATCCGGCGGCAGGACCTTTAGCCCCATCTGCTGGGTTTCATTGACGTAAGTTACGATTTTATCGGTATTGTCGCGTTCTGAAGTAAGCAGCGCGGTCATAAATTCAACCGGGTAATTTGCTTTTAAATATGCGGTGCGGTAGGAAATTAAGGCATAGGCAGTTGAATGGGATTTATTAAAACCGTATCCGGAAAAGTATTCTATTAAATCAAAGATTTTAGTTGCGGTGGATTCTTTTATTCCGTTTTTCAGGCACCCGTGGGTGAAATTATTCCTCTGTTTTTCCATAACTTCGGGTATTTTTTTGCCCATGGCCTTGCGTAAAATATCCGCCTGGGCAAGCGAAAATCCTGCCAGGGCGGATGCGATCTGCATAATCTGTTCCTGGTAGACCATAATTCCGTATGTTTCTTTGAGTATCGGCTCTAACTTGGGGTGTTCATATTTTATAGGAGTCAGTCCGTGTTTACGTTTCATAAAATCATCAAGCATGCCTGAGCCAATCGGGCCCGGCCGGTAAAGGGCTAAAAGAGCGATTAAATCTTCAAAGCGTTCAGGCATAAGTTTCTTAAGTAAATCACGCATCCCCGAACTTTCAACCTGGAACACTCCGATGGTGTGGCTTGAGGCAAGCAATTTGTACGTGTTGGGATCATCCAGCGGAAGAGTTTCAATGTTGATTTCTATGCCGCGGGTTTTTTTGACAAGTTTTAAGGTTTCGTCGATAACCGTAAGGGTTTTTAAGCCAAGAAAATCTACTTTAAGTAAGCCGATTTTCTCCAGCGTTTCCATGCTGTAGCCGGTGGTAACCTGGTCATCCCCGGTTTTGAATAAGGGCATATAGGTATTTAATGGCTTATCCGTGATAATTACTCCTGCGGCATGTACGGAGGCATGCCGGTTTAAGCCTTCCAGGGATAAAGCCGTATTGATCAGTTTAGTTATTTGCGGGTCGTTCTGGTAAAGGTTATTTAATTCCGGTTCACTCTCCATGGCTTTTTTAAGAGTCATATCCAGTTCAGCCGGGATTAGTTTGGCGATGCGATCTACATCTGCATAAGGGATGGCCATGACCCTGCCAACATCTCTGATTACTCCTCGCGCCTGCATGGTTCCAAAAGTAATAATTTGAGCGACGTTTTCCCGTCCGTATTTCTTGGTTACATAATCAATAACCTCCTGCCTGCGTTCATAGCAAAAATCAATATCAATATCCGGCATTCCTAATCGATCAGGATTTAAAAATCTTTCAAAAAGCAGCCCGTATTTTAACGGGTTGAGGTCGGTAATCCCTAAAAGAAAGCTCACCAGGCTGCCTGCAGCTGAACCTCTTCCCGGCCCGACCGGTATCCCCTGGCTTTTTGCGTAAGAGATAAAATCACAGACAATCAGGAAATAACTGATAAAACCCATATGTTTGATAATCTTCAGTTCATGTTCAAGCCGGGCTTGTGCTTCCGAATCGCCTTTAAGTTCTTTTTCTTCCAGCCCTTTTTCACAGAGTTCAAGCAGGTAGGCTTCCTTGTTTTTGCCGTCCGGCGGAGTGTATTTAGGCAGGTGCATTTGGGTGAAATCCAGCTCCAGGTTGCAGCGTTCGGCTATTTCCGTGGAATTCTTTATTGCTTCGGGGCAATCCTTGAATACTTCCTTCATTTCTTCCGGGGGCCGGAAGTAAAATTCGTTTGTTTGAAAACGCATATGTTTGGGGTCATCAAGGGTTGCCTGTGTCTGGATACATAAGAGTGCCTCATGCGCTTCGGCTTTATCTTTGGTGGGATAATGTACGTCATTAGTTGCGACTACCGGTATAGAAAGTTCTTTGGCAATTTTAATCAAGCCGTCATTTACAATTTTCTGTTCAGGGATAGAGTTGGCCTGCAGCTCCAGATAGAAATTCTCCTTACCGAATATATTTTGGTAGGCCTCGGCGGCTTTTAAGGCGTCATTAAAACGTTTCTGCAGGATGAGCCAGGAGACCTCTCCTTTCAGGCAGGCGGATAGGCCGATTAGACCTTGAGCGTATTGAGTAAGCACTTCTTTGTCGATACGGGGACGGTAATAAAATCCTTCGAGGTATCCGATCGAAACCAGTTTGATTAAATTTTGATAGCCTGTTTCATCGCGGGCCAGGAGGATTAAATGGTTTGCTGCATCTTCAATGCCGCTGCCGCCTTTATCCAACCTGCTTTTTGGGGCGACATAAACTTCGCATCCGATTATAGGTTTGATCCCGGCTTTTCGGGCTTCCAGGTAGAATTCAATTGCCCCAAACATGTTTCCATGGTCGGTTATGGCCAGAGAATCCATTTTATGGCTTTTGGCTATAGCAAGTATTTCCGGGATACGGCAGGCTCCGTCAAGAAGACTGTACTGCGTATGCAGGTGGAGATGGACAAATTCACTTCGAGGCATTTTAAGCTCTGGTTTTGGACAGACTTATTCCCACTCAATGGTTGCCGGAGGCTTGGAACTGATATCGTAAACTACGCGGTTGATACCTCTAACTTCATTGATGATGCGATTGGAAATTTTCTCCATAACTTCGTAAGGCAGCTTTACCCAGTCGGCGGTCATGCCGTCAAAGCTGGATACGCAGCGTAAGGCTACGACATTTTCATAGGTTCTTTCATCACCCATGATTCCTACGCTTTTTATGGGCAATAAAATTGCAAATGACTGCCAGATTTGTTCATAAAGCCCGGCTTTGGATATTTCCTCAATAACCCGTTTATCTGCTTCCCGTAAAAGTTCCAGGCGTTCCGGGGTAATCTCTCCGATAATTCTTACCGCCAGGCCCGGGCCGGGGAAAGGCTGGCGTTGGATTATATTTTCGGGAAGGCTAAGCTGCCTGCCGATTTCTCGCGCCTCGTCTTTAAATAATTCCCTAAGAGGTTCAATAAGTTTAAGATTCATATGTGCGGGCAGGCCTCCGACATTGTGGTGGCTTTTTATTTTCCTGCTTGGTCCGCCGGTAGGCGAAATTGATTCAATAACATCAGGATAAAGTGTCCCTTGCCCCAGGAATTTTGCGCCCTTTGTTTTCTTTGCCTCTTCTTCAAATACCTTTACAAATTCGCCACCGATAATTTTGCGTTTTTCTTCAGGGTCAATTACTCCTTTTAAGCGTTCGAGGAATCTTTTGCTTCTGTCTACATAGCTTAGATTTAAATGATACATATCCTTAAAAACGCTTTTAACCTGTTCCGCCTCCCCTTTCCTGAGCAGGCCGTTGTCAATAAAAATGCAACGCAGGTTTTTCCCGATTGACTTATGTATGAGTAAGGCCGCTACTGAAGAGTCTACTCCTCCGCTTAAGCCCAATACCACTTTATCTTTACCAATAGTCTTCTTGATGTTTTCAACGGATTCTTTAATGAATGACTGCATAGTCCATCTGCTTAAGGAGCCGCAGATTTTGAAGAGGAAATTGCTTAAGATCTGATTTCCTTTTTCGGTATGGGTTACTTCCGGATGGAACTGTACGGCAAATATTTTTCTTTTTTGGTTGGAGATAGCGGCAATCGGGGTGTTGGTGGTATGCGCGCTGGTGTGAAACCCTGCCGGTATCTTGGTTACATAATCCCCGTGGCTGGCCCAGCAGGTAAAGTTACCCGGCATATGGCTGAAAAGGTCACGGTTATCGTCAATAAACAATTCGGTTTTTCCGAATTCCCGCTCCCGGGTGTGTTTTACCTTACCTCCCAGCATTTCGCAGATAACCTGCATCCCGTAGCAGACGCCAAGTATGGGTATGCCTAATTTAAATATACCTTTATCGGGATAGGGTGATTTTTTATCAACTACCGAGGCAGGCCCTCCGGAAAGTATCAGGCCTTTGGGGTTTAGTGCGGCGATCTCTTTAGCCGAAGTATTATAAGGGATTATCTTTGAGAAGACTTTATTTTCTCTTACCCTGCGGGCGATCAATTGTGTATATTGAGATCCAAAATCCAGAATTAATATTGTCTGCCTCGTCATTATTTTTCCTTTCCCCGTCTGCAATATGCTCTCACCTATTGCTTTATTTGCCCATACCTACTCTTTGGCCTACTTGAAAGATCTTTCCTTCGGTTTGAATTGAAGGAGCGATAATAATTTCTACATCATGCATTTCTCTTATGGCGGATGCGCCTAATGAACCCATTGAGGTTTTTAACGCGCCTAAGAGATTCTGTGAGCCGTCATCTACTTTTGCCGGCCCAAGTAAAATATCTTTTAATGTTCCGGTTGAACCTACCTGAATACGTGTGCCGCGAGGCAGATTGACATGTGAAGTAGCCATTCCCCAATGGAAGCCTCTTCCCGGAGCTTCTTTTGCCCGGGCAAAACTTGATCCGATCATAACTGCGTCTGCCCCGCAGGCAAAAGCCTTGCAGATATCCCCCCCGCGGTTCATTCCACCGTCAGTGATAATGGAGACGTATTTTCCGGTGCGTTTGAAATAAAAATCACGCGCCCCGGCTGCGTCAACTGTTGCAGTAACCTGAGGCACGCCGATACCTAAAACTCCTCTTGTAGTACATGCGGCTCCCGGCCCAACTCCGATAAGCAGGCCGCTTGCTCCTGTTTCCATAAGCTCTAAAGTAGTTTCGTAGGTTACGCAATTGCCCAGGATAACCGGGATTTTTAAGGATTTACAGAATTTTACCAGATCGAGTGTTTTGTATTGGGTAGATAAATGCTTGATCGTGGTTACTGTGGATTGAATGACAAATATATCAGCGCCCGCGGCAATGGCCAGCTTTGAGAATCTTTCAGCGTTTGCCGGGATACAACTGACTACCGCCATGGCTTTAGCTTTTTTAATTTCAGCGACTCTTTTAGTGATTAATTTTTCTTTTATCGGGGTGGTATAAACTGTCTGGATAAGTTCAGTAGCTTTTTGAGGTGTTGCTTTAGCGATATCCTCCAGGACTTCATCGGGATTTTCATAGCGGGTTTGAATTCCGTCCAGGTTTAAAACCGCCAACCCTCCTAAGCGCGACATCTCTATTGCAAATTTAACATCTACAACTCCGTCCATGGCTGCGGCAAGAATAGGGATTTTATATTTTTTACCCATAAATTCAAAACTAGTATCAACTTCGTTTGGATTTACGGTTTGAGCTCCGGGGACCAAAGCAATTTCATCAAAACCATAACATCTTCTTGCTCGCCTGCCTATACCTATCCATTCTGCCATTTTGAAAATCTCCTCAAATTAACTTATTGGTTTATAATAGTTTACGAAAATTTGGCCTTTGGTTTTGGCAAATTGACTGCTAAAACCAGATTTTAACCAAATTTGGGAAAAACTTGAAAAGAATATAGAATTTTACCCCAAGGAAGCTGGTTTGTCAATATTTATTTTAGTTTACCGCCTAAAGCAAAAGGCGTAGATTTTGTCTACGCCTTTTGCTTTTACCTTACATTTGTTAACTTTTGACTATTTAACTGTTTTTTTAATACATTCCTCCACCCATGCCGCCCATTCCGCCCATTCCACCGGGCATTGGAGGCATCTTTTCGTCTTTTTCAGGCTTATCAGTGATCAAGGTTTCGGTTGTAAGTAAGAGTGCGGCAATGCTGGAAGCATTCTGAAGCGCCGAACGGGTTACTTTTGTAGGATCAATTACGCCTGCCTCTAACATATCAACGTAAGAATCCTGGCTTACATCATAACCGATGTTAGTTTTTTCCTGTTTGATTCTTTGTACAACCACTGAACCTTCAAGTCCTGCGTTCTGAACTATCTGTCTTAATGGTTCCTCAATGGCGCGTTTTACTATATTAGCACCGATTTTTTCGTCACCTTCAAGCTTTAGTTTATCTAAAGCAGCGATGGTACGAATTAATGCTACTCCGCCGCCTGGAACAATACCTTCCTGGGTGGCTGCGCGGGTTGCATGTAGCGCATCTTCTACGCGGGCTTTTTTCTCTTTCATCTCTGATTCTGTAGCTGCGCCTACGTTAATTACGGCAACGCCGCCGGCTAATTTAGCCAGGCGTTCCTGAAGTTTTTCTTTATCATAATCTGAATCAGTATCTTCGATCTGTTTCTTAAGCTGGGAAATTCTTGCGTTAATTGCCGTATTCTTTCCCGCGCCTTCGACAATCGTAGAATTTTCTTTGTCAATTTTTACTTTCTTTGCTCGGCCTAAGTCTTCAATGTCGACATTCTCAAGCTTTATGCCTAAATCTTCGGTTAAAGCCTTACCGCCGGTAAGAATAGCGATATCCTCAAGCATGGCCTTACGTCTGTCGCCATAGCCCGGGGCTTTTACAGCGCAGGCAACAAAGGTGCCGCGAATCTTGTTGACTACCAGAGTTGCCAAAGCCTCTCCATCAACCTCTTCGGCAATGATCAATAAGGGCTTGCCTACGCGGGCAATCTTCTCTAATAGAGGAAGAATATCCTTGATCGAAGATATTTTTTTCTCATAGATAAGAATATAGGGATCTTCTAAAAGTACTTCCATTCTTTCGGTATCAGTTACGAAGTAGGGTGATAAATATCCCTGGTCAAACTGCATGCCTTCGACAACATCAAGAGTAGTAGCTGTAGATTTTGCTTCCTCAACCGTGATTACCCCGTCTTTGCCTACTTTATCCATTGCCTCGGCAATCAACTCACCAATGTTCGTATCGGAGTTAGCCGCGATACTGGCTACCTGGGCAATTTCTTTTTTATCTTTAATCGGAGTAGAAAGTTTTCCTAATTCCTCAACTACTTTTACCACTGCTTTTTCAATCCCGCGTTTCAATTCCATGGGGTTGGAACCGGCAGTGACATTCTTTAAGCCTTCACGGTAAATCGCTTCAGCTAAGACTGTGGCGGTGGTTGTCCCGTCGCCGGCGATCTCAGAAGTCTTTTCCGCGACCTCTTTGACCATCTGCGCGCCCATATTCTCAAAAGGATCTTCTAAATCAACTTCTTTGGCTACTGTTACTCCGTCTTTAGTTATGGTCGGGGAGCCAAATTTTTTATCAATAACCACGTTGCGGCCTTTAGGCCCCAGGGTTACTTTTACCGCAGCGGCCAGCTGCTCTACGCCGCTTAATATCTTGCGGCGGGCATCATCACTATATAACAATTGCTTTGCCATGGATCCTCCTCTTATTTAATAATAGCTAAAATATCCTCTTCGCGTAAGATGAGCAACTCTTCGCCTTCTTTAGTGGTAATTTCGTTTCCGGAATATTTTCCGTATAATACCTTGTCTCCGACTTTTACTTCCGGAGCTTGTACTGTTCCATTCTCCAACACTTTGCCTTTTCCTACCGCGACAACTTTAGCTTCTTGTGGTTTTTCTTTAGCTGTATCCGGCAAGACAATTCCGCCTTTAGTTTTATTCTCTGCTTCTAAGGGCTTGACGACTATGCGGTCTCCTAATGGTTTAATCTCCATCTTGTCACCTCCTTAAAAAATTGTTAATAGCTTAGCACTCGTTTCTCTAGAGTGCTAATTATAAGCAAAAAAAAAATCTTGTCAAGAGTTTTTTATCTATTTAATCCATTGTTTACGCTCCTGAGCGGAGATTTCGTTAACGATGCCATCCATTTTATTATCGCTGCTGATCAGGTTGAATTCTTCGTTCCTGTAGGAAAAATCAAGGGTGTAAGTATTAGTGATTGTGTAGAAAAACAGTTTTGTATCGCTGGTATTTGGATGATGGTATTTTTCGGCGTAAAGCTCTTCTTTTACGATTACGATAGCTTTATAAGGAGAGGTTACGGAATCGGTTTTAATTACATCGCTGTCGGTCACGGTGTATTTGTATCCCCGTAAATAATACTCATAGCGGATTGGCGGCAGGATTATGGCGATCCGCGGTTGCCTATCCCAGTCTTGTTCGATAAAAGTGCCTAACTGCCTATCCCTTTCTTTTTCAATCGAAGTTATCCAGCTTTCAGTTGCCTGTCCAAGGCGAAAGTTAAGCTGGGCGGCTATTTCATCCTGTTCATTTTGTTTTTGTTTTTCATAATTTTTGAGCGCTTGTTCAATAACTGTTTTTGTACCGTTGCCTTCTTTGGGTGGCGCTTGGTCGTCCTGGGCATAAGAGGTTCTTGCGGGAGCGGCAATAAGGCAAACAGCTATGGCTGTAGTTATAAGATTAAACGCGTTTTTTGCTTGCGTATTCATAGACAAGATTAATCCCTTTTAAAGTCAAATCTTTATCGATTTTCATATTTAAATTTGAATATTCTTGGATCAGGCAAATATTTCCGCCGGTACCGATAACTGTGGTATCTTTTCCAAGCTGCTGCCGGATCCTTTTTACTATCCCACTGCATAAGTCTGCTGCGCCAAAAACAATGCCGCTTAAAATGCTGCTTTTAGTGTCCTGTCCGATAAGTGTTCTTGGTCTGGATAACTTTACTTCCGGCAGCAAGGCAGTTTTTTCTTTCAAGACTTTAAGCGAAATTCCCATTCCCGGAGTAATTAAACCTCCCAGATATTCTTTTTTTCTTGAAATTAGATCAAAGGTAACCGCTGTCCCTGAATCAATGACAATTAATGGGGCCCGGTAAAAGATACTTGCCGCATAGGCATTTACCAGGCGGTCCTGGCCTACTTGTTTTGGTTTGCGATAAAGGTTTTTTATGGGAACAGAGAAGTCTTTACCTATTATATAGGGCGCCCTGCCGGTTAAAGATGCCAGGCTGCCTGAGATAAGCTTAATTTGTTTTGGCACAACACTACAGATGACGCTGACTGATATTTTAGGAGTGTATTTAAGCTTTTTAATCAGGCGGGTTTTAAAACATTCTTTTGTAGAAATATCAAACTGCCTGATTAATTTTGGCCCTTTAAATATACCGCAGGATATATTAGTGTTGCCAATATCAACTGCCAGTAGCATGTTTTAGCTCCTTGATCTTGTCTCTTAAGCCGGCTGCCTTTTCAAATAAGAGGTTGCGCGCAGCCAGCTCCATCTCATATTCTAACTCAGAAATATATTTATGCAATTGGTATTGCTCTTGGGGTTCTCCGGTCAGCTCGCGGACAAATTCGTCAGCCTCCTCCAGTATTTCAATCCCTTCTTTAATGGATTTTTGAATTGAGCGCGGGGTAATTGCGTTCTTTTGATTGTATTCCATTTGGAGTTTTCTTCTGCGTCGGCTTTCGCTGATTGCTTTTTTCATTGAACCGGTAATGGTGTCGGCGTACATAATTACCGTGCCGTTGATGTTACGTGCCGCGCGTCCGCCGACCTGGATAAGGCTTGTAGCTGAACGTAAGAAGCCTTCTTTATCCGCGTCCAGGATTGCCACTAACGAGACTTCCGGTAAATCCAGGCCTTCGCGTAATAGGTTGATCCCGACTAAACAATCAAATTTCTTTTCCCTTAATTCCTTTAATATCCTGGAGCGTTCGATGGTTTTTATTTCAGAGTGCAGGTATTTTACTTTTATCCCGTTTTCCGCCAGGTAATTAGCCAGGTCCTCGGACATCCTTTTGGTTAACGTGGTTACCAGCACTCTTTCTTTGTTTTTTGCGCGGAGCTTAATCTGGCTAATTAAATCTTCGATCTGCCCGGTTGTGGGCTTAACTATTATTTCCGGGTCGAGCAGGCCGGTAGGCCGGATAATCTGTTCAGCAACTTTATGGTTACTTAATTTTAACTCGTATTCATCAGGCGTGGCTGAGACAAAAATTGTGCTGTCGGTAAGTTGGTTAAACTCAGTGAATTTTAACGGCCGGTTGTCCAGGCAGGACGGGAGCCGAAAACCGTATTCAACCAGGGTTTCTTTTCTTGCCTTGTCTCCGGCATACATACCCCTTATTTGGGGTATGGTCGCGTGAGATTCATCGATGATGGTTAAAAATTCCCCTTTAAAATAATCAATCATTGAATACGGCCGGCTGCCCGCTGGCCTGCCGCTTAAATGTCGGGAATAGTTTTCTATTCCGTGGCAGTACCCTATTTCCTTAAGCATCTCTAAATCATAATTTGTGCGTGATTCCAGGCGCTGGGCTTCTAATAGTTTATTTCTTTGTTTTAAACTTTTAAGCTGTATGGCTAATTCTTCCCTGATTGAGGCGATTGCCCCGTTAACTTTATCTCCGGAGACAATAAAATGTTTTGCCGGATAGATAGCGACCCTGTCGATATTACTTAAAACTTCCGCGGATACCGGTTCAAATACGGAAATCTTATTTATAAAATCTCCATTTAATTCTATACGCAGCGCTTTTTCACTGTATGAGGGAAATATCTCAACGATTTCTCCGCGAACCCTGAACTTAGCGCGTTTAAATTCATAATCATTCCGTTCGTATTGGATTTGGATTAACCTGGATATTAATTCTTCGCGCTCCAGTTGTTCGCCTTTATTCAGAATCAACAGGTGCCCCTGGTACTCTTCAGGAGAACCCAGGTTGTAAATACAGGAAACCGAAGCGACAACAATTACGTCCTGGCGGCTCATTAATGAGGTCGTTGCAGAGAGCCTTAAACGGTCCAGGCGTTCATTTATCGAGGAATCTTTTTCAATATAGGTGTCCGTGGATGGGATATATGCTTCCGGCTGGTAGTAGTCATAGTAACTTACAAAATACTCAACCGCATTATGCGGAAAGAATTCTTTAAATTCAGAGTATAGCTGGGCGGCTAATGTTTTATTGTGCGAGATGATTAAGGTTGGTTTGTTTAGCTTGGCGATGAGATTGGCCAGGGTAAAGGTTTTCCCGCTGCCGGTAACCCCCAGGAGCGTGGTATAGCGGTTTTTGGCGAGAATGGATTTGCTGAGATCTTGTATTGCCCTGGGCTGATCGCCGCAGGGCTTAAAATTAGCAACAAGTTTAAATCTCATAAATCATCAAATAACATCCAGGCTGATATCCACGGATTTCACGGAATCAGTCAGCTCTCCGACTGAGATTATATCTACGCCTGTTGAGGCATAATCTTTTATATTATCAAGGTAGATACCCCCGCTGGCCTCAAGTTTGCTGGGCAGGTGGTGGCTTTTGAATTCCGTATTATTCCTGATCTTTACCGCTTTTCGGATATCTTCAATCTTCATATTATCGAGCATGATCACATCGGGTTTAAAATATAATGCATGTTTAAATTCTTCCAGATTCTGTACTTCGATCTCAATTTTATAACCCTTTGGTACGCTGGGCAGTTTGATGTAGCCGTCAGTAACCTTAATATGGTTATCTTTGATCAGGATCATTTCATCCAGGCGGATCCTGTGGTTATGTCCGCCTCCTATTCTGACGGCGTATTTTTGCAATTCTCTTAAACCGGGCATGGTTTTACGGGTATCGGTAATCTTTGTTTTGTAAGGTTCGATTTCTTTGACAAATTCGCGGGTTTTAGTGGCAATGCCGGAAAGCAGCGATAATAAATTCAAAGCCACGCGTTCTGCGGTAAGTATGCTGCTGGCCTTGCCGGAAATAATCGCGATTGTTTTTTTGGCCTTGGTTGTTCTGCCTTCTTTTATCTTTTGGATAAAATTGATTGAAGGATCTACGGACTTGAATACCTTTTCTGCTACAATCATTCCGCAAACCAGGAAATCCTCCTTGGCGATGATCTTGGCTTTAATGATTTTATCTTTAGAAATAGTCAGCTGGGTGGTAATATCTCCCCGGCCGATATCCTCAATTAGGGCGTGTCTGACTATTGTTTCAAGTTTTCCGGCGTTAATTTCAGGTTTTTTCTCCGACAGGAAGTATTTAGCGTAAGCCATTTTTTATTACCTCCAGCTTGATTACCTGCTCGAGCATATCTTTTAGTTTTGTTTTTTCCGTATCGATAATTTCTTTGGGGGCACGGCCGAGAAAATTCTTATTAGCCAGCATGGCCTCTTTATTTTTAATTTCAGACTCTAGTTTATCGATTTTCAACTGGTTTTTTTTGATTTGTTCCACTACATTTACTATGCCCTTAAGCGGCATCACAATATTTATATCTTTGAGCGCGCAGGCAAATTCGTTTTCCTGAGGCAGGTATTTTTCGGTTATCTTTAAAGTTTCTACCTTGGCCAGGTTCTTGATATAGTTGATTAACGGCGCGATTGTTTTTTCCATGGATTTATCCGAGAAACTTAATTTGATCTCGATGCGGCTGTTTAAACCTACCTCCATCTCTGCGCGCATATTTCTTATAGTATTGATGATGTCAAAGGCCACCTGCATTTGTTTTTCATCATCGCTGCTGATTAAATCCGATTGTAGGTGCGGCCACTTCTGCTGCATAATTGAATCTTTTGCCCCCGGAAGACGCTGCCATATTTCTTCGGATATAAAAGGCATAAAAGGATGAATCATCCGGAGATATTTCTCCAGGATTTTATACATAATCAGTTGAGTTTGTTTTTCGCCTATTTGTGGCTTGATTAATTCCAGGTACCAGTCGCAAAACTCATGCCAGAAAAATGAATACAAGCCGTTAGCCGCTTCATTGAACCTGTAAGCGGCTAGATCCTCATCTGTTTTTTTAAGAGTAGAATAAAAACGGCTGATTATCCAGCGGTTGGCAATATCCAGTTTTTCATTTTTAAAGAAAACGCATAAATCTGCGTTTGCATTTTCAGGTTTAAGGTTCATTAAAATAAACCGTGAGGCATTCCAGATTTTATTGGCAAAGTTTCTGCCTTGTTCAAATCTTTCTTTGGATAGATAAACATCCTGGCCCTGGGCAGTTATGGAAATCAGGCTGAAACGCAGGGCATCTGTACCGTATTCGGCAATAACTTCCAGAGGGTCAATAACATTGCCTAAGGATTTAGACATTTTCTTGCCTTCTACATCGCGTACAGTCCCATGGATATAAACATCTTTAAAGGGGATATTTTTCCTGAATTCCAGGCCGGACATAATCATGCGCGCTACCCAGAAAAAAATAATTTCCGGGGCAGTGACTAGCGTTGTGGTAGGATAAAAATATTTCAGGTCGGCGTTTTCTTTTGGCCAGTAAAATGTGGCAAATGGCCACAGCCAGCTGGAAAACCAGGTATCCAAAACATCTTTTTCCTGGAATATATCGGTTGAGGCGCACTTTGGGCATTCTTCCGGTTTTGTTTTGGATACGATAATGCCCTTGGCCGGATTCTTCGATTGGCAATTCTTACAATAATAAACCGGTATGCGGTGGCCCCACCAGATTTGCCGGGATATGCACCAATCCTGGATATTTTCCATCCAGTTAAGATAAACTTTTGTCCAGCGTTGGGGGTAAAATTTAATTTTTCCTTTTTTTACTACTTTAATTGCCGGCCTGGCTAAGGGGCGCATCTTCACAAACCATTGCTTTGACAGGTATGGCTCGACAATTGTGTGGCAGCGGTAACAATGTCCGACGGAAAGCTTATGTTCCTGAATTTTCTCCAATAAGCCTATTGTTTTTAATTCTTCCAGTACCGCTTCTCTTGCTTTAAAACGGTCGAGCCCGGAGAACTTGCCGGCCAATGAATTCATTTTTCCATCCGGGGCCATTACGTTAATGAATTCCAGATTGTGTTTTTTACCCATATGGTAATCATTAGGATCATGCGCCGGGGTGACTTTTACCGCGCCGGTTCCAAATTCCATATCCACCATGCTATCGGCGATAACCTTGATCTCGCGGTTTAGAAGAGGAAGAATTAAAGTTTTTCCTATGTATTCTTTATAACGGGGATCTTTAGGGTTTACTGCTACGGCAGTATCTCCAAGCATGGTTTCCGGCCGGGTGGTAGCAACGCTGATAAATTCATTCGGGTTATTTTTCAACGGGTATTTCAGGTAGTAAAGGTTACCCTCTAATTCTACGTGGCTGGCCTCTTCGTCGCTTAATGCTGTTTGACAGCGAGGGCACCAGTTAATAATGTAGTAACCCTGATAGATAAGTTTTTTCTTGTAAAGCCAGATAAAGGCCTCAGCTACGCTTTCTGAATAGGCCGCATCCATTGTAAAGCGGGTGCGTGACCAATCGCAGGAAGCGCCTAATTTCTTTAGCTGGGTAATAATAGTTGAGCCATTGCGTTCTTTCCATTCCCAGACTTTAGCAATAAATTTATCGACACCTAAATCCTGGCGTTTTAATCCTTCTTTTGCCAGGGATCTCTCGACCACGTTTTGGGTGGCAATCCCCGCATGGTCGGTTCCCGGCATCCATAAGCTGTTAAATCCCCTCATCCGGTGATAACGGATCAGGATATCCTGAATGGTATTGTTTAGGGCGTGCCCCATATGCAGTATTCCGGTGACATTCGGCGGAGGGATAACTATGCAATAGGGTTTCTTTTCAGAGGATATTTTGGCGCCAAAAAGATTGTTATCTTCCCAGGTTTTATACCACTTCTCTTCTGTTTCTTTGGGATTGTATTGTTTGGATAGTTCTTCAGCCATTACTGTTTACCCGTGTTGTTGATCCTTAAGGAGTTTATATTCTACGCTGTCAACCAGGGCCTGCCAACTAGCTTCGATTATGTTCTCATGTACTCCGATGGTATTCCAGATATCTTTTTCATCCTGAGACTGGATTAATACGCGTACCTTTGCGGCAGTACCCGCTTTCTCTTCCAAAACACGTACTTTGAAATCAGAAAGATGCATTTTAGCCAAAGTTGGATAAAAATCCCTTAAGGCCTTGCGCAAGGCATTATCTAATGCGTTTACCGGGCCATCTCCCTCAGCGGCAGTATGTTCTTTAACCCCTTTTACCTTTAACTTGATTACAGCTTCAGAGGTAATCTTATCGCTTGAGCGTTTCTCGATAACTACTTTAAATCCCTCCAGTTCAAAGAACTTTTTATATTTTTTTAACGCCTTTTTCATTAATATCTGAAAGGATGCCTCGGCAGCCTCGAACTGGTACCCTTTGTGCTCCAAGGATTGCACTAATTCCAGGATCTTTTTAGTCTGCGGATCTTCTTTGCTTAAATCATAGCTTAAATCTTTAGCCCGTAACAGGATTCCGGTTTTACCTCCCAACTCAGAAACTAAAATCCGGCGGTGATTGCCTACTAATAGCGGGTCTATATGTTCATAGGTCAGAGGATTTTTCATTATGGCGTTAATATGCATTCCTCCTTTATGGGCGAATGCCGAGTCTCCCACAAAAGGCTGTTCGCTCTTGACGCGCATATTGCTGATCTCACTGACAAAATGCGAAAGGTGTGCAAGCTGTTTTAAATTTTCATCCGAAATACAGTTAACCTTTAATTTAATTTTCAGGTTGGCGATAACCGGGATCAAGTCTGCGTTTCCGCAGCGCTCACCATAACCGTTAATTGTCCCCTGGACAATATTTGCCCCTGCTTCTACGGCGGCCAGGGAATTGGCAATTGCAACGCCTGCGTCATTATGGCAATGGATGCCCAGGTCTATCCCTGCGTCAGCGATTTTATTTTTTATCTCTGTTGTTATGCTGTATATCTGGCTGGTTAAAAACCCGCCGTTTGTATCACATAGGCAAATTGCTTTTGCCCCGCCGGAACAGGCGGCATCCAGGGTTTTTAAGGCATAGTCCTTGTTTGCTTGATAGGCATCAAAAAAATGCTCGGCGTCGTAGAAAACAAGAAAACCTTTTTTCACCAGAAAGCTGATTGTATCTTCGATCATCGAAAGGTTTTCATCCAGTGATGATTTTAAAACCTCAGTTACATGAAAGTCCCAGGTTTTCCCCACGATAGTAATTACCTGGGCGTTGGATTTTAAAAGCGCTTTTAAATTCGAATCTTCCGAGGCTGAAATATTCGGCCGGCGGGTCATGCTAAAGGCGGCAATCTGGGAATTTTTAAGCTTGCTGTGGCTGATTTTTAAGAAAAACTCCCGGTCTTTCGGGTTTGAACCCGGCCAGCCGCCTTCAATGAAATGAATACCAACTTTATCCAGCTCCTCCGCTATGCGGATTTTATCCATTACCGAATAAGAAACTCCTTCTGCCTGCGAGCCGTCGCGTAACGTGGTATCATATAATTTTACATTTTTCATGCTTAGCCTCGTTTATTTAACCCAAATTCTTCGTGTAATTTCTTAACCGCGGTTTCAGCGAATTTCTTCTTTATGATACAGGATATGCTGATATCGGAAGTCGAGATCATTTCAATATTAATATTATTATCCGCCATGATCCCGAACATCTTTGCCGCAACTCCATGATGGGATTTCATTCCTACCCCTACGATAGAAACCCGGGCAATATCCTCATCAAGCAGGACGTCGCTTGAGCCTATTTTTTTGGCTACTGCTTTGGTAATTTTACCGGCCTTGGCGCTATCGGCCTTGGCAATAGTAAAAGATATATCAGTCAGGCGGGTATGACTTACATTCTGTACGATCATATCCACGCTGACTCCGGCAACAGCCAGGTCTTGGAATAACCTGACTGCTACTCCTGGTTTATCGGGAACTCCGCAGAGGGTAATTTTAGCCTGGTTCTTATTTAAAGTTATGCCGCTGACGACTACTTCTTCCATCATCTTTACCTCCTTAATAATCATTGTTCCGGTCTTAGTTGAGAATGATGAGCGCACATGTAAAGGTACATTAAATTTTTTGGCAACTTCAATTGAGCGGGCCTGCATCACCTGGGCGCCGAGAGAGGCCATTTCGAGCATCTCATCATAAGTAATCTCTTTGATTTTTCTGGCTTTTGGCTCAATGCGCGGATCAGTAGTATAAATACCTTCCACATCGGTGTAGATCTCGCAGGAGCCGGCAGTAAGTTCTTTTGCCAGGGCAACTGCGGTTAAATCCGAGCCGCCCCTGCCCAAAGTAGTAATATCTTGATTTAAGGTTACGCCTTGAAAACCGGCGACTATAACTATTTTCCCTTTTTTTAGCTCTTCTTTAATTTTATCCGCGTTAATTTTAATAATCCTGGCGCGGGTATGGCTGGTATCGGTAATAATCCCGACCTGGGCGCCGGTAAATGAAATCGCCTGTGCCCCTAATTTATGGATAGCCATTGCCAGGAGGGCTACGGAGATCTGCTCCCCGGTTGAAAGCAGCATATCCATTTCTCTTTCTGAGGGGTCGGAATTAATTTTATCCGCTAACTCGACTAATTCATCAGTCGTGTCTCCTAATGCGGAAACCACAACTACCAGCTGATAACCTTTTTTCTGGTAGCTGACTACTCTTTCTGCCACCTTTTGAATACGTTCTACGTTGGCTACGGATGAACCTCCGTATTTTTGGACAACTAAACCTTTACTCATTACTTATTCTCCTTGCCCAGAAGGGCACATCCGCGCAATATCTTATAAGCGCGGGGTGTTTAGTATAAGACATTCCATAAGCTGGTATCCATTTTCGAAATATAAATCGGATTTCTGTGCTTCCTTCTCATTATAAGCAAGAAAATCCTTTTTTCCTATATCTTTGCCGTAAATTGCAAATGGGATTGAATCAGAAGTATGGGTTTTTAGGGAAACCGGAGTTGCATGATCCGGTAATACCAGAATACGAAAATCTTTCCTCTCTTCGCAATATTTCAAGAAAGGGCCTACGATTAACTGGTCAAAACGCTCGATTGCCGTAAGTTTTTCCCGTAAGTCTCCGTTATGCCCGGCTTCATCAGGGGCCTCCACATGGACAAAAACAAAATCATTTTTATCTAAAGATTTAATTCCGGCTTTAGCCTTACCTGCATAATTAGTATCGTAATATCCTGTAGCACCGGGCACGTCGATGACATTTAAACCTAATATGCGGCCTAATCCTTTAATCAGGTCAACCGCAGAGATTACACTTCCGGAAATGCCGAATTTTTCAATAAATCTGGGTATGTTCGGTTTCTTGCCCTGTCCCCAAAGCCAGATCATATTTGCCGGGTTTTCTTTTAAATCCAAACGCACCTGGTTGATTTCATGTCCAGCAAGGATTTCCCGTGAATCCTGCATAAGCTTAATAATTAGATCGGAATTTTCTCCCTTAGGCAGGTTTTTATTTATCTCCTGACCGGTAATATCGTGCGGTGCCCGGCATTTCAGGTTTTCAAGTTTTAATTCCGCCCCGCGCTTGACTAAAAGCAGGTGCCTGTAACTTACTCCCGGGAAAAAACGCATTTTATTTGTACCGAGTTTCTGATCGAGGAATTTAATCAATTTCTCAGCTTCTTTAGTCTTGATGTGCCCTGCGCTATAATCAAGCAGGGAATTGTTCCCCGCGGTAATTAAGTTACAGCGAAAGGCAACATCATCTTCTTCTAATTCAACTCCCAGATTTGCGGCTTCCAAAGGGGCTCTGCCGGAATAATATTTTTTTGGATCATAACCTAAAATAGAAAGATTGGCCACGTCGGATGCCGGGGTCATTTTATCGGGAATGGTTTTGGCCTGGCCAAGCAAGCCGTTTTTGGCAATAAAATCCATATTCGGCGTACGCGCTGCTTCCAGGGGGGTACGCATACCCAGTTCTTCAACGGGGTAATCCGCCATACCATCTCCTACCAAAACAATGAATTTCGTCATACCAGGATCCTGCCTTATCTTAATCTGTCTTTAAGTATTTTTGATAAATAGGCCGTCATTTTAACTTTATTTAAAAAAGGCCCGTATCCGTTTGTTTTGTCCAATATATAAGCCTGATAAGCCTTATTTTTACAGGCATTGGCAACTACTATATCCAAATCCGCTTCTTTAAGCAGCTGTCTGCCTTTTTCAAATAACCTGTTTTTTCCGGCATCAGGTTCAAATTTAAATCCCACCACGATTAATCCGGGGGCAATTTTCTTTGAGCTATTTATCAGTTTTTCCGTAGGCACGAGGCTGATTTTCCAGCCGCTAAGCCTTGAACTGGTTTTACGGTTAAGTACTTTTTCAGGCTTATAGTCTGCTACTGCTGCGGCATGGATAAGCACTGAGTACTTCTGTTTTCTTAATTCACTGCTTAAAAGTTTTTTAAGCTCTGAAAAATACTTAAAATTGATTACTCTTACTCCGGGAATCCTTGAATTTGAGAAATCCCCCGGGCCAAGCAATAGCGTAACTTTGGCCCCGGTTTTTTTGAGCTGTTTTGCCAATAACAAACCGGTTTTGCCGGAAGCAGTATTGCTGATTATCCTGACTTTATCAATAGCAACCCAGGTAGATCCGGCAGTAATCAGGATGTTTTTATTAGTAACCAATTTCTTTAATTATTGATTTTAAATTTGCAGCCATAACTTTAGGCGTTTTAACTGTTTTAATCGCCCTTTCCGGATCTTTTAAGCCATGCCCGGTTAATATACAGGTGATTTTGCCTTTTTTATTTTTAAAATAACCTTTTTTGATTAGTTTTAATAGTCCGGCTACAGAAGCCGCAGATGCAGGTTCTGCGAAAACACCTTCTTTAGCTGCCAATATTTTGTATGCCTGCAGGATCTCTGTATCTGAAACCATATCAATCAAACCTTTTGATTCATCTCTGGCTTCTACCGCTGTTTTCCAGCTTGCCGGATTTCCAATGCGTATAGCAGTGGCAATAGTCTCGGGGTCTTTAATCGGTTTATTCCTTACAATCGGAGCGGCCCCCTGCGCTTGAAAACCTAACATAACCGGAAGTTTCCTGCTCAGGCCCAGGTTTTTATATTCTTTGTACCCTTTCCAATAAGCAGTAATATTCCCCGCGTTTCCTACCGGCATGCACTGAAAATCCGGGGCATCTCCAAAATAGTCGCAGATTTCAAAACTTGCTGTTTTCTGGCCTTCAATCCGGTAAGGGTTCAGGGAATTTACCAGTTTTATAGGATAATCCCGAGTGACTTCTTTGACTAAATCCAGGGCTACATCAAAGTTACCTTTGATTGCCAATACTTTTGCGCCATGAATTAGTGCCTGGCTGAGTTTTCCTAATGCAATTGCTCCACTAGGAATGAGTACAATACATTTTATTCCGGCGCGTGCCGCATAAGCAGCAGCAGATGCGGATGTGTTTCCGGTAGAGGCACACATAACCGCTTTTGCATTTTCTTCGCAAGCTTTGGATATAGCTAAAGTCATCCCCCTGTCTTTGAATGAACCAGTAGGATTAAGCCCTTCGTATTTCAGGTAAACTTCCATATTTTTGCCAGCCAGTCTACTCAAATAACCGGCATAAATTAAAGGAGTATTCCCTTCGTTTAAGGTTATTACCGGAGTTTTACTGCTGACAGGCAGGAACTTTTTATATTTTTGGATTATCCCTCTGTATTTATTTTCGCTCACTAAACCCCCTCTATTCTTATAGCTACTGATTTTTCTTTGATATCGGTTAACTTATCAATCATCTTTAAAGCCCCCCGCAAGTTCTTTTCTTTTACTTCATGAGTTACCATAACCACCGGGACAACCTGGGATTTTAATCTTTCCTTTTGGGTGACGGAAGCAATGCTGATACCAAACTTTGCCAGGATTCCGGCTATTTTAGCTAATACACCGGGCTTATCAACCGCCATAATCCGGATATAGTATTTGTTTTCAAATTCACTGATTTGACGTAATCCCTTGATTGAGGTATCTTCAATGGAGTTTAGCGTCGGCCTGAACAGCCCTGCTTTGATATCCTGGGTCAGATCCACTATATCCGAGACAACTGCTGAGGCAGCGGATAACTGCCCTGCTCCCGGACCGTAAAACATCAAGTCTCCGGCTAAATCGCTTGAGACATAAATAGCGTTAAAAACACCGTCCACTGATGAAAGCAGATGTTCAGAAGGCAGTAAAGTTGGATGAACACGTACTTCCAGTTCATCAGCTTCTTTTTTAACAATAGCCAGTAATTTTATTTCATATCCCAGGTCTTTAGCATAGGCAATATCGGAAGCCGAAATCTGCGATATCCCCTCGATAAAAATATCCTTTAAGCTGACTATTTTGCCGAATGCTAAGTAAGTAAGTAACGTTAGTTTATGCGCGGAATCAATCCCTTCAATATCCAGGGTTGGGTCTTTTTCGGCGAACCCCTTATCTTTTGCGGATTTTATCGCGGAAGATAAAGAGCAACCCTCTTTGGACATCTGGGTAAGTACATAATTTGAGGTCCCGTTTACAATGCCAAAAATAGCATTGAATTTATTGGCAACCAGCCCTTCTTTGATTGATTTTATAATCGGGATCCCCGCGCCTACCGAGGCTTCAAAGTAAATATTTTTACCCCGCTCATTAGCAACCGCGAATAATTCGTTGCCGTGTTCAGCCAGGAGGGCTTTGTTGGCAGTAACCACGTGCTTGCCCTTTTTTAAAGCCGCTAAGATAAGTTCCCTTGCCGGATTAATACCTCCGATTAACTCCACAATGATGTCAATTTGAGGGTCATTAATAATATCATTAACATCCCGACTAAGGCAGTTTTTATCCACGACCACATCCCTTTTCAGGGTTAAGTCCTTATCACATATTTTCTTGATGACAATCTCAATGCCGATCTTCTGGGCCAGCAAGGATTTTCTCTGCTGCAGTATTTTTACCACTCCGCAACCGATATTGCCAAATCCTATAAGCCCGACATTAATCTTTCTCATAATTAACCTTTCCTGTTTTTAATGTAATAACCTACTGTTTCACCGATTGTCCTGCGGTGTTTTTCATCTATTGCCAGAAAAACCAGCCGGGTATCATAAATCACATCCTTGGTAATCTCCTTTGATTCCAGGACCTTGCCGATCAGCATAATTGAGTTAGGGTCAAAAGGCAGGCGTATCTCCAGGGCTAAATTTGTCCCCGGTGTAAAAGGGCAGTTAGTGGTGAGCAGCATTCCGCCCAAGCTTAAATTCTTAGTTTGGGTTATATCGTTGTTGCCGTTATTTTCCATCACCCTATAAGAGACAATAAAGCGGCCATCCGCGCGGGGATTTCTTCTCTTTTCCGGACCTGAGTAGCTCATTTACTCATCCTCCTTTTTAGGTCTATCTGGATCATTTTTAATCAGCCAATCGATGTAATCAAAAAGTAGTTTTTTATATTCATCCTTCAGGTAAACAAATTCCACCCGGGTGAAGTATGTCCCTTTTAGCGTTGTAGAGTCGGATAATTTTAATCCGTTTGACGCGATAACCTTGCCTCGAATATGGAATGGTTCATAGGGATGCGAGGGTATCTTGATCATGAAATCAACCGTATCTTTACAGATATAACTGCTGGTAAAGCCCATGCCGGTTTTGCTGAAATTCATGACCGTTGTAACATCCCATTTTTCCACAACCCCTAAATGATTTTGCACTCCATAGCTGACCACAAGATTCTTATATATCCGGGGTGCTTTTCTTTTTTCATTTTCCGAGTTTATCTGCTTACCCGGGTTCTGGCTTAGGACCCAGTTGACGTAATCCTTGATCAGGGTTCTTTGCGCATTATCAATAGCAGTAAATTTAAGCCGGGTTAGGAAAAACTTACCCATAAAGGGGAGTGATTCAACTACATTCCCCCTGGTCTCCATCCAGCTATCCGGGGCAATCGGGATTTTAAACATTATCAGTATGTTTTCCCCTGCCTGAAATTGTTTATTTGTGTCAAACAATACGCCTGTTTCGCTTAGATTTTTGATATAAGCAACATTCCAATTATTCCTGTCGCCGGTTTCCGGCAGATACTTAATCATTAAAGGTTTTTCTATGCGTACTGATTGTCTTTTTTCTTGCATGGATGGCCTTCCCGCTATCTAACAACTCATTGTATTACCATATTTAATCCTTGCCCGTATTTACTCGCAAGGATTAAATTCGGCCCCAAACTTACGGAACGAAAGTGACGTAAGTTTGGGCCTCAATTAAGTCGGGGCGACAGGACTTGAACCTGTGACCTCTTGAACCCCATTCAAGCGCTCTAGCCAAACTGAGCCACGCCCCGAATTACATCCAATATTTTATATAAGAGCTACTCTTCTTTACTTTTCCTCGTCATTAAATCTTTTACTACCTGACGGGGGTTTTTATTTAAATAAAGAAGGCGGTATACCTCTTTGGTTATCGGCATATCCACTTTATATTTTAAGCTTAAGGCATAGGCGGATTTTGCGGTGGCTACGCCTTCAGCAACCATCTGCATATGAGCGCAAATTTGTTTTAAGGTTTTCCCTCTGCCTATCTGCTCGCCTACAAAACGATTACGGCTTTGGTTGCTTATACAGGTTGTAACCAGGTCGCCTAAACCGCTGATTCCGCTAAAGGTCCCTAATTTTGCCCCCATGGCCTTTCCTAATCTGGATATTTCTGCCAGCCCTCTGGCCAGGATAGCCGCTTTAGTGTTGGTTCCGAACCCTAGCCCGTCAGATACGCCGCAGGCAATAGCAATGACATTTTTTAAACTGCCGCCTAATTCTACTCCGATGACGTCAGGATTGGTATATACCCTGAATTTCTCGGTACTAAATACTTCCTGAATTGTCTTACGTATTTTTTTATCATAAGAGGCGGTTACAATTGTAGTAGGTATTCCCTTGGCTACCTCTTGGGCAATGGTTGGGCCGGATAATACGGCAAATCTTACCGGGCCGAGCGTTGCGTGAATAACTTCGGACATCCTCTTGGAAGAACTGATTTCTATTCCTTTGGTAGCGCTTAGAAAAATGGCCCCTTTGTCAAATTTACCCCTGATTTTATTTAATACCCCCCGGGTATATTGAGAAGGAACAGCTAAAACTATTATATCTTTACCGGAAATCGCAAGCTCGATATCGTTAGTTATGCAGATATCCCGCGGGATCTTTATGCCCGGAAGAAACTTAGGGTTAAGCCGGGTTTTCTCCATAAGCCGGGTATAGTCTTTAAAGGCACCCCAAAGCGTAACCGGGTAACCTTTAGCGGAAAGCAATACCGCCAAAGTCGTACCCCATCCTCCGTCACCCAATATTGTTAAATGTAATTTACTCATATTTTTCTTTGAAGCTCTTTTCAAAAAAGTAGGCTTGAGGATGGATATTATCGGTATTCTTTTCCTCCAGGGTTATAAATCTAATCCCAATACTGTAGGTCCCGGGTTCTTCCGGTTCAACCCTGGTAACATTGCCGATTATTCCGTTTTGGTAAATGAGCACGCGTTTTTCCAGATCCCGGCAAAAATCCAGCGTAGCCCGGTCAAAGCAAAGCCATAATATGTCGTTGGGGCTTACCTTTTCGCGTATGCTGCAGGATATCCCGGATTGGCTGATATTTACGGAATATCCGGCGCAGAGCTTAGAGATAGTCTCTTTATTGCAAATTTTAAACCCTAATGGTACGGAATATTCCAACCGGGTAAAATAACGCCGTTCATTTTCCACGAAGTCATCGCTCATTGCTTATTCGTCCTTAACTTAGCCAGGTCCCAGGCGTAATCATAAAGATGCAGTCCTTTGCTTACTGCTATGATCTCGCCGTCTTCAGCGCCGATCTCTTCCGCCATATACTGTTTTACCAGTTGCAGCCCTCCCAGGTTTGAGGGAAAACCTCCCCAAAGATCCCAGGATCGGAAATAAAGAATAAAATGTAATTTTCCATAACGCAGCCGCGTGTCAATTAACCTTAAGCAAGGCGGATCAACTAATTTTATGTCGGAAGGCATCCCGATTTCCATAACCGCCTGGTTGGTCCCTGGTCCCTTTTCTTTATACATCTTAATCACTTCTTCTATCTGGTTAACGTTTAGGGGCAGATCACAGATTAAATCTTTGCCGTCTAAAGTTTGCTTGACCTTTACTTTTGGATCAACCAGCCTTTCGCCGTAAGTATAATCTTCGGTTTCAGTCTTTGCGCCGGTAAGTAGGTAGCTCAAATAACCCTGGATATAATCCATATCTGTCGGCGCCGGTATGCTCATTCCTTCCGGGATAATCGGTATAATTTGATGGGCCGGCTTACGGACTCTTACTGTAACAAAATCAAATTCCAGGCGTTTCTGCCCTTCATAACTGCCGCGGGTAATTGTATATGTATGCCCTTTATCCAATATTGCCGACAGGCATTGGAACCAGGCGTCATCCAAATCAAAAGCGTCAATATGCACAGGTTTTAAAAACTTTTCACTCATTTCGCAGGCTCTTCCCCGACTTTAGCGTTTTTAGCAAACTGTTTAAAGGTAGTGATGATTTGGGCCACGGGCATATTCTTTCCGATGTAGCCGGAGCAACCGAATTCCTTTGATTTGGAGATCAGGTCTTCACTGTAACCAAAGCCGGTAATCATAATTACCGGAAGGTTTTTATCAGTATCTCTTATGTTCTTAAGTACCTCTAATCCGCTTATCCCCGGAAGTTTGATATCTAAAAGCACGACATCAAAAGAATCTTTTTTAAGCATCTCCAGGGCATCCTCGCCCGAACCGCAAGTAGATACTCCACAGTTTTCTCTTTTTAGCAGGTCATTCAAAAGGTCTCTTACCGGAACCTCATCATCAACCACCAGGACTTTATAAAGCATATGCGCTCCTTTTTAAATAAAGGGAAGTTTAATGGTAAAGGTTGAACCCTGTCCTAACTGACTGTCCAATTCTATTGAACCGTTATGGTTTTTGATAATATTATGGCAAATTGACAACCCTAGTCCCTTGCCATCGTTTTTTGTCGTGTAGAACGGCATAAAAACATCCTTTAAGTGTTCCACAGGAATACCCATGCCGGTGTCCTTAACCTGAATAAGGGCAAAAAGATTTTTTAAACTGCCCGTGGTAATCTTAATTATTCCTCCTTCGGGCATGGACTGATAAGCATTGATGATTAAGTTAAGAAACACTTCCTGTAATTGATGCATGTCCCCCTTAACCATGGGCATGTCTTTTGCGAAATCTTTTACAATTTCAACCTTGATATCGGGCAAATTTCCGTATTGGGCAAAGGGCAGGATAAATTCTATAGCCTCATTTACGTCCACTGGCCCAAAAGCCGGTTTTGTTTTCTGGGAAAACTTCAAAATCCTGTCTACCATTTTTTGAATACGTTCAGCCTGTGAACTAATCAAATCAAGATCGTCTATTATTTCCTGATCCAGTTTTTCTTTCATTAATAAAGCTGCGCGCCCGGAAATAACCAGAAGAGGGTTGTTGATTTCATGGGCTATGCCTGCTGAAAGAAGTCCGAGTGCTGCCAGTTTTTCGGACTGAAAAACCTGGTATTCGAGTTTCTTCCTCTCGCTTATATCCTTGGCAATAAAAATATAACCTAAATGTTTTCCCTCTGAATCCAGGAATTTGTTCGCGGTCAAAATAACAGAAACAACATCCCCGGTTTTGGTGATTAAAGTTGTTTCCTTTTCATATCTTCCAAACAACCTCACTTGCTCTAAGATAAAATCCAGCTTGTTTTCAACAGAATCATTATTATGCAGGATATTGGCGTGTTTAAAAACAATTTCCTTTTTATTCCAACCAAGCATGATTTCAGAGCCCATGCCAAAATAAGTTATATTGCCTTCTAAGTTTATGACATACAAGGCGTATTCTTTAAGGCTGGAGAGGATATCTTTAAGTGTCTGGTCGATATTCTTCGCAGAATTTCCCGCCTCCCTGATTTTGGTGATATCATGGCCGATCAGTATGCTTGCTTCAACCTGTTTATTTGCGGCTAATACAGGCGTAAGGTTCCAGGAGATAATCCGTTCATGTTTATCACTATCCAGGATTACTCCTTCAAAATCTTTTTCCCTCTTATTCTTCACGCATTCATCTAAAACTGCTCTAAACATATCCTGTTTAATAGTATTGTTATCCCCGCGGTATAAAACCTTCAGCCAGTTGGCGCCAATAATATCCTCATGTTTAAGCCCGGTTAGTTTATCGGCTTTTTTGTTGCAAAAAACAATATTTCCGTTAACGTCTAAATAAATTACTATTACTCCGGTATTATCCAGAAGCCCGTATAATATTTCCTTAGTCTCTTTAATAGCCGAACACATAGAGTAAATGTTTAAGCGGGAGAGGGGAATCGAACCCCCATATATAGCTTGGAAGGCTATTGTTCTACCACTGAACTACTCCCGCAAATTATTTTATTTCATTCTGCGGGAGAGTATCCCGCGACATAGTGCGTACTGATTGCTGGGTGTTGTGTATAATGGTGGGCAGGAGAGGATTCGAACCTCTGAAGCACAGGTGCAACAGATTTACAGTCTGTCCCCTTTGGCCACTTGGGTACCTGCCCGTATATAAAATTGAGCCTACGTTTAAAGTCGAGGCGAAATACTTGAGCGGCCATTATCGGCCGCGAAAGTAAGCCGGCGAGAGGAATCGAACCCCCGACCCATTGTTTACAAAACAATTGCTCTACCAACTGAGCTACGCCGGCATCAGCTACTTTTCTTTAACGCATCCGGAATCCGATCAATGATATCGGAAGCGATCAATCCTATCTGGGTTTTTTCCCTTGCTGCTAAATCTCCGGCTAAGCCGTGAATATATGTTCCATATTTGGCAGCTTTAAAACCATCCAAATCCTGAGCTAGGAATGCGCCGATGATACCACTGAGCACATCGCCGCTACCGGCAGTTGCCATTCCCGGGTTTCCTGAACGGTTCATATAATATTTTTTCAAACCATCAGTTACAATACTGTGATGCCCTTTGAGCACAATTATACTATTATAATGTTTTGCGAGCTTTTTCGCAATCAATTTCCTTTTATTTTTTATAGTATCTATGCTTATATCAAAGAGCCGCGACATTTCCATTTGATGCGGGGTCAGTATAAGCTGTCCCTTGTGAGATTTAAGTATTTCTCGGCAATTACTAAGGGCGTTAAGTGCATCGGCATCCACGACTTTTGGCTGGTTTGTTTTGCGGATAATCTTTTTTACTAACGCGTAAGTCGATTTGTTGCTGCCCAGCCCCGGGCCGATGATCAAAACGTCAATTTTTTTAAGCAAAGAAGATATTTTACTAAACCCGGTTAAGCTTAAAGTACCTTTTTTTGTTTCCGGCAAAGGAAGGGTCATTAGCTCTCTGGGCTTGGTTTTTATCAACGCTAAATTAATACTCTTAGGTATGCCTAAGGTGACTAATCCGGCTCCCGAACGTAAAGCTGCTTCTGCGCAAAGCAGGGCTGCTCCGGAAAACCTGGCTGAGCCGGCCAAAATCAATATATGCCCGTAATCTCCTTTATGAGAATCAGCTTTTCTTTGTAACAACCGCACTGGCAACCGCATAGGTTTTAACATGGGAGATTGAAATACATACGTTAATATGTTCGCCCCTGCCGTTTAAAAACAGGCAAACAGGCTTGCCTGTTGCGTCGTTGCTTATCTGGATATCCTGCCAGGAAAGTGAGTTGTCGCCTGCTGCTTTAAAAATTGCTTCTTTAGCAGCGAACCTTCCTGCTAAATGCTGGTAAAAAGAACTTTTGTTCTTTGCCTGCTTCAGTTCATATTCGGTGAAAATACGCCGCAAAAAATCATTGCCCCATTTTTCTATTGCCGCACGTATTCGCCTTACTTCGGTTATATCTACCCCGGTTCCAATAATCATTATTTAATCAGTTGCCGCATTTCTTTAACTGCGTTGTATAGTCCGGTGTAAAGCGCTTTGCAGATAATCGAATAACCGATATTAAGTTCCTCTATGCCATTCAATTCTGCAATCCGTCTGACATTATTATAATTAAGCCCGTGGCCGGCATTGACTCTTAGTTTTCTTAGTTTCGCGTAATCTACAGCCTGGCGTATTTGATTAAAAGATCTTTCTACCTGCCCGGGTTTTTTAGCATCAGCGTAACGACCGGTATGCAGTTCGATAATTTCCGCGCCCGCTTTGACTGCTGCATTAATTTGTTTTTTGACTGGGTCGATAAACAGACTTACCTGAATACCAGCTTTTTTTAACTCGCTGATAACGGAAGAAATTTTTTTTAAATTATCCGCTACATTTAGTCCGCCTTCGGTGGTCAGTTCCTGCCTGCGTTCAGGCACCAGGGTAGATTGATAAGGTTTAATTTCACAGGCGATTTTTATAATCTCAGGAGAAACAGACATCTCCAGGTTAAGTCTGGTTTTTATATGCTTACGCAAGAGTTTAATATCTGCGTCTTGAATATGCCTGCGGTCTTCCCTTAAGTGCGCCACTATGCTTTCTGCCCCTGCCTCTTCGCATAAGAATGCCGCATAAACAGGATCAGGCAGGTTTCCTTTACGCTGCTGACGCAATGTCGCTACGTGGTCAATATTCACTCCTAGCTTAGGCATATTTAAACCTTCTCACCTTTCACATAAAACCAAAGCACAATTGCCAGGGCCAAGGCGATAAGCTTTAACCAAGGATGTACGGTGAACAAAAGCTTAAAACGCAAAAAAATATTTATTTTGTTTTTATTCATCTTTCCTCGTTTTTAGCAATTCCTTAATTTTCGATTCTAATTCCACCGCGCCTAAATCCCGGTAAAATTTCTTACGGTAGATGACCGATACATCATGTCTTTCTTCTGAAATAACAATCAGTATGGCATCTGTTTCCTCGCTCAGGCTTAAAGCCGCGCGATGGCGCGTGCCAAAGACACGGTTTAAATCCTGATTTATGGCCAGTGGGAAGATGCATCCGGCAGCGGCGATCTTTCCGTGCTGGATAATCAAACCGCCGTCATGCAAAGGGTTATTGGGCGTAAAGATGGCCTGGATTAAATCCCCCGAAACACGTGAGTCAATAATTTCGCCGCTTTGAATATATGCTGCCAGGGAATCATTCTTTTCAATGGCGATTAATCCGCCGAGCTTATTTGCCGTCAGGCTTTCGCAGGCCTCGACGATTTGTTTTACAAATAAATGTGGGTCTTCTTCCTTAAGCATATTCTTGAATATATTACGTTTGCCCAATTGGGCTAATCCCTGCCTGATTTCCGGGTGGAAAATAATTAATATCGCGATAACCGATATGCCGAAAAGTTTCTTCAGCAGCCAATCTAAAACAATAAAGTCAAATTTCTGGGAAATAAAGAAAACCAATAGGAGCATAATTATCCCGCGCAGCACCTGCAGACTCCTGGTCCCTTCGAAAAAAAGTATAATCTGGTAAATGAAAAACCAGAGGATGAGTACTTCAGTTGCCGGTTTCCAATATAAAAATAGGTTAGGCATTATTACTCCTTATGGCAGCAGCCATTTTTAAGGCCTGGTTTACCTGTTTTACATCATGAACGCGGACTATATTTGCTCCGCGCTCAACAGCCATTACGCAAGCGGTTGCCGTGCCGATAGATCTTTCAGCAGGATTTACGTTCAAAACTTTACCGATAAAAGATTTTCTGCATGGGCCGACCAATATTGGTTTGCCTAAAATCTTAAGTTCCGCAAGTCTTTTTATGATCTCAAGGTTTTGCCCGGGTTTCTTGCCGAATCCCAGCCCGGGATCCACGATTATTTTGTCGGGGTTTATGCCTGCGTATTCAGCAGTATCAATAGCATTTTTAAGCCAGGAGGTAATATCTTCAATCAGGGATTTATAGACAATTCTTTTCTGCATATCTAAAGGGTTGCTCAGCATATGCATAATAACAACTGCAGCTTTATATTTTGCGGCTATTTTTACCATCTGCCTATCCCTTAAACCGGAAATATCGTTAATTATCCGGGCTCCGGAATCAAGGCTGGCTTTAGCTACCTCTGCCTTTGTTGTATCTATAGAAATAGGCGCGGAGATATTTTTTGCCAATTTTCTAAGCACCGGTAAGACACGCTGCAATTCTTCTTTGAGACTAATACTCTTTGCCCCTGGCCGGCTGGACTCACCGCCCAAGTCGATAATATCCGCCCCGTCTTTTAACATTTGCCTTGCTTTTAATAAAGCCAGTTCCGGGTAATCACTGGTTTTGATACTGTATAAACCATCTCCGCTGAATGAATCCGGGGTTAAATTAATTACCCCCATAATATAGGTTTTAGCGTTGAAATTTAAAACTCTCTTTTTCAAAGGAAGAACAAGGTTCCTACCGGTGTATTTATCGAGATTCTCTTCTAATTCATTCGCCAGCTTGTTTAGCCCGAACGGCTGAAGCTTTAATTTGCGGACAAGAGAACAAAGCTGATTCAATTGGCCGATAATAAGGCAGTCGCCTTTTTTGATTTTACCGGTAAGCGCCCCTCTGGCAACCGCAACATCGCCTCCCAGGGAAAGCATTTCTTGTTTTAAAATATTGGCGGTAATATTAGAAACAGCGCTCAGGTGTATTAAAAAGGTAGCGGTCTTCGGCAGCATAATCCTGATCCCGTAAGGATCAACCCCGATATCGCACATAACCTTCTTTACTTCATCATTATCACCGAAACTGAAGATACGCATTAACTTTTTATGCCAGATCGCTTTTTTCTATTCCTAAAATCCGCTTAACCTCATCCCCGCTTAAAACCTCTTTTTCCAGCAGGGTATCGGCAAGAAGCCTGAGCTTGTCTTTGCTGTTTTTCAACAAATTCAAGGCTTTGTCATAAGCGTCATCGGTAATTTTCTTTACCTCTTCATCAATGATCCTGGCGGTCTGTTCGCTGTAATTTCTTTCTTCCATAAGGTCCCGGCCAAGGAATACCAGCCCTTCCCTTTTTCCTAAAGTCATATTGCCTAGTTTTTCAGACATACCGAATTGGGTCACCATGCGCCTGGCCATAGCTGTAGCTACTTCCAAATCATTTTGAGCGCCGGTAGTTACCTCGTTCAGGTTAATCTCTTCTGAAGCCCTGCCTCCCAGCATCATGGTAATTTCCGCTAATAATTCTTTCTTAGTCCAATAATGCCTGTCTTCTAAAGGCGGGGTAAAGGTGTAGCCTCCGGCAAGCCCCCTAGGTATAATTGAAACCTTTTTTAAAGGATTAACTTCAGGCAAAAGTAAAGAAAGTAAAGCATGGCCGGATTCGTGTAAAGCAGTAATTTCCTTTTCTTTCTTGGAAATAATATGGCTTTTCTTTTCCGGGCCCATCAAAACCCTCTCTACAGATTTATCCAAATCGATCTCTTCGACAGCTTCTTTATTATTCCGTGCTGCCATAAGTGCCGCTTCATTACAAAGGTTGGCCAGGTCAGCTCCGGAAAATCCGGGAGTCTGGCTGGCTACAGATTTTAAATCAACTGATGCGGCAAGCTTAATTTTGCGAGTATGCACCTTAAGTATTTCTTCGCGGCCCTGGATATCCGGAAGGTTAACGATAATCGTGCGGTCAAATCTTCCCGGCCGCATAAGAGCAGGATCTAATGTATCCGGCCGGTTAGTCGCAGCGATAAGTATTAAACCTTGCTGAGCGTCAAAACCATCCATCTCAACTAACAGCTGATTAAGAGTCTGTTCCCGTTCATCATTGCCTCCGCCAATACCGGAAAAACGCAGGCGGCCTACAGCATCAATTTCATCAATAAAGATTATCGCCCCCTTGCCTTCAACCTTTCCGGCTTTACGGCCTTGCTCAAATAAATCCCTTACCCTGCTTGCTCCGACGCCGACGAACATTTCCACAAAATCGGATCCGGAAATACTAAAAAAAGGCACGCCGGCTTCACCAGCAACCGCCCGGGCAATCAGCGTCTTGCCGCATCCCGGAGGCCCGATTAAAAGCACTCCCTTGGGAATTTTTCCCCCTAATCTCTGAAACTTTTTAGGGTCTTTAAGAAATTCAATTACCTCTTTTAATTCTTCTTTTGCTTCATCCACCCCAGCAACATCATTGAAGGTTGCTTTTTCAGTCTCACTTTGAATCTTAGATTTAACCTTGCCAAAGCTCATAATCCTGCTCCCTAGCTGCTCTCCCCTGGCAGCCATCATCCACCAGAAGAAAATCAGCAAAAGTATCGGCCCTAAATTAAAAAGCAGGGAAACCCAGAATGTGCGTGCAGGTTTGACTTCAAAATTCTTCAGGTTTTGACGCATCAAGGAAAGCAATTCCGGGTCATTTTCCGCAAGATTAACAAAGAATTTCGAATTATCCGTGAATTCTCCCTGTAAAATAGTTTCAGTCTTAGTGGCCTGTTTTATGGTTTCAGGTTTATCTCTTAAAGTCCGAAAAAACTGGCTATAAGTAATCTCTTTGGGAATCCCGGTTATAGGTATATTGCTGATGCTATTGACCAGCATAATAAACAGGAAAATTATTAGCAGCCAGCCCAGAGGGGAACGTTTGAATATATTGTTTTTATTTGATTTAGGTTTGTTTTGCATAAGTATCTAATTCTCCATTTTAATCGGTTTACTATCGATAAAAATTTTGTAACCAGTACAATACAGATTTTTTATTATATACTTATAATGATGTAAAATCAAGTATTTTATGGATTTAGCGCTTGTAAAACTTGAGCGTATTGCGGGTTTTTTGCACTGCCACGCCTTTGGGCAGATCAACAATCGAACCAGTAGGCCGATTAACCAGCAAGTCTTCCAATTCTTTAATATGCTGGAAATTTATCCTGCGCATATCTCCCTGAATATACGCTATAGACTGTCTGATCTTTAACCTTAGGATTGCCGGATGTAGCCGTAAAAGTTTTAGCAGGTTTAAGCGTAAGCCGGAACCCTTAATCGCCTTTTTCGCAGCCCGATCAAGGTATTCATAATCATAGGAAATACTTTCCGCCAAATTAGCCAGGACTTCAACGATATTTTGATTATATTCTTTTTTAAGTAAAGGCATAAGTTTATTCCGGATTTTATTGCGGAAAAAAATATCTTCTTTGTTGGTTGAATCAATGCGTGGTTCTACTCCCTCCTGTTTTAGAAAATACTCAATCTCTTTACGTCGGGTTTCTAAAAACGGCCGGATGAAAATTACCCCCTGGATCTTACGTTTTACGGATATTCCGGATAACCCGGATAATCCCGTCCCCCGCAGCAGGCGCATAAACACGGTTTCTGCCTGGTCATCGAGATTGTGGCCTAGGGCAATTTTATTTGCCTTGATTTTCCTGGCGGTTTGAATAAAAAAATCTAATCTCGCCTGTCTGTATATTTCTTCAAGAGAACCCTTCTTTTCCTGAAGCTGCGGATTAAACTTTATAGTGCTTATCGGAATGTTGAGCTTTTTAGCCCAAGCTTCAACAAAAAGCGCATCTTCCCGAGAATCTTTACGCAAACCATGATCTACATGGGCGATATGCAAACTTAAACCTAGCGGGATCTTTAAATTAAAAAGTTGTAAAAGCAAAGCTAACGAATCCGGTCCTCCGGAAACACCAACCAGGATTTTATCTCCCCTTTGGATTAACCTATATTTTTTAATCGTTTCGTTGATTTTCTTCATTATGAGTTTATTTTATCACAATAAATATGAAATTTATAGCCTGATTTTAAGGATTTAAATTGACTTTACACCCGTGAAAGTGTAAATTAAACATAATGAACCGAAAACGGATTGTGACTCATAGAGAAAGAAAAATAGTCCTGGGGAATTTTATCTCCCTTACCACTCTACAAAGTATCAGTTATATCCTGCCTTTAGTTGTACTTCCTTATCTGATTAGGGCAATCGGGATGGAAAAATTCGGCCTGATTGCTTTTGCTTCCAGCCTTGTGCAATATTTTATGATTTTAACGGATTACGGATTCAGTATCTCAGCAACAAAAACAATTTCACTTATCGGCGAGCATAAGCAAAAGATAAGCGCAGTGTTTTCTTCGGTTATGACGGTAAAGCTTATGTTTGCAGCGCTAAGCTTCCTCATGCTTAGCGTTATCATCTATATTGTCCCGAAATTTAGGGCGGACTGGCTGGTTTACATTTTCAGCTTCGGATCAGTGATCGGCAGTACGCTGTTTCCCGTCTGGTTTTTCCAGGGAAAAGAAAAAATGAGCTATATTTCAATAGTCAATGTAGCCGGAGGTTTGATTTACGCGGTTAGTATCTTTATTTTTATTAAAAGCCCTCAAGATTTCTTATTAGTCCCTCTTCTGAATTCACTCCTCTCAATAATTAGCGGAATACTCGGCCTCTATATTGTCTTTAAAAAATTCCAGGTTAAATTTATTTTGCAGAAATACGCGACTATCAAGCAGGAGCTCCGGACAGGATGGGATATTTTTATTTCTATAGTGTCTATTAATGCCTATACTGCCAGCCGGGTTTTTGCCATTGGCCTCTTGACCAATAATGTAATCACCGGATATTATTCTTTGGCCGAGAAAATCGCTAATTATATTCAAACATTTCCCATGGATTCTTTTACCCGGGCGGTATTTCCCCGAATCAGTAATGTCTTTGCCAAGAACAAACAGCGGGCAATAGCTATAATGTACCGGATCCAAGACGGTATTACCCTGGGTTTTGTAATCAGCCTGCCAATTGCCTTTTTTCTCGCCCCCTGGATTATTCAACTGGTCTGCGGAGTTGCCTATAAGGAAGTAATTATTACTTTGCGGCTTTTACTTGCCGCGGTATTTTTTGTGGGAGCGAATAATTTCAAAGTTCAATTTTTACTTGTCTGCGGAAAACAGGATCTGTATGCAAAAATTCATATTACCGCCGCGCTTATCGGTTTGCCGCTGATATTTATATCAATCTATCAATTTTCCTATATAGGAGCGGCTTTTTCTACGGTATTGATTGAGGCAGGAGTATTTATTACCACTTCGTTGATTCTCGAAAAACTAGCCAAGAAATTTTCAGAAAGATAATTAATCTTTTATAACAAGAGGCAACCCTACATTCGCAGGACTGCCTCTTTTATATCTGGTGGCGGAGAGTGGATTTAAACCACCGACCAAGCGGGTATGAGCCGCGTGCTCTATCAGGCTGAGCTACTCCGCCAAAATATTTACTTTGTTAATCTGATTATAGCCTGGCTTGTTTTAAGTATCAAGCCGCTGTATATATTGCTTAGCGGCGCAGTCCTCCCGAAACTGCAAACTTGTGAGGAGAGCCGCGTGCTCTATGAGGTTCAAGCTACTCCGCCAAAATCAATTCTTTATTTTTTTCTATAAGCCTCTAAGTACGAATCGCAGTAAATATTCTTATTTAAAATCAATTCTGCGGTGATTAACGTATCCATCAGCTCTTTATCTTTAGGATCAAGTATAGCAGAATCTAAGCCATATGCAACTGCCATAGTTAAAAAAGTTCGGTTAATCAGGCTGCGTAAAAGAGCCCCTTGAGAAACATTGCTTAAACCAAGGATAGTTTTGGGCCCGGGTTCGGAAATGATTTTAAATTCGGCGATAGATTCCAGGATGTCTTTCATTTGCGCCTGGGCTACGTTAACCGGCAAAACAATAGGATCCAGGTATAAATCCTCAATAGGGAAATCTTTTTCCTGACAACTAGTTACAATCGATGCCGCTAGTTCCAGACGCTGGTCTTTATTCTGTGGGATCCCTTTTGCGCTAATAGTAATTCCGATTAATTGAGATTTATATTTATTTGCTAAAGGCAAAAGTACATCTAATTTTTCTTTATCAGCCGTAGTGGAATTAATAATTGTTTTGTTTTTAGCTGCCTTTAACCCTTCTTCAATGACCGCGGGTTTACTCGAATCCAGGCAGAGGGGTTTATCGGTTATCTCCTGGATCACCTCAACAAGCCAGGCCATATCAATTAACGGTTGTTTTGATGCCGGGCCGCAATTTACATCTAAAGCATCCGCCCCGCAGGCAACCTGCTCTAATGCGCAAGCCTGCACTACTTTCTTATTGCGCTCCTTGATCGCTGAGCCTATATTAGAATACATACCGTTAATTAATTCACCGACAACAAACATAATTATTCCTCAAGCTGTTAGGCCTTATTTTTAAAAAGGGCATTTACATATTCGTTTACTTTTTTAGCTGCCTCCGGATGGCGCAAAATTAAAAGGTCAGCCCCTGATTGAATAAGGCTGGTGGCTGTAATTATCTCCCAGATAATCCCTTGTTCAGGGCTAACCCTGGCCTCTTTTGCCCTCCATGACTCCTGCCCGGCAAAACAAATAAACGGAGCAGCCAAAGTTTTATCGCCTGATAAACCGGCAAGCCTGGCTCTTTCCATAATAGAATAGGCGTATTCTAAGCCATAGCCTAAAGCCCCAATAGTGGGATTGATAGCAATCCTTTCAAGGTTTAAACCCATATCCGAAATTAATATATTTAATTGCTTGGCGATATTGATATCTATAGGACTTTCGGCAATAATATTATGCCCATCCGCCATGACACTGGCAACCAGGGTTTTGTAATTTTCCTGGACAGCGCAGCCGATCAGGCAGCGCTCATTCCTGGCTGCCTCAGAACAGGCAGGTAAAATCTGGTTATCTTTGGCATCGTCACCACAGCCGATAATTATTAACGGCACCTTTACCCTGCTTAGAAGAATGGAAATAAATTCCGCAGTTTCCTTGGGCCCTTTATTGCCAAAATCAGGATGCGCCCCCTGCATTTTTACGCAAAGTAACTTTGCCTTAAATTCATTTATGCATTTATCAGCCCAGTCAAACGGATTGTCTAAAGCCTTTCCATAAGCAGCAACCAATTCTTCAGGCCAATCAAGCGGCGGAACATCCCATATTTCAAAGGCAATCGCAGTCAGATTAGGTATATTTCCTTCTCTAAATAACAAGGGTAAACTGTTCTGGCCCCCTATTTTTACGGTATTAGCGCGGGTTCCTCCTTCTTTTGCGTCCGCCCCGATAGTAAGGGTAGAAATTACACCTGTCCATTTTTCAAGCACTAGCTGTGTTTCCATATTTTTTCCCCCAAGGTATTCAACGCTGTTAGTATTGCTGCCTTATTTTTTAAACTAAAGATCGACTCACCGTTTAAGCTTAATTTTTCAATCAAAGGATCCGGCGGCAGGCAGCCAAGATAATCCAGGCCGGTTTCTCCTATTGCCGTCTTTTTTATATTACCTTTAAAACGATTTATCAGGATAAAGCGTTTTTTTACCTCAAACTTTAATTGTAATGCCAGTTGATTAATTCTTTGAGCTGATCTCAAGCCTATTTTTGAAGCATCTGATACAACTATAAGTATATCGGCATAACGGCTGGTGCGCCTGGACAAATGCTCTAGGCCTGCCTCGTTATCAATAATTATATAATCATAATCCTTGATTAACCCGGCCATCACCGACCTCAAAACATTATTCACGTAACAATAGCATCCCGGGCCTTCAGGCTTACCCATGCTTAAAATATCAAATCCGTCTTCTTCCTGGATTGCCGATTGCACCTGGTATTCTATAAATCGCTCTTTAGTCATTCCCGACGGAACTATTCCGGGATTTAAGGATATCTCATCTAAAATAGTCCCGATATTACGGCCGGGTTTTAAACCAAGAACCTCCCCTAAGTTACTGTTTGGGTCGGCATCAATAGCTAAAATCGAACCTGCCTTAGCTTCTTTAATCCCGCGGATAATTAAAGAGGCTACGGTGGTCTTGCCTGTCCCGCCTTTTCCGGCCATCGCGATAATCCAGCCCATTAAAACCTCACGCTGGGAAACTTTGTTAAATCAGTATGCGGAAAAAACAACGCCTGGCCGTATTCATCCATGTATCCTGGGTCAACAGATAATTCAAAATAGGTAATTTTAGAAGCCAGGGTATTGGCCATAGCCATAGCCTGGTTCGATAAAAGAATCTGGTTTGCTCCTGCCAAAGCGCTGTTACCGATAAAAGCAAATTTTGAACGCGAAAGATCCGGCAACAACCCGATCCCGATTGCCCTTTCAATATCCAAATATGTACCAAACCCTCCGGCGATAAATATTTTATGAATTTCCGAAAAAGATAAACCCAGATGTTTAACCAAAATCGCTGTAGCCGAAAATATTGCCGCTTTTGATCGCTTCAGGTTTTCAATATCCGCCTCGGTAATTACTATATCTGATAAGCTGTCGGATTCATGCTTAAAACAAACTATAAACTCTTTACCGGTAGCTGTCTGGCGGATACGCTTTCCTTCAGTTTTAATCTTTCCGCCCTTATCAATAATTCCGGCTTCCAGCATAGAGCTAAGCAGATCAATATAACCTGACCCGCAGATTCCTTTCGGTTTTTTATCCCCGATAGTAGAATATCCAACCTCAAAGTCAGCTTTATTTATACTTACTTTTTGAATCGCTCCATTACTTGCGCGCATACCACTGGTAATCCCGCTTCCTTCAAAAGCCGGACCGGCAGAAGCAGCGCAAGCTACCAAAAAATCCTTATTTCCCAGGACAATCTCCCCATTTGTGCCGATATCAATGAGTATACAAAGCTTATCATTTTGATATATGCCGCTCGAGAGGACTCCGGCAGTAGTATCTCCTCCGACATAACTGGAAACTCCCGGTACGCAGGAAAGCAGGCCCCGGGGGTTGATATTTATCCCGGCTTCCGCAGCCCGCAACACAGGCAAAAAGTTTGCTGTAGGCACATATGGTTCTTTGCGGATATGCCCAGGGTCTACGCTTAAAAGCAAATGAATCATGGTAGTGTTGCCTGAACAAACAATACAATTAACATCGTTTAAATCTATCTTATTTTCCTGGACCAGTTCACGGATTATCTGGTTCATTGTATTACAAACAGCTTCATGCAGCTTTTCAAGGCCGTCACTTTGGCCGGCATAAACTATCCGGGTAATTACATCATTGCCAAAAGTAGCCTGCTGGTTATAAGTTGCCTTTGTACCTAATACTTGTTTTGAATTTAAATCTACCAATTGACCGGAGATTGTAGTTGTGCCGATATCAAAACAAAAACCAAAATTTTTATCGGTAGTATTACCTGGCTCAACCAAAACAATTTCAACAGTATCGTTACGCTTACCCAGGGTGAGCGTAACCTTCCATTCGGAATCACGCAATAACTCCCCTAATTGGCGTATATTGAATAGGCCTGTTTGGATTACAGGAAAATCCTCATAAGTCCGCAAAGCCCGGTAGATCCTTTCCAGATCACTGATGCTGTCGCTTAGCGTCGGAGCAGGCAGTTCCAGGTAGATTTTTGTGGCAAACGGGGAATGCTTGAAAAGGCCTTCTTTTAATTTAGGTTCAACCGGCTGGATATCTTCCGCTTTTGAATAAAGATCTCTTAAGCGTTCCCCGATTCCCACAGAGTTCGGATTATCAAAAATAAGACGCGAGCTTTCCGGAATCTCAACCTCTAGGTCGCTGTGGATATTTGTAAGACAGGCAAGGTAGATATTATTTTTTCTTTCCTCTTCGGTAATTATTCCGTTAAGCTGCTGGCTAACCTGCCCCTTTTTAAGAATTACTTTACATCTTCCACAAACCCCGTCACCGCCGCAAACAGAATTAATATAGACTCCTGCAGATATAGCCGCGGAAAGAATAGTTTTATCTTTTTCAGCCAGGACTGTTTTATTATCGGGTAAAAAAGTAACTTTAAATTTTTGCATAGGTTAGAACTAGTTTAAGTTTTTTAAAAATGTAGGGATCCCGGCAGCTTCCTTGGGGCCGACAATCACCTTAAATCCGGATTGTTCTTCAAGATCGCCGCTTAAAATAGCTACATATCCCGGAATAATTAAATTTTTATGAGCCACGATATCTTTAATCCCGCATTTATCCAATGATTTAGTAATGGATTCGGCGTTAAATTTTTCCGCGGCCCAGGCAGTCAATACTGACATACCTTCGGTATCTACACTCAAAATATAGGAAGGAATCTTACTTGCCTCCACCTCGCCTAATACAGTATAGTAGCTTAAAGAAAAATTGGTGGTTATTAAAACCGGAGATTCTTTGGTAGCCTTGCCAATCGGATAAAGTTTAGGCTCAATTTGTAATGGTTTTTGCGGGTCAGTATAGATATTTTGTCTTAGAGTTAAAATAGATAATACCGCCCAGGATTCAATGCCCTTAATTAAAACAATCCCAGCATATTTAGCTATGCAAGTAGCTGCTTCTATAGCTTCTGCATAAGGGTCGGCTTTATCCACAATAACTAAACTGGGGTAACCTAAGGCACGGTTTGATTTTCTAAGCGCCTGGCGGCGAAGCTGGGTTAGATCCCATATTTTATCAGCAATATCTTTTATCCCGGTATCCAGGATTATATCTTTGATTCCTAAGGAGTTGAGTTCTTTGGTTAAATGCGCTAATTCGTTAATATCCTGAGCAGCTACCACCAGCGGCAATTGAAATTCTTTAGCGATAGGAGCTATTTGATTCAAATTATCCTTTGTCGCGCAATAAAGCAAGGGCCGGCGCGCTACAGCAACAGCTGCTACTTGTTTTAAAGCCGCGGGGTCATTAGATATCAGCATAATCGGAAGCGCCGTATTATTTAAAACTAACTCGCTTGCCTCCAGGAATCTTTTTGCGCTGCTATTTTGTTTTACAGCAATCAAGTTTACTTCCAGTAACTGGCCTACACGTTCAAAACTAAACTGTTTTATTTTCTCTATCCGTTTCTTGATTTGCGCATCAGCCAGGTTGTCATCGATAATAAAACCCAGGCCCGCAGGATTGCGGAATTTCTCCTCATGCCTGAAGAGGACTGTTTCATTTCCCACCTCAAACCTTGATTGGTTGGTACCTAAAGTTATAGGTTTAATTGCCGGAAGCGCCTGTTCTTCTAAAGTATTTTTGGCTTCCGCGGAAACAAAAGGACATTTCTCAATTGTCAGCGTTTTCTTTGCCAATTGCATAGCGAAAGCAAGACAGGTAGCAAAACCACACTGCTTGCAATTTGTTTTAGGCAATAACTTATAAATATCCAAGCCAGAAAGCGCCATAATTATCTCCCATTGATTAAACTCGCGAAATAACCCGCCCCAAAACCGTTATCAATATTTACTACTGTTACTCCCGGAGAACAACCGTTTAACATAGATAAAAGCGCGGCTAACCCGGAAAAATTTGATCCATACCCGCAGCTGGTCGGGACAGCAATAACCGGCGATTTGGCCAGGCCGCTGACCAGGCTGGCTAAAGCGCCTTCCATCCCGGCTACGACTATGATTACTTTAGCCTTTTTTATTTTGTTAATATTACCCATCAACCGGTGAACCCCGGCGACACCGACATCATAGAGTTTATCAACCCGATTTCCCATCACCTCTAATGTTTGCGCTGCCTCTTCAGCTATCGCGATATCGCTGGTCCCGGCGGAAATCACTAAAACCCGACCCTTAAAAGATTTTTTGGGTTTAGCTAGAAAATAACCGATTTTCGCCAGGGGGTTATACTTTAAAACAGGGATGGATTTATTTAAAAAGGAGAACGTTTCTTTATCTAACTTAGTTAATAAGAGGTCTTCTTTTAAGTTGATTATCTTTTGAGCTATTTTCTTTAGGTGCTCTTTATCCTTACCTGGAGAATAAATTACTTCCGCAAACCCTTTACGCCTCTTTCTGTCTGTATCCAACTTGGCAAATCCCAGGTCGCAGAAACCTTTTTTTACGGACATCTATTTATAAGCCCCGGTAAACAAGAAAACCAAGAAGGGCGATCAAAAATACTGCCAGGATATAAAAATCGTTGAAATAAAAAAAGTCATATAGATTATCCTGCAGAGCCCTTTCTTCTTTTATCTGGTATTCTGGATGCTCATTAAGGTGGGTTTTTTTATATTGTTCTACCTGCTCTTTTTTGAACCTTAAGTAAAGCCCCCCTATTTTATAGGCCGGAATTATTCCTTTCTCCGCCAGATCTAAAACATCTTTTTCAAATACACCCAGGATAACCGACACATCTCTAACTGTAAGCAGCTTTTCTTCAGCCATCGTCTATTACTTTCCTATTTTACCTTCGGCAACCCAGCTATCAATCGCCTTGCGTTCAAATTTCCAGTCGTTGCCCTCTTTATTTCCCGGCACCTTTCCTGAATTAGCCCATTCCATAATCGAATTTAACTCTACTTCCAAATACTTGGCTAACTGTTCAGGATTAAGAAAATCATGCAACATTGAACACTGCCCTTCAAGAATCGCTCCTTCGGCAATATTAAGTTTAGCCGGATAAATATGCCCCTCTACGATTGCTTGCGGCAAAAGCGTAAGCCTCTCTTTAGCGGTAATCTTTCCTTTAACCCGGCCGCCAACGATTATATTATCCCCAATAATATCGGCGTTGATTACGGCTGTAGGGCCTATAGTAAGATTACCCCGGGTATCCAGGTTACCTTCAAATTTCCCGTTAATCCGCAGATTAACCGGATCTTTAAAAGTTAAAGTACCCTGCATTGCCGCATCAACATCTAAAGTTTTCTCTTCCAACTTCTTTTTAAACGCCATGAGTGCCCTCCTTGTTTTTAAGTTTAAGGTTATCGATAAGGCGGTCCTCTATGAAACGTAATAAATATAAGACGAGCAAAACTAATACTGTGGTATAAACCGCTACCCGGATAAAACCACATCCTACTGCCAGACCTATTCCGGCAACCACCCATAAACTGGCAGCAGTAGTTAATCCTCTTACCCCTTCAGGTTCACGGATAATTGTGCCTGCGCCCAAAAAGCCAATTCCTGTAATTACACCGGCGGCAATACGCGCTGGATCCAATGCCACCCTATCCTTATATATATCAAAAACGTATAGAGATGTCAACATGATAAGACAGGAACCCAGGGCTACTAAGATATGTGTACGCAAGCCGGCATCTCTGCGGTGTACCTGGCGTTCAAGGCCGACTAACCCGCTTAAAACCAGGGTTAATAATAAACGCATAATCATTTGAAAATCAGAAGACATTTCATCCTCCTTTTAATTATTAAGCTGAGTATTTAAATAAAGCGTGTCTCGTGCCCCTTGCTTATAAAGAAAATACGCCAGTCCGCTAACCATGGCCGCATTATCCATACATAAACCTATATCCGGGAAAAAACAATCAACCCCTGCACTGCTTGATGCCGCTAATAATTTCTGGCGCAAACAATTATTTGCGGCGACTCCTCCCCCGATTAAAAGCTGTTTTACGCCTTTACGTTTACAGGCAAGCAAAGATTTGTTTATCAGCACATTTACCGCACTCTCCTGAAAAGAAGCGGCTAGGCTGGAGTTTTTTATTCCGGGTTTTGAACAATTACCCTTTAAACAATACAAGACAGCGGTTTTTATGCCACTAAAGCTGAAATCTAATTCTCCCCTTGTACCTGAGCAGGAAAACTTAATTTTATGTTTATCGCCTTTTCTGGCTAATTTCTCGATTAATGGCCCGCCAGGATAACCCAAGCCCATAATCTTTGCCACCTTGTCAAACGCCTCTCCGCAGGCATCATCCTGAGTTTGCCCTAAAACCCGGATATCGGAAAAATCTTTTACATAAAAAAGGCTGGTATGGCCTCCGGAAACTACCAGGGCTACACAAGGAAATTTTATATTCTTATGACAAAGAATACTGGCATAGATATGGCTATATACATGATTGATACCTAACACCGGCTTGCCTAAACTTAATGCCAGGGCCTTGGCAAAAGAAACTCCCACTAAAAGTGAACCCGGCAATCCCGGGCCGGTGGTAACCGCGATTAAATCAATATCACCCTCTTTGATTTTCGCTGTTTTAACCGCTTCCCGGTATACTCCGGCTATGCTTTCCAGCTGCAGGCGCGAAGCTATCTCCGGGATCACTCCCCCGTATTTACTATGCAGTTTTAAGCTTGATTCAACCACATTGGCCAGGATTTTCTTCCCGTCCTTAACTATACCAACTCCAGTTTCATCACAAGAAGTCTCAATTCCTAAAACAATCATCTGGCTATCTCCGAAACAAAAACAAATCTATAACCTGATTTTACTAATTGCGGGATAAGTTCCCTTAACACCTGAAGCGTATTTCTGCGGTCATGACCTATTCCTATCGCGTAGCCTTTTCTCCTGGCTAGATCCCTTAACTTAAGCAGCTGCCCTTTTATATACCCTGGATCATCGCGATTATCAAGAAAGATGTCCCTTTTTGCAAAACGTACCTTTATTTTTGATGCCAGCGAAGGACAAATAGACTGCGCAGTTACAAAACTATCTAAAAAGTATAGTTTTCGTCTTTTTGCTTCAGTCATGATCAAGGTACTTACCCGCGTATCTTCGGTAATCCGCGACCCCATATGGTTAGATATGCCTTTTGCAAATAAAATCGAAGCTAAATCCTCGTTGATAATATTATAAACCTGGGCCGCATCCATGGATGTAGTAATAGTATTTTTTTCCAACCCGTATTTTTCCTTAGGTTCCATCGGTAAATGCAAGATTATTTCAAAACCAAGATTATTCAGCTTTTCCGCAATCAACCCGGAGTTTTTTAAGTTTGGCAGGATCGCGCAAGTCAGGGGTTGTTTTATTTCTTCGGCAATCCCGAGATTGTTGGAATTATACCCCCAGTCATCGATTACAATAGCAATTTTACCCTTTATGGCAGGAGGAATAACAGGTTGTTTACGCACCAGTTTCCTATCCACAGAGGTCAAGATAAGCGCAATAAACGCAAAAAAAGATAGAATTAAAAGAACGATAATTATCAATCTTTTATTCATTGCTTGGCCTGTTTGTAAAGCTCAATGGCTTTCAGGGTATTTAAAGCGCGCATTATTTGAGGATCTTTCTTGTAATCAAAAGAATCGGTACGAACCGGGCTATTCTTACCAGCCGATTCGATTTCCTTGAATACCTCGGTACCCTTACTTGATTTCTCTGGTTCAATTTCCGGGACATCTTCTTTTTCTGCCTCAACCAGAATATCAGGAGTGATTCCTTTGCCATGAATTATTTTACCGGAAGGAGTAAAATAGTGACTAGTGGTTAAGCGCAACGCTGAACCATCTCCTAACGGAATAACTGTTTGTACCGAACCTTTGCCAAAAGAAGTCTTTCCGATAGCTATGGCGCGTTTATAATCCTGCAAAACCCCGGCAACAATCTCACTGCCTGAAGCAGAACCTTCATTAATTAAGACCACCATTGGCAAATCCAGGATCGCACTTTTGCTATCAGAATAAAATTCAAAATTTTGCTCTTCTTTTCTTCCCTTGGTGTAAGCGATCATCTTGTCGGCAGGCACAAACCTGCCAGCGATCTTTACAGCAACATCCAACAGGCCTCCAGGATTGTTACGCAGGTCTAAAATCAACGAGTTCATCTTCTGTTTGGATAAATTACTTAGAGCGTTATTAAAATCTTTTAAAGTGTTTTCCCGAAACTCAGATAGGCGGATGTAAGCGATGCCGTCTTCTAAAATCCGAGCCTGTTTAATATCTTTGATCTTGATAATATCCCGGATGATCTTAAAATCCATAAGTTTGTTTTCAGAATCTCTCAATACAGTAAGATTAACCACCTCGCCCGGCTTACCGCGCATTTTCTTAACCGCGTCAGTAAGCGCCAGCTCACGCGTCAATTCGCCATTGATCTTTACAATATGATCATTTGCTTTTATGCCTGCTTTCCAGGCAGGGGTATCTTCAATAGGCGTGATTACCGTCAATAACCCATCTTTAATAGTAATCTCTATACCCAGGCCCCCGAATTTGCCTTCCGTATCTACCTTTAATTCATTATATGTTTCCGGATCCATAAATTGGCTATGCGGATCAAGGGAAGCAAGCATGCCTTTTAAAGACCCGTAGATTAAATCTTTAGGTTTTGTATCTTCCACGTACTCGCTTTGAATAATTGCCAGGGTATCAGAAAATAATTCTACCTGCCGGTATAAATCGTCGTGATTTTTATTTTTGTTAGCAGAGAACGCACCGGTTACCCCGGCAAACAAAAGCACGGCTAATAAAAAACCAATCAACACATTCTTACGCATCAGTTAACCTCCGCCTTATCAATTCTCCAACCACCTTAGGATTAGCCTTGCCGCCGCTCTTCTTCATCACCTGGCCCACTAAAAACATAAGCGCATTTGTCTTTCCCGCCTTAAAACTAATTACGGACTTTTCATTTTCCTGGACAACATCGGAAATAATCTGTTCGAGCGCAGCAGTATCGGATATCTGCAGCAGATTATTTTCTTTAATTATCAGGGAGGCTGGTTTTTGAGAGTCAATCATCTGAGTCAAGACAAGCTTGGCCGAAAGATGTGAAATTGACTGGTTCTCTACAAAACCAATCAAGTTGATCAATTCGTCTTTATTAATATTCAATTCGTATAAATTCAATTTCCGGCTGTTGGCTTCCGATAACAAAGGACCAATTAACCAGTTAACCATAATCTTTTTATCCTTTTCAGGATACTTCTGAATGCAATCTTCGGCAAATTGCGCATCTTTTTTAGAACTGACTAAAATTTTGGCGTCGTATTCAGATAACCCGTAATCCCGCATAAAACGCTGCATTTTCTCCTGGGGTAATTCCGGCAATTGAGTTTTTATCCTGGAAACCATCTCTTGATCAATTATAAAGACCGTCAGGTCCGGATCGGGAAAATACCGGTAATCTTTAGCCCCTTCTTTGCTACGCATGGAAACAGTCTCATTTTTTTGCGCATCCCAGAGCCGGGTTTCCTGCAACATCGTCTGGCCGGCTTCAAGTAATTCAGTCTGGCGGCCCACCTCAAAAGTTAAAGCATCTTTTACTCCTTTGAAAGAGTTCATATTTTTTAACTCTGTTTTGACTCCCAACTCTTTAGCGCCTTCAGGCCGCAGAGAAATATTGGCGTCGCAACGCAAAGAACCCTTTTCCATATCGCAATCAGAAACATCCAGGTATTCAATAATATTTTTTAAACTGGTCAGATAATCAAAAGCTTCTTGTGGGCTGAATAAGTCCGGCTCGCTGACGATTTCCAGTAAAGGAACCCCGGTGCGGTTAAAATCCACCAGACTGGAACTGGTTTCATGGATAAGCTTACCCGCATCTTCCTCTAAATGTACCCGGGTAATCCCGATACGTTTTGTTTTACCTTCACTGACTATATCTAAGTGACCATTGCGGGATAACGGCAAATCGAATTGAGAAATCTGATAATTTTTTGGTAAATCCGGATAGAAGTAATTCTTACGGTCAAATTTAGTATGTTCCTGGATTTGACAGGAAAAAGCCAAGGCCAGCTTAATCGCGGAATTAAGCGCCTCTTTATTGTAAACCGGAAGCGAGCCGGGAAAACCCAGGCAAACCGGACAAACAGCGGAATTAGGTGTTTTACCAAAATCAATAGGGCAACCGCAAAATGCCTTGGTTTTAGTATTTAACTGTAAATGTACCTCTAAGCCAATAACTGTCTGATATTTCATAGCCGGGGTTTAATTTTATGCCACTCGGTATTTTGTTCAAAAGCATGAGCCACCCTAAAAAGCATTTCTTCATTAAATGGCTTAGCCATAATCTGCAAACCTACAGGAAGTCCATTTCTGGTAAACCCACAAGGTATGGAGATTGCCGGAATTCCCGCCAAATTCACCGATATAGTATAGATATCCGAAAGGTACATTTTTAGAGGGTCCTGGGTCCTCTCGCCTATTTTAAAAGCAGGGGTAGGCGAAGTGGGGGCAACGATACAATCAAAATCCTTAAACACTGTATCAAAGTCATTCTTTATGAGGGTGCGCACCTTTAAGGCGCGTAAATAATAAGCGTCATAATACCCATGCGACAAAGCAAAAGTTCCCAGGATTATCCTGCGTTTTGCTTCTTCTCCAAACCCCTCAGCCCGGGTCTTTTTATACATATCAATCAGGCTGGTTGATTTAGCGCGGTAACCGTATTGCACTCCATCAAACCTGGCTAAATTCGAACTGGCTTCGGCGGTTGCGATAATGTAATAAACCGGGACGGCATATTGAGTGTGCGGCAAGGTTACCTGGTTTGCCACCGCGCCCAGGGATTTAAGTTTATTAATTGCTTCTTCGATAACCGATTTAACCTGTGCATCCATGCCTTCAATAAAATATTCCTTGGGGATACCGATTTTTAAACCTTTAATTTCACTGCCTAAACTTTCAGTATAATCCGGCACATCCTGGTTTACTGAAGTCGAATCATTAGGATCATAACCTGAAATAATCCGGGTTAACATTGCTGCATCTTCTACATCTTTTGTGATCGGCCCAATCTGATCGAGACTGGAAGCAAAAGCAATCAATCCAAAACGCGAGACACGTCCATAAGTAGGTTTTAATCCCACTACGCCGCAAAAAGACGCGGGTTGGCGTATCGAACCTCCGGTATCCGAACCTAATGCCCAAATTGCCTCATCACTGGCAACAGCAGCAGCCGAACCTCCCGAAGAACCGCCGGGAACACATTCTAAATCCCAGGGGTTATGCGTTGCGCCAAAATATGAGTTTTCTGTGGATGAACCAAAAGCAAACTCATCCATATTTGCCTTTAAAGGAAAAATACTGCTGCCGGCTGCTTTTAATTTACTAATAACTGTTGCATCATATGGCGGCCGGAAATTAGTAAGAATCTTAGAACAACATTCAGTATTTAACCCTTCGGTACAGATATTATCTTTTATGGTTATAGGCAATCCGGTCAATAAACCAGAGGTCTGCGGGTTCAAACTGAGTTTAACATCAGATTTAAACCTGGCATAAGCCTTAACCTTAGGTTCAATTGCCTGGATGCGCGCATAAAGAGAATCCAATATGTTTTTAGAAACAGCCTGGCCTTTTTTAAGCTTATCCAGTAATTCGTGAGCGGTAAGTTGATTTAAGTCCATAGTTATTCTATTATTTTCGGAACGCTGAAGAAATTCCCGATTTTACTAGGGGCATTCTCCAAAGCTTTATCCGGAGTTAAACAGGCATGGGGCTGATCTTCCCGCAAGACATTGCTTATAGGCAGAATATGGCTGGCAGGTTTAACCTGTTCAACATCCAGCGCACTTAATTGATCAATAAAGCCGATTATGTCATGCAATTGCTGAGAGAGTCTTTCCAGCTCTTCAGGTTTAAGCTCAATACGCGCTAAATGCGCAACATATTCAACTGTTTCTTTGTCGATTGCCATATTCTCCTCGTTTTGAAGAAATATTTTAACATCCTTTATCTTAAAAGTCAATGAGCACTTACCCAGTCCCTTTTAAGTTGACAAAACAAATAAAACCTGTAAAATACTACTAATTAACTTTTGCTCAAAATGAATAAAAAATCCTCCAAATTAAAATCAAAATATTATCTAAACGGCCAGGACCAGTTTGTTATTGAAAACTATAACTATTCCAAACCGTTTGCTAATTTCTTTCCCGGGATTGCCGGAAAATACGGCATCCCGATGTGGGTTTTTTACGTTAACCGCGGACAGTGCATCTCCAGCTTCGGAATTAAAGATAAGGACCAGGCTATCCTGGAGTTTTTTCCGGCAAATAAATCCTGGCAGTTTGTTTCTGCCCAGGGTTTCCGCACTTTTATTAAAATCAAAACCGCAAAAGAACCGCTTTACTACGAACCCTTCCATAACGGTTATGCGAACCTAAAATACCAGATAACCAACTCTATGCGCATAGGTTCAAGCCAGCTTATTATTGAGGAAGAAAATAAAACCCTGGGTATTAAAACCCGGGTAGAATATTTCAATATCCCCAATGATACCTATGCCGGACTAAGCCGGATTGTAAGCATTGAAAACACAGGAAACAAACTTAAATCTATACAGCTTATTGATGGATTGCCTCAGGTTGTTCCTTACGGTACCCATAATTTCTTCTTAAAAAAAATGGGGCGCACCATTGAAGCCTGGATGAATATCGATAATCTGGAAAATGACATTCCTTTTTATAAACTTGCGGTTGACCCGGCTGACCGGCCGGAAGTGGTGCATATTGACGGTGGTAATTTCTATCTTGGTTTTCATTTTAAAGGAACTAAAGCAGAAATCATCCGGCCGATTGTTGACCCCGAAGCTGTCTTTGGAGCAGTAACTGATTTTTCCTATCCCGCCCAATTCTTAAGCAACGCCAAATTCGCATATCCTGCAAAACAGATGCCTAAAAGCAAGACCCCCTGCGCCTTGCTTTTAATGAACCTGGAATTAAAACCCAAAGAACAAAAAACATTTTATTCAATCATCGGGCAGGCCCGTAATGTTAAAACCTTAAACACCTCAGTTCCTAAAATCACAAAGTTCGGTTACATCGAGAGGAAATTAAACGAAAACCTTGAGCTTATCCAGAAATTAAAGAATGACGTTTTAACTGACAGTAGCTCCAAAGAATTCAATTTATACGCCGGGCAAACTTATCTCGATAATATTATGCGCGGAGGATATCCGGAAATCTTTAAATCCGGATTGATATTTTATCTTTATTCACGCAAACACGGCGATTTAGAAAGAGACTATAATAAATTTCAGCTGCAACCTACTTATCTTTCCCAGGGTAACGGCAATTACCGGGATATAAATCAAAACCGGCGCAATGATTGCTGGTTTAATCCTGAGGTAAAAGACGAGAATATAATCTTTTTCATGAATTTGCTTCAGGCTGACGGCTTTAACCCCTTAGTAGTAAAGCCCGACAGCTTCCTGCTCAAAGAAAACCTTGATCTGCATAAACTGCTTGAGACTATAGTTGATAAAAACGGCATAGAAAAACTTGAGTCATACTTAAGGAGGCCATTTACCCCGGGAGAATTAATCTTCTTTGTCGAGGAAAACAAGATAAAACTTAATGTCGCTTATGATAATTTTCTAGATACAATCCTTTCCTCTTCTTTAAAAACCCAGGAAGCAGAACACGGGGAAGGATTCTGGACTGATCACTGGACTTATAATTTAGATTTAATCGAAAGCTACCTGGGAATCTACCCGGAAAAATTTAATGAATTATTTTTTGAGAAAAAGATTTATACTTTTTACGATAACGCTGAAGTAGTCAGACCGCGCAGCGAAAGATATATGCTGTATAACGGTAAACCCCGGCAATTACACTGCCTGGCTCTTGACAGCGCAAAGAAAGAGATGTTACGTAATCGCAGCCATAATCCGCATCTCTTAAGGACGCAGCACGGAAACGGCGAAATTTATTTTACCACGCTTATTGCCAAACTTTTGAGCCTTGCGACTAACAAATTAGCCTCTTTGGATCCTTTTGGCGTCGGTATTGAAATGGAAGCCGGCAAACCTAATTGGTTTGATTCTCTTAACGGCCTGCCCGCCCTCCTTGGTTCATCTACCTGCGAAACTTTTGAACTTAAGCGCTTGCTTAAAATGATAAAATCAGCACTGGAACAATCTAAAGAGAGAAAAATAGAACTCGCTGAAGAAATCCTGGATTTTATCAAACAGCTTTATCTTATTTTAAATGAAGAGAGCTTCTCCTATTGGGATAAAAGCAATACCTTAAAAGAAGCTTATCGCCATAATAATCAAATGGGCTTCTCCGGTAATTTAGCATACGCGGAAACCAAAGAATTGCTCTTGTTTATCAATTCCGCCTTAGAAAAAGTTGAAACCGGATTAAATAAAGCATTTAATGAATCAAAGGGTACCTATGATTCATATTTTATCAATGAAGTAACTGAATTTGACCTGATTAAAGACCATTATCTAAAACCCAAAAAGTTCACGCAAACACCTGCCCCCTTGTTTTTAGAAGGACAAATGCACGCGCTGAGGTTATGCCAGGAAACCAAAGAAGCTTTAGCTATTTATAAGGCAACCAAAAAAAGCCCGCTTTTTGATAAAGAATTAAAAATGTATAAGGTAACGGCTGCGCTTAAGAGCATGCCGGAGGAAATCGGCAGGTGCCGGATATTTACTCCCGGATGGCTGGAAAATGAATCTATCTGGCTGCATATGGAATATAAATACATCCTGGAAATGCTTAAAACCGGATTAACCAAAGAATTCTACGCCGAATTCAAAAATGTACTTATCCCCTTCCATAATCCCGAGAAGTACGGACGCAGTATTTTAGAAAATTCCTCTTTTCTGGCAAGCAGCGCTTTCCCTGACAAGAAATTGCACGGAAATGGCTTTGTGGCCAGGCTTTCAGGTTCAACTGCGGAATTCTTGCAAATCTGGCTGATCATGAATACAGGTAACAACCCATTTTACCTGGATCACAACAAACAACTCAACCTGGCATTTAAACCATCTCTTCCGGGTTGGTTATTTAGCCACAAAGGGGAATATTCTTTTAATTTCTTAAGCTCAATAAAGGTAACTTACCATAACCCAAAAAGAAAAGATACTTTCGGTAAAAACAGCGCGAAGATATCTAAAATAATCCTTTCCGAAAATGGCGACCCCATAGAGATAAATTCCGCAAACATCCCTTCAGCCTATGCCCAGAAAATAAGGTCTCGGCAAATCAACAAAATTGATATCTACCTGATATAAGTATAAACAAACCTAATAACCTGTTCGTAATCTCGGGGTTTTTCTTGCCTTGAGATATTTGATTCGTGTGTAATTGGTTAAAACTTGCGGCGGTAATAAACGCGGATAATATGCTGGGTATCTAGGGTAAGCATGCTGCCGCCATAGGGATCCAAGGAAGAAATATTACCGATAGAGCTGGTATCTCCTACCCCGTACTCCAGGCTGAATTCATCATCTTTTGACGGCATATACCTGAACTCGCTGAAAAAGTTATGATGGCCTACAATACCATCTGTAAGAACATAATCTGTACCATTATAAACAAGATCTTTACACCGGGAATAAATATATTTAAATGACATGCCGATTTTTTCGGTTGGCATATAGGTAACTTCCATTCCCATGTGGTTCATATTATCATTAATTAAAGAAGCAGTTTCGTATTCATTGCGCGTATAATCCAAATAAATCTCCATATTCTTCATCGGGACGATCCGTAAACCTGTCTTAAAAACATTATAAAAATCATAGGGAGCCTGGGGGAAAATCCCCTGGCCGTAAAGAAACGGGTTAACCGAGCTGTAATAATTCCCGTTTTGATAATAACGCCCATACAAAGACGTATCATCCCTTAGAACATTTTGGGGAAAATTGCCGTAGGCTAATGTATAATCATTTGTGCGCTCATATACACCATTTAAACTCAACCAGTCGAAGAAATCATAATTTAAGCCCAAAGATCCTGTTTTAATCGAAGGATCCTCGCCGTCAGGAACAGCGGCATTTGTAAAAAACTCTCCAGTTGAGCCATCGTAGATATATGGATCTATTCCACCTACAGTATCAGGCATTTTCTGGTAGATACCTAAAGCCTTGGCGGTTAATTTATCAGTTAGCTTTAATGTTGCTTCATCGCGTACGGTATTTTCCACGAATTTACCGCTGGTATTATGCACGTTATGCATATCAAAAAGATTATAAAACCTATCCTCCAAAAAAGTCTCGATACGAAAACCAAAGGTATTCCTGCCGGCATCAATTCCATCACCAATACGCGAAGAATTAAGTTCATCCCAATTAGTTTTAGATCCGTTTAAACCCTGTGAATAATAATCCATGGGCTTACGAAAATGGATATGCCTTGACCAAAAAACATCCTGGCGGGTATTGTGAAAATCCGAAAGAGCGGAATCAAATCCCTTGTCCATCCGGCTGGCGTAAAATTTGCTCTTAACCAAGAATGTTTCATCTTTAGCCAGCGCTATTTCGTCATAGCCATATTTTAAATCCATAATGCTTTGCTGGGGATAACGTGTAATAAAAGAAAAATAATACGCGTTGCCGCGCGATTCTGTTTCATAAGTCGAATTAGTCATATCATAATTTGATTTAGAAGTAAGGATTTCGGCTTGAGCCTTAAAACCATCAACAATCTCATATCCTAAATCAACACCGCCTACAAAATTCTGGCTATCCAGTTTTTGCGGATCAGTTTTATAGCCTAACCGGGAAGTAAAGGTACCACCCAGCATAAAATTATCCGAAAAATGGTGTTTAAGGCGGCTAGCAGTAATCAAGTTATCCATTTGATCATAATCCTGCCAGAGATGTTTTGGAGTGGCTACCGTAGTATCAAAGGTAGTGGTTTCTTCCGGCTGGAAATTAAAAGAAAAACCGCGCAAGGCAGTTAAATATTTACCGGTACTGTCTTTAGATATAAAGGAAAGCGAATCATCCCAGGAACCTTTTGTAAAACTACCTGGCGATGTACCAGAATGATACACTCCTGGAGTATACATACGTAACCATTTACTATCCTTCCACCATATCCCATGATTACTTATGTTTAAAGGATCATCGGAAGAATAAGCCTGATCCTGATAACCCATTGGAAAAGCGCGAAACTTAACCGTATCATTAGTATAATCCAGCCATAATTCGCGTATGGGCTGAAAAGTAGTGTTTAGTTTCGATTCGGGAATAGTATAACCTGAAATTGTAGCAGCAGTAGTCTTGCCGTCTTTTAATTTCAACTCAGGGATATTGAGAGCGGTACCATTATCAAGACTGTAAAACGTATGATTAAGGACATATCCTGTGTTTGCCCAAGAATACAGCTGGATATCTGCGGTATCAGAACCATTGCTCACCGTCATCTTACTGCTCTTACCCGTAAAGCTCCATGGGTCTACAGTAAGATTGGTATGGAAATTAAACCCTTGCTCATTTTCAGTATCTAAATTAACGCTAAGTGAATCATAAATGGCAGGATCGTAAGTATTGAAACCGCGGTTAAACCCATCGTACGAAGTCATCCGCCAACTAAAGAATTTTTCATTTAGATCAAAGTTGGCGCGCTTCCAAATAAAATCATTAGGAGTAACACCGAAGCTTACCTGCATTTCTCCGCTTATTCTTAATGGCCCGGCTTTTATCCCCTTTTTCTTATCATCCTTCTTTACATTTTTATCTGACGAATCCTTAGAGGCAGCATAAGGAGTAATCCAGGTTGGCTCTGCGCTCTTTAAATTATTAAGCGCCTGGTCCATAGCCTCTTCTTTTGATAAAGTTGGACCTTTCTGCTGCGCAGAGACAGCCAGCTGTTCTGCGGGTTTAACCGGCGCAGGAGATTTAACAGTTACGGAAGGTTTAACAGGTACAGACGGCTTAACAGTAGCAGGTTCTTCCCGGTAACGCATTTCACCGTTAAATATCTTATTGATGTAATCTTTGGCTTGCCGATTATTCGGATCAATCGAAAGGACTTTGGTAAATTCCGAAAGGGCATCATCAACTTTGCCTTGGATATAGTAAGTCTTACCTATTTCGCAAAGATAGTCTACTTCCATACTTTGGCCAAAGGCTGGAGTGAAATTTAAAAAAATAAGCGCTAAAGAAACTAGCGCCATAGTTTTATATAAAAAAGGCTGTTTAATCATAGTTGTAAATATTATATATAAAACTTAGTTTATGTCAATAAAAAAACCAGGTAATTTTTATTACCTGGTTTTAAACCTGAATTTAACTTATTAATTAGCCGATTTGTTCGCTTATTTTTTCAATGGCGGTAAGCCGGATACTTAATGTATGCACAAAAACAATCAGAAAAAGTTTACCCTTATTTACCGCAAGCAGGCTTCCCTTGATCTTGCAGAAGAAATGCTCGCATTTCTGCCGGGTATTTCTTTCTTTCAAAACATAAAGATACGGAGCAGGTTTCTCTGTATCGGCTTTTTCAACCTGGCGCACCATGCAGGCAAAATGCCGGCGGACTACGCTGTGTACGCCCTCTTTATCAGTTATCTCAGAACTGGCGATCACCCTGCGGCTTCTGTCGGCTGAAGTTAAATTTTTATAAAGTAAATCTCGCATATTCTCCCTAAATCCAGCTGGGCTGCTTTAACCGGCAACCCAGCTGCCCTCTTATTGGCTAGTGGGGTTATTAAACCTCCACACAGCTAATTATGCAACCAAAAGAAGGCCGTTTCAATAGGAAACGGCCTTAAAAAGAAAGCGCTTGCTTATTTTACCGACGAGAAACTATTTTTTGGGTTTGTTGAAATAAAGACGGGGCTCTTTACCTTGGAATATTCTTAAAAGATTGGATTTATGGCGGATAACCACAAAAACACAAAGAATAAGGCTAACCGCCGCCAAGATAGTCGACTGCTTAAACATTACGACAGAAACCGGAAGAGCTATTGCTGCCACAATAGAAGCTAAGGATACTATTCGCCAGATCAAAAAAACAACTAACCAGGTTATTATTAGAATGCCGATCACTACGCCTAATCCGGGTAATTTTAACGCCAGCCCAAGCAATACGCCAAAACTAGTTGCTATACCTTTTCCACCTTTAAACTTTAAGAATATTGTCCAGTTATGTCCACAGATGGAACATAACCCTATGATAATACGTAAGTTATGCTCCTGCCATAGAATAGGTTTACTCCTAAAATAATCCCCAAGAAAAACAACTACAATAAAACCTTTCAGGATATCTAATAATAAGACCGTAATCCCCAGCCTTTTTCCCAAAGCACGCATTGCATTGGTCGCACCGATATTGCCGGATCCAACCTTACGAATATCAATCCCTTTGGCTCTTCCGAAAAGATAAGCTGTGGGAATTGAACCTAATAAATAGCTAGCTATTAATGCGACGGCTGTCCAAAGCATATAAAATTTTAAACCCTCTTTTCACGTAATCAATCCCGGAAACAACGGTAAAGATTACCGCAATCCACCATATAAAAACAGCCTGCTTATATTGCAGTAAAACGCAAAGCACTGAAAGCATTTGAAATGTAGTTGTAAGCTTCCCCCATTTCGTAGGATACACATCCAGTGATTGTTTAACCATATATATAACCACTGCCCCTATAATAATAATCACATCGCGCGATATCACAATAAAACTTACCCAAAGCGGGAATTCTAATGCCAACCTGCTTATCGGAGATAAAAATATAAAAGCACTCATTAGTAAAAGCTTATCCCCTAGAGGATCCAGAATTAATCCTGCTTTTGATTGCAACTTAGCCCTTCGGGCAATAAAACCATCCAGGCCATCGGAAATTGCGCCAAGGATAAATATAACTAAGGCCAGGATTCTTAAAAATTGTTTCTCCGGAGTATAGTACACAAGGCAGGCAATAAAAAACGGAACGCTTAAAATACGAAAGGTGGAAATTTTATTCGCTATATTCATTTTATTAACTTTATGCGGTGCAGCGGCCAATAAACTATCAAGGCCTTACCAAGTATACTTTCTTTCGGCACAAACCCCCAATAACGGCTGTCTTTAGAAGTAACAGAATTATCACCTAAAACAAAATAGCTATCTGCTGGCACGACAATCTTCTGCCCCTCAGCAGAAAACTCCCCGCGGTTATAATAATATATTTGCTTAAAAATAGGATCATTAGCCGGCTGGTCATTAATATAAATTGACCCTCCTTTAATCTCAACTGTTTCACCGGGCAGGCCAACCAACCTTTTAATAAAATCCTTTTTCTTGTCTTCAGGATAAACAAAAACTATTACATCCCCTCTTTTAGGCTGTCTTAACGCCGGCAGGTAGAAATTAGTCAGCGGCACCTTAGCACCGTAAATAAACTTATTTACAAATATCAAATCACCTTCCTGTAAAGTCATCCGCATAGAACCAGTAGGTATTTTATATGCCTGGATAAAAAACATCCGGATAACCAGGGATAACAGGAAAGCAATGATAATTGATTCTGTCCAATCGCGTAATACGGATTTCTTTACGGGCTTCTTTTTGGAACTCATATTTTTAATACCTCCAGAAATGCCTCTTGGGGGATCTCTACTTTACCAAACTGCTTAAGCCGTTTCTTTCCTTTTCTTTGTGTTTCCCAAAGTTTGCGTTTACGGGTAATGTCTCCTCCAGAGCATTTACTTGTAGCATGCTTACCAACCGGACGCACCTTTTCAGAAGCTAAAATCTGGCTGCCTATTGCCGCCTGAATAACCACTTCAAACAACTGGCGGGGAATCAATTCCTTTAACTTACCCACTAAAAGATGGGCCCGCGAAGTAGCCTTATCTTTAAACATCAGGGATGAAAAAGCATCGCAAACCTGCCCGTTTAAGAGTATGTCCAATTTTACTAATTTTGTAGCCAAGTACTCTTTGAACTCATAGTCCATTGAACCATACCCGCGGGTAATTGATTTAACCCGGTCATAGAAATCAACGATTATTTCAGACAAGGGAATTTGAAAGATCACCTTTACCCGGTCTTCACTCAGGTATTCATTGGAAACGAATATTCCCCTGCGGGATTTAGTAAAATCACAAACGGCCTCAATAGATTCCACGGGCACAATCATTAAAAGACTGGCATAGGGCTCCTGGGCCTCGGCTATATCCTGTGAAGCGGAAAGCTTAGCCGGCGTATCAACCTCGATGAGCTGCCCGTCTTTTGTTTTTATACGATAAACTACATTCGGAACAGTGAGGATAAGATTTAAATTATATTCCCGTTCCAGCCGCTCCTGGACGATCTCCATATGCAAAAGCCCCAGGAAACCGCAACGAAAACCCGTGCCGAATGACTGGGAATTCTCCGGCTCAAAAACAAAAGAGGCATCCGATAGTTTTAATTTATCCATGGCATCGCGTAATTCAGGAAAATCAGCCGGATTAACCGGGTAAATGCCGCAAAAAACCAGGGGTTTGACTGTGCGGTAACCCGGCAAGGCCTCAGAACAGGGATTTTTAGGATCCGTGATTGTATCTCCAATAATTACCTCCCGGGGATCACGCATATTGGCAGTGAAATAGCCAACCTCTCCACAGCTTAAAGAATCCACGGCAGAATATTTCAAATCCTTAAAAACACCCAGTTCCTCAATTTTATAAACCTTGCCAGTATGAAACATCTTCAAATTAGTTTTCGGGGTAATCAAACCATCTATAACCTTCACAAAAACAACCACTCCCTTAAAAGAATCGAAACGGCAATCGAAGATTAAGGCTTTAAGCGCTCCATTAGATTGGCCGTCAGGACAAGGAATAGTCTCAACTATTCTATCCAGTATTTCAATAACCCCCCGGCCCTCTTTTGCCGAAGCCAGGATAATTTCCTCTTCTTTAAAACCGAGAACAGTTTCTACCTGCGCCTTAACCCGTTCTACATCCGCAGAAATCAAATCAACTTTGTTAATCACCGGAATAACCTGGAGGTTATTTTCCAAGGCCAGATAGTAATTACCTACGGTTTGCGCTTCGATACCCTGACCGGCATCCACCACCAGTATCGCCCCTTCGCAAGCAGCTAAAGATTTAGAAACTTCATACGTAAAATCCACATGTCCCGGAGTATCAATCAGATTTAAGATATATTCCTTATTAAACTTCTTGGAAAAATAATTCAACCTGACCATGGAAGCTTTTATGGTAATGCCGCGTTCCTTTTCCAGCTCCATATCATCAAGAAGTTGATCCCCCTTATGCCGAATATCCACGGCTCCGGTTAATTCCAATATCCGGTCAGCCAAAGTGGATTTACCGTGGTCAATATGGGCGATAATAGAAAAATTTCTCAGTAGCGATCTATCCATTTATTTGCACAACTCCAGCATTTTTTCTACCACGCCTTCTATGGAAAGTTCTGTGGTATCGATATAAATTGCATCTTCCGCTTTACGTAAAGGAGAAACCTCACGGGTAGAATCGATCTTATCGCGGTTAGAAAGATCTTTAGCCACATCAACTTCCGCCACATTCTGGTTCAATCCTTTTAATTCTTTAAAACGCCGGTTTACGCGCACCTCGGCAGAGGCATCAATAAAAAACTTTTTTTCGGCATTAGGAAAAACTACCGTACCGATATCTCTGCCCTCTAAAACGCAATCACCCTTTTTCCCAAGTTCTCTTTGCATTTTAACCAATACCTGCCTTACCCCTTTAATCTTAGAAACATCAGAAACATATTGCGTAATCCTTGGCCGACGTATCTCTAAAGATACATCTTTCCCATCGAGAAAAATGCTCAATGAACCATCGGGATTGCTGCGCAAATCTATAATAGTCTTTAAGGCAAGGTCGTTGATTTTACGCTCGTCATAAATATCAACATTATTATCCAGGGCCTTCAAAGTTAAAGCCCGGTACATTGCCCCGGTATCTATATAAAGAAAGTCCAGCCTTTTGGCTAAGATTTTGGCTACAGTACTTTTTCCAGCCCCGGCCGGTCCATCAATAGCAACAATCATCCCAATTTCTCTCTTTTTTTATTAGCAGCTGAAAGTATATTTGTTAGAAGTTTCCTGTTTTTTCTTTCTAGGGCAAGTTTTAAAGCGGCAAGTTTTTTTTGAAAGGCAGTTAAGCAAAACAAAATATTCTTACGGTTACTTAAAAACACTTCACTCCAGAGATTTGCGTCCGAAGCTGAAATCCGCGTAGTATCCCTGAGTCCACCGGAACTTAAAGTTAAGAACTGATCCGGGATAGCGTTGATCAAAGAAAAGGCGACAACATGCGGCAAGTGGCTGGTAAAAGCCAGGACCTGATCGTGTTTTTCCGGAGAAAGAATAACTACCTTACTGCCCAATTTACGCCATAAGAGACAAACCCTGTTTAAGGCCTTTTTATTAACCCTGGCTGAAGGAGTAACAATACAGACGGAATCTTTAAAGATTCCCGCAGAAATATTAGTAGCCCCTTTCTTTTCAGAACCCGATAACGGATGGCATCCGATAAAGTTGGCAATAACGCGATTGATTTTAGAGACTATCTCTCTTTTGGTGCTGCCCACATCAATAACTATGCAATCATTCTTTATTTTTTTCGCAATCTTGAGGGCAAAGTTAATATTTGCTTCAGGTGGCATCGCCAGTATAATTAAGTCGGCGTCTTTTACAACTTCCAAAGATGAACCGATACAATCAATCGCTCCGGATTTCTTAGCTAATTCTACATTACTTTTATGCCGGCTAAAACCAGTAACCATAGAGACCAGGTGCTTTTTCTTCAAATCCAGGCCTAAAGAACCGCCAATTAAACCTGTGCCGATAATTACTGTTTTATTAAATAGTTTCATAAGATTTCTCTTCCCACGGAACCGGCAATTCCTTTAAGCTCAGCCATAAGCCTGGAAAACTTTTCCGGGATAAGTGACTGCTCACCGTCAGAAACTGCCTCCTCTGGATGGTTATGCACCTCAATAATCAAACCATCGCATCCTGCGGCAACACCTGCCTTTGCCAGAGAGGGAACCAGCCCCCACTTGCCAGCGGCATGAGACGGGTCAACAATAATTGGCAGATGCGATAACTGTTTGGTTACCGCAACTGCGCTTATATCTAAAGTATTACGCGTAGAATCTTCGAAAGTACGTATCCCTCTTTCACAAAGAATTACCGAGAAATTTCCTCCGCTTAAGATATACTCAGCAGACATAAGCATATCTTTAACAGTAGAAGCCATCCCCCGCTTTAAAAGCACCGGTTTCTTAGTTACGCCTACTTCTTTTAACAAATTAAAATTTTGCATATTCCGACAGCCAATCTGCAGGACATCCGCGTAATCAGCAACCAAACTCACATCCCGGGCATCCATTACTTCAGTTACTGTAACTAAGTCTAATTCACTACCTACCTCTCTGAGCATCTGCAGGCCGGCTTTCCCCAACCCCTGAAAACTATACGGGGATGTCCTGGGCTTAAAAGCCCCGCCGCGTAAAACAGTTGCCCCGGCTTTTTTGACCTGCCTGCCTATTTCATATAAACGGTCAATATTCTCGATTGAACACGGTCCGGCCATAATCACTAAAGCCTTGCCGCCGATCTTTACACCTTTACCCAGATCAATTACAGAATCTTCTTTTTTAAATTCCCGGGATACCAACCGATATGGCGAAAGCACGGGAATAACTTTTTCAACCCCCGGAAAAACCTCAAGAGGGGTAATCCGTAAAACATCCTCCGGGCCGATAACCCCGATAATCGTTCTCTCCGACCCCTTGGAAACATGCGGACTTAACCCCAAGACCTTAACCTTCTCGATAATATGGTTAACTTGCGCTTCAGTCGCATCGGGTCTTAAAACGATAATCATTAAGGTTTCTCCTTAAGCACTTTTCTTAAAACACGGATAAATCTTTCGTTTTCTTTTTGAGTACCGATGGTCACACGGATAAAATCTTTTAAACCATATTGTTTCATATCCCTGACAATTACCCCAAACTTCAACATAGCCTTAAAAACCTCTAAGCCATCCCTGCCGGTATCAATAAGGATAAAATTTGATACTGAAGACAAAAAACCCAGCCCCAGCTTAGAGAGCTCTTTATAAATAAAATCCTTCCCTTCTAAAACCATGCGGCGGGTCTTCTTAAGGAATTCTTTATCGTCTAAAGCCGCCAATCCGCCTTCTTGCGCCAAATTATTAACGTTAAACGGCTGCCTGACTCTTTCCATATAAGAGATAAGTTCACTGTCAGCTATAGCATAACCTAAACGCAGACCCGCTAAACCAAAACTCTTGGAAAAAGTCTTAAGGATAATTACCTTCTTTTTTCTTCTTAAATAACTGATTGAATCCGGATAATCATCAACATCAACAAAATTATCATATGCCTCGTCAAAAACAACCACTATTGATTCAGGCAGGGCGTTTAAGAAATCCGCTATTTCATATTTAGTTACATATGTACCGGTTGGATTATTGGGGTTAGCTATAAAAATCAGCTTGGTCTTTTTATCCACCAGCTTAAGCATCGCGTCCAAATCATATTTGAAATAACGCAGCGGCGCTTTTTTAATCTTGCGGTCATTAACCTGGGCAATAATCTCATATTCCAGGAAGGTAGTTTCGGATGTGACGATATTCTCATCCGGTTCCACAAAAGTCTTGATCACTACATCAATGAGCTCATCAGAACCATTTCCCAGAACAAAATTTTCCGGCTCAAGAGAAAAGTATTTGGCCAAACGCTTTTTAAGGTAGAACCCCTGCGCATCCGGGTAACGATTAACCCGCAAAAGGCATTTTTTTATCGCGCTGATTGCTTTTGGAGACGGCCCAAAGGGATTCTCATTAGAAGCAAGCTTAATTACTTCTTTTAAGCCTAATTGCCTTTTAGTCTCTTCAATCGGTTTTCCGGCAACATAGGGTTTTATGTTCAATACACTGCTACGCACTAATTCTTTCACTTTACTTCTCACTCTCCTATGGGATAAGATCCCAATATTTTTAAATATATACACCTGCGTTCTAACTCATCCAACGCCTTTTTAATTTTATAATCATCCTGATGCCCTGAAATATCAACAAAGAAATAATACTCCCAGGCTTTTTTCTTGGATGGCCGCGATTCAATCTTCGTAAGGTTTACCCCGTATTTACGAAAAGGCAGAAGCATATCATATAAAGCGCCTACCCTGTCTTTAATTGAAAAAAGCAGCGAAGTCTTATCGTGGCCCGTCCGCGCCGCCACGTTCTTTCCAACCACCAGAAAACGGGTGGCGTTTTTTAATGAATCCTGGATACCGCCTGCCAATACCTTGAGCCCATATACTTTAGAGGCTAAAAGAGAGGCGATTGCCGCGCTGTTCTTTTCTTTCTTTGCCAATTCCGCCGCCCGGGTTGTGCTGGATACATCCACCAATTCAGCATCGGGTAAATTTTTTTGCAACCAGATACGGCATTGGCCAAAAACCTGCGGATTTGAATATATCTTTCTGATTTTATTCTTCGCGCAATTTGCTAATAAATTATGCGATACATTCAGGATTACCTGCGAACAAATCTTTAGATCTGAATCCACCAGCATATCCAGGGTATGGGTTACCGCGCCTTCGATGGAATTTTCAACAGGAACCACCCCGTAATCCGCAGCCCCTCTTTCAACTTCAAGGAATACTTCCGGGATGCTTCCGCAGGCAACAAATTTAACCTGAGAACCAAATCTTTTCAGGGCCGCCAAATTACTGAAAGAAGCCTCTGGCCCCATATAGGCGATTTTTAAAAGTTTCTCTAAAGCAAGGCTGGCGGACATAATCTCACGATAAATCGCCTCAAGCGCCCCTTTTTTCAAAGGCCCTTTATTTAAACAAGCAGCTTTACGTAAAACCTGCATCTCTCTCTCAGGCGAATAGATACTTTTACCGGTATTGATCTTTTCATTACCGATTTCCTTGGTGATCTTGGCACGTAAATTCAGTAGGTTGACTAATTTACGGTCAAGTATATCAATTTTCCTGCGCATTTTCTCCAGAGTCATTTTTAACCTCCAAATTCACCTCAGGTATCTCTTCTATGTCAGCCCTATTCTCTGCTTCTTTGGCCAGAGCATTGAACTCATCCATTTTGGGAAGGTCATCTAAAGATTTCAAACCAAAGTGTTCTAAAAATTGACGGGTTGTCCCAAAGACAAAAGGCCTACCGGGTATTTTTTTTCTGCCGCAGATGCGGATTAAATTCTTATCTAAAAGGCTTTTCATTACACCGTCAACATTCACGTTGCGCAGAGATTCTATCTCTGACTTAGTCAACGGCTGCTTATAAGCGATAATCGCCAGGCTTTCCAGGGCGGGCTTGGATAGCTTATCGTTGAAGCGGTATTTGAAAAGTTTTTTTAAAAAAGGCGAAAAGGCAGTTGCGGCAATCATTTGAAAACCGCCGGCAATTTCAACTATACGTAAACCCCTGCTCTGTGTTTCGTATTCAACCTTTAATTCCTCGATAACTTTACGCACGCTTGCTGCATCCGGGATATTTAATACCTTTTTTATCTGATCAATAGTCGCCGGCTTTTCCGAAGCAAAGATTAACGCCTCAATTGCCGATTTAAAATTATTCTCTTCCATTCTCCCCTTTACCTTAAACGTGATTGTTTATAAACTAAATTCAATAACTCTTCTGTTGTATTTACCTGATGGTTTAAATCCAAAACCTTCTTGATCATAGCAATAGCCTCCGGCCGCTTATATTGCAACTGCAAGAGGACATCTAACGCCTCTTCAGATATACCTTTTGCCGAAGCCTTTAGCTGCAAATCATGATCCCGGATTAAACCAAATTTTCCTACCTTATTTTGTAGTTTGGCCACGATTTCTTTTGCCCTTTGCTCTCCTATACCGGGAAGGGATTTAAGAAAAACCAGGTCGCCTTCATCAATAGCCCGGGCAATTAATGAAATGGGTTTATTTAAAGCCTTTAGCGCCGCGCGCGGGCCGATACCGGAAACAGTAATAAAAACCTCGAAAAAATCTTTTTCCACCTGGTTAAGGAATCCAATCAATATCGGCACGCTCTTAGACTGCTCAACCTGGTGATAATGATAAGTCAGCATGGCAATCTTGCCGTCTGGGCCGCAGGACTCATCAATACGCTGCATAACACAGGCAGGGACAAAAACATTATAACCAATCCCGCCTAAATCCAGGATAAGATAATTATCCCCCTTTTCCGAAATTTTGCCTGCGATCCTAGAAATCATATCTTTGACTTTATAATATAACTATGCGCTATAGCCAGGGCTAAAGCATCAGTAACATCCATATAGCGCGGTAAAGTTTCTAAACCTAAGGAATTAGCAACCATTCTCTGTACCTGGGCTTTAGATGCCAATCCTTTTCCCACAATGGCCTTTTTTATACGCGTAGCGCTGTATTCAAAAAAAGGAATTCCCTTACTGGCCGCTGCCAGGCAGATAACCCCTCTTGCCTGACCTAAAATATAAGATGTCGTGGGATGCCGGTAATGCGAATATATTTTCTCAAGCACCAGACAATGAGGATGTGTATCTTCGATTAATTTAATAACCCCGCGGTATATTTTATCCAACCGTTTAGAGGTATCTTCTTTTGCCCGAGTCTGGATTATCCCTGCTTCATGTAGAAATAAACGATCCCGACTAACCTGGATAACGCCATAGCCGGTAATAGCTAAAGCAGGATCAATCCCCAGGATAATCATTCCTCAGAAGCAACCTCATTCATAATCTCATCCGGTATATCAAAGTTGGCATAAACCTGCTGCACATCATCGTGTTCTTCCAGGGCTTCGATTAAACCCAAAACCTGTTTCGCCTCGTTTCCAGTAACCTTTATAGTAGAAGACGGAATCATGGTTAATTCGGCATCTTCCCATTTAATTCCTTTATCCTGCAATGCCTGCTTAACCTTCTCTAAATCCTGAATAGAAGTATAAATTTCATACATATTATCTTCGTGTTTCATATCTTCTGCCCCGGCATCTAAAACTATATTCATAAGCTCATCTTCTTTAATCGCTTCTTTTGAAACTGAGATATACCCTTTTTGAGTAAACATCCAGCTTACCGAACCGGCACCAGCCATGTTCCCGCCTCTTTTTGAGACAATATTGCGCAACTCCGCGGTAGCGCGGTTTTTATTATCAGTAAGCGAATCAATTAAAATAGCAACTCCGCCTGGACCATAAGCTTCATACATGACCGCTTCATATACTACACCAGGCAGCTCGCCGGTTCCGCGTTTAATCGCCATCTTTACGTTATCCGAAGGCATATTCGCCTCTTTAGCTTTCTGCATTATCGCGCGAAGACGCGGGTTGCTATCCGGATTACCACCCCCGTCCCTGGCAACTACAGTAAGCTCTTTAATAATTTTCGTGAAAGTTGCGCCGCGTTTTGCATCAGCAATACCTTTCTTACCCTTATTTGTCTTCCATTTAGAATGACCTGACATGACTTCCTCCTTAATTGTTCATCCAGTTTTCGTTTTTAATAAAATTACAGCAGGCAGAATAAGCCGGGTTCTGTCTTGATGCGAGTTTGCGCATCGATTAGTGGCTATTCCTCTCAATTAGCGCGTTACCACGCCAACTTTAGCAGCTTACCCGAGATTTCTTTTTCGCCCAAAAGCGAAAAATCGCGCCGGATGAGCGCTCATCTCCTATTCTACATTGCTCCACGCAGAGATTGCCGCGTTTCACCTCGCTAGCCTTACGGCTGCTACTCGTCTCTGTGGCTCTAATCCGCATGTTTATTCAACATGGACGGGAATTACCCGCTGCGTTATCCTCTGGAGCCCGGACTTTCCTCCCTATTTACATAGGGCAGCCACGTTCTGCCTGCTTATTTCTTCAATGCTTCTTTAATTGCTGCTGTTGCCAGTCTATCCGCGTAAGCATTCTCTTCCCGCGGGATATGATTAACTAAAACTTTTTCAAAACCGTTTAAAAGACGCACAGCCCGTTCATATAAACCAATCAGACCTTCATGTTTAACTTTATAAACCCTGTTGATCTGCCTGGCCAAAAGCTGACTGTCTGTATTAATTTTTAAAGTTTCAGCTTTTAATAATAAGGCCTCTTCCAACGCATAGATGAGCGCGGTATATTCTGCTATATTATTCGTAGCCTGACCGATATAGTTAGAAACCTCTTTGATCAAACGGCCGTCTTTGTAGATTACAATCCCCACACCGCTGTGCCCCGGATTACCCTTTGAGGCACCATCAATATAAATATCTAGACAATTCATTCTGCGATATAAAAGATACGGTTGCACACTTCACAGGTAACAATATGTTCGTACATTTTGATCAGGTTAATCACTTGGGGAGGTACTAACATATGGCACCCGCCGCAGGAATTATCCAAAACCGTAACAATCGCCAGGCCACCGCGGCTTGAAAGTATCCTATCGTATTCAGCCAGCATTTTAGGATCAACTTCCGGAGTGATTTGCTTTCTTTGGACCTGCAGTTGATTTAATCGTTCATCAATTTCTTTTATGCGCAGCTCAACCTTTTTTTTCTCATCCAGGAAAACTTTTTCTTCTGTTTTCAGCTTAATATTTTCCTGGTCAATTTTTGCTTTTACCTTATCCGAATCCTCAAAAGATATAAGTATTTTCTCTTCAATCAAAGAACCGTCGGCCTTGGTATCAGCAATCTGCTGCAGCATAGTTTGAAATTCTTTGTTAGTCTTTAAAGAATACAGCTGGCCTTGAAGTTTTTTCACTGCTTCGGCATTAGCCGCAAGCTCCAATTCCTTCTCTTTGCGCTGTTTTTGCAGATCCAAAGATTCCTTTTCAAGAGAAGCTAAATTCTGTTTTTTAGCCTCAAAAGATTCCTCTATCGATTTTATCTCTAAAGGCTTAGCTTCTTTTTCGTTTTTCAAAGCGTAAATCTCGCTATCTAACCCCTGTAGCTTTACTAAACCCATAATTTGCGCTTTCAAATCAACAGTAGGCAATTTTTCTCCTGGTTATTAATTATTTGGGCGATAGAGGACTCGAACCTCTGACATCTACAATGTGAATGTAGCGCTCTAACCAACTGAGCCAATCGCCCATAAAAATCCAAAAACTGGGCCCACAGGGACTCGAACCCCGGACCAATTGATTATGAGTCAACTGCTCTAACCGACTGAGCTATGGGCCCTAAAATAATACTATATAATACTATTTTTAGCGGATTTTAGCAAGTTAAAAAGGAATTATTTTTCCTTCTTGATAACGGTAAGGAAGTTGTTTACAATTCGGGGATCAAACTGGGTTCCGGATGCCTTTTTAATCATTTCCAACGCCTTGGCCTTAGTAAAAGCCTTATGGTACGGCCGGTCGCTAATCAAAGCCTGGTAAACATCCGCAATGGCGATAACCCTGGCCCCAACCGGGATATCTTCTCCTCTAATGCCACTGGGGTAGCCCTTACCATCCCATCTTTCGTGATGATAAAAGATAAAAGGGATTAAGGCATGTAAAAACTGGATCGGACGGATTATATCTGCCCCGATTTGCGGATGTTTTTTGATTTCCTCAAATTCCTTCTTGTTAAGTTTGCCTTTTTTAAGCAATATATTCTCGCTTATACCAATCTTGCCTAAATCATGCAGCATAGCCGCCTGTTTAATCAACTCCACATCTTCCCTGGGAAGGCTCAGGCTCTTGGCAATCTCTGTCGCATAATGCACCGTATTCTCCACATGCTCACCAGTATAGTGATCCTTTAATTCAATAGTCTTGGCAAACGCGAAAATTGATTCTGTAAGCCCTTGCTTTGATTTCATGGTGAGCTTATCGATTGTCTTCTTCAATGTTTTTACGCCCCCTCCTGCCTTAGCAACCTTTCTCTTTCCGGAAAGATTATTCATATCTAAGGTAGAATAAGCGCGGTTACCACCCTGTTCTTTAGCTTTGTTAAGCACTGTATTGGCTAAATTAACTAGATCTGTCCCATTCTTAGCCCTATCTTCCGGAAATGATACCGCTGATAGACTCAACTTCAATCTTACGCTTTGCTTCCGATTGCCGAAATTAATAAAATTCAATGACTCCAGCAATCTCTGGGCCATGCTAAATGCCGCATCCCTGCTTAATCTCGGTGAAATAATCAGGAATTCTTCTCCAGCGTAACGTATAAGCGTATCGTACCTGCGCACCATCCGCTTAAGTTGCCGGGATAATTGTTTTAAAACCAAATCCCCAAAAGCAATTCCGTAAACGTCATTTATGGATTTAAAATAATCTATATCCAGCATAATAATTGCTAAACTATGCGCAAACCTGCGCGTACGATGAAATTCCACCTCAACTACATCTTGCAGGTAACGGCGATTATAAAGCCCGGTTTGCGAATCAACCAGTGAAATACCTTTTAATTTTTCATATGACTTAAGCAGTTCTTGGTGAAGCTTGCTTTTTTCTAATTCCGCTTTTTTATGCAAGGAAACTTCCTGTAAAAGGTCAGCGGTACGCTCCTCCACGATTTCTTCCAGGTGCTCACGGTAACGCCTTAAACCCTCCTCAATCTTCTTTCTCTCGCTGATATCAATATTTACCTCAGCCACCAGCCACTCGCCATTCTCGTCCTGAAAAGGAATAGTTGTTACTGAAATCGGACGGTTATTTTCTTTAGGTAACACCTCTTGACTGACTACGGTTTTCTTGGTCTTGAAGGCCTTCTCAACAGCACAATCAGAACAAGGAGTTTTACGGTCCATAAAATAATCAAAACACTGTCTGCCTTCCCATGGCCCGTACACTTTTGCCCATTCCGGGTCTATATAACGGATATAATAATTCTTATCCATAATATCCAAACCGGTTTTAGTAGAACCTAAAATAAACTCAATCTGCTGGCGTAATTTCTTAGCCTGTAATTCCGCGGCATCCTTCGATTTAATTTCAGATTCTAATTCTTTTGTCCGGTGCTCCACTAAAAGCTCAAGTTTTTCGCGATACACCCGCAGTTCAGCCTCATTTTCTTTATTCTTGGTAATATCGCGGTTACTAGCCCTGCGTCCGAGAAGTTTCCCTTCTTTATTAAAAATGGGAACGCATACATGGCTAAGCCATACAATCTTACCGTTACGGTTAACTATACGAAAATCAACTTCTAATTTCATACACTTCTCAGTGGCTTCTTTTACCTGCTTGCACAGTTTTTCAATATCATCCCTATACACAATCCTCTCAATTAAAGCAGGATCCTGCATAAAATCATCTGGCGTATATCCCGTAATCCGTTCGCAGGAAGGAGAAACATAAATCATCCGGTTATCTATACCCTGCCAATATTCCCAGTCATATGTAAAATCAGCGATAGTGCGAAACCTCTCCTCGCTTATCCGCAAGGCTTCTTCAGCTTCCATGCGTCTTGATATATCACGCGCATATTCTATTACACCAATAAGTTTTTTGGTTTTATCATCGAACATCGGAAAACTATAGAGATCAAGATACCCGGCATTACCATCCTTGTCTAAAAATGAAACAACTCTGGAAGCTGGTTTTAAAGTTTGCAGAGTTTCCCTGACAGGACAAATCTTGCAAGGTTTATCTGCGCCATGAAAAGCCTTGTAACATTTCTTGCCGACCAGAGGCATATTCTGCGCATGCCATTTTTCCTTAGTAGGATTAGCTCTTAAAACGTTTAAATCGGTATCCAAAACGCTAATACCGTCCTGAATACTGCTAACCACACAATTCAGGAAACTTCCGGTAGCAAACAATTCTTGTTCAACTTTGGCGCGGTCGCGTATTTCCTTACGCAAGTTTTCATTAAGGCTAGTCAGCTCTGCTGTCCTGACCTTAACCCGGATTTCAAGTTCAGAACGAATATCCCTTTGTTTTTCTTCCTCTTTTTTACGCTCGGAGATATCCCTGGCAATACCGGTTGTGCCGATTACTTTACCCTGGTCATCAAAAATCGGAGTTTTAACAGTCTCTATCCAAGTATCTCCGTTTTCCTTATTAACCAGCCTCTCTTCAATGCACTTAAGCTTTTTACTGTTGATTACCTCAAGGTCATCGGAACGGTAATTCTTTGCCAAATCCCTTGGCCAAATATCTAAATCAGTTTTACCTACAATTTCATCAGCCTTAAAACCGCACCCCCTGGCAAAAGCTTCATTAACTACAATAAACCTGCCATCAATATCTTTAAGCCAGGCCATATCCGGAATATTATTCAAAATAGCCTTCTGTTGAAGCTCGGTATTGCGCAGCTTCGTAATTGCCAATTCAGGGTTATCTTTATAGTCCTTGAGTTTAACCAAAATATCCTGGCTTGGTTTAGCCTGGTTTTTTTCTTTTTGATTTTCCATATTTAAAGTAATTGGAAACTAATACTCTCTCTGGTGCGCCAAAGTCATATCCATAAAAGTACGCAACCTGCGTGAACGGGAAGGATGGCGAAGTTTTTTCAAGGCCTTAGCTTCAATCTGCCTGACTCTTTCGCGGGTAACCCTGAAAACGTTGCCCACTTCCTCCAGGGTACGCGAAGATCCGTCATTAATACCAAAGCGCAAGATTAAAATCTTTTTCTCTCTTTCTGTTAACGTGCTTAAAGCGGAATTCATCTCGTCTTTTAACATTGAACGCACAGTTTCATTTGCCGGTGATACCGCTTTTTTATCCTGGATAAAATCCCCGAAATGAGTATCCCCTTCATCGCCGATAGGCATCTGCAATGAAATAGGTTCCTGAGCGATCTTCAATATGGATTTTATTTTACCCTGGGGAAAACGCATTTTATGGGCGATCTCTTCAGGCGTAGGCTCGCGCCCATTTTTCTGCACAAAGACCCTCGAAAAACGGATTATTTTATTTATTGTTTCGGTCATATGCACAGGAATCCGGATCGTCCGCGCCTGATCGGCAATCGAACGGGTAATTGCCTGACGGATCCACCAGGTAGCATAAGTTGAAAATTTATAACCCCGCTTATACTCAAATTTCTCTACCGCACGCATTAAACCGATATTTCCCTCCTGGATCAAATCCAGAAAAGAAAGACCGCGGTTAGTATATTTTTTAGCAATACTTACGACCAGTCGCAAGTTCGCCTCCACCAATTTCTTTTTTGTACGGCTGAACTTAAGGTGCGCAGACTTTATCAACTTCATCTGCTCCTTGATCTTGCTATACGGCTCCGCGATCTCTTTTAAAATCTGGGATTTACGCTCCCGGTTAGACTGACCAGAACGCTGCAGATGCTCAAATTCCTTAAGTAAAGCGCTTAATTTACGCACTGCCGCTTCAATTACAGAAGTAGTAAAATTAAGCTGTAAAATAAGATTAATCGTGTTACCCTCGCTGCGCGAATGTTTGGCCTTAGCTACAAAACGCTTGAACCTTCCGATTACGTTATTTTTCTTAATCTTGATATCTTCCTTAACCACTTCTTCCATATTAATTTTATCTTCCAGAATATCATTAGCAACTGTCAGAACTTCATTCCTGGCAAACTTGGTTACCAGGACCACGCGCTTAAATCTATCCTCCGCCTCTTCAATTCTTTTAGCCAATTCAATTTCATTTTCCCGGCTTAAGAGCGAAATAGAACCCATCTGCTTTAAATACATTTTCACCGGGTCATCTAAAGGCATAAAACGCTCTTCGCTCTTGAGCTGCTCGCTAAGTAATTCATCCCTTGCCTGCGCCAGGTCCTGTTTATCCTGCTGCGCCCTATTTACCGACAAAGCCGCATCCGCCTCTCCTTCAACCACCTGGATATCCTCATTTCCCAATAACTCAAAAAGATGGTCTATCGCTACAGTGCTTGAGAGATCCTCAGGCAACAGGTCATTTACCTCATCATAAGTAAGAAACCCTTTACGTTTACCCAGGGCAATTAATTTTTCCATATCTTTGTTAGGTTGTTCTCTCTTCTTCATTCTTTAGTCGCCTTTCTTAATTAAATTATGAAACTCCTTAATCAGACTATTTAGTTTTTGTTCATCGCCCAAAGATTGGGCGCTTTTTATTTGTATGTGCAGATGCTCCCTTTGGGATTTCAATCTTTGCACTTTAATCCGCGCAATACAGTCATTAACGGCTTTTTCCCTGTCCTGGCCGGCAAGCTCAGGCATAAACATCGATTCACAAACAAGCTGGCTGGCATCATCTTCACTGAAATAATTCATCAGAATGCTGGGCTCGATACTTTTGCCCTGAGTAAACAAATCATGCATTACCGAAACAATCTTTGCAGTACGCATATCGGAGAAATCAGCAGGCGAAAGTTCCTGCATTATTTTCTCGATCAAATCCCTTTCCTCAAGCATAAACTTAATTAAAAGCTTTTCCGCAGGATTAATCCCGGAGGATGTTTTCTTAGGAAGCACTGTTTCATCCTGATGCTCAGTCAACGATGGCTTTAATTTATTTAATTCCTCAATTATATAGTGTTCCGGAATCCTGATCTCCTCTGAAAGACGTTTTACATATTCACCCCTGAGAATAGCATTATCAAATTTATTGATAGTTGAGAGCATTTCCGAAGCGATCTTGCTTTTACCATGCGCCTCTTTAATATTATGGCGGGATTTCAATATTTCCAGCTTGTAATCAAAAAGGTTTTTAGCATCTTTGATTTTAGCCTTTAAGGTGTCAACCCCGTCCCTGCGCACCAGGGCATCCGGATCCAAGCCTTTTGGCAAAGGGACAATTTTAACCTGGATTCCTTCTTCAATCAACATATCCAGGCTTCTTAAGGTAGCAATCTCACCGGCAGTATCGCCATCATAAATCATTACCACATTATGCGTATAACGCTTAAGCAGCCTGATTTGTTCCAAGGTAAGCGCAGTACCCTGAGAGGCCACTAGGTTATTCAATCCCTCCTGGTACGGAATCATAAAATCCAGGTAGCCTTCCACAATAACTACAAAATCATTCTCCCGGATATAATCTTTTGATAAATTCAGGCCAAAAAGATTCTTACCCTTAACATAAACCGGAGTCTCCGGAGAATTTATATACTTGGGCAGGGTTTTATCCATTACCCGCGCGCCGAAACCAATTACCCGGCTGCGGACATCAAAAATGGGAAAAATAACCCGGTTGCGAAAACGGTCATAATAACCGCCGGCGTCTTTAGGCAAAATCAAACCCGCTTTTTCCATCAGGGAAATACTAATACCTTTTGATCTTAAATAATTAATCAAACCGTCCCATCCGGAAGTTGCCAACCCCAAATGAAATTCTTTAATTGTCTGGAGCTTGACCCCCCGGTTCAAAAGGTAATCCCGCCAGGCTGTTGCGTTGGGAGCGTTAAGGTTGTTTTCGTAGAAATTTACAGCCAATTCATTGATTTTATAAATCTGAGTACTTAAGCTGGCTGCCCTGGCTATTTCCGGCCGATCCTGCTCCGGCAGGGTGATTCCGGCTTTTTTTGCCAATATCTCAACAGCCTCGGGAAACTCCATCCGCTCATGGCGCATCAGGAATCTAAAAGCATTCCCTGATTCGCCGCAGCCGAAACAATGATAAATCTGGCGTTCCGGAGATACTGTAAATGATGGTGTTTTTTCGTGGTGAAACGGGCAATTAGCCTTAAAATTACGCCCGGCCTTTTTAAGCGGAATGTAACCGGAAATAATTTCAACAATATCCACCCTGCTGAGTATATCTTCCAACAGGTTTTCTGGTATACGGCCGGACATTATTGACCTCTTCTAATTCTAGTGAAACCGGAACAGGAAATTACCTGGAATTTTTGTCTTGCGGCTTTCTCTATGTTATCCAGAAGTAAATTCAAACCCAGGGTATCGCTGGATATATGCCCGGCAATAACCACGTTCAGATTAGCTTCTCTTGCCTTTTTAAGGTGCTCCTCGCTCAAGTGCATTGAAACCAGAGTCCTTACCCCGGCTTTATATAACTTGTTAAAAACATCCTTTGACCCCTCGGTACCCCCGGTCATCTCCAGCAATATTTTGCCTGTCGGCCTTTTTAGGTTGCCAAGTATTATCCGCGGCCCGGTATTAAACTTTTCGGCAATCTGATACTCGGGGATATCCTTTAACAGCTTAACTATGTCTCCGACTGAATGAAGAACGCTGCGTTTACGATCAAAAAGAACTTTGAGGAACTTATACACATGGTTATCAGCAGGAGTATGCAGATTGATAAAAGGCAGATCAAGAAGCCTGGCGGCATCAATCGGACGGGTATGATTTTGCGGCAATACCCTACGTTCCACCTCCAGCATCCTCTCGTCAACCAGCCTAACCGCTGTTTTATAGGCTACTCCGGCCTGGCGTAATAAATCCACCTGCAACCGCATAACTTCGTGCAAACCAACATAAGATTTACCCTCGGGATGATGGGCAACTACCAAATCCAGACCTTCCTTCTGGCGGATATGCTCAGCAAGCAAGAGTTCGGCCACTTCAATATCAATACCAACCATTATTTTCTTTACTTCAGTATTGGGCCTGCCGAAAAGAATACCTGAATCAGGAAAAGAAGCAATCTTTTTCTTGTCTGCGCGCGGATCGGCAAGCCGGCCAAAGCGGATCGCCTGGTTGAAAAAATCAATTAATTTCATTTTTTTGTAAAATTATCCCTGACTTCGTTTACGACAACATTGGATTTTTCCTGCGGAAAAAATTTAGAAAAAACACTATCCCAGATCCAGTTATAGGTTTGAGCGGAAACCGAAGAAAACCTGGTTCCCAAATAAGAATGTTTTACCGAATCGTTAAGATAACTTACACTTGAAATCATCAATAAATAAACTAACAGGCCGACGCTAAAATACCCTCTGGCCAACCCCAGGATAAGCCCTCCGTATTTATTCAGATTAGGGGCAGCCTCCATTTTCATAAAGCGATAGAAGGTTATCCGTAAAAGGACAAAAAATAAATAGGCTAATAAGGCCAGGAGGCAAAAAACCAGGAAATCCGCAAATTCCAAAGGAATAACTTGATGAAGATAACGCTCCCGGATAATATCCGCAATGGAAATATAATAATGCGAAGCAATATATATAGCGAATATAACACCCGAAAGCTTGAAAAATTCTATGGCCAAACCGGTTTTAATAGCGATGTAACATATTCGAAATAATATAATTAAGATGAGTATGTCCAGGAAATTAAGCTGTTGAAAGATATCAATAAACATTATATCCTCCTAATTAATGAAGTATTTGAAAGTATAACATATATTCGGCTGGCTTGTCAAGGAAAGGGCTTTCCAATTACCCCTTGAACCAGGATACAGTCCGCTCAAGCCCCTCTTGCAGGCAAACAGAAGGCTGCCAGGAAAGCATTTTTTTAGCCCGGTCAATATCCGGCTGGCGTTGGCGGGGATCATCCAGCGGTAGCTGTTTATAGATTATCTTACTTTTAGACTTGGTTATCTTTAAAACCAGCCTGGCTAACTGCATTATCGTAAACTCATTAGGATTTCCTAAATTCACCGGTTCGTTGAATTTGGAAAACATCAGGCGGAGCAGCCCTTCGACTAAATCGTCGATATAACAGAAACTTCGAGTCTGCTGGCCTTTTCCGTAAACAGTTAAAGGCTGATTTCTTAGCGCGGAAAATATAAAATTAGGCACTACCCTGCCGTCATTATGGCGCATTCTCGGGCCATAAGTATTAAAAATACGCACAATTTTAGTATCCAGCTTGTACACGCGATGATAGGCCATAGTAAGGGCCTCGGAAAAACGCTTGGATTCGTCATAACAACTACGTACACCTATTGAATTAACATGCCCCCAATAACTTTCTTTTTGCGGGTGGACCAACGGATCTCCATAAACCTCCGAAGTGGAAAACAAAAGGAATACGGCTTTTTTCTTTTTCGCCAAACCTAAAGCATTATGCGTTCCTAAAGAGCCGACTTTTAAAGTTTCTATTGGAAAATCCAGGTAGTCTTTAGGAGAAGCAAAGGAAGCGCAATGCAGGACATAGTCTACCCTTCCCAGGATATCTATATGATTTGAAACATTACACTTATTAAAACGAAAATCCTTATATTTAAACAACTCCTTAATATTATCTGGAGAACCCGTAGCAAAATTATCCAGACAGATAACCCTATAATTATCAGTAAGCAACCTTTCGCACATATGCGAGCCGATAAAACCCGCCCCACCGGTAATCAATACTGTTTTTTTACGCATTTTCTTTCCAATAATCCACTGTAATTTTTAATCCGCTTTCAAAATCAACAACCGGCTTGAATTTGATAATTTTAGCTGCCTTACTTATATCTGCTAAAGACCGGAATATGTCTCCCGGCCGGCTCTTTAACAATACAGGCGCGATACTCTTGCCTAAAATTTTATTTAACAGTTTAATCAGCTCTAATATAGTAATATCTTTGCCGCCGGCAACATTAAATACTCCGTAGTTCAAATTACCAACCTTAGCCGCTAAAATATTAGCCTCGACTACATTTTTCACAAAAGTAAAATCCCGCGATTGCCTGCCACTACCAAAAACCGGAGGCTGTTTATTTTTAATCAAGCATTTAATAAATTTCGGGATAACTACCGCGTATTCGTCATCGAGCGTCTGGCGCGGGCCAAAGACATTAAAATAACGTAAAACAACCGTAGGTAAACCAAACTGCAGGCTGAATATCCGGCAATAATACTCTCCTGCTAATTTACTCAAGGCATATGGCGAAATAGGTCCGGGGATAAGCGTTTCTTTCTCAGGAAAGTCCTTTACCTGGCCATAAATCGAGCTTGATGAAGCAAAAACAAAACGCCGGATTTTGTTCTTTCTTGCCGCCTCAAGCATATTCAATGTACCATCAATGTTAACCCGATTGTACGCATGAGGCGATTCCATAGACTTGGGAACGCTTCTTAGGGCTGCCTGGTGTAATACAAAATCCATTCCCTGCGTAGCCTTAAGGCAAATGCCTGAAGAACAAATATCCCCTTTGATTAAATCAATTTTCTTCCCCAAACCTTTTAGATTAGAGATCCTGCCGTTTGAAAAATTATCCAGAACGCGCACATAGTGCTTTTGCCCAACTAAGGCTTCAACAATATGCGAACCTATAAAACCAGCGCCACCAGTTACCAGATACCTGCTCATAAACGCTCAACCTTATTCTTGTGCCCGCCTTTATAAACATTCCGGGAATCAAATATCAATTTTGCGTTTTTTAATAGCCTGGGATAATCTACTCCGGACTGATCAGTGGCAATCAAAATACAATCAAATTCCTTAATCTTTGTATCCGTCAAGGCTACGGATCTTAAATCAATGTCTTTTAGTTTAAGAAAAGGGATAAGCGGATCTGAATAGGAAACTTTTGCCCCATGCCTGTTTAAGCTGTTGATTACATCAATACTGGGAGATTTACGCAAATCCTTAACATCTTTCTTATAAGTAACTCCGATAACCAGTATTTTTGAACTTTTTATATTCTTATTCCGCCAGCTTAGGCAATCTTTAATCCTTTTTACAATATACTCCGGCATACCATCTATTATATTTGAAGCTAGGCTTATAAAACGCGAATGAAAACCAAAACTCTTGGCCTTCCAATGCAGATATAGCGGATCTTTGGGGATACAATGCCCCCCTACCCCAGGCCCTGGATAAAAAGGCATAAACCCAAAAGGTTTTGTACTGGCAGCCTGAATTACTTCCCAGATATCAATATTCATTTTATGCGCCATCATTGATAATTCATCAACCAGGCCGATATTAATCAGGCGGTAAGTATTCTCCAGGAGTTTTACCGTCTCGGCGCAACGGCTGCTGCTTACAGGAACTACCTTTTTAATAATGATACCATAAACTAGGGCAGCCAGCCGGCCGGCTAAAGGATTAATCCCTCCGACAACTTTGGGTATTTTATGCACGGGGAATTTTTTATTACCCGGGTCAATTCTCTCAGGGGAAAAACAAAGGTAAAAATCCCGGCCATGGACAAAACCTTTTGCTTGAAAAATAGGCAGGATCTCTTCTTCAGTAGTCCCGGGGTAAGTAGTACTTTCTAGGATTATCAGCGCGCCCTTTTTTATATGCAGCGCGGCTTCTTTTACCGCGTTCTTAATAAAAGATATATCCGGAAGGTTCTTACCTTTAAGCGGAGTAGGTACGCAAACCAGGACAACATCTGCATCTTGAATATCCGAAAAATCAGCGCTGGCTTTAAAATAACCGCTTTTTAAGCTCTTTATTAATTCCTGATTGCTGATATCGCTGATATAAGAAAATTTATTAACAATAGATTTAAGGCGGTCACGGTCAATTTCAATTCCGGTTACCGCTACGCGCTTTCTGACAAATTCTAAAGCCAAGGGAAATCCCACATAGCCTAAGCCAATTACCGCTATCTTCAACTTACCCTTTTTTATTTTCTCACTGAATTCGAAAATAACCTTATTCATTTCCCCTGCCTACGCCGATATAAGTAAAACCCTTTTCCTTAAGTAATTTAGGATCATAGATATTTCTCGCATCGACAATCAACGGCCGCTTAAGAGACTTCTTTAGTTTAATAAAATCCATTTCCTTAAATTCATTCCATTCTGTAGCTACAATCAGGCAATCAGCGGAATTGGCAGCCTGATAAAGGTCTTTGCAAAAAACAATATTCTTCAGGAATTCCTTTGCCTTACCCATTGCCTTAGGGTCATAAACCTTAACCTTTGCGCCTTCCTGGATTAAAGAACGGATCAAATCAATACTTGGCGCATTCCTAAGATCATCGGTATTAGGTTTAAAAGCAAGCCCCAAAACCGCGATAGTCTTGTCTTTTATAATCCACAACTCATCTTTTATCTTCTGCAAAACAAATTTCTTCTGCTCCTCATTAGCATCCCTGACCGCTTTCAGGATCTCAAAATCATAGCCTAATTTTTCCGCGATACTTATAAATGCCTCAAGGTCTTTGGGAAAACAAGAACCACCATAGCCGATTCCCGCATGCAAGAAATGGCGGCCAATCCGGTTGTCCAAACCCATGCCTTCGGCAACCTCTTTTACATCCGCGCCAACTTTATCGCAAATACGCGAAATAGCGTTAATAAATGAAATTTTGGTGGCCAGAAAAGCATTGGAGGCGTGCTTAATCAATTCCGCTGATTTTATATTGGTAACCAGAATTGGCCGGTTTAAAGGCTGGTATAAACTGCTCATGATCTGTTTTGCCTTAGCGCTTTCAACGCCTAAGATAATCCGGTCAGGATGGGTAAAGTCATTTATCGCAGAGCCCTCTCTCAGGAATTCCGGGTTGGAAACCACATCAAACTTGTGCCCTTTCTTAATATATGTCGAAATTGTTTTCTTCACCCAAGCGCAAGTCTCAACCGGCACAGTGGATTTCTCAACAATTACCCGGTAACCATCCATATTCTGGGCGATAGCCCGGGCAACATTTTCAATTCCGGTTAGATCCGCCTCCCCGTTTTCAAGCGCCGGTGTCCCCACCGCGATAAAAATCACTTCGCTTGACTTAACCGCAGACTTAATGCTTGAGGTAAATTTAAGCCTTTTATTCTTCAGGTTAAGCTTAATCACCTCTTCCAGGCCAGGCTCATATATCGGAACAATCCCTTTTGTAAGATTGGTGATCTTTTTAACATCATTATCAGCGCAAATAACCTTATTGCCCAGCTCCGCAAAACATGCGCCGGTGACTAAACCTACGTAACCTGAACCGATTATCGATATATTCATTTATCCGCCTTTATAGGATGTTTAGAATTTTACTGCGCGCCGGATTTCTGCTCACTGACAGACTGGTCAAAACCGAATTCATTCTCAGGAAAAGCCTTAAGCCTGAACACAAAATATACCGTAGTACCGGTATCTTCTTTTTTATTCAGGGTAAGATCCAGTTCCCAACAGTGTAAATCCCGGGTAAAAGTATACTCCTGCTCCTGCGAACCGCTGTCCAGCGTACTTGTCTGCTTAAAGTTATAACGTTGGTACATCTTGAATTTCCACTTGGGGGTCAGGCGCCAGTTAAAACCAAGGGTAACTTCATTCTTACCTTTTCTCTCATAGCGTTGTCCAAGGCTAAAAGAACGGTCTTTTCCTAAATCAAAAATTAAGTCATAATTAACTAATGAAAACTTATTGTAATTCGGGTTCGGAGAACCATCCTCAAGCCCATGAGCTGAATGTTCAAAAGTAACCTCAGACTCAATTCTCATCCAGGAATAAGGCAATATTTTAAGTTTAAAAAGAATATCCGAAAAGTTATCTTTGAGATTTTCTCCGGTGCGCGGGGTAAGTATCGCATTATCCCCTGTTTTAGGGTCGAGCACATAATCTGTAGTAATCAACAAGTCTACTAAATCAACGCTCTGCCCTTTACGCTTAGTTTGTATTTTATTGGACAAACTTAAGGTCGCGGTATTGCCTCGGTGAATATCATCAACATCATCAATCTGTTTTATATTGCTAATCGGTATAGTCGGTACATGAGTATATAAATATCCCACGCCCGGGGTAATAATGTGGCGCAGGTCATTAATGTCTAAACCAAGAAAATTAGTTTTGGCTTTATAGGTGCGGAAAAACTTGGTGCTCACATCCACGCCGCTATAAAAAATAGTCCTAATTATTCCATGTTGGCCATTTTCGCCTTTATCATATAAGGTCTGGCGGCTGGCAACAAATGGCTTTAGCCGGATAAAACTTATTCTCGTAGGCAAAGAAAGCGTATTGGTAGTATCTAAGCGAGTGACACTCGCCCCGGGATAATCAGGAACAGGGTGAGATGGAGTAGTAATATCTTCACTTTTATTATACGCTCCAAATTGGGTTGAATCCTCAAAATATAACGGGGTATTTCCCAACTGCAAGCTTGGCAGGTTATAATTTATTTCCGGCATTTTATCCAGCTGATCAAACCAGTGGTTAGTCCGTTTTTGCAGGAGGACATCCAGACTGGAATAATCAAAAGCGTGATGGAAAAGGCCGTAGCTTAAAGGCTCGGAATCTTTTTCATATTCGCGGAAGAAATAATCTTTAAAAATATTATGGTCTGCATCATACTTTCTGCGCTCATCTACAATTTTATAATATTCCGCGGTAAAATTAGTACGCTCATCAATATCCCACCGATGCCGCCAACGCATAAAATAACGCTGGAACTCCGTAGGCGCGCCTGCCGGCTGGTTGTCGAGTTTTTCATTGGTATAATAAAACTTGAAATCGCCTTTACCAAACAGAGTCTTGAAATAGTTTACTTCAAAACCTTCGCCCCAGCCCAGCTTGCTGCGGTAATCAAGAAAAATCAGGGCATTGGCTTTCTCCGTAAGGTTATAGCGCCAGGCGCTTAAAAGATACGGGCCCCAATCCTTACGCTTACCCGGCTCAACCTGCACATGCATAATCGGTTCTTTCATTGAATAGTTAAATTGAGGCAGATAGATAACCGGTACTGTGCCCAAATAAAGAATGGTTTGCCTGGAACGCACCTTATCTCCGGGAGACATACTGATCCTTTTAGACGCCATGCGGAAATGCGGATGATCCATATTACAGGTGGTAAAATAACCCCTTTTTGCCACAAATTCACTATCACTTACCTTCTCCACCTTTTTGGCCTTGCCAAAATAAGGATTAGCCCGGAAATCAGCGTTATAAATTACCCCGGTCTTATTCGTAAAATTATAAATTATTTTTTCGCCGGTAATCACCCCATTTGCATCCTCAAGCCGGGCATTGCCTTCGGCCACGCCCTCTTTTGACTGCATATTCACCCTCATCTTGCTACAGGTCAATTTTGAGCCTTTATAAATAACTTCGATATTACCGGTGGCAATAACCTCCTTATTATCGGCAGAGTATTCCACGTTATCACCGTTAATAATTATCGGGGATTCTTTACTGTCCGCAGCAGATGCCAAATCAACACAAGAAACAAAAACAACCAGCATAACTCCGGAGAAAAATAGCCTATTTAATTTTAAGAACCTATTTAGCATTATTTGTTTGGGGGATTTTCTTATAGTCTTCCAGGAACCGGTTTATTCCGATATCGGTCAACGGATGTTTGATTAATTGCTCAATCACTGAATAAGGTATCGTGGCAATATCTGCCCCGATTAAAGCCGCGTTAACCACATGCATTGGGTTACGCACAGAAGCAACAATGATCTGGGTTTTAAAACCATAATTTTCATAGATCTTTTTTATATCTCTTATTAGATTGATCCCTTCCTGGGCAATATCATCAAGCCTGCCGATAAAGGGCGAAATATAAGTCGCTCCAGCCTTAGCTGCCAGCAATGCCTGAGTGGGTGAAAAACAAAGTGTAACATTAGTTTTGATCCCTTCAGCAGCCAAGATCTTTACTGCTTTTAACCCTTCTTTTATAAGGGGAATTTTGACTACGATATTTTTAGCCAGCTTGACTAATTCATGAGCTTCACTAACCATTCCCGAGCATTCAATACTGATAACCTCAGCGCTAACCGGGCCGCTAACCAAAGCGCAAATCTCTTTTAAGACCTGTTCAGGGTTACGCGCCTCCCTGGCCATAAGCGTAGGATTAGTAGTTACTCCATCAATAAGGCCAAGGCTGGTTGCCTCTTTTATCTCTTTAACACTTGCGGTATCAATAAAAATTTTCACGCCTGCGATCTCCTTCTAAGTAATCTCTCTTTGACTAAATATCCTGCTCCGATTATTCCGGCATGATTATCTAATTTTGCTTTAAGTATCTTAACCCTTTTTGCCTGCACACTCATTGCGCGCATGAGGATAGTAGATCTAACGCTTTTAAACAAAACATTGCCAGCACTGGATACTCCACCGCCAATTACAATCACATCCAGATTAAGCAAGTTCACAATCCCGCTTAAAGCTAAACCCAGCTTTTCACCGACTGCGCCCCAAAATGCTAAAGCCTTACTGTTATTAGCCTGCGCCAAAGAACTTACTTCTTCCAGGGTAATCCTGGAACCGAATAGCTTACGCGCTTGTTTAATAATCCTGGCATTACCGATGTAAGTCTCAAGGCAAGCCTGGGAACCACAGCCGCAAATAGGCCCGTGCTCATTAAGCGGAAAATGCCCTATTTCACCGGCGGCATTATCAACCCCGCGATAAAGGACATTGTTAATAATCAAACCTCCTCCAACTCCTGTTCCCAAAGTCAGACATAAAGCATTTGTATAACCCTTAGCTGAACCAGCCAGATGTTCTGCCAAGGTCATTAATTTAGCGTCATTGTCAATAAAAACCGGCAAGCCAGTCTCCTGCTCCAAAATCTTCTTTAAGCCCACTTCTTTCCATCCCGGGATATTTGGAAGAAAATGCACTATGCCCTTAAGGGTATCTACCGGCCCGGGTAAACCAATGCCTATACCCAGGATAGAATCCCTGGATAGGCCTAGTTTTAAAATAAAACTGTTCACAGAATCAACCAACCCGGCAATAAGTTTTTGCTTGTTATCAAAACTCTTTGTGCTAAATATGCTTTTGGTTTTAATTTTTAAAGCGTTATCAAGCAAAGCGCATTTCAGATTGGTGCCGCCTAAATCTATAGCAATAATAAAACGTTTAGCCATGGGTGGTATTTTATATTAAAACTAAAGATTTTTCAAGGAATAAGTCGCTTATTTAGGCAGGACAGAAACAAACCTTATTCTTTCCGGTTTCCTTTGCCAGATATAAAGCCTGATCCGCCATTTCAATTAAATCCTTCATCTGATCGGTATGATCAGGATAAGTAGAAACGCCGATACTGACAGTAACTTTTAATTCCTCATCATAAGCCTTAATTATCGATGCCTCGATTGCCTGACGGATACGTTCGGCGGCAAAAGAGGCCTGCTCCTTATCTGTTTCCGCCAATACGATAGCCAATTCCTCACCTCCGTATCGGCCGATAAAATCTATTTGCCTGACCATATCGCCTATAGTCTTGGAAACTTGCCGCAGTATTGCATCACCCACCAGGTGGCCATAACGATCGTTAAATTGTTTGAAATTATCCAGGTCAATCATCAGGAAGCAAAGATGCAGTTTATTCTTTCTGGAACGCTTAAGCTCTTCGCTAAAACGTTCAAGAAAATACCTGCGGCAATAAACCTGGGTCAGCGCATCAGTAATCGCCATACCCTGAACCTTCTGATAGAGATACGCCCTTCTGAGCCCGATTAAAAGCTGCTGCACAAGAATCCCGAATTTATCTTTATCTTCCTCGGAAATCCCGTCCACTGCCAAATACCCCGCAGCCTGATTCTCTTCAGTATTCAAAGGAAATACCGTATAATCTTTATATTTGCCTAAGCTGGCGCTGTCCTTTATATACTGGCACTCTTTAAAGCTGATATGCTTCCTCAGGTTATCATAAAAAATAGCAAAAATCTTTTCTTCATCAAGCCCCTTGCATATATCTTTAGTCAGCTCGTAAAGCGCAAGGGTTTCCACAAAAATTTTATTCAACCGCAGATTCTCGGAATCCAAGGCAAGTTTGCCTTCTTTCAGGTTATTCAGCTCGTCAAGCAAAGAGGTTTTTTTAGCTTCTCTGCGCCTGAAACGGACGGATAGAATATCAAATAAAAAGATATTCCAGCTAACGGCGAAAATTAAAAATAATATTAAATATAACATACCCGGTTTCTTCCCTTTCGCTTAGCATCATACATAGATTTATCCGCTTTCTGGATCAGTTCATCATCATCTTTTGTATCCAGCGGCAGACAGGCCAGCCCAATCGAGACCGTAACCGATGTATTTTGACGACGCAACAGGACTTTCTCTCTTTCAATTTTCTGGCGTAATTCCTCCGCCACCTCCAACGCCCTCTGCTTATCCATCTCCGGAAGCATAACTAAAAATTCCTCACCGCCAAAACGGCATAACAAAGGATTTAATAGGCTCAAAGATTCTTTTAACAAGGAACTGACTTTCTTTAAGACAATATCCCCGGCAGTATGCCCGAATTTATCATTATATTGCTTAAAGAAATCAATATCGATCATCATTAACACCAGGCGCTGATCCAGGCGCAGGCAACGCTTTGCCTCATCCTTTAACCTGCCGATAAAATACTGTTTAGTGTAAAGTCCGGTCAAATCATCATGGATGGCCAAATCCTGGGTTTTTTGAAAAAGCAGGCTGTTTTCCAGGGCTACCGCACCTAACCCCGAAACCAGGGAAAGAAAACGTAAATCATCCTGGTTAAAGGATCCTCTTTTATCACTCTCCAGGCGCAGAAGCCCAAGCAAAGAATGGTGGCTGATCAACGGTGAGCTAATCAGCGATAAAATCGGGCGCATCTCCTGGCTGCGCAAGACATCCAAATCAAAACGGAAATCATTCTTTAGATCTTCAATAAGAAGTTCACGGGAATGCCTTAATACCCAGTAATCAAAGATATCCCCTTCTTTAGAAAGAATGACCATCTGGCGGTCTTCTTTAATAGAATGGATAAGATTTAATTTCTGAGTGTGGTTGTCCAACAGGTAGAAAAGCGCCGAACCGCAGGAATTGGAAATCAAGGAATAAACCGTAGAGCTTAAGACATTAACAACTACCTCCAGCCTCAGGCTCCTATTTAATTCTTCAATTACCTTCTTTAGGTTATCATAACGGGTAATCCTGAATTTAAGCGCCGCGCCAAACTCCCGGGCTTTGAGATTCTCGGAATTAGTAATGTTTATCTGTTCTTTGATATTCTCAAGCTGGGATTCAACCAAAGAATTCTTTTCGGAAAAAAATTTCAACAAGTAGAAAAAAACGAAGATATTGGACAGCAGAAAAAAAAGGAAGATGAACGGATTAATTCGCTGATGAAAAATAAAAAAGTTAACTGTAGTGGCGACAATAGCGGAAAGCGATAAAAGTAGGCAAAGCTTCTTCCGGGAGATTTTCTGCTGCATAAAAACCTTCCAACTAAACCAGGGTTTAAATCTTAAACAATAGTCTCTTCGCTGTTTTTATCGAAGAAGTGGACTTTACTCATATCAAAGACTACGTCCATCTCCTGGTTTACCTTCGGCCGGTCATGTGCGCCGACGCGGGCAATAAAGGTGTGCCTGCCCGTATTAAGATAAAGATAGACCTCTGAACCCATAGGTTCAAATACTTCACAATTTACCCTGACTATGTTCTCCGGAGGGGCTTCGGAAACAAACAACTTATCATATACATCCTCGGAACGGATGCCAAAAAATACCTCTTTACCAAGATAAGCGGTCATCTTTTTATACATATCCTCAACCAGCTTAACCTGAATTTTACCTTCATCAAAATACAGCCTTCCCTCTTTCTTAATAATCCTACCTTGCATGATATTCATCGGCGGACTGCCTATGAAACCAGCAACGAACTTATTTTTTGGATGATCATAAACATCAATCGGGTCATTCAGCTGATTCAATACACCATCCTTCATTACCGCGATACGATCCCCCATCGTCATAGCTTCAGTCTGGTCATGGGTTACATAGATAATCGTAGTCTGCAGCCGGATATGTAATTTATGAATTTCGGTACGCATCTGCACGCGCATTTTGGCATCAAGATTACTTAAAGGCTCATCAAATAAAAAGACCATCGGCTTACGCACAATCGCTCTGCCCACCGCTACGCGCTGGCGTTCCCCTCCGGAGAGTTCGCGCGGTTTACGGTTCAACAGGCGTTTAATCCCCAAGATGTCCGCGGCCTCACTAACTCTTTGGATAATCTCCTGCTTAGGAATACGCCTGAGCCGCAGGCCGAATGACATATTTTCAAAAACAGTCATATGCGGATAAAGGGCGTAATTCTGAAAAACCATAGCGATATCCCGGTCTTTAGCCGGAACGTCATTAACCCGCTTATTGCCTATAAAAACATCCCCTGAACTTATCTCCTCAAGCCCGGCAATCATCCTTAAGGTCGTGGATTTACCGCAGCCCGAAGGGCCGACCAAAACCATAAACTCTTTGTTTTCAATACCCAGGTTAATATTATTAACCGCTAAGACATTCCCCGGGAAAATTTTACAAACATTTTTTAAACTTACCTGAGCCATTTAATTACTCCTTTAAGTTTTGTACTGAAAAGACTTAATCATTATACAGTTTTAGCCAAAATAATCAAGCAGTTGGCTAAGATTATTCTTCATGTTCTTACGATGCACGATCATGTCAATCAGCCCGTGGTCTAGTAAGAATTCTGAACGCTGAAAACCAATAGGTAGTTTCTGCCTTATAGTCTGTTCAATTACCCTTGGTCCGGTAAAACCAATAAGGGCATTAGGCTCAGCTATAATTATATCGCCCACTCCGGCAAACGAAGCCATAATCCCGGCCATAGTCGGGTTCGTCAGTACAGAGACATACAGCAATTTCGCTTTTCTGTGGTATGCCAATGCGGCGCAGGTTTTAGCCATCTGCATCAGGCTATACATACCTTCATACATACGCGCCCCGCCTCCTGAACCAGAAACAATAATCATCGGGAGTTTATTTTTAGTGGCGTATTCAATAGCCCGGGTAATCTTTTCGCCGACAACCGACCCCATGGAACCCATAATAAAACGTGAATCAGTCACGGCTATAACTGCGGGTTTAGAATTAATTTTTCCTTCGCCGGAAATAACCGCATCCTTTAAACCGGTTAGATCCTGATCCTGTTTTAATTTCTCCTTATAAGTCTTCGGCCCTTTAAAATCAAGGGGGTCAACAGAAAACATATCTTTATCGAATTCGCTAAACGTGTCTTTATCGAATATCGTATTTATCCTCTCGTAAGCGGTAAGCCCAAAGTGATAATTACATTTCGGACAAACCTTAAGATTCTCTTCTAATGTCTTATTATAAAGAGTCTCCAGACAGCCTTCGCATTTAGTCCACAGGCCGTCCGGCATCTCCTTTTTCTTTACCCGCACTATTGTATATTTTGGTTTACCGAATAAGGCCATATTATTTAATCAAGATTACCCTTTGGCATCTTCTAATTTATTCACGACTAAACCAGAAAGCACTTTAGGGTAAAAATAGGTGGACTTGGGAGGCATTTTACTCCCGCCCAAGGCAACATTGATAATCTGCTCTATTTTAACCGGATTTAAGAAAAACGCTATCTTTAGGGGATCCGCGTCAACTTCGTTAATAAATTCTTCAGGATCCGGATTATACCTTACGCCGGACAAATTATCCAAATCAAATTTTAGAATATTCTTTAGTACAAGATAATTAAGGATTGCCACATCCAGCGTCCTGTATTCTTTAGGCTTATCGGCAATCAGCTTATCCAGGAATTTTATATTTTTCAGACGCAGAAGAAAATACTTTTTATCTTTGTATACCCCCAAAAGATGCTCCGTGCAACCAGCTTTTTCCATGAGGAAGAAAAACCGCACCTTATCCTTTATCTGGTCTACATCAAAATACTCCCTGGCCTTAAGGATAAAATCCTGCAGGTTTAATTCGGTATTCAACTTAAATAAACGGTGGATCGGGGAAATAGACAGGCCCCGGGGGTCGGTATTGGTAAAATACGACAGGCAGTAATTAAAATCCTCTTCACCCGTAAATTGCGCGCCCAATTTTTCACGCATAAGATCACGGTAAGCACAAGAAACCTCATAGCGATGATGGCCATCGGCAATAAACATATTCTCATTGTCCATACTGTTTTCGATCATCTTCAGCACTTCCGGATCATCCAGGCGCCATAATTTATGCAAAGTTTTCTCGTCATCAACAACTTCAATAAAGGCCTCTTTGTCACAAATATATTTTTGGAATACCCTCTGAATAATCCGTTTCTTATCTAGGAAAACGACAAAAATCGGACTAAGGTTTGCCTTTACCTGTTTTATCAGTTTAAAACGATCCTGCTTGGCTTCGGCATGCGTGTTTTCGTGCCCAAAAACAGCAGACCCTTTTTCATCCCCCAGCCTGAGCAGGGAAATAAAACCCAGGCGGGCTTTTTTCTCCCCCCTGATAATATATTGTTGGCTGTAAAAATAAATCGCCGGCTTCTCATCCTGGATGAGCACCCTGTCTTTAAGCCAATCCCGGAATATCGTTGCCACCCTGCGATATTTATCATCAGTACCTGAATCCTTAGCCAGATCCATATGGATGAAATTATAAGCGCAACGTTCAAGATAAGTTTCCTGGGCAGACGGAGATATCACATCATATGGCGGGCAAACAACCTGATTAAAATCGTTTATTTTTTCTGGATTGTAAACTACGGCTTTGAAAGCTTTTATCTTGGTCATTAAATTCACAATGGGCAAACAATCAACTTAAAACAACGTAAAGATAATTTTAGCACATAAAATAATAAAAACAATAATTTTAAAGCTTTTCTGTCTTAGGTTAATGACCGGAACAACCGGAACACCCCTTAGGGCAAGAAGCAGGATGAGCACCTTCTGAAGATTTACTGGGTTTTTTATAATCCGTGGCGTAGAAACCCGCGCCTTTAAATATAAATCCCCCAGTACTGCTGATTAACTTCCTGACCTTCTTTGAACACTTTGGGCATTTGGTTATCGGTTTTGCTTTTATACTCTGCAAAACTTCAAATTTATGCTTGCAAGACAAACACTCATATTCATACGTAGGCATATTCCCCTCTCTTATCGAAATGTCTTTTTAAATTTATCCGTAAAACTTTCCTGAGCCCCTACATCCTCGCCATTAAGCTTAGCAAATTCCTCAATTAACTGCCTCTGCCGGCTGGATAGCCTGGTTGGAATTTCAATATTCACCCTGACTAACTCATCGCCGATATCCTGGGAATGTAAATCCGGCAGCCCTTTACCTTTGAGCCGAAAGGTCTTGCTCACTTGAGTACCCGGAGGTATTTTCATAGTCAACCTACCCTCTAAAGCAGGCACTTCCACCTCTCCGCCTAAAACAGCCCGGCTCATACTTATATTAACGGATGTGGCGATATCATTATGATGCCTCTCGAAAATATCATGTTGCCTTACTTCAATAACAACATAGAGATCTCCGCGGCTGCTGACGCCAGCCTCTCCTTCCTGACGGACACGCAACTGGGAACCAGTATCTACACCAGCAGGAATCTTAACTTTAATCTTTTTAGTAACTTTAACCCTGCCTTCTCCCCGGCAATCCGGGCAAGCAGACTGGATAATTGAACCTTCTCCACCACAACGGGAACAAGTCTGGGCCAATTGAAAGAAACCATTGGAAACAACTGTCCTGCCCGAGCCCTTGCATTGAGGACAGGTATTCCTTTTTGTCCCGGGCTTTGCTCCACTGCCCCCGCAGTTAACACAAGTTTCATAACGCGGCACAGTAATTATTTTCTCAACCCCGGCAGCTACTTCCTCAAGCGTGATATCAATAGCTATCTGCAAATCCCGACCACGCCGCCTGGAGGATGCACCCCTCGATTGCTTGCCGCCGCCAATATCAAAACCGAGATCCCCGAATATTTCCTCAAATATACTGCCTCCTGAGCTAAAACCACCCCCCATATCCCTGAAAATACTACTGAAGTCAGCGCCTTTAAAGATATCCTCCTGGGCGTATTTTTGATCAATACCCGAATGCCCATATTTATCATAAAGATCGCGCTTAGCCGAATCTGAAAGCACGGCATAAGCTTCAGAAACCTCCTTAAACCTTTCTTCAGCTTCTTTCTTTTGCTCCGCAGGCACACGGTCAGGGTGAAATTTAAGCGCCATTTCGCGGTAAGACTTTCTTATATCTTCCGCGGAAGCGTTCTTAGCTACCCCGAGAATCTCATAATAATCGCGTTTAGTAGTCATATTTATTTTAAAAATCCGGGGACGGTTCTATTTATACTTGACTAACATTGGAATAAATAGAACCGTCCCCTAATTTCCCTAATTTTATTTCTTATCTCCATCCTCTTCTTTATATTCAGCGTCAATAATATCTTCACCGCCCGGGCCAGCAGGGCCTTCCTGCTGGGGCTGAGCCTGTTCCTGCTGCTGCGCTCCGGCATCAGAAGACTGCTTGCCAGAAGCCTGTTGTTTAGCAGCAGCCTGTTTATAAATCTCTTCAGCAAGCTTGTGCGAAACCTTAGTCAGCTCATCCATCCCCTTCTTAACCCGCTCAATATTTTTATCCTTTATCGCCGACTTTAAATCATTAGTCTTGGCCTCGATATCCGCGCGCTCAGATTGGCTAACCTTATCTCCATAGTCCTTGAGTGATTTCTCCGTAGCGTATATAAGGTTATCCGCCTGGTTTATCGCCTCCACTTCTTCCTTCTTTTTAGAATCATCAGCCGCGTACTTCTCGGCATCGCGCACCATTTTATCAATTTCTTCTTTAGAAAGCTTCTTAGGAGCGGTAATTTTTATCGACTGCTCTTTTCCCGTACCCAAGTCTTTAGCTGAAACATGCACGATACCATTAGCGTCAATATCAAAAGCTACCTCTACTTGCGGAACGCCACGGGGAGCAGCAGGTATTCCTACCAGGTCAAACCTGCCTAACTCAACATTACCTTCCGCATCGGCAATTGCACGCTCACCTTGAATAACCCGGATAGTTACTGCTGTCTGATTATCCGCGGCAGTAGAGAAAACCTGCGACTTACGCGTAGGAATTGTAGTATTTCTCTCGATCAATTTAGTATTTACTCCACCTAAGGTCTCAATACCTAAAGATAGCGGAGTAACATCAAGCAACAAAACATCCTTAACATCGCCTTTAATGATTGCTGCCTGCACTGCTGCACCTAAAGCCACGCATTCCATTGGATCAACCCCACGCTCGATTTTCTTACCTGTATAATCCTCTACAAACTTCTGCACTATAGGCATACGCGTAGGCCCGCCGACCATAATAATCTTATCCACGCCTTTATCGCTAAAGTTAATACCTTCTTTTTCAAAAGCTGCTTTTGCATCATTTAGAGCATGCTCTAAAGGCCCGCGGCAACGCTCAATAATCGGGCCAACCAACTCCTCAAGCTTCGCCCGGTTAATCGACATAGTTAAATGTTTCGGTCCTGTGGAATCCGCGGTAATAAAAGGAAGATTGATATCCGTAGTCAGGGTACTGGAAAGCTCAACCTTGGCCTTTTCTGCGGCTTCACGCAAGCGTTGCATAGCCATCTTATCACCTTTTAAATCAATCCCGGTGTCGCGTTTAAACTCTTTGGCAATATAATCAATCAGGGAATTATCCATATCTGTACCACCCAGCTGAGTATCGCCGCTGGTTGCCATAACCTTAAAACCACCCTCTTTCCACATTTCCATAATCGTAACATCCAGGGTTCCGCCGCCTAAATCAAAAACCAGGATCTTTAACTCCTTACCCGCTTTTTCCAAACCATAAGCAAGACAGGCAGCAGTAGGTTCGTTAATAATTCTCAACACCTTTAATCCCGCGATCTCCCCGGCATCTTTAGTAGCTGTCCTCTGGTTATCGTCAAAATACGCAGGACAGGTAATTACAACTTCTTCTACCTTATCTCCAAGGTAGGCTTCCGCATCCTGCTTAACTTTTTGCAGGATAAAAGAAGAAATTTGCTGCGGAGTATATTCTTTTCCATAAACCTTAAACTTATAGTCTGAGCCCATTTTACGCTTAGCAGCCTGGATCGTACCTTCCGCGTTTATCGCTGCCTGGCGCCTTGCCGGCTCACCCACCAACCTCTGGCCATCCTTAGTAAAAGCAACAAAAGAAGGAAATGCCTTGCCTGAAGCAACACCTGCTCCTTCAGCAGAAGGAATAATCACCGGCCTTCCGCCTTCCATAACCGCCGCTGCTGAGTTAGATGTACCCAAATCAATACCGATTACTTTTGCCATAGTTAACCTCCTATTTTTTTAGAAACTTGCCTACATAAGCAACACCCGCGAAACACCTATTAGCGCGGGGTGCCCTGCCTATTTTTTAGAAACCTTTACCTTAGCGGTCCTGATTACCCGCTCATACATTAAGTATCCTTTTTGTAAAACCTCAACAATCGTATTTTCCGGTAAATCTTTATTTTCTACCTGCATAAGCGCCTCATGGTAATGCGGATCAAAAATCTTGCCCTCGGCCTCAACCGGTTTAACTCCATGCGTTTTAAGCAATTCATAAATATGCGCCAGGATCATTTCCACGCCCTTTAAAAAGGCATCCAGCTCCTCCTGTTTTTCCTCAGCCAGGCTGATCACCCGCTCCAGATCATCCAAAACATTCAGCAATTCTAAAATCAAGCCTTCATTTGCATATTTAAGAAAATCCTGCTTTTCCCGGTCAAGCCGTTTGCGCATATTCTCAAAATCCGCCTGGGTCCGTAAAAGCTTATCCTGGGCATCCTGAAATCGAGCCGCTGTCTCTTTAAGCTCATTATATTCAGATTCCTTAAGTTGAATAACTGGCGCCTCTTTAATATCCTTATCCTCTTTATGGTTATTTTTTATCTCACCCATTTTTAAATTGTGCTAAGCACATCCGTTAAAACATCAGAAATATACTCTAAAGCAGGAATAATATGGCCATACTCCATACGCATCGGCCCTAATACCGCCAGCCGGCCGGAAGGCTGATCCTTTAATTTATAAGTAGTGACAATTAAAGAACAATTCTCCATTCCCAGGCATTCTAACTCACTCCCTATATAAATTTTTACCTTGCCGGAAAAATCACGGTTAACGATATTCAACAGGCGACCCTTATCCTCCATCAACCTAACCAATAACCGGATTTTATCAGCATCCTTGAATTCCGGCTGGTCTAATATATGGCTGATACCTTTATAGAATATTTTATCCTGCCACTCCAAAAAAGAAACAATACCTGCGTAATGCGTAATCTCAGAGATCACTTCAGAAGTATTCTCCAGGGCATCATCCAGGCGACGGATTTTCTTTTTGCAATCCTTGAGGATGCGTTTCTTCTCATCATCAAGCAGCTCAATCTGTTGGATAAGAAAATCCACATAATAACGGTAGCCTTTATCAGTAGGTATCCTGCCTCCTGAAGTATAAGGATGCTTCAAATACCCTGACTCATCAAGCTCGGAAAATATGTTCCTTATGGTTGCCGAACTTAAATCAAACTCATCCGCGATATCTTCGGATGCCACAGGAACAGCATTCTTAATATAACGGTTGATCGCTGAATTAAGAATCGATTTTCTGCGAGAGCTATAGTCAACACTACACACTTTTATACCTCCCCCTACAACCTTTAGAACTTCTTTGGCTAAGCCGTAATTTTAACACATTTTATTGCTTTGTCAATAAAATTAGCAGTTAAATCTATAGAGTGCTAATCTCTTGGCAAAAAAAATTCATCCCTCCCTTTCTAAAATAATTTTTACCCCATGAATATTCACACGTTTTTTCTCCATAAGGTAATGCACATATTCCAGCCTCTTTAAGTCCTTTAGTGAATACAAACGGTTTTTTTTGCCGGCCCTTTTCGGAGTCACCACGCCTGCCTTATCCAGCTGGCGCAGGGTCCAAACAGGAATATTTACCAGTTTGCAAACCACGCCGATTACGTAAACCGGCTCTTCAGGGCTTATCTTGAGACCGAACACTGCCATAGCTAAAGCCTCCCACAGGATAAGCGTAACACAACAGCTGTCTTCTGTCAAGTAAAATAACTATTTTTATTAGATAACCTAACAGATAACTTTTATATCCCTGTCCTTACTTATCTTACTAAACAACTCCCGGGAAATCCTTAAGCTTATTCTTATGCCTTCCTGAAGATAATCAATTTTGTCTACCTTGGCCTGACGATAAAAGAAATCGACTAATTCCATACGGCTATGTGGGATAATTATCTTTAAATTAAGCATCAGCCCGGAAAAATACCTTTGTATACTCTCAATTAAGGCATCCACGTTTTCACCGGACTTAGCCGAAAGAATAACCGAATCTTTAAATTCATTCTTATAGACCTCCAGCCAGCTGCGGTCAGCAATGAGATCCATTTTGTTTAACGCCGCCAGTATCGGCTTATCTTTTAACCCCAGTTCATCTAAAACACTTTGCACTGCCTGATTGTGCTGATGTATTCGCTGATCAGAAACATCCAACACATGGATTAATAAATCAGCATCTGAAACTTCTTCTAACGTAGCCTTGAAAGCCTCAATTAAATGATGCGGCAGTTCATGTAAAAAACCAACAGTATCGGAAATAATAATATCCTGGCCATTAGGCAGCTTAAGGTTTTTTGAAAGCGGATCCAGCGTGGTAAATAATTTTTCCGAAGTGGTTTGCCCGGCATCAGTCAAACGGTTAAGTAAGGTAGATTTTCCCGCGCTGGTATACCCCACCAAAGCCACAAGAGGCAGATTGTTACCTCTTCGCTTTTTGTGGGTAGTCAGCCGATGCAACCTGAATGCCTCTATATCCGTTTTTAACTTATCGATCCTTCTCCTGATTTGACGGCGGTCAACCTCAAGCTTAGTCTCACCCGGACCACGGGTGCCAATTCCGCCGCCTAAACGCGAAAGCATTACGCCTTTGCCTGTCAGACGGGGAAGCAAATACTCTAACAAAGCCAATTCTACCTGCATCTTTCCTTCGGGGCTTTTGGCTCGCCGGCTAAAAATATCCAGGATTAATTGCGTACGGTCAATTGTTTTTCTGCCGAGGGTATCCTCCAGGTTACGCTGCTGCGTCCCGGATAAATCATGACTAAAGATAATCGTATCAATATTCTCCTCGGCGGCAATCAGGCCAATCTCCTCAACCTTGCCTTTACCGATAAGATAATTTGCTGTCGCCTTTTCGCAAATACAGATAATGTTATCCGCTACTTCCACACCGGCTGAAACAGCCAGCTCCTCCAATTCCGAAGAGATATCTTCAATTCGCCAGTGATGTTTATCTGTTTTTATCTGAATGCTGACTAAGAGAGCCTTTTCCATATGCGTTTAGCTATTCCCCCGGGAGTTTCTTTATCCTTAATATTAACCCAATGTATACGCTTATCTTTCTTAAACCAGGTAAACTGGCGTTTAGCATAATGCCTGCTGTTACGCTGGATTAAACGCCTTGCCTCATCTAAATTATACTCTCCGTTAAAATAACCTTCTAATTCCCGGATCCCAATAGCACAAAAGGCGGTTTTGCTTAACTTTAGCCTAAGCAGCCTCCGGGCCTCATTAATTAACCCAAGCCTGAACATTTTATCCACTCTCTGGTCAATCTTATTATAAATAACTTGCCGGTTTGCGTTTAAAGCAAATACCTTGATTTCATATTCACCACCCAAACCAACTCTTTTTTTCTGCAAAGAGGATATCGGCAGGCCGGTTTTTAGATAAACCTCTAAAGCGCGGATAATCCTCCGGGAATCATTCGGATGGATCTTTTTAGCGGAAAAAGGATCAACCTTAGACAATCTTTTGAATAAATATTTACTCCCTTTAAGCAATAATTCTTTATTCAACTTTGCGCGAATTGTTTTATCTTCCGCAGCAGCCGGAAAAAGCCCGTCAATTATCACCGAATAATAAAGACCGCTACCGCCAACAAACAAGGGAATCCTGCCTTTTAAGAATAGCTTATCGCAAATCGCAATAGCCTCTTTTCGGTATCTGGCTACATTATATTCCTTAATTGGGTTAACCACACCAAGCAGATGATGCTTAACTTGCTTTCTTTGTGCAGGACTTGGCTGGGAAGTAACAATATCCATTAAGCTGTATACCTGCATAGAATCGCAGGAAATTATTTCAGCGTTAATCTTCTTAGCCAAATGAATTGCGATCGCGGATTTACCTATAGCTGTAGGTCCCACAAGGAAGATAATTTTTTTCTTGAGCATAAAATACTACGGGCAGAGCTTAGTTGAAAAACCATCCCGGGAAAGTTTATTCTCTGTATCCAAAGCCTCCATCTGTGTTTTAAATTTACCCACCTTAACCCGATAACCTTCGTTAGAACCTTCAATATAGGCAGAATACCCGCTAGCTGCCAGCTTGTTTTTAAAATTAACGGCATTAAGGTACTTACCAAAGAAACCAACCTGAACCGAAAATTCAGCGTTTGCGCTTAAGAATGGCTCACTGCGAGGTATCCCCCGATTAGACCTTAATTCCAAACTCAACGGAAAATCACTTTTTAACTTTAATAAATATTCATCAAACTGCTCCTTATTGCCCTTTCTATAACCTGATTGGCTCAAACGGTATAATATCGCCGCCCTAAAACTTGTATTAGGATTATTTTCCAGCAGCTTGCCATAAAGATCTTCGGCTTCCTGATATTGCCCCTTAATCAAATAGGTATCTGCCAAAACCAGAGAAGCCTGCTCTTTAAACTTACTAAGAGGATTATTTAATATCCGCCGTAAACAATCTTGGGCCTGCTCTAATTTATCCTCTTTTAGATAACTCAACCCCAACAGGTAATTCAATTCATCCGTACCTTGAATATTAAAATGTTCTTTCTGGGCCAGCCCCTCAAGGATCACCCGGCGATAATTCCCTTGCAGAAAATCAGCCTTTAAGGCATCCAGATTAGCTGCCCAGGCAACCACCGGAAGAAGAAAAATAACCAGGCTGATAAGATAAATTTTTAATACTCGCTTACGCATTTTTATGTTTTAGCTTATTGGAAATTCTTCTTTGTAAATCCAGGATTTTCTTATGGCGCTTCTCTTTCTCCTCTTTACTCAACATATCGGCTAATTTTTCCGCTTCGGTGTTCGGCCGGAGAGAGTATTTAAAAATATAGGCGGCATTAAATTTTACCCTTGCCAGCAAATCACAGGTTTCCTCAAACTCTTCAGCGGTTTCCGTAGGAAACCCCACAATGATGTCCGTAGTCAAATACCCATCTTTAACAATTTTACGATAAGAATCAATTAAAGCCAAGTATTCTTTTAGCGCATACCCCCGGTTCATAAGTTTAAGCACCCTGTCCGAACCGGATTGTAAAGGAAGGTGCAGGGATTTGGACAACTTATCCAGGTCGCGGATTGCCTTAAAAAATTCAATATTGGCGTCCTTAGGATGAGATGTAAAGAAATCAATCCTGCTTAAGCCTTCCAAGGCATTAACCCGCTCAAGCAATCTTATAAAATTCATTTCTCCATCCTGATAAGCATTAACATTCTGGCCCAGGAGGGTAATCTTATTAATCCCGCTGGTAATCGCCTGGCCTATCTCCTTAAGGATATCCTTGCTCTTGCGATGACGCAAGGGGCCGCGCACATACGGCACCACGCAGTACGAACAGAAATTGGAACACCCCTCGGAGATAACCACATAGGCATGGTCTTTTTCCCGGAAAAAACCGGTATGATAAATTTCTTCCGGCCGCACAATGCTATCCACCTCCCAAATCTTTCTCTCCAACAAAAGGGGAACAGCCTTCCGGACAGCCGGCCCCTTTTGAAGCTTCGATAGGATTTCAGGGATTTTATAGATATCCTGCGGCCCAACCACAAAACTTAACGCCGTGTCGCGTTGAAATGCGCGTTCTTGATAATTCTGAGCCATGCATCCGACTAACCCGATTATTTTAGAACCTTTGTAACTGCCGATTAGGCTCCAAACCCTATCCTCGGCATGCTGGCGCACAGAACAAGTGTTGAATATAATCACATCCGCCTCTTGATCTGAATCGCAAATTTGATAACCCGCTTTTTTCAACAACCCGCAGATTACCTCGGAATCCCGCACATTCATCTGACAGCCATAAGTCTTGATGTAAATCTTCTTATTCATGATTTAGAAATCTCCGCTGCCGGAAATATAATTAAACAGATTCCCGGCAATAAGCTTGTATCCTTGCCCGTTACAGTGATTATCGTCAGCCGAAAATAATTTATTTTTTTCAAAAACTGGAAGGCCGCTAAAGCTTTTCATATTGTCAATAACAGCAAGTCCCTGCATGAGGTTTTCGGATACATAATTGCCTTGCGGATAACTCATAATAACTAACTTTATATTTCTGGCTAAAATTTTATTTTTGATTGCCGAAAAATTAAGGTCAGTTACCTTTCGATAAGAATTGGCATCTTTGTGCAAAGCACCTGCTTCTATCGTCTTACCTTGAGCCTCATAACAATAAGCAAGCAACTTTTCCGCTCGCGGTGATTTTCCATGGATCCTGATTGAATCTTTGAGCAGCTCCTCCGCATTATCGTACCTATTTAAGCTCATATACAAGCAGGCAAGATCAAATCTTATATAATTATTATCCGGATTGTTTTCAAGAATAGACTTAAAAACCTTCTCGGCGGCATAAAATTTATTTTGCATTAAATAAATTTTAGCTAAGGTAAAACGCAACCATTCATTCTGCTCCTGTGCATCCGCACTTAATACTTTCTTTATAATCCGTTCTTCTGTTTCGTAGTCCTTATATTCTTTAGCTATACCAAGATACTCCCAGACGTTTTCCTGATTGCTTGCCCCTATAAGCATCTCGGCCGCCGGTTCATTTTGACCGTCTCGATACAGCCTTCTTGCTTCATTTACTATTGAATCCGCTTTTTGCTTTGAAGTGCTAACCGGAGGCCTAAATTTAACGGCTTCTGCTTTAGTAAGGCCAGCCTCTTGTTTTATATCCTGAATATTGCGCAATCTTTCAAATGATAATCCAACATAATTAAATAATTTATAAATCCTTAAACCTGTAAACCAGGAAGATAATTTTGCCGGCCATCCTCTTTGCCCTAACGCCCAATTATGTAAATGCGTATTATGTCCATCAATCATCCCCATCATCAAAACAACCATATCAGGCTTATATTTATCCAATTTTTTATCTAAAGAATAGAGCAATTCGGAAGAATTCTGGCCTCCCACCCCTTCGTTGATTACTGCAAATTTTCTTAGCCCGCTTTCTTTAAGCATACCCCCTAATTGAGCGGGATAATCCTCATCCTTACCCGCACCAACTCCCAGGGTAAAAGAATCGCCTAAACATAAAATCTTATAAACAGCCGGGTTATCTTTAAGGCCGCCCGGGAACCCTCTTCGATACAATAAGTAGCCAACACCAAAAACCCGTAATAAAAGTTCAAGACAGACTATTGCCGCGATAGATCCTAAAACAAACACCCCTATTTTCTGTTTGAGCATAATTCTGAATTCTTCCGGGAAAAATTAAGCCCCGCACCAGTACGATGCGGGGCTTAATGGTTAGCAAAAATGAATCGGCATTACTTCTTCTTAAGTCTTTCCACCAATTCAGCAACAAACTTTCCGGCTATTTCCCTGCAACCAAGGCCGAAAGCCAGAGCCAGAGCCAAACCGAATGAACCTAACACGATACCCACGGTAAGCTCAGTAACACGTATGCCGATATTCAGCTGCTCCAAACCGACAAATATCGTAAAGATCATCACCACAACTTCAACAACCTGCCCAAGCAATTTACCCTGGCTAAGGCCGGCATTGTTAGCGGCGGTCTTCACAATGTTCTTTAAAGCGGTAGCGGCAAACATACCAATGATTAAAATAAATATCCCGGCAATAACATTAGGGATATAAAGAACAACTTTGTTTAATAATTCCGCGGCTATAGTCAGGCCAATGGCATTAATCGCGACCATAAAAGTAATCAAAAGCCCAAACCAATAACAGATTACCCCGATTAGCTCGGAAAGCGAATAAGTAATCCCGCCCTTATCAAGTATCTTGTCCAGTTCAATGCGGCTGGAGAGCGTATCAAGTTTTATCACCCCTAAAGCCTTAGTTACGACAGCCCTAAGCAACTTAGAAAGTAACCAACCAATTAACAGGATAACGATAACTAAAAGCACGTTAACCATAAACTGGCTGATCTGTGTAAGCACGCTTCTGGCTGGCTCAAGTAACACAACTTGCCAACTACTCATATCTGCCTCCTTTTTTGTATTGTTACTAACTTTAACATAACTAAGCAGTTATGTCAAGAATATTCCCCAATGAATACGTTTTTAATTCGAAATAACCGTAATCCCTGCCGCCACCAAAGGTCCAAAATCATCCGGATCATCATAATACTTAACATTCACGCTATCTGAGATACCAATTCCGGCAAAACTGAAAAGCTCTCCCGCCTTAATGACCTTGGTATTCTTATTTACTTTAACCGCAATTTCATCATAATTCCCATTAGGCTGACACCAGCGGACTAACATTTTAGAACCAACCCAATCAATTTTACTTACCCTGCCGCTGACCACCCTGACCGGAAAATTCTTTGTATCGGCATACGCCCGAGAAATCAAAGCGGCAAAAACCAATATTAGTGAAAACAAAATAAACCTACGCATCATTGTCTCCTTTTAAATAAATTCAGGCTAAAAATTCAAAGTCATGCCGTCGTAAGCAGCGACTACCTCAATTCCCAATGCTTGGGATAATTTTTCCGCCTGGATCATCGGTCTGGCCTTAAGCATACTCATGCCAAAATGAGTAAGCACAGCTTTCTTAGGCCTCAATTTCTTTATAAGCATCTCCGCCTCTTTTAAACTAAGATGATCGATGCCGGCGCGAGGCTCAACAAAAACAACCGAAATAATCAGAATATCTGTTTTATAAAAACTATTCAATTCCGGAAAATATCTTGTATCGCTGATAAGCCCGACACTTGTCTTATTTATATTAAACTTCAAACCATAAGTCTCGCCAGGATGGATATGGCGCATTGAGGTATTAAAAATAAAATCGCCAGCCCGATATTTATGGCTCGCCCTGATTATCTGGATTTTTTTAGGAAAACTGGCCGCATGTTCAAGAATAATTGAATTATCTCCAAGCGCATCAGCCGGGCAAAAAACAGTTCCTCTTTTTTTAAACCCACCCTCGGTCATTGCCTCAATCATCACATTGATATCATTGGCATGGTCTAAATGGCGATGGGTCAAAATAATCGCATCCAGCTTTCCCGGATCAAGCCTTGGCCGGCTTTTAGCACAACGCACAATGCTTCCCGGGCCCGGATCAATCAAAACATTAGCTGATCCGGATGAAATCCATAACCCTCCGGAAGCCCGCAGTTGTTTAATCATCACAAAACGCGCCCCGGCTGTCCCTAAAAATTTGATGTAATTTAACTTTTCCGATCCTACTTTAGCCATTTTTTCTTAAGCTCTGCGTTAATTACCTGCATATCCGAATAAGAAACCTTGTTTTCTTCTTTTTCCTCAAGCGCTGAATCAAACACCCTGGCGCTTTTCTTACCACAGATAAATTCTTCTACCGAACTTATTTTCGCCCCCAGAAACCTGACAACCGTCTGTATTCCCTTATCATCCGAAACTACAATAATATTGGCAGGCTGGCCTGACTCTTCCACCAGCTTTTTGATTATCTCATCGGCTTCAACCAGGCGGGAAAATAAACAAACTAAACCCTCTCCATCGGGCATTTTTTCTCCCTGAGGAGGATATCCGTCAAAAACCAGGATAAGCTTATTTTTCCTGCTTCCGGTTAACCGGTTTAATATAATGAAATCTGCGAGTAAACTTTGAATATTAAGTGATTTTCTTGCCCGGGGTCTAAACTGCGGATGATTGATTATGTTGTAGGCGTCGATGATGTACTGTAAGGACATAGATAACCCCTCCTATTGCCCCTGAAAAAACGATAAAGGAAAATGATAAAAGAGACATCGCCAAAGCCAGTTGTTTTATTACTCCAGCCTTAGCGAAATACACTACATACAAACCCTCTCTTAAGCCTAAGCCTCCAAGCGAAATTGGAAGCAAGGTAATCGCGCTAATTACAGGCATAAAAATAAAGAAATAGAAAAGATTTATATCCACCCCTAAAGAAAGCCCGGTAAAATAAACACCCAGCGGATAAATTAACTGAATAACAAAAGAAAGAATCAGGTTGATAATGATTGTTTTCTTATGATTACGAAAGATATGGATCTCCCGGTGCATATCTTTAATCATTTCTTTGATCCTGCCTGAACCGGGCACTGATAAGAACCTGCCTATCCTTTCATAGATAAAGCTGTTAAATAGCAGCAAAAGAATAATCAACAGCAAGATAACGATTATAGCTATTGAGAAATAAACTATTTTATCGTTTATAAGCCAACCGCCCAATAAAATAGCGGGTAAAACCACGAGTACTAAACCAATATATCCGCTTAACCTATCCAGAAAAACCGTGGCCACAACCTGTTTGGCTTTATTAGTATGCGCAGCGAGATCCGCTGTCCTGACCAGATCGCCCCCAATAGTCGAAGGAAGAAAGATGCTAAAGAAAATGCCGCCGCAAAAAGAACTTATCAGCTTTTTCAAAGGGATATTTATCCCTGCCGCCTCAAGCAGCATATGCCAACGCCAAAAACCAAGAATATAAGTCAGGGGCAGGGTCAAAAACCCTAAAGCCAAAAATAACCTGTCAGCGCTTTTTATGTCATTTACCAGGGCCTTAAAATCAATCCGGTTAAGCTTAAACAAAAGAATCAGCAAGACAACGCTGATTATAATTCTCAACAGGATATTTAATATATTCTTAAACTTTTGCATCTTTTTATTTAAGTTCTTTGCCGGTTAGCTTACGATAGGCGTCCAGGTATTTTTGCGTAGTCCTTACGATTATTTCTTTGGGCAGAGCAGGTCCAGGCGGGGTCTTATCCCAATCCAGAGTCTCTAAATAATCCCGCACAAATTGTTTATCAAAACTCGGCTGAGCCTGGCCCGATTGGTAATCCTCAAGCGGCCAAAAACGGGAAGAATCAGGAGTAAGCGCTTCATCAATTATAATAATCTGGTTATTCTGAATCCCGAATTCAAATTTTGTATCTGCGATAATGATCCCTTTGCGCAGGGCATAATCCCTTGCCCGGTTGTAAACTTCAATGCTGATCTTTTTTAGCTTCTCCGCCATATCCCGGCCTAAAAGCTTTTCGATATATTCCTGGTTTACATTCTCATCATGACCGACATCCGCTTTAGTTGACGGAGTAAATATCGGCTGATCAAGCTTAGCTGATTCCTTTAATCCCGCGGGCAATCTTATTGAACAGACTGATTGTTTTTGTTTATATTCTTTCCAGCCTGAACCGGAAAGATACCCCCTTACCACGCACTCAACCGGCAAGGGTTTGGTTTTTAGCACCAGCATAGAGCGGCCGGCTAAATCTTTTTTATATTTCTTTAATTCCGGAGGATATTTCTCTACGTCCGCTGTTATCAGGTGATGGGCAATTACATCCTTGACAAAATCAAACCAGAAAGCGGATATACTGGTTAACACCTTGCCCTTATACGGTATGCCGGAAGGCAGGACTACATCAAAACAGGATATCCGGTCAGTAGAAACAATTAAAAGCTTATCCCCTAAATCATATACATCCCTTACCTTACCCCTGCGGAAAAGCTTAAGGTCGCTAAATTCAGTTTTTAACAAAACTTCATTTCCCATATTTCTTCAATCTTTCTATTAGCCCTGTATATTCATCCCAAAGCTCTTTAGGCAGGTCTTTATTAAAATCCCCGAAAAATTTATTTACCCCCTTTAATTCTTCCAACCACTCAGATTTCTCAACCTTAAGCAATTTTTCTAATGCCCCGGGAGAAAGACTCAACCCGGTCATATCTATATCAAAGGGATACGGTAGATAACCTATGGGAGTTTCCATAGCATTAACTTTATTATTGCAACGGTCAAGTATCCATTCGAGTATCCTTAAATTTTCGCAAAAACCCGGCCAAAGAAATTTACCATGTTCATCCTTTTTAAACCAGTTCACATGAAAAATCTTCGGCGGCTTAGCCATAAGCTTGCCCATATTTAACCAGTGCCTGAAATAACCCGCCATGTTGTAACCACAGAATGGCAGCATAGCCATAGGATCCCGGCGCACCTGACCAATTTTACCCACCTGGGCGGCAGTCAATTCTGAACCCATAGTCGCCCCGACAAATACTCCATGTTGCCAATTAAATGATTGATAAACCAGCGGAGCTACATGCTGACGCCTGCCGCCGAAAATAATCGCGGAAATCGGCACCCCGTGATGCTGATCCAGCCTGAATGAAGCTGAAGGGCAATTCACAATCGGCGCGGTGAAACGCGCGTTTGCATGAGCACCTTTTATTATGTTGCCTTCTGCGTCCTTCACATTCGGCTTCCAGGGATTGCCTTTCCAATCTATTCCCTGGCTGGGAATCTCTCCATCAGCACCCTCCCACCAAACTGTATTATCTGGTTTCAAAAGCACATTAGTATAAATAGTATTGCTCTTGATTGTCTCTACCATATTCGGGTTGGTTTTAGAGTTCGTTCCAGGGGCAACCCCAAAAAATCCTGTCTCAGGATTTACCGCCCAAAGCGAACCATCAGAATCAACACGCATCCAGGCAATATCATCTCCTAACGTCCAAATACGGTAACCTTTCTGTTTAAGGCCTTCCGGGGGGATCATCATCGCCAGGTTTGTTTTACCGCAGGCACTGGGAAAAGCCGCGGCGATATACTCAACATGGCCATTAGGCTCTTCAATCCCCATAATCAACATATGCTCGGCCATCCATTTTTCTTTCCTGGCAACATAACTGGCGATACGCAAAGAAAGGCATTTTTTACCCAGAAGCACATTACCGCCATAACCGCTGCCCACGCTCCAGATAGTGTTATCTTCGGGGAAATGTAAAATCAATCTTTTATTAATATCCAGCTGGGCTTTTGAATGCAGGCATTTAGTAAAATCATCGCCTCTTTCCAGCTGTTTTAAAACAACATCACCGCAACGAGCCATAATCAACATGTTCAACACAACATACCGGGAATCAGTTATTTCCACTCCGATTTTACTAAAAGGCGAACCCACCGGCCCCATGGAAAACGGAATTACATACATAGTCCTACCGGTCATAGCGCCTTTAAATATAGACCTTGCCTTCTGATAGGCCTTAGCCGGTGACATCCAATTATTATTTGGCCCGGCATCCTTCTTTTTCTTAGTACAGATAAAAGTTAAATGCTCTGTGCGCGAGACATCGTCATGGGCAGTGCGGTGCAGGAAGCAACCCGGCAACTTTTCTTTATTTAAACGCAGCAAATCCCCGGAAGCTACGGATTCTTTTTCCAGGGTTAACCTCTGCTCCTCAGACCCGTCAATCCAAACGATAGTTTTAGGCCCGCAAAGCTTACTCATTTTATTTACCCAATCAATTAACCCCTTGTTATTTGTGGGAAAGTTTTCCATCTAATTGCTCCTATTCGCAATAAATTTGTATGCAGAATCAGCTGCCACTGCCCCATCGCCACAAGCATTGATCACCTGATATAAACTTTTCTTACGGCAATCGCCACAGGCAAATACACCCTCAACTGAAGTAGACATAGAATCATCCGCAATAATGAAACCTGCTTCATCCATTTGGATTTTACCTTTTAAAAATACTGTCTCCGGCTCATAACCAATATAGATAAAAACACCATCGCAACAAAAATCATCTTCCTTACCGGTTAATAAATCCTTGATTTTTATTGCCTCGACTTTTTTGGTTCCCTTAATCTCGGTAACCAGGCTGCTTAAAATAAAATTTATTTTCTTATCCTGCTGCATCTTTTCCTGCAATATCGCCGAAGCGCGCAAGTCCTGGCGGCGATGGATTACACTGACCGAACTGGCAAAACGGCTAAGGTATATAGCCTCTTCGGCAACCGCATTCCCGCCGCCCACCAGCACTACATTTTTGCCCTTATAAAAAGGGGCATCACAGGTAGCGCAATAAGAAACCCCTCTTCCGGTAAATTCTTTCTCTCCGGGTATATTTAATTTACGCGGATGCGCGCCACTGGCAATAATAAGTGCCTTAGCCGCAAATGTAGCACTTGAGGTTATAACTGTCTTCTTTAGACAATCTAAGTCCAACACTTCATCGCTTTCAAATTTTACCCCTAACTCCCTGACCTGTTTCTCCATACGATCAATCAATTCAACGGTAGTTACCCCGCCAGGAAAACCGGGATAATTTTCAATGCTTTCGCTCATCAAGATCCTGCCGCCGGGAGCCATTTTCTCAATCATCAGCGTATTCAACCTGCTGCGGCCGGCATAAAGAGCGGCAGTAAGCCCCGCAGGCCCGGCACCAATAATAATCAAATCATGCGTCATTTAATAACCTCATAAAATTACAATTTACGGGTTTTGAACTCTTTTTTCAATTCCCTCATCTTCTTTCTAATCTTTAATTTCTGCAAAAAAGATGCGTAATCAACTATAAGCTTACCTTCCAAATGGTCGATCTCATGTTGCAAAACACAGGCGAAAAGGTCTTTAGCTTCTAATTTCAGTGGACGGTTATTTTCATCCAATGCTTCAACCCAAACCTGTCTTGAACGCTTAACCTTGACAGAAGCTCCCGGGACGCTAAGACAACCTTCCTGTATAGCTTGAGAACCCTGGCGCTTGACAATTTTAGGATTAACTAACTTATAAAGCCCTTCGCCGATATCCACCACGATTAAACGCACGCTCATTCCAATTTGCGGAGCAGCAAGCCCAATCCCGGAATGCTCATACATAGATTGAGACATTAAGCTCAAAACCTTCTGGTGCTCAGCAGTAACCTCTTTAACCGGCTTTGCCTTTTTCCTTAATACGGAATCACCGAATATATTAATCTTTAATTTGGTTTCGGGCATTTACTTTTATAACCTTTGGTTTGATTTTCTTTGTCAGTTCATCCTCAATCAAAACATATGAAACAATAATTACCTGATCCCCCGGGCAAGCACCCCGGGCCGCCGGGCCATTCAAACAAATCACTCCGCTTCCCGGCTTGCCTTTAATCACATATGTTTCAATACGCTGACCGCTGCTTAGGTTAAGAACTTCCACCTTCTCATACTCCAGCATATCCGCAGCTTTAATTAGATCCGCATCAATGGTAATACTACCCTCATAATAAAGATTAGCCTCGGTCACTGTTGCCCGGTGAATCTTTGATTTTAACATAGTCCTTAACATTTTATTTTCTCCTTACCTAGAAAGGGTACACGACGCAGAGGCGTCGTACTTGTTCCTCAAGTAAAACAAGGTACCGGCCCGCTTCCTTATTGGCATTAAGTGCCTTAAGCACGGGGCACAATTAATTTATAAGCCTGACGAGCAATCATCAGCTCTTCATTTGTAGGAATTACTAATATTCTGGGTTTTTTCCCAAGATATTGGAATAATCCGCGGCAGATATCATCCCTGACATCCGCCTGATTCTCTCCGATTCCTGCGGTAAATATCAAAGCATCCAAGCCGCCTAAAACCGACAAGTAAGAACCAATATACTTCCTGATGCGGTAAATAAATATATCTATCGCCAGCCTGGCGCGCTTATTTCCCTTCCTGGCTTCTTGCTCAAGGGAACGCATATCATTACTAATCCCGGATATCCCTTTCAGGCCACTCTCCTTATTCAGGATACGTTCCATCTCCTGGGCACTGATATTTTTCTTATACATGATATGGGTAACCAGCGCCGGATCAACATCGCCGCAGCGGGTTCCCATTACTAAGCCTTCCAAAGGAGTAAAACCCATGCTTGTATCTACGGATTTTCCCTTATCAACCGCAGTAATACTACAACCATTACCTAAGTGGCAGCTAATCAGCTTTAGTTTATTTAACGGCTTCTTAAGTATGCGGCTGGCCTCTGCGGTAACAAATTCATGGCTGGTACCGTGAAAACCATATTTTCTCACTTTCAGTTTCTGGTAATACTCATATGGCAGACCATATATATAGGCATGAGCAGGAATGGTTTGATGAAACGCCGTATCAAAAACAACTACCTGTTTTACTCCCGGTAAAAGCTTTTGACAGGCAAGTATTCCGGATAAATTCGCCGGATTGTGCAAAGGGGCAATAGCACAGCATTCCTTGATGCCTTTAATAACCTTAGAATCGACTATTGCCGGTTTCTTGAATTTCTCCGCGCCATGCACTACGCGGTGCCCCACGGCCTTAACCGAATCAAATTCTTCGAGTATGGTTTTTAAGCCGGAATAATGATCACTGAATTTTGAGCCCTTCTCCCCTATATGCTCGATAGTGCCTTTTGAAATCAAAAACTCCTTCGGCATATCAAAAAGTTTATATTTAATCGATGAACTACCGCTATTAATTACCAGTATTTTCATTATTGAGCCCGGGTTGCTGAAACTGCCACACTATCTACGATATCCTGCGCAAAACACCCGCGGGATAAGTCACTTGCCGGTTTATTTAGGCCTAGAAACAGCGGACCAATCGCCCGGCAGCCGCTTAAGCGCTGGGAAAGTTTATAACTGATATTTCCGGCTTCCAGATTAGGAAAAATCAAAACATTCGCCTTTCCTTCGATCGGACTATTTGGGCATTTTATTTTGGCTACTTCAGGAACTATTGCCGCATCCGCCTGCAATTCTCCATCAGCCAGTAATTCCGGAGCCTGTTGTTTCAGCAAATCTAATGCCTCGGCTATTTTCTGAGCGGATTTTGTTTTTGCCGATCCTTTTGTGGAATAACTTAAGAATGCTATACGCGGAGTAATATCCAGAACCTTAGCCGCCAGCTCTGCGGCAGTTACAGCAATACAGTATAACTGACGGGCATTCGGATCAGGGATAACCCCGCAATCTGCGTAGACAAAAGTTCCGTTAGCCCCATACTGATTGCCCGGCAGATCCATAATGAAACAACTTGAGGCTATGGTAAAGCGCTCATCCAGGCCAATACAGCGTATACAGGCGCGGGCCACGTCGGCAGTAGTATGATTTGCCCCGGCGACCAGGCCGTCAGCTTTTCCCTGACGGGTCATCATCGCCGCATAGTAAAGATTGTCGGAAAAAAGTTTCTTTACCGTATCCAAATCAATATCCTTGGATTGGTATAATTGATAATACTCGCCAATATAACTATCCAGGATATTTTTATCAATCACATCCGGAGTCAAAACCAAAGGTTTAGCTATTTTCTCCTGCTCAACAATACGTGCAGCCTCGATTGTACGCTTATCATCGTATTCAGGGAGGACAATTGTCATCAGTTTTCTTTTAGCGAGATTACGGATTCGGTTAAGTGCGTCCATTTTCAGATTCCTTTCAAAATTTTCTTAAAATCAATATTTTCCTTAATTAATTTAATTACTGTATCAACTTTATCCTTGTCACAGGGGCGGATCTTTACCGTCAGGTCATGCACACAGGTAGCTACATCATAGGTATCAGATTGAGCTAATAAAACAGGGATCTGGGCCTTATTCAGAAGATTCAAGATTGGCGGCTCAGGAGTAATCCCCCCGGTCAGGATCATACCACAAATCTTTAATTTATTGTTGCTTGCATCCCTAAAACAACTTAGGCCGCAGATAATCATATCCTCTCGGTCGCCCGGCGTAATCATAAGGCTATCTTCGCTGATATAACGCGCGGCATCGCGCGCCTCCATTGCCGCAACAATCACCTTGGCGACAGAACGCTCCAGATACTCTTTTCCGCAAAGAACCTGAAAATCCGTCTCTTCCAGAATCTGTTCAAAGGTAGGCCGGGCAAGCATGGGATTAAAAGGCAAAACGCCCAAAACATCAATCCCTTTTCTCTCCAGCCCTTTTCTCACCAGACGGCTGATCTTATCAAATTTATCAGGCAAAACTTTATTTACAATGACCCCTAAGACCTTAACCCCTTCTTTTTCAAAAAGGGCTTTGTTTAAAATAATCTCATCGATCGGCCGGCCTACTCCGCCGGAAGAGATAATAATTACCTTCGAGCCTAAAAGCCTGGCTACAGAAGCATTGGAATGGTCAAAAACAGACCCTACTCCGGCATGACCCGTACCTTCGATTACCACTAACTCCTGATTCTTGGAAATCCTGCGAAAAGCGTCTTTAATCCGATTAGAGATATTCTTCTTGTCCGGTTTGGCAATATATTTTTCGGTAAAACCTTTCTCTACCGCAATCGGACTCATATCCTTAAGCCCGCTCTTTATGCCGCAAACCTCTTCGATAAGAATTGAATCCTCGTCAATCTTTACGCCTTCTTCTTCGAGATAACGCTGACCGATAGGCTTAATAAAACCAACTTTGCCGAATTTCTCCTGCAGGTTTTTGATTATCCCCAGGGAAACTGTCGTTTTACCGTCATTCTGCTTAGTGGCGGCAATGAAAATTTTACGCATTAAAGGTTTTCTTCTATATTACGTTTTAAATCAAGTTTACTTACCGCGCCTACGATCTGGTTTAAAACCTTACCGTCTTTAAAAAATATAATCGTGGGAATCGACATTACCCCATATTCAGTAGCGACCTTAGAATTGGAATCAACGTCTATCTTGCCGATCTTCATCTTTCCCGCATACTCCTTGGCTAATTCATCGATAAAAGGAGCAATCATTTTACATGGCCCGCACCAAGTAGCCCAAAAATCAACCATTGCCGGCTGCTTAGACTCCAGCACCTCTTTTTTAAAATTAGAATCCGTAAAATGCAGTGTACTCATAGTTGAATTCCTTCGTAATAAAAGGGTTAATAAATTGGTAGGTCGTAATAAATTATCACAAACACGCTGAAATTGCAAGATTTTTTAGGCAGGATCTAATTATTTTTTAGACATAATCAACCGCGATTGTTCCGAATAATACCCTCCGGTCAGCGCATCCAAAGAAGCAGTTAATTCCTCAAGTTTTAATTCCTTATCCAGCCTTTTTTTCCTGTCTTCAATAGGCAAATTATCTAATTCAGATTTTACTCTCAAACGCTCAAAATATAACTTATTTACTTCATCCAAGATATCATTCCTTAACTCCACCATAAGCTTTGAACGCACATCAATACTAGTTTGGTCAGCATTCCAAATCAATTCCCCCAAATCCCATCTTAAGGTCACATCCCAATCCAGATTATCTTTGCCCCTTCTTAATAAATCATCTCCGCTTTGTCCGATAGCGGAAGAACCGCTCTCCCAATGCCATAGGTCAGTTGAATTACGCTCTAATCCAATACCTAATTCAGGCAGAAGCGCTTTTTTTGCCGCCAATTTTCTCCATTGGGATATTTTTTCAGGGTTAACTTCAGAGTATTTTATTGCCGCTTGCTGCAATTCCCTTATCTCCGGTTCGTTTTTAAGATACCCTTGAAGTAAAGAACGGCCCAGGTCCCCGCAAGAATCAACAGGGATAACTTTAAATATACCTTTTTCTCCTGCTACATAAATATAACCTTTATTATCCACGGCAAGATAATTTAATCTCCCGGCAGATAAATCAAATGATATTTCTAGCCAACGTTCATTTTGATAAAGAAAAATTCCTGTTTGAGCAAGACCAAGAATACTCTGATTATTTAACAAACAAACCATCCTGACATCCCGGTTTAATAAACCGTATTCGACTAATTTGTTCCAAGTTTTACCCTGATCCAGACTCTTATAAACTCCCCTTGTACCGGAAAAATATACGCAATCAATATTATTAATATCGGCCTTTACGAAATACACTTGCGGAACCCGGCCTTCCTTATCTGCATCGGAGTCCTCGGTATTTAAAGAAATGTCATCATCCCGATAAGAATAATCTATATATATCCTCTCCCAGTTTTCCCCGCAATCCAATGTCCTGAATATTCCACAGGAGGCAGCTAAATAAATAATTTTATCCTGTTTAAAATTAGCATCAATATTGTATATGGTAACATTATTAAGTTCACCTCTCTGCTTGGCCCAGCTACGGCCGTTATCCTTACTTATAAAAAGGCCTGATCCTGTTCCCGCAAAAATAGCCCCGGATACATTCAATACCGCAGCGCATTTATTCTCCAGGCTGTTTTTCCCCCTAAAAATCCTTTCCCAGTGTTCCCCTGAATTCTTACTGCGATATATACCATCATCCGTAGCCGCATAAATGACGTTTAGATTAGAAGGTGCAAATACCATGGCGTTGATATTTTTTGAGCTGCCCCTGACAGCTAATACCCTGCGCCAACTTTCACCAGCATCCACACTCTTTAACAACCCTCCGGAAACTCCCGAGAAGATAATCTTATTATCCTCTGGATGAACCAATAATACCTGTGCTTCATAATTACCCCTGCCTATGTCCTCCCAATTAAAATCCTGAGCCAAAAGAGAATTTTCCCTGATGATTAACCCGGCCATTACCACTATAAAACTAATTATTTTTCTGTGCATTGCGCACCTCCTGGCATAATTGACGCAAGAGATGCAAAAGTCTAACAATAAAAAAGGGTGCCCTTAATCAAGGACACCCTTTTCGACTTAAAAACCTGTTACTTTTTGATTACCAGAGCCAGGCCTTTATCTTCTCATCCGCAGCCTGCCAAGCATATTCCGGTTTCATTGCCGGCTTGCTATACGAAGCAACCGGAAAAGTAACCGTATCGTAAACTCCGGTCGCTCCACGCACAGCGCTGATAATTACCCCATTAACCGCTCCAACTGTCACACCAAGAGCAGGATCCTGCTCTTTAGAAACTTTAGCTATTTCCGCGGGAATCTCCATCCAAAATGTAGCCATATTAATTATTCCGCGCTCAAGCTTATTAACCGGCGAATTAACGAAAGAAATATTATCCCGGTCAATCTCCATGGGAGGAGAGCTGAAGGTATAGTCACAGCTATCATCACCATCATAAGAATATCCAATCGTCAAGCCTCCAAAGATTAATCCGAGTACACTTAGAATCAAAATCATGTTTTTCATCAGTTTCCTCCTTTTTTAATCTCTATTCTGCTTAATTGACGGGTTAACTTCTCTTTAAAAGACTTAGCTGAATCTATTTTTTCCCCTGATACGCCTGCTTCCATAGCAAAATCAATTAAGCCGCGCAGGATATCATTATAGGAAAGTTTATGGCCAGTAGTAAATAAAGCATCCTTACCTAATTTATCAAGATAATCCATTTCTTGCCGGCCCAACATGGTGATTACTCTATGCGTAACAATTTGCCCCCCATTGCTTTGCATATTTTACCACCTCCTTTATTATAAGTAAAAAACATAAAAAATCAAGTAAAATCTTACTAATCCTTACCGCCTGATTCCGAATAAAGGCATACCTTCAAAGATCCTTAGCGCCTTAAGGAAATTCATATGCTTTTTATGCTGCTTCTTAGCTCTTGCCAAGGCTTTATGTAAAATTCTTTTCATCTCTGGCCTCCCTGCCTGCCGGCAGGCAGGCTTTTGAAAACTGGTTTATAAACAAAAAACCCTAAAAAGGCTAATTTAGGGTTTTTCCCCTACTTGGCAACCCCGCTTTCCTCATCTCAGGAGGATCGGAAGCTTTGCGCCCCAGCATTACTACTGGTTTACCCTTATCATTAGGTGATGCAAAATACCAAATTGTCAAAATGTCAATTTACATAAAGAATGTAACATATTCCTGGCAGATTGTCAAGGTAGCACAAAAACCAGGATTTATCAGGATAACTTCTTAATTAAGTCTTTGGCAACCTTTTCGCCTGCAAGAAGCATCCCTCCGAATATCGGACCCATCCGCGGGCCGCCAAAAACCGCATTTGCGCACATACCACAGGCATATAAACCCGGACAAACTTCCTTTGAATTCTTGACAATGATTTCCTCTCCTGCCTCTGCCCACATCGATTCTTCTCCCATTGTCTTTCCGGTCTTAGTATTCAGCCTTATACCGGATTTTCTTTCAATTATACGCGCTACTTCCGCGGGATGACCTGTCGCATCAACAACTACTTTAGCACGCATAGTAATCGGATCAACATGCAGTTTCGCTATTTCAACCGCGCTCCAATTCAGTACCAGGCCTTTTACTTCTTTATTGCGCACCATCACATCTTCAACGCTAATCAGGTTAAAAATCTTTAATCCTGCTTTTACCGCTTTGGAGCAAATAGTTGAGACTGCTTCAATAGAATCTGCTAAATAATAACCTGCCTCATAACGCCTGCTTTTAATACCAAATTCATCAAGAATACCCCTAGCCTTCTCCTGAACCACTATTTCATTAAACATAATCCCGCCACCCCACATACCACCGCCTACAGAAAGTTTCCTTTCAAAAAGCACTACTTTCTTGCCGGCCTTAGCCAGATAATACCCGCAGACCATACCAGCAGGTCCTGCTCCAACTATAGCCACATCCACATCAAGAGCATCTATTAACTTTTTGTTGTATGATTCAATGATCGCCCTGGAAATCTTAATCTCATCCAAATGCATAATTCCTCCTTTTTATATCTAAAACATTGTCAATGATAAATTGAAAATAAAAAACCCTTATGCCAGATGCATAAGGGTCATAAATACCATCCACCTCCTTCCCTCCGCTGGCATTATCCAGATCAGGTTCATTAAGGGTAATCCGCTTATTACGCGGAACTCTCAGGCCGGTTAACCGACCTCCCCTATTTTGTTTATATTAAAACACTATTTAAAATAATCGTCAATAAAAATATTTTTATAACAGACTAACCGAAAAATTTATCACCCTTGGCCCAATTCTCGCCACTTACTTCATCAATAACCAGATAGAGACTCTCCTTAGGTTTCCCGGCGACCTTTAACAAAGTATCGGAAAATTCTTTAGCAATTTTTTCTTTTTGATCCTTACTCAACTTTCCCACTAACTTCAAATTAATATAAGGCATATCCTCTCCCTTAAATTTAGGTTCTATTTTGAGATTAAAAATATCCCTGTTTGCGCAAACAAATTCGGTAAAAATAAGGCCTTTCTTGTCTGCCCGATACAAACGCTACGCTCAATATTGATCCCTTTTAAATGGCAGTAATTCTTAAAATCAGATATGCTCAAGAAATGTAAGTTTGGCGTATCAAACCATTGATAAGGAAGCGCCCCGGTTACCGGGGTCCTTCCCTGAAAAAACATCTGCAACCTTGACTTATAATGCGCAAAATTAGGAAAACCGACAATTACCTTCTTTCCCACCCGCAGGGCATCGATAAGCACCTTATCCACATGAAGTATCTGTTGCAGGCTTTGATTAAGCACCACATAATCAAATGACTTATCCTTAAACTCTGCCAGGCCGCTGTCAACATCGCCGTGAAAAACATTTAACCCCTTAGCTACACACTTATAAATCGCCTGTTCGTCAATTTCAATACCCTGGACATGAGCATTTTTCTCTTTAATCAAAAGATACAAAAGGTCACCGTTACCGCATCCTAAATCCAAAACAGTAGATTGCGGCTTCACTAAATCCAGAATCACCTCATGATCCAATTGAATATCTTTACGCGCCATAATCACCAGTCACCTCATAAGCATAAAATATTTTCTTAAGGAAATGCTTGAGCAAATGCGTTTCCTCTTCTACCTCTAATAGAAACGCGTCATGCCCATAAGTTGAATCGATTTCACAGTAAGTTGTCTCAACTCCGGCGAGCTTGCAAGCTTTAACTATTTCCTTTGACTGATATGCCGGATAAAGCCAATCAGATTTAAAAGAAATAACCAGGACCTTTACTTTGGTGCCCTGCAAGACCTCTTCAAAACGCTCCCCTTTTGAGGCATCAAAATTATCCATAGCCTTGGTTATATAAAGATAGGAATTAGCGTCAAAACGTTTTACGAAATTATCCCCGCGGTAACGCAAATATCCCTCTACTTCAAAATCAGCGGTAAATTTAAATGGCTCTCCCGCATCTTTCTTAGCCCGGCCGAATTTCTCCGCCATTGACTTATCGCTCATATATGTAATATGGCCAATCATCCTGGCTACTGCCAAACCTTTAGAAGGAAGCGGGCCTTCATAATAATTTCCCGATTTCCAATGGCTATCTGCCATAATCGCTTGCCTGCCCACTTCGTTAAAAGCAATCTGCTGCGGCGAATGTTTAATGGTTGTGGCAATTGGCACCGCGCTAAGAATATTCTGCGGATAATTGACCAACCAGGATAGAACCTGCTGCCCTCCCATTGAACCCCCGACCACTGCTAGCAACTTTTCTATACCCAGATAATCAATTAAGTGTTTCTGGGCATTAACTATATCATTAATAGTAACCAAAGGAAAATCCAAAGCATACGCTTTAGCTGTTTTAGGATTAATGCTTGATGGCCCGGTTGAACCTTTACATCCTCCTAATATATTAGAACAAATCACAAAATATTTATCCGTATCGAATGCCTTTGCCGGGCCGACAAAATCATCCCACCATCCGGGATCATCTTCTCCCTCATGCACTCCAGCCGCATGGGCATCACCGGAAAGCGCATGCGTAATAAGGATAGCATTGGATTTATCCTTGTTTAAAATGCCATAAGTCTCATAAGCCAAAGTAACCGGCCCAAACCTCTCCCCATTTTCAAGTTTAAGCGAATCAAAGGTAAAGATTTGGCCTTTTACTATACCTAGACTATTATTCTGATGTACTTTTTTTTCCTTATTCATGCTTTCCCTTCTTGAAAAAGCCAGGTAGTTAAATATCTTTCTCCTGAGTCAGGAAAAATAACTACGATGGTTTTACCTTTATTCTCTTTGCGCTTAGCTACTTCCAAAGCTGCCCACAAGGCTGCCCCGCTTGAAATACCAACCAAAACCCCCTCAGTTTTCGCTAATTCCCTAGCCATGAATCCGGCATCTTCATTAGTTACCCGGACAACCTCATCAATTACATTACGGTTAAAAACCTTAGGAATAAATCCTGCGCCTATACCCTGAATCTTATGCGGTCCGGCAATCCCTCCTGACAAAACCGGCGAAGCGTCAGGCTCAACTGCTATTGCCTTAAAACCTTTTTTTCTTTTTCTAATTACTTCAGAAATTCCTGTAATTGTACCACCCGTACCAACTCCCGCAACCAAAATATCAACTTTTCCATCAGTATCATTCCAAATCTCCTCAGCGGTAGTCTTACGGTGGATCTCCGGATTCATCGGATTATTAAACTGCTGAGGCACAAAACTATTTTGGATAGTTTTAGCCAATTCTTCGGCCTTTTCCACCGCCCCTTTCATTCCTTTGGCGCCTTCAGTTAGCACAAGTTCAGCTCCTAAAATTTTAAGCAGTTGCCTGCGTTCAACACTCATAGTTTCAGGCATCGTCAAAATCAACTTATAGCCTTTTGCAGCAGCCACGAATGCCAAGGCAATTCCGGTATTCCCGCTGGTAGGCTCAATAATAGTTGTGTTTTTCTTAAGCAACCCCTTTCGTTCCCCATCTTCGATTAAAGCAACCCCCAGCCGGTCTTTAACACTTGAAAGCGGATTAAATGATTCTATCTTTGCTAATATCGTTGCATTTACCCCTTTAGTAATTTGATTCAATTTCACTAATGGAGTATTCCCAACGGTCTTCGTAATATCAGAAAATATTCTAGCCATAATTCCCCCTAGGCGTTTTTTAAGGCCTGCTCAATATCAATAATAATATCGTCAATATGCTCTATACCAATTGACAACCTAATGAAATCAGCAGTTACACCGGTTGATAGCTGCTCTTCGCTAGATAACTGCTGATGCGTAGTAGTCGCTGGATGAATCGCCAGGCTTTTAGCATCACCAACATTAGCAAGATGGGAAATCAACTCAAGGGAATCAATGAACCTTTTTCCCGCCTCAAGGCCACCCTTAATTCCAAAACCGATAATCGCCCCTGCTCCTTTAGGCAAATATTTATTCACCTTTTCCTTTTCTGGACTATCAAGCAAGCCTGGATAATTAACCCAACTTACCTTTGAATGTTTCTTCAGGAATTTAGCGACAGCTAATGCATTTTCAGAATGCCTGGGCATCCTTAAGTGCAAAGTTTCTAACCCCTGTAAAAACAAAAATGAATTAAATGGTGATAATGCCGGGCCTAAATCCCGTAATAAGCTTACCCTGGCTTTAGTAATATACGCAATATTACCCTGCAGTTTAAGTGCTTCAACAAAATCAACCCCATGATAGCTCGGATCTGGCCCGGCAATCAGAGGGAATTTACCGTTAGTCCAGTCGAACTTACCGGAATCAACAATTACCCCGCCCAAACTTGTTCCATGCCCGCCGATAAATTTAGTTGCCGAATAAACCACAATATCCACCCCAAAATCAATCGGCCGTAATAAATAAGGCGAAACAGTATTATCTAATACAAATGGAATTTTATTTTCATGCGCTATTTCAGATATTCCCTCCAGATCCGCAACATTTAACTTAGGATTACCAATTGACTCCGCATAAACTGCTTTAGTTTTAAAAGTAATGGCTTTCCTTAAAGCATCCAGATCATTTGATGGCACAAAATTGACCTTAATACCTAGACGGGAAAAAGTATAGTGAAAAAGGTTATAGGTGCCACCGTATAAATTATCTGCAGACACAATTTCATCCCCCGCCTGGATAATATTAAGCAAGGCAAGGGTAATCGCTGATTGACCACTGGCCACAGCTAAGGCCCCTACCCCTCCATCCAATAATGCCATTCTCTTTTCAAACACATCAGTAGTCGGATTCATTAAACGCACATAGATGTTGCCTGGTTCTTTTAAAGCAAAAAGATTAGCTGCATGTTCTGTATTCTTAAACTGATATGATGTAGTTTGATAAATAGGCACCGCCCTTGAACCTGTCACGGGATCAGGTTCTTGCCCGCCATGCAAAGCCAACGTTTCTATCTTTAATTTATTATCAATTTTACTCATCCTGCCTCCTTTGCCCTAGATTGAATAAGCAAAAACTTCTTTTTTAGCATTAACTTGATTGGCCAAATCCCCAAACGTTATATTATCAATTATTCCCGAAGTAGCATCTGCTACTTTTTGCCAAATCCCCCTAAACAAACAACAACTCAAATCACTACACTTGGCATAGTTCCTTTCCACGCAAGAAATAGGCTCTATCGGCCCTTCAATATAACGTACTGCCGCGCCTAGTGTAATATTAGCCGGATTTTTAGCTAAATAATAGCCGCCCACATTACCGCGCCTGCTTTCAACAAAGCCACCTTTTTTTAAATCCAAAAGAACCTGTTCAAGAAATTTCACCGGCGCGTCAATACGCTTAGCTATATCATTAATTGTAGATACGCCTAATTCATAATGAATAGCTAAATCTAATAATGCCTTCAGTGCATAATCCCCTTTATAGGTTATTCTCATTTTAGCTCCCTACATTCTAAAAACCTGGTTCTTGTCTACTATCTCTATGAACATAGTAGAGTATAACTTAAAAAGCTGAATTGTCAAGTATTTTTTTTGAAAACCCATAAAGATATAGCGAAATCTCGCGGAGCATATCAAAATCATCTTTGTTGATTTTAACACATGTTACAGAGCAGGAAATTAATTATTATCCAGTTCCAGCAATTGCCTGCGAATCTCTCGATATTTATCAAGGTCGACCGACCGGTAAATCTCCTGCGCTTTACGCCAATGTTCCCTAGCCAAATTTTTCCTGCCCTTCCTACTATACAAGAACCCCAAGTTATAATTAACCTTAGCCAGCTCCATGCGGCTGCCACTTTCCTCAGCCAGCTTAGCCGAAATCCTAAGGTATTCTTCCGCCTTAACCAAATCGTCCATCCCCATATAAAGTTCTCCCATCATATTATAACCCCGGGCAAGGCTTACTTTATTATCCTGCTCCTTATCAATTTCTATTCCTTTACAGTAATAATCCAAAACTTTGTTATATTCTTTCTCAAAGAAATAAATCTCACCTAAGCCAAAATAACATCTACTTAGCTCATTCTTAAGTTTCAAACGTTCAAAAATCTTACGGCTTTTTTCATAAAACTCTTTGGCCGCGGGATAATCATTTTTTTTCATAAAAACTAAACCCACGGCAAAATAATCACAAGCTAAATTCCGGGCATTCTCAAAACTACGCTGCCCTTCCAGATTAATCGCCAGGCTTTTGGTTAAAAGGTCCAGGGCTCGATCAAAAACACCCTGATCTATATACCAAACAGCTAATTTTCTCAGAACAATTGCCTCACTGGATTTATCACATATATTCCGGCTTAATTTTATCGACTTATCATACAACTCCTGGGCTTTTATATATTGCCCATCCAGCTGATAAAACCATCCTAATTTTACGTAAGCCTGGATAAGATGCCAGCGATTATTAAATTTTTCACTTTTAAGCACATAATCAAAATAATATTTTAGAGCTTTATCTTTATCACCAAGACGCTGACAGGCATCAGCAACTACAGGATAAACCGCTAAGAAATCCTGGTATTTATCAACCAGCTTCTCAGCTAAAATAACCACCGACCGGTTATTGCCTTTACGATATTCAGTCTGTAAATTATGAAACATATAAATTTTGTTCGGGTTAAGTTTAGGCAGTAAAAACATCAGAATAAATATCGCGCAAACCAAAGAAATCGTCATTCCGCTTTTAAGCGCAATTTTTCTATAAAAAACAGTGCCTCCATACCTGCGTTCCTTACGCTTCCCGTGTTTAAAAAAGACAAAACCAGGATACCCAAAAAGAAGATAATCCACCCAATATAAACTACTCAGCTCAAATTCTTTTATCAATTTTAGCTTTGATAGACGCAAGGATTCTCCTACATTTACTCCGGAGATAAGCTGGGCGTAAAATTCCCGGGCGAATATAAGGCTAGGATTGTCTTCAATCTTGCGGATTGTTCCGATATAATGCCTGACTCCAGCGCACAAAAACGCACTAGACATACTATAATTTGCCTGTTGGTATTCCGGATCAATTAATCCGGCATTAGTCTGGGCTGAATGACAGGCGTTAGAAAATACTAATGCCGGCAAACTGCAACTCTGGCCCATTTTAAGGATGTCTTCGGTGGTAAATAAACCGTCGCTTAAAACCCAGCCGCTTTTCTGAAAATCTTTCTTATTAAACTCGCAGTGACCGGCAAAATGAACAATATCATAGTCGCAAATATTCTTCTTAACATAGTTCTTATCTATATTGGTAGATTTAAAATCAACATCAACTTTCCTGGTTTTATGAATAAACTGATTTTTTATATTTACCCCTTCAGCATAAGCAAATTTTAAATCTCCGAGAGAATCAACCAGAATCAGCATCTTTAAACTTTCAGCCAAATCCCGGTATTGCAGTAAAGTAGGATCCCCTTTACTACGCACTATCCTGCCCAGGCTGAATTTGAGGCAAAGAAAATCGCTTCCGTCAAATATCAGCTCCCAAGGCAAATAAATTAACTCTTCATCTAAGGTGAGTGTTAATACACAAGGCTGGCTATTTTTAAGCTTCTCCTTGACCGAACGGCTGAGCAGATAATCCCAGAACAACCTGCCGACTTTTTGCAGGGATTTTAGCTGATCCAGCCTGGATAGGCGATCTTTGACGGGGCGGTTTAAGACAAAGATTAAATCCGCGCTTAAACTTATTAATTCACTAAAAGATACCGCAACTAAACTATAGCGCCGCAGAGTAGGGATGACTTGACCCTGGCCAAACAGGCCCATCCTCAAATAATCTCCCTGCTTAAATACATCTAAGATTAACGCTTCCGGGCAAGGCATAAGGCTTAAGCCTTAACTTTAAGATCAATTATAGCGGTTAAATGCGCTTCCTGGATTATCTCAACCCTATAATCTCCTGGCGAAATATTCTCAAAAACGCTATTGCCTGCATCTGAAACATAAGACTCCAACTCAACTTCATCTTTGATAAGAGTTACCCGCAGATTTTTATGAATTTTCTTTCCTTGCTTATTTTTAACCTCAACCACAAGGCCAAAAATCTTGCTGCTCTTACTTTCAAGCCTGGCTAAGATCCTAAGCTCGTGTAAATCCTTCAGTATATCCACTCTTTCTTTAAGCTCATTTATTTGACGGCTGCGTAAAACAGGCGCCGGGATTAACTCTTGACCCACAAGCACATCGCCACTGGTTTGGATAATTTCCCAGGCCCTATCTTTAAGCCTAAGCACTATCTCAAATATATTATCCTTAATATCGCTACCGATATTTCTTTTGACCTTTTCCAGCAAAGAAACAGGAACATCCTTGCTCAAATGCGGCTCAATTTTAAACTGTGTAATTAAATACTCAGAACATTTGTTGCATTTCAACAGGTGACCCTGGATTAAATCTTTATCTGCTTGAGAAAGCTTATCTTCAAGAAAACAAACCAAAACCTCTTCGCTGGGATGTTCTTTATCCAGAGTATCGCTAACAGCAGCCTTCCATTCCTGATAGATCGCCTTGACTATTCTTTCAAAATTGCTAAACATATACCTTCCCCCGGTTAAATAGACGTATTATTTCAGGAAATCTAACTTGAATCCTTTTCTTTTAAAACAATCCTGCAACTTCTGGAATATCCTGCTTTTACGCATATCTACCGCCCCACGGTTGATTTTATAGTACTCCCTGATTTGCTCCAAGTTTAGCCCCTGATTCAGAAAGAGCTCCATAAAATACTGCTCATCGGGCTCAAGCAAACCCACGCAATCCTGCAAAGTCTTACGCTTATCCTGGTTATTCAAAAACTCAAGCGCATCAACCGAAAGATCCTTCAAGACATCCTTAAAACTAAGCCCCGGTTCAATTTCGGCATCAATTGAAAGCGCAGGCTTGAGTTTCCGCAGATAATCTATAGTAAAATTAATGGTAACCTGCCTGAGCCAGCTGGCCAAAGAACAACCATTTCTGCCCTGATAAGTCGATAACTTTCGATAATTATCTTTAATTAAAGAATAGAATATTTCTTGAAAAATATCTTCTACCTGCCCAAGCGCAAGACTGTAGCTTTTTACTGCTAAAACACTGTAGATATAGTTATAAATCAGGCGGGAATAACGTGAGATGAATTCATTCCAGGATTGCTTGTCCCCTTTAACACAAGCTTGGACAAACCTCAAGTCGTCCATGGTTATAATTATATCACTAAAATAAGTTTGTCAAATAAAGAAATAGGGTGCCCCCAGGAACTGGGGACACCCCTATGATTGAATTAAAAAACGACCCTCGAGGTCAATAACTAAACCTATTTAAAAAGGGTGTTTTTAATGATGAATGAAGCAAATACAATAGAAACCATCGACATAAGCTTAATCAATATATTTAAGCTCGGGCCAGAGGTATCTTTGAAGGGATCACCTACAGTATCGCCAACTACCGTAGCTTTATGAGCAGCCGATCCTTTGCCTCCATGATTACCCTCTTCTACGAATTTCTTGGCATTATCCCAGGCACCGCCAGAGTTAGCCATCATAACCGCCAATACAAACCCAGTAACAGTTGCACCGACAAGCAGGCCGGCAACCGCATCAATCCCAATTAATAACCCTACAGCAATAGGAGCAACAATCGCCAAAAGTGACGGGGCAATCATCTCCTTTTGAGCTGCCGCGGTGGCGATACTTACACAACGCGCGTAATCCGGTTTAGCCTTGCCTTCCATAAGGCCAATAATTTCCTTAAACTGTCTGCGCACTTCAACTACGATTTTGCCTGCTGCCCTGCCTACCGCACGCATAGTCATCGAACAGAATAAAAATGGCAACATGCCGCCTAAAAACAAACCTACCAATACCGTAGGATTCATCATATTAGAGTTGATATCTTTACCAAAAATCATAACCTGGTCTTTATAAGCAGCAATTAACGCTAACGCAGTTAAGGCTGCCGAACCGATAGCAAAACCTTTACCTGTTGCCGCGGTAGTATTGCCCAAAGAATCCAAGGCATCTGTTCTTTTTCGTACTTCAGGAGGTAATTTAGCCATCTCCGCATTTCCACCGGCGTTATCGGCAACCGGACCATATGCATCAGTAGCCAAAGTGATACCTAAAGTTGAAAGCATACCAACCGCAGAAATCGCAATACCATATAAACCGGAGTTAAAGTTTGCCGCGCCACCCGATACAAAGAAACTAATTAAAATAGCAAGACAAACAATAATTACCGGAATCGCGGTAGACATCATCCCTACGGCAATGCCGCTGATAATTACAGTTGCCGGGCCGGTTAAAGAAGCATCGGCAATTGTACGCGTTGGTTTAAATCCACTGGATGTATAATACTCGGTACACAAACCAATCAACACACCGGCAATTAAACCTGCCAGGACTGACCAATAGGTACCGATATGTTCAATACCTAAAGTATATTTAATCAAGAAAAATGAAATTACCGCAACTATAAATGAGCTGGTAAACACACCTTTACGTAAAGCTGCCAGAAGGACTTTTTGACTTGCCTGCTCGCCGCTTTTTACAAAGAAAGTACCGATAATTGAAGCAATAACCCCTACTGCTGCCATAACCATAGGCACGGTTACTCCGGCTACTCCCAGGCCGGCGGCAACACCCAAAGCAGAGGTAGCCACAATTGAACCAACGTATGACTCATAAAGATCAGCCCCCATACCCGCGACATCACCGACGTTATCACCAACGTTATCAGCGATAACCGCCGGATTACGCGGATCATCTTCAGGAATGCCTGCTTCTACCTTGCCTACTAAATCTGCCCCAACATCAGCAGCCTTAGTAAAAATACCGCCGCCTACCCTGGCAAAAAGTGCCATAGAGCTGGCACCCATACCAAAACAAAGCATGGTAGAGGTAATTGCGGCAATCTTATCCGTTCCCATTGGAATCGCATGACAAGAATAATACCAATTTAAAAAATAATACCAGACGCTTAAATCCAGCAATCCTAGACCCACCACAGTAAGACCCATAACCGCTCCGCTGGAAAAAGCTACACGCAGGCCTGAATTCAAACTCTTGGAAGCTGCCTGGGCAGTCCGGTCAGATGATTGGGTAGCAATAGTCATGCCGATAAAACCTGACAAACCTGAGAAAAACCCACCGGTCAAAAAAGCAAAAGGCACAAAAATAACCAGATAATTCTTCAAGGCCATAGCCAGAAGAATAAAGAATACCACGATAAAAAACATGGAAACACCAAGATACTGCCTTTTTAAATAGGCTTGTGCCCCCACGCGGACTGCCTGGGCAATCTCTTTCATTTTATCCGTTCCCTCATCCATTTTTAAGATGCTTAAGGCCAGATAAAACGCAAAACTTAAAGCTAAAATCGAACCTACCGGTGCTAATAACAACAGATCAAAACTCATTTTTACTACGCTCCTTTCAGAAACATTCTCTATTTCTCATTTTCTTTACAACTATCAAAAATTAGGGAATATGTTAACATAATTGCGTTACTTGTCAATAGTATTTAGCCTAATTAAAGCCCTTATTATCCTCAACAACCTTGCCCTCTACATCAACCACCTTACCACAGGAATCCTTACCGCCAGTATAAGAACCAAACCCTGCGGAATTTAAATGTTTACGTATTTTATACATAAATATATACATCTTAATAATAAATATAAACACAAGCGCTGCCTCAACACCCAGCCAAAGCGTGACCGAATTAAAAATTGCCTTGCCAAATAAAAGATTAAAGATAATCAGCAGCGGTAATAAGCAGCCAGATTGCCCTCCCCAGATAATTTGCGGCATTAAAATTTCTCCCAATGCAAAATATCTTTAAGCTGGCGCTTATTTATAAAGTTAGGGAAATCTTTTTCCAGGGGATACCCTAAAGCGATCAAGCTGATTAATTTCATGCCTGACGGAACATTAAGCAAGGTACTTACCTGCTGGCAATATTCCTTTTTGTCTCCTGCAACCCAGCAAGAACCGATACCTAAAGCTTTAGCCGCTAAAAGAATATTGCAAGTAGCAGCGCAGCCATCTTCAAGGTAATATTTTGTATCAGAGCAGAAAACCACAATACAAACAGCTGCCTGGCCGATAAATTTTCCATTATCGGCTAATTTAGCCAACTCTGATAATTTAAGTTTATCGGCAACCACCACAAACTCCCAAGGCTGGACATTCCTTGCCGTAGGAGAAAACCTGGCACAATCAACAATCTTTTCCAAATCCGCTTTTAGAATACCCCTATCTTGGAATAATCTTACACTGCGCCTAAAACATAATAACTCTAAGTTTTCCATTTCTCTCCAGGTATTATTAAAAGTTAAACCTGACTTTTACGATTATAAATGATCAAATTAGTTTTTTACGAAGTTCTTCGGGAATGGCTTGCGGTTTTAAATGTTTATCTACGCAAACAAGGATGGTCTTGGCTTTAACAATAAGCTGTTTATTTTGATTATAGATTTCATGTAAAAACTCAATACGCACCCCGGTAATCGCCCCTATTTGAGTTTGGATATCCAAATCATCGCCATATACTGCGGGGAATTTATAATCCACCTCCTGACGGGCTACTACAAACATCACCCCGGAATCAGCCAAAAGTTTTATCGAAGAACCCTTGGCAGCAAAAAACTCCGTCCGCGCCTCTTCCAGAAAATTAAGGTAATTGGCGTAATAAACCACCCCTCCACAGTCAGTATGATGATAATAAATATGCGTCTTCATATGCTCTTAAATATAGCGCTAAACTAAAGATTGTCAATATATTCTCCAATGAAACTATCGCCGGAAATATTCTTTAACTTAACCCGTACAATTGAATTCTGCAACCCTGGCTTAAACAATAATCTTACCTTAAGGTAATTATCAGTCAAGCCTTCAAGATACCCCGGCTCAAGCCTGCAAATACCTTCTACTAAAACTAGGGCCCTCTTGCCGGTAAAACCCCGCATAAATTTATCCCGGCACTCAACAGCTACCCTCTCCAGCTTAGCGCAACGGGATTTAACTATTTTAGCATCAACCATTCCGCCGAAATCAGCAGCTTTAGTCCCCGGCCGGATAGAATAAGGAAAGATATGCGTCTTCAAAGAAATTATTCTTTTGACCAGTTTAACTGTATGATTAAAGTTCATTTCTGTTTCACCGGGAAACCCAACCAAACAATCTGTAGTAATAGCGACACCGGGGATATCCCGCTTAACCCTGGAAATTAAATTGGCGTACTTCTGCCTGGTGTATTTACGGTTCATCCGCTTTAAGATACTATTATCGCCGCTTTGGATAGGAATATGCAGATGCCGGCAAAGCTTTTTGCTTTCAGACATATGTTTGATCAATTTAACAGAAACATCACCGGCTTCAATCGAGCTCAATCGAATACGCGATAACCCTTCGATTGTCTCTAGCGCCTTAATAACATCAACAAGATCCTTCCGAGAAGAGAGATCCTTGCCATATGCACCCAGGCAAATTCCGGTCAGTACAATCTCCTTAAAACCACAAGCAACAAGCCTTTTTGCTTCTTTAAGAACCTCGCGGATATCCTTACTGCGTTTTCTCCCTCTTACCAAAGCTACTTTGCAATATGAACAAAAGTTATCACAGCCGTCCTGGATTTTCAAGAATGCGCGGGTATGCTGGCTGAAACCGCTTATCCCCTCGGGGAAAAAACTTTTTTTCGCAATCAGGCTTATTCCCTGAATATCCGCTATCGCCTTCCAGTCCCTTTCAACCATGCAACCCGTCACAATTACCACAGCTTTGGGATTAGCCTGAATACATCTACGGATAATATTACGGGATTTCTGATCGGCTCCGGAAGTAACGGTACAGGTATTTATAAGAAAATAATCCGGATGGGATTTACTATTATTATCCTTAAACCCCTTGCTTAAAAATCTTTCCCGGATACTTTGCGTATCATATTGATTTGCTTTACAACCGAGGGTAAAAAATTTAATCCGCTTCATTTAATTTAATATAACTGGCAACGGCGATGGCAGCCGTATCTACACGTAAGACGCGCCTCCCGAGAGAAACCGGCAGAAATCCGGCTTTTTTTGCCAAGGCAATCTCATCAGTCGTAAAATCACCTTCCGGCCCGATTAAAACAATCACCTTAGCGGGCTTAGCGCAATCCTGGCTAAAAATTTCCTTAAGAGTTTTACGCTTGCCTTCTAATGTAGGGATTAATTTTAAATCAAACTTGCCTGGACTTAAAAAAACTTCCTTTAGCATACTTACCGGTTTAATCTGCACAAGCCTGCATCCCTGGCTTTGCTTGGCGGCGCTTAAGGCAATTTTCTCCCAACGCTGGTGGCGTTCTATTTTCTTCTCTTTATTCAACCTGACAATTACCCTTTCGGTCTCAAGAGGAATAATACATTCAACCCCCAACTGCGTAAGTTTATCCACAATATCATCCATCTTTACTTTTTTAGGAATAGCGCAGGCAACTGTCAAGCTTATGCCCGAATCTTCAGGAGGACACTTTTCTTTAACCTCAAGCTTTGCCTCTTTAGAACCAATCGCCACTACCACAGTAATATATTCATTACCTAAGTTATCAAAAACCGCAACCTTCTCCAGGGGTTTAATCCTAAGCACATCCTTTAGATGATGAAGTTGTTCCGGGTCATTCAAAACAATGAATTTATCTTCTGATCCGATTTTATCGACGATAAAACGGTTCATTTTAACTCTTCCTTCTCGGAAAATACCTCGGCGTTGAATATATAAAGCTCAGTACCCTTATCCTTCCAGGCATCTTGAGGCAATCCTGCCTTATGAGCGCAAAGATTATTTAAAAACTCCTCTCTGCTCCAGCCGGTTTCCGTAGCCACCTGTGGCAGAAAAACCCCGCTTTGATAGCCTTTACGCACCAGGACGCCATGCTTACCAAGTTCAATTTTTTCAGCTGAATCCACCCTTTTTAAAGGTGATAAAACGGAAATCTCTATTTCAATGTCCTTAAGCTCTGTTAAAGTAAGCGCGCTAAACCGCGGGTCATCAACAGCTGCCTCAACCGCCATATCCCTGACAGTAAGATAAAGAGGCTCGCTTGCAGTAAGGCTACCGATACAACCCCTTAAATCACCGTGTTTATTAAGAGTGACAAAAGCCCCCATTTCCTGCGTTAACACCGGATCGGTCTCAGTAAGTTCAACTTTCTTACCTGACTGCAAGTATGCATTAATCGAAGAACGAGCGATCTTAAGAAGTTTTTTCCTTTGCTGGTTATTTAACATACGGCCCCCTTCCGGATTATAAATAGCAATACTGGCGTAACCTACGGTCCATTGGCCGCCAGAAGTTTCGCCGGTTACTACCGCAGAATTAGTATGATTTAGTATCTCCACCTTATTAAAACCAGTTTCTTTTGCTATATTCAAAGCAATCACCGTGGCAAAACCACCACAAGCTTGAGCCTTCGCCTCGCGTAAAGAATAATATAACCCCGCATAATCCATTTTTTTAATAAACTCCAGGCTCAAGTTATCAACCTGATCAGCCTCTTTAAAATCATAACCGTGGTATAAATCAGAGGATACCACGATTAAAACGTCTTTTCGCCCACCTATTGCTTCCTTAATTAAAGAGGCAATTTTCCTGCAATTTTCCAGGGAACAATCCCCGATAACCAGCGGAACGATTTTAAAATCGCTAAGCACCCTCTGTAAAAAAGGCAACTGTACTTCAACCGAATGTTCTCCGTTAAAAACGGATTCATCAACAAAGATATCCGGTTCTTTATTAATAAGTTTAGCTGCGAATTCTTCATCTATATTTAATAAACCCAGCCCTGTTTCAAATGCCCCTTTCGGATAAACAACTGCGCCGTTAAAAGGCTTATGATGGCTAGTGCCCAGGACAACTACGGTCTTATAAGGTTTCCCCTTAATAAGTTTATATCCGCAGGCGGCGGTCTGCCCGGAATAACCGTAACCGGCGTGCGGGCTGATAAGAACCAGGATTTCACCGGGTATAGAACTAACAACAGCCTTCTCCAATAAATTATCCAACATTCCAGCTAATTCTTCTTTTCCTGCAGGGTAAAACTGGCCGCTAAAATCCGGCTGTTTTACGGATAGGGCAAGGCAAATTGAAAAACAGGATAATAAAGTAATTAGTATTAGAAGGGTTATTTTAAACTTCATTCGAGTCTTTTTAAGTGGAGCTGGGGAGAATCGAACTCCCGACCCCCTCGTTGCGAACGAGATGCTCTCCCAACTGAGCTACAGCCCCGATATGGTTATTTAATGTAACATATTTTCAGCCACTTATCAATTCAAATAAGAAATCAGAGGTTAATTTTAAGGCGGGAAAAACAATTAATGTGCAGATGACCCTGAGCTAACTAAGCGGGTTTTCATAGCAATTTGAGGATTATCCGCGCTAACCGCACTTCCGGGATAATACCTGGCCACTAAACCTATCTCTACAGCCGTTCCCTGATCAGTAATATATACGTAAAAACCTTTATCCGGAGCAGCCGGCATTATATAATTATCAAAATTACTGATAATCTTGTCGCTTAAAACTTCAGTAACCCCATCCTGAAGGGAATTTAATGTATTCCCGTTCAGATAGAAATTTACCCAGGTATCATCGCTTAAATCATTAGGAGTACGGGGATCATTCAAATCCACATGGGTCCGGAATCCTGTCTGGGCTCCTGAAGTCGGATATACCGTAATCGGAGGATTATTCACATCACCAGTACTCTGTTGCACATATTTAGCCATGTATTCAAGAGAATACGATAGGTCATTCTGAAGCTTAGCGCGCCTTTCCGAACTAATAACATGGTAACTACTGAATAACTCAACGCTAAAGAACCCCAGGACAACCAGTGATATTATAACCATGCAGACAATCAACTCAATAAGGCTTACACCGGTTTTTTTATTAAGCATAAATTAAGGAGAGAATTCAGTCCAGTTGATCTGAACTTTTGCTCGGCGCAAGCTTGTGCCTGATACATAGCTCACATCATATTGCGCCGAATATTCAATATTATTTACTGTTCTTTGACTTGCCAGAGAAGGGCAAACAGGATTCTGATCGGTACCGCTGGCATCACAATACGTAGTACCTACATATAATGCATTATCATCAGGAGTAGTATCCCAGGTATCCTGGCGCACATGTAACTGTAGAGGTTCAAGAAACAACTTCCCCATTTCACTGCCGGTCATCCGTTCACGCGAATGCAAAATATTGCGTTTGCCGGAAATAAAAACACCGACCATCCCCGCCATTACCAGAGAAAATATAACCGTTGCTACGATAACCTCAAATAAGGTTGTCGAGCGATTGCGATAGATTAAGGGCATTCGCTTCCAGTGCATGCTGGAGTATCGCCGGTAAAAGTTAAAGTCCAAACTCGGCTACTACTGGGCTTGCGACCTGCAGTTGCCTGCTCACTGTCTCCATCTACTGAATAAGTCCAAGATAATGCGCCAGTAGGTAAGTTAACCCTTAGATCCTGGTTTATATCAGCAATTACACTGGTTGAACCGGAGGAAGGATAATAAAAACCTGACTCCATTCTATAGATCTTTTCCGCCGCCTGGATAAGCGCAAGATTTGCCCTAGCTTCCTTGTCCAATGCCCGCTCTTTACTAACTCCAAACCCAGGTAAAGCCAAAGCAACTAAAATACCGATAATAACAACTACGACTAAGAGTTCTATAAGCGTGAGAGCTTTTCTCAACTTTTCTCCTTAATAACCCGCAGCTCCTCCCCAGGTGCCGTTGACATCAACAGTCTTAGTATAGGCTGTTGCACCCTGAGGGCTTTTTCCGCTAGCAGTACATCTAGTGGCAGTACAAGTTCCAGTAGCTGAAGCGCAAGAATAAGAAAAATAATGCGTTCCGGTACATGCCGCAGGCGCAGCAACTCCTAAACCAGCTACTGTTGTATAAGCACCATTCTCCATATTCTCAGCAATCTCTGCAGTCCTTAAGGAACCTAATATTAACCTTGCTTCAGCAGCGCGGCCTTTTTCTACTACTTTTGTATACTGGGTCATACCTACAGATGCCAGGATACCCACGATAATGATAACAACGATTAACTCGATTAAAGTAAAACCTTTTCTCATTTGTTTCCTCCTTTTCTGTATGTGCTTATTTTAAGCCCGTTCATTAAAAAAGTCAATAATTATCCTCCAATTCTGGAAATCTCGAAAATAGGCAAAAATATACCAGTGATCATAATACCTATAATTCCACCAATAAAAACCAGTACAAAAGGCTCAAACATGGAAACAAAACGGGTTAAAAAGACACCGACATAATCCTGGTAAAAACTATTAATCTTTTTGAACATCTGGGGAAGTTCTCCAATCTCCTCGCCGATACTAACCATCTGAATAAACATCGGGTCAAAGAAAGCGCTCTTCTCCAAAGGTTCACGCAGGGACTTACCCTCCCGGACATCATCTTTAATCTTACGGATAATATCAGCCATAATCAAGTTGCCCACGCTGCGCTCGGATATCTCCAGTGAATAAAGAATCGGTACCCCTGACTCCAGAAGCGTGGACATTTCCGAAGAAAACCTTTCCACGTTTAAGGCCATAAAAAATTCACCAAACACAGGCAGCTTAAACTGAAAATTCTCAAATTTTCTCCTGCCTACTTTAGTCTTTAGATATTTTTTAATACCAAAAACCAAACCAACGCAAACTAAAAATATAGCAATCATATTATACCTTAAAAAATCACTTATCTTTAACAATATTTGAGTAAGCAAAGGCAGGGTAATATTAAAACCTTTGAATATCTCCGCAAAAGTAGGCACAATTTTTACTGCCATGAAAAATAGCGCCCCTAAACCTGCAGTTAATAGAATCGCCGGATAAATCAATGCCGAGATCATCTTACCTTTAAACTCCGCGTCTCTTTCCAGGTATGACGCAAGACGGCTCAATACAACTGCCAAGTTACCGCTGGCCTCCCCGCTTTCAACCAGATTTACCCAAAGATCCGAAAAAACCTTGGGATGTTTTACCATAGCTTCATGAAAACTTAAACCCGCCTCCATATTCTTCTGTAAATCTATAACCACAGCATAAAGTTTCTTACTAACTACCTGCTTTGAAATTATATCCAGGCTTTTAAGAATAGTAACCCCGGCCCCAAGCAAAGTTGATAACTGCCTGCAGAAAAGAGTAAGGTCGCTTCCAGTAACCCGGTCACGTTTCAACTTAATCTTAGTTTTAATATTTAATTTAGCCGATCCATCACCAGAAGGCTCGGCACTCTCAGGAATAACGCTAATTACAATTAAACCCCGAGCCTGAATTTTATTTACTACTTCTTCCTGGTTTATGCCCTCCTCAGTTCCAGTCTCTTTTGAACCAAGGCTATTCCTGGCGATAAAATAAAACTTCGGCATTATTCCACTCCTAATGTAACTGAAAAAACTTCCTCTAAAGAGGTTATCCCGCTCTCCACCTTTTTAATTCCCGACTCATAAAGTGTCTGCATACCCGCAGCCCGGGCTACCTCTCTTATTTTCTGATAAGACGCCCTCTGGTTAATTAAATCCTGGATTTCTAAAGTACAGGGCATAACCTCGCAAATATTAGTCCTACCCCTATATCCCGTGTTATTGCATTTAGAGCATCCCTTCCGCCGATAGATCAAATCTTTTTTTACATTTGCTCCTTTTAACTGTTCAGCAGTAGGCTCATACGCCTCTTTACATTCAGGGCATAATTTCCTGATCAGCCTTTGGGCAATAACCACCAGCAATGAAGGGGCAAGCATATACGGCTCTACACCAATATCCATAAGCCGGCTTGCCGTAGAAGGCGCGTCATTAGTATGTATAGTAGATAAAACCAGATGCCCGGTAAGCGCAGAACGAATACATATCTGGGCAGTCTCAAGATCCCTAACCTCTCCTACCATCATAATATCGGGATCCTGGCGCAGGAAACTACGCAATGCGGCAGCAAATGTAAGCCCGACCTCCGGCTTGATCTGAACCTGGTTAATCCCGTCAATTTTGTATTCTACAGGGTCTTCAACAGTAACAATGTTCTTCGTAGGATTCCTAATCTCACTCAAGATAGCATAAAGAGTAGTTGATTTTCCGCTTCCTGTAGGCCCAGTAATGAAAATTAATCCATACGGCTGGTTAATTGCTTTACGTACATGCTCCAGTTGAATAGCATCAAAACCAGCAGAATTTAAATCCAAAACCTTGTTTCCGCGGTCCAGGATCCTCAAGACCGCTTTTTCTCCATAAATAGTCGGAATAATCGAAACACGGATATCGATCGGCCGGTCATTAATCCGCACCAGGATTGCACCGTCCTGCGGAAGACGTTTCTCCGCGATATCCATTTTTGCTAAAATCTTTACACGCGAAACAATCGGCAGATGCAGATGCTTTGCCGGAGGAGGAATCTCGCAAAGCCTACCGTCAATACGGTACCTCAAAGAAGTTTTCTCTTTAAAAGGTTCAATATGTATATCTGATGCGCCTTCTTCAATCGCCTGACGGATAATCAAATCCACTATCTTCACAACTGGAGCTTCTTCCGCCCGGGCTATCAACTTATCCAGGCTTAACTCCTGCCCCAGATCATCGGATGAATCCTGGGTTGTCGCGTTAATATTATAGCTGGATTCAACCGCATCACGCAACATAGCTGACTTACCATAAAATTCTTCAATTGCCTTCTTGATATCCGCGCGCGTAGCGATAACCGGGTTGATTTCACAGCCTGTAAGTTTTTTCAGGTTATCGATAAGAATAAAATCCAAAGGATCAAACATGGCCACGGTAAGCGACCTGAGCGTACGCGATAGAGGTAAAACAAAGTTCTTAAACGCAAACTCCTGCAGGATCAAATGTTCTAGCCCCTGCCCGGCTACTGGCTTAAGCATACCGGTACCGAGAGTAAAAAAAGGAACGTTCAGCTGTTTTCCCAGCACAGATACAATCTGATCCTCTTTTACCATGTCCAGCTTAATCAGTATCTCTCCGAGCCTGCCAGACTCCTGCCTTTGCACGCTGATAGCCTTTTCCAGCTGGCTAGGCGTAATCAAGCCTTCCCTTATAAGAAGTTCCCCTAATCTCAGGTATTTATTAGTTTCCATGCTCATCGTTTTTTATCAAAATTATTTAAGTTAGAATTAATCAAATAATCGCGGCTAATCGGAGTAACCGGGCTCTGCTCACGAATAGGCAGGCTGAATCTCTGCATCTGCTCCAGTTTCACCTGATTATCCTTCACTATCCGCGGAGTAATAAATACCAGAAGCTCTCTTTCTCTATCCCTATCTTTATCCTTATGCCTGAACAAAAAACCGATTATAGGAACATCCCCTAAAATAGGCAGCTTGGTTATGGTTTCAGACCGATCATGGCGAATTAGCCCACCGATAACTACAGTTTCCCCGTCTTTAATTTTTACCGTTGACTTAGTAGAACGCTCTTCAGGGTCTTTATATGCAGAGTTGAAAGAACTGGTAGCCGCATCCTTAACCGAAGGATAGATATACATCGTAATTTCCCCATTGTCGGAATTTATTTGCGGAGTTACTCTGAGCGAAACACCAGTCTCTTCTCTTTCAGCGCTAGTAGTGGTTGATGAAGCTGTTCCCTGGCCTTCAGTATCAGTAGACTCTCCAATCACTTCCTTGGTAGTGATCTTAATCTCCGCAGTCTCATTATTTAAGGTCATAATTCTCGGCCTGGCCAACACCTTGGTATCAGCCAAGGTTTTTAAGAAATCCACCTGCACCTTATAAGGATTGCCAGTAACTGTCCCATCATCATCGATTGAGCCCGGATTAATACTTAAGCTTCCCTTGGCGGCATCAAAAATCTTACTCCAACTGCCAAAAGGAAATCCTGTGCTTGCTGTACCGCCAAAGAGATATGCCGTAAAAGGAGTCTGTCCAAATTTTGCCCCTAATTTATCTATTGAATTCTTGCTCACATCAAGCATCTCCACCTCTAACATAATCTGAGGTATTTCAATATCCAGAGAGGCAATTACCTGAGTAATTACCTTCATGCGTGACGGAGTATCGGTAATAATAAGGCTATTGGTACGGAAATCTTCAACCAGCGAACCATTACCGGAAAGCAATTTCTTTACCGAATAGGTAAGCCCAGACTCATCCTCTGCTTTCCATTTCCCGTTTGAAGAATTGCCTCCACCTCCAGATGTTTCCGAACCTGTATTAGTTGAAGCTTCCGATTTTAAAGAAGAGGATGAAACAGAGGCATGCTTTAAATAAAACACCTTAGTAACTGTCTCAATCTCCATTTTTCCCCAATCCTTAACAATAAAGATATTAGCCTTAGTATCCATTTCATAAGAAAGGTTATTGGCGCTAAAGATTTTATCCATTGCCTGGCTTAAAGGAACTCTATCAAGATACAAGGTCAGCTTCCTGTCAGCCACGGCCTCAGAAGCAATAAAGTTCATCCCCGACTGCATGGAGAGCATCTTAAGCACATCCTTTATGCTGACATCCTGAAAATCAATAGAAATAATCGGCTCAGCTCCAGAACTAGGCTCCTGCGTCTGGGCATTCAAATGCGGGATAAAAAACACGCATAAAATCGAGAAAATAAAAACAAAAATCAAGAAAGCCTTTTTCATTTTTCCTCCTTATTTACACCTTCTGGTTTTGCACCTTCTGAGGCCGAAATACTACCCGGGGCAGACAAGCTGACCATCTTTCCGGCAAAACTTAAAGTAACCCCTGCTTTCTCTATATTTACTATTTTTAACCCTTCTAATGAATCGCCAACACTCAATATCTTATTATTAATAATTGCCTGAGGAAATTTACCCCCCCAAATTATCCCCTGCACCTTAAATTTATCCAAACTTGGCATAGACGCTACCGAAACAGTATCATCCTGCGAAATCTCAATAGGCTGATTTTCTTTTTCTTTCTTTTCTTTTTCAGCAGCTAACTGAAAAAGGTCGTTAAACGGATCGCGTAAATCCCCTGAACTATACCCGATTACAGGCCGGGATATTACGCCATCGCCATCATCCGCAAGAATAATATACGGAAGGCCTATCAAGAATATTGATATAAATACAATTTTTAATAAACCTGCCCTTTTCATATCATATACAAGTTATTGTGCTTATCTTTAAACTAATATCCAAGTCAATATCTACCCTTTTTTCCGACTGGCTGGAAGTTACCGTGGCAATGTTCATATCTTCGACTAAAAATAAATCTTTATAATTCTCAAGTTTACTGATAAAGTTGCCTAGGGCATGATAATCAGCAGCCCTGACTACAATTAAAAAAGAAGTCTTTATATAATCCGACTGACGCTGTTCAGCTCCGGGTTTAACTGAAACAACTTTTGTCCTGGTATCCTTGGAGATATCGGTCATGGCGTCAATAACTGAACCCAGGTCTTTTCCAGTAAAAGTTTTTTTATAGCTGCCAATCCGCTTCTCTACCCGCTCAAGGCTGGCGATTACCTCGCTCTTTCTCATCTCCTCGCTCTTACTCTCTTTAAGAGCGTCAAGCTGCTGGTTTTGCATGCTATATAAATAAAGCGCAGCAAATATTGCCAAAAGCATCACTCCAGCATTTATAATCTTATCTTTATTCTTGCTGAAGAAGTCTATCGCGATCATTTTTCTTTTTCTCCGGATAATTTCTGCAAACAATACTAAAAAACGCCACGCTCTTATCCATTACCTGCTTGCGGTCAACTGAAGTAATGGTTATCTCTTGAAAATGCTTGGAAAAGAACTGGTTACTTTTTAAGTTAGATAAGAAAGTACTTACCGCCTCAAATTCCTTATCGCTATCCCCTAAATAAGCCTCTCCCTCAATAACAATCTCAGGCCGGCCATCTTCTTTACGCGCAGAGTTAAATTTAGTCAGCCAGGCTCCCTCAGGTAAGGCCCGCGGGATAATATCCAGAAAATAAGTGGCATAAAGCTGGTCCTTAATCAAGCTGTCTAAATTACCCAGTTTTTTCTTCAAGTTCTTGTCTCTGGCAGCCAAGGTAGCAGAATCTTCATCAGCTGAAACTGAAGCAATCTTGGGCCGGCTAGCCCTGATTGAGTTTAATTCTTCGCGCACCGGCTGCATCCTATATAAACCATACCCGAAAGTCGCCGCGCAGATCAAAATACCCAGAATTATGACTTTAAAATCAACCTTGACCCCTTCTAAAAAAGAAAAAACATCTTCTTTGCCTTTAGCGCCATCTACTGCTTTCTGACGCACGCTAAAAAGATTAATCTTTACTTTCAAGGGCAGGTCTTTAAAAAGTACTGCGCCGAAACTTTTAGCAAGAACGGAAGAATAAGTAAGGCCTTTGCCTAAGACCTTTACAGGATCAATAAATTTAGCTGAAATTCCTGAACTGGCGAAGAAATTCTTAAGGTCATCGCGCATTTCCTGTCCGGAAAGCACATAGAGAGCTTTAATAGCCTTATCCGGAAACTTACGGCGGTAATAATCCTGCGAAACGCGTATTTCGCTCTTTAATTTATCATACTTCTTGATTTGATCATTGGCCGAAGCCACATCTATTTCACCTATCCCGGCGTTAAGGATAATATCCCGGCTAAAGAAAGGAAACCCGTTCTCGGAAACCATGAAGTTTATTTCGTCTTCATTATTCAGGTCAAAACAAAGAGTTGCGATAACCCCGCTATCCCTGGTTCCGTTCAGCTTTAAAAACCGCAAAAGGCTAAAAGCCGAATACTCTATGGCGTTAATCTTTAAATTTAGCTGCTTGGATATAGAGATATACCTCTCCAGAACCTCTTTCTTTATACCTACAAATAAAATAGTATTTAACTTATTCTTACTGTCAGTCTCAACCTGGAAATTATAAACCAGGTCTTCCAGTTTAAAAGGTATATACTTCTTGGCTTCAAAATTGATCGCACTTTGCAACTCATTAGAAGGCAGTCGGGGAATCTCAAAAGTACGGATTATCAGGTCCTGGCCAGAAATACAAATAGAACCATGATCAACATTTATATGGTTAGAACGTAAAGCGTCCTTGATCAAGGCAATTATTTTCAAGTCTATCGGGACTTTTTCTTCGAAATCACCGGCAAATACGCTCGCTTGAGGGATGATCACGCTATTAACCAGCTTCTTGTTATTCACCTCTGCCAAGCCGATGGAATTAGTCCCAAAATATATCCCTAAAGAGTTCATACCTGCTCTCCTGAAGTAGGTGTTCTTTTCTTGCTTCTTAACCAATTATCAATGTCATCACGGTCAAATCTCCAAACCCCTCCCACCTTCATCCCGGAAATCTTTCCCTGGTTAAGCCAATTGTATATAGTCTGCTTCTTTAATTTTAGGTACTCTGCTAATTCATCAATATCTATAAGCCTGGCCATAAGTTTTACTTCCTTTATGTATAAACTACTGTGGATTTAATTAAAACATAACACAATTATTTTGTCAAGTGTTTTTTTATATAGACTTACTTAGACTTACTTGAATTAAGGTTTCCCCGAGGATGAATTGTAAACCAGTAAACAGGTTAGAACAAGAGAATAATTCTAAATTATGATAAACTTACTTAGATTATAACAGATTTACTTAATAGTTTTGCAGATTTTTGAAGCTAGGGAGTGTAGGTGAAGATGGCCTTGGCGCTTATTTTACGAGTACCAGAGGGCCCTGTGCCAGGATTGTAAACAGTAATCTCAACACTATCTATAGATCCAGGTAGATTAGGTTCATCGAAATCAGGAGAGACTGCCCCGCTTCTACGCATAACTCTTGTATACTCGGTTGTAGCAGGCCAATTAGGATCATTAGTACGCAACATCTCTAACGCGTAATTAATTCCGGCCTTGGCAGCGTATTGAGCTTGAATCCGGCTGACCTGATGGTGGGTTAGGCGAGTTTGACTAAGCATAATTCTCAGAATAACCGTGCTCAAGGTTAAAACCACGATTATAGTCCCTAAAACAATAAAAAGAATAACCCCTTTTCTACTGCTCTCAGACATCTTTCCTTAAAGAAATCCGGTAATCATTATTAATCTTTACCAAGATGACATGGCCTTCCCGGGCAAGCCATCCTAAACTCATCAATATATAATCCGAGGAACGATCTATCCCCTTGACTAAATCGGTAAAATTAACTTCTCCGTACTGATCCAAATAATGCCAAATCTCCCCTGCAACTATTCCGATTTCAATTATCATACCCTTCTCCTTTCTAACGGCTGGTAGGTTATAGATGTATTTTATAAACAAACACAGATAAGTCAACTACTTTATTTTTACATTCGCCTTAATCCACTCAATCCTTTCCCGGACAAACCTTGATTCCTCAGTATCATCCTGCGGGATATCCATATATATGCCCAAAGCAGCTTTAAAATCATCCTTATCTTCATAAATCTTTGCGCAACGCAAAAGAGCGTTGGTAGATAACTGCCGATTATCCTTATGCGTATCCGCCACTTTAAGATAAAGTTCGCCTGCCGCATCCAATTCATTATTTGCCTCATAGACTTCAGCCAGGCTGAGCTGGGTATCGCCTGCGTTTTTAGGATCAGCCAAATCTAAAGCCTTTTTATAAAAGAGCTTTGCCTGTTCATAGTCAAGTGTCTTGTAATAACATCTGGCTATTCTGGGAAAAAGCAGAGATTCTAAATCAGGATACGCCTTAAGCATGCGCCTGTATTCATTAAACGCATCCTCAAGATTACCCTGCTGGAAATATATATCTGCTACCGCTAAAGCCGCCTCGGTCTTAGAGCTGCCTTTCTCCATCTTCAGCGCAGATTTAAAACTCTCAAGTGCCTGATCAAGATTATTCTCATCTTTAAGAATTAAACCTAAAGCATACAAGGCATCCCCGGATAAGCTACTGTCCGGAAAATCTTTAGCTAAAGAACTAAAATACCTGGCCGCCAGGCTTAAATCATTCAAGCGGTAATAATATTGCCCCAGCCACCACATGATTTCCGGAGTAAGCTTTGAGTCAGGGTATTTGGCGCGAAGAAGCTTAAAACGCTTTAACGCCTCCTTTTCCTGCCCCAGCTTGTAATAACAATCCGCAACTTCATATTCCGCCTTCTGTATTAATTCCAGCTCCTGAGGATATTTTCTGGGAATCTCTTTGAAAATGTTAAGCGCGTCATTAACCTTACCCAAGTTAACCAGGCTTAACCCCAACATAAAGACTGCCTGGGCAGACAGGCAGCTTTCCTTAAATTTATTTTGGAATCTGGCCAAGATTTCAGAACTTGAGATGAAATCTTGTTTATCAAAATAAACCACCCCCAGGGAATATTCAGCATCCTCCAGGAATTCTGACTGCGGATAGCTATTTGGCAAAAGCTTAAATGTTGCAATCGCAGACTCGTAATCCGACCTCTTTAATTGTGAGAGCCCGCCTTGATACAGGGCATAATCCGCAAAAGACGAATCAGGAAAATCTTTTAAAATCCGGGAATAAACTTCTTCAGCCTTCAGGTAATCACCAGCATCCTGATAAGCATCTCCTGCCTGGCAAAGCGCCCCGACCTTTATCGCCGGATCAGGGCTTTTCTCAGCCGCCTCCCGAAAAACAGTTACTCCAGATTTAATATTCCCTTCTTTTATATACGCCAGGCCTAAATTGTAACGCAGCTTATCAATCAACTCAGCTGAACCGTTTATCTGACTCCCTGTTTTAATTATTTTGCTCAAACCTTCTTCATATATCTTAATTGCCTGCGCGTATTCGGCTAAATTATAAAATGCATCCGCCTTACCTATATACGCCTGGAGAAGGATTAAAGGATCAGAGCTAACATCAATAAGCTGCTGGTAGAATTTCTTTGCCTCATAAACCCGGTTAGACTGCGACATTAACACTGCCTGGCCCAATATAAGGATATCCAGGCTCTTCTTATCCAGATTGCCTTGGTTAATACCGGCAAAAATTTCCTCAGCCTCATCGTATTTTTTTATTTTAAGATAAGACCAACCCAATCCCAGGTTTGCCAAAGCCCGGGCCTTTTCATCTTTAAAGGCCTGCGCTGCCTTAAAATAATTCTTCGCCGCCTCTTCCAGTTCATCCAGATAATATTCAGATTCCGCAAGATAAAAATACAGGTATGGCAGACGCAATGGATCGCTGGCGTAAAGCTTGAGCACGGATTTAATCTTATTTTTTAATTCGGAATATTCTTTTAGATTATACAAACACTCCATAAGTTTAAAGGCCGCATCTTTACTTTGCGGTTCGCTGGGAAAGCTCTCCAGCAGGCTCTTTAAACTTACCAGGGCCTGGCTGTATTGGCCCATTTGCGAATATGCCCACCCCAGAGAATAATATGCCGCCGGCACATAAGATGAATGCGGAAAATCATTGATCAGTTTTTGATAGAACGTAACCGCTTTATCAAAGTTATCACCTTTAAAATACAGCTCAGCTATCCAAAAATAAATCGCATCCCTAAGATTAACCGCCTTAGGATCAACTAATAATGCTTCCAGTATATTCAAGGCCTCAAGATAACGGCCCTGATGGAAATAACTTTGGCCCGCCAAGAGGCGCGTTTCGCTATATCTGGCGGAATTCGGAAAATCTTTTTGGAACCTTTCCAGCATACCTAAGGCAACTTCATAAAACCCATCCTCATAGGCCTTCTTGGCCATAAAAAGCAACTCTGCCTCTTTCGGGGTCTCCTGGGCAAGGCAGATTTGAGTCAAAAATAAAATTGAAATTAATAAACAAGCAATCCCTTTCTTCATTCTTTCTTCAGAACCTCTTTAAGAAACTTACCAGTAAACGATTGATCATTCCCAATCAATTCCTCTGGGCTGCAGGAAGCGACAACTTTCCCGCCCTTGTCCCCGCCTTCAGGCCCAAGGTCAATAATAAAATCCGCACATTTAATTACCTCTAAGTTATGCTCTACCACAACAACGGTATTATTGCGCTCAACCAATCTATCTAATACTGATATCAACCTGGCTACATCGGCAAAATGCAACCCGGTAGTCGGCTCATCCAAAAGATAGAGCGTTTTTCCGGTTGAGCGTTTACATAACTCCGCAGAAAGCTTAATCCTCTGCGCCTCGCCTCCGGAAAGAGTAGTGGCGCTCTGGCCCAACTGGACATAGCCTAACCCCACATCATTTAAATACTCCAAAGTATTTTTTATCCTCGGAATATTACTGAACAAATCCAGGGCCTCCTCAACAGTCATCTCTAAAACATCCGCTATAGACTTACCTTTATATTTTACTTCCAGAGTCGCGTTATTAAACCTCAACCCCCTGCATAACTCGCACTTTACGTATACATCCGGTAAGAAATGCATCTCAATCTTTCTTATCCCATCGCCTCCGCAAGACTCGCAGCGTCCGCCTTTAACATTAAACGAGAATCTTCCTGGCTTATAACCGCGCTGACGCGCCTCCGGGAGCTGAGAGAATAGATCTCTTATCTGGGTAAACATCCCGGTGTAAGTCGCCGGATTTGAACGCGGGGTCCTGCCGATCGGCTGCTGATCAACAACAATTACCTGGTCTATTTCCTGAATTCCGCTTATAGATTTAAACGCACCCGGCTTTACTTTAGACTTGTAGATTTTCTGGGCCAAGGCCGGATAAAGTATATCCGTAATCAAAGTAGACTTGCCTGACCCCGATACCCCGGTTACACAAATAAAGGTCCCTAGAGGAAAACGTAAATCAATATTCTTAAGGTTGTGCTCGCTCGCCCCTTTAATTTCAATAAACTTCTTATCTTGCCAGGGACGCCTTTTCAGGGGAGACTCAATAAAAAGCTGTTTACGGATATATTTAGCAGTCAGAGAATCCTCGCATTTCATAAGTTCTTCTTTATTTCCGGAGAAAATAACCCTGCCCCCATGCCTGCCTGCCCCGGGGCCTAAATCTACAATATGATCCGCGCTAAGAATAGTAGCCTGGTCATGCTCAACAACCACCAGGGTATTGCCCAGGTCACGCAAGGCTTTTAAAGTAGATAAAAGTTTTTCATTATCCCGTTGATGTAAACCAATGCTCGGCTCATCTAAAACATATAAAACTCCGACCAGACCAGAGCCAACCTGGGTCGCCAGGCGTATCCTTTGCGCCTCTCCCCCGGAAAGAGTAGAACTCTTGCGGTCCAAAGTCAAATAGTCCAGACCAACATCAACACAGAATTTCAATTTCTGGGTTATTTCTTTTAGCGCCTGATAGCTAACTAATTTCTCTTTTTGCGTCAACTCTAACCCAGAGAAGAAACTAATCGCTTCTTTTATGGACATGCGTGAAATTTCCCAGATGTTTTTCTGGTTAATTTTCACGGATAAACTTTCCGGCTTAAGCCGGGCACCCTTACATGCCGGACAATCAAGGCTGGACATAAACCTGCTGATTTCTTCTTTAAGGTAATCACTGTCTGTCTGATGAAACAACCTTTCTAAATGCGGGATAACCCCTTCGTATGGTTTGCTGCCGATTACCTCCTCCGAACCATAGAGTATTGCCTTCTGCGTTGATTTGGGCAATTTTTTAAAAGGCTCATCCAAAGAAAAATTCAAACGATGACTTAACTCCCGGATAAGCCAACGATAATACATAATATACCCTCTGCCCCCGCGCCTCCAGGGTTCAATAGCCCCGGTATTAATGCTTTTGTTCCTGTCCGGAATAATTAAATCCGGGTCAAATTCAAGCTTATTCCCCAGGCCATTACATTCAGGACAGGCACCATAGGGAGAATTGAAAGAAAAATTCCGCGGGTTAATCTCCGCATAGCTAATCCCGCAGTTGGCGCAGGCATATTGCTCACTAAACACTATGTCCTGAGAAACTCCTGATTTAGCGACGATAATCGAACCTTTTCCTACTTTAAGGGCAGTTTCAACAGAATCCGTGAGCCGCTTTAAAACATCAGGTTGGATATGAAGACGATCAACTACTACCTCTATATTATGCAGCTTATATTTAGCCAGTTTTATCTTAGCCGGCAATTCATAAATTTTACCATCCACTCTGGCGCGCACAAATCCGGATTTCTGAATCTGTAAGAAGATATCTTTATGTTCACCCTTCTTCCCCTGGATCAAACCAGCCAAAATTTGTATATCATTATTTGCCTGCAGGCTCATAATAGATTCAACTATCTCCTGGGCACTTTGGCTTTGAATCAATCGGCCGCATTTATAACAGTGCACTTTTCCTATTCTGGCAAATAATAACCTCAGGTAATCGTAAATCTCTGTTTGTGTAGCAACCGTTGAGCGGGGGTTACCGCCGGCAGAACGCTGTTCAATGGCAATTGCCGGGGATAAACCTGAGATAAAATCCACATCCGGCTTCTGCAGCTGCTCCAGGAACTGCCGGGCATAACTGGAAAGACTCTCCACAAACCTGCGCTGGCCTTCAGCGTAAATCGTATCAAACGCAAGGCTGGATTTTCCGGATCCCGATAGACCGGTTACAACAATCAGTTTATTGCGCGGCAAATCAAGATTAATGTTCTTAAGATTATGTTCCCTTGCCCCGCGGATAATTATATTTTCGCTTTTCATTTAAGTAAAATGTATTTCCCTTTTGGATCAAGCTGTTTGGCTAAAAGCAGATATTTGTTTGCCTGCTCCTTTTGCCCGGTATGCTCATAAAGACTAGCCAACTGGATGATATTTTTCTGAAAAAACGGATTCTGATTAAAACTTTCCAGGCTATACTCGATTGCCTGATCAAAATTACCTAATTTAGCATAACACAAACTTACGGAATAGTTACTGAAAAAATTCCTTTTGAGTATCCGCTGATAATATTTTAGTGCTTCCACAGGATTGCCTGCGGCAAGGTAATATTGGCCATACGCCATATCCTCAACCGGAGTATCCGCGTAATATTTTTCAAGCTTCTTTATCGCCTCAAGGCCGTTGGGGAAATCTCCGGATTCTATATAAGCACTAGCCAAATTTCTTAAGAGTATGCTGTCTTCGGGTAAAAATTTTAACGCCCTTTCATAAAAAACCACATCATTACGCCAATAAACCCGGTTAGCCACTACCACGCTCCCTAAGATTAACGCGCAGCTTAATATAAGTAATTTTCCTTTTTTACTCAACAAACATATGTACGCTAAACCCGCGCAAAATCCTATACTTGGTAAATAAAGCCAGCTCTCCGCCATAAGCGCCCTTCCCAAAGCAGGATAAGCATCAAAATAAAAATAAACCGGTATAATTCCTGATAAAAACCAAAACATACCAAAACTGACTACAGGAGGCAACTGTTTAACCTTCTCCCATTTTAATATTGCAACTGCCACTAATATTAATCCCGATATCGATAAAAACAGCACGGGAACATTTAACTGATTAATCAATACCGTGGAATGAAACATGCGCAAATCGATTGGCCAAAACAACAATAAGAGATAACGCCAGGCAATATTAAAAAAATTAGCCAGCGAAAGTACCCCGTTAATATAATCCGCATGAGTATTCAGCCCGCTTGGACCAAGAATAATAAATCTTATTATTGGATAAGCTATGGATAAAACAAGAAAACCGGTTAGATACTTAAATCTGGCCTTGCCTCTAACAATAACAGAAATCAAGCATAGAAAAATAACTATAAATAAAGCATTCTCTCTGCTCAATAAAGCCAGGATCGAGGCAAAAATACTTAAAAAATATAACAAATAGTTTTTGTTCTTCAGGAACTTCAGGAATAAAACACAACAACCGAGGATAAAAAACGCACTTAACAAATCGCCCCTGGCTGAAATATACGCCACTGAAGAAATCTGTACCGGATGCACCAAGAATAAAATCGCGGTTGAAGCAGCAAGTAGCTTATGCTTAAAAAGCAAACTAATCAGGTAAAACACCAGGATGGAATTAAACAAATGCAGCAATACATTGCTCAAACGAAAACCAAACGGCTTAAGCCCCCAAAGGTTATAATCAAGATAATATGAGAGCATCTGCAGCGGCCGATACATGCGGTCATAAGGTTGTATACCGGACCAATAGTCATATATGCCGGTTTTAAAAACATTAGGCAAAAGGTGGGCAGATTTAATTAACGGATTTTCCACAACCAGGGTTTTATCATCAAAGACAAACCCGTTATTCAGATAACCCGCGTAGATAACCAGGCAAACACAGGATAGGATAACTAAAAAGGCTTTATTCATTTATCTTTTAGATTATAACACAAAAAGTAAGCCCCTGTAAAATTAGAAAGATAATTCTATTATACAGGGGCTACACTTTTTTAAAGAACCGAAAAGAATTACTTCTTTTTCTTCTTTCCGCCTCTCTTCATTTTAGCACAGGAAACATCACCCTTCTTATCCAAGAAATAAAGATAGCCTACTTTTCTTTTGATACCGCATTTGGCTACTTTCTTGGGGCTACCTCCCTTTTTAGAACCTCTGGCCATTTTGGCGCAAGAGACATCGCCCTGCTTGTCGATGTAATAGAGATAACCTTTTTCCCTCTTTACTCCTACTTTCAGTACTTTATCTGCCATTTTCTGATTCACCCCCTCTCTTTATGTTAACTTACGTTCCAATTTTTATTGGTTGTAAAATCTGTTTTAAAGTTGCGATTGCCGACAAAACCGCTAAAAAACTGGTTTTGGGGTTCTGCGGATGCAGGATATTTTCAGTACGCGTAAAGATTTTAGCGGCTTTGGATTCAATCTCGATTTCATGGATATTCTTATTCACCGCAGGGCAAGCAATTATACGCACCCGGGTTTTGCGAATGCCTATTCCGGCTAAACCCAGGACAGCCGCAACATTGATATTCTGCGGGAAATATTTAACCGCTGCGGAAGCGCTGCCATTAAACAGAACTTTATCCTGTTTTAAACCCGCCAAATTAAAATGTTTCTCTACATATTCAACGCCGCTAAATGCTTTAGGGTTTTTACGGGTAGTCAAAACTACCTTCTTAATTCCGGCGATATTCGCTGCCTTCAAGGCATCTACGCCTGAAATAGCACCGCTGGGAAAATAAACCATCGCATTATTCTTTCTGCATAAAACATACAATTCATCCAAATGGCCCACCATCCCACCTACACTCATGACCATAATTTTACGGCCGTCAGCCAGGGATTGCCGAGCAATATCCCATGACGCCTTTGCTGAAGATGCCTCGATTACCAGGTCTGAACGTTTGATTAAATCTTTTAAATTACCCACGCACAACTTCAGACTCTTAGTCAGTTTTTTAGAAAGCGCCTGGGCTTTATCCAATCTTATATCATAAAGAGCTACCAAAGAGGCATCCTGACGCAAACCAATAACTATCTCCTTTGCCAGGGAGCTTCCGATTGCCCCACAACCAACAATACCTATTTTAAGCCGCTGTCTTCGATTCATTTTACGCACAACCAATCACTGTATTATCAATAAGCCTGACCTTGCCAATCTTAACCGCTAAAGCAATTAAGCATCCCGGTGCAATCTTTTTTAACTCTTTAAGCTGCTCAGGATCAACTATCGCGATATAATCAATCTTGGCCTGTTTATTCTTTTCGATCAGCTGCTTCATCCTGCTGATTATACTGCCGCAATTACGCTGGCCATTACTAATCAGGGTTTCCGCCAACCGCAGGGCCTTGGATAAAACCAGGGCAACAGATCTTTCTTGCTTATTTAAGTAGGCATTCCGCGAACTCAACGCCAATCCGTCTCCCTGACGCACTGTTGGCAGAACTTTTACCTTAACCGGAAAATTCAAATCCTTGACCATCCGGGAAATAATAATTGCCTGCTGGGCATCCTTCTGCCCCAGATAAAGTGTATCCGGATGGACAATATTAAGCAATTTAGCCACAACAGTCGCCACCCCGCGGAAATGCCCGGGTCGGCTTACCCCGCAAAGACAATCGCTTAAATTATCCACATTGATAAACGTAGAATATCCTTCTGGGTACATATTATTTCTATCTGGCAGGAATACAAAATCTACTCCCAATCTGCGGCAAAATCCAATATCTTTCTTAAAACGGCGGGGATATTCCTTAAAATCCTCGCCCTTGCTAAATTGCGTTGGATTAACAAAAATACTTACCACCACTATATCGTTTTCTTTACGCGCCCGATTAATCAAGCTGAAATGCCCGGAATGTAAAGCCCCCATTGTAGGTACGAAACCTATGCGCTTTTTGAGCTGCCTGATTTTTTCTATTACAACGCTTATTTTTTCGGGATCGGGAATAAGTTTCATAAAATTTCCATTAATGGCTTGATTACGAAATCTCGGCCAAACATTCGTGGATGCGGTATAGTCAATTGCCTGCTGTTTATAACCTTATCCGCATATAACAAAATATCCAAATCAATTACCCGGGGACCGAAACGCACTGTCTTCTTCCTGCCCATCAGACTTTCAATCTCTTTTAACTTTTTAAGCAACATCAAAGCTGACAGTTGAGTATCTATTTTTAATACGGCATTTAAAAATTTGCCCTGCCCGGCAGGCCCGCCGACAGCTAAACTCTCCCTGGACTGGGATTTCTTCAATACCCGGGTATTTTTTAACGCATTAACTTTATTTATCGCCAATCTTATATTTTCTCTACGCTTACCCAGGTTTGTTCCTATTCCAAGATAACAAATTGCCATTAAGATATTTTCTTTAACCGCACCAAAGCTTCTTTAATCCTCTCTTTGGGTACAGTTAATGCCATACGGATATAACCTTCCCCGTATTTACCAAAACCCACTCCGGGAGTTGCCACAATATTAGCTTCTTTAAGCAACTTAGCGCTAAAGCTTATAGAGTCGACTTTAGCCGGGGTTTTTATCCACACATAAAATGTAGCTTTTGGTTTTATGGCACTCCAGCCTAAAGCAGAAAGCCCTTCAACCAAGATATCACGCCTCTCCTGATAAATATCGCACATGGATTTTACATAATCCTGCGGCCCTTCAATAGCCGCAACTGCAGCCAGCTGAATCGCGGAAAATATTCCTGAATCAATATTGGATTTTACCTTGGCCAAAGCTGAGATTAAATTCGCATTGCCGCTTGCCCAACCAATACGCCAACCGGTCATGTTATAAGTCTTTGACAAAGAGTGGAATTCAATCACTATCTCTCTTGCCCCTGGAAACTCCAAAAGGCTGCGCGCTTTATAACCATCATAAGCCATTTCAGAATAAGCTAAATCCGAGATAATAATAATTTTGTTCCTGGCGGAAAATTCAATCAGCTGCCGATAGAAATCATCGCTGGCGCAGGCATTCGTGGGATTATTAGGATAATTAACAAAAATCATCTTTGCTTTTTTGCGGGCCAAAAGCGGAATCTTCTTTAAATCAGGAAGAAAATGGTTTGATTCCAACAAAGGCATGATATAAGGCGCACCTCCGGCGAGTATCGTCCCGCCTTTATACGGAGGATAGCACGGATCAGGAACAAGAGAGATATCCCCGGGATTAAGAAACGCCAAAGGAAAATGCGCGATACCCTCTTTTGAACCAATCAACGGCAATATTTCAGTATCCGGATCTAAGCCAACATTAAACCTGCGTTTATACCAACCCTGAATTGCCCGGCGCAAAACAGGCATTCCCTGGTCCAGGGCATAACGATGGTTAGCCGGATCCTGGCTTGCCTTATACAATGCCTCAATAATAAATTTTGGAGTAGGTTGATCCGGATCGCCAATCCCCAAATCAATAATATCCCTTCCCTCTTTAGCCGCCTGGCGTTTGGCTTTATCAATCTCTAAAAATAGATATGGCGGTAATGACTGGACTTTTTTTGATAACTTAAACATGCTTATCCTTTCAAGACATCCTGCATTGAGTAAAGCCCAGCTGGCTTTTGAAAAACCCATTTCGCCGCCTTCAGGGCGCCTACAACAAACAGATCGCGCGAATGCGCCTGATGCTTAATTTCAATGCGCTCGGAATTCCCACAGAAAACCACAGTATGATCTCCAAAAATATCACCCAAACGTATTGAATGCGTGGGGATATTCTTTTTAGTAACCTGCGTAATAACCTCGACCATTTTTTTCGCCGTGCCGCTGGGAGCGTCTTTCTTGGCCTTATGATGTGCCTCTATAATCTCAACGCTGTAATCGGGCCCAAGTTTCTTGGCTATCTCAGGAAGAATAGAAAACAGGACATTTACCCCCACGGACATATTCGGGGTAAAGACCACCGGAACAATTCTGGAGATCTCCTCTACTTTATTTTTCTGCGCATCGCTTAAACCGGTAGTCCCCAACACAAGCGCCTTTTTATATTTAGCTACATAATCCAAATACTCATCAGTTGCCTCAGGTAAAGTAAAATCCACCAAGACATCAATCAGGAATAAACCGTCTAAGTTCGACGAAACTTTTAACCTGCCCAGCTCTTTACCGATTAAAGGAGTGCCTTTCTTTTCCAGCGCTAAAGCAACTTCAAAATCCTTGTCAAAAGCGGCAAACTCAAAAATCCGCCTGCCCATTTTTCCGCAGGCACCGGTAATTCCTAATTTTATCATTCCAACTCCTTTTCAATCAGGGACAGTTCTGCTTTAAGTTGAGAACCGCCCCTATTAGCTTCTACTTTAGTAAACCGTAATCTTTGAGTGCCTTTTTAAGTTTTCCTAGATTATCCGCTGACATCTCACACATCGGTAGACGCAAATCCGGCTCGCACATACCTAATAACCCCATTGCAGTCTTAATCGGAACAGGATTGGTCTCCAGAAAACAGGCTTTGATCAACGGGAGTAATTTATAATGCAGGCCCTGAGCCTTCTTAATGTTGCCTTTTTCAAACGCACTAACTAAACCCGCCACATCAGCCGGCACAATATTGGCCACTACGGAAATAATCCCTATACCGCCAATACTGAGAACAGGCAAAGTAAGGGAATCATCCCCTGATATAAGCTGAAAACCTGGTGGACAAAGCGCCTTAACCCGTGACATCTGATCCAGGTTTCCGGATGCCTCTTTTACCGCCACAATATTTTTACAATCCCGGGCTAAATTGGCAATTGTCTCCGGTTCGATATTCACCCCGGTACGACCGGCAATATTATAAAGAATGATCGGGATCTTCACTGACTGGGCAATAGCTTTAAAATGTCTGTATAAACCAGCTTGGGTCGGACGGTTATAATACGGCGAAACCTGCAGAGAGGCATCCGCACCAGAGCTGGCCGCCTGCTTAGTAAGCATGATCGCCTCTTCAGTAGAATTTGATCCTGTTCCGGCGATTACCGGAACCCTTTTATTAACCTGATCAATAGTAACCTCAATCACCTTCTCATGCTCGTCAAAAGTAAGCGTTGCCGATTCTCCGGTCGTGCCGCAGGGCACAATACCGCTGGAGCCGTTTTTAATCTGGAATTCAATCAAATCCCTTAATTTCTTTTCATCAACCTTACCATTACGAAAAGGCGTGACTATGGCTACAATCGAGCCCTTAAACATAATACTCTCCTTTGTAGACTACTCTGGCGCTGCCTTCTAACCAGACATCTTTAAATTTATCTTCCACTTTATTAAAATATATCTTTAGCACCTCGCCGCTTTGCGTTTTAACCCTGACTAAGTCTTTTAAATTATTCTTTAAAGCAAAGATTAAAGCCGAAGCCGTACTGCCCGTACCACAGGCCAGAGTTTCACCCTCAACTCCTCTTTCAAAAGTACGGATCCGAATAAGATTAGCTTCTATTACTTCCACAAAATTTACATTTGTCCCCGAAGGGGCAAACTTAAGATGCCACCTTATCAGGCGGCCGACACTATCAACATCCATCTTATCCAATCCCTCGACAAAAACCACAACGTGAGGAACACCGGTATTAATAAAATTCACCTTAATCAAACGGCCATTAACCTTTAAAGGAATATCCAGCTTAATTGTTTTAGGGTCAGTAAGCTGGATCCTTACCTGGCTGCCGCAAACCTGGGTGTTAATTATTCCGGCAAGAGTTAACATTTTAGCTTTTTTCTTACCGCTGAATAACGCAGCACAGCGCCCCCCATTACCGCACATCTCCGCCTCTGAACCGTCGGAATTAATAATCCGCATATGTAAATCCGCGTTCTTAGCCTTACCAATCAATAATAAACCATCAGCCCCTACGCCAAATTTCCTATCGCAGATGGCCCTGGTTAAAGCACATAAATTACCGGACGGTTTTTTATCAATAACCACAAAATCATTTCCAGAAGCTACCATTTTAATGAACTTAATTCTAGCCATATTATTTATTAAACTCATTGCGGATTAAATCCGCGTAAGTTTCCCTTTTTCTGATTACCCTTACTTTATTCTTAGATACCATAACTTCAGCTGCCCTGAGGCGCGAATTATAATTACTGGACATACTAAAACCGTACGCCCCGGCACTCATTACCGCCAGGTAATCGCCTTCTTTAACACAAGTGATCTTGCGCTCTTTTGCCAGAAAATCACCGCTTTCGCAAATCGGGCCGACTACATCGGCTTTTTCGCTCTTGGAAATTTTACACAAAGACAGAATATTGTGATACGCCCCATAAAGCGCCGGACGAATCAAATCATTCATCCCGCCGTCAACAATAATAAATTTCTTTTTAGGAGTATGTTTAATATATAAAACTTTCGTGACTAATATCCCGGCATTGCCGATGATAAACCTTCCCGGCTCCATGATTATCTTTAATCCGGTATTCCTTAGAAGGGGAATTATTTCATCAGCATAAACCTGGGCAGTCTGAGGCGTTTCATTATCATAAACAATCCCTAAGCCGCCTCCGATATTTAAATATTCAAGCTTAATCCCCTTTGATTCTAACTTTTTAATAAAGGCGGAAACTTTTTTAATCGCCGCTACAAAAGGAGCGCTCTCGGTAATCTGAGAACCGATGTGGATATGTAAACCGCAGATGTTGACATTCCTAAATTCATCCCGCAAAAGCAGGATTTTATAAGCACTATTCAGATCAATGCCAAATTTATTGGTGATCTTACCGGTAGTGATAAATTTATGCGTCTTGGCTTCTACATCAGGATTTATGCGTATAGCCAGGCGGGTAATTTTACCCAGGCGGCGGGCAATCCGGTCGATACTTCTTAATTCCGGAAGCGACTCAACGTTAAAGAAAAGTATCCCCTTAGAAATAGCTGTAGCAATCTCCGCTTCGGTTTTTCCCACTGAAGCATAAACGATTTTTTTAGCGGAACAGCCGGCTTTTAAGGCACGAAAGAGCTCGCCTCCCGAAACAATATCCAAACCTACCCCTTTTTCAACTAAGGCTTTAAGAATAGCCAGATTGGAATTAGCCTTTACTGAATAGCAAATAAGCGGATCAATCGCTGAAAAAGCATTACGCAGTTTGATAAAATGATTTGTGAGAGTATTGTAACTATAGATGTGCAGCGGAGTGCCGAAGCGAACAGCTAAATCCTGAACTTTTAAATTTTCACAGTATAGACTATTATTCTTGTATAAGAAATCGTGCATTTTTAATTTTATTTGCGTCTGCCTTGTCTTGTTTCCCGCAGGGGCACTCGTTTGCCCCGGCGTGGCAAACTTCGTTCGGGTTTCGCCTCGCTCTGCCTACTTCGTATTTAGCCAGGCAACCTTGCCCACTCGGCCTGCAAACGCCCTGCTTAGAAACAAGCCAAGTCATACGCTATATATATTTGATTCTTACCTTAACCTTTTGCTCCAGATAACTAACTGCTTCTTAACCAATCCCGGATTTGTGCTGCCAAAAGATTTCTTTAAGTTGACAGATGCCCAGGCATTAAGTATGTTTCTCACATCCGCTTTAAGTTTTAGAGAATATTTCTTCAGTTCATTATCACTTAAAGAAGATATCTTTTTACCTTTATCCAGACAGTCCCTGACCATCCTGCCCACAATATCATGCGCCTGACGATAGGAAACTCCCCTTTTAATCAGATACTCCACGATATCCACCGAGAATAAAGATTCATCTTTAACCTTGGCGGCAATTGCTTCTTTTTCAATTACGATATTGGCAAAAAGCGCCATAAAAATCTCGAGGACATCTTTAATCGCATCAATTGCGTCGAAAAGCGGAGGTTTATCCAACTGCATATCCCGATTATAAGAGGTAGGTAACCCCTTCATTAGCATTATTACGCTAGAGAGGTTCCCCTGAATCTGACCCACTGAACCACGGATCAACTCCAATATATCCGGATTCTTTTTGTGCGGCATAATGCTGGAGCCGGTGCAAAATGAGAAATCAATATCAATAAAATTAAATTCTTTTGTTGACCAAAGGATCAGATCCTCAGCTATGCGCGACAAATGCACGGAAAGTATCGCCAGGTCCGCCAATACTTCGATTATATAATCACGGTCACTGACTGAATCAATGCTGTTAGCAGTCAAACTATCAAATTTCAGCTCTTTTCTCACAAAATCCCGGTCACTATTAAGCCCTGTTCCGGAAAAAGCACAAGAACCAAGCGGCATGGAATTAATTCTCTTCTTGGCATCAAGCAATCTCTGTTTGTCTCTTTCCAATGCCTCTACGTATGCCAATAAATGGTGCGCCAATAAAACACATTGCGCAATCTGCAGGTGTGTATAACCCGGAATAACCACTTCCGAGTTATTGGCGGCAAATTTCAGTATTGCTTTCTGTAGTTCTGCGCTAAACTCCACCAGGTTATCAACCTCGCTTCTTAAATACATCCGGGTATCTAAAGCAATCTGGTCATTTCTGGATCTGGCGGTATGCAGTTTTTTCGCCGGATCGCCAATCTTTTTATTTAAAAGTTCCTGAATATTAGAATGTATATCCTCAGCAGACGGATCAAACTTGAATTTTCCGCTGACTACATCTTTAAGTATTGAATTTAGGCCGCTAACTATCTTACGGCTGTCTTTTTGAGGAATTATTTTCTGCTTAGCCAGCATCTTAGCATGCGCAATGCTTCCTAAAATATCATACTTAGCCAATCTCTGGTCGTAGATAATTGATGAAGTAAATTTATCAGTCAAAGCATTTGTCTTCTTGTTAAACCGTGTTCCCCAAAGCTTCTTTGCCATTGCGTCCCCTTTTTGTTTTCCCGCTGCCAACGCTTAAATTGTCGCGGGACAGTCCCCTCCCTACTATCCCCAAGGCAGGACCCGCTTAACTGTGTTACTGCTTAATGTATTAAACAGTAACACAGTTATCTTTTGTAAGGCATTCCCCAAAGTTTGATAAAACCCTCAGCTAACTTCTGGTCAAATTTATCTTCTTTACCGTAAGTGCTTAATTCTTTTTTATAAAGGGAATTGGCGGATTTTCTTCCCACAACAACACAGTTCCCCTTTGATAACCTTAATTTAATAGTGCCGCTGACCAGTTTTTGCGTCTTCTCCACAAAACCGTCCAGGGCCTCCTTTAAAGCGGAGAACCATAAACCATAATAAACTAAATCCGCGTACTTAAGACTGATCATTTCCTTGAAATGCGTCAGCTCCCGGTCCAGAACTAAAGCCTCTAATTCCTTATGCGCAGTATGAAGGATAGTTCCTGCCGGAGCTTCATAAATCTCTCTGGATTTAATCCCCACCAGCCGATTCTCCACCATATCGCTTCTGCCAACGCCAAATTGTCCGCCTACCTCATTCAGGTAAGTAATAATCTCCTTTAATTTAAGCGCCTTGCCGTCAATCTTAACAGGTACACCTTTGGAAAAAGTTACTTCGATATACCGGGGATAACTTGAGGTATGCGTTGGGCTTTTGGTAATCATATAAGCGTCTTCCGGAGGTTCCTGCTCCAAATTTTCCAAGATGCCGGCCTCAATACTGATTCCCCAGATATTCCGGTCAATACTATAAGGCTTCTTTTTAGTTACATCTATCGGAATATTAAATTTCAGCGCGTAATCAATCTCTTCGTCCCGTGATTTGAATTCCCAGTCACGCACCGGAGCGATAATCTCTAATTTCGGATCCAATATTCCTACGGCAACCTCAAGCCTTACCTGATCATTACCCTTTCCGGTACACCCGTGCGCGACCGCCGTTGCTTTTTCTTTATGCGCGATCTGCACCAGGTATTTTGCGATCAACGGACGGCCTAATGCCGTTGCCAAAAGATACTTACCTTCATAAACAGCATTGGCTTTCAAAGCCGGAACAATAAAATCCTTAATAAACTCCTCCTGCAGGTCGCGGATATAGACTTTTGTAGCGCCGGCAGCTAAAGCCCGCGCTTCGATCGCTTCGAAACTTTCACCCTGGCCCAATCCCTGACCCAGGTCAGCCACAAAACAAATTACTTCATAACCTCTCTCCTTCAACCACCTGACAATACAAGAAGTATCTAACCCACCTGAATATGCTAATACCACTTTCTTCATCTTTACTCCTAATTTAAATTAAATTCTTTAATTATAAGCCAAGACCCGCTAATGCTTACCTAATAATTTTATTAAAATCGCTTTTTGCACGTGCATTCTATTTTCCGCCTGGTCAAAGACAATTGAATTCTTGCTCTCCATAACCTCATCGGTTATCTCTTCGCCTCTATGCGCGGGAAGACAATGCATAACCAAAACATTCTCCGCTGCATTAGATAGGAGTTTAGCGTTAATCTGAAAATCTTTAAAGATAATCTTCCTTTTATTGATCTCTTCTTCCTGGCCCATGCTCGCCCAGACATCAGTATAAACTACCTGGGCATCCTTAACCGCGCTAAACGGATCTTCAGTAATTACTATCCGGCTGCCGGTAACCTTAGCGGCTGCCTGCGACAATTTTATAACCTCATCCGTAGGGGCATATCCTTTAGGAGTAGCCACGGAAATATTCGTTCCGGTTTTAGCCGCGGCAAAAAGCAAAGAGTTACAGACATTATTGCCATCACCGACATAAGCCAGTGCAACTTTCTTCAACGTCTTTAATTTCTCTTTAATCGTAAAAAGATCGGCCAACGCCTGGCAGGGATGCGAATAATCTGATAAACCATTGATCACCGGCACGCTCGCAGCAGTCGCCATATCCAGGCAGTTTTTATGCTCGAATGTCCTTAAAACAATTCCATCAACATAACGGGAGATAGTCCTGGCCACATCCCCGATAGTTTCCCTGACTCCCAGATTAATCTCCTGAGGAGACAGATAGAGAGAATTACCTCCCAATTGATACATCCCCACCTCAAAAGAAACCCGCGTCCTGTTCGACGGCTTCTGGAAAATTAAAGCCAGGGTCTTGCCGGATAAAGATTTAGCAAATTTATTCTTATTTTTCTTAAGCTGCTGACTAAGCTTAAGAATGGAATCAATCTCCGTTGAATTCAAGTCTCCGATTGAAAGCAAGTCTTTTTTCATTATGCGCACTCCTTAAGGACTTCCCCTAATATTTTCACTGCCTTGTCAATTTCATTCTTGCTGATATTTATCGCCGGCATCAACCTTAAGACTCTATCATGCGTACAATTAATCAATAAACCTTTATCCGCGCATTTCTGCGGAATTAGTTTTGCGTCAATATTCAACTCAATACCAAACATCAACCCGATACCCCGCACATCTTTAATTATAGGATAAGTTGTTTTTAAAAGCTTGAGTTTCTGCGCAAGATATTCGCCCATAATCAGACAATTTTTAAGCAGCTTTTCTTTCTGGATTGCCCTAAACACTCCTAAAGCCGCCTTGCAAATTACCGGCCCGCCGCCAAAAGTAGAGGCATGCATACCAGGGGTAATCAGATCACTAAATTCCTTTCTTGCTACCATAACTCCAATAGGCAGGCCTCCACCCAAGGCTTTAGCCAGAGTCACTACATCAGGAGTAATGCCATAATTTTGATAACCGAACATTTTGCCTGTCCTGCCGATACCGGTCTGCACCTCATCAATAATTAAAAGTATTTTCTTTTCATCGCATATTTTCCTGAGCTCCAGGACAAAATCTTTATCGGCAATATTTATCCCGCCTTCACCCTGGACAAGCTCAAGCAAAACAGCAGCTGTTTTATCAGTAAGCGCCTGTTTAAAAGCATTGATATCATTAAACTTCACCTGTTTGAAACCTTCAGGCATAGGACAAAAACCGTCTTGATATTTTTTCTGGCCCGTAGCCGCAAGTGTAGCTAATGTCCTGCCGTGAAAGGCATTCTCAAAAGTAATAATTTCATATTTTCCAACAGGTGCGCCGAATTTTCTAGCTAACTTAATTGCCCCCTCATTAGCCTCTGCCCCGGAGTTAGCGAAAAAAACCTTGCCCGGAAAACTCCAGTAAATTAACTCTTTTGCCAGCCTTGCCTGAAATGGATGATAATAATTATTCGGGATAAAAATAAGTTTACCCACCTGATCCCGGATACCCTGCATAACCTTAGGATGGCAATGCCCTAAACTGCCCACCCCCCAACCCGGGAAGAAATCCAGGTAAACCTTGCCCGTAATATCCCAGAGCCGCGAACCCTTGCCTTTAACAAAAACAAGCGGCACCTTATTATAGGTAGGCATTATATTTTCTTTATAAATTTGAAATATCTCTTCTAACTTCATCTTATAATCTCAGTACCAATACCCTTGTCTGTAAAAATCTCCAAAAGCAAACCATGCGGGGTACGCGCATCAATAATGTGCGTTTTCTTGACTCCTCCGTTTATCGCCACTACACAGGCATCCACTTTAGGGATCATCCCCTGCTGAATAATTTTGCTTTCAATCAACCCTTTTACTTCCTCAACCTTTAAAGTAGAGATAAAAGAATTCTTATCCTCGGCATTACGCATAATTCCTTTGACATTAGTCATCAAAACAAACTTTTCCGCCTGAATACTGGCGGCAATACTAGCGGCTGCTTCATCCGCGTTTACATTATAAGTTTTCTTATCTTTCCCCCTGCCCATAGGCAAAACCACAACTATCTTATCTTTTCTCAATTCCTCATTTAGCAGTTCGGTATTAACTTCTTTAATATTACCCACCAGGCCAATATCTATTTTTGTCTTTTTCTTCTCAACCTGGATCAGATCGTCATTTTTGCCGTTTAAACCAACCGCCTTGCCTCCCAGATCATTAATCTCCTTCACGATCATCTCATTTAATACCTGTAGCTCCTCTTCAACCAGCTTCAAGGTCTCTTCATCGGTAACCCGCATACCTTCGACAAACTCTGTTTTTTTACCCGAAGCGCGCATGCGATCGCTGATATTCGGGCCGCCGCCATGCACAAGGATAGTACGTAACCCCATAAAATTAAGAAAAACAATATCCTCCAGGACACCATTACGGATCTTGGCGTCACCCATAATACTTCCGCCGTATTTAATCACAATTACCTTTTTATGAAACCTCTTTATGTAAGGCAATGCCTCAATCAAAACATCCGCTTTCCTAATCGCTTCTTCCATTGTTCCTTTCTTGTGTACAAACACAATACCGGCGCAATACCTATTAGCGCCGGGTATCTAGTTATACTCTGCGTTTATTTTTATATATCCCGGAGTAAGATCAGACGTATAAACAGTAGCACTTGCTTTACCCCGTGACAGTCCCACTGTAAGTTTAACCTGTTTGCCTTTTAAGGAACCCAGGTTTATTTTTAACTGGCTTTCTTGAATTTTTAAACCGCTTGCGCCGACAGCCGCAGCTACCCTGCCGAAATTCGGGTTTTCGCCGAAAACCGCAGTCTTAAAGAGCGCAGAGTTGGCGATATTCAAAGCCACTCTTCTTGCCTCCTGGAAATCCTTTGCCTGACAAACATCAATTTGAATAAATTTAGTGGCGCCCTCGGCGTCTTTAACCACCATTTTGGCCAGCTCCAAACAAACTAAATCTAATGCCTCTGAAAAATCCTGTAGGCCCTTACCCTCGGAAATAATCTTATTCCCCGCAGTGCCATTAGCCAAAACCAAAACCGTATCATTCGTACTCATACATCCATCAACGGAAATACAGTTAAATGACTTATCTACGGCAATTCCCAAAGATTTATCTAAAGCACGCTTGGTAATTTTAGCATCAGTCATAATAAAACAAAGCATGGTCGCCATATCCGGAGCAATCATACCGGCGCCCTTGGCGATTCCACAGAAGTTAACTGTTTTTGCTCCGATTTTCAGGCTTACGCTTACCTCTTTAGAAAAGGTATCCGTAGTCATAATCGCTTTTTCTGCCCCCTGTATCCCGGAACAGGATAAACCGGAAACTAACTCCGGTATTTTCTGCTTAATCTTAGTTATATCCAGTCTTTTGCCGATAATCCCGGTTGAGTCGACTAACACGCTATTCTTTGCGATCTTTAACTCCCGGGCAACATAAGCACAGGTTAATTCAGCATCCCGGATACCCGCCTTCCCGGTAAAACAATTGGCATTACCGCTATTCACCAATACAGCCTGAATATTTTTGGCGGACTTAAGATTCTTCTTAGAGACAATGAGCGGAGCAGCAATAATACTATTCGTGGTAAACTTTGCGCTGGCTAAGGCTGGAGGATTAGAATACAACAAAGCTAAATCCAGCTTCCCGGATTTCTTTAATCCGCAGGCAACGCCATTTGCCTTAAAACCGTCTGGTAAAATTGCTTTTAAGGATTTTTTCATAGCAATCCGGTAATCTCCGGAATTTTATACATAATATTCATATTCTGCACTGCCTGAGCTGAAGCGCCCTTTAATAAATTATCGATAGCGCTAATCACAATAATTGTATCTCCGAAATCCTTAACCCCGATATCGCAAAAATTAGTTTTCACCACATCTTTAATCCTGGGGAAAACCCCTTCCGCTTTGATACGGATAAAAGGCTCGTTCTTGTAGAATTTCTTAAATAAATCTGTGATATTTTTTGCCTTAAACTTTGCTCCCGGGGCCTTCTTGAGATAAATAGTTGAAAGTATCCCCCGCTCAATCGGTAACAAGTGCGGGACAAAAACTACGTCCACCTTTTTACCGGCAATCTTCGAGAGCACCTGATTTATTTCAGGCGCATGCTGATGTATATTCACCTTATAAGCCCTGAAATCACCCTGTATTTCAGAAAACAAAAATTCCTTTTCCAGTTTTTTGCCCGCCCCGCTCACGCCGGATTTAGCATCAATAATTATGGAACTTAAGTCCGCTAAATTTAACGCCAGTAAAGGAGCAAGCCCCAAAATTATTGACGTAGGATAACAACCGGGATTAGCCAGGAGCTTTGCGGTCTTTATCTTTGCCCGGTAAAGTTCAGGCAGGCCATAAATCGCTTCTTTTAAGCTTGTTTTGTCCTGATGAACAACTTTATAAAATTTCTCATATACCGACGGATTATTCAATCTGTAGTCAGCGCTTAAATCTATAACCCTCTTGCCCAAGTTTAAAAGCTTTGGCACAAATTTCATTGATACGGTATGCGGAAGGGCCAAAAATACCAGGTCGCAGTCTTTCTTGATTTTAAGCCAATCGGGTTTTGTGCAGACAAGTTCCAGGCGATGTTTGAATTTCGGAAAGACATCAGAAATAACCTGATTGTCTTGTCCGCTTTTTCCGGAATTAAAAAGGTGGGTAATCCTGACATTGGGATGGTTAAGTAGAAGCTCAATAAGCACTTCCCCTGTATGCCCGGTTGCGCCAATTATGCCAACATTAATAATCATTTATTCTCCGTTTCTATTGATAAAATGACAAATGCATAATTAAATCATAATAGAATAAAATCTATCTCCCGTCAAGGATTTTTCTCGTCGGAACTAAAGATATCTATTAGCGGGTCCTGCTACTACTTATCGATAGTTTATATATGTTGATTCGCAAGCTTTCCGGCTTTTGCTTAAGGCACAATTAGAAGATTTTCGGCAAATGTGTGCGAGGAATTACGTCGAGCGTAGGCAAAATCTTAATAGCGCAAGAATACTGCAGCCGCAGCGAGACGTAAACTTAAAGCACACGGCGAAAATCTTCGTGCCGTAGCGAAAGACGGAAAGCTTAAGCGTTTTCTGCACATATATAAACAAAAAATCCCGCTTTCCAGCGGGATCGTTTGCGAAAATTATTTTTATATAAAGGAGTTGTTCCTCCTACCTCTTAGTCCACTGGAAGCGTTTACGCGCGCCCTTTAAGCCGTATTTCTTACGCTCCTTCATCCGCGGATCACGCGTTAAATATCCGTTTTTACGGAAGATATCCTTAAAGTTAGAATCCGCGATTAAAAGTGCCCTGGCAATACCTAAACGCAAGGCGCCTGCCTGTCCGGTTAAACCGCCGCCATTAAGCCTGGCGATAATATTAAATTTAGCCGCGCTCTCCGTAATTGCCAAAGGCTGTTTAGCGATGATCCGGTCAGTTTCGCGCAAAAAATATTTCTCAAAAGGACGGCCGTTAATCGTAATCTGGCCATTGCCGGATTCCATACGCACCCTGGCGGTTGATTCCTTACGTCTGCCTAATGCTATATATTTAGTTGATTCAGTCATCTAATTTCAAACCTCCAAAACAATCGGTTTTAAACCTGTCAATTTATGCTTATCATCTGCATAAATCTTTAATTTCTTAATTAAATCCCTGCCTAACGGATTAATAGGAAGCATTCTTTCCACCGCTAAACGTATTACCGTAGTCGGGTTCTTAGCTAAAAGCTTTTCCAGGACTATCTCGCGCTGTCCACCCGGATAACCCGAATACCGGCTATAGGTCTTTTGCTTAAGCTTGCGCCCGGTAACTTTGATTTGAGCGGCGTTAATTACAACCACGCAATCGCCCGTATCAACATGCGGGGTAAAAATCGGCTTATGCTTGCCTCTTAAGATAGTGGCAACTTTAACTGCCAATCTCCCAAGAATCTTCCCCTTGGCGTCGACAATATACCACTTTCTTTTAATATCTTCTGGTCTTGCTGTATAGGTCTTTTTCATAGAAAGTTAATTATACCAAAATAATAAATAAAGTCAAATAGATTTTTTTAATATTTTACCTTTACTAAACACAACCCTTTTGCCGGCAGTGCCGGTCCGGCCAGCTTACGGTTACGCGCTTCCAGGATCTTGCGCATACTTCCTTCCGGAAACCTCCCCCTGCCTATCTCTAATAATGTGCCGGCGATATTCCTGACCATATTATACAGAAAACTATCCGCCTCTATATCAATATGCAGGAGATTTTTATCCCGGGTAATTTTAATGCTCTTAATAGTACGTACAGGATTTCTGTAGCGTAACTCAGCAGCCTGAAAAGATGCAAAGTTATGTTTTCCTAAAAGCGTTTTAGATTCTTTGCGCATTAACCCCGCATCCAAAGGATGATGAAAAAAATAAACCCGGGAAGCCAAAAGCGGTGATGAATATTTCCGGTTCAGAATTGAATAACGGTAGAGTTTGGATTTAGCAGAAAAACGGCTGTTAAAATCCGGGCTGACCTTCCTTATCCGGGTTACTTTTATATCCTCAGGCAATAAACAATTCAATGCCCAGCGCATCCTCGGTAAAGACATTTTGGATGAGCTTTTAAAATTAGCCACTTGCGAAAGAGCGTGTACACCTGAATCTGTACGGCCGGCAACAATCAGCTTAATATCTTCCTGCAGGACTCTTTTAAGCACCTGCTCTAAAACATATTGAATTGTCTTCTTCGGCTGATAATTAACCCTGGCTTTTGTTTTATTTTGTACCTGCCAGCCATGATAAGCTGACCCGTCGTATTCTATTTCAAGCTTGAAATTAAACATTCAGCTATTTGCACAGCATTACTAGCAGCACCTTTACGCAGGTTATCCGCTACCACCCACAACCATAAACCTTTTTTATTAAAAGCGTCCTGGCGGATACGGCCGATAAAAGTCTCGTCCCGGCCTTCCGCATCCTTAGGCATAGGGTAAAGATTATTTTTCAAATCATCCATAACCACTATACCCGGAGATTTAGCAAGGATTTTTCTGGCCTCATCAGGGTCAATCGCTTTTTCAGTCTCAATATAGACTGACTCTGAATGGCCTGTCCTTACCGGAATGCGAACCGTAGTAGCGGAAATTTTAATTTTTGGGGCATGCATAATTTTATGGGTTTCATTGACCAATTTCCATTCTTCATTAGTATAGCCGCCATCCACAAAACTGCCGATATGCGGAAAACAATTATAAGCCAATTGCTGCGGCATAGACCTGGCCACGCCATCAACCTGCACACTGTTAAATCCACCCTGGGCAATCTTAGCGTTTTCATTATTTAACTGTTCCACAGCGGTTTTACCAGCGCCGCTGGATGCCTGTAAAGTAGTAACAATAACTTTCTTAATGTGATATTTCTTATGCAAGGGATTAAGTGCCACAACCATCTGGATAGTAGAACAATTCGGATTGGCAATAATCCCTTTATGCTTTTTAACATCAGCAGCGTTTACCTCAGGAACCACTAACGGCACCTTTGGATCCATACGAAAATCGGCGCCATTATCAATAACCACTGCCCCTCTTTTAACCGCTTCCGGAGCATAAGTTAGCGCAGCGCCCTTTTCACCTTCGGTGCCGGCAAATAATGCAATATCAATGCCGCAAAAACCATCGGCTGAAATCGGCTCAACCGCATAAATCTCGCCGTCAACTTCCATATTCCTGGCTGAACGGGCAAAAACCTTTAATTGGTTAACCGGAAAATTACGCTGCTTTAATACCCGCAGCATTTCAACACCTACTACTCCGGCACCGATAACCGCAACATTATATTTTCTCATCAAATTACCCCTTCAGGTTTTTAACTACCAGATCGCCGATCTGGGTGGTCGAATAGCCCATTTTCCCGGCAGCCAGCGACTTCAATTCCTTGTTCACAATCCCGATCACCGCCTGCTCAATTGCCTTGGCCGCCTTCTCTTCCCCTAAATTCTCCAGCATCATACCGCAGGCGCAAATCGCAGCCAACGGATTAATCACGTTTTTACCAGTATATTTTGGAGCGCTCCCGCCGATAGGTTCAAACATGGATACGCCCTGGGGATTGATATTTCCGCCTGCGGCGATCCCCATGCCACCCTGGATCATTGCCCCTAAATCCGTAATAATATCTCCGAATAAATTATCGGTAACAATCACATCAAACCATTCCGGGTTCTTTACAAACCACATTGTCGTCGCATCTACATGCGCGTAATCAGTGGTTACATCCGGGTATTCTTTGGCTACTTCATTAAATGTGCGCTGCCAAAGATCCCAGGCATAAGTTAAAACATTGGTCTTACCGCAAAGGGTCAATTTCTTCTTTTTATTCCGCTTGCGCGCACATTCAAAGGCATAGCGGATGCAACGCTCTACTCCTTTACGCGTATTATAAGAGATTTGGATTGCTACTTCTTCTTTAGTCCCCTTATCTTTAAACTCCCCCATACCTTTATATAGGCCTTCAGAATTCTCACGCACAACCACAAAATCAATATCTTCGGGCTGCTTATCTTTCAAGGGACAATACGCGGAATTATAAAGTTTCACCGGCCGAAGGTTAATATACTGGTCGAGAGCAAACCTTAATTTAAGCAAAACCCCGGTTTCAATAATCCCGGGCTTAACTTCAGGATCACCTACCGCGCCAAGATAAATCGCGTTGTATTTTTTTAATTCCTCAACATCGCTGTCGTCAACGAGTTTGCCGGTTTTTAAATACCTTTGGCCGCTGAAATCGAAGAATTTGGTTTCATATTTAAAACCAAACATCTTGCCGGCCTGCTCCAAAACCTTCAAGCCTTCATTAATTACTTCGGGACCGGTTCCATCACCGGGAATTACCGCTATCTTATACATTGAACACCTCTTAGTTTTATCTAGTGAAACACTTACGCTACTTTACTTTTTGCTTCTTTACCCAACTAATCAAACCTCCGCACTCCACAATCTGCTGCAGGAATGCCGGAAAAGCCTGAGTTTTAAATTGTTTATTCTGGGTTAAATTATTGATCACTCCGCTAGTCAAATCTATTTCAACAATATCCCCGTCATTAATCTTATCCACATCCGCCGACTCTAAAAACGGCAAACCGATATTTATAGCGTTCCTAAAGAATATAGCGGCAAAACTCTTGGCAATCACCGCGGAAACCCCGCAGCCCTTAATCGCTAAAGGCGCATGCTCACGGCTTGAGCCACAGCCAAAGTTATTTCCGGCAACAATTATATCCCCCGGGCTGAGCGCCTGGGAAAAAGAAGGATTTATAGTTTCCATGCAATGTTTACCCAACTCCTGGGCATCGGTAGAAACCAGATACTTGGCCGCGATAATATCATCGGTATTTATATCGTCGCTGAATTTATGAACCTTACCTTTTATAATCATATTTGACTACCCTATTTTATCAGGATGCGTAATTCTTCCGGTAATCGCGCTGGCTGCGGCTACCGCGGGATTTGAAAGATAAACAAAAGACTTCGGGCTGCCCATTCTTCCCAGAAAATTCCGGTTGGTCGTGGCAATAGCTACTTCGCCATCAGCTAAAATACCCATATGCCCGCCTAAACACGGCCCGCAAGTGGGAGTTGAAAATACACCGCCGGCTCTGACAAAAATTTCCGCCAAACCTTCTTTAACCGCCTGTAAATAAATCTTCTGGGTTGCCGGAAAAATAATTAATTTCACACCTTTAGCCACTTTTTTACCTTTAAGCAAAGAGGCTGCAATTCGTAAATCTGAAATCCGGCCATTGGTGCATGAGCCGATAACCGCCTGGTCAATTTTTATACTTTTGAGACTATTAACCGGCTGGGTATTACTCGGCAGGTGCGGACAACTAACCTGCGGCTCAAGTTTTGTAACATCCCATTCATATATCTTTTCATAATGAGCATCCGGATCAGAATAATAAAATTTAGGTTTACGTTTAAAACCGGAAACATATTTCTTGGTTTTTTCATCCGGCTCAATTAAACCCGCCCTGGCTCCTGCTTCAATAGCCATATTGCTCATCGAAAATCTATCATCCATACCCAGCTTACGGATTACCGGTCCGGAAAACTCCATTACCTTATATAAGGCGCCATCTACGCCAATCTGGCCGATAGTATAAAGAATAAGGTCTTTGCCTCCTACCCACTTATTTAGCTTACCTTTATATATAAATTTGATCGATGCCGGGACCTTTAACCAGCATTTTCCGTCAATATAAGCGCGGGCTAAATCTGTGGAGCCCATGCCAGTGGCATAAGCGCCTAAAGCCCCGTAAGTACAAGTGTGGGAATCCGCTCCAATAATCAGGTCTCCGGGAAGGACAATACCTTTCTCAGGAAGCAAGGCGTGCTCAATACCCATACATCCAATTTCAAAATAGTTTATTATACCCTGCTCTTTGGCAAAATCAGCCAGGATCTTGCATTGATTGGCACTCCTAAGATCCTTAGCTGGAGCAAAATGATCCGGAACTAAAACAATCTTATTTTTGTTAAAAACTTTTTTAAAACCGGATTTTTTAAACTCTGAAATAGCCAAGGGAGCAGTGATATCATTAGCCAAAGCAACATCAACCTTAACCTCGATAAACTCACCGGGCTTAATTGACTTTTGGCCCGAGTGTTTAAGTAAGATTTTTTCCGCGATAGTGTAGGGCATTTTTGAAATAAAGAATAAAGGGGACGGTTCTATTTTTTAATTTAATTCTTGAAGACGAAAAATAGAACCGTCCCCTGATTTTTAACCTTTGAATTTCTTTACAATAAGAGAGGCGTTGTGCCCGCCAAATCCTAAAGAATTAGACATGCAGGTTATTACATTTGTCTTGCGCGCTATATTCGGCACGTAATCCAGGTCGCAATCCGGATCAGGATTTTCGTAGTTAATAGTTGGAGGAACAACCCCATCTCTAATCGCTAAACAGCAAGCCACAAACTCCACTCCGCCTGCCGCTCCTAAAAGATGGCCGGTTACAGACTTTGTGGAAGAAATCATTACCTTCTTACTATAAGGACCAAACGCCTTTTTCATAGACAAGGTTTCAATCTTATCATTTAATTTAGTTGAAGTTCCATGCGCGTTAATATAAGTCATCTCTTCAGGATTCATTTTCGCGTCTTTTAAAGCCATAGACATTGCCTGAGCAGCTCCGCTTCCTTCAGGATCCGGCGCGGTTATATGATACGCATCACAGCTCATGCCGAATCCAACAATCTCAGCGATAATATTAGCATTTCTTTTTTGCGCATGCTCTAAGGTCTCTAGAACAACCAGGCCGCATCCTTCAGCCATTATAAAACCATCGCGGTCACGGTCAAAAGGACGGCTTGCCCTTTTGGGATCGTCATTTCTGGTAGAAAGCGCCCTTAAAGCGCAAAAACCACCCACCGCGGTAGGAACGATACAGCTCTCCGTACCTCCGGTAAGCATTATATCAGCGTCTCCGTAAAGAATTGTCCTATATGCCTCACCAATGGCATGCGAACCAGAAGCACAGGCAGTAGCCACGCAGGAGTTCGGACCTTTTAGGCCATGAATAATCGCCACCATCCCGCTTGCCTCATTTACAATAAGCATAGGGATAAGAAACGGCGATAACCTGGAAGGCCCCTTACTAAGAAAAATCTTGTGCTCTTCTTCAATAGTATGCAAGCTGCCGATACCCGAACCGATAATGACTCCCATGCGGGTGGCGTCATTCTTTTTTGAATCCAATCCCGAGGACTCCATCGCTTCTTTGGCTGCGGCTATAGCGAACTGCACGAATTTAGCGGTTCTTTTAATATCTTTAAGCGAAATCCCGTAATCAGTAGGATTAAAATTCTTCACCTCTGCCGCGATCCGGGAGTCAAAAGCCGTAGCGTCAAAGGTAGTATTAAGCCCAACCCCGCTTTTACCGTCTATTAAAGACTGCCAAAAGCTGGCTACATCATTACCTACCGGCGAAACCACGCCTAAACCCGTGATTACTACTCTTTTTTTCATATTTATTCTAACATAATTTACCCCGCCATAGTTAAAATGCGGGGTAAATTATTTATTTTAAACTATCTAATTGATTATTTGGCGCTTTTCTCGTCAATATACTTGATAGCGTCGCCAACAGTAGTGATCTTCTCCGCGTCTTCATCAGGAATTTCAATACCAAATTCTTCTTCTAAAGCCATAACCAGCTCTACAGTATCGAGTGAATCCGCACCTAAGTCATCAACAAATGAAGCCTCAGGAGTTACCTCTTCGGGTTTTACCCCTAACTGTTCTGCTATGATTGATTTTACTTTCTCTTGTACTGCCATTCTTTTTTCCTCCTTGTGTAGAGACACACACCCGCGCAAATTGCGCTACCTAGCGCACACCAACGCAATTCCTTATTAGCGTTGGGTGCTAGCGCGGGGTGTCATATAAGATTTATGCCATAACCATGCCGCCATCAATTGTGATTACCTGCCCGGTGATATAGCTTGACTCATCAGACGCCAGAAACAAACAGGTATTGGCTACATCCTGAGGCGTACCAAGTTTAGCCAGAGGTATTGCCTCGAGCATCTTCTTCTTTATATCCTCAGGGAGCTTGGCGGTCATCTCTGTTTGGATAAATCCGGGAGCTACTGCATTAGCATTAATATTACGACTGGCTAATTCTTTAGCTACTGTTTTCGTAAGAGCGATTATGCCTGCTTTTGAAGCTGCATAATTTGCCTGGCCCGGGTTTCCCATTAAACCGATGATTGAAGCTATACTGATAATCCTTCCGCTTCTTTGTTTTATCATCGGCCGGGTTACAGCCTTGATGCAGTTAAATGTGCCTTTAAGGTTGACATTAATCACCGCATCCCAATCCGCTTGGGACATTCTAAGCAAAAGATTGTCTTTAGTAATCCCCGCGTTGTTAACTAATATATCAACCTTTCCCATTTTGTCAAGAATTTTATTTATTCCTTCTTCCACCTTCTCAAAGTTGGTTACATCCATCTCCAAAGCCAGCGCCTTACGGCCTAAACCCTCGATTTCAAGGGCTGTTTTCTGGGCTATCTCTAAGTTCACATCCGCTACAACAATATCCGCGCCTTCTCTGGCAAAGGTCATGGCAATTGCCTGGCCTATTCCCCTTGCTCCACCGGTTATCAAAGCTACCTTATCTTTTAACCTCATTTTATCCTCCTTACCCACGGGGGTACACCGGCCACTTCCTTTAAGGCCGGGTGTTAACCACCTGCTCCATATCTGTGCTCTTCTCTATATTCACAACCTGCGCGCTACTGTCAATACGCCGCATCAGGCCCTTTAAAACCTTTCCCGGACCAAATTCATAGAAATTAGCCACTCCCTTAGATAGGATAAAACGCATTGAATCTTCCCACCTTACCGAACCTTTGATCTGGCTAACCAGGTTCTCTCTTATCTGCTCAGCTTTATATTGCGGCTGCGCCGTATAATTACTGATCACGGGGAATTTAGGCTCAGAAATCGGTAGATTATCAAGAACCAGCTTTAATCCTAAAGCAGCCTCCGACATTAAAGAAGAGTGAAAACCGCCGCTCACCTCAAGAGGAATAACTCTTTTAGCCCCTGCCTGATTGCAAAGTTCCATCGCCTGATTTACCGCTTCTGCTTTTCCGGTAATCACAATCTGACCAGGACAGTTCAGATTAGCGATCTCAGCACCGGATTGCCGGCAAATTTCCTTTAATTTTTCCACGGACAATTCTAAAACCGCGGCCATTTTTCCGGGATGCTTCTTGGAAGCCTCGTCCATTAATTGTCCCCTTTTACTTATCAGGCGGATACCGTCATCAAAGGTTATGGCACCGGAAGCAATTAAAGCAGAATATTCACCCAGGCTTAAACCGGCGGAAAAAGAAGGAACGAAATTTGTTTTGGATTTAAAAACCTCAAAAGCCGCGATACTTGCGGTTACTATCGCCGGCTGAGAAATATTGGTTGATTTAAGCGCCTCTTCAGGGCCGTTAAAACAGATTTTCTTTAATTCAATATGCAGTAATTCTTCTGCCCGATCAAATATCCTGGCTGCCTCAGGAAAAGATTCATACAAATCTTTACCCATACCAACATATTGGCTACCCTGACCGGCAAAAAGATAGCCTACCACTCGATAACACAGGCGCCCCAGACTAAACCTGCTCCGAATGCATCCAGAAGGACAATATCACCTTGCTTAACCCTGCCCTCACGCACCGCCTCGCAAAGCGCGGTAACCGTGGAAGCACTGGACATATTTCCGCATCTTTCTATATTTAGATAAACACGGCCTTCAGGAATGCCTAATTTTTTTGCTACAGCCATAATAATCCGCGCGTTTGCCTGATGCGGGATAATTATATCCACATCAGCGAAAGTCATACCTGCCTGTTCCAGGACAATCTCGGCAGCCCTGGTCATAGTATTGACCGCGATCTTAAATAATTCATTGCCCTGCATTTTTATAAAATGCTGGCGGTTCCTTATTGTCTCGGTACTTGCCGGATTCGCCGAGCCTCCGGCAGGTATATTTAATAAACCTAGCTTTGAACCATCACAGCCAAGATAGGTAGAAATAATCCCTCTGTTTTTTACCTCTGATAAAATTACGGCTCCGGCGCCATCCCCAAACAAAACACAGGTATTGCGATCCTGCCAATCAGTAACCGAAGTTAAAACTTCAACACCAATAACCAGCGCGTTTTTATAAGTAGCCGAGGCAACAAACTGTTGGGCTACTGAAATTCCGTAAACAAAACCCGCGCAGGCGGCGGAGATATCAAAACAAGCGGCGCCTTTGGCGCCGAGTTTATTCTGCAATATCGAAGCTACTGAAGGACAAGGCATATCCCCGGTAATTGTCGCCACAACTATTAAATCTAAATCTTCAGCCTTAAGCTTAGCATTTTTTAACGCCTCTTCAGCTGCCTTAAAAGCTAAATCCGACGCAGCCTCACCCTTTGCCGCCTGATGCCTTTCCTTTATACCGGTGCGGGTAGTAATCCACTCATCAGAGGTATCCACCATTTTTTCCAGGTCGGCGTTAGTTAATATTTTCTCAGGCAGGTATTCGCCCACCCCGATAATGCCTACTTTTTTCAATACAACTCCTTATTTCAACGCCTCAAGGATCTTGGCGTTAACCTGGCGCTCAATTTCCTCTTTGGCAACTCTAATCGCATTCTTAATCGCCCTCTTGTTTGAACGGCCGTGTCCGATAATTACCACACCGTTCACTCCCAACAAAAGCGCTCCACCATACTCAGCGTAATCAATTTCTTTCTTAAAATGCTTGAGGCTGGGCATCATAAAAATCAAACCGATCTTACCCCAGATAGTGCTTAAAAGATGTCGCTTCAGGAATTTCTGCATTGCCTCCGCGGCGCTTTCTAAAACCTTTAAAGCGACATTGCCCACAAAACCATCGCAAATAATAATATCACATTTACCGGTAAGAAGATCCTTACCTTCCACATTGCCGATGAAATTAATTTTGCTCTTTTCCAAAAGCTCATAAGCCTCGCGGATAAACCCGGTACCTTTTTTCTCTTCTTCACCGATATTTAACAGGCCGACAATAGGATTAGGCTTATTCAGGATATTCTTGCAATAAGCATCAGCCATAATCCCGTATTGTTGCAATTGTGTAGGTTTAGGATCGATGTTGGCGCCGACATCGATAATCAGAGAATTACCTTTTAAGGTAGGAGTAATAATGCCTATGCCCGGCCGTTCAATACCGGGAAGAAGGCCTAATCCCAAGGTCCCGGCGCAAACCACTGCCCCGGTGTTTCCGGCGCTGAAAAACGCATCTGCCTTACCTTCTTTTATCAGATTAATTCCAACTACAATAGAAGAATCTCTTTTTCTTCTAATACTGGTAGCAGGAGATTCACACATCTCAATGACTTCAGAAGCATGCTGGATACTAATCCTGTTTCCGGTATATTTAGATTTTTTCAAGAGGGCTTCTATTTTTGGCTGGTCTCCTACAAGAATAACATCCACATCGTATTCTTTCACCGCCAAAAGACTGCCTTCGATAACTACATCGGGAGCATGGTCGCCGCCCATTGCATCAACGACTATTTTCATACTTTTCTCCTAAAACTACGAGGTTTTTCTTTCCTGACTTACGAGTCAGGAGGCCCTTGCGCTTCGCGCAAGGATTTCACTAAATCAAACCTTTAAGGTGCTCATTTCTTCTTTTTCTTTTCCTTGACTTTAATTTCCACGACCTGACGGCCATCATAATATCCGCAGACCAGGCAAACACGATGGGAAAGCTTTAGTTGTTTGCATTGAGGACAAGGAACTAAATTAGTTTTTTTGATCTTCCAGTGCGTACGGCGTTTTCGGCCGCGCTGTGCTGAATGTTTTCTCTTAGGTAGAGCCACAGTTACATCCTCCTTCGTTTTTGTTTTTACCGCATTTTAAGCAAAGCCCTTTACAATTTGCGTTACACAAAGGCTTCATGGGGTAATCTAGCATCACTTCTTCCCGGATATCCGGGTTTAAATCTACAACAGTAGCGCCGCTATCAAGGGCAAAACTCAGCTGCGCATCCTTAGAAAACTGCCACTCAAACTCTTCCAGGCAGCGAGAACAAGGCGCCGAAAGAACCGCGCTCATGTTCAATTTTACAATAAGCGCATTAAGCACCCGCGAGACCTGCGCCTTAACCCTTAAGCCAGAACGGAACTTTATCAGTTCAGTCTCAAGATCAAGCGCCTCGGGTTTAATCTCTTCATCTAAAAGCAGGCCCTCTGCAGGAACCTGATTAATAAAAATCTTCACTTTTTCCCGCGTAATTTCTTGCGCAAGGCCTCAGCCACAAAATCCGGCACAAGATTTGTCAGGTCCGCGCCTAAAACAGAAACCTCTTTAATCAACCTGGCCGAAAGATAACTATAAGACTCATGCGGCATAAGAAAGATCGTCTCAATATCACCGGCTAACTTACGGTTAGTCAGGGCCATCTGAAACTCATATTCAAAATCCGAAAGCATGCGTACACCGCGTACCAAAACCCTTGCTTTCATCTTCCGGGCGAAATCCACAACCAGGCCGTCGAACTGCGTAACACTCACACCATCCATGCCCGCGGTAGCTTTTTTAAGCATCGCCACTCTCTCGGCAACGCTAAAAATCGGCTTCTTGTGCGGATTGTGCGCCACAGCCACAATAACATCATGGAAAATCTCATGCGCGCGGCAAATCAAATCAATATGCCCGTTGGTTACCGGGTCAAATGTTCCTGGGTATATCGCAACCTGACACATCTTTTACTCTTTCTTCCTGAAAATAGAAAGCCAGGTATCTCCGTATTTGGCTTCTTTTATCAGACTGAATTTTAGGCTGGGTTCGGACAGCGATTCTGTCTTGGGATGCTGCGCGACTATCAAACCATTGGGCGCTAATATATCATAACCCTCCAGGGTATGCAAGATTTTTTTTGCCATTCCTTCATGATACGGAGGATCAAGAAATATGATGTCGAAGCTCTTTTTATCCCGGGAGAGAAGTTTAATCGCCTTCTCCGCTTCCAGATAATACAAGTTACAGGCTGAAGCCTTGAGCAAGGTAATGTTCTTTTTTATGGCCAAAACCGAATCCCGGCTACACTCAACCATGGACAACTCACTTACACCGCGGGAAAGCGCTTCAAACCCCACTGCCCCGGATCCCGCATAAAGCTCAAGAAATGACAGCCCCTCTATATCCCCTAATATATCAAAAATAGCCTTGCGCACCTTATCCTGAGTAGGACGAATACCCCTGGGCATAAATAACTTTCGATTATGGTATTTTCCCGTAGTTATGCGCATAATATTTTTTTAAGACTTCCCCTTATAAAGTACGCCTGGTAAATTCCGAAACAGCAATCTCATCCAAATTAATTTCCCCTGTCAACTTAAAATCCCCACCGATATCTCTTGCCTCCATAAAAGGCTCATTGATCAAAGAATTATTCGTGCGGTAATAATGGCGGACAATAAATAATTTATCAAATAAAGAAGCTGACATTTTAACCGCATCAGCTAACTGCCGGCTTCCGGAAACCGGCAATAGGTATATATCATTACCCAAATAATAAGACTGGGCAAATAATACCCCTCTCATATTACAGGCAATCACTGCCGAAGCCTTTGCCTGCGATTTACCGTTTATCCAGACGCAAGAATTCTTAGGCGCCGGCCCAAATTGTACCCTGCTGACAAATAACGCAGAAACCAGCATTAACAGAATGAATAGTAATGTAAACATTCTATTACGAGAAAACCCAAAATTCAAAGAATATCCTGCCAGCGGGATAAAACCTAAAAAAGAAAACATCCAAAAACGCTCCTGGCGCAGAAGTGCGCCATGCTGGAGGACATCTAATAAAAACATGAAGAATAAAGGCAGGCTAAAGATACTCAAGCAAAACCAAAACTGCCGGCGGTATTTAATAAAAATTTCCCTTATCCCGTTAAAGGCTATGTAAACAAAAAAAACCATACCCGCCAATAAGGATATTCGCGCCAGGAATCCAGGCTGGTCAAATATAAGCAGATACCGGCCAAACCCCGAAAAAATATTTCCTATTTTATCAATTAACCCCGGATAACCGAATATCCACTCTGCGTTAACAAAATTATACCCCTTCAAGGTTACCAGAATTAGCCAGGGAGAAAACAAGAATAATGAGCTTAAAACAGCCAAATAGAATTTCTTGATCATTACACTTTCGCGCTTATGGACAAACCTAAAATAAAGAAAATGCGCGATAGCGACAAAAGCATAGAAATAATGTGTATATAACCCCAGGGCGCTAAAAACGGCAAACCAAAAAGCATCCCGGTTTTTATTATCCTTCTCCAACTTTAATAAAAACAGCGAAGATAATAAACCGATTACCATAATCAGACTATAGGAACGCGCCTCTTGCGAATAGCGGACACTAAAGGCGCTTATCGCAGTAAACAAGGCGCAAAAAACTGCCGAACGTTGATTAAAAAGGCGCTCCCCTATCCTATATGATAGGAATATAGCAAAGGCCCCCATTAAAACCGAAAAAAATCTCAAAACAAACAAGCCATTACCGAATAACTTCATCCAGATATAGATTATCCAAAAATACAATGGCGGATGAGTATCCGTATCCAATAGCCCGATAGTTACATCTTTGATATGTTTTGTGGAATCATTCTCAAGAAATAACCTGAAATCCGAAGATTTCAGTAAAGGCGGTGTTTCTCGTTTAGAAAAACCGTCTACAAGTTTTACCACATCAACACCATGTCCGCTAGACAAAAAGAGAGTAAAAAACTCATCAGTCCACAAGGAGCGGCCGGATAGGTTATGCATCCGAAGGGCCAAGCCAAGCGCAAGAATAAATAATAAAATAAAACCAAAGCGCATCTTACTTATCGGCGCTTTAAGCCACTGCCATAAAACTTTCATATTCAGGAAACCTTTGGAATAACCGTTCTTTCAGCTGGATATGCTGATGTAAGGTTAAGTTATTATCTTCGGAGATAAGCCTCAATGCCTCTTCTCTTGCCTTTTTTAATAATTGCAATTGAGTTAAAGGATTGGCGATCTTTAATTCTGTCAGGCCGTGCTGGCGCTGCCCAAAAAATTCACCCGGCCCCCTGATTCTTAAATCTTCTTCTGAAATTCGGAACCCATCGCTTGATAAAACCATTGCCCTTAGCCTTGCCTTTGCTTCATCAGTCTGGGCATCAGAGATAAGCACGCAAAACGACTGCAGGCTCCCCCTGCCAATTCTTCCGCGCAGTTGATGCAACTGGCTTAAACCAAAACGTTCGGCATGAGCAACAATCATACAAGTTGCATTAGGAATGTCAATGCCTACTTCTAAAATAGTGGTTGAGACCAAAAGATCCAGCTCTTTATTCCTGAATTTAAGCATAACTTCTTCCTGCTCTTTTGTTTTTAGCTTGCCATGAACCAAACCAAGCCTGAAATTTTTAAACCCACCCTCCTTTAGCTCGGCAAACATTTTCTTTGCCCCGGCTATATCTAAAGCGTAAGATTCCTCAATTACCGGATAAATTATATAAGCCTGGCGGCCATGCTCAAGTTCCTGCCTGGCAAGGACAAAACCTTTTTCTTTATCCTGCTGGCTAAAATGCAATGTTTTTACAGGAATACGCCCGGCAGGAAGCTCGTTAATTACCGAAATATCCAAATCACCATAGAGTGTAATCGCCAGAGTGCGCGGAATTGGAGTAGCGGTCATGATCAACACATCCGGATTATTACCTTTCTTTGGCAACAGCGCCCGCTGCCCCACTCCGAATTTGTGCTGTTCATCAATCACAATAAAACCTAAGGATTTAAACCTTAACCCCTCCTGCAAAAGGGCGTGCGTGCCGATAATCAAATCAATTTTTCCTTCCTTGACCTCCTGATATATTCTTTCCTTTTCTTTATCCTGGCTAATTAATAAACCCACGCGCAGTTTACGCCCGTTAAAAGTTAAACCGGATAGCTGAGAAGTTATTTTAGCGTAGTGCTGACGGCTAAGTATTTCCGTAGGCGCCATAAAAGCCGCCTGATAACCACCCTGGATTGACATTAGGCAGGCCAGGGTAGCGACTACGGTTTTACCTGAACCCACATCGCCCTGCAAAAGCCGCTGCATGGCTTGAGCTGAAGCCATATCCGACTTTATTTCAGCTAATACCTTTTGCTGCCCTAAAGTTAATTTAAAAGGCAGGCGGGAAATAAAATCCTCAACCAGTTTACCATTAACAATATGACTTACCCCTTTTTTCTCTTTACGCTTAAGCTTCCTCAAAACAAGAGGAAGTTGAAAAATAAAAAACTCTTCAAAACTCAAACGCAGGAGCGCCTGTTTCTGCAGGATAAGGTCCTGCGGAAAATGTATATTTATAAGGCTCTGCGCTAAATTAAGCAAGTTGTTGCGGCTGCGTAAATCAAAAGGAAGATAATCTTTGACCTTGGGCATAAATTCATCCAGGGCCCCTTTAATCAAATGACGCATGCTGCGCTGGGAAAAACCTTTGGGTAAAGTATAAATGGGGACAATCCGTCCGATGTTTAAAGAATCCACGTCCTCGCTGTCAAGAAACTCAAACTCCGGATTATTCATCTGCATTCTGCCGTTATATATTTCAACCTTACCGTAAAGTATTAAAGAGACCCCGGGCTTAAGATACTCTTTTAAGTATGGCTGATTAAACCAGACACAATTGATCTTGCCGGTTTTATCCACAAGGACTGCCTCGGTTATACTAAAAGATCGCCTGCGCCAGGAGTTGCGCTGGCCGCCGGCCAAAACTTGAGTCTTTATAGTATATATCTCTCCATCTTTAAGGCCCGAGATATTAGAAAAATTTGTGCGATCCTCATAACGCCGGGGAAAATAATAAAGCAAGTCCTCAATAGTATTTATCCCTTTATCGGAAAAACTTTTTTTCCTCTTCGGGCCGATACCTTTAAGATATTGAATGGATGTAGCTTGCATGGATTTATTATACTATAAAAAACCAAAAACCCCGTCCAAAAATATTTTTTAAGGGGTCTTGAAAACCTGCGATTTATATGGCATACTTATATTGCATTAGGAAACGGAACAGCAACGAGGAGGATAGTAACGATAGCGAAAGCTATTAGGCCTATCACCTACAAAGAAACCCCGGGAAAAGACGGGGCTTTTTTGTTGATAAGCAGATAATTTACGGAACGAGCTTAGCGAGCGATTTGCTGCGGGTATATTGTTATTCAAGAAATGATACTGATCTTTTGGCCGCCAAATTCCACGCAATCCCCTGGATACAACTTCCGGCGGATACGCGATTCAACAACTCCATTGACTTTGACCAAACCTGAGAGTATTTCCTGCTTGGCTTGAGCGCCGCTTACGGTAAGCTCCAATACCTTAAGCAGATTATCCAACTCTATAAACTCAGCCTTCAGCTTAAATTCCATCAATACCAGCGAAACTACTTAGAAAGAAGATAAACGTTTACCTTCTTATTGCCGCATTGTTTCTTGAGTGTTTCCATTAAACCGGCATCAGGCTTACCGCCAAGCTCCTCTATTTTTTGCATATCCGCTAAGGACTTATCATATGCCTTTTCATGGTAATAAGCATTGCCGCGGATAGAGTAGATACTGATGTTACCAGAATTAAGCTCAACAGCTTTGGAATAATCAGCAATGGCCCGTTTATAGTCGCCTTTATTTTGATTAGCATTACCCCGGCTCAAATAGGCATTGGCAACATTGGGATTAAGTTCGATGGCTTTAGAGAAATCACCGATAGCCTTGTCGTAATCACCCTTGCTTTGATAAACATTCCCGCGGCTGGAATAAATATTAGCATCGTTTGGTTTAAGCCCAAGGGCTTTGGAATAATCAGCAATAGCCTGGTCATAATCACCTTTATTTTGATAGGCATTACCCCGGCTAGAGGAAATACTGGCATTACCAGGATTAAGTACCATGGCTTTTGAAAAATCCGAGATAGCCTGGTCATAATCACCTTTATTTTGATAGGCATTACCCCGGCTAAAGCACAGATCAGCATCATTAGGCTTAAGCTCAATAGCCTTAGTATAATCTGAAATAGCCAAGTCATAATTGCCTTTATTTTGATAGGCATTACCCCGGCTAAAATATATGTCGGCATCTCCGGGCCTGAGCCCGAGAGCCCTGGCATAATCTAATATAGCCAGGTCATAATTACCTTTATGCTGATAAACATTACCCCGGCTAAAGTAAATATTGGCATCTCCGGGTTTTAGACTAATGGCTTTAGTGTAATCCAGGATAGCCAGGTCGTAATCACTTCTATTTTGATAAACATTACCCCGGCTAAAGTAAATATTGGCATCTTCGGGTTTTAGCTCGATAGCCTTGGTATAATCCAAGATAGCCTGCTCATAGTTGCCTTTACTTTGATAGGCATTACCCCGGCTAAAGTAAATATTGGCATCTCCGGGCTTAAGCCCGATGGCCTTGGAAAAAGATGAAATAGCCCGGTCATAGTCGCCTTTATTAAAATACTCCATCCCTTTATTTGCAATTTGTTCAGGAGTTTCCGCAGCTAAAGCGCTTCCCAGGAACAAGGATATAAATAATAGAATTAAAATGCTTTTTGCCTTTAAACACCTTTGGACAATCCCCATTTTAATCATTTTCATTCCCTCCTTATTTTATTAATCACCTATAGCTTCAATGGGTGTATTTTATCACAGTAAAGTAGAAAATCAAATAACTATATTTGGAAAAAAAGAAACACCCTGCTTATCCGGCAAAGGCATAATAGTAGCCTTTTATTTTCTTAACCTTCAGGCGGATGTTGAAAAGCTTGCTTATATTTTGGTCGGTTAAGAGCTCGGCCTTTTTACCATCTTTATAGAACTTGCCCTCTTTCATTAAAATAACCCGGGATATCTCAGGAATGATATCACTAAGATTATGCGTAACCAGGACCACTCCTATGCCGGATCTGGATAACTTTCCAAGTATCTGCCTGAATTTATGCAAGGCGTGCAAATCCAGACTGTTAACCGGTTCATCCAGAATAAGCGCTTTAGGATCATGTACAAGCGCCCTGCCGATTAAAAACCTGCGCGCTTCTCCGGAAGACATTTGGGTTAAACTTCTATCCTTAAGGCTGCTGACTTCGAGAAACTCCATAATCTCCTTAGCCTTCTTACGCATCTCAGGCGTAATAAGCTGCCGATAAAGCCCGATACTGCTGAAGAACCCGGATAAAATCATCTCCCTGCCTGACATATCGCGCTCAAAAGAATATTGCAGGTCATTAGAAACAATACCCAAAGTTGTCCTTAAATCAAAAATATTCCAGATGTCCCGGCCCCAGATCTTAAACACGCTGTTCTTTGCCTGCATAAGAGGATAATATTCCCTGGTGATAGTTTTAATAAATGAAGATTTCCCGGCGCCGTTAGGTCCAAGGATAGCGATATGCTCTCCGGGATAAATCTTTATGGATATGGAATCCAGGATCTTCTTTCGATCTCTGGTCACGGTAATATTATTAAATTCCAGCAAAGGAATCATTTGGCTAAATTCTCTACCGCCTTAACCGCTAATTCCACAGCAGCATCCAGATCATCGATATGGAAAACCCCGGTTGGCGAATGAATATAACGTGTAGGGATAGTTAAAACCCCCGAAGACACACCTTCCCTGTTCATATGAATGATCGCCCCATCAGTCATGCCTCCATCAATTACATCTATCTGGTATTTAATCTTATTATTCTTGGCGGTATCTACCAGAAGGTTTTTTATCTTCTCATTCACAATCAGCCCCCTGCCGGAAGCCTCAATAATAGTTATAGCTACGCCCTGTCCAAGTTTTAAGGAAGATTCCCTTTCAGATATCTGGGGCGTGTCCCCTGCGACATTGGTATCTATAGCTATGGCGTAATCCGGATTGATCTTAAACGCCGAGGTGCGCGCGCCTTTTAATCCTACCTCTTCCTGGGTCGTGGCTACGGCATAGACTTCCGCGTCAGCCTTAAGTTTTTCCATGATTTTAATCAGCGCGAAACAACCAACCCGGTTATCTATAGCTTTGCCATAATAAAACTTTCCGTTTAATATTCCGGCGTTGGGCTCAAAAATTACCACATCGCCGACCTCTACCTTCTTTTCAGCTTCTTCCTTACTCGCGCAGCCGATATCGATAAACATATCTTCATATTTAAGAGGCTTCTTTCTTTCCTCATCCTTCTGCAGATGCGGAGGCTTAGTGCCGATTATCCCGATACAATCTCCTCCTTTAGCTTTTACAATCACCCTCTGGGCAGGAAGAATCCGGTCATCTATGCCGCCAAGCTTGATAAAATACAAAAACCCCTCTTTTGTTATATGCTTAACCATCAGGCCTATCTCATCCATATGCGCAGCAAGCATAATCTTCTTTTTGCCTTTGCCTTTTTTAGCAATCACATTACCAAAATTATCGACCTCCACTTCAGCGCAGCTTTTCTTAAGTTCATCATAAATTATCCTGGCAATCTGGCTTTCATAACCCGGGATGCCGGGAGCTTCAAGAATTTTCTTCAATAATATATCCACTAAATCCTCCTTAAGAAGTTAACTATTGCGCCTTTACTTTATTTAAATTAGGCGGCAAAATCACAATTTCCACCCGCCTGTTTTTTTCTTTATTCTGCGGCGTATCATTAGCCGCTACTGGATGATATTCGCCATACCCGTTTGCCGAAAGCATCCGCGGATTAACGCTGCACTGATCAACAAGATAATGCAGCACCGCCAAAGCCCGGAAAGAAGAAAGCTCCCAGTTCGATTTCCAGCCGGAATGCCTTATTGGGTCATTATCAGTATGCCCCTCAATCGCAACCTGGGAATTCGGAACATCTTTCTTTAAAACTTCGGCTACCTTGCCCAGAGTAAGCTTGCCGTCTTCCTTGACATTATCCTTTCCGGAATCAAAAAATATTTCGGATACAAAAGTAATCACCAGGCCGCGCTCAGTCATCTGCAGCTTTGCCTTGTAATCACCGATTTCTTTCTTTAAAGACTCCTCAAGCTCCTTTTTTGCCTGTTCAAGTTCAGAGACCTCTTTTTCTTTTTCCTCAGACAAATTCTGCACTTCTTTTACTTTTTCTTTCTGCAGCAGAGCTATTTTGTTTCTTAGATTGGCGTTTTCTACTTCCAGGCCATCCGTCCTGCGGGCTTTATCGATAAAAGCGCAACCCGACAATGAAAATACGGCGATTACAAATACAATTAGCGAAAGTTTATTTTTCATCTATCCTCCTTCTTAGAATAATTGCGCTCATAATCAATCCTAAGCCCGCCTCTTTACCCCGCCCTCAAAAGAACAGGATTTAGCTGGTTTAAAAATATCAATCTCATTATAACAGAGTAATTGTTTTCACACCAAACAATCACGATTAATTTGAGATATCTACAATGTTTTAATTATACCGCTTAAGCTTGATTAGCTCAACAAAAAAGGCGCCGGATTCCGGCGCCTTAAAAAAAACAAGAACAACCTGCCTATTTCTTATGCCGGAAAGGTAAATAACAAGCTGGCTTAATCCCTTGTTTCTGATAATAATCCTGATGATAATCTTCTGCCGGATAAAAATCCCCGGCCGGGGTTATTTCCGTTACAATTTTATTTTTGAATCTTCCGGACCGTTCCAGTTTTTCCTTAGCCGCCAAGGCGAGTTTTTCCTGCTCAGGCGTATGAAAGAATACCGCCGAACGGTATTGCGAGCCTGTATCCGGCCCCTGCCTGTTGGCAGTAGTAGGGTCATGAATATTCCAGAAAATATCCAAGAGTTCCGAATAAGATATTTTCGCAGGATCATAAACAACTTCAACTGCCTCAGCGTGCCCGGTTACATCGGAACAAACATCCTGGTAAGTTGGATTTTTAAAATGGCCTCCGGTATAACCGGCCCTGACTGAAATTATCCCTTTACCGATAAGTTCCTGAAAAGCCGCTTCCACGCCCCAGAAACATCCAGCGGCAAAAGTAGCTTTCCCGGTTTCGACTTTTACCGGCCGCACCGCAAGTTTCAACGCCACAGCGTTAATACAATAACGTTTCCCGCTGGGAAGCGGGCCATCATCAAAAACATGCCCCAGGTGCGCTCCGCAGCGGGCGCAGAGCACCTCAGCCCTGGACATCCCCAGGCTGTTATCCTGCAGAAGCCGGATGTTTAAATCCGATACCGGTTCCCAGAAACTCGGCCAGCCTGTTCCGGATTCAAATTTATTATCAAACCTGAAAAGATCCGTGCCGCAACCGACGCACTGGTAAATTCCTTTGCCGCCTTTTGGCGGGAGAGGGCATTTCACGGAAAAAGGCGCCTCTGTCCCCTTAAGCCGGGTAACCTCATACTGCTGAGGAGTAAGAATTTTCTTCCATTCTGCATCGGTATGTTCAATTCTCGGAAGATCTTTAACTTCCAGGCTTAAAGCATCAAAAATTCTTACCGTATCTGTTCTGGGCGATTCTTTCATACACCCTCCCGTTAATAATGGAAACAAACATAGCATGATTAAGAATCTTCGATATGACATACTTTACCATACCCCTCTGTCGCCTTTGAAAATGTTCATTTCTAACAGACAAAAGATCAAACGGTAAAAGCTAAAAGGATCAAAAGGAAAAGGGCTCCGTTAATAAAAAGAGCGACTGCCCCATCTTGCCAGAAAATGCATCCTCTTAGCCCTCCCCGTTTTCTATTTCTTTGACCAGGTAATCTTTTGTTTCCGCATGGACAACACCGCTTAAAACAAGCAATGAAATAAGATTCGGCAGCGCCATTAAGGCGTTGGCGATATCCGAAAACGACCAAACAATAGGAACTGTTACCACAGAACCAACCATTACCACAACTACCCATAGCCAGCGATACGGTTTTATCGCCCGATGGCCAAAAAGGTATTCCGCTGCCTTCTCTCCATAATATGACCATCCAAGAATTGTGCTAAAAACAAATGTCAACAACCCGATAGTTAAAACAACCGGGCCTATCAATGGAATCGCGGTAAAAGCTGTTTTAGTAAGCAAGGCGCCGTCTAAACCTTTGGTCCAGACATTGGAATTGACTAAAACAAGCCCTGAGATAGCGCAAACTACTACCGTATCCCAGAATGTACCTGTAGAGGAAACTAATGCCTGCCTGGCAGGATGCCTGGTCCGGGCGGCGGCGGCAACAATCGGCGCGCTGCCTAAGCCTGACTCATTTGAAAAAAGTCCGCGGGCAACACCGAAACGGACAGCTTCTTTCATCCCCGCTCCGAGAAAACCACCTATGGCGGCATGGCCGGTAAAAGCACTTTTAAGAATTAGCATTATTGTCGCAGGTATTGTATCAAACTTAAGCGCAAGTATTATGATGCAGCCTAAAACATAAAACACCGTCATAAAAGGAACGAATTTTTCGCAAACCCTGGCGATTGACGTTATCCCGCCGATTATTACAATTGCCGTAAAAACAGTTATGACTATTCCGGTGATCCACGGCGAAATATGAAATGTATCTTTTACAAGCACGGCTATGGAATTAGCCTGCACCATATTGCCGATGCCAAATGCCGCGATTGCGGCAAATGCGGCAAACAATACTCCCAGCCATCGGCATTTCATTCCCCTCTCTAAAACGTACATCGGGCCGCCGGAGATTGTGCCATTTTTAGAAGTTATGCGGTACTTTACCGAAAGCATTGCTTCGGCATATTTTGTGGCGATACCGAAAACACCGGTAAGCCACATCCAAAGCACGGCGCCCGGGCCGCCGGCGGCAATAGCCGTACCCACACCGACAATGTTACCGGCGCCGATGGTTGCGGCAAGCGCAGTAGTCAGCGCGCCGAAATGGCTAATATCCCCATCACCTTCCTTATTTTTGCTAAAAGAAATTTTAATTGCCCGGAAAATATACTTTTGCACAAACCCTAACCGGAAAGTAAGAAAAATATGCGTACCCATCAATAAGACAAGCATGGGCACGCCCCAAACATAACCGTCTACAGTAGCAAGAAACTTTTCAAGTATTTCCATGCTCTTATTTCAACTCACCAGTTAAGTCAATAAAATTTTGATGCTTATTGTCTACTGCAAGAGACTTTATAGGAGTCCCCGGCTCAAAATTAAATGCTTTTAGTTCCACTTTTTTCCAAGCGGTATTTTCATAGGTTTTATAATAAAGGGTAAGGTTTGTCAAGTCTTTGATAACTACCCATTGAGCATATCCTTCCATATGGACAAGTGGGGCGGGATTTTCTTTAATCGCACCCTTAGGGATATCCACAATATTTAAAAGGTGCTCAACCAGGTTGACTGCTTCAGAAGCATTCTTTGCCGGCAAAGCTGCATCCAGAGAATATGCCACTCGCACAAATCTTGACGGAGGAGTCCAGTCCCCGGGTAACCCCAGCAGGCCGCTGCCAACGCCGGTCGGTTCTAATTTCAAACCGTTAAGCATTCTGTCTTTTCGATCATGCGCATCCAAATTGATATAATTTCTCAAATTATTAATCTGCCATTCAAAATCCGGCCGGTTAGTCATAACCCCAAGCGGATTATCATAAACCTTCACTTGCCCGCCGATAAACTCAATAACCAGATTTTTTCCACTGGCATCATGCACAGCAATATGCATATATAGATTGCCATTGGCTTCTTTTAAGCTTCTACCTGTAACATTAATTTTAGGCAAAGCTTCTTTTACTTCTTCCACTGTCGCGAAATTCCCCATAATCCAGGAACCTATGTCGGCAACCGTCACAAACCTGCCTGCCTCTGCCGGCTGATACTCCGCGCCCGTAAACATCAACGCGTCAAAAGCCAGCCCCTTTTCATTAAAACCCTCCACATAACAATTCTTAAGGTTATAGGCATCGATACCCAGGAAGCCATATTTATTCGTCCAGGTTATACCTTTAATACCTTTATCGTCTAAGCTGGTAAACTTTTCTCCGCGAGGCACAATGACAACGTTAGAATGAAGATCAACCGGGAACTCCATGGAGCGGCCGATCACCACCGAGCCGTCTTCAGCCTTAACCTGAAAATCCGTGCAGGCAAAAGACAGATTAACCCCTAAAGCCAAAAATAAAATTACCGCGATTAAAACTACCCCACTTTGTTTTCTCGTCATTTCTCCCCCATTCTTCTAGCTAACAAACATTTGTTATTTTCAGCCTTTTAACACATTCATCCACATCTTTCACAAAAGTAACCAGCTCAACACAACAATTAATTTTACGTTTATCTCTGATTTTTTCACTTAGCACCGGCTCATTTTTCAAACAGGTTAAAGCCGGCTTCCAAAAATCGCCTAACATAATTATCGGCTTAGGCTCAATTAACCCTTTATTCAAATGCTCAAGCACTGCGGATAACTCTAATAATGTTCCGGTCCCGCCAGGCAGAACGATAAAAGCATCAGCTTTCTTAAGCATGATATCAATACGCTCAAATAAAGTTTCCGCGACAATCTCTTCATCAATAAATTCATTTGCGCCTTTGTATAAAGGCTTCTCCCATTTATACCAGGTTACCCCGATAGTCGAGCCTCCGGCGGATTTAGCCCCGCGGGAAATATCCTCCATCGTTCCGCCGAAACCACCGGAAATCACGGTTGCGCCTTTCTGCGCCAGCAATTTCCCTAAGCGGACAACCTCCGCCTTTTCTTTCTTGCTTAAATCTTTATAACTGCCAAAAATACAGACCGATTTAATCATATAAAAATAAAGGGGACGGTTCTATTTTTCTTGCTTTGGTGGCCTTCCCCTATTCTCCCTTTTGTTATTTATCTGATAATATTCTTGGAGCTTATTGACAAAAGTTTGGCTACCAATATATAACTTCTTCTCAAGTAGCTCTGAATTTATTATACTGCTATCGACCACAAAATCAACATATTGCCGCTGCCGGGATCTATCAGAATCAGATAAACCACAGTAAACCGGACTTTGAGTAAGAAAACTGTCTGCCATACCCTTTGCGTAAAAGTTATAACTGGAAAAACGATATTCTGAAGGATGCCTCACTATGCCCGCCCGGACAGGATTAAGCTCAATGTATTTACCGCATTGCAATAGATAAGAATCCGCCTCAATGATATTACTTTTAAATCTATCCTGCCATAAATGCCCGCAATAACTATAGATCTTTCTATAATAATAAAAATAGCTTAAATTAACCTGTTTCATGAATCTGGATAACATGCTTAGCGAATTAAGGAGTAGAACTAAATGAACGTGGTTACTCATAAGGCAATAGTGTAAGATATTTACTGCGTTATAATCTTTCCATTGCCTTAATAAAGTGTAATATTTTAGTTTATCGTTATCACTATGAAAGACGTTCTGGCGGTTATTGCCCCTGCAGATAATATGCAGGGCCGCATTAAGCGGAATAACCCTCTTTGTTCTTGGCATAAATCCCTCCTTCTACTGCTAATAGACGTAAAAGAAGGATAAGCCTAACTAAAAAATAGAACCGTCCCCTTTATTCCTCAAGCCATTTTTTCAGATCGACAAAAACCCAACCGGTCAAAGTCGGCATTCTCACCCACATCTTCAAGTCCGCCGGCCGGGTAATCACCTGCCAGACGGTAACCTCATCATCCTTAGGATTTTTCTTCAACACAGCCGCGCCTTTACCCAATGTGCCATCCTCATTGAAAAACGGGATATCCAGAACCGACATTATATATTTTTCATCCGCGCCTTTGGCAGGCCCGGACTTGGCGAAATTTAACATAATGCTTTCCCGCAAAGAAGAATACCACACCGCCGGGCTGGGCAGGGACAAAATACCCCAGGACGGATCATCAAACTGGTTTGCCGCGGCGATGGCAGTAATATCCTTGGCCTCCCTCTTGCGCATATCCCAGGGCGCGATCTCATAGAAACTGGCCGCGGAAGCATCCGCCACCATCAGGATGAATGAATAACTAAAGCGCGTGCCGCTGGCAAGGTTATAAAACTCCCGGGCATCATCAGCGTCAAATAAAAGGTTCATCAACTGCGCCATCGCCTGCGTCCTGGAATTAAACAACACAAAACCGGCTGAATCAACCCCGTTATTAACTTCCACGTATATTCCCTTATCGGTTAAGGCGTCGATAAAAGAAATGCCCCCGGTAATACCTACCCCTGCCACGGAATTTGAGCCATCGGAAGGTTTATAGACGACGATCAGGCCGTAATCTTTTACTAAGGAGCGGAACAAATCCGGAAAATCATAATTTCTGGCAGTAAGGACCTTGCCGTCAACGGTATATTTTCCCCAGGCCGCCGCCGAGGAACAAGAAGTGACATTGCCGCCGTATTTTTTACGCGCCAGCACCTGGACCATTACCACGTCCCCGGCCAAAATTATCTTTTGCCTGCTTAAACCGCTTGCCTGCGCCATGCCGCGCACCAATTCCTTCTGCCGCATCGGCATAGTCTTAAAAGTATTATCGGCAAACGCGTCAAGCTCTTCCTGAGTAAACAACCCCTTCTTGATAAAAGCCTCATTAATCGCCGTCTCATAAAGCGCGGATATCTTATCCCCTAACAGCGCGCCATACTGCTTGCCCATCTCATTGAAAGTCCCGGACAAAACCACTAACTTGATACCACCGGCATCATAAAGTTTCCCCGCGCCGGATTCCTTTACCGGTTTAGGCAAAGCCGCAGGCGCGGCATAACCATTTACCTGTAATAATAAAAACGCCACCAACAACAAAATCATTTTACGCATCTTAAACATCCCTCCTCCTTAGTCACTGAAGATTGGCTTTTGCTTCCTGAGAATGATTAAACACCTCCTGCAGCTTGACAATAAAGGGGACGGTTCTATTTTTCTTGTTTTGACTTCCCTCTATAGTTTCTGCTTCCTCGGCCGCACCCACTAAACCCCAAAAACAAAACTTAGTTTTAAAAAATAGAACCGTCCCCTTTATTTTAAACTAGGCTGGCGAACCGATCGTTAAATTCATAGATGCGTTCATCAAATATTATATCACTATGAACCACCGGACGTTTAAGTTTTATGCCATCCAAACAAGTGCAGCGGCTAAGCGCGACATATAGCTGGCCGTGGGTAAACGCGCCATGCCCAAGGTCAATGATTACTTTATCAAAAGTCTGGCCCTGGCTTTTATGAATAGTGATCGCCCAAGCCAGTTTTAGGGGATATTGCGCAAATTCCCCCACGATCTCATCCTCTATCTTATCTTCCTCCTCGTTGTAACTATATTCAATCTTCTCCCACTTCGTAATCGGGACATCATACTCAAAACCATTAATATCCACAACAATGGAGTCTGGCGATAAAGCCGCCACCTTGGCCAGCGTGCCATTCACCCATCGCTTATCCGGATCATTTTTTATCAAGATTACCTGGGCGCCCTTTTTAAGCTTTAATGATGCTTCGGTAGGATATGCCGGCTCTTCGAATTTACCGGTGGCATAAGCTTTATATGCAATCTCTTTACCGGGAAGTTTTGATAAACGCTCCTGATTTATCGCGTTGGCTAGACTATTGGTCGTAGTCAGGATCACGGTTGAGTCTTTCCGGGAGGCCGTCACATCTTTTTGCACCTTCTTATTTAATATCTTCAGGTCCTCCTCGGTATGCTCTTTATTCCTTACCCGGTTTAAAAGCTCCATAAACAAACTATCCTTTTGCCGATAGATGGTCGATAACTCAATTGTCCTGAGATGACAATCGTCAAATACCTTAGCGCTGAAGAAATACGGGCTTAAATACCGCTCTCCCAAAAGCTGCCTGGCTTCATTTTCCACCACCGGAGACAGCTGAAAAAGATCACCGAAAAATACCATTTGGACTCCGCCAAACGGCGACTTCATCCTTCCGCGGTTAAGGCGTAACGCGTAATCAATACCATCCATAAGGTCTGAACGAACCATTGAGACCTCATCAATAATTATCATATCAAGATTTTCAAACACGCTCCTGTCCCTGAGGCGCTTTATCGTATCCTTTTGGATGATCTTGGGAGGAAGCCTGAAAAAAGAATGGATAGTCTGGCCGCCGACATTAACCGCGGCAACACCTGTCGGAGCCAACACGATAATATTTTTTCCGGTATTAGCCTTAAAATATTTTAAAAGAGTGGATTTACCGGTGCCTGCCTTGCCGGTAATAAAAAGGCATTCCTTGGTGCGCTCCATAAGATCAAACGCCGACTTGAATTCATCATTTACATCAAGGTTCTCCGGAAGTTGATCTTCGACTATTGTTTGGTTGGTGAAAAATTTCATATTTTCTTTCTCAATAAAGGGGACGGTTCTATTTTTCTTGTTTTGACTACCCTCTATAACCTTTGCTTCCTCGACCGCACCCGCTTAAACCCCGATAACGACACTTAACTTTGAAAAATAGAACCGTCCCTCTAATTTACTGATTAAATCTCAATTTAGCCAACACAAGAACAAACAACAAAATCCCCGAGCCAAAACACAGCCAGAGCGCCTGGTATCCCCAATGGGCGAGTAATACGCTTCCCAAAACTGCACCCAGGCCCCCCCAAAAAAAAAATAAACCCAGCCCCACTAATGCCGAAGGAAGCCCTTTACTTTCACTTGCCACGTCAAAAGCAATTGTCGCCAGGGTAGACTAGATAAAAATATAACCAAAGCCCAGACTGATAGTCGCTAACACCCCGGCTGGCCAATAAGGAAAAAACTTTAATAATAAAGCGGCGATCAAAACGAGGAAACCTCCGGCAACGATCGTTTTCTGATAGCTGATCTTTTTCCCCACTCTTCCCATATGAGAACCGGTAAACAAACAGGCAAAACCGTAAAGCATTACGACTAGCCCAACCTGCAAATAACTCAACCCCACTACCTCATTCAAGAACGCGCCCAGATAGTTATAAAGCCCGAGCAGTAAAAAACCCGTGAAAAAAGCTAAAGGAAAAACTATCCTGCCTTTAGGAGTTAAACACACTCGCCAGGTCTCCAGCAGAAAATTACCTCCGCCCGAAGAAGAGAACATCCCTTGAGGCAGTTTTTTCAAAAGGATCGCGGAGAAAAAAGCTAACGCCGAAAAGAAAACAAAGGCTAACCGCCAGCTGAAGAAATTAGCAAAAAATCCTCCAATCCCCACGCTTAAACCCTGGCCGAGAAAAACGATACCCATGAATTTTCCCACATATCTCTGACGATCCTCCAGAGGCACCACATCCCCAATTAGCGCCAGTGAGACGGCGATGATCCCGGCGGCAAAGAAACCGGTGATTATCCGCCAAAAACATAACATCCATAAAGAACTTGCTAGCGCGCAGCCGACAGTCCCGATGGCCAAACCGCAGATGATCCACCGTAATACCTTCCCCTTACCCAACCGGTCGCTGATAAAGCCGTAAACCGGCTGCATTATCCCGTAAGGAATAAGGTAGGCGGTCAAAATCATCCCCACCTGCGCGATTGGAATTCCGAAACCCGCAGCGATCGCCGGCAGGACTGGCGAAACCACCCAATTGTCCGCGGCGGAGATAAAACCGGCGAAGCCTAAAAGCCAAACTAATTTCTTATAAGTCATTATTTAAATTTTTTAAAACCGTGGGGCACTTCTACAGTTTCTGCTCCTTCATTTATATCAAAGTTTTCCAGAAGTTGATCTTCAGCATCACTTCCAGGTAATTTTGGCAGGATTGCGCATAGGTATCCGGCTATAACGATACTTCGGATGGCCAATCATCATTACCGCCCCGGCTGTCGCGTGTGAAGACAAACCTGTAAATTTCCTTATCTTATCCGACATATTGATTGCCATATTCACATAACCCGCCCAGCAAGCCCCCAGCCCGCAGCCATACGCCGCCAGTTCCAGATAGGTTGCCGCTATCGTGCATGACTGCGGAACCATCGGGTCATCCTTAACACCCTGAGCAATCACGATACAGGGCGCGTTACGGCAAATTAAATCCTCCCCATTCTTCCAGGCGCCAACTAAGCGGTCAAAACGAAAAGATATCGCCATCTGGTTCTTGGCCTCCAAAAGCTCTTCGATCCATTCAACGATCAAGGCGCCTAATTCATGCACTTTATCTTTACCCATGATCGAAATCCAACTCACCGGCTGGCGATTGATCCCGGTAGGAGCATAACGAGCAATATCCAAAAGCTTCTCAATTGCTTCTTTAGTTACCGGCTCATCTTTATAGTTACGAATCGAGCGCCGGCTTTTAAGTAAAAGCTCTGTTTGTTCGGCATTCGGCAGTTTTACGTAATCCAGGCGCATGGCATCTTTAACATCCATTGTCGAGAGCTTAATCGATCCCTTCGGGCAAAAGGCAAAACAATGCCCGCAATTAATACAAGCCTCCCCACCTCCCGGGATAAACTCCGGCACCCACTCTGCATTCATCTTCAAGATATGCATCGGGCAAACCTCAACGCATTTCCCATCCCCTGCGCAGGTTTTCTTATCGACTTCAATAGTAATCATTAACAACCACCCCCTTTATTTCATCACCGCGCCATCAGCGCGAACACGCCCCAGCCCAGGTATTCACGCGTGTAAGCAGCGTGGTGCGCGGGTCCAGAGGTCAGTTGAGCTCGAACTTCTTTTGCCAGCTCGTCACCGGGATTGGCTTCAAGCCATCGGCGCATAGTGAGCCATTTAGCTGCCTCGTATCTATCCCAACCGTCTTGATTAGCCAGAACCATTTCCACGACGTCGTAGCCAAGCCGGCCGAAAGACGCCAAAAATTCCGGAAGTATAAGAAAGTCAGAGATTGAGGTGGCAAGACACTCCCTGGCAACATCTTCCGTAGGCGGTAACTGCCGCCAGTAGGGCTCGCCGATAAGAATGATCCCTCCTTTGCGCAGGCTCCGCGCCAGAAGCTCGATCGTACCGGCAACTCCCCCGCCAATCCAAGCGGCGCCGACACAGGCTGCCACATCGACCTTCTCGTCAGAAACATAGCCGGCAGCATCACCATGGATGAACTTTACTTTATCGGCAACGCCGAGTTCTACGGCGCGAAGTTTCGCCTGTTCGCTAAACAACTCGCTCATATCAACGCCAGTGCCGATGATTCCATAATCGCGTGCCCAGGTGCACAACATCTCCCCCGAACCACTGCCAAGGTCAAGCACTCTATCCCCCTTTTTAAGACGCAGCGCCGCACCGAGAGTGGTAAGCTTTTCAGGTGTAATCGGATTGTGGATGCGGTGAGCACTTTCAGTAATATTAAAGATCCGCGGAATGTCCATTGAGTAAAATTTCCTTTTTCTTAAAAATTAATAGATGTTTCTACTTGATCGTATTTACGCGCATAGTTCTCAAATAATGACTCATACCATTGTTTCATAATTCATCTCCTAAATCCAAGAACATCACTTAGTTTTAAAGAATAGAACCGTGCCCTTTTATTTTCCGATTAACACAGAAAACGACTAATTGCTTGTCATTACCTAACAGCACACAAGCTTCTTTTTATCAATTATATATGACTTATAGCCTATCGTCTAGTCTTTCCATACACAGTGCCTCAAAAAGAGAGTCTATCTATAAACAAGCAATAATATTACACAAAAGTAAACTCTCTTTGATAACTATTGGTAAATTTAATAGGTAACTCCCGTAAGGACGGGCAATAATATTCCACTAGGGGAAGGCCTCTCTGTAAACAGCTATGGGCAAATTTGAGAGGTATCCCCGGTAAGGACGGCCCAGAAATACGGCGCGACAGAAAGACTCTCTGTATACAGATAAGATATAAATAAAAGAGGAATTTTAGGAACACCCGCTATCTTGAGTTAAGGTCAATTTTCGCCTGGATTGGAAACTGTCCTGGTTATTCAATTTCTTCTAGAGAAATGGAATTTTTAACTTTATTAAAGAAAACTATTTAGGGTCTTCTATTGAGATGATTTCCTTATTAATAAATGTGACCATGGATTTAATACTTTTTATTTCAGCTTCGGTAAACCCTTCTGATATTTCAGGGGCTTCCATTTTCCTTGATTTTATCAAAGTTTTGATCATATCGACATAGGAAAAAACATCTTCTTTGCCACCAACTTTTTGAAATACGCTAATCTGGCTAGCCTTATCCTTTTTGAACATTAATTTCATAAGACCCCCTAAATTTTTTAAGGTTATACTTTTTAACCCTCTTCTTTACTGAAATTTTTCCACCATCCGTAGTCTCTGCTATTAAATCAACAACATCTTCACCATCAATAGAGCCTTCTAATGGATTAGATCTTATAATTATATTTTTACCTGTATTCCTGCACATAACAACATTCTGTGCATCGCCCAACATGGGTATGGTGGCATTATGAGAAACAAGGATAATCTGTTTTTTCGCTTTGCATTTTTTAATAGCTTCAAGCAAACCAAAGTTTATATAACTCGTTGCTAAATTATCTTCAGGTTGATCTACAATGAGTGGGGCGTTATCATTACTCCAACCAAATATCAAATCTAGAATTACAGATGTTTTCCATCCGGCACTAAGACTATCAAAGTCTCCTCCCTCTTTTGTAATTATCCGATATTTCTTTTTGTTCATTTCGACGAATTCTTCATTTATGCGATTTTCGAAAGCTTGGTAGTCGGGAATTTTTGGCCGCAGTTTACAAAACTTATCTTTAAACAAAGATTCAGGGTTAATATCGTTGAATTTATCAATTCTATGCTGTGGCATAAGCATGCTATTTACTACCTCAACAAATTTCTCTTTAGTGAGCTCAAATTCATTATCGATAAAAAGTTTATGACCCATAGATTCAATTACTTTTGTGCTTTTCTTAATAGAGAATTTAGATATAGCATCTAGCGATTCATAAAAGATTTTATTAAACTTAAAATATTTTTTGATGCATTCTAGTAGTCTATCAAATTGTTGAACCTTAGTGGCACTTTCCTGGTCCTCGGCTTTCTTGGCGGTGTCTATTTGTTCCACATGAGAAGTAATTATTTCACGAATAGCAAACTCAATTTTAGAGTTTTCAAAAGCCTGCTCAAGCTCTTGCTTCAGCCTCTTAACAAGGGTGCTATCATGGGATATTAGGGGATTTTTTGACAAAAATGCATCGATCGCATCAAGAAACTTAATATCTTGATTATACTTAGCCTTGCCATATGTAAACAATTCGATAATTTTATCGGTAGGCAAAATACATTTAAGAGGATTCCCCTGAATCTCTTCTGTAACAATCAAATGTGATAACTTGGGAATCCTTAATAAACCATCATGCAATGATTCAATCTCCTTTACAGATTGCACTAGTGAGGATAGTCGAGACACAAGTTCAGCTAAGCCGTTGGCGACCTCTTGACGTTCTTCGCTGTCAGCAGGAAATAGACTCTGCAGAATTGAATTTTCGTCTATCTTATTTTCTTTATCTTTGGGATCGCATAACTTCATAATGTAATTCTGACGAAGAAAATGGGGTGTTTGACCTGCTGGATTAATAACTTGGATATCTTTAACTTTATATGGGTTAAGATAAACACTCTCCTTAAAATCATTAACGATTTTTCTGAAGACAGAGTCTATAAATAGTGTTTTCCCGCTAGAAGAACCACCGATAACTACATTTAACCCGGGAGTCAAAGTTACGTCGATATCAATCTTATCATTCTTCAACACCACATGTTGAATACATTCAGCCCACGAATCCGGTTTTTCTCCGTACTGCAATCTTGAAGACTCGGACAATGATAGACGTAATCCATTAAAAGTAGGGCTAGCTAGCATCCATGTTCGTATAAATGGAGCCGCATCTTTTGCTTTGGTATTTGGATAGTTTTGTGGCACATAATTATCTGAGGATGTGACAAGGTTTATGAATTCCTTTATTCCCAGACGTTCAAAGTATTCAAGTGTTTTGTCTAAACCAATATTGCTTCTAGCAGTAAAGCCATCGAAATGATTATAATAAATACTTCTCTCCAGAGTATTATCGAATTGAACACCAGGGGGAATAGACTGGTCAAACGATGAATGAGATTGCCCAGCATGTGGTAAAAGGATGAAATCATAAGAATCAAAATTCTTCATTATCTTTCCTATTTCTGGAATACTGAGATCTTCTTCTGAAACTACTTTTTTCGGATAAAGCTCGTCTAAAATGACATTGATACTGTCAATAGAAGATTCAGCAATCTGTCCCAATTTAAAATAAATATGACAATGATATGGTTTCTGCTTAGGGTAATTACGCACATGCAACTCTACTCCCAATAGAATATGTTTAAACATTTTTACTGCTTTTAAATAGATGGGCTTGTTAATAGTATTGTGATCGGTCAGCGATACTAGGCAGGATGACCCTTCTGCAACTACTTCAATCTTATGTTTCAATAGATCAAGATCATAGGAATCATTCAAATTATCAGGATTATCTGAAGTATGGATATGTAAATCAATAAATACTGGTTCCATATTAACTACCGCCAAAATATATTTTCACAGTTAAACAATCCTTATTTGCTATTAATAAAATCTTTCTTCATAACCCAACAACCCAGACGATTTCCAACCCAATTGGAAAAGTGCACCCATTTTAAGCTAGATATTGTCCCTTTTAGCAAAAATCATCGCCCTGTCTTTTAGAGAGTTGCCTTAAATTCTACTACCTATATTGATTGGAACATTTCTATTTCTTAGAAATTAGAAGCGCGACCTATATCTTCCTAAAACTTACATTTCAGCACGCCCCATTAACCAAGGCTTTCCATCTTTCCAAGCATCGTTTATCGTTGTTGGTCTATGAACACAAACCCATGGGAAAATAATAATTGATGTTACACTTCCATCTTCTGATACTTCAAAATCAACTCTAAGATTGAACTCTTTATTTAAATTATCGAATGTATTAACCCCCATAGAGCTTATTGGTTGATTCTTCAATAAGTTATAATAGCTTGGCCAAATTTTATTCTCAAATTTTCGAAGAAACTCTTCCCTCTCTTTACCTTCCCATTTCGCATCTTCTCTGTCTTCCCAAGTAATTTTCATTTTAACCTCCTTGTATATAAAAGTTAATTGACTCCAGAAACGTTTCCTTATAATCTATTGATAGACTTCGAGTTTTAAAAGAATTGCTCCATAAAAAAGACAACCTCTTATCTTTTAGAGAGTTGCCTTAAACTTTATTAAATGAATCTCATTTACCGCCTCTTTGTAATAAAATTTTTTATACTTTTCTTCCTCACTGTAAATCCTTTTTTGAGTTATCTTATCACATATCGAAAGAGGTAACCCCCCTAAGGCGAGGCAAAAATATAGCGCGTCAGAAAATTTCTCTGTATACAGGTTATTTACAATAATGCGGCGCTTGATGCTCTATTAATTTTATTTTACCAGAATTAAGAGCCAACTTTGCTGGCGCACCACCTAAACTTTTTCTTATCGATTACCTTTTGCCCAATTATGTGTTTTACATAACATTTGACAGTTTTTGGATATTGTTTTACCACCTTTACTCCATGCCGCAACATGGTCGGCATCCATTTCGTTTATCTTCCAAATCTTACTCTTGTTAGCATCATGTCCAATAGCACAATACGGGCAATTCGACTTACCTTTAGCTTCGGCTTTAACGGTCTGTGTTGTATAAACAGCTTTCTTGGTCGCTTCATCAAAGACTCGAACCTCGAGCAATTTTGTATCGACTAAGCCACCAAGAATATACTCAAAAATACCTTTGCGGTTTTTTACGTATGGATCAGCGTAAAGCTTTTGTACCTCGACTGACACTTTCGAGGAGTTATATGCTTTTTTGTGGTACTCTTCATACAGTCGTCCCCACTCAAGTCCGCGCATCTCGCTCTCGACATCGATAAATACACTAGACACCCAATCAATCACGCTGTTGAAGTATTTCTTTAACTCAGTGATACTTTTGTCGTAGCGATGACAGCTCATATAACCGTCAATATCGCCTTTACTTACCCAGTCCAGCGCACATTCCAAAAATTCCTGCCGGTTAACACTGCCGGATACATACGCACTCCATTTTTGAATATTGGCATTCTGGCTATTACTAAACTCTTCCTTGCCAAGTGTCACAAATGGCCCTGAATACACAGCGTTGAGGAATTCCTGATCATTGAGCGGAACCCCGGCTATATTGATTGTTTTAAACCACTCTTTTATCTCGCTTTCCGTGCCCTCACATTCATAAATGAGAAGTTTGGTCTCCAATATCCTGACTTTTTTGTCTTTTGCCATACTGCCAAAATATTGTTCCATATTGTTTTCGTCTTTGATGGGAAACTTGTCAGTCACAAACCTTCCGAGACTGGTAATGCGTTGTTGCCCGTCTAAAACTTCCAGTTTGTTGTCACTTACTTTATTAAAATAAATCAACCCTATGGGATATCCTTTAAGGACTGATTCAATGACAGCCACTTCTTTTTTACCGCCGTCAGAAGCATAGATATAGTTACGTTGATACTCGGGTTGAATGGTCAATTTACCGGACAAACCAAATAACCCTTTTCCTTCGAGTTCGTTATAGACAAAACCTTCGCAAATATCTTTAACAGTGATTTCAGTTTTTAAAGTTGTTTTCATATTATTTCCTCTTATGTTTAATTAAAATACGAAAATACGGACAAGTCCCATCTTTTAATCGTAAATCTTTACCATCATCTCCGTGCCTAAATTTTACAATCTCGAACTGTTCAGGATTGTATTTATCCAGAAAACTAATCGGCACACCCATTACACCACCATAATCTTTTGGGATGGAATCCGTAAATGGTACTTCTATCGCATCATAATTATCGTATTTATCATACGCTTTTTTGCCTTTAATTTCCTTATGCTTGCTATATTTCAAATTTTCTTCTATTGTCATAAGCTGCAATGGTTGATGACGACGTCCATGGTCGAGATTAGTGAACCAGCAAACATTGCGGAATTTCACTAAACCTGTTTTGACATCATAAACTCCGGATGCAAAATCACGCGTATTTGGCGTAAAGAAATACGCGTTTCCAGCATGGAAACCGTTTCCCAACCACAACTTATTATTTTTGATCAACGGAAATATCTCTTTGTAGGTAATCGCATTCATGTTGCCAATAATAACGAACTTTTTACCGTAGTCAAAAAGCTGTTTAACATATTCCCGAAACAGGCTGAACGGTGGATTTGTTACCACTATGTCCGATCGTTTAAGTAGCTTTACACATTCAACACTATTGAAATCGCCGTCACCGTCTAACGGCATCCATTCGTTATGTTTGTTTGCCTTTAGCTGTTTTGCAATATCCTTCAAGTTGAATTCACCGTCACCGTCTATGTCGCGCACATCATTGATAACAAACTTATTGGCGGTTACCTTTAGACGACCTTTTGATTTTGCAGGAGTTTTGTATTCACTAAACAATTCCAGCAGTGTATTGGCCACAGGCGAAGGCTTGTAGCTGGTAGTAATAAGCTGTTTCAATCCTATCTTGTTGAAATTTAGCACAAAATAGCGAAAGAAATTGCTCTCGAACGGATCATCACAGTTGCAATACACAACCTTGCCGCGGAACACATTAGGTTTGTATTCTAGATACGATTCAATCTCTTTCTGGATATCACCGTACTGGGTATAAAACTCATCATTTTTTACCCTTTTTGCGTTTGTAAGATAGTTGTTTGCCATAATTTTGTGGTCTTTATGATCAAAATCCTAGAACGACAGGCTTAAATTAAAATATATTTTTATAAGATTAGCCCTAGTTACCTAATGTTACTTCCTTCCTACCAATTCATCGGGACCTATTCCAAATACTTCTGCTAATTTAATCAATGTTTTCAATAGGAGCACTGGATGTTTGTTATTTTACCATAGAAACAAAATTTTTAAATTAATTTACCCTCTAAAAACAAGACCTCCGTCTTTTTTGACGAAGGTCTTAGCTATTAACAAACAGTTTACTTGTAAACAATGCCCTCTTATTTAACCTATTGTGCTTTAGTTTGTTACCATAAATTATCATACCGATAAATTAGTGGATTGAAGATGATTTTTGTAAACAATTAAGAATTATTGTATACCTCAAAACGCGCTTCGTCAATTAAAGATCCTCCCTTTTGTGTGGAAGATTATAACTTTAAAAAATGGATTGGCAAGCGGCTCTCAGAAGGACGGGAGTATTAATGACGGATAAAGAATGACGAATGAATACCCCAAAGAACCGAATGCTTTAATTTATCAGGCTAGTTGCAAAACGTGGGTTTTGGCTATTCTTTCGGCTTTAGTCTTTGGTTTTACGGTGATCTCAACATCGTTACCTAATACATTCAATAGTTGAAAAAGATGATCCAGAGAAAACATGCTCAATTTACCATTAACTAAACAGGAAACTTTAGACTGAGGAATCCCCAAAAGTTTAGATGCTTGTTTTTGGGTTAAACCGCGTTTCTTGATAATTTGCGCGATAAGGAACATGATCTCAGCCCGGGCCTGGACTCTTTCGGGAAAAGCAAGCCCGATATCCGCAAACACATTACCGCTTCCTCCGTGAATCTTCTCATTGATACGCATAACTAACACACCCCTCACTTAAGCATACTTATCTTACTTTAAATATACCATATTTGGTATATTTAGTCAACTACTTATTTAGGTTATTTACAGCAATTCCGTAATTTCTCATTGCGCTACAATAGACGTAAAGACTAACAGTATCTAACAAAATTAGTATATTATGCCCCCACGGTAATTCTCCAACAAGCTGCTGGAGAATTGAGCCCTCTTTGTACTCAAGATAAAATTGACGTAAGAAAAGAGAAAATCTTACAGATTAAAATAAAGGGAACGATTCTCACGAAAACTATTTCTTGATTATCATTTGACAGTCAATTAGGTTGAGTGTATAAATATAATTCTTATGACTAACCAAAATAAATCGCATGATTTTAGGGATGCATTAAAAGTAGCCGATATCCGCTTGTTTATCGGCTCGGTAGGTTTCTTTACGCTGGCTAGCCGGGCATTGGCTGTTGTTATCGGGTTTCAGATATACAAGATAACCCATAACCCTTTATCTCTTGGCTGGCTGGGGCTGGTGGAAGCGATTCCGGCAATCTCTATTGCGCCTTTTGGCGGCTATGTTGCCGACCATGTTAACCGGCGCACGATTATTTTAATTACGCGAGCGGTTTCCTGCCTGTGCACGCTGATTTTAGCGATAATCTCCTGGGAAACTCACCTTACTTCGCTTCTTGGCCTTTATGCCATGATCTTTTTAGCGGGAGTGGCGCGCGGATTCGCAGACCCGGCAAACACTGCTTTTGAGGCCCAGGTTGTTCCCAAACATCTTACGGTAAATGCCTCCTCCTGGATCAGCAGCACCTGGATCAGCTGTTCGGTGATCGGGCCGGCGGCAATCGGGTTTATTTTTGATGCCTGGGGAGCTCCGGGAGCTTATTTGATTATCACCGGCAGTTTTATTCTTTCCTGGATATTTACCGCCATAATCCCTCCGAAATCTATGCCGCGCGTAGAGAAAAAGGAATCTATGTTTAAGAGCATTGGGCAAGGCTGGAGTTTTGTGTTTAAGACTCAACCCCTGTGGGCGGCGATGACTTTAGATTTATTTTCGGTTTTCTTCGGGGGAGCGATTATATTATTACCGATATATGCAAACGATATTTTACACGTTGGGGCCAAAGGATTAGGTTTGCTTAATGCCGCTCCTTCGTTGGGCGCATTGATCATCACTTTAATCGCTACGCGCCATCCGCCGATTGAACGGGCCGGGCGCAATTTACTGCTCTCCATTACCGGATTCGGAATGAGCATTATTATTTTTGCTTTCTCCAGGAACTTTTTATTGTCTATGTCGGCTTTATTTTTTAGCGGGGTTTTTGACGGGATCAGCATGGTGATCAGGCGTTCGATGGTAAGGTTGTTGTCGCCGGATGCGCTGCGCGGACGGATTGCTTCGGCAAACTGGATCTTTGTCTGCGCCTCCAATGAATTAGGAGCTTTTGAAAGCGGGATGCTGGCTGCCTGGATCGGAACGGTTCCTTGTGTAGCCGCAGGAGGAGTAATTACTCTGGGGATAGTCGCCTTAACCGCGGGAATTGCAAAACAATTGCGGAATTTAAGTTTTGATATTCATACGCTTGAGCAGAAAAAATCAACCCCGCCGCCTTTTCCTTATTAAACGATGAAATAAAGGGGACGGTTCTATTTTTTTTAAAGATAGAACTGAAGAAAAAAAATAGAACCGTCCCCTTTATTTTTATCAGAAAACCCAGACAAAGTTCAGGGACTCAAAAAGCCCCTCAAGCCGGTCTTTCCCGGCATACTCCTGGCTCACCTTTGCGGTAAGAGAACATTTATCTTTAATCGCCCAGTAAACAATCTGCGCCCCAACACCGCTAATAGTATTCTTGGTCTTACTTGTAGCCGCGCTTCCGGAATCATCAGTAATCTGCCACTGATTATACCCGGTAAGCCCGATTTCAACACGCGGATGCACATACTGGCTGACGCCATATTCGATTGTCATGGTCTGGCCAGGCTGAATATCCGTATCGATTTTCTTGCTGTTCCATTCATAGGTAGGAGTAAACATAAAAGCCATGGTTTTATTTTCAAAGGGGTAAAAATAGGTAGCTGCCTGCAGGCGCTGCGAGAAAAATCCCATGCCAACGTTAGCGACTTTGTCTTTATCATAGGCGCCGGTCGGAAGGGTTACGGCATAGCTAAAAGCCACATCGTGCCTCTTGCCTCGCCAGTCCAGCCACAGAGGCTGAACAATTAGATCCCCGAGCCCCCACTGCTGGCCCTTAATTTTAACTTCTTCTCCCTTGGAAAAATCACGGGAATGCGATCCTACCTTAATCGTACCTGATGCTGTCCCCTGGACCGCGACATTAACGCTCGTATAACCCCAGGACGGTATTACCATAAAACCATAATCAGCTCCCAGAATCTTTTTATCGGTAGCCCAGGCAAAGGCAAGGGTCTGCATCGCGCTATGTATACTAAAATCCAGGTTAGCGTTAAGAGTTCCGGTGATTGTAATAGGCACTGATTTAACAGTCCCTTTCCATGAACCTGGAACACTCACTGAATCAAAGGTGTTACCGCTTGAGTCTTTCATTTTATCTGCATGATAATAGGTATCATAGCCGATCAAATAAAAACCCTTAGACGGCATAACATAATCTCTCAGCGCCATAGGCGCAGGAGCATAATGCCCTTGCTCACCGGCAAATGCAGAACCAATAAATATTAAATTCAGAATTGATAAAACAAAACACAGAAAAAAGATCATACTTCTACGCATTACTTTTCTCTTTGTTGATCACTGGCGTAAATGATCTTCCAATCATCCTTCATACTCACAACTGTCCAGCCTTTAGCCAGGGCTTCGTCGAGGCCTTTATCAAAAGGATCAACAGACTTACGGTCATAAGCCCATTCACGTTTGTCATCGGTATGATGTACATAAAGACAAAAACGGGCTCCGGGGCCTGCGGCAGTCCATTGCATCATTGCCAGGTCATTATCGGAATTGCCGAAAGAAGCAATCGGGCGGCGGCCGATGTGGGATTGAATGCCAACAGGTTTGCCGCTTCCGGCGTTGATAAAATTCAACTCCGGCATACCCATAATCACTGGAATACCGTTACGAAGTTCAAACTGGGTTTTTATACTGCTTCCGATGACTTGTTCGGGCACAACACCATAAACCTTTTCCGCCCAGGGGCGCATAAAATCCATGCTGCCCCCTGAAACAATGTAGGTTTTGAAACCGTTGGCGCGCAAATAAACAAGCAATTCCAGCATGGGTTGATAGACCATCTCTGTATATAGCCGCTTGGTCTCCGGATGCCTGGCGGTAGCAATCCACTCCGTAACGTATTTTTCAAATTCATCCGAGGTTACTCCGGACTGCGTGGCGATGATCATTTCCGAAAGTTCATTAATTCCGCCGGATAACGCAGAGTTCTGACCACCTTTAAGCATAGAAGCAAAAGGCTCTTTGCTTATCCACTCCGGATGCTCTTGAGCAAGGGCTTTAATGCGATCAGAAATAAAATAACCCTGGAAAGCCATTGGCTGTTCACTCCAAAGCGTGCCGTCGTTGTCAAAAGTAGCAATACGTTCCTCAACCGGCACAAAATTAGAAGAACCAGGTTTAGTCACCTCTTCAACAAAAGCAACAATGGCCTTCTTCGGCGCTGTATCGTTCCAGGATGGCAAGGGATCATCAATGCGCACCAAATCCAATTTTGACAACTTCTCCTGCATTGCAGGACTCAGTTGTTTTACAAGCTCTGCGTTATATGATCCATTAGGCCTTAGCTTTACAGTTGGATCATTTGTAGGATTGTAATCATATATATTTGCATTAGTTATCTGCTCTGCCGCAATGGCGTATGTTCGCGACGCCGCAGCCAGTGATCCTTCTTTGACTGCCGGATCAACGTTAGTCGTAACGATTGAAATTGTATTGTCGCTGTTAAGATATATCTGGAAAGTACGGAACTGCTGAGGAAAATCCCTTAACGACGAAGTCTCAACATGCCAGAATCCTTTTTCAGGGGCATTCACCGGATCAGGTGATATAAATGCTTTAACCGTATTTAAATGACGGTGCCCGGCAATCCACATAATCAAATTCGGATGGCTTTGCAGTTCAGTAATTAAATCCGGAAAGGTTACCGCGTTTTGAGGGTCAGTCCACCAACCCATCTCGGAATTAGGCGCGGTCACTTCTACGCCTATTGGTATGTGCGCGGCAATAATCATCAACTGGCCGGCAGCATCACCGTCGGCAAGTTCTTTCTTTAACCACTCCCAACGCGCTGAATCAAGAAAACCGTGCCCATGGATGTCGGCAGAACCATCGTTTTCATTTTGGGTATTATCAAGCACGATAACCTTAAGCGGTATATTCGACTTCGGCACAAAGCTATAACAGGCAAAACCCTTGTTGGCATCGACCAGGTTGAAACCATGGCCTGCCGGATTTGTTGTAGTTGTAAAAAATTCCTTCATCCACTCATCTCTCTTAAGTGAACGGCGATTTACATCAGCTGCAACCTTTGGCGGGCTCTTAAAGTCTGCTGCAGGCCCAGCGTATTTGACATCACCATAAGGTGTCGAGCCATCAAGTACACCCATATAATAATCATGGCTGTTTATTGTCGCCGGGTTTGTAAGGATATCTCCCGTGGCAAAGACTTCTTCGCTGATATATGACTGTCGAAGATCTTTTCGCGGGCTATAATCCACAGGAATGGAGCCAATCCAGAAATGGTCATGATTACCGATAGCCTGATACCAGAGAATTGTTTTATCCAGCCCTGAGGCCTGAAAAGGTTTTTGATAATCGATAGTGTCAGCTCCAAGATGAGCTCCGGAGCTTGGGGTGATCACCTTACCGTCTAAAACATCAATATACCATCTTAGTTCATTGTATTGCGTGCTGTTACAGGTATCGCCCAAAGAAATTCCAAAATCAAACGGGCTTTGTTTATGAAGGGCATTTATCGTCTGAACAGCGGCATCTAAAACTTGAGCTGTATACAACATAATCCCTGAATGCAGTGAAACGCCAATTGGCAATGTTGGATGCAAGTTTTGAAGATAGATCAATTGATTAGGAGCTTCTTTGTCGGTGATATGGATGTCGGTTATAGTAAAGAAATTGAGGAGTTTTGTTTTTTTAACGGCTGTTGAGGCATCGTAAAGAGCCGGCATTATATCGGTCCGGGTTTCGGATTTAAGAGGATCACCAAAGCTCCAGTTGCCATAGCCGTATTGTTTGTATTTTGAAATCTCATCAAGGCGAACCGCCTCAGAAGGTTTTGGCCCAGGCACGACTGTCCTCTGAAGCGTCGTAAAGACATCGGTAGCAATCGGGTATTCCTGAAGCTGGCTTTGATTTTTGACGGCGGATTTTGAACAGGTCGAGCATCCCGCTAAAGCGAAAATCAGCGCACCTATTAAAAAGGTTAAACAGAGCTTATTGAATTTATAAGATGGTTTCATAAAACCCCCTTTTCTGCGTCAATCATGCACAATAAAAACTGTTCTTATAGGTTATACCTCTTCCCGGGAAAGTCAACCTTAAATAAAAAACCTTGGCAAGGAACCAAGGCTAATTATGAATGTGAGTTATATAAGACTGTTACAATTCGATAAAATTACGCGTACAAGGCCTTCATAACGGCTCTCGGATTAGTTTCAGCTACTTTGAGCAGTGCTAACGCGGGACCTTCTGGGACTCTTCTGCCTTGTTCCCAATTTTGCAGAGTATCAATACTAACCCCAATCAAATGGGCGAATTTAACTTGAGATATGCGTAGCTTCTTACGCGTATCTTTAACTCTTATCGGATCAAACTCAAAGACTCTCGAGGGTTTTCTCTTGCCCGCATGAATCTCTCTGGTTTGATCAATACTTTTCAATAAGTCCTTAAAGTCTTTATTCCTCATAACAGACCACCCCTTACGTATTCTTTCAATACCTTTATTTGCTTGCCGGTCAAATCCTTTTGTTCCGACTTCTTGTAAACGAACAGCATATATATTATTTCTTCACCTACATACCAATAATAGATAATCCTTAATCCACCACTTTTGCCTTTTCCAGAAACAGCCCACCGCAGCTTTCTTAAGCCCCCGCCTCCCGGAATAACTATTCCTGCCTCAGGATTGCCAACTAACATCCGTTGCAACTGCCCGTATTCATCATCAGAAAGAATCTCTTTTATTCTTCTGGTAAAAACGGAGTTTTCGATTATTTCCATTGTTACCCTACAATTAAAGTATACGCCATTGGCGTATACTTGTCAAGTTTTTATTTATAAACGCCGTTTGTCTTCCTGCCACAATTGACGTAAGAAGTGGGGAAATCTAACATCAAAAAAGCCCTGACAAAATTTCAGGGCTAATTTGAAGCAAATGTATTTGTTTTATAACAATATTATTCACAACAAGTTACATAGACTGTCTACAATTGGAGGGTTTCCAGGTACTCCCAACGCTGATTGGCTTTGTCCAATTCCAAAGAGAGTTCCTCAGAGCGCGCCTCGGCTTGAGCTCTCTCCTCAGGGCTTTTCTGGTAAAAATTCAAATCCGCGAATAACGCGTATAGGGCTTTTTGTTCCTCTTCCATTTTCTCTATTTTTGCTGGCAGCTCATCCAACTCCTTCTGTTCTTTATAAGTAAGTTTGCGCGGGACAATCGGCTTTTCTTTTTTTATCGGCTCTTTTTTAATCTTAATCTTTGGCGGTTCAGGGGTTATTTCAGGATGGCGCTGGCTTAACCAGTCATCATATCCTCCGGGATATTCATTAACCACTCCGCCACCCTCCAAAACAATGGTCGAAGTAACTACATTGTTCAGGAATTGCCGGTCATGGCTGACTAAAAGCAAGGTACCGTCATACTCCGAGAGCAATTCTTCCAAAAGCTCTAAGGTCTCAATATCCAAGTCATTGGTCGGCTCATCCATCACCAACACATTAGATGGCTTGGAAAAAAGCCGGGCGAGCAGCAAACGATTACGCTCCCCTCCGGAAAGAACCTTAACCTTGGTCCGGCTGCGGTCCGGGGAAAAAAGGAAATCCTGCAAGTATCCCAGGATATGCCGAGGTTTGCCGTTAATGGTTATAGTATCTCCTGAATCATTGACATTTTCAGCCACAGTTTTTTCTTCATCCAGCTGCCCGCGCAGTTGATCGTAATAAGCGATCTCTAAGTTGACGCCAAGGGTGACTTTACCTGCCTGCGGCTCAAGTTTACCCAGGAAAAGTTGTAAAAGGGTGGTCTTGCCGCTGCCATTTGGCCCAATCAAACCGATCTTATCACGGCGCATAATATTGGTGGAGAAATCCCGGATCAGGCATTTATCCCCATAAGCAAAACACAATTGAGACACCTTGATCACCTTGTGCCCGGAAAGGATTGATTTTTGCGTGCGCATACGCACCAAACCTTCTTCTTTACGCTGGGTCTTCTTCTCCTGCCTTAGACGCTCGAGAGCCTTGACCCTGCCTTCATTACGGCAGCGCCTGGCCTTGACCCCCTGACGGATCCAGACTTCTTCCTCGGCTAATTTTTTATCAAAATGATTCCATTCCGATTCTTCCATATCCAATGCCGCCTGTTTACGTTCTAAGAAAGTTTTATAATCGCATGACCAGCTAAAGATCCTGCCCCGGTCAAGTTCAAGTATCCGCGTCGCCAGGTGGGTCATAAACAAACGGTCATGGGTAACAAAAAATACCGTACCCGGATAGCTAGCCAAAAAACTTTCCAGCCAATTAATCGAATCAATGTCCAGATGATTTGTCGGTTCATCCAAAAGCAAAACCTCCGGTTTTAACACCAGGGCCCTGGCTAAGAGCACCCGGCGCTTCTGTCCCCCGGAAAGACTTTGAAAATCGCTATCGGCATCCAGCTTCATCTGAGAAATAACATACTCAACCTGATTATTCACATCCCAGCTTGCCGTGTGGTCCAACTCTGCCTGCAGATTATCCAGTTGGCGCAGTAATTCTTTGGAATGCTCAGTCTGTAAACGATGAGTAAGCCTGTGATAGCGGCTTAAAAGATTGGCCCGTTCTCCCAGTCCGGAGAGGACAATATCATAAACACTGCCTTCCACCTGGACCGACACTTCCTGGGGAAGATAGGCGACCTGGATGCCTTTTTGCAGGATCAGCTGGCCATCATCAGGCGAAAGCTCCCCTGCAATTATCCTCATTAAAGTAGTCTTGCCCGCGCCGTTACGGCCAAGCAAAGCTACCCGTTCGCCCGGTTCCAACTGCAGGCTTAAGCGGTCAAAAATAAGCGGACCGGCGAACTTTAAACTAATTTCCTGTAAACTAATTAATGCCATAGAACCTCACTTAAAAAATTACCCACATCGATAATTATTTAGATTATTTTAAATGCAAATGATCTCGGAATTGACTTCGTCCGGATGGAAACGCTTAGACGCGGTCTCGGCTGCGTTTTCGGAAAGACGGCTTACTTCTTCCCCTGAAACTGCGGTTTTCTCTAACCGGAGCCCCTTCTCTGTCCTGGCGTTTGGCAAAACACTCTTTGCAGTATACTGGACGGTCTCCGCTAGGCCTAAAGGGAACCTCGCATTCAGTATGGCATTGCGCACAAATAGCTTTGGTAAAACTTCTCTCCTGAAAGCTATTTTCCCGACCACCTCTATCGCGGCGGAAAGAGTTATCAAAACTCCGGGGAGGCCTGCCGTATTCTTTTCTCTCTAAAGGCTTTTGCGCGGATTGAGCAATCAAGGTATCAATCTTCTGCTCCAGAAAAGTCAGTTGCTGCTGAATTTTACCAATTACACCGGATAGATCCGGCTGAGCAAACGGCTCAGCTGTTTTACTTTTACGTTTAAATATTTTCTTCATTTTTGCTCCTTATTTTTTGCCCGGTTAACTTAATCGTATTCTGTTTATCTACTATACACCTTTTATCATATAAGCCAAGGTTAGTTTTTCAGGTTAGAACCGGAGAGAAGCTCCCTGGCCCCATGCTTATCCTGGATATAGACTTCCGGAATAAATTCGATTGAGTTAGGAATAAGATCAGCTATAACTTTCTTTAGGCGCGCCTGCTGCGTTTGATTTTGAAGGTCAAAAATCGGATTCTGGCTTAAATCGTTTAATAAGAGTATCACCGGTTCAGATGCGAATATGAAATCCTTCAAGAGCTGCTTTACCAGAAGATCTAAATAATCCGGGCTGTCTTTAAATACGTCCACAGCGGTTTTAAAAGTAATTTTTCCCCAATCGTAATCAACGGTTTTATGCAGCAGAGCGTAAACAGAAGAATATCTAACCAAACTAATTTTACCAGCCGATAACTTAGCCGCCACATTCATAATTAAAGTACTTAACTCCGCATGCTTAAATGTTTTAATTTCTTTGTGTATATCAATAGTCAAAAGGTCAAAAATATAAACCCCGCGCACGCTGCTTGTTGCGCTGATGGTGCTGCGCTTTATAAAGTCCTCCACCGCATCCCAGAGGATTTTTTCATCGTTGCGCACAAAATTTAACACCAAAAGAGTGCAAGGCTGATCTTCGCGGACTACCCTATATTGGCGAACCTTATCCTCATTGCGCCCGACGTATGAAATCTCGTCAAAAAGCGGCATGTGTTGAAAAAGGTTTGATTTCTGGAATCCAAAATCGATTAAATTCATGACAATAAATTGATCATTGCTTCCATCTCAAGGCGCGTCTTTGCCCGTGAGCACTTCTCTCTTAATGGCCGGATATTCCGGATACCTTTGGTGTACCAGGCAAAAAACTTGCGGAATAAAATTACTCCGTTTCTTTCTGCATAAAAAGCTATTGAGGCGTCTAGATGCTCCAGCATTACCTGAACTATCTTTGACCGGGCGGGCTTTGGAAGAACTTTGCCGGTTTTTAAAAATTCTTTTATCTCTTTAAATATCCACGGGTTTCCAAATGAGCCGCGGGCTATAACCAATCCATCGCAATTTGTTTCGGTAAGCATTTTCCTGGCTAACTGCGCTGAAAATACGTCTCCGCTGGCAATAACCGGAATATTTACTGCCTGCTTTACTTTGGCGATTGATGCATAATCCACGCTCCCGCCATATTCCTGAATCCTGGTCCTTCCGTGGATAAACAAACCGCTGACTCCGGCATCCTGGGCGTAAAGAGCTACCTTCTCGGCATTAATACTATCTTTATCCCAGCCCAAACGTATTTTTACGCTTACCGGGATTTTAGAATTTTTTACCAGCAGCTTAAGTAACTTAGCGAGCTTTTTGGGATCTTTCAACAAGGCCGAGCCTTCCCCCCGCCGGACTACTTTCTTCGCCGGGCAGGCGGCATTAAAATCCAGGATATCAAATTTATAAGCCTTCAAGACATCCAGGGCCTTTAAGATATACTTCTCCTCGCAACCCAATATCTGAACCCCTAAAGGTTTGTCCTTGGCTGTAGTAGAAAGCATATGCTTAGTCTTCCTGCTCTTATGCGAAATCGAACGGCAGTTAATCATCTCAACAAAAGCCAGCTCCGCGCCAAACTTACGGCAGAGCATCCGAAACGGCAGGTCGGTTACCCCGGCCATAGGAGCCAGGATCAAATTTGATTTTAGTTTTAAACTGCCGATTTTAAACATAGATATGAAACTTAGAATTTTATCTGACCATTGATTGAAGCATTACAACTCCGAGGATAATGAGGGCCACAGAAAAAATAAGCTTGGTATAATAAACAAAGCAGAAAGATTCCTTACCCGCGATCTTTAATTTCTTGATCTCAATGTAGGGAACCGGGGCGCGCCGATACCAGCCAACAACTTCCACATCCTGGTTAATGTAACAGGATGCCCTTAAGAGGCCGAAGAAAAAATTAAATATCCCCAGGGGCTGGCTATAATCCAAAAAGATAATTCCGGTTTCATCCTGCATGACAAAATCTTCTGAAAAAATAAGCCCGGGCACGCCTCTTCCGATAATCCGCCCCTTTATCAGGCAAGGTACAGGCCTGATTGCGGAAACCTTAACTTTACTTAAGAGATTTTTAATATTCATTACCGCGAAATCAGAATCAGGGTATGAGAAAACGGTATGTATCAAATAGGCCAGGCCCCAGGCAAATACTCCCAGCCAGGCAAAAAAGACATCTCTTTTTATTATAAACAGGGATATGCCCGCGATAAAAATAATAAACGGCAGTGCCTTAACCAACAAATCCAGCAAAAAATCATCCCAATACGATTCCGGCCTGCGCTGATTAAACTCTATATAAGGATTTTTTCCTAACACCTCCGACTGATTACTCAGGAATTTCAATCTTTTGGCGATTAAAGGATGCGTTGACTGTAATTCATAATAGGAAGCCCAGGGATTCCAAAGATCCCATTTCGCCGCATCTCTTAGCTTATCCTTATCAATTTCTCCGCCCATACTGCGCGGGCCGGAATAACCACTAACCGCTAAAATACTGGCAGTTTTAGAATCAAATATCCCCATCGGCCCAACTGAATTTAATGTAGCTTGCCTTTCTTTATAATTCGCTTCCCCTTTTCCTCTATCGTCTCCGGCTAAACCATAGCCAATTTTGACTAAAGCAGAAGCTAAGGCATTCGGGTTACCGGTAACCTGACCGGAATATCTATCCGCGAAATATTCCCTTAATCGGGAAAACCAGAGCACAATAAATTCACTTATAACATATAACACATAAGCTGCAAGCGCCAGGATCAAACGGGCAGGCGCTGATTTACCGTTACCCCTGCATCTGTTTCTGGTTAAGGACTTATAAACATAATAAAGGACTAGCGGCACAAGCTGGGCCAAGGTCATAATTAACATATCCCAATGCATAACATGGCCAATTTCATGGGCAACAACTGCTTCTCTTTCTTCTTCATTTAAAAGATCAAGCAAGCCCTGGGTAATTACAACCCTGGCGTTATTCGGATGGTGCCCATAGGTAAAGGCATTCGGCGCGCCGTCCAGAATAATCCCCATCCGCGGGAAACTAATCCCCTCATCCTGACATATCTTACTGATAAAGCTCTTTAAGTGTCCTGGTAAATCTTCAGGATTCACCCATTTCATTTTATATAAAAACCTTAAGGAAAGATCCATTAAGAAAGGGCCGAAGATGAATTGCAAAGCCGCAAATACTATTCCGAAAGTAAAAGCAACTGAGGCGGAAATCTTTCCCAATTCCACGAATATAATCAGGAACAAACTAAGCAAGGCATACAATCCGAACAACACCATACCGGAACGCAGGGCAAGATTAGGCAAGACCAGAAGCGATTTAGATAAACCTGTTTTTTTATCCCCGAATATACCTTTATCTATCTGGATCTTGGTTTTTATCGCCGGCAGTTTATTAATCTCGTCCTTATCCAGCCAAATGCCCTCTGACTCAGGGCAATAATCAATATTGATCTCCCCTCCTAATATGGGAAGTTCTAACATTGAACTGGAGCAGACAGGTGACAAGCGGTTTGAGTCTTTTTTTGATTGGATCGCTTCTTCGATTTTCGCTTTTAGATAGGTGGGAACGCGGGTAAAAAGATAGATTTCATTCTTATCCAGCCAGATGCCCTCGCATTGAGGACAAAAATCAATTTCTACTCCCTGCCGGGTCATCACCGGAGTAAGATCCTTATCTTTACAATTTGGGCATTTCATGACGCAGACTCCGAAATATTTGTTACGTAAGAATTCTATTTACAGTGCGTTACATACACTGTCTACTTAAGTTAAAGGATGTATTCGGAATTCTTAACCAAAGGATTATTTTTTATGGCTTCGGCTATAGTTTGGGAAATCCCGGGTTTACCCAGTTTATAATACATATAGTTTTTATAGCCCTCCACTCCAGGCTGGTCAAAGGCGTTTACATTTTGCAGCTCACCTTCAAAGGCGGTAGCCATCTCAAAGAAAAATAAAAGCGCTCCCCAATTATACGCGGATACTTCAGACATGATAATCGTGCAGTTCGGCCGGTTTTCGCTGGTCAATGCCCACTCTGTCGCCTCCTGGGCCAAATGCATAAGCGAACTAAAACTTTTTCCGGAAAGCAGATCCCCCGCTCCCGGAATTTTTAAATCTGTTTTAAAATTCTCTACACGGATAAATGTAACTACCTTATTATTTTCACCCTCAACATTATTCTGCTGAATGGAATGCAAATCATTAGTGCCTGCCGCGGAAATCGGCGTCCTGCCCTTAGCAAAGAGATTCTCTTTATCATTCAACCAGTCTTCAGCTCCGTCAGGAGAAACCACAATCTTACGATGGCATTTCTTGCCGATGCTCTCTGCCAAAAGCTGGACATACCAGTCAGCGGTAGATTTTAAACTCTGTGAAAACGGCATTAAGACTGCCAGAGACTTGGCTTTCTGGTTATACAAAATAACCTGCAGCAACGCATACATATAGGCAGGATTTCTCAGGATATCCTCCTGGCCGCACTTGGCAGACATCTCTCTGGACCCTTTAAACAGCTCGGTAATATTTACGCCTACGATTGCCAGATGCAAAAGCCCCATATTAAACTCTGAAAACCTGCCGCCGACGCCTTTTAAAAGAGGGAACGAACGAAAACTTGAAGCATCCCTCTCTTGCTCAGCAACCACCCTTTTATGCAAAGAACCTGATTCAGGGTCGGTTATGGCTAAAATCTGCCTGCCGTATTTTGCTCCCGCACCGGACTTAAGCCAGGCCTCGACAATCATCAATGCCGCCTTGGTTTCAGTAGTCTCCCCGGATTTAGAGATAACCACAACAAATGTTTTCTTGGGATTGATATTTTTGAGCAAGGTTTTAAGAGTATCCGGGTCCAGGTTATTGCCTTCAAAATAAACCCGCGGGGATTTCTTTCTTAAATTTTTAAATTCATTATAATAAGGCAGGCATAAGGCGTCCTGTGCTGCCTTTAAACCAAGGTATGAACCGCCGATACCCAAAAAGACAACATTCTCGAATTTTCTGGATATCTCTTTGCCGATTTTCTGGATTTGATCAATAACCGTTTTATCCTGTTCGGGTAATTTCGCCCATTCCAGGTTTAATTTTACCCGGGCATCAGGATCCGCGATAATTTTTTTCAGGTGGCGGGCTGCTTTTTGCGCTTCGGGAAGCATTTTATCAATATCCTGCCGGCTCACGCCGTGGACACCTACGCTGGAACTAAACATATTATTAAAATCAAACTTTAAACTCATATAGCACTCCTTAATTATTTTCGGCTAATTCCAAAATCAGCTTCTTAGTATCATCCCAACCCAGGCAAGGATCAGTGATTGACTGGCCGAATACCTTGCCGTTGACTGTCTGGCTGCCTTCAACCAGATAACTTTCCACCATCAACCCCTTAACTATCTTTTTCAAATCTTTAGACTGGCTTAAACTATTCATCACCTCTTCAGCTATCCTGGGCTGCTGGGTAAAATCCTTATCGGAGTTGGCATGATTTGTATCAACAATCAGCGCAGGATTCACCAGGTTGCGTTTCAGGTATAGCTGGGCAAAATGAATTAAATCTTCGTAATGGTAATTGGGGATGCTTTGCCCCTGGCGGTTAATCGCGCCGCGAAGGATGCAATGCGCCAGAGGGTTGCCGTCGGTTTTAACCTCCCAACCATTGTAAATAAAGGTATGGCCAATTTGCGCTGCCTCTATGGAGTTTAGCAAGACATTTAAATCCCCGCTGGTGGGGTTTTTCATTCCAACGGGAATATCCAGGCCGCTTACTGTCAGGCGGTGCTCCTGGTTCTCCACTGAACGGGCACCGATTGTAACATAGCTTAAAACATCCTCTAAATACGGATAGTTGCCCGGATAAAGCATCTCATCCGCGGCGGTCAAGCCGGATTCGCTTAATACCCTAAGGTGCATCCGCCGGATAGCCTTGATCCCCCGGGAGATATCCGGGTCGCCGGAAGCCTTAGGCTGATGCAGCATGCCTTTATACCCTTTTCCGGTTGTGCGGGGTTTATTCGTATAAATACGCGGGATTAAAATTAACTTTTCTTTGACCTTAGACTGGAGAGCGGCAAGCCGGGATGTATATTCTGAAAGCGCCTCCTCATTATCAGCCGAACACGGGCCGATAATCAAAAGCAGGCGGCTGTCATTGCCTTTTATAACATTTAAAATATCCTTATCCCTGGCAGCCTTTACCTTTTTTAGCTTCTCAGGCATAGGCATAAGCTGGAGTATCTCAAGCGGAGTGGGGATTTTCTGCAGGTATTTAAAACCCATATTTAGTTATTGATATTATTATTCTGCTGAATGATCTTAACCGTGGTGCGCTGGCCGTCCTTCCACGGCCAAAGCATGGCGAGAACGCTATCTGTCCCGGAAGATTTATAATACAGTGTCTGGCCGGGCATAATCCCCCCGAAACCGTTAACTGTTTCCTGCACCTTATGCGGCAGCCTGGCCTTGGAAGGAAAAACCGGCTCCCCCATAATATGTTTTAGCTGCAGGTGAAGCTTATCCAGCTCCTGTTGGACAATAACCCCCTCAAAGAAGTTATCGCAATCAGTACGCAGGGCTTCAAAATTAAACTGCTTTATATCTTTTCTCAGGGAACTGAAATCCATAGCAATCTCCTTTGTGGTTATTATAACATAGCCAGGAACAATTAAAACATGTTTTTAGAATTCTTTATACGGCCGATTAGTCGCGCCAATAAAACGGTTAAGCTGGCCCCGGCGTTCTGCATCAAGCCCTTTAAAAGAAACGCCTAAACGGAACTCATTTTCATACGGTATGCAGGCTTTTACCTCTGCCTCTACCTCAACCGGCTTGACTATATTTACCGGATCCTCCGGCGAACCAAAGAAAATAAACTTCAAGAGCAATGTGGACCATACCGGGATATGGTGTTTGGATATAAAAGCCAGGCCAATCGTGCTCAAATCCAGGGTAGTGGCCTCCATATCCTCTTCGCCAAATGCCTGGCGCAAATGCTCCGGGGTGCGCACTTTATACCAGATAGTCAAGTTCAAAAGTAAACGTTGAAACCTGCGCCTGTCTTTACCCCAGTAGCGGTTAAACAAGTAGCCTCCGTAAAATAAAACCACGGCTATAAAGGTTTTGCCGAAAACACCTTTACTACCGTGGCAGTACATTTACATAGATAGTATATACTATTTTTGGCTGAATTTCAAGGGAGGCTAAATTTTCTTTTTCCGGAATGGCTCAAGCTCATTCAAGAACTTAGGGTCAACCTGAGAACCTAACTTCAGCACCGTATCACAATGCTTAATCGCCAACTCATACTGCTTAAGCTTAAAATAATATACGGCCAGGTTAAAATGGGCAACCGCAAAATCCGGATTGATCCTGACCGCCTCATTCCATAACTTTATCGCCTCTTCCAAGTTGCCGGCTTCGGCATAACCGGAAGCAAGGTTGTTATAAGCTGACAGGTAATCCGGCTTTAACTCAATAGCCTTGCGCAGCATCGCTATTGATTTTTCTTTTTCATTGCGGTCATAGTAGTTATTGCCGAGAAGATAATACGCCTTGGCGCAGATAGGATAGGCTTCGGCTGCTTTAAGGTAAGTTTCGGCTTGGGCATCCATCTCCGGGTAACCGTAAAGGATATTCAAAAGGCTGCAATATGCCGGAAGAAAATCCGGGTTATATTTTATCGCCATAAAATATTCATTTGCCGCCTCAGGCTTATTTCCGGTCCTGGAATATAAGTTTCCCAGGTTATTATGCACCATATAGCTGCCCGGGGTATATCTCAGGATCCTCCTGTAAAGCTGCGGCTCACTGCTCCAATAATTATTCTGCTTGATCGTAAAATATGAATAGTCAAACAGGAAACAGATAAATACGCCGATGGCCAACAAACGGAACTGTTTTTTTTGATACAAAGAATCCAGCGCTCTGGCTAAAATCCAGAAGAAACCGATTGCCGGCAGATAGAGCCAATGCTCCGCCATATAAAACGAGTTTATCGGATAAACGCTATTGGTCGGAAGAAGCGCGGCAAAAAACCAGAATATAGAAAAAGTAAACAACCGGTCGCTCCCCCTTCTCTTCAAGGCAAAGAAGATAAGCAGGAGAAATACGGCCAGGCCAAATAAAACCTGGGGATGGATAACGCTAAAAACCTTGTTGCCGTATTCCATATGCAGGTCAAACGGCAGGAACAGGAGCCGGAAATAACTGGCAACGGCGGCAAAGAATCCCGGGATCCTTTCAAGAGTCGCCTTCCACCCGAAGAAAAACGACTGTAAACTGATCAGCCTGGCAAAAAGATAGGCCAGGGAAATCATTAACGGCACCAGGAACAATTTCCAGCTTATTTTCTGCTTAAAGGCATAATGGTAAAATAACAAAATAGGAACTATGGCCAGCGAGTTTTCTTTGGACAGAAAAGCCAATACACAGCTAAAGGCCATCATAATATAAGAACTTAAAGATGGCGAACGGGTATTTTTAATATAGAAAATAAAACATAACAATATAAACAACCCGGACAAAAGATCCGCGCGGCCGGAGATATAAGAAACTGCCTCAGTATTAATAGGATGAGTTACGAATAATATGGCGCTAAAAAACGCCAGCGGGGTGCTTGAAAAAAGAATCCTGGTTAAGGCATAAATTGCCAAGGCCACGAGAATATGCAGGATAATGCATGTCAGATGATAGCCGACAGGATTAAATCCCCACAGCGAATAATCAATCATGCAGCTGAAGACCTGCAGCGGACGGTAGAAATTCAGCACTGTAGAGGCCCCAGATCCGGAATCAGTGGTAAAGATCAACCCTGCTTTTGACCAGTCTTTAATATAGGCATTCTTGGTGATAAAAGCCTCGTCATCCCAGATAAAGTCGCCTAATAAGGAATTGGAATAAACAAAAAATCCTGACAGGATGATCAGGATTATGAGAATGGGGTGTTTGTATTTTTTCAGGAACTCAAGGGGCATAAAATTATATGATTTTTAAAAGATTCAGGCCCGTGGAAGGGTCAATATCCTTGCTGGCTTTTACTCCTTTTAATTCCAGGACCACGGCTTCGATAACCAGGAAAACCTTGGATTTACCGCGCACGCATCCGGTTAAAGACTTATTCTTCTTGCCCATGCTGCTGTGGATGTGTATCTGCGGGCCGCGGGAGTTTACAAAAACCGTGCCGATGCCCATAACTTCCCAGCCATCTTTAAAAGCTACCTTATTCGGCTGCGGCGGAATTACCGGATTTTTCGGTCCGGTGACTAAATCCCCTTCCCTCAAAGCCCCGATAAAAATCATTGTCGCTGCTTGAATATGCTCTTTTTTTACAAAAAGGCTCAGTTTATCAATTAAGACATCGTTATTTTCAAATTTTAGGAGAAAGACCCTGCCGAGAGAACCTTTAGTATATTTCATTTTGCATAAGCTGATAATAAGTATTCAGGTAACTTAAGGATTTTAATAAGACCAGGGTTAATAAACAGCTTAAGATAAGGACAACTACGGTCACGATGATCTTTTTCTTCTTGCTGAAACCAGGATTAACCCAAACCAGGGGCAGCATAAAAGGGCCAATAAAGAAAAATGAAACCGCCAGTGACCAGGTTTTAAAATACCATTTCTCTTTCTTATTTTCCATTATTGTTCTTCTTGCCTGCCTTGGACTTTTTGATCCGCGACATATGCTCTACGCACAAAACATCCGCGATCGGGGCAATCTTACCGTTTTCGTAGGGGAATTCCTTGCAGGTAACCGGCTTAAAAGCATAATCAACCTTATGAATCCTGCATAAACCGTCAGGATCCAGGAAAACACAAGGCTCATCTTCATAGCTGGTGCCGACTTTAAAACCGGAGGGGAAATCTTTATCTATCTCTAAATGAAAAAAGTCGCCTTTTATACCCAGCGACAATATTTTCTTAGCCTCTTCCAAATCAATCCAGGCGCCCATCCGGCAGCAACCCGACTGGTTGGCGCATTTGAGGCAATCAATAGTATTTGAGTTATTTTTCTTCTTGCTCATTTTAAGAAAACAACCTGGCCTCTAAAATCAGAGGCCAGGCCATTTTTACCAGTATTAAAGCTTGACTACGTTAGTAGCCTGCTCGCCTTTAGGTCCTTTTTCGATGTTGAACTCTACTTCCTGACCCTCAGCCAATGATTTATAACCCTCACCCTGGATTGCGCTGTGATGCACAAATACGTCGCTACCGGATTCAGGTGTGATAAACCCAAAACCTTTCTGGTCTGAAAACCACTTTACTTTACCCTTTGCCATTATTTACTACCCCCTTCCCTAGAAATTTTAGCAAATAACGGCAGAAATAAAAAACCGCGAAGGTTAGTTTTCTAAACCTCGCGGCCTACAAACCTCTAATCCTTTATTCACTACTTTGTAAGTATAACACTTTTTGCGGATTTGTCCAGTAATAATATAACTATTTTTAATGCCTGAAATGTACGAATATCCTGCCGAAGTTTTTATCATCTTTTTCCAGGCGGTGGTAAAGCCCCTTTATCTCCGGCTGTTCCAGAAAACGCAGCACGTGTTTCTTTAATTGGCCGCTCCCCTTGCCCGGGATAATCTCAATTTCGCTCAGGCATTTCTTGACCGCCTCGTTGATTACCCGCCGGAGTTCGCTCTCAATCGCCCGGTCATTATTATAGATATCATGCAAATCCAGCTTAATCCTGCCCATGTGGAAATTACTGCCTTTCTGATTAAATCCTGTCCGGGATATCCAGCTTGCTATTACCTTTAGCCTGCCTTACATAAAGAGGAACGCCCGCCTCCACCCGCGAATCAACCAATATATTTACCACATAATCACCCGGTTTTTGAAAAGTAATGTTTTGCCCGTTGAGGGCGAACGAAAACGAAGTATCGGAAACCGCATCTTGAGAAAACTGGAAATTTATTTTTATATCGCTGTTCATTAATTTACTGCCGTCGGCGTCGGTTAATGAAATGTTCAGCTTATGCTCCCCCGCTTCCAGCCTGTTGACTAAGAGGCGCAAGGCTACGCTCATCCGCTGTAAGACATAAGGGAATTTATCGACATTTACGCTATCGAATGCCCGACATAAGGAAAGGCACCCATTCTCAACCCAGGCGTGATCGGCGACCGCAGCAATCAAAACTTTCATAATCAAACTCCTTTCCATACATGAGGAGGAAAATTCTCATTCATCATCTTTAAAATCAAAGCCCTGTCTGAATCAAAGATTTTGTTAAATTTCATACCATAAAGATGCTTACTGCCCACCACTTTACTCCAGAGGATAATCACCTCTATTTTAAAATCATATTTTTCGTTAAAATAGAGCCTGGCCCCTATGCGCTTCTTTAAGATTTTCTTTTCTATAAGCAAAGAAAAGCCTTTTAAATTCAAATCCTTGATTTCGCAGGGAGAATAACCGTTATTGCCCTCAAGCTTTATTTTAGCCGGCGCAGAAACTTTCCACCGGGGAGCCAGCCTTTTATCGCTGTTCGCCGGCTTAACCACCTCTTCATCTTCAGGGAAGAAATCCAAGAGCCCCATTAATCCCCCTCTTCTAATTACTCCAATGTTTTAACGAACGCCTGGACAACTATGGGGTTAAACTGAGTACCTGAGCCGGCTTTTATTTTAGCCAGCGCTTCTTCCCTGGCTACGGCTGTCTGATAAGAACGCGATGAGGTCATCGCATCATAAGCATCCGCAACCGAAGCAATCTGGGCGAAAATACTAGCCTGATCAGCTTTTAAACCATCAGGATAACCTGTTCCATCATAGCGTTCATGGTGCGACCTGACCACGGAAAGCATCTGCGTATCCAGAAACACCGGTTTCAATATCTCTTCGCCTACTTCAGGATGTTTACGCACAAGGTCCCATTCCCCCTGCGATAGACCGCTCTTCTTATTCAATATATCATCATGAATGCCCAGCTTGCCTATATCGTGCATCTGCGCGGCCTTCCTTAGCAATTCCGCATCTTTAAGAGGAATGCCCATTTTAATCGCGATATTATAGGATAATTCACCGACCCTGTCTGAATGTCCGCGTGTGTATGGGTCCTTTGCCTCCAGGCTGCGCACCATTGCCTGGATCATCCGGTAAAAATAATCCTGTAATTTCTGGCGGGCATCCGCAAGGCTGGCTGCCATATCGTTAAAAGATGCCGCTAATTGGCCAATCTCATCACCTGACGGTATCTTCACCCGATACTCCAGGTTACCTTCAGCTATATGCTTCGTGCCGTCACTCAACTTCTTAATCGGAGAAATTATCTTTGCCGAAAATATAAAACCGAGAACCAGGGCAAAAATAACACCCATCAATAAAATCAATATCCCCCTGAATAACAAATCTTTTTCCGCAAGATAAACATCATTGGCATCTATATCTATGCCCAATATCCCAACCGGCTGGTTATTCTTATCAAAAATAGGGGCATAGCCCGAAAGTAACTTACCCCACTCGTCAATACCCAGCTGAGTATCCGAACGCGGGCCGTCAAAAGCCTTAAGCATTTCCGGAAAACGGCTGGCATCGTATTTATCGCCCGGATAAGAAGTTACCCTGGAGGCAATCGGCTTAGCCTTAATCGCGTCGGGATCAACCACAAACTGATAAATTCCCGGCTGGTTTGTCCTCGACATGATGTAAATATTCCTGATCAGGGAATTAGTTTGTTCTATTTTTAATAACTGGCCGGCTACCTTTTCAAAAGCAGGAGTATTTACCCCTTCCGGATTCAGCGGAATATTACTCAGCTCATCTGCGTCAACCGAAAGCACTGCGGTCTGGGCCACAATCTTCAGCTTCTCTCTCAACTGGTTGAACTGCGACCTCAGGCTAAACTCTAAGAGGATATAATTTCCCAATAACGCCACAAACAACAGGGAAAGAATAAAAGATAATGCCACTTTTACGTAAAAACTCTTAAAAAATAAACTTTTGTTTTTCATCTTTCTACGGCTGTTTAATTATTTTAAAGGAATTAAAACTCCTGTCGCTTTTATATCCTGCGCCGGAAACGCGGATCAGAGACCAGGTATAGACCTGACCATCTGCAAATAAATCTGAATTAATTTTAGCAGAAGACGCATCAGGAGGCAAATCTTCTTTATGGACTAAATTTGCCGCGTACATATTATAACCCTTATATATCTTCAGGGTAAATCCGCGTATGCCAACTACATCATTCCACCACTTAAACTCCAGGGGGCCACTGCCGGTTAAAATAGCAGTTTCTGTAATAGGATGCCTAAGCCTTGGCTCAGGCACGCTATTAAAAGCGCCACCATCCAGGGTAAAGCCGACTGCAGCCGCAAAACTAACTGTCAGAGGGAATAAAACCAAGGCCAATACGATTACTATCTTCTTATAGTTCAATTCCGATACTCCTGACTAGCACCTCTCCGCAATATTTTCTTCCTGTCTCAGAAACCATCCCGCGTTTTTTAGCTACAAAGGTAATTGTTTTATCTGCTTTCACACAAACTTTCCCTACCTTCCCGGTAGTAGCATCTAAACCCGAAGAAATATCTACGGATAAAACGAACGCCCGGGAAGCATTGATTATATTTATAAGCTCCTGGTAAATATACCTTATATCCCCTTTAAGCCCTACGCCTAAAAGCGCATCAATAATTAAACTGTATTTTTTTGTTTTGATTAAAGAAATATTGGCAGGGTTGACTTCGATTATTTTTTGCTTCATCCGCAGGAGAATATCCAAATTAGTTTTTGCCTCATTCTTTACATCGGCTATTTTACCGGACAAATAAATATCCGGCTTGATACCGCCTGTCAATAAATGCCGGGCAGCGCAAAATCCGTCACCTCCGTTATTACCCGTGCCGCAAAATAGCGCGACCTTACCTCTACGCTGGCGCAGGATATTCAATGCCTCCTCGCTGACGCAACGACCGGCATTCTCCATAAGCACAAGAACAGGTATACCCAAGAGCTCCACTGCTTTTTTATCCAGGGACTTGGCATCTGAGGCGGTTAAAAATCGCTCCCCGTGCTTGCTTTTTCTCATTAACCCTTCTTGCCGATAGAAAACGCGTTGCCCAGGCACTTGCCGGTACTATAATAAGTACGGCTGGAAGGATTAAAAATCAGGGGCTTTATTTTTTCTATATCCGGAAGCCCTTCTTTTGTTAATGCCCCTTCTTCAACTTTCACATCTTTGATCTGTCCTATAAAAAGCGTGTGCAACCCTACCTTAATCGAATGCAGTAGCGAACATTCCAGAATTAAAGGAAATTCTTTAATATAAGGGGCATCCACAAACTCGCTCTTTACCGGTGTCAGGCCGGTGGCAGCGAATTTATCTTCTGTCTTGCCTGAAACAATACCGCAATAATCAACCTCTTTAATATAGGATTCTGAAGGGATATTTATTGTAAACGCCTTTTTGTCCAGGATATTAGAATAAGTATACGTGGCTTCTCTTAAGGAAATGCTCACACAGGCCGGGTCAGAACAACAGATCCCTCCCCAGGCAGCGACCATCGCGTTTGCCTTAGCGTACTTATCGTATGTCCCGACAACAAAAACCGGGGTTGGGTAAACAACGGTAATAGCTCCGATAGACTTCTTCATCTCTTCCTCCTGGTTATGCCACTTTTCTGCCTAATGCAACTGCCTTTTTATGAACGTCTTCCATTTTCTTGACATCTCCGGATTCACCTGCGTTAGGGACAAGCAAGGATTCAAATTTCATCTCCGAGTAATCCGCGGTTATGGCAAAAACTCTTTCCAAAACGTCCAGGCCGATATCCTCAAAAGCGCTGGCGATTAAAACAAAGGTCTTGCCCCTTAACGGCGTCTCGGTTGTCCCGGCCTGATTATCCCACTTATAAAGCGAAAACATCCTGTCCATAACCAGTTTCAACTGGGCGCTTGCTCCGTAGAAATACAACGGCGTAGCCATCACGATTACATCAACTTCGGCCATTTTCGCCAGGACGGGTTTTGCATCATCATTAATAACACACTCGTATTTAACCAGCTTCTGGCATGCCCGGCAGGATGTGCAGCCGTTAGATTTATATTTAAGGAAAGCAGTCTGGACAACTTCAACTTTAGCCCGCTTTTTTCGGCAACCTTCGACAAACCATTTTACCAATGTCGCGGTATTGCCGTTTTTCACGGGACTTGCGGAAAGTACTAATATTTTCTTAGGCATGCTATTATTTTACTCCAATAAAACAAAAATCCCAAGCATAAATTTAGTGGGATTAATATCAAATCAATTTACAGTGAATTATTAAAAGGCTTATGCGTATCGTCACCAATAAGTATTTTTAACTTCTGCGGATCCCAAGGGTAAAAAGTAAGGAATTCTTCCTTGATCACTTCCGGCAGAACAGCGCTTTCCACGCCTTTTAAAGCCATGGCGATAATTTTATTACCCTTATTCCTGTTCTTGCGCAGTTGGGAATCAACCCACTTGCTTTTATGCGTATTCTCGCCTATAAGGCAAACCGCGATATTGCATTTGGCTATTTTCTCGCCGGCTTCCCTGCTGATAGCTTCGGAGCCTTCGGCGTCAAAATCCAAATCCAGGGGTTTTTCATAGAAATCCAGCTCATAGTCCTGGCAGCGCAACAAAGGGATTAACTTTTCGGCTTTTGGGAGATCTTCAGGAGCAAAACTCAAGAAAACTCTTTTCATTTTTCCTGTTTGATAGTGTTAAAAGAAAATTACAAAGGCAGGACTCTTTGATTAATATACCAGGGGCATTGCCAGCAATTTTTGAACTTACGTTCAACCATAGCCTGGCAGCCGGACAGCAACCAGCATCTTTTGCCGTAGTTTTTTTGATAAATAGGGCAATTTTCTCTGACAGCTTTTACGCATGACCAAAACTGCCAGCAATATTGGGGTTCCCGTGGCTTGGACATATCTCCCCCTCTTGGTAAAAGTATACCATATTATTTCTAAGCTTGTAAAGGGAGTTTTTCAGTCAAAAGACAAGAAAAAGGCCCCTTTCAGTTCGAAAGAGGCCTTTTTATATATATAAGAATGAATTAATTCTGGTTTTCGAGCGAGGCTATCTCCACTCATCGCCAACCTGCTTGGCAGTAATTGATACTGTAATTTGCTGTCAGCGTTTGTTCCTGAAGTTAAAACTTATTTCTTAACCGTCTCACTTGCTACTTTTTCAACAGCCGCTTTATCAGCAGCCGCCTTCTCTTCTTCCGTCATCTTAGTTTCATCAGTAACAACTGCGGCATCAGTCTTTGCTTCATCTGATACGACAACCACGCCTGAAGCTGCTCCTGTTTCGACCACAGCCTTATCATCAGCGGGTTTAGCCGCTTCCTGGGCTAAAGCTAAAGAACTGACAAAGCAAAGAGCTAAAATTACAAATAGTACTTTCTTCATTTTGATTCACCCCCTTTCATCAAATTAATTGTTTTAATTCGGGTAGGACAATACATTAACTAATAATAGCAGGGTTTTATAAGTTGTCAATGGGTAAACATATCCAAAACTTTCTCAAAATGCTGGTAATCTTTTAAGGATTTCCAATCCCCTCCCCAGGTCCAGCCCAAGCTGATAAAAGCCTTTACCACCGGACAATCACGGGTAAGCGTGCCGGGTTTAGCCGGATCATAAACCGCGCCTTCAGGCAATAGAATATCTCCCTTAATATAAGGATTCTGTATTGGATTAATATCAATAGCAAAACCGTAAGAGTGCATAGAAAGCTTCTTCCCCCCGGTCACCTTCCGGTAATTAAACGCAGAGGTATTATTGGCTAACATTGACTGGTCATCGTTGTTCCATTCGCCGTGCTTATGGAACCGGTCATGGGAAATCGGGATAACCGAATTAATGGGAAACTTATCTTCTAAAGCAACCTGAAATACCTGCCGGATATCGCTTACCAACCTTTGGTCAACAACAAGTTGCCCTTTATGGATCCTGCCGTCAAACGAATAATACAAAACATCTAAAATCCTTTGCTTGTCTTTAAATTCAGGCGGAGCAAATTTCCTCAGGGCCTCGGCCAATGCGATATTGCTGTCAACAATAGGATTCTCAATAGTGCCAAGCGCAGGCCTCTCCGGAATTACGCTGGGAGTTTCCTCCAAAGTAAGACACCCGGATAAAATTAAAATTAGGGATAACAAAAATACGTATTTCTTGAGCATAAAGTTATTATAGCCTATAAATTAAAAGATCCCAAGCCCTTTTCGGGCCTGGGATCGATTATTCAGCCACCCTATCAATTACACTTGCTTAGAATGACCAGTTAACAAAAACCATGAATTCCAGAGGATCTTTATTGCCATTATAGTTGGCAAGGCCAATTTGCAGCCCATCGAGTGATTTAGTGTAGTTAACCAAACCGAGTTGCAATCCGTGCATTTCAGCGGCGGAATTAACTATCCCTCCCTGGAAACCTTTAACCGAGCCTTCGGCATAATTGATTATGCCTAAAGCTGCTCCGCTAAAATCACCCTTAACCATATTGACCGCGCCAAGTTGAGCGCCGATAAACCGGTCAGTGGAATAATTAAATATCCCGGCTTGAGCTCCATGCACAAACCCTTCAGCCCAATTCACTATGCCAAGCTGCGCTCCGGTTAAATCCCCTTTGGTAACATTTACTATACCGCTTTGAAGCCCGATAAAGCGGGTGCCGGTATAATTCACAAAACCACCTTGCCAGCCGTGAAAATATCCTTCAACCCAATTGCCCAGGCCCAATTCTACGCCCGCAGCATTCCCTTTAGCTTCATTAACACCAAGAAGAACAAAGCTAAACCCAGTAACATCCTGGTTGGCGGCATAAATCAAACCGAGGCTTACACCCATGATTGATTCTTCTTCCGGAACCATCTGAACCGGATTAAATAACGCTAACTGTATAGGCTTAGCCTCACCCGCCATAGCTGTTCCAACTAAGCTTAAAACAAGCAACGCACTGAGTATTAATCTTTTACTCACGGCACCCTCCTTTCGTCCACCTGGACGACACCCGCGCAAATCAATTAGCGCGGGGTGTTGTTTCCATATAATAATCACCTATCCTCGCTGATCAACCTCCTTTCACTAGTTTTATAAAAAAAAGTAAAAAAAAGGGACGGTTCTATTTTTTCAGAAACCGTCCCTCGAATTGCGACTTTGATGTCAACAATAACCTAATTTTCGACCTTATTTTACGCCAACCAATATGTGTTTGTCAACTTCTTTTACCCTGAATCCTACTTGCCTACAGCCTGCATTGTCTCAATAACCCGCTGACTTACGCCCTGTTTCTGTAAATAGCTAAGATCATCCGCGGTTAAAAAATACTTGGAATTTGCAGCTTTGATTTTAGCGATGATTTCATCTCCGGATACGCCTTGCTTAGTTAAATCAACTATCTGCTGCATGCTCAGCTGCGCCGGAGCTTGAGTTGCGGTATCCTGGGCCGGCTTCTTGATCTGTGCTCCGACTACTGCTCCCGTACCCCCACCGATTACTCCGCCGATCGCCGCACCCTGAAGGGGATGACCGCTCTGATAGCCGATAATTCCTCCTGCCAGCGCGCCGACAGCCCCGCCAATACCAGCGCCTTCAGCTACCCTTGTTTTATTTGACGCACAACCAGAAACAATTAATGCTAATACGAAAATGGAAAACAAACAAAAATACCGTTTCATTTAATACCCCTTTCTTTTGTACCTGGAGACTGCTCAGGCAATGCTATTTGATCAGCTACTTTCTTAATCTTCAATGACATGATGTTCCAATTATCAATACTGTAAAAACCATTAAGCATATCCACCCAATAGGCGCTATCTTTACCATTTGTTTTTGACAATTCCTTGCCAACAGCTGTCTTATCTTCATTGGATGCAGCGATCCACCCATAGCCATTATCATCAAGAGTCAAAGCAAAACAAAGGCTTGATGAAATTAATAAAAAAACAAGCAACAAGAATACTTTCTTCATTTTTCCCCCTCATATCGCCAATGCCACGGCTCAAAGTTTATCCCTGAAAGATTATTTCTCGGATACGAAAGCACAAAACCGTATTCAGCCGCATGCTGGCTTAGCCACTTATACTCCGGAAGATTCTCAAAAGCTTCAGGGCTATCTTCATTAACCCCGTCAATATTCACAAAATCAATAGCCTGGCAATCCGGAGCTCCATGCTCGCTGTAGCCGGCTATGGCTACAAGCCTGGCTGTTTCACTTATGGAATAATCATGCTGCTTGAGGTAAAGGGCAAAAAGATAAAGCTGATAAGCAGCGGAACGGTATCCTGAATCCACAAACAGAACTCTGTCAATATCCCGTCTCATCGCCTTATTCATCTTACGGTATTGGCGATAAACATTATCAGGTAAATACTGGCAGGCGATTATTTTAGTTTTATTGCCTTCTGTTTTGGTGTCTTTTATTTTCTGGCCCTTTATCGGAATAAATTTTGTCCCAGGCTGAGCATGCCCGCGGAAAGGTATAACCACGCCCAATTTTTTAGCGTCAAGGTTCAGGAAGATCTTTAAAAATTCCCGCTCTTCTTCATTTAAAGGCTGATAAAGTTCGTCAAAAGTCAATAAAGGAGCTGTTCCTTTATCCAGGCGTTCTTTAACCATTGGCTCAAGCTTGGCCAAAACCGCTTCTTCCTTCTGGATATCTTCCGGGCTTAAACGGCCAAGGTTAACTTCTGCCCGGGCTATCCCCGCACCCAACAGTAAAAATACCGCCAAGAAAATATGGATCAGTCTTTTAGGCATTGTTTAATTACTTCTTCATCCCTGCGCATCTTGCGGATAATAAAATACTCAACCCCTGACATTCTCCTTAATGCAAGCTATAAGTTCTCTCAAAGTTACTGTTTTCGCTAAAAGCGAATACCCCTTGGTAAAACCCGCGCCCACCTCATCTTTTCTGACCAGGGAAGTCAAGAACACAATAGGGGTATTTTTTATACTCTCATCGCTCCTTATCAGAGAGACAACGTCTCCGCCGTCTAAACCCGGCATTATTATGTCCAGCAATATCAAATCCGGTTTTATCTCCTTGATCAATTTAATCCCGTCATCGCCGTTTGTCGCCGTATACACCTCAAACTCATTCGTCTTTTCCACATTTTTCTTCACCAGGTTACAGAAATTCTCTTCGTCGTCAATAATCAATATCTTCTTTTTATCCATCTGCCCCTCCTATTTAGAGATTCTTAAAGTAACGCTAACTTTAGTCCCTTTTCCAATCTGGCTGCTTATCTCTATCAACCCTTTATGCAAATTAATGATATTTTGGCTTACGGATAAGCCAAGGCCGGTCCCCTTGTCCGGGCCTTTTGTAGTAAAGAAAGGGGCAAAAATCCTTTTCAGGTTTTCTTCGGAGATCCCTGTGCCCGTATCCTCAACCTCCACGATAATAGCCTCTTCCGCTTTCTTAAGAAAAGAACGGATGGTTAGCTCCCCACTCTCCGGCATTGCATGAGCCGCGTTCATAAACAGGTTGATAAATACCTGCATCAGTTTATTCTTATCCACCGGGATCTTTGGCAGGCCTTCCTGAAATTTCCTGATTACCTTAATATGTTTTAATTCTGTCTTTACCAGGTTCAAACAATTTTCCAGTATAGAATTGATGTCTTCGGGGCGCAATTCCAATTTTGTGGCCCGGGAGAAATCCAGAAGCGAAGCAACAATCCCGTCTGCCCTTTGCGCGCTGTTCATAATCATGGTCAGGGTCTCCAACTGCTCTTTTTCAGCCGGAGGGATTAACTGCTCCAAATAAGAAACCCCCTGTATTATAATCCCCAGCGGATTCCTCATATCGTGGGCCACGCCGCTGGCCAGTTGGCCTATGGCCTTGAGCTTCTCCATCTGAGTCAGCTTATCCTGCATTTCTTTCAATTCATCGTAAGCTATCCTCAATTCCTCCGCCCTTTTTAAAGCCTGCTCATACAAACTGACGTTCTGCAGGGTAATCGCGCCTACGCGGGCGATACTCATAACTACCGAGGCTTCCCTCTGCGTGAAAGGCCCGGGAGACTTCTTGTCACAGACATGCAACACGCCTAAGACTTCATTTTTATATATGACCGGCACGCTGATAAACGCCTTTTGCAGATATTCCTCTTTATTCAGTTTATTTAGATATGATTCCCTGGACAAATCAGCGACTACCAATGCCTCCCGGTTATGTATCACAAGCCCAGATATGCTGTCCTTACCTATTACTAAAGGGCTTTGGTTGCGATTGCTGCCCCAGCCCATTGCGCAGGCCAGAGTGAACTGCTCTGAATTCTTGTCCCAGGCAAGAAAAACAGTGCGCTCAATGGAGAGGAAATTATGGGCTGCCTCAGTAATGCAGCGCACCGCATCCTGATAGCCAAAAGCTGAAATCAACTTTTCATTGAATTTAAACAGGAAATCCAGCTCTGTTTCATACCAGATCTTATCCTCTACATAGGACGAATTCTGCTGCGGGACGGGTTGTCGCTGCGGAAGTTCTTGAGGCTGAGAAGGTTTTTTCTGGCGCAAGGAAACAGCCAGCATAAAACCAAATAATATACCGATTAAAAGAAATAAGATAATCATAATTTGGTTAATACGCTATTTTGTGATCTGATTAATGATATCTTCTAATTGCTTGTTGAATTCATCTGGGGCCTCAATCATCAGAAAATGCCCCACGCCCGGAATTATTCTCAAGTGATATGATTTAAGGTACTTGCTGTTAATCTCTGGATGCTGATACTGCTGCCAAAGGTCGGCGCTTAAGCACCACAAAGGAACATTCACATCAGCTAAAAGTGGAATGACCGGGGTATCAAAATAATACTCCATGGTATTAATCGCAATTTTCGGGTTAGAGCGGGCAACATTCCTAACTACCAACTCAACCAGTTTGGGGTCTGCATTCTTGTTGAACATATCCCTCATAAAAGGCCCGGAATTCTTTACAAAATCCTTCTTTAAAGGTTCAATGTATTTTATTTTATCTTCCGGAGTGGCCATATACTCAAAGTTCTCCAGGGTGTCAACGGCGATAAGCCCGATTACTTTATTTTTAATCAGCCGGTTTGCCTCCAAGATTATTGTGCCTGACATGGAGTGGCCGATGAGGATAACCTTCTTAGCTCCTACTGCATTCACTACCGCGGCTACGTCCTCGCCAAAGGCTTCCTGGGTATAGGCCTTTCTCTGACGGCCGGATGCGCCGTGGCCGGCAAGATCAAGAACCACAACCTTGTATTTTTTAGCAAAATACGGCACTTGCTTATACCAAACAGCGCGACTGCCGCACCATCCGTGCACAAAGACCAGTGTCGGCTCGCCTTTGCCGAATACGGAATAAACAATCTTTGTCCCGTCTTTTGAGATAACGGTTTTATTATTTGCCTGCAGGCAAGTTAAACCTGCGGCGACTATAAAAACAATTAAAAAACTTATAACTAAAAATTTACTCTTCATACAATTACTTCATCCTTTCTTTTCTCATATTATACTCCCGGAATTCACCTGGCATTAAGAAAAAACTTTCTTTTCTTCTCCGGGAATTTCTCTATCGCATAACGCAGCATAGTCCGGGGCATGATCCGACAGTGCTTATGCAAGAATTCTTCTTCAAGCTGCACGTTGCGCTTACCAGCCTCACGCAGCATCCATCCGCAGGCTTTATGAATTAAATCTTCTTTATCGCCAAGCAAAAGCTTGCTAATCGCGAAAACATCTTTAAAATCCCCTAACCGGATAAAAGTAAAGGTAGCCAGAATCGCTATCCGCCTATCCCAAAGCCAAGGCGATTTAGCTAATTTATAAAGCATGCTCCTGTCTTGATCTATAAGAAATCCGCCGACAATCTGGGGAGCACTCAGGTCAACCAAATCCCAATTATTGATAAATTTTGTATTTGCCAGATATGCCTTGTATATTTTTGCTTTAGCCCCGATATCTGCCTTATCAAACTGGCGCACCATGATTAAAAGCACCAAAGCCCTTTCTTCATGAATCCTTGAATGCAAAAGCTTGATTAAATCTGAAAGCGCCAGATCCTGAAACTCTTTTACTATATTTCTGGTAAGAGCGGCTGTCAGCCCAAGAAAAATATCTCCTTCAGCATATTCGCCTGGTCCGGTTTTAAAGAAACGCTGCAATCCTTTAGCCTTTTCTTTGTCAGCGCCTCGGCGCAATTGCCTTTTAGCCTCTTCTAATCTACCCATGTTTTTATTATACCTATAAATAGCAAGAACCCAAGCATTTTTAGGGCTTGGGTTCAAACACTTTGCAGTTTTTAACTAACGTAATCCTTACGCAATAACCTTATCAAATTCCTCCATAGTAATTGCGGGAAAGCTGGTAAAGGAGATGTTTGTCAGCTTATTTAATGCAACTGAAGCCTTCATTACTTCCGAAACACCAGGAAAATCCGCAATAAGCACGATGTCGTATTTACCTAGGAGAGCATATATGGAATTTACCTTACCACCAGCCTTAGTTATCGTATCAAGCGCCTTCGTAGTTCTATCGGCCGAGATACCAACCAACGCCTCCTTGGTGTACTTGCCGTACATAAAAAATTTCGCCATATGACACCTCCAGTTTATTTACAACAGTTACTCATGCCTTTAGTAGCTTTCTTGATTATCCCACTGATAATAAAACAAGCTAAAGCAATAAATATAACCAGGTTGTCAGATAACGGAAGAACGTCAAAAGCTGCGGCCAAAAGCAATAATATCCCAACTCCATTTAGAATCACATTACACATGCAAGTATTCTTGCTGTCCATTTGAGCCCTCCTTTTTACTTTATTATCCACCTCACTGTCTAACTTAGCTAAGACACGCTGTCCCAATTGGATTGAAAACGTCTACTATCTACTACCCTATCTTCTATTTCTTATTTTCTAACTGAACAACAAGAACAGCTAGTTTGCGCTCTATTCGAACAAAAGCTTTTGTCATTTCTAAAAGAAAAATCGCCCCTTCTTTGGTTATGTTTGAAGGTAAAAGACTTCCATGTCCCGCTAACGGTTCCGTACTTCTCAAATTATAGATATTAAGGATATAATCCAATACTGGTACAGGTAGTTTAGAATCTTTTTTATACCTTTCGAAAAAAGAAGCGAGAGTCTGATTCTGCACAGATTTAACCTTAACCACATCTTTTGCTAAAGTCTCAAAGATAGAAGCACTAGCATGTAATACACTGCCCATATCATTAACTTCCAAAGCCCTATCCATTCTATCAACTAATTTACGAATATTTGGATGCTCAACTTGCGCTCCTTTATCAGCGATATCATCAATAGACAAAATCTGAACACAAATATTCTCACTTAAATGCTTTCTTTCAAATCGAAAAGTTAAATTTTCTTCTTCCAATATCTCATTTATATCTTCAAGAATTAGCGCGCCATCTCGGATTAAATCTCCAATTGTTTCAACTAATTCTACGGTATTTGGACGATGCATTACCATCTCAAGTTCTCCATTATGCCAAGCAGACTCTGCAAGTTGATATTCTCCATCTCCATCAGCCATTAAGATATATGGTTCAAGCCCAAGCAAACTACGAGCTATATTAACTATTCTATTCTGACGAAAAATTCTTACCGCCCCTTCTTCATCTTCAGAAGAAACTACTTGTCTCAGTAGCCTAGTCATCCTTAACCTAGACCGATCAAAGACAACTTCAAATTCAAGTAGTCTTTCCTCTTCTTTTGTTAATCCTTTGAATTTCATTTAGCCTCCCAATAAAAATTGGAGAAATTTCTATTTTTCAGAGATCATCCCTATCAATGATACTTTGACCTCATTCTCCATCCCGCTTATTGAAACCACTTTACTCCCCTATTTAATCTTAATAAATCCAGAAGCCACCTCATTTAATCTATGACCTAAAAATCCAATGACCAAAGCTAATAACGCAGATGCAGACAAAGAATAAACGGGTTTTTCTAACCAGTAGTACTTTACAGAAACAGACAGTAATAATGCTACAAAAAAAACAAAAAGGTAATAAAAAATAAAATGAAAAAGTATCCTTGGTTTTCCAGAACGAATATTGATCAAACACGCGGATATACCTAAGAATGACCATGAAGAACACCAAATGCTATCTTTAACTAAATTATTTTCAAATAGATAACTTAATAAATTCTGACTATTAAGTATTACCCAAAATATAAATAATAAAACGGATGCGAAAAAATAAATAATTCCAAATACAACATATCCATTACAACAAAAAGAAGACCCCTGACTTATGCAATGTATTCTATCTAGAAATTGTTTCGCATTTCCCTCTACCCATCTTTTGTCAGTACCTTCGACTTCAAGACTTTCATCCGTAAGTTTTATAGCTATTTTATGTTTTTCGCACATTGCAAACCTCCATTTTCTAAAATACACTACAAACTTAATTAGGGTACACTGTCCCGATTAGACTGAAAAGTGTCTGGATTATGGGCTACACAGTTATTTCCTTAATTAGTAGTCACCCTTGATTTTACCATCAAAGGTATCAAGAAAAGCCCTGACGGCAATTCTCTGTTTTTCTTCTAACTGATTAAATAATAAAGAAGCAGCTATCTGTCTTAATCTTGGTTCTAAAATCTTAGAATCAACAAATTCATTTATTGTCTTCAAGCTAATCCGCCATTCAATTCTCCCTACACGATCAGACATCCCATAAACATAGCTTTTCCCTGTAAGGGCTGTTACAAAACTTACTAACCCGCTTTCATCCTTAATCATATCAGCTACAAAAGCTATAGCATCCTCTTTCTTTGCCCAATTTCTCCACCTAAAAAGAATAGATGCTAATTTATCATGGCTCTTTAAGCGACCATTCTTAGCCCATTCTTCAATTTTAATCCTAGCCAGTTTTTCTAACTCTAATAGCTGATTTTCATCTACCCTTAAATTTTCTTCTGGTTTCGATGGCTTATCACTAAGCCCATATTTACGGTGTTCTTGATCTTGAACGCTCACCTCATTAACTACAGTATACAAACTTTGTTTGGCACCCTCCATGCTCTTCTTAAAAACACGAAATCTCTCCTGCTTAGTCTCAAACCTATTCGTTAACTGATAAAATATACGTAAGAGTCTCATTGGAGTATCAGTAGCATAAAACCCTCCTTCTCCCTCAGGAAATAAATCACCAATATCCATCAAAACTGAAACCACATTTTCAATGTTCTCTTTTAGTATGAAGTCCTTTGTATAATCTTCCATTCTTTCCAAAAATCTTAATATTTTACCGTCTTTATTCAATCCCAAAAGAGCATTCTTGAATGTCTCTAGATCACTGGCTAACGAAAGCACCACTTCCATTTCTTTTTGACTAACTTCACTTTCTGGTAATGCCAATTGAAAATAGACATCAAAAACATCTGGACTACAGACCCTACCCTCTCTCCTCCAGCCATCAAGCGATTCAACCGCATAAATAATATTACTATACATAGATTCCACCTTTGGGAACAAACGCTTTAGTAAGTCTAATAACTCCTCCTGAGGAATATTTTGGTTTCTAGCCAGAATTTCATCATAACGCTTCCGGGCCTGATCTGTTACAGGCTTACTTCCGCTATTGGATGTACCTATAAATAAATCTTTATTATCACGTATTCCATAATAAACATCCGGTAGAAAAACTTGAATACCAACTATTGCAAGAAAATCTACAGGATTAACCAAGTCTTGCACCATCTCAAAACTGAAACGTAACGCATTGATATAACGATTTACATCTCTCAGTGTTCTAAAGAAATACTTAAAACCACTGTGGAATATATTCCCCCAATAAGTCTGACCCCACCTATATTCAGAAACACCAAGCGCGTCAATCTGACTAAACAAAAACGTATATAAATCATCCTTACTTATGGTCGGTATTTCAAATGGAACCTGAACAACCTTTTCTAAATAATCACTTCCTTCTCCAGCCTGGACTTCTGAGAGAGCTTTTACAACAACATGCTTGTCAAATACGAGAAAATAAATGGTATTTTTAAAATCACATAGTGACTTAACCAATTGGAAGATTTGCCTTATCTCTACATTATTTAATCTATCAATGTCATCAATGACAACAATTATCTTCCTTTTAAGCTTACTAAGACTTATATTTAACTTTTTCTTAGTCAGGGCTAAATCCCCAGATTGTTGCTTGGCCCACCCCCCTAACAAAGAACCCGTCCAACTTATACATTTAACAACAAATGCGGCTATAGGCCCTAAAGGTAGAAGAAAAGCCAGTGGCTCAAAAAACGCACCATAGTTTTCTAATTCTCTCCCTACTTTCACAGCCTCTTCCCCTAATTCTTTACGTTTTAATGCCCCAGAGAGCTGCCTAAAAAACTGGCTAATGAGCTGATTCTGGTCAGAGAAATTCCAGGGATTAAACCGTAAAACTATTTGCTTCTCTTTCTCTGGAACATCTCTTGAAAGTACATCAATATGTTCAAGAGCCATATTTACTATAGACGTTTTACCGGAACCCCATGTACCGAAAAGTCCAATTGCCACACTATTCTCATCTCTATGTGACAAAATAGCTTTTCCTAAAGCCTGAGCAAATTGACGCCTATTCAAGATATCTTCTTTAAAAGACTGGATTGGCTGATCTGGTTTAAACATTTAGTATTCTCCAAACAGAAACGATTAAAAATTATATTAAACAAAATAATAAGGACGGTCCCATTTTCTAGAAACCGTCCCTCGAATTGCGACGCCGGAGCTAACCATATCCTACTTATGCGTTTTATTGTACCCCTACCGATATACTTGTCAACCGAAAATCCCACCCCTTTTAGGACTTAGGATTAAAACCTCCTAAACGTCTCTAGTTTATTTTTAGGAACCAAACCGTCCCCTACGCCGCCCCATAGACACAGGTATTGGTAAGCTTAAAAGATTGGCCAGGTATCAACGCCAAAACCTTGCTCATCAACCATATCCACTTCGCCCAGGCAATAATCGCAGGCCTGACAGGAAACTTGCTGATATTCCTGACCGAAGTAATTGGCTAAAGCTTTGTGTCGGCATTGAGGCTGGGTGCAAAAATTATACATAATGTTTAATTTATCCAGCATGACTTGGCTATTAACGGACTGTTTGGAAAAAAATTCCCAGACCCGGAAATCTCCTTCACTATAAAACATGTAGCAGTGTGAGGGCAAGCCGTCCCGGCCGGCGCGTCCGGTTTCCTGGTGGTAATTTTCAATGCTCTTGGGCATAGCGGCGTGGATCACGAAACGGATATCCAAACGGTCAATGCCCATGCCGAAAGCTACAGTAGCGACGATAATATTGACTTCTTCGCGGATAAAACGCTCCTGGTTCGCATAGCGCTCTTTATCGTTCAAACCAGCGTGGTAAGGCAGATTTTTGTATCCTAAATTATTCAGCTTTTGGGAGATATCGTCCACGTCTTTGCGCCGCAGGCAGTAGATGATCCCGGCTTCCCGCGGATGCTTTTCTAATATTTCAATAAGTTGAGAGATAATATTCTGTCGGTCCACAACCCGGTAAGTTAGGTTAGGGCGATCAATTGATGCGATGTTAATCCGCGGGGAAACAATCCTAAGCTGAACTAGAATATCTTCCTGGACTTCTTTGGTGGCGGTGGCGGTAAAGGCGTGGATATTTATTCCCGGGAAATTATCTTTAATGACTCCAAGCTTACGATACTCATCCCGGAAATCATGACCCCATTGGCTGATGCAATGGGCTTCGTCAATAACAAAAAAAGACAAAGCGGCTGATTTTAATAATCCTCGGGTTTCTTCGGTTTGCAGGCGTTCGGGAGAAATGTACAGGAGTTTAATCTGGCCGCCCCAAATACGCTCGACGACGAAACGCTGCTGCCCTGCAGTCTGGCTGGAGTTGAGGCATTCGGCTGGAATACCCATGCCTTTGAGGCCGTCGATCTGATCTTTCATCAGAGAAAGTAAGGGCGAGATGACCACGGCCATACCTTCTTTAAGCAAAGCAGGAAGCTGAAAACATAGTGATTTGCCTCCGCCGGTAGGCAGGATGGTCAAACTCTCCCGCTCGTTGAGGATAGCAAGGATAGTATCTTCCTGCCAGGGGCGAAACTGAGTGTAGCCCCAATAGCGTTTAAGGCAGGCGAACATTTCGTTAGAGATACAGTTTGTTTGGGGCTTAAGTTTTCCCTTTTTCCTCTTTTTCTTCACGACTGTCCGAATTAGGCTTGACAATAAAATTTCCTTCTTTCTCAAATACAGAAAGGGTATCACGCTGTTCAGCATTCTTGATTTTCTTCTGCCAGATAAGACAAAATCCGGTGCCCAAAAGGGCCAGAAAAATAATAATAAAGATAATAATACTCCAGATAGTTGTTGCCGGAAATACCCTTAATTGTGTCAAAAAACTGCGCATCAAGACTAAATCCGCCTTAGCTGATTCCAGGGTATTTAAATTCTCGCGATAACTTGAAATGAGCTGCTCGGGGTTAGAAGGTGAATCCTTCTGGCTTTCGATAATCTGGTTTAGCTTTGATTCAATACTGTTTTTCAAGAATGCAAGCCTGTCGGAGAAACGCGTATTGGCCAGCAAATCCGAGAGCTTGGCTAAATCTTTTTTTACATCTTCAATCTCGCTGTCCGGAATAATCCATATATTGCGTATCTCAATACCCCTTTCCAGGGTCTCCTCCGGATTAAGCTTAAACCTGCCGTAAGCAACGTAACAACTCTCCTGCGCATCATAGACGATCTCCAGATCGCCCTTATCCACGACATCCTCGGGCTTTACTTCCTTGGGCAAAACTGTCTTTACCGTCACTCCTTGAGCCTGTTCCTTGGAAGGATTAACCGCGATGACCTTAAGCACAATATTCGCCTTTGCCTCGCCTGCGAATAACGTAAAAAGAAGTAAAAATAATACAGAAAGCTTACACTTATTCATTTCTTCCTCTTTCTCTAAAGATTATGTTCCATCTCTTTATACTCATACCAAGTCTGGACAACCGGTTTATTGGCGATATTATCAACCATCTTCCTGGTCAATTCCATAACCGCTTTTAATTCCTGCGACTTATTCTTTATATACATAATATCGTTCTTTTTATCCGCGGAAACCTCATAGATTTTTTCTAGGTTGACCCCGATTTTTTCGGAAACTTGCTTTACCTGCCTGGTTAAACCAGATAATTGCATAAATATGGGTTTTAAGGCAGCGCTTGAGCCAACCGCATCGTTCTTTATGCTTTTTATCAATAAATCTTTATCTATGTTTTCCAACGCAGTCTTAATAACGGAGAATTGGCTGTTCATCGCGTCCGCTACTTCCTTTAAATCGCCTATTTCTGCAGTTGAACCTAAGATCATAGTTACCTGGTCGTAAACCTGTTCCATGTCTGTTGTGGTTACGGTAATAGTTAAGGCGTCAGTAACCCCTTTAGTGGATTCGGAACAGATAATGGTAAAATCACCTTTGCCCCAGTTTTGCGAAAACTCTACATCATATTCATATATTCCGGTAGAGCCGATTTCCTCCATTTCTCCCTTGTTTACTTTCAGTTTATTATCGGCATTATAAACATCGATAGTAGGATTTAAACCGGAAAAAGTACGATACCTGATAGTCAAGGTTTCCCCTGTCCTCACCAGGTTTTCGGTATTAAGGATACTTGATTTAATATGCGGCGTAACTTCAGTAATAAGCGTAGTAGATATCGCCTCTTGCGCCGCAGCTATCTGCGCAGGTATAGTTGTCCCGGTGGCAGTCAAAATATTGTCGGCCTCGGTTTTTACTTCAGCAACTTTTTCCTGTGTCTTTGCAGCTTGAGTTTCTACAGCCGTGATTACCTTAACAGTATTAGTATCTAAAGACCCCTGCAAAGACTGTAGCTGTAGCTTTTGCTCATAGAGCTCCTTTTCAGAAGTTACCTCGATACTCCCTCCTGAAGTATAGGTTGACTCCCGATATTCAATCTGTGATTTAATAAAATAAGTCTTGCCTGTTTCTAAACCGGTGCTAACCCAGCTAAAAGAAAATACTCCCTGGTTATCCGGCGTAGTCGAACTCATTTCTTTAAGTAAAGTGTCGCCATCAAAAATTTGCAAAGTCGCACTCTCAAGATCATCCAGTTCAGTCGGAGTAAGCCCCACCATCTTTCCTCTTCTCTCTAGCCAGGAATTTGTATCTAGAGTATCTGTCTCTGCAAGATAAGTGGTACTTAAAAGTACATGCCACTCAATCTGGGCAGAAATACTTGATTCTAAATACAGGGTAACAGATTTATCGCTATCCGCAGTCCAGGCAGTTGAACGTTCAATATACCCATCCCTTGACCAGAAGGTAGTATAATTACCATAAGGATAAGTATGCGTAACCGGTGAAGTTAAAGAAGCATCGGATACTGTCCAACCAGAGCCGCAATTAACATTGAGGCTGCTTAAATCACTATAATTGTCATAATCCAGAACCTTCCAGGTAATCGTATAATAGACAATGCTAAAATTCTGCGCTGAAAGCGCATTAACCGTAGGGTCGCTCGCATCTGAAACCCTCACCCGGCAAGCAGTGTTTTGCACATCGGGTAAGGCCCAGCTATAGCTATCGGCATTAGCTACTGAAGAAGTAATCGTGCTCCAGGTTGTTCCGCTATCCAAGGAATATTCTAATTTCACATTGGCAATTGTGCCTTTAGTTGTCCAGGTAATTGCCTGGGTTGACTTTGCTCCCCAACTCTCGCCCCCATTTGGCGCGGTAATCGTAAATCCACCCCTGATTCTGAAATTTGCATCTGAAGTATCAGTAATTTCCGGCCGGGCCTGGTCAGTGATGCGCACTTTAATGGTTGCGCCGCTAAGCGCGGTATCAGGTATAGCCCAGGAATAACTACCTGTATTTAAAACATCCTGGGCAATAGTACGCCTGGTAGCAAAATTATCGGATGAGTATTCAATTTTCAACAACCCGATAGACAGGCCTTTTGATGCCCAGGCAATATTCATTGTATCTCCTAAAACATAGGTCTCCCCGCCATTCGGAGAAACAATGGTAATCGTCGGCACAGAAATAATAGTAAAATTGGCATCTGCGGTATCACTTGTTGCCGGACGAGCCCCATCCACAATCTTCAGCCTCGCCAAAGAAGAAGGCTCATTCGGCACTATCCAGGTATATTTGCCGTCATTCTGTTCATTGGTGGCAATCGTCTCCCAGGTTGAGCCGGCATCCACAGAATAATATAAAACCAACTCATTGCTAACGCTGCCTACAGTAATCCAGGTAACCGGCGCAGAATCTCCTACTGCCCAGAACTCACCGCCATTAGGCGAAGTAATATTAAGTGTCGGCACTGCAATAATAAAATAATTATTGGAAACATCGGTTGTGGTTGTCCGGTTGGCATCGCTAATCCTTACCCGTACAGTGCTGGAGGCATTATTCGGCACGATCCAGTTATAACTACCGTCATTTGCCTCCCCCTCGGCAATAGCTATCCAATTTGAGCCATCAACTGTATATTCCAATTCCAAATTATTGCTGATTGGCCCGCCATTATCTATCCAGGTTATATTATGTTGAGTGCCGATAATCCAGGACTCGCCGCCATTAGGCAAAGTAAGCGCAATCTCCGGGATAGGCAAAATTGTAAAGTCGCTATTGGATTTATCCGTACTGGCGGCTCGATCCAAATCTGTAATCCTGACCCTTACTGTAGTAGAAACATCGTCAGGCACAACCCAGTTATAAGAGGTTGAAATGTTAGTTACCGTAACAATGGGCTGGACATCCGAAATAAAGTTATCTTTAGAATATTCTAATTTTAAATTACCTGTCAATTGCCCTACTACGCTCCAGGTAATGGCTTCAGTATCTCCTACTGTCCATAATTCTCCGCCATTAGGTTTAGTAACTGTAATCTGCGGCACCAAAATTGCAAATACCCCATCCGAAGCATCCTGGGGGGTATCTGTCCGGCCGGTATCGGTAATCCTTACCTTACAGGTTCCTGAAACCGCATTCGCCACAATCCAGCTATAAGTGCCATCATTTACTTCACCCGTGGCAATCGTATTCCATATTGAACCTCCATCAGCAGAATATTCTAATTTTATGTTATTAGCCGAGATTGAACCCGCTGATGCCCAGGTAATATTCTGCGCCGTGCCGATTACCCATTGTTCTGCGCCATTAGGCGAAGTTACGGTAATAGTAGGCGAAGAAATAATAAATTCCGCATTTGAAGTATCCACAGTTTCTGTACGTGAAGCATCAAAGAGCTTTACCAAAACGGTAGTAGAAACTGCATCCGCCACAGTCCAGCTATAAGTGCCATCATTTCCTTCACCCGTGGCAATATTGATCCAGCTTGAGCCTGCGTTAGTAGAATACTGCAGGGTAAGATTGTTATGCACCGAGCCATTTGTACCGATGGCCGACCAGGTAATATTATGCTGGGTCCCCACAACCCAATTCTCTTCTGCATCCGGAGAAATTATAGTAAGGGAAGGAGAAATAATGCTAAAAAACGCATTTGAGGTATCAATGGTAGTTGCCCTGTTTGGGTCCTTAATCCTGGTTAAACATTGACTACCCAGGTTATCAGGAAGTGTCCATGTATAAGTGCCTAAATCCGGGCTTACATCTGTAGCAATCGTAACCCAGCTTGTCCCATTATTCAGCGAGTATTCTAAGGTCAAATTACCCATTACGCCTTCTTTTGTCCAGCTAACCGGATATACGCCAGTGGCATACCAAACCTCCCCGCCATTCGGCGAGGTTATTGTTACTGAGGGCAGTTTGATCTCAAAATAGTTATCCGAGGTATCTGTTACATCACTAAAACCGCTCTGTAAATCCGTAATCCGTATTTTAACCGTAGAAGAAGTATCGTCAGCCACACTCAACCAGGTAAAATCGCCGTCATTGGGTGTATAATTGGATATGGGCTGCACGTCTGCCGCAAAATCATCCTTAGAATACTCAATCTTTACGTAATGCGAAGTAATCTGGCCGTCGATATTCCACTTAATGGAATAAGAATCCCCGATAGTTAACAGCTCTCCTCCATTTGGCTGAGCAAGAGTAATCCGCGGCCGGGTGAGCAAAGTAAAATAATTATCCGAAGCATCATTAACCTGGGTTCTATTATTATCCGTAATGCGCACCTTAATTGTCTCCGATGGGTCATCAGGAATAATCCAGGAATACGCCCCGTCATTTGCCTCACCCGTAGAAATTTCCGTCCAGCTTGTGCCATCTTTAGAATATTCTAACAAAAGATTATCACTTACTGTTCCTGCGGTTGTCCAGGTGATATTCCTTGTATCACCATAAGCCCAGACCTCCGCTCCATTAGGAGAAGTAATGGTAATCACCGGCTCAACAATAGAGAAACTGGTATCTGAGACATCCTCTACCTTAGCCGTAGTATCTCTGACAGCTGGCACTCCTGCCTCAATTACCTTGACCTTCACCTGCGTACCAACTGCATCCGGCACGCCCCAAGAATAAGTTCCTGAATTAGTCTCAGCCAAAGAAATCTCTACCCAGCTACCTCCTCCATTGATAGAATAATACAAATCCACTGTATCATATAGCCGGCCGGTTTTATTCCAGGTAATATTATAGGCCTTACCTACTTCTAAACTCTCTGCGCCATTGGGGTTGGTAATAGTAAACCTGGGATTTGCCGCAATCGTAAAATTGCTATCAGAAGAATCATAAATTGACGATTCACTTGAGGCACTGTAAACTTTCACCTTGACCGTAGTAGAAACATCGTTAGGCACGCTCCAGGGGTAGCTGCCGGTTGCCGGCTGCCCTGAATCAATAGGCTTCCAGGTGAAACCATCAACCGAATACTTAAGCACAATATCACCAGCTACTGCCCCTGCTGACTTCCAGGTAATACTATGGGTATAACCCTTCTCCCACTCCTCTGCGCCATTGGGAGAAGTAAGCTGCAGGCCGGTAATAGTAAAATTAGCTGCAGAGGTATTATATACAGTGGGATCCTCGTCATAAGAAACCCGCACTTTAACCGTGCTGGAGACAATGGCAGGAAGTATCCAGGAATAGCTTCCTTCATTAATGATGGGCGGCGTGCCAATAGTATGGATATCCAAGACAAAGTTATCTAAAGAATACTCTAACTTTACCAGAGAGATTGTGCCGGTAGTTGTCCAGCTAATATTATGAGTACTTCCACCTGCCCAACTTTCCCCTCCATCCGGAGAAGTTATATCAAAAACGCCGATAATCTTAAATCCTTCTGAAGGGTCAGTAACATCAGGATTATCATTATCCACAAACCTTACCTTTACCGCTGAATAAATATCATCAGGGATTGTCCAGCTAAAAGTCCCGGTGTTTACTGTTAACGAGGAAGCACCGGAAATATTGTTTATATTGTTTACAAAATCATCCCTGGAATATTGCAGTTTTAAAGTTGTGCCGGAAAATCCGCTTGTCGACCAGCTAATCGGATGGCTGCTATTGACTATCCAACTTTCCCCTCCCTGAGGCGCGGTAATTACCGGAGGGGTTAAGCACCTGCTTCGAGAAACAGCATAAGCCCAGCCATCGCCAAAAGTATATAGAGTTCCGATACTTTTATCTTTAATATCCCAATACTGTTTAATCTCGGAATTAGAGATATTCAGGGTTAATTTGCCGCTTGAACTTGCGGTGAAATCTTTAAATGCTAAATCCGAGATGATAATTGCATCACCTGATAGGAAATCACTAGTTACATCAATAAGCAAAATCTTATTATCCGGATAACTTACTGTTGAAGAAACTTTGGCTTGCGCTACATCCGTAATTGTCGCCGTAGTATCCGTAGTATCCCAGTTCATTGCCAGATCCGAGGGAATACGAATGCAGATATCGTTTAACGCGGTAATGCCGGAGGATGCCTCCTGGGAAATGGTAATACTAGATATGGCTGTGGCTGCATCACCTACAAAGAAACTCTGGCTAGCTTGAGAAGTAAAATTAATTCTTGGGCCACCTAAAGATGTATCAGAAGAAATACTCACCCCCCAACCATCTTCGGCTCCTCCGTCATAAGGGGGGCTAGCCAAGATAGAAGATATTGGATAGTAAATAACAAACAGGAAAAGAATTCCTGTTGTAATATACCTTAATAATGACCTAGGCTTGAGCTTCATTTTTCACCTCAACACTACGCTAAGGGCCGCCTCCACTTTTTTAAGAATGTCCTGACAGCACGAAACCCGATATTGTTGTTGCGATTCGTGTTCGTGTTGCCAGCGTTGTTGCGATCCGAGACACGCAAGTTGCTCGATTCGTTGTTCCAGCTGCCACCACGGATGCCCACGGCATTAACCTAACTTATCCCCGGTTATCATTATATGATCAACCCTTAAAATTCTCCTAAAGAGAACTTTCGTAAGAAAAACTACTTGCTCCCCTCAAAAGCTGCTGAATAAACTCAGCTCCTCTTCGCCCAGGATTTCATTGGGCAGGAATAAGTTATTGGACTATTCAAAGAGCTCTCTCCTTGTATCCGTAAACACAAGGACTCTCCTCCCAAGAGGCGGCCCAAAAAAATTTGCTCAAAACCAAAACTACAAACATCAAAACGGCAAAACAACCAAACTACTCAATAGTCCTGACAGCACGAAACCCCACACTGCTGCTGCGATCCGTGTCCGTCCAGCCAGCGTTGTTGCGGTCAGAGACACGCAAGTGGCTCGAGACGTTGCGCCAGCTGCCACCACGGAGGACCTTTCCCAACGCT